>Ga0080064_1000361_pt1 | contig 128052 bp, 116 predicted proteins | sample Subgrocontami54m_FD_69260 | JGI IMG/M metagenome (GOLD analysis project Ga0080064, IMG submission 69260) | Subsurface groundwater microbial communities from S. Glens Falls, New York, USA - GMW46 contaminated, 5.4 m (SPADES assembly) (version 2) ...
CCGGCATTTACCACACAATCCTAAATTCATGGGAAGAGGGTGATCCTGAGCGTAAGAGGTTCCAAAGTTACTGGGGCAAAGTGTTCGAACACTTCGTTAACGACCGTCTCCGCGATCAATATCCATCAAAGATCTTGTCAAAGCAATTCTATGCAAATCCGTATTTTGTCAAAAAGAAAAACCGTTCGATCGAAGTATCCGATGCCGTGCTTGATTATGGTGATTCCTTGGTTCTCATGGAGCACAAGGGCGGCTATTTGAGTTTGGACGAAAAGTACGGTGACAATGCAGCTGAACTGCTCAAGGGAATTGCAGTCAAATTTGGGAAGGCCATCAAGCAATTATCAAGAGGCATAGGGATGTTACTCAATGAAGACGATGGCCAGCGCGATGACTTTTCCGAATACGATGAAAAGTGTCGCCCTGTTAGTGTCTTTGGCTCGGCTGATGTGGCTAGGATTCGCAAGGTTTACCCGGTCGTCGTTGTGCAAGACTTTTCGATGACGATGGGATTCATGAATCGTCGTATGAAGCTGCAGTTTTCAGAAGAGATGCGAAAGTATAAGGTTCGAGCGAACGTTCACATTCGCCCCCTCTGCCTACTCAGCATTGAAAATGTTGAGGATGTCTTTGCACAACTTGAAGAGGTTAAGTTGATTGACGTTCTTGATGAGTATGCCAGAGAGGTACATGACCCGCTCTCTAATTTCAATGCCATCTTTACCAATTATCTGAAGACAAGAGGAATCGAACGGCGGCGATATAGTTGGTCGAGAAAGCGGGGAGAAGAATTCCTAGATTCGATCATGAAGCAATTCACCATTGACGGGTGACGCGGTAGCGGCCGTTAATGACTCCTAACTCTAGATTATGAAAGCAAACGGTCTTCGGATACGAGGCGCTAGGCAACAACATCAGACGCTGCTAGAATTCAAGCCTGAGATACGCCATGTCTTCAAGCACAAAGAACATCTACGACGAGCACATCAAGCCGCTGCCGCGCGAGCAACAGGTTAAGCTTCTGGATTTGTTGCAGGCCGAACTCGAGAACGGCGACGACAATGGCCGGCGCCATAGCATTCTGGAGCTGCATGGCTTGGGCAAAGAGATCTGGCAAGACGTCGATCCAAAAGATTATGTGAGAAAGCTACGTGATGAATGGGAAGACCGTGTTAGATGAAACTCGATGACGCGCTCCAGGGAGTATCAAGACTTGCCTTTGACACCGCGCCAATCATTTATTTCGTCGAAGCCAATCCCGCCTACGACAAGTTAGTTTCCAACATCTTCAATCGGGTCGCCGCTGGAGAACTAGAAGGTTGGACTTCGGTAATCAGCTTGAGCGAAGTGTTGGTTCAGCCGTTTGTCTCCGGGAGAAACGATCTTCACGAAGCGTACCGGGAGCTTCTTCTCAAGAGTTCCAATTTCCACACTCTTCCGATAAGTGCGACAGTCGCGGAAAACGCTGCGCTTATGCGTGCAACGTACGGCCTTCGCCTCCCGGATGCAATCCAGATCGCTTTCGCCCTCGAGGTTGGCTGTCAGGCTATCGTCTGCAACGACCACGCGATGCGGCGCGTCAGTGAATTGCGGGTCTTGATCCTGGATGACCTTGAGCTTTGATCTGTGATATTTTCACCGCAAGCTAACTATACGAATACTAAGAGTTATCGATCCTCCTTTGGGACGAGAGATGTCTGAGACTGAAGTTCTATCAACTCCGGGAGTCACTGTTCGAGCTCTGTCGAAAGGGCGCGAGCAAGAGAGTTCGCCGTCTTCGCGGCTACGCGAGCTGACCGTCGAGCTGCGTGAGCTGGAAGCGAAGCTGCGTCTTGGTGGCGGGCTGGAGAAAATCGAGAAGCAGCATAAGCAAGGCAAGCTGACGGCACGCGAGCGGATCGATCTGCTGCTCGACAGGGATTCATTCCGCCAGGAGATCGGATTGCTGGTTGCCTACGACCAATACCAGAAGGCAGAAGGCAGTAGGCAGAAGGCAGGAGGCAGAGAGCAAAGCAGCGAACAAATTGGAACTGCGCCGTGTGCGGGGGTCGTCACCACCATCGGCCGCGTAGGGGGCAGGGAAGTTGTCGTTGTCGCGAACGATGCTACGGTCAAAGCCGGGTCGTGGTGGCCTGAAACGATCAAGAAGATTTTGCGCGCGCAGGAGATCGCGATGCGCTCGCATGTTCCGATTATCTATCTTGTCGATTCGGCGGGCGTGAATCTTCCTTATCAGGGCGGCGTCTTCCCGGGTCAGTATGGCGCGTCGCGTATCTTCTATTACAACTCGATCATGCGCCGCTATCTGAAAGTGCCGCAGATTGCCGCGGTGATGGGGCCGTGCATCGCCGGCGGCGCGTACCTGCCCGCGCTCTCTGACATCATCATTATGGTCGAAGGGACTTCGTTCATGGGATTGGGCGGCGCGAATCTGGTCAAAGGCGCGACGGGGCAGACGATTGATAACGAAACTCTCGGCGGCGCGCGCACGCATAACGAACTGTCGGGAGTTGCGCATTATCGCGTCAAGAATGATGAAGAGTGTCTGGCGAAGATTCGCGAATTTGTTTCGGAGCTGCCAATGAACGTGCAGGCTGGCAGCCAACGAACCGCCGGCAAGGATGCCGGCGCTCCCCAAGAAAAGCTCTACGAGATCATTCCCGAAGATCATCGTCAGCCGTACAACGTGCGCGAGGTCTTGGAGTGTTTGCTCGACGAAGGACACCTGGATGAGTTTCAGGCGGACTATGCGAAAGAGATCATCACCGGGCACGCGCGCATCCGTGGCATACAAGTCGGGGTGATCGCAAATCATCGAGGCATGGTAAAGTCACCCGGCGGAGGTCCCCCAAGATTTGGCGGGATCATCTATACCGAATCGGCTGAGAAGGTCGCTTACTTTATCGAGACTTGTAGCAGGCACCAGACGCCTTTGCTTTTCATACAGGATGTTTCCGGATTCATGGTCGGCCCCGACGCAGAGCATTCGGGAATCATTCGCGCGGGCGCGCGTTTTGTCGAAGCGATGGCCACGGCGATCGTGCCGAAGATTGTCTTGACGGTAAATCATGCATCGGGCGCTGGCTACTATGCGATGGCCGGGCAAGGATTCGATCCAGACTTCATTTTCAGTTGGCCGACTGGCCGCATGGGAGTGATGGAAGGCGATTCCGCGGTCCAGGCCGTGTTCGGTAGTCAGTTGGAAAAGCTAAGGGCAAAGGGCGAAGAGCAAGGCGAAGACCTTAAAGCGGAGATGCAGAAAGTGCGCGAGACTTACGAGCGCGACCTCGATGCGAAATATGCTGCGGCTCGCGGATTTGTCGATGCCGTGATTGCCCCGGAAGAGACTCGAGATGCGCTGGAGCTTGCATTGTGCGTCAGTTTGAATTATTCAGGACCGCATATTGGGCAGTTTGTATTGCCGGCGGGACTGGCATAAATTCCTCGGCCTGAAAGGCCGACAGAAAATAGCCAGGGGTAAGCGAAGCGACACCCCTGGATCAAGACGGGCATGTGGCTGCACCCTGAAGGGGTGCAAGGATCTTTGAGAGTTCTAGAATCTGTCAACCCCTCGCACCCTTTCAGGGTGCATGCATTTGTTTTGCACGGTACCAGGGGTGGGCGCGCTCCGCGCTTACCCCTGGCTACTTTCTTTCACTCCTCCGGAGTGATAACAAAAAGGAGAACACACGTGAGAAAAAGCCCCATCTATCTTTTCGTTTTGACAGTAGCCCTGGTCGCAGTGGCGGCATTGGCCAGCGCGGGTTTGGTTGTGTCCGCTCAGAACTCCAACTCGTCTATGACCATGGCCAACATGAGCAAGCCGAAACCGAAAGTGCGCAAGAAGCGGGCTCCGGCCATGCCTCGTTGCGACAACACCAAGCAGGAGCAGACCGATCTCTCCGGCACTTACACTGGCAAGCTCAAGCATGGAAAAGATCCCGTAACGGACGCAACCCTGACGATCACCGGCAATAGTTTTACCGGAACCATGGGCGGCCAGGCAGTCTCTGGACGCATCGTTGCGGTGACGACTTGTGGCTACACGGCGGTAAGTATGATGCACGAAGGCGAACCTAACGCGATGTCGTTGCGCGCGAAAAAAGTCGGTGGCAACCTAACACTGACGAGCGTGCCCGGCGAACCGCGCATGGTGACGTTCACAACCGCTGGCGCGATGAAGGCTAAGCCACGGGTCCGGAGACATAAGCCAAAGGCGAAGACGACGACGACTGGCGCGACGACGATGGCGCCAACTACGCCAAAGGTGGCGACGCCCAAGCCAAAGCCGACGCCAAAGCCGAAGGCAAAGCAGTAAGCGGGCGCGACAAAGCGATCGACGCGGAGACGCGGAGACACGAAAAGGCGGCGAGAGGTAGTCGCAAACGCGATGGCGTTCGCGACTCGGCGTCGAGTTTTCGTGCGCCGCGTCTTTGTCTGAAGAATCCGAATGAAGAATACGATACGAATTGCTGCCGGCCAGGGCTTCTGGGGTGATCTGCCTGACGCGCCCGTCCGTCAGGTCGAAGAAGGCCCGATCGATTATCTGATGCTCGACTATTTGGCTGAGGTCACGATGTCGATCATGCAGAAGCAGAAGGCCCGCGATCCAAAGGCCGGCTATGCGCGGGACTTCGTGCCGCTGATGAAGCGGATTTTGCGGACGTGTGTTGAGCGCAACATCAAGGTGGTTGCGAATGCCGGCGGCGTGAACGTTGAGGGATGTGCCGCCGCGGTACGTGAAGTCGCCGTTGAATTGGGACTGGGCGGTCAGTTGAAGATTGGGATCGTCACCGGCGATAACATCCTGGATCGTGTCGACGATTTGATTGCGCGCGGAATTGAATTGCGCAACATGGACACTGGTGAGCCGCTGGTAACCGTGCGCGATCGGATTCAAAGCGCGAACGCTTACCTGGGCGCGGCGCCAATCGTCGAGGCTTTGAACCATGGAGCGCAGATAGTTATCACGGGACGTGCGACCGACACCGGTTTGACGCTGGGGCCGATGATTCATGAATTTGGCTGGGCTGCGGATGATTGGGACCATCTTGCCGCCGGAACGATCGCCGGTCACATCATTGAATGCGGCGCGCAATGCTCAGGCGGTAACTGCCAGTTTGAATGGCAGAGTATTCCCGATCTCGCGAACGTGGGTTTCCCGATCGCTGAAGCGTCCGCCGACGGAACGTTCGTCATTACCAAACACGAAGGCACCGGCGGACGAGTGAGTGTGCAGTCCATCAAAGAGCAACTCGTTTACGAGATGGGCGATCCGCGCGGCTACATCACGCCCGATTGTGTCGCTGACTTCACCACAGTTCATCTAGCAGACGACGGCGCGAATCGTGTGCGCGTGTTTGGCATCAGGGGCCGTCCTGCCACTGATACTTTGAAAGTCTCGATTAGTTTTTCCGCGGGCTACAAGGCGGTCGGCACTTTGGTTTACGCTTGGCCGGATGCTTACCAGAAGGCGAAAGCCGCGGACACAATCTTGCGCGCGCGGCTTGATCGCCTGGGTCTGCGCTTCGATCAGTTTCTGACTGAATACGTGGGCGCGAACGCGACGCATGGGCCGCTGGCTGGCGAGCCTTCGCCTGACCTTGCTGAAGTGCAACTGCGCGTCGGTGTACGCGGCAACGATCGCAACGCGATTGAGCGATTCACGAAAGAAATCGCGCCGTTGATTCTTACCGGGCCGCCTGGGGTAACGGGATTCGCTGGTGGCCGTCCTAAGGTGGAAGAGATCGTGGCATATTGGCCGGCGCTGATTCCGAAGAGCGAGATTACGGCACGCGTCGAAGTGATTGAAGGCTGATGTTCGTTCAACTCACAAAACTAGCTCACGCACGTTCCGGCGACAAAGGCGACACGGCCAACGTTGGCCTGATTGCCTTGCGCGAAGAATTCTATCCATTGCTGGTTCGCGAAGTGACCGGCCCACGTGTCAAAGAACACTTCAAGGGAATCTGCAAGGGTCAAGTTGAACGATTCGAATTACCAAACCTCGGCGCGCTAAACTTTCTCCTGAACGAAAGTCTCGGCGGCGGCGGTACGCTTTCGTTGATGACTGACGCGCAGGGCAAGACGTTTTCGACAGCATTGTTGCGAATGAAAATTGAAATCCCGGATGATGAGGCCGAGAGACTCGGGTTAAGTTAAGTTCACGCAAAGACGCAAAGACCGCATGCAACATGGATACGCCCAACTCGATGGCGTGCGTCTGCATTATGCGGAATGTGGAGCCAACAAGGATGAGCTCGTCATACTGCTGCACGGCTTTCCTGAGTTCTGGTATTCGTGGCGGCATCAATTGCCGGTGCTGGGACAGCGTTATCACGTAGTTGCGCCGGACATGCGCGGTTACAACTTGAGTGACAAGCCGCCGCGAGTCGAAGATTATCGGATCGAGTGTCTCGTAGCCGATGTGCTCGAGCTAATCAAGCACTTCGGAGAATCTCAGGCTGCGATCGTCGCACATGACTGGGGCGCCGGCGTCGCTTGGGCGGTCGCGCAAAGACATCCCGAAGTTGTTTCGAAAATAGCCGCGTTGCAAGTACCGATGCCAGCTGCGTGGCGCGACAACATGACCTTGCGCCAATTCCTGAGCAGTTGGTACATGTTCTTTTTTCAACTGCGGCGCGTGCCGGAGTGGTGGGCGAGCCGAAACGATTTTGCGAGAATCGAAAGAATGTATCGAGAGACAGTCGTCAGGTCCGGCGCTTTTACCACTGAGGACATCGCTGCTTACAAGGACGCGCTGCGGCAACCAGGTGCGCTGACCAGTTCGATCAATTACTATCGCGCAAATGTTTTTCGATCGTTGCTGCGCGGCGGAACCGAAACCCCGAAGGATGCGGACGGGAGGATTCGAGTGCCCACCCTTTTCATTTATGGCGAGCAGGACATTGCCGTAATTCCCTCGACCGTACGCAATCTGGGCCGCTTTATAGATGCCCCATACCGCGAATTGCGAATTCCTGACGGCGGCCATTGGGTGCAGAATGAAGCTGTCGATGAAGTGAATCAGGCGCTGCTTGAGTTCCTTGGCGAAGGATAGCGATCATATGTCGAGTGACCCGAAACAGACCGTACTCTTTGCCGTGACGGACGGAATCGCGCGGATTACTCTTAACCGTCCCGAGAAGCACAACGCGCTGAACGATGAGCTGATCGCCGCTCTCAAAGACTCGTTACGTCTCGCCAGCCAGGATGAGAGTGTTCGCGCCGTCATCCTAACAGGAGCTGGCGCAGACTTCTGTTCGGGCGCTGACCTCGCGGCTCTGCAGAAAATCTCGAACGCCTCAGTAGCCGAAAATCTGGAAGATGCTCGCTCGCTGATGGAGCTGTTCACGCTCATTCGGCAGATCGGCGTCCCGGTGATTGCGGCCGCAAAGGGAAGAGCACTGGCCGGTGGTTGCGGACTAGCAACGGCGTGCGACATCGTTTTGGCAGCGCGATCGGCGCGGTTTGGTTATCCGGAAGTGAAACTGGGATTCATCCCCGCGATGGTGATGGCAGTGTTACGACGTAATGTTTCCGAAAAGAGAGCTTTTGAGTTGATCACGCTAGGTGCGGAATTCAGCGCCGAAGAGGCCCACCAGATCGGTTTGATCAATAGGGTCTTTGAAGATGGAACCTTCGAAGATGATGCCACGACATTCGCGCGGCAATTTGACAGAGTCAGCCGCTCAGCTGTCCGCCAGTCGAAACAGCTTCTTTATCAACTCGATGGGATGAGTTTTGCTGATGCGCTGGAATCGGGGATGGACGCGAACGTTATTGCCCGCATGAGCGACGACTGTCGAAGGGGTGTTGCTGAATTTCTGAAGAAGCGATGAGCTGTCGAATTCGAGGATCCGCTTACTCTCTCGGTCGGACGTTTTCGCGGATGAACTTTGCGATGTCCTGAGTCGATGCACCGGGCAGGAAAATCTCGGCCACACCTTGATCTTTCAACTTTGCAATGTCTTCATGCGGAACAATTCCTCCCAACACCACCAGCGTGTCCTTCATGCCCTGGTCGCGCAACAGCGAAACAATTCGTGGACACAGAGTATTGTGCGCGCCGCTCAGAATAGAAATTCCCACCGCGTCGACGTCTTCCTGAAGCGCGGCTGCGGCGATCATCTCGGGCGTTTGACGCAGGCCGGTGTAGATGACTTCCATGCCGGCATCTCGCAAGGCGCGCGCAATGACCTTGGCTCCGCGGTCATGACCGTCGAGGCCGGGTTTAGCAACTAGTACGCGAATCTTCGTTGAGTGATTCATCGATTGCGGCTCAATTAGAACAACTCGCGAGCCGCGAAGACTATATCGCAGGCTCTTCGTAGATTCCATAGACATCCCTTAGCGCAGAACAGATTTCGCCGAGGGTTGCGTAAGCACGGACTGCCTCAATTGTAGCCGGCATGGTGTTTTCATTACGTTCGGCCGTCTTGCGCAAGGCGTCGAGGGTTCGGTCGACGGCGCCCGAGTCTCTCTTGGTTCGTACTTGGTCGAGTCGTTCCAGTTGACGGCTCCGCACAGATTCGTCGATCACCAGAATCGGCACGACCTGCGGTTCGTCTTCCATTTCGTACTTGTTGACGCCGACGATGGTCTGCTCGCCACTCTCCAGGGCTTTCTGATACTGGTAAGCGGACTCCTGAATCTCCCTTTGTGGGAAGCCCTTCTCCACCGCATCAACCATCCCGCCCATCGCATCGATCCGATCGAAGTAGGCAAGCGCGCCTTCCTCCAATTTGTTGGTCAAAGCCTCTACGAAATATGAGCCACCGAGCGGATCGACTGTATTCGCAACGCCGGTTTCCTCGGCGATGATCTGCTGGGTGCGCAGAGCAATCAACGCCGCTTTGTCTGTCGGTAACGCGAGCGCCTCGTCGTATGCGTCGGTATGCAACGATTGGGTGCCGCCGAGAACGCCGGCGAGAGCTTGAATTGCCACGCGCACGATGTTGTTCAATGGCTGTTGCACGGCGAGCGAAACTCCTGCGGTTTGGGTGTGGAAGCGCAGCTTCATCGTGCGCTCGTCTTTGGCGCCAAACCGGTCGCGCATGATGCGCGCCCAAATGCGCCGAGCCGCGCGATACTTCGCTACCTCTTCGAAAAAATCATTATGCGCGTTAAAGAAGAAAGATATGCGCGGCACAAACTGATCGACGTCAAGTCCGGCGCGCAAGCCCCATTCGACGTACTCGATCCCGTCGCGCAACGTAAACGCCAACTCTTGTAGCGCAGTCGCGCCGGCCTCGCGAATGTGATAGCCGCTCACCGAGATTGGGTTGTATCGAGGAACATGGTTGGTGCAAAACTCGAAGGTATCGATTACTAACTTCATAGCGGAGCGGATAGGATATATCCATTCCTTCTGAGCTATGTACTCTTTCAGAATGTCGTTCTGCAAAGTTCCGGAAATCTTTCGCCAATCCGCGCCTTGTTTTTCAGCAACAACCAGATACATGGCGAGGAAAACAGAGGCGGGGGCGTTAATGGTTTGCGATACCGTTGCCTGGTCGAGGGGAATGCCGTCGAACAAGACTTCCATGTCCGCGAGCGACGAAATGGCGACCCCGCATTTTCCCACTTCCCCTTCCGAGAGCGGAGAATCCGCGTCGTAGCCCATCAGGGCTGGGAGGTCATAAGCGACCGAGAGACCGGTCTGACCTTCTTTCACAAGGTATTTGAATCGAGCGTTCGTTTCTTCGGGCGTCCCAAAACCGGCAAACTGCCGCATTGTCCAAACCTTGCCGCGGTAACCATTGGCGTGAATGCCACGTGTGTAAGGAAATAGACCGGGCGCGGCCACGTCCGCTTCAAAGTCAACACTTGCGATGTCGGTGGGTGAATAGAGCCGGTTGATTTCTTCAAGCGAGACAGTTACAAACTTGGATTTGCGCTCGCGATGATTCTTGGGGAGTCTTTCTTCCGGACTTCGTGACGGTACCAAAGAGGGCTCGGTTGTCTCTTGCATTGGCAATTGGTCGAAGGCACCTGCTTGTCACAAGAACAGATTCCTAATGAACGGACCTCGATGTTAGTTGATGGCTCTAAGTGTGTCAATCGATTGGATGCTGTGACTGAGCCCGGCGCGAACGCTCATCCAGCCGACCCCGAAGTGTTCAACTGGGGAAAGGGCGCGGCTGCTACAGACCTTGCAGCCGCGCGATATCGGAGGGAACCCAAGAGCGTGGACCGAACAGCGGGGTCGAGCAGCAATACTAGCGGGCTAACGATAGCGTCCCAAATTTGAACGTTCCTCAGTCCCAGCTGGCACCACGATATCATTCGGCATTACCATTCCCAGTCTTGCGCGAGCGACGGATTCAATCACGTTGGGATCGCTCGCCATTCGACCGATCTCCATGCCTAACGCCGCATTGCTGCGACGTAGGTTGTCGATTTCCAAAGCCGTCCGCTGGTATTGTTGAGTCGCGGATTGCAGCTCGCCTCGCATTCGGACTATGACAGTCGAGGCGGTCCCGAGGACAGCGAGAATGATCATCACAAGAATAATCCAGGAGGGAATGGAAACCGACAAATTACTGATTAGGACTCGCGCAGCGGGTAGGGAAGCATCGGGTCTGCCTAACGGCGAAAACACTGGTGCAGCGGTCCGATGACTTAAACTCTGAGTATTAAGCCAATACTTATTGTGCATCGCTTTCAAAGATTCACCTCCCACTATCTCGCTTTGTGTCTTAACAGTCGTCGAGATTAGTAAGCAACCGCGCATCGCCCACCAAGCCCGACCGTCCAAAATGAGCCTGACCCGATCCTGGCCTACGGAGTTCCGCGACCGACTGCACAAGTCGCCAAATTCTGGCGTTCGCCTCAAAGCCTTGAGTCCTCCGCCGCTGAGTACTGACCCTAATGGACGCCAGTTTTCTCCGGACTGTTACGCGTGATTTGGCTGTGCGCACATTCTTGGCCTCGAAGTCCTGCGCTGTCATTGGTAAGTTTCGACTCATATTCGAAATGACAAGATAAACTTGCCGGATTCGCTCGGCACCGGCTGTTTGCAGCTAGTCCCCATTTCAAGAGACTACTGGTCCAGCAAGCCCTTTCAACTCAGACATGGCAATTCGCAAAACACTAAATAAGCGGCTCATCAAGGAGCAAGCCCCTATATGAAGTAGCCCAATGCCTGTCAATCCCTTGCACGTCAATGACTTAGCCAGCAAGTGGGCAGACTCTAGCACCAGATCAATGCCCGTGCAAGACCATTTCTTTGCAATAGTTTAGACGGCTAACCTCAACGTGTACATGAGGTAAGGCCAACTTAAGCGCTTAAATGGCCGTACGCCTGGCGAACGGAAATGAGTTGCCGAAAAAGTGTGGCGGTGGCGGGGCGTCGCAATGGCGCACACTCGCTCGGCGGTGACGAAGTGACACAGCATAAAGGGGGACGGAATGCCCTATCAGAGGAACCATTCCGACTGGGTTTCCCCGTTTCTTTCATCGAGACATTGACGGCACAGGCATTGCTGACCGAAGGCTTCGTTCTGGTGTAAAGCTCCATGGGAGATGTTCTGTTATTCCGACGATGAAACCAATTAAGCATATCGAACAGGGTCTGGCTGGCGCAGCTGGCCTGCTATTCAACACTATCCAAGTAGTTAACAGGTACAAGCCAAATCCCTCGTTTACACCGAAATGGTCGGACAAGCCCTTGCTGAAGTCTTGGCAGAAGACCAAGCCGACCCTTGGCTGGCCGAGGACCACGGATTCCCTTTGTCCGAATTGTGTGATTGAGGCGCGCGAGTCGATCTTGCGTGGGGATCAAGATGTCTCGGTTCTAGTTAATGAGAAGGTGGGAGAAATCAAGGCCCAGATAGTCGAGCGTGACGGACAGATCTGGATGGACAAGGATTGCCCCATTCACGGACACTTTGAAGACATGATGGCAATCGATTCAAAGTTTCTGACTCACATCGAAGCCATGTTCCCAGGCCGAGACATTCAGGCACATAACGATGAGAAGCTCCACAACCACGGCTCTAGCACAATCAAATACGGTCGTGGTGCAGTCCTTACAGTTGACTTAACAAACCGATGCAACATGATGTGCGATCCATGTTTCATGGACGCCAACCAAGTCGGATTCGTCCATGAATTGGGAATGGACGAAATAAAGGAGATCCTGGACAACGCCATTTCGATTAAGCCACGGCGTCAGATGTCGGTGCAATTCTCAGGGGGAGAGCCGACAATCTCTCCGCACTTCATTGAAGCAATTCGATACTCGCGCAAGGTTGGTTATAACTCTGTGCAAGCCGCGACCAACGGGATCGAGTTTGCTAAGAGCAAGGAGTTCTGCCGTCAGGCCGCCGAAGCTGGTCTTCGTTACGTATACTTTCAGTTCGATGGTATCGGTAACGACGCCAACAGTCACAGGCAAGTTGGTAATCTGTTTGATGTGAAGTTGAGGGCGATTAATAACCTGCACGAAGCAGGTGTCGAGATCGTTCTCGTTACGACCTTGGTGAATGGCATCAACAATGACCAGGTAGGATCGATCATTCGATTTGCTTTGGATAATCCCAAGAAGATTGCGTTTCTGTCTTTCCAGCCGGTGTCATTCACGGGCCGTGACGAAGCGATTACCGCGGAGCGGCGCCTTCAGCAGCGGTATACGTTGTCGCATCTCGCTCATGACGTGAAGAACCAGGTGGGGATTACCGAGCCAACGCGAGATTGGTTTCCTCTGTCGTTGATGGGAGCATTTGCGGACTTTGCGGATTTGGTCCATGGCCCCAATTCCGAGTGGGGGCAAGTTTCTTGCGGATGCCATCCGAATTGCGGAGTTGGCACAGCAGTGATGGTCGATAAGGAAACTAAGGAAATGAGCCCAGTCCCGGCATTTCTGAATATTCCTGGACTCGTTTCTGACATGCGAAAGATTACCGACGCAGCGCGCGGTAAATGGGCGTCGAATTTCATGATGGCGTTGGCGTTGTTGAAGCATTACCGGCCGAAGGAAGCGCCGTCGGAGTTTAATCTTTACGAACTCTTTAAGAAGTTCGACAAGTCGTTCGGGCTTACTGGTAAGGATTACGGCAAGGTCACCGGCGATCGAAGCGAAGAGGATATCAAAAAGCGCCGCGCGGATCGTTGGAACTTCTTGTTCATCGCTGGCATGTGGTTTCAGGACCTTTTCAACTATGACTTCCGCCGGACGGAAATGTGCATCATTCCCTATGGCACGCAGGAGGGCGAGATCAGCTTCTGCGCCTACAACACAGGCATTGGCTGGCGCAACATTATCGAGCACATGCACCAGAATGCGACTGTGGGTAAGTGGTACGAAGAACATGGAAGACACGAAATCTTTGCCGGCGGCAAAGAGGTTGAGCTGTCTGACCCAACGCACAATCTCAAGTTGAACGAAGTCGACCTGGCACGTCCGAATAAGCCACATATGGAAGGGCCTAAGACTGCGCACGAGGAAATGGTCGCGATGCGCAAGCTCTATCAGGAAATGGTTCTCAAGCAACAGGAGATCAAGTCGGATAATGGCGATAAGCCAGTCCAGATTCAGGGCCTGAGTCGCAAGAAAGAAGTAGCGGCTGTTACGGCTTAGATTTTGACTTGTGTTCAATTTACGCCCCGCGAATGGTGCGAACTATTCGCGGGGTTTTTCGCGCCCGCTTGACCTCGACACCAACGGACGTGTTAAATTTGCAGTCGAAAACCGGATATTAACTACTGGAGAACTAGATGGCAGTCGTTACAATTAACCAGGGCGAGTCGATAGAAAGCGCGCTGCGACGCTTCAAGCGCAAGGTCATGACGGAAGAGATAATTAAGGACGCGAAGAAGCACGCCTTTTTTATGCCGCCCGGACAGAAGGCGAAGCTCAAGTCCGCATTGGCCCGCAAGCGCAACAAAAAGAAAGGCCGCCCCAGGCCGCGCCCCACTAGCGCCAGACCCTAAGCGTGTTGCTTCAGGAAAACTCATCAACTTGTACGGCTAGAGTGAGGTCGGTCGAGACGTTTTCAAGACGGTAAGGCGCACGTGTGCAAAGCGACGTTGGCGGTGATTCAGAGATCAAATACGGTGACTCAAGGCGATGACGCGCATATTGTTAACGAACGACGATGGGATTCACTCTGAAGGCCTGATAACCGTCGAAAAGGCACTGCGCGAGCTTGGTGATGTGTTTGTGATTGCGCCGGCGGCGGAGATGAGTGGCGCTTCGCACAGTTTGACGCTCTCTCGGCCGTTGAGAATTCGGCAGATCGACAATCGCCATTGGACGGTCGACGGCACCCCAACCGACTGCGTGACTTTGGCCCTCCACAGAATTCTTAAAGAGACCGAGTTGCCGCACGTTTGCGTTTCAGGCATAAACCACGGCGGCAATCTTGGTGACGATGCGACCTATTCCGGCACTGTCGCGGGTGCCCTCGAAGCGACGATCCTCGGAGTGCCCGGCATCGCCGTAAGTTTAGTCGCCCGCGAACACCTTGATTTCACCGAAGCTTCAAGGGTTGCTCTGCTGGCCGTCAAGAAGATCTTGAGTGAAGGACTTCCAGAGGGCACGCTTTTGAACATCAACGTGCCGCTCGGAGAGGTCAAGGGCGTGAAGATCACGCGCCAGGGGATTAAGAACGCCAGGCCGGTGATTACCGAACACATCGATCCACGCGGCAAGCCGTACTTTTGGATTGGCGAGCAATACTTCCGTTCAAATGCTGAAGACGGAACCGACTATCGGGCGATCGAAGATGGCTATGTTTCGATCACTCCATTGCGCAGTGATATGACCGATCATGCGGCGTTATCACAGATCGAATCGTGGAATTATCTCGCGTCCGCCGAAGTGCTGCAGACCTAGCAGGAGACTTGAGTCTCAATCGCATTGAGTTCCACATTTTCACCGCGCGTCGCCCTTCAGGCGGAATACCGCATCCCCCGCGATCGCATGGTGGATCGCCTGCGCGACCAATACCACATCCACGATTCAAGCGTACTGGAGGCGATGCGCCAGGTCCCCCGGCATTTCTTTGTTCCCGAGGCCCTGCGCGGCCGAGCCTATGGCGACCATGCGCTACCGATCGATTCCAATCAAACGATTTCTCAGCCCTTCATCGTCGCCCGGATGACTGAGTTGCTTGAGTTGGACAAGAAGAGCCGAGTGCTGGAGATCGGCGCCGGCTCAGGATATCAGACCGCAGTTCTGGCCCAACTCGCGTCGCAGGTGTACGCGATTGAACGCATCGGCGAGTTGGCGCGGGATGCGCAAGGCCGCATTCGCGAACTCGGGATTTACAACGCAACGGTCAAAGCATTTGATGGCACGCTCGGCTGGAGCGCACATGGTCCTTACGATGGAATTCTGGTAGCCGCTGGCGGGCCAAAGGTTCCTGAACCTTTGATCGCGCAATTGAAGATTGGTGGTCGCCTAGTAATTCCGGTCGGCGAAACGCGCGAGTCGCAGACACTGGTGCGCGTGATCAAGACTGAAGCCGGAACGAAGATTGAAGAACATGGCCCATGCCAGTTTGTGCCTCTGATTGGTCAGCATGGATGGGAGAGTCAGTAAGCAGAAGGCAGTGAGCAGAGGGCAGTAGGCAGAAGAATGATCGGCCGAATAATCGAAATCCTATCCGCTTTCATCGTGGCGACGATTTCCACGCTTGGCTACGCGGGCATCGTGCTGTTGATGGCCATCGAGTCCGCGTGCATCCCTTTGCCGTCCGAAATCATCATGCCGTTCTCGGGCTATCTGGTCTATACGGGTCAATTCAACATCTGGTTAGTCGGCATCGCGGGCGCGTTCGGTTGCGTCGTCGGCTCCCTCGTTGCCTATTGGGTCGGGATGTACGGTGGGCGTCCTTTGATCGAAAAGTACGGGCGGTACGTTCTGATTTCGCACCACGATTTGGATCTGGCCGATCGTTGGTTCGATCGCTTTGGCGAAGTCATTGTTTTCGCGAGTCGCCTGCTGCCCGTCATTCGGACGTTCATAGCGTTTCCCGCCGGCGTCGCGCGGATGAATTTGAAAAAGTTCGTCATCTACACGTTTGCCGGATCGTTGCCGTGGTGTCTCGGCCTCGCTTACGTTGGTCAAAAGCTGGGCGAGAAGTGGGACAAGGAGCCGATGCTCAAGACTCTCTTTCACAGGTTCGATTTCGTGATTGGAATCGCGCTCGTGATTTTGGCCGCGTGGTGGGTCTGGCGCCACATCAAGCATTCGCGCAGTGACTCAGCAAGTGCCTAGTGCTGGGAGCGCAGACATCCTGTCTGCTTCTTTTTCTTCGGAGTTGACCCATCGGGATAGGATGCAGACAAGATGTCTGCGCTCCCAGCCTTTGACACTGTAGTAAGCGTCACCTAGAATCCAACAGTACTACTTCGGGGCGTGGCTCAGCCTGGTAGAGCGCTCGGTTCGGGACCGAGAGGTCGGAGGTTCAAATCCTCTCGCCCCGACCAAATAGATTTCGAATAAGCGGTACTGCGATCAGTCGCCGCTTTTTTGTTTTTCACTTTTGACCTTTATTCCTGATTAGTCTAAGGTCGATTGCGAATCGAGCCTGGCTTACTCCGTTCTTAGCTTCTCTGGAATTCCCCAGATTGCCTGAAGTTCATAGCTCACACTTTCAACTGAATGTTGGCGAGAGACTCCCGCCAGTGGAGGTAATTCTATGCGTTGGTTCTGTCTTTCACTGCTCTTGGTAGTCCTTAGCCTCGGTCTGGTAGTTTCCGCAAGCCGGCCGTCCGCGGCGCAAAACAAACAGCTCAGCACCTTCGAGATGTCGATGCTCGCCTCGCACAATAATGTGCGCCAGAAATCCAATGTGCCGCCGCTCGCCTGGGATGATGGCCTGGCCGCGACCGCGCAGGACTGGGCAAATAAGATTGCCGCCAGTGATGCGATGCCGCCTCCTCACCGTGCGAGCGGGGAGAATTTGTTCTGGGGAACGGCTGGGCAATGGCAACCCACGGATGTGCTCGGAGTTTGGGAGGCTGAAAACGCAAACTTCACTGCCCAGTCGTGTACTTGCGCCCCCGGCAAGTCATGTGTGCATTACACACAAGTGGTTTGGTCAACGACGACCAGGGTGGGTTGTGCCAAGGCCAGGAGCGCGGATGGCCAGACGGATTTCTTCGTCTGCGATTACAGTCCGGAGGGTAATACTGTCGGACAATGTCCTTTCAAAACATACCTACCCAGCTCAGCAAGGTTGGGGATCGATAATGACAACATCACTATTTCAAGCTCAGTGTACAACGACAATCTACCTCCCGGGAAAGGGAGTAGTCCTCAGCCGACGCCGGCACCAACACCGCGTCCAGTCGCACAACAGATGACCTCAGCGCCAACTCCAACATCGGCATCCACCCCGAACACCAATGGCGAATGTGATGTTTGCAAGAACGTGCAGCAACTAACCGCAGAGGTTCAGCAGCTCAAGCAGCGGCTCGGCGAACCTACCAAACCTGCAACACTCACGGCGAGCCCCAAGCCACCTCAAAAACCGACGATGAACCTCCTCTTTGCATTTGTATCGAACCAGCTTGGTTATGACACCGGAATCGCGATTAGCAATACAACATTAGACACGGGTACCGGATTGGGTGCGACGCCTATGCAGGGAGTTTGCACCCTTAACTATTACTGCGGTCAAACCGGGTGCACCAGCCCGCCGGCCCAAACCACAAATGCGCCGATTCCGTCGGGCCAGCAGTTGACGTTTACATTGAGCGGGGGCGGCGGCTACGGGATTGCGGCCACACCGGGATTTCAAGGCTACATCATCGCCCAATGCCAATTTAACTATGTAAGGGGATTTGCCTACATCAGTGCTCAGGGAGCCTTACCGACATCAAACGGCGCCTCGATGGGCTACATCGCCGAGATCATTGAAGATCGGCCAGGCGTGATGCCACGAACGATCTATCAAAACAGACCCTGAGCCTCGTCGCTCGTGGGTTCTTCTGACGGCGAAAAACGCGAATGAGAAGATTTTCCGGTTCGCGTCTTTCATTAGGCTGGGAGCGCGACATCCTGTCTGCAAGACGCTCCGCAAGGAGCGTCAAATCTAAGAAAAAGAGCAGACAGGATGTCTGCGCTCCCGGCTTTAGCGGCTCCCTGCGCTTTACGCTTCTTCCATTTCCCGCTACGCTTTCCAGCACATCATGCAGTTTCAGCAAGCGTCTCCAAGTTTAGGCAATCAATACGAAGATGATTCTGTGCTGCGTTCCTACTTGAAGCGCAGCGTTCCCGCCGACGTGTTGCGCGAGATCGAACCGACGCTTGTCGAGATGGGACGCCTGGCCGGTGGCGACCTTTATCAGATGCAGCTTGCCGACAGACTGAATGAGCCGACGCTCACGCAATGGGACGCGTGGGGAAATCGAGTCGATCGGATTGAGTTGACGCCTTTGTGGTGTGTCGCCGAGCGCATCGCCGCTGAGCATGGCGTCGTCGCCACCGCTTACGAACAAAAGCACGGCCGGTTCTCGCGCGTGCATCAGTGCGCGCTCGCCTATCTCTTCACGCCTTCAACCGACATCTACAGTTGTCCGCTGGCGATGACCGACGGGGCGGCGCGCACGCTGCTCGGTTCCGGCAACCAGGCGCTCATCGATCGCGCGGTGCCGCATCTGACCAGTCGCGACCCGAAAGAGTTTTGGACCAGCGGCCAGTGGATGACCGAACTCACCGGCGGCTCGGACGTTGGGACTTCGGAGGCAATCGCGAAGGCTGATCCCAATCAAGAGAATCACTGGCTTCTCTATGGTCGTAAGTGGTTCACGTCCGCTGCTACTTCCCAAATCGCTTTGACGTTGGCACGTCCCGAAGGCAATCCCGGCGGCGGTCGCGGACTCGCGCTCTTCTATCTTGAGATGCGAGATGCCCACGGCCGCCTGCGCAACATCGCGATCGATCGTTTGAAAGACAAGCTCGGCACGCGCAAAGTCCCGACCGCGGAACTGACTCTGGACGGCACACCGGCGCAACTGGTTTTGGGAACCACGGACGGCGTGCGCAACATCACGCCGGTGCTCAACATCACGCGACTGTGGAATGGCATCAGCGCTGTTTCGCTGATGCGTCGCGCCGTCGCGCTCGCGCTGAATTACGCGTACAGGCGCACGGCCTTCGGAGCGCTGCTTTCTGAGAAGCCACTGCACCTGGACACGCTCGCGGGTTTGCAAGCCGAGACCGAAGCTGCGTTTCATCTCGCGTTCCTGGTGGCTGAACTTACTGGTCGCGCCGAGACGAAAGAGATCGATGAAGAGCAGACTCTGCTGCTGCGTCTGCTGACGCCTTTGATGAAATTGACGACGGGCAAGCAAGTTGTGGGAGTTGTGAGCGAAGCGCTCGAAGCGTTTGGCGGCGCGGGCTACGTCGAAGACACGGGGTTGCCGATGCTCTTGCGCGACGCGCAGGTGCTGCCGATTTGGGAAGGAACGACGAACGTTTTGGCGCTGGATGCGCTGCGCGCGTTGGGGACAGACGATCGGGCGTTCCACGCGCTGAAGGCGGAAGTAACCCGCTGCCTCGCTTCGGTCCATGATCCTCGTTCGGCTGAACCAGCACGAATCGTTCAATCAGCATTCGCGCACGCCGAAAGCTGGTTGGCTGAAGCAAGGAAGGCCGGAACGCCGGTGTTGGAAGCCGGCGCGCGCCGCTTCGCACTCACGCTAGGTCGGGCGACGGAACTGGCGCTGCTGTGCCGGCACGCCCAATGGTCATTGGAAAACGAAGGCGACGTTCGAGCCGCTGATGCGGCCCGGCGGTTCGGGGCTAACGGAATCGATCTCCTGACCGGGTGGGAGAAGGATTAACCGGATTCCTTCAAAGTTGAATGCAAACTGTGCCGCGAAATCACGGTGTGCCTTGATCCTTCGCTGCGCAACTCACTTCTAAACACAGTTAACTCCGCGACGCCGACGATTTCGCGAGTGAATCCGATCTCTTTGTGAATTGCCGCCAGTTGGCGTGAGCCGCGAGGCTTGCGGATTCGTGCGATTGTGAGGTGCGGATGAAACGGACGCGCTTCGCGCGGGAAACCTGCTTCAGCGCATTCGTCTTCAAGAGCGCGAGTGAGATGCAGACAGGATGTCTGCGCACCCAGGTCGATTCCGATCCAGAGCACGCGTGGTTGACCGCTTGGCGGAAAAGAACCACAGCCCTCGACGACGATTTCAAAGGGTTCGACTTTGGTTGCAGCGATCGCAGCCGCGGACGAGAGTCGCTCAACGCTCGTGATCGGAAGGTCCCCGACGAATTTCAAAGTGAGGTGCAGGTTATCTTCTCGACTCCAACTCGCGCGAACTTCGGGGATGGATTCGCGCAAACGGTCGATGTGATCGGTCACCTTCCGCCGCAAAGCGGTTGGCACTTCAATAGCGACGAAAACGCGCCACCTGTCGCCGGGAGCGCAGACATCCTGTCTGCCGATCGTTTGACGCTTCATCGCAACTTATGCTCGGAGCGCAGACATCCTGTCTGCTTCTTTCTCTTAGCGTTGATGCTTCCGGTGCTAGGATGCAGACAGGATGTCTGCGCTCCCGGCCTCAGCAACTCCTAGCGTTAGCGAGGCCGGCTTCGCGTGCGCGAAACCACGCGCTGCTGTATGGCCAATCCTCAGGGCGTTTACACAGTCGCGCTTTGACTGGATTGTTTTCGATGTACTGTACGACGCTAACGAAATGCTTCGAGTCGCGAATGTAGCGGTCGAACGATTCCTGTTGCCAAAACTGTCCACGACGAACAAGAATCTTGTTCGCTTCATTCGCGGTATATGACTTGAGCGATTGCAAGATGCGCGAGAGCTCATGCCCCGGCTGCGGGGTCATCAGAGCGTGTACGTGATTGGGCATTACTACCCACGCCGAAAGCCGATATCGTTCGCGATCGAAAAATAGTAAGGAACGCTGCACGAGTTCAGCAACGCCCGGATGTTTGAGGTGACACAGTCCGTACCCTTGATCGAGATACATCTCAATACGCCGCCGCAGCGCTGTATCGAGATTGGCGGCCAACTCTTCTTTGAGTTCTGAGCGCCAAGTCTCGAGCAATCGTTGAGGCAGGGAGTCGGCGAGTCTGAAAGTAACAAACTGGGTTATCTCGGCGCCATCAAAGTGGGGGAGATAGCCTCGGCTGTGCCATCCGTCAGTTGCTTCGTGCTTGCGCATATCGACGTTCCTAGGAGAAGAGGCAGACATCTTGCTTGCTGATCTGTCGACCCTTGATCGCGCAAGCTATGCTGGGAGCGCAGACATCCTGTCTGCTTCTTCTCTTAAGTCGACTTTGCTGCGAGCGGTTGCAGACAGGATGTCTGCGCTCCCAGCGTTGGCGTTCTCGGCCTACTTCGGCGGATCAAGGACTAGCATCTCTTTCGTCGCGCTTTCCACGGCTGCCTTGCTGAACGGAAACGCGCGCGGCGTGACGTTGCGCCAATCGTCGAGCTGATCTTTCCAATGTGGACTGCTTGGCCAACCGGATTCGCCCAGGGTGATGCCGTGCTGTGTCTGATCCCAATTGCTGGGGTCAGCGATCAACCGCATCGAAACGTTATTCCCGACGTTCACGGTCGCGCCCAAACCACCGGTCCCGTTTTGCGGAAACGGCGCAATCGCGAATTGCATCCCGACCAGGGGAGCACCGGCCAGCGGATGAGCGAAACGCACTTTGATCATGTCACCCCACGTCCACTTTGATTCATCGGCCCCGAGGTTTCTCGTCAGAACCTGTCGGGCGTCCCCGTAACACGCACTCAGCAAGTCGGCGTAACTGGCGAACTCTTTCGGCAGCCAGTCTTTCGGTTGATCGTTGAGGATGCGATCGAGCGTGACTTCGAAATTGCTCCAGCCGTACATCTTCACCAGGTCGGGACCGAGCGCTGCGGTCAGTATTCGCGAACGGAACGCCACGCGCATTTGGACTACCATCGGCGCAACGCGCGAATCGGCGCTCATCTGGCCGCCCCAATTTTCAAAAGCGTCGAGAGTCTGGCTCAGCTTCTGGTCGGCCGGGTTGGCTTGCGGTTTCATGATCTTCGCGGTCTGCCGCGCAAATGGTCCGAGGCCGACGGAAGAGACGTCGCCCTGAGTCTTGCGAAAATCATCAATCGTCAACTTGGGCTTCTCGCTTAACAGTTCAAAGATGCGCCGCGCGCGATACGGTTGCGCCCAGGAGTGCGTTAGAAAGTACGGATAATCCGTGCCTACGATGCGCTGATTCGCGGTGACAATCATCCCGCTCGGAGGATCGAATACCTGCGGCAGCTTTTCGGTTGGAATGTAGCTCACCCATTCGCCGGCGTCGGTCGAACCATCGTACGGCACGCTGCCATCGCCGGACTTTCTGATCGGAACTACGCCGGCCGCGTGGTAACCAATGTGGCCGTCCACATCTGCGTACACGATGTTTTGAGTTGGCGCCGTGAACGAACGAAGAGCGGCGTTGAATTCCTTCCAGTTGCGCGCGCGGTTCATCAGATAAGTACCGTCCGGACTGTTGAGCTTTGGATCGAGCGCGGTCCACTGCAACGCATAGCGCTTTGAATCCTTTTCGAAGATGATCGGTCCGTGCCGAGTCACCGTTACATCCAGCGTGACCGTGTCGGATTCGGAACTCCCGAATCCTTTGCGAACCTTGATCTGTTCATGGCGCACTTCGGCGTCGCGCCAACCCTGCGGCGTGAGATAGCGTTGCGGTTTCGCCGGATCGAATTTTTCGATGTAGAGATCCTGGACGTCTGGGCCGACGTTGGTCATGCCCCAGGCGATGCGATCGTTGTGTCCGATGATCACTCCCGGAAGACCGGGCGCGGTCACGCCCGCCACACGCACATCGGGAGCGCTCAGATGTACGAGATACCAGATCGAGGGCGCCGATGCCGCCAGGTGTGGATCGTTAGCGAGCAGCGGCTTGCCGGAGGCGGTGCGCTTGCCGCTGACCACCCAGTTGTTGCTCGCCGCCAGACCTTCGGCGTACAGGCCAACTCTCTCCAGCGCTTGCGCTTCGACTTCCTGATCCTTCACGAGCGCGGCGATCAATTCAGGTGAAACAGAACCAGAACCCTGAATTCGATTCGCGTTTGATGCGTTACTTTTCATTGTGTCTTTGCCTACGACAAGAACATCGAGCGGCGAAATTTCCGGCAGCAGCGCAGCGCGCTTCTCAGCCGGCAGACCCGCCAGCGCCTCGCGCATGATGTCGAGTCGCCACGTGTTCGAAAGGCCCTCGGCAAACAACTTCGCGACCAGCAAAGAATCCGCGGGCGTCCACGGTCGCGGCTTGTATTGAAGAATCTGAAACTCGGGCGGCAAAGCTTTCGCGTCGAGCGAGTTGATATAGGCATTGACTCCGGCCGCATAAGCTTCGAACAGCGCCCGTGATTGCGCCGAAGCCTGCGCGACTTCGGCCTCGGCTTCCGCGGTAAACCCGAGCGTGCGATGTTGCTTGTCCTGTTCAAGCGCTGCGTTGTTTGGACCGGCGCCGAGAACTTCAGCGAGTTCGCCACGCGCTGTGCGGCGCAGGAAGTCCATCTGCCACAGTCGATCGCTGGCCGTCACATAACCCTGCGCGAAATGCAGGTCCGTGTCGTTCGCGGCTTCGATGTACGGAATGCCACGTTCATCGCGCCGGACGGTAACGCGAGCTTGCAGACCCGGCAGGTTGAGACTCTTAGCGGCTTGCTGTGCGACCGCGCGAGAATGGTATGAGTTGATGGCTACGGCACAAATGCCGACAGTCATGACCAGCGCGAGCAGCTTCGTAAACACTCTATTCATGGTTTCGCCTTCGTTCTGAGATTCTGAATTTCAAGGGTCGGCGAATGTTAACACATTAGCGGACGCCGACAATTCGCGTTGACGCTTTCCGCCACCTGGCATTACAATCCCCGAGAGTCGAAAACTGTAATGGCTAACCGAATCAAGTCCGCAACGTTTGCTATCTTCATCGTCCTCGTTTGCGCGATGGCCGCGAGCGCGCAACAGCGTCCGCTAATCACCGAAGACGTGGACATCATTCCGCCCGGCTCGCTGCGTATCTCGGCGGGAGTTGACTTTGTGCAGAAGGCGCGGTTTCCGGTTTCCGGATTGACGGGCGATCTGACGCGCGCGGGCGTTATCGGAATCAGCATTGGGCTGGCCCCGAACGTCGAAGTTCAGATTGAAGGCGTGGCGCAAAACGTTCTGAGCATCAACACTCGCGGCGCCAGCGCGATTCCATTGAGTCTCGCCGCCAACGCAAACTCGACGAACGACATTGGCGACTTCATGCTTTGGACCAAGATCAAGCTGCGCAATGAAACGGCTCATTTGCCTTCGGTGGGATTTCGATTCGGCGTGCAGTTGCCCAACTCGAACCAGGCGCGCGGAATTAGCTTGAACCAAACGAACGCGTACGGCCAGGTGCTGTTCGGCAAAAAGTTCGGCCAGGATGGGCGGGTCAATACCTTTGGCAATTTGGGAATCGGAATCCTTTCGGCGCCGACGGCGTTCTTTACGCAGAACGACGTTCTGACCTACGGCTTCGCGGGCATCGTGCGACTCAATAAACAATTCAGCCTGGCGGGAGAAGTGAACGGACGCACGAACACACGGCCGGGTAGTGGCCCGCTGGGAACTGAATCGCAAGGTGAAGCGCGACTCGGGATGCAAGTGCGCGCTTCGGGACTGCGTTTCGATTTCGCGGGCATCAAAGGCTTGACCAACTTCAGCCCTCATTCAGGAATTACCGTTGGCGTCACTTACGACTCTCCGTCAATCTTTAAGCCAGCCAAGTGAGGCAGAAACCCGACTGTGAAGGAGGGTGCGATATTTGTGGGCTCGCTCACGAGCATAGGTCTGATTGCGGATATAATCACAAATTACCCTAATTAGGTTCATGTCGTTTGCACCCTCCCTGACAGTCGGGTTTCTGGCTTATGTTTGATTGGTTACATGTCCTCGGACGGCGCTTAGCCTATTTCATCGTGCACGTTCCGCTTTACATCGCGGCGCCGGCGATGATTCTGATTGGTGCGCTTGATTCGTCGTTGCTGTCGCTGCCGGAAGTGAACGACTATCTGGTGGTCGCGCGCTGTTACACGCATCCCGAGACCGCTTTTTTGTTTCCGTTGTTTCCGGCGCTGGGTTCGGTGATTGGGTGTTTTCTGCTTTACTCAATCCTGCGACGCGGTGGCCAAGCGGTCCTGCATCGGCGGTTTCGCGTCGAGCATGTGCAGCGTGTCGAGCGAGCTTATGCGCGTTTTGGGATCCTGGCGCTGGCGGTCCCAGCTTTATTGCCGCCGCCGATGCCTTTTAAGATTTTCGTGGCCACCGCCGGAGCATTGCAGTTTCCGCGGCGACGGTTTTTGGTAACCATCTTGCTGGCGCGTTCGTTACGCTATTACATCGAGGGCACGCTGGCAGTTTTCTACGGACAACGCGTTGCGCGTTTCCTGCAAGACAACGGCATCATCATCATTAGCGTGGTTGGCGGGATTTGTTTGATTGCTCTCGTCATTTATCTTTTGTCGGGCAAGGGCAGAGCGGCGGTAAAGCTGGGCAAGGAGACTCGGTAGAGGAAAACATTTGAATTCATTTTTTCATAGCATAACCGGCGGCCTGGCGAGATTTTCGGTTTACCTGCTTTCATTTGGACCATTCGGGTTGCTGGCGATCGCGTTTCTCGATTCAGTGCTGGTGCCGATGCCCGGCGGCGTTGACGCAGTGCTGCTGGTGCTGTCGGCGGCGCGGCCAGCGTGGATGCTGATCTATGTCGCGGCCGCGACGATCGGATCGACGGTTGGTTGCGTAGGTCTCTATCGCATTTCACGACGCGCCGGAAATCGGGCGTTGGCGCGCTTCTCTGAAGCGAAACAAAAACGCGTCAAGGACCTGATCGATCGCTATGACGTGCTGTCGGTGCTCGTCGCTTCGCTTTTGCCGCCGCCCTTTCCCTTTAAGCTTTTCGTCGTGTCCGCCGGCGTCTTTCGGCTGCCCCTGCTGCGCTTCACAATTGCGATTACGGCGGGACGCGCGTTTCGGTATTTGCTGCTGGCCTACCTCGCTGCGCATTACGGCGAACACGCAAAGGAACTGCTGGCGCGATATTATCCGGCCATCGGCATCGGGCTTGCGGTGTTGGTGATTGTCGCGTTTGTGGGAAAGCGTCTGCTGCGATCTTCGGTCGAGGTCGAACCGGTTTCAGACGTCGAGGGCTAGCTCTCGGGCAACGTTAATGCGGGGCGGTTTGGCGGCCACTTGAAAAGTGCGCGCAGCCGCCAGCGTAGGCACGCCATTCTCTTCAAGTTGATCCAAAAGGCGCAGCAGGATGTGCGCGGTTGTCAGCGCGTCCCCCGCAGCGCGATGGCGGTCGGGATTTTCAATTCCAAAGTGATCGGCGAGCGCGTCAAGGTTGTGACGTTCCGAGTTCGAGACCAGGCGGCGCGCGAGATCGACCGTGCAGAGGTCGGCATTTCGCATGCGATAGCCGGGAAAGACGCGCGCGATTTCTCGATTCAGCAGCGGCAGATCGAAATTTGAATTGTGGGCCACCAGCACCGCGTCGCCGGCAAACTCCAGCCACGCATTGATGATCTCGCTAAACTTGGGCGCGGCCACCAGCATTTGATCTGAGATGCCGGTCATCGTGGCGATGTACCTGGGCAGACGCGCTTCGGGATTGATTAGCGTCTGAAAGTTGTCGGTGATCTCGCCGTCGTGAACCCGATAGGCGCCGAGTTCAATGACGCGCGCGGTTTTCGTCGTCGCAACGATCGCTTCTACATCGAGCACGACGAAATCGATTTCGTTGAGTGGGCGAGTTTCCGTGTCGTCCCCGACAATCGTCAGATGCGCTGCTTCAATTCTGAAGCGCGGGTCGTCCCGAACCAGATCGGCGATCAGCAGCGCGGACAGTTCTTCGCTGATGTGAGAGAGACGCAGAACCGCATCGGCGATCTCGTTGAAGGTAGCGTGTCCGCCACTGACGCTTACGAGATCGAAAGCTTCCTGAACTAGCGTTGAGTCGGAAATAAGATTGCGCGGGACTGCCATCGAAGGCATTGTAAGCGTAGACCAAGGATTTCTGAAACGATCAGTTTGGTGACAGGCGCATAGAGTGCCGACCTCAGTCGGGCCTTTGTTGCTGAGAAAGAACCCAACTAAAGTTGGTACTCTGTACGCCGCTGCAATGAGTGATGCAAGCTGACGAAGTTATCGAACGATTCAAAAGCGCCGGCGCGCTCCTCGAAGGCCACTTCGTTTTGTCCAGCGGCCTGCATAGCCCGGTCTACTTGCAGTGCGCAATCGCGCTCCGGTCGACAGCGGCGGCGAGGGAGTTCGGCGCTGCGATCGCCGATCAGTTTCATGGCCAGAACATCGAGACCGTCGCCTCGCCGGCAATTGGGGGAATTGTAATTGGTTATGAAGTAGCGCGGCAGCTTGGAGTGCGCTTCATTTGGACCGAGCGTGAGCAGGGCCGTATGACTCTGCGACGGGGTTTCAGCGTTCGCAAAGGCGAGCGCGTCCTCGTAGTCGAGGATGTAATTACCACCGGAGGCTCGACGCGCGACACGATCGAAGCGTTGCGCGATGTGGGAGCGGAAGTGGTTGCCGCCGCCTCGATCATAGATCGCTCTGGCGGCAAAGCGGACGTCGGTGTGCCGCGCGTGTCGTTAGCGACGCTGGAAGTGCTGGCCGTTGATCTCGCCACTTGCCATCTTTGTAAGCGTGGCGACGTGGCGATTAAGCCCGGAAGCAGGACAACAGTAGCCAGAAAGCAGTAAGCAGTAGGCAGTAAGCAGAAGGCAGCGGTCCACGAATGAACACATCGTAATCCATCTTTCTGCGTTCTGCATTCTGCTTACTGCCTTTTTGCCTGCTGCCTACTGATTTATGAACTTCAAGCTGCTCCTCCAATACGACGGTACGGACTTTCACGGTTGGCAGATCCAAAGTGAGTTGCGCACCGTGCAGGGCGAGCTGACACGGGTGCTTTCATTGCTGGACGGACGGGAAGTTGTCGTGCATGGCTCAGGCCGCACCGATGCCGGCGTGCATGCGGAAGGACAAGTAGCCAGTGTTCAACTGCAACGCGAGATTACTCCGCAAAAACTGCGCGCGGCGATTAACGGGAATCTGCCGAACGACGTACGCGTTCTATTTGCCGACGTTGTGTCAGATGATTTTCACGCACGCTATTCCGCGCGCGGTAAGACCTACGTCTATCGCGTCGTTCACAGCCAGGCGATGTCGCCTTTCTGGTCGCGATATGCGCTGGCTGAAGGGCGGCTGCTCGACCTCAAACGCATGCGTTCATGCGCCGGCTTGTTTCTGGGCGAGCATGATTGGACCGCATTCTCTGCGGCACAGACGGATGTCGATTCGCGCGTGCGCACGATCTCTGCACTCGATATCGACGATGGCTGGAACGCGCGCGGCGGCTGTCACTTGATTCAGATTACGGTGACGGCAGATGGGTTCTTGCGCTACATGGTTCGTTCGATTGCTGGGACGCTGTTAGCTGTCGGCCGCAGTGAAATCGACGAAGCAACGGTTGCACGAGCCATCGCTGAAGGCGGACGCGAATTGGCTGGTCCAACCGCGCCTGCTCACGGCCTGACCCTCAAGAACGTAAAGTACGATTGACACTGCTCGCGGTAGCGGCAAGAATAAAAGCGTTCGTAATATCAAAGGTCTTAATCGATTTCCAAATAAAGTGCTCGCTGATTTTGCTGAAGTAGTTAACAAAGGCTCGCGCGACGATCTCCTGCTGTCGTCGATTGCCTGGGAGCGTCTGCCGCGGCACGTGGCGATCATCATGGACGGCAACGGGCGCTGGGCCGCGCAGCGTGGGAAGCCGCGCATCGCCGGGCATCGCGCGGGAGTCGAGGCGGTGCGGGCTGCAGTCGATACGAGCGCGCGGCTTGGCCTGGGGGCGCTGACACTGTACGCATTTTCGACTGAGAACTGGAAGCGTCCACGTTATGAAGTCGACGCGTTGATGCGGATGCTCAGGAAGTATCTGCGGATCGAGCTTGATGAGATCGATCGCCAAAACATTCGTTTCCAAACTATCGGCCGCACCACAGAGTTGCCGCGTAGGGTTCAAACCGACGTAGCCTCGGCCACAGAACGCACCGCAGGGAATTCGGGAATGACTTTGAGCATCGCACTCAACTACGGCGGCCGCGCGGAGATCGTCGATGCTTGCCGGACCGCGATGCAGCAAGACATTTCGGCGAATGACTTGACTGAGGCGGATATTGAGCGCGGGCTGTACACGCACAATTTGCCGGAGCTTGATTTGCTTGTGCGCACCAGCGGGGAGTTTCGTATCTCGAATTTCCTCTTGTGGCAAGGTGCTTACTCCGAGATTCATGTGACGGAAACGCTCTGGCCTGATTTCCGGCGCGTGCACCTGCTGGAGGCGATTGTCGATTATCAGCAGAGAGGCCGGCGCTTCGGCGGACTGAAGGGTACAGAACCGCTTGCCGTAGCAAGCGGGTGAACGCCGGCAGAGATGCCGGCGAACCGCAGGCAAGGATGCCTGCGCTCCATTTGAGTAGCTCTTGAAACCTCAGACACCAAACCAAAAACCGAAATCAAGACTCGCGGCGATTCCGCCGTCGATCGCGCGCGTGCTGACGGCCGTGGTGCTGCTTCCGATTCTGATTGCTTCGATCTTGATCGCAAAGTTGGCCCTCCTCTTTGTCGTGATCGCGGCGGTAGCCATGGTGATTGCGCTGTGGGAATTCTGGCTGCTGGCCCGCCGCCAGCAGGTAAAGGCCGACGTGGCGGCCGGGTATCTGGGGGCGGCGGCATTGCTGACAGTTTTCTATTTCGCGGATTCCCGCAATGGCCTCGACCTGGAAATAATGCAGGCGATCATTCTGGTGTTTACCATGGGTGCGCTGGCAGCGGCGATGTTGCGCGGCGCGCCATTCGACAAGATGATCATGTCCGTGGGCGCAACGGTGCTCGGCGTGCTGTACGTCGCTCTGCTCGGCGGTCATCTGGTTGCAGTGCGCGTAGGATTTTCGGCGCCGCTTTCGCGACACCTGCTGTCGTTTTTCTTTCTCGTGATCATGAGTGCTGACTCGGCGGCGTACTACGGCGGCAGGACGTTTGGCAGTCACAAGCTGGCGCCCGTTATCAGTCCGGGCAAGACGTGGGAGGGCGCTGTCGCCGGCATGATGATGAGTCTGCTGGCGGCGGCTCTGGCTCACGTCTGGTTTTTCCCCGAACTGCCTTTGAAGCTTGCCCTGCCCCTGGCGGCCGTGATGAATGTCCTGAGCGTGGTTGGTGATCTGACCGAGAGCGCTCTGAAGAGAAGCGCGGGCGCGAAAGACACCGCGAACATTCTGCCGGGACACGGCGGAGTGCTGGATCGTTTAGACAGCTTGCTGTTCAATGCGCCGGTCATCTACTATTTTGCGAGGCTGTATTTCAAATGACTACCAAGAAAATCATCCTAATTATCGCGGGAATCCTCGGCGTGCTGGCGTTGGTGGTAGCGCTCTTCGTCGGCGGAATCTTCTGGTTTGTGTTTCACACCATAGGGAGTAGCGAGGCCGCGGAAACCGCCCGCACTTATCTTCGCAGCAACGAGGTCCTCAAGCAGGACATCGGCGAGGTGAAAGATTTTGGCTCGTTTGTCACCGGCAATATCAATGTTGCCAACGGTGATGGCGAAGCAACTCTTTACCTAAAAGTCATCGGCGAGAAGCAAACCGTTAACGCCAGGGTTGCCTTGCAATATCGCAGCAATCGAAGCTGGCGCGTCACCGGCGCATCGTACGATCGCGATGGTAAGACGATCGACCTGATGAAACCATACGACAAGTCGCCGCCAACCGAGTAAATTCATGACCCCTCGCGGTGTCTCAATCCTGGGTTCGACCGGCTCGATTGGATGCAACACGTTGCGCGTCATCGAGTCTCTGGGCCCAAAAAGGTTTCGTGTCGTCGCGCTCGGCGCCGGCCGCAATGTCGCGAAGCTGGCCGATCAGGTCGCTCGTCATCAACCCGATCTGGTTTCAGTTCAGACCGACCAAGCCGCTGAAGAACTCAAGGCGGAATTGCGCCGGCGTGACATTTCACCGCCCCGCGTCGCGCTCGGCGAGAGCGGCCTGATTGACGTGGCTACGCACGCCGAAGCTGACTGCGTAGTCTCAGGCACCGTCGGCGCCGTTGGGTTCGTGCCGACGCTGCGCGCATTGGAAGCTGGGAAGCGCGTCGCGCTGGCGAACAAGGAAACGCTGGTGATGGCCGGCGAGTTGATGACGCGGGCCGCCGCCAAGTCCGGCGCGGAATTGCTGCCGGTCGATTCCGAACACAACGCTTTGCATCAATGCCTGCGCGGCGAACAGCGATCTGAAGTCCGACGGATCATTCTCACCGCGTCGGGAGGACCCTTTCGCACGCATGACAAAGCCGCGATTCAATCAGCCACCGTGGCCGAAGCGATGAAGCATCCGACCTGGAACATGGGCGCGAAGATCACGATCGATTCGGCGACCCTGATGAATAAAGGACTGGAAGTAATCGAAGCGCACTGGCTGTTCGGTTTTGGCGCGGACGAGATCAGCATCGTCGTGCATCCAGAATCGGTGGTGCACTCGATGATCGAATTGATCGACGGCTCAGTCATCGCGCAGATGGGCGTGACCGACATGCGCCACGCGATTCAATACGCGCTGACTTATCCTGAGCGCCACCCTTCGGAACTTCCGCCACTTGATCTCGCCAAGCTCACGTCGCTGCACTTCGAAGAACCCGATCTCGAACGCTTCCCATGCATCTCGCTGGCTTATCGAGCTTTGAAAACAGGCGGCACACTGCCGGCGGCGATGAATGCAGCCAACGAAGAAGCCGTGCACGCTTTCATCGATGAGCGCCTCGCCTTGACTGACATTCCGCGCGTGATCGAAAGCGTGATGAACCAGCATCAAACGCTGCCGGCCACTAACCTTGATGCCGTTCTTGACGCCGATCGAACGGCGAGAGCCGCTGCCAACTCGATTATCGATACTCTTTCACGCGAACCAGTAGCGAGCAGCGCCGCCTGAGCCTGCACCCGCCCAGCCATCCCAGGTTTGACCATCGCGTAGCGTCCACGTAAACTCGATTTAGCGACTCGAAATGTTTAGATCCTGGAAGAACAACTGATGAGCCTATTACAAAGCGGAATTATCGGGATTTTGGCCTTCATATTCATCCTTGGGGCGGCGGTGACGCTGCACGAGTTTGGCCACTTCATCGTCGCGAAACTTTTCAAGATTCGGGTCGAGACCTTCTCGTTTGGATTTGGCCCGAGGCTGCTGGGACGCAAGTGGGGTACGACGGACTATCGCATTTCAGCGATTCCACTCGGCGGCTATGTGAAGCTGGGCGGCGACGAATCGAATGCGCCGATCGAAGGTGAAGGCGCGGCCGATATTCCCGCGCACGAGCGGTTCGACCTGCGGCCAAAATGGCAGCGGGTGCTGGTCGCGCTGGCGGGTCCCGTGATGAACGTGCTGACGGCGCTTTCGATTCCATTTGTTGGTGGATTGATCTACGGCATTCCGGCCACGCCCGCGCCGATTGTAAGTTCAGTCTTTTCCTCTGGCGCGGCGCAGACGGCGGGCCTGCAACCGGGTGATCGAATCATTTCCTTTAATGGAACCGCGAACCCGGATTGGGATTCAATCAGCGGCGACGCGCTGCTTTCACCAAACGAGCCGCTGCCGATGGTCATTGAACGCAACGGCCAGCGAATGCAGTTGACGATCAAGCCAACGCCGCTCACCCGGGATGGCGAGACCGCCGGCGAACTCGACTTCATTCCGGACTACGGCGATGTGATCGTCGTGATCGGCGACGTGACGGCTGGCAGTCCCGCGGCGGCGGCTGGCCTGCAGGGCGGTGATCGCGTCACGGCAGTTGGCGGGCAGCCGGTAAAGAGTTCCGAGCAAGTCGTGCAGTACATCCGCTCGCATAAAACCGAACCGATCGTCATGGATATCGATCGTGCCGGCCGCAAGATGCAGGTAACCGCAAAAATCCCGCCGGGCGAACAAATCATCGGTGTCCACGTGGGACAAAAGCTGCCGTTCGCTCGCGGGGGACCGGTCTCAGCAGCGCGCTACGCGGTTGATTCGAATGTGCGCATCATCAAGCTGACCGGCAAAGCTCTGGGACAGTTTTTGTCGGGCAAGCGCTCGGCGCGGAATACAGTTTCGGGCCCGATCGGCATCTATCGCGTTGCTTCAACTTCAGCGATCGAGGGGGGCTGGGCGGGTGTGTTTACTACGCTCGGTTTTCTCAGCCTGAATCTCGGTGTCTTCAACCTCTTGCCGATTCCAGTTCTGGATGGCGGCGCGATCTTCTTGTTGCTGATGGAAGCTCTGCTGGCCCTCGTGGGCTTGACGATTTCCGTGACCGTGCGCGATAGGATTCAGCAAGCAGGTTTTGTCGTTGTAATCTTGCTCATGGTCTTTGTAATCACGAATGATTTGATCAAGCAGGCTTCGATCTGGCGCGGCGGAGGCGGCAATGCGCCCGCAGCGTCGCCAGCGCCAACCACAGCGAAATGAGTTTTTTTAGGTTAGTCGTTTAGACGCGGGACTTGTCCCGCATGCGACGACAAGTCGTCGCGCTAAACGGAGTGAAGTGTTTATGATGCGAAAGTCGAAAGCAGTTCAGGTCAAGCACGTCCAGATTGGCGGCGGCGCTCCTTGCGTCATTCAGTCGATGACCAAGACCGACACGTCCGACGTGGGAGCTACGGTCGCGCAAATCGAAGAGATGGTCGCCGCCGGCTGCGAGATTGTCAGACTCGCTGTGCCCGACAACGACGCGGCCATCGCCCTGAAAGAAATTCGCAAACGCGTGCCCGAAGTTCCGATCGTCGCCGACATCCACTTTCACTACAAACTCGCTTTGCTGGCACTGGAAGCCGGCATTGACAAGCTGCGGTTGAATCCGGGAAACATCGGCAAGCACGAACGCATCGTTGAAGTGGTGCGCGCCGCGCAGGCACAGAAGGTCCCGATTCGCATCGGCGTCAATGGTGGCTCGCTGGAAAAGGATCTGCTGAAGAAGTACGGCACGGCCACACCCGAAGCGATGGTCGAATCGGCGCTGCGGCACATACGGATTCTCGAAGAGCTCGACTTCACCGACATCGTCATTTCATTGAAGGCTTCCGATGTGCAGCGCACCGTAGCTGCGTATCGTTTGCTCGCAGAGAAGGTCGACTATCCATTCCATCTCGGCGTGACGGAAGCAGGTACTGCATTCACCGGCACGGTCAAATCGTCGATCGGTCTCGGCATCCTGCTGCACGAAGGCATCGGCGACACGATTCGTGTTTCTCTCGCGGCCGAACCGCAGGAAGAAGTGCGCGTCGCGTGGGAAATCGTTAAGTCGCTGGGCTTGCGCACCCGTGGCGTCACTGTCGTTGCGTGTCCGACCTGTGGTCGCCTGGACGTCGACAACTTCGTTGGTATCGTAACTGAGATCGAAAGGCGCCTCGCTCACATTCAGGAGCCGCTGCATCTTTCGATCATGGGTTGCGCGGTTAACGGTCCGGGCGAAGCGCACGATTCGCAACTCGGTATCACTTTCGGTCGCGGCGTCGGCATGATTTTCAAAGACGGCGTGCCGATGCGCAAAGTCGCCGGTGAAGATATCGTCGAAGCGTTTGTGAAAGAAACGGAACAGCTCCTTGCCGAAGGCGCGGCGGCAAAGTCAGACGTGCGGCACGAACTAGTAAGCATTACTTGATAGTCGCCAATAAAATCGCATCTGCTAATTATTCGAATCTGCGTTGACTCTGACGGTGCATGGTGATAGGTATTAGCGCCATTAATAGAGCATCATCTTTCCTGAACTAATCTAACCAAGGGTTCAAACCATGTGTCGTGCCTGCGTATTTAGATCGCAGGTTCAAGGCGAACCTTCATTTGCTTCGGAGGAGTATCAGATGAATACCCGTCACCGTCGCACGTTCTTGTCGTTGATAGTTGCCGCAGCTTGCCTGGCTGCTTGTTATCTCGTTGCCACCGCGTCAGCCGAGACACCGTCGGCAAGTAAAACCAGTAAGGCGGTCGAAGACGCGAAGGCAGCCGCCAAAAAGGCGACAGACGCTTCGAATATGTCAGGAGCCGCGACGATAACCGCCGAGCTGTACGAGTACCCTGACAACGCCGACGGCAATGCGGCGCACCAGGCGGACGATAATGCCTACAACCGCGACGGGGACGCTGAAGACGCCGGGAAAAGGGCGGCGGAAGCTCGAGACAAGGCGTGCCAATCTGGAAAGAAAGAGGATGCGGAAGCTGCCGACAGGGCCGAACAAGACGCCCGAAACGCGGAGGCGAGAGCCAATGAAGCGGACGCAGCCGCCGACGCTGCGGATCGTAAAGCCGACCCATTTGGCAAACAGGAGAATAAGAAAGACCGCGACGCCAAGCGCGCGAAACGTGCGGCGCTCCGTGCTGCCCGGGCCGCCTTCTGCTTCGCCAGGCAATGTGCGGACTTGATGGATGAATCGAGCGAGCATAACAAAAAGAAGAAAAAGGATGCGATAGAAACCATTGATGGGCTTGGCGCTTCGGTGAACCAATTAGCCCTCGCCCGACCGCAGCGCGGCGCGAGGGGCGAAGTCAAAACTGCCGGCGGGCTTAGGACCGTTACGTTCGACACTTTGCAAGGCCGGGTGATCGTGAACCTGCCTGACGACATGAGGGCGCGCGACACGATATCGGGAACTGTTGTGGCCGAGCCAAAAGGCCAGACTCCTGAGGAGCGAGCCAAGAACACGGGCGATCAGAAAATAAAGATCTCTACCGCGAAAAAGCCGGACGGAACATCGGATGTCAACGTCGAAGTACCGGTCACCGCAACCCTCAGCCCGTTTACGTTCACGTTACCGCCAAGCGGCTCACCTACTCCGCCCCTTAAGAGCGTCAGCAGTGCGAATTCCGGTGGCCTTGGGATTACGCTGACGAACACGAGCGGATCATTCACCATCGGTGGAACAACAACCGTCCCCATCGAGATTATCTCGCTGAGCTTACAAAGCGTTGCGCCTATCCAGATCCCCACCACTGCGCAACAGGGAAAGCCCGTTGAGATAAATAGTGGCAACCGTAGTTTTGACGGCAAGTCGGCGACCACTACTTGTGCAGTTGCCGGCCAACCTGTCGTGATACTCGCCGAGTCGCCAAACAAGGTGGTTATCGATAATCCTACTAATGTTACTGGTCCTGTCGAGATAATATTGAAGGAGGGGAATCAGGAAACGAAAGGTACGTATCGCAATGTGGGAGTCAACCTGACTGCGCCGAAGACAAGCCTGCTCAAGGGCGAGAGGACCGAGTTGCACGTTCAAGTGAATGGCCTGCAAGGAATCAAAGAACCGGTGCGGCTAACGCTCGACTCCAGTGGTGTGATCGTGATGGAAGGCGGCCCATATCAGCCACTCGTGATTCAACCTTCGGAGGTTGGCGCTGATGGGCGCTACACCACGACGCGCGGAATTACGGGAGTGCAGACTGGCGCCTGGGGAGCAACGGCGACGGTAATGATCCATCAGTTCGACTTCTGCTTGCAGGACGATTCAAATCCGCGCACAGTTGTCCTGGTGAATTCATTCAGCGGCGACTACTTGTTCCCGATGCCCGGCGGCACCGGCTTAACTGGCACGGGAAGGGTAACGAGGAAAGGTTGCATCATTACCTTGACGGACAGTCGGCCTGACCGCAGAGTGCAGGGTCAGATTGATCCCTGCATGAAGACAGGCAGCGCTTCGGTGCAGACTGTTTCGCCAGAGGTGAAGTTCACGATCACCGACCGGAACACAACCAACAATATCTGCGCGGTGCCGTAGAATCTTAGATTGCTGAATCAGGCAGGCACAGTTTCACGATTACGGACGGAGACGCAAGGACAACACCTGCACGTGCAAGTAATGACGCCGGCCATACAGGACAACAAGACCCTGCAAGAGTGGCGCAAGACTGCGCGCTTTTGGACGAAGCATAGCGGTACGATTCGGACGATGTTCGCGCCTTTGACTGAGGCGCTGATCGAAGACGCCTGCATCCGCGAAGGGCAAACGGTACTTGATATTGCCGGCGGCGCGGGCGAGCCTTCGCTCACCATAGCTGAGACGGTTGGACCGACAGGATCGGTGACCTGCACCGATGCCGTGGCTGAGATGGTTGCGGCTGCTGAGAGCGAGTCGCATCGGCTTGGGCTAACGAACATCACGTTTCGGCAGTGTGTCGCGGACTCGCTGCCTTTTGAAAGCAACTCATTCGACGCGGTAGTTAGCCGGCTCGGCGTGATGTTCTTTCCTGACCCGCTCGCCGCGCTGTGCGAAATGCGGCGCGTCACGAAACCGGGCGGTTCGCTGGCGCTCGCGGTTTGGCACCGGAACGAGCTGAATCCGTTTACCCACATCATTACCGACGTCATGTCGCGTTACGTGGATTCACCACCGGCGGACGCGGATGCGCCCAACGCATTTCGCTTTGCGGATCTGGGAAGACTCGCTAATATTCTCAGACTCGCCGGAGCCAGTGATGTTCGTGAGCGCGTGTTTCATTTCCAAATCGAAGCGCCGATTTCGACTGGTGAGTTTTGGGCGATGCGCTCTGAGACTTCCGACACGCTGAGAGAGAAGCTAGCAAAGCTCACTGCGGATCAAGTTCTGCGAGTGAAGGAAGAAGTACAAGAAGCTGTTCGTGAGTTCTTCCCGAATGACCAGATGAGCTTTCCGGCGCAAATGATCATCGTGATCGGCAAGAAATTTTAAAGCCTTCAAACACAAAAGGAGACTACATCATGGGACGTGTACTTGCTTTTCTGTATGGAGTGGTGAGTTACCTGATCTTTTTCGTCACTTTTCTCTATGCGATCGGCTTTGTGGGAAATGTGTTTGTGCCCAAGGCGGTGGATTCCGGCGTGCCCGGCCCCTTCACCCCGGCCCTGGTTATCAACGCTTTACTCCTTAGTCTTTTTGCCATCCAACACAGCGTGATGGCCCGGCCCGGGTTCAAGAACCTGTGGACGCGGATCGTTCCGCAGGTGATCGAGCGCAGCACCTACGTTTTGCTGGCCAGTCTGTCGCTGGCGCTGCTGTTTTGGCAGTGGCGGCCGATGACGGGTGTCGTTTGGGGTTTCAGGAATTCCACGATCAGCCTGGTGCTTCAGGTGCTATTTTTTGCGGGATGGGGGATCGTTCTGCTGAGTACGTTTCTGATCGGCCACTTTGATCTCTTTGGACTGAAACAGGTTTACGTGAGCCTGATCGGAAAGGCATACGCTCACTCGGGCTTCAAGACACCGGGCCTGTACAAGATCGTTCGCCACCCGATCATGCTCGGTTTTGTCATTGCCTTTTGGGCGACGCCCAAGATGACCGTTGGGCATCTGGTTTTCGCGATTGCCACGACCGTCTACATTCTGATTGCGATTCAGATTGAAGAGCGCGATCTGGTGGGCATTCATGGCGAGACTTACGAGAATTATCGGCGGCAGGTCTCTATGATATTGCCGATACCGAAGGGGAAGTAGCCTCGGGCATGTTGGTGTCGACGATAGACTTTAAGTCGCCATCGACATGAAGAGCGCATCGCTGGCGATCTTTCGATTGATATTGACTTCGAGTGTCCCGCGTAGTTCTTCGATTTGCTTGAGCCATGAACCAGCCTGTTCGCTCTTCATCTCAGCAGCGATGAGTTTGAGTTCTCTGAGGAGATCGCTGTTCATGATCGTTTCATCCGGCCGCGCCAGCCGCAGCGACCACGTGTCGCGAATCAACCCTTCCAGCACATCCAGCCGGCGCTCGTATTCATCCCGGTCCTTTGGTGCGGCCAGAGCTTCCGCCGAGCGTAGGAGTTGGGCTCGATCTCCTGTCAACGTCAACGCCGTCAGCACGTCAAGCATAGCCGCGCGTCGCTCGCGATAGTTGTCGATGTCCGTACCAAGCGCGCGACCCAGGCTGCCGCCCGAAGTTCTCGCCAGTAACTCTGCATCGTCACGCGGAACTTTCTTTTCTTCGATCAGGAAAGCTTCGATCTGGTTAGCAGGGATCGGCGCGAAACGAATTATCTGACACCGGGAACGAATCGTTGGCAGTAACGCCGTCGGGTTCGACGTGGTCAGGATCAAATGCGATGTTGGCTCGGGTTCTTCCAATGTCTTCAACAGCGCGTTCGCAGCGTTGTCGTTCATGCAATCCGCGTCTTCGACGATAAAGATGCGGGCCACGCCTTCGAATGGACGAAAGTTGGCTTCACGTTCCAGTTCGCGCATCACCGGGACCCTGATGATGTTCTTGTAAGCGCGGGCCATGGCCACATCGGCGTGCTCGCTCCAGATCATTCTCTCTTTGTCATCGTCATCTTTGCCGAACGGCGGGAATGTCGATCGCGAGATTCGCGTACATGAAGAGCACTCGTCGCACGCTTCGACGCCGATGCGGTGGCGACAGTTCATGGCTTTCGCCAGCTCGAGGGCGAAGAGCTTTTTGCCGATGCCGACTTCACCGGTGAAAAGCAGCGAACCAGTCACGCGCCCGCTCGTGAGCAGACGTCGCAGCGATTCCTTAACTTCGTCGTTGCCGATGAGACGAGAAAACATAAGGGCAAAGGGCCAAGAGCAAAGAGCAATAAGAGGGGAACCTAGCGGCTTGGCCCTTTGCCCTTAGCCCTTTGCTCTTCGCCCATCAGGCCGCGATCTCGCAAGAATGGAATCACAATATCCATGACGGCCAGGTGCGTCTCGTGAACCGAACCGCGCGCGTCGATCACTCTGAATCGGGCCGGCTCAGCCTTCGCAATTTCGACGTAGGCGTTGCGCACGCGTGTGTGAAACTTGGCGTTCTCGATATCCAGACGATCGGTGCGCTTGTTTTCGACTCTGCGCCGGGTGCGCACCGCGGATTCAGCGACCGACAGATCGAACAGCAAAGTCAGATCGGGTTTGAGCCCATCCGTCGCCAGCTGAACAATCTCAGCGATTAGTTCCGGGGCGAAGCCGCGGCCCGCGCCCTGATAGGCAACGGTCGCATCGGCATAACGATCCGACAGCACAACTTGATTCGCTTCGAGGGATGGCCGCAGGTGCTTGCGCACATGCTGGGCCCGATCGGCGGCGAAAACCAGCAGTTCAGCGAGCGGATCCACTTGCTCCTGCACGTCCAGCAAGGCCGCGCGCAGCCTTTGACCCAAGGGCGTGCCGCCCGGCTCGCGGGTGGTCACTACCGTTATGCCGCGCACGCGCAACTCGCTCGCCAGCAGGCGCAGTTGCGTAGATTTTCCGCAACCGTCGATTCCTTCGAAAGTGATGAAAGCACCGGACATGTTCTTGCAGGTGGCGCGGGTTGGATTCACGAAGCGGCCGGCTCTTCAATTGGCTCAGCCGAGCCCTCACTCGCCGGCGTTTGCTGTCCGCGCAGTTCGCCGGTCGCGCGTCGCGTTAGGGAGATCGTAGAGATCGCGTGTTTGAAAATCAGTTGCTCCTGGGCGCCGGATTCCAGAATCAAAGAGAACTTGTCGAAGCTCTTGATGCGTCCCAGCAACTTCGCGCCGTTAACGAGATAGATCGTTACGGTGGTTTTCTCGCGTCGCGCGAGATTGAGGAAGCCGTCCTGAATATTTTGCGGCGCTGGCTTTGCGTCCACGAATCGTCTTCTCGGTTTGCGTAACTGAAGCTGCTTGAGCGGCTTCAGAGTATAACACGCGGTTCATCCTGGCAAGGGCTTTCTGCCCAAAGGATCATTTTCCATTTGTCATTTGACATCTGCCATTTACCATCTTGTTTAGCGACGAGTGTCAGAAGCCCGCGCGTAAGCAAGGGCACCGTTCCCAATCACGCCCTCATTAGGTCGGGCGCATGATTCAGCAAATAAATGAAAAAATGGAAATTGGAAAATGACAAATGGAAAATGATCGTTAATCGCGCAAGCGCGCGAACACCTCATTCTGCACGCGATCGTCATCGCCGAAGCCGTCCGTCCACTGCACGTCCGGTTCATGACGGAACCACGTCAACTGCCGCTTCGCATAATGCCGCACGTCAAGCTTTGTCTGTTCGATCGCGCTTCGGAGATCGCGCTGACCCCGTAGATGTTCAACCACGCGCCGATAACCATGCGCGCCCAGGGCGTTTGATTCGGCGGGTACGTCTTGGTCCAGAAGCTGGCGAACTTCATCCACCAGTCCGTTGGCGAAATGATTTTCCGTGCGTTCATTGATGCGCGAATAGAGTTCGGCGCGCGGCGGATTCAGCGCAAAGATGCGTATTCGCGCCGCCAGCGCGGGCGGGTCAGGTCGCAAAGGCCGCTCGCGCGAGATCGGCTCGCCGGTTTGCAAGCAGAACTCGATCGCGCGCTGCACCCGCGGCCAATCGCGCGGATTCAGCTCCTCGGCCTCGGCCGGATCAAAACGTCGCAGGATGTGATGAAGACGCTCAGGGCCATGACGTTCGCGGATCTTCGTGAGTCGGGCGCGAAGCTTTTTGTCCGTAGGTGGGCTGGGAAAGAAAGGGCGGCGCAACGCTCGCAAATAGAGGCCGGTCCCGCCAACCAGGAGAACTCGCCGGTCGCGGGCATCGATTTCTTCAATCTTTTCGATCGCGGCGCGGGCCCAGTCCACCGCGGTGAAATTCACTCTCGGTGTAACAAAGTCGATCAAATGGTGCGGGACACCGCGTCGCTCTGCGATTGGCACTTTCGCGGTCGCGATCTGAATGCCTTGATAAACCTGTACGGAATCGCAGTTGATGATCTCGCCTTCGAGGCGCAGAGCCAGCTCGATTCCGAGCGCGCTCTTTCCCGAAGCAGTCGGCCCGACGATGGCGATGATGTGGCGCAAATTGCTAATTTGCGGCCTTTCACTCACATGGGTTTGATTGCGATTGAAATGCTCCCGTGATGTCTCTCGCGCGATCATGATGCGTTCGCAAATTCACAATTTGCGTTACCGAGAGATGATAAGCCGAATTGCGAGCACGAGCCAGATGATAGCCAGCAGGATGATCGCGCCGATGAGTTGATTGCGGGAGAAGCGCATGACGAATCCTGAAAGAAGATCAGTACATCTTCGTCAATTCAATTCCAGTGTAATAAGCCTTGAGAATCTGTTCTGAACTGAAGCCCTGACGCGCCAGCCCATACGCGCCGACCTGGCACATACCCACGCCGTGACCCCAGCCGCGCCCCGTGAAGATGAATCCCGCCACGCGAGTGCCGCTGTAAACGCGATCGAAAACGAAGAGTTGTTCCCGCAGGCCAAGTGCCGAACGAATCCGTCCGCCCCGAATGTGGCCGGTGCCCGAGGTGCCAACGACTTCGAGATCGATTACGCGTCGTGACGATCCCCGCGCCGCCAGACGCAAGTCAGTAATCTGGCCGATGCCGCGCACCGATCGGCCGAGACGTGCTTGCACGGCGGTGAGCGAAAGCTCCGCCGTCCAATTAGTGAACGGCGAAAAACGTTCGGCCGAGGCGCCGTTCGGGCCCGGTCGAACTTCAAACAGATCAACTTCGCCTTTGGCGCTGACGTGAAAGGTCACATTCTCGCCGCCGACGAGGGCGAGCGATTTCATTTGATAGAGATTGTCGCCAAACTCGCGAAACAGAAAAGCGTCGTGGCTGACAACAAGCGACTGATCCTTGCCTTTGTTCGAACGCAGCACCATCACGCCACCGGTCGCGGGTCGCGCCGCGCCTTTCTGCAAGCCGAGCGCTCCGCGCGCTTCCAGTAAATGCGCGATGGCGTGCAGTGCGCTCGCTCGCGACATTGTTTCTTTTGGTCGCAACGCGGCGTCAGGGAACAGCGATAGATGCCCATCGCGCAAAAGCATTGCGACGTCGGCGCGATTGGCTTTCGGAACGTCCTCACCATCGCGAAACGCGAGCAGGTAATCGACGTCAGCGTTGTTCAATAAAGTGTCGGCGCGATTATCGCCAAACACCGCTGCGACCAGCGCGGTGCTGAACGCGGGCGTCTTTGTTGCTTCATTAACAAATTGGAACGATACGTTGCGCGACAGCCGAGCTGCGGCAGTAAGCCATTCGCGCGCTTCTGATTCAGAGACATGCGACGACAGCCACGAACTCGAAATTTTGTCGAAAGGCAGAGCAAGGCCGTTCACTGCCAGCAGGGCCACGTCACGCGCATACGTTAGATCTTTTTCGTCCTTAATTTCGAAGAGTTCGCGCGAACTCTTGACCATGAACGGCGCAAAAGCGGCTTTGCCTTCAGCGGCGCACTCGCGACCGCGCAGATAGGGAGTCGCGTGGTTGAAAATATTCTCGGCATCTTCCGTGCGCCCGCCACAGGTCGAAGTGTATAGCGCGTTGATTGGTTCGCCTTGGTAAGTCGCGATCACGCCACGTGTTTCATCGACGGCGCGTGACGACAAAGAATTCTCGCTCGACAGTCCGCGATAAACCTGCGAGCGCGTATCGGGGAGCAAATCAAAACCTTCGGCGGAAAACTGGCCGCGGTTCCGGAGGGCGTAAGTACGCGCGGCGATCGCCTGGGCTTTGTGAGCTTCGATCGCCGGGAAGCCGCCGGCCGAAAGTTCGTTCGGGATGACACCGCGCACATAGTCTTCAAGGCCGATCACGTTGATTACGTTCAGGGCGCCGCGCGGACTGGCAAAAACTTCAATCCGGCCGCGATAGGGTTTGTCGTTAAAGCGAATCGGGGAATTGACTTCGTCGCTGGAAGCGAAGATTAGCGGTGCGCTGGAGCGCAGCAACGGCACCGAGCCACGCGAGAAGGCGATCAACTCCCTGGTCGGCGCACTCGGACGCAACGTAAGCCGGACGGTGTTGCTGTTCGGCGATTTCAATGGGGTCGTCGCCGAATTTGCGCGTGGTTGGATTGCGGTCGCGGGCGCTCGAGTGGTAGCCGCTTCATTTCCGGTCGCACGCGCTTCAAAGCCCGCATCCTCCAGTTTCAATTTGGCGGTCTCAGACTCTTCGAGCGATTGCGCGGGAACAATCACGCGCCACTTGTCCCCGTCAGCTACTGAGCGCGCGCTTTCGCCGGTCAGTTCATGAACTGTCGCGACCATTCTCTCTGCTTCCTCGCGAGAGAGAGAACGGGCAATCTCAATGTCATAGGTTCGATCGACCTGGCGCGCCGGCGAAAGCAGACGCGATTCCACACGCACGCGCGCGGTCTCGATCGGTTGCGGCATCGAGTCCAGCTCTGAGACCTTCAAGAGCTTTGCCGCGGTTGAAATAGTGGCTGTTCCCACTCCGGTCGAAAGCGCGATGCGCATCGATGGCTCGTTGATGAGTTCGGCCTGTTGGCCTGGGCCGATTGCGTCGTTGATGATCGAGTCGTGTTGAAACGGCCAGGTACGTTGCCTGTCTTCGTCAGATTCGGCTGGCGCGCGCCGCTCGCGCATCTCCTGCGGGCGGACCGATGGCGCGAGGCTCAGCGGCGACAGCAACACGCTCGCGATCAGAAATTGAGTTGCGATTGAACGGCTGAGACTTTGCATAGTGGATTGACCTCTCCGCGCGCAAACCGGAGAGCAAGCCGGCGGGCCGGGAGCATGTTACTAGAACTACGCCAGCCTGAAAAGGTCCCTCAGAAAGTAGTAGCGGGTGAACGCGAGGTTTAGAATTCAACCTTTAGGTTCCATGCTATCGAAGCACAAGCTAAAGCTTGAACTCTAAACTGACCCACTTCTCAGAAAGTAAAATCACGAGTCAGCTTGATTTGCAGGCTGTACGACGGGCGCTCAATTCCTGCGCCGGTGGTTTGGTTGTAGATGAAGAAAAAATCGCTGTTGGGGCGATAGTTGTAACGAACCCTCACGTTGATGGTTGAGAGGTGAGCTGCTGAGTTGAGTTGCACCAGCGCGGACGTCAGCAGCTTGCGCGAGAAATTGTAGTTCAATCTGCCCGAGAACAAACTGGTGGTAAAGTTTCCTTCGCGCAAGCGCACTTTGTTGTAGCTCTCCGAGAGATCGACGAGCAGGTGTGGATTCGGACGCCAGGTTATTCCGCCTGAAGTCTCGTATCTTCTGCCTGAGTAAAACTCGCCCCACTTTTCACGCACGTTAAAGACTATGCTTTTGCTGCGATCGCTGCTGAAAGAAACACGGGGACGGTTGAAGTGGTACGTGCCGGTCGGGATAATGATTCCCGGACGAATCTCGAACGGCGCAGTCAACACATCATTCACGTCTTCTACTGGGCGGAAGAAAAACTCAGACGAGTTTTTGAAGCTGGTGCGCCAAGAGAGTTCAGTCTGGCGCGTTGCCAGTTTACCGGCGCGGTCCGAGTAGTATTCGAACTGCGTTTCAAACTCCATCTCACGCACGTGCGGAATAAACTTTGGGCGTGGCTTGTAAGCGACCTGGCCAAAGTATTGATGGATCGCGTTGCGTTCGATGAAACCAACTTCGGGATTGAAGTTTGCGCCGACGTCTTCATACACGACGATGAAACGGTAAAGCTCGTTCTCGAAGATGGATTCGAGACGCGACGAGCCCGCTCCTGAGCGAATTCCCGGCGTCGCTGAACCCATCCAGAACGCTTTCAATCGGTAATGATCAGTCAGGTTGAATTCTGCATCGACACCGCCGACGCGGTTGTAAGCGTCGCCGCCAATCGAAGTCGCGCCCTGGTGGTTGACCATGATCGCCCCGATCGATGAGCGCTTGAGGATATCGCGCTTGACTCGCAGGACGGTGAACTGTTGACGCGGAATCCCCAACCCCGTCGAAGCCTCGCCCAGCTTGCGCGTTTGCACCTGCAGGAATCCAACGTTGTATGGACCAATCTTGCCGGTAAGTTTTGCTCCATAGTCGATCGACACCGGCTGGCCTCGGTCGGTTAGGCCAATGCGCCGGGTGAAGAAGGCCTGATTCGATCCTTGCCGGCCAAAGAGAAAGATTCCGGAATTCTCCAGAAAGAAGTCGCGCTTCTCGGGAAAGAAAACTGAGAAGCGACTGAGATTGATTACCTGATTGTCGACTTCGGCCTGGCCAAAGTCCGGATTGATGGTGAACTCGGCGGTCAATGATGGAGTGATTCCGAGCCGGGCGACTTCGATTCCCACGTTGCCGCGCAAACCGGCGTCCAATCCGCTCTTGCCGATCAGCGGCACGCCTTCGCGCCACTCACCAGAGGCGTACGGTTTGATCTCGCGCAGCCGTCGCCGACGAATCGCTTCAACTCCCGCCAACTCGCCCGCTTGCGAAACGCGTTCGAGTCCAAACGAGCGCTGCCAACTGGTCCAGAGGTTCTCTTCGTTTTTGCGGCGAATGATCCGCGAGACGTTCAGTCCCCAGGATTCGATCGCTTCCGTGAACCGAAGTGTAGTCAGCGGGATGGCGATCTCTACGGTGAAGCCTTCGCCATCGACGCGTCCCTCTGAGATCCACGATCCATCCCACGAGACGTTGATGTCGCGCCCTTCGTCGGTAATTAGTGCGTCCTGTTGCGTGCCCAGCGGGTTTACCGCAAAGCGAAAGGCGTTGCGGCGATCATGATAAGTGTCGATCAGGATTTCGACTTTGTCGTCGTTGGGAAAGTTTGAATCGCGAACCAGGTCGCGAGCGTTGATGTGACTGGCGTCGGAATCAAACGCGCGAATGCCGAAGTAGATGTTCTTGTCGTCGAACAACACGCGCACCTCTGTTTGTTCCGAAGCGGGCTCGCCTTCGTTTGGCCGCTCCTGACGAAAATCAGTTGCGGGCCTGGCTAGTGACCATGCGGACTCATTGAGCAGGCCGTCGACCTTGATCTCATCGGTGACGCGGATAGCCTTGATGCGCCGTGGACCGGTGCTCTGCCGCGGCAACTGGGCGGACGCCGTTGCCTCGCGCGGTTGCGAATTCTCTTTCGTTGCCGCCTGTGCCTGAGCGACTGAACACAAGCCAAGTACGCTAAGGCCAAGCACCAGCAATGCTGAGACGCGTTCCAATCTGATATCGAAACGCCGCGGCGCATTTTTCATAGTTGGCAAACGGGTTCCTGGGGCGCTAGCTCCGACTGTAAGGGAGGGCTCAGTCTTTACTCGCCAACACATGAGCCCTCCCTTACGGTCGGGCTAGTGCCCCGGTGGCGTGCCGACATTGTTTGCGAACTTCTGGGACAGCGAACTCATTTGCGCGTGGGCATCGCTTCGGCGCGGCGGTTTACTTCATCCCAATTGATGTTCTGCATGAAAGCATCCACGTACTTTGCCGCCGCGGCACCGTAATCCATGTGATAAGCGTGCTCGTACATGTCGAGGACCAGCAGCGGATATCCCAGCGTCGCTCCGTGCATGTGGTCCCACGCCCAGTAATTGTGAACTTCGTTGGTGTGCAAGTTGTAAGAAAGAATCGTCCAGCCTGAGCCGCCTCCGAGCGCGTTCGCCGTCTTCTTGAACTCTGCCTCCCACTGTTCGTAACTGCCGAACCACTGCTTGATCAGATCGACGACCTTGCCGGTAGGCCTGCCGTCGCCGCCAAGATTCGCGAAGTAGTGATCGTGCAGCACGACTGACCCGGTGCGAATTAACTCTTCGCGTTTGAGGTCGCCGTAAACGTACGCCGGCAAATCCTTGTCCTGTACCATGGCGCCGAGCCTTTGTTCGACCGCATTGAGCGCTTTGACCGCACCGCCGTAGTTATTCTCCCAGTGCGACTTGATCAACTTTTCGGAAATGCCCTTGAGTTTTGCCGGGTCGAATGGCAAAGGCTTAGGCTGGTGTTTGCCGCCGAACGCCGGAGCGATCGGAACCGCACTCGCGGCTTGCTCTTCAGTTGTGGCATTCATTCCTTCAGCGCCGACCAGATTAGTCAGCGCGGCGCCGGCGCCGCCGGCAGCCATGATGGTCATCGCTCGTCTTCTTGAAAACTTGTTCATCTCGTAAGGTACCTTTCTCAAAATGCCGTCAGTCTTTGCGTCAGGCAACTTGCCTACACAATTCACCTGGGTCAGCGTGCCTGAGTGTCATGGATGCTCGCATAGAGCGCATCGTATAGGAAAGCCGCGCGAGCAACTGTCTCATGATCATCGCGCGTTGCGACGGGGAATCCATGGCTGATCAGTTGCAGGCCGAATGCCGCGGGATGATCGTTAACGTGTCCCTGGATGTCGGCTGCCTGAACGATGCGGGCAATCTCAACCAACACGCGATCGTCTGCCAGCCGTTCATGCACCAGCGCCGCGAACGAGCACAGACCTTGCGGGTTCTGATGGGGATAGGTGGCGTCCTGAGCATCAAAACCAACACCGCCACTTTCATTCTGAACGGACGTGACTTCTTCGGGAGATACGAAGATAAACTCAGCATCAGGATCAATGAATCTCTGAATGAGCCAGCAAGTCGCGGCGCGATTGACACGAATGTTCTTGCGCGTGATCCATTTCATCTCAGGGCCCTCCCGATCCCGCCCGCTACCGCAGGCGGTTCTGACAAGACTAGCTTGCGTACTTTTCTTCCACCGTTGCAGCGAACACAAAGGTTCCGACAATACCAATCGCGCCGGCGACCAGAAACGGCGTCTGCGGCGATACCTTCCAAAGCAAACCGCCAATCGCAGCCGCCGGAGTGATCGAAAGACTGCGGATTAGATAGTAGAGTCCAACCGAACGCGCGCGCAGATCATCGCGGGAAAAATCCAGAATCATCGCCTTGCGCGCGGGTTCGCCGATTTCGCGTAGTCCGCCGATGACAAACGCGACGACCAGCAGCGCAAAGTTGGAAGCAAACACAACCGCCAGCGGAAACATCGCGAAACTAATAAACGTAGCAATCACAAACGGCTTGCGGCCGACGCGATCGGCAATCTTGCCCGCCGGCAGATAAACCAGAATCGAAGTGGTCATCTGAATCGCGATCAGCGTGCCGTAGCGCGCGACGCTGAAGTGCTGCACGTTCGTAACGTAGAGGATCGCCAGAACGCCGGTCATGCCTTCGCACATGCGGATGATTGCGTCCGAGATTAGCAGCCGTTTGAGCGCGCCGTGAAAGGACTTCCACACTCCGTGGATGTTGATGGCCTCGGCGCGCTTGACCGGGATGTTGATGCGCAGAACCAGCAGCGCCGTCACGCCCGCCAGCAGTAGGGTTATTACCAGGCCGATGTGGACGCCTGACAAGACTCCGCGCGAAGCAATCAAAGCCCCACCGATAACCGGAGCGATAATAATCGGTACTCGCTTGAGTATGGATTGCAAGGTGAAACCCATTGCCCGGCGTTCGCGGGGCAGGGAATCGCCGATGACCGCGAAGATCGCGGGCGAGGCCATGCTGTGCCAGGCAAGCGAAAGCGAGAGGCCGACAAAGACGATCGGCCACGATGGACTGAACAGATAAACGAAGTACCCAACGGACGCGAGCGCGATGAAGATCAGAAAGGCTCGCTTGCGGCCCAGATGATCGGAAAGCCAACCGCCCGGATACTGGTAGACCGCGTCAAAAAAATCCTGTCCGGTGCCGAACAGACCGACGATGGGCGTGGTCGCGCCCAGAGCTTCCAGATACTTGGGCAGAAACTTTGTCCACAACTCTTCGCCGAATCCGATCAGGAGGATCGCGGCTGAGGCGATGGTGACGTTGCGCTCGAGGCCGAGAAAATCCGTGACGCGGGCTTTCGAGAAACGGGACTCGGAATCTTTTGCTTTGCGTTTCATGCTAACGCGTTCGGCTTCGCGCAGTGCTTCTCGTGCGCGGCTATTTTCTTTCGCGGCATCTTGACGCTTGATTGCTAAAAGGTAGAGGACGTCACTGCATCTGACAACCCGTTCGGTGAGGGAACCCTTGCCACGAGAAGTGAATCCGTGAAGAATGACGCGATCTTGCCTAATCCAATCGGTCGCTTACGGAGATTAATGACAAATAGATGGATTCGTACGGGAATAGTCTGCTGCGTCGCCGCAGGGTTGTTGCTAATTGGCTGGTCGGCGGTGCGGTCACAGCGCAAGGCACCAAGTAAAACTGGCTTGCCGCCGATGGTCGTTCTTCAGTCCGGGCAGAAGCCAAAGGCGCCGGTAAGGGAAATGCCTTCCAGCGCGATGCCGGCATTGACAGTGGCGGATGTGAACAATTCCATGAAGGCGAGACGCGACCACGCTTGGGCGACAGTCAAGCGAGTTTGGGAGCCGGTTCCGCTTCAGGGAGGGCAGATCCCAACTTGGATGACCTGGTATGAAGAAGAGGATATCGCGCTGCTCTACAAAGAGATGGTGGCCCAGCAGCAGAACCAACCGAAGCCGCCTTCCCGCGAGGAACTGAAGAGCAAGGTGGCTGCTTTGCTTGTGAAACACTCGACCAAGGATTTACAGACCTCGCTGACTTCCACTCGTTTGGGAAAAACGCTGCGCCAGTTTACGTTCCCTGGATTTCACGCGATCGCTCCAAATGCAGCACCCAGGGCCGGCATGATCTATTACAACCCGGCGTACGTAAAGCACCTGCTGGCGAATGCGGAGAGCATTGCCAAGTGCAACCCGGACGCTCCTCCACGGCCAGCGGATCGCAATAACCTGTACGCGCAGTGCATAGATAGTGAAATGCCGCCAGATGCCGTTATGATCAAGACTGCCTGGGCTCCCGTCACTCACGAAGCGGACCAATACAACTCGGCCAAGCAAGTGGAAGTAATCAAAGGCGTACACTTCGCTAATGTGTTTCCGCCGATGGTTGAGAAAATAAGCGCGCTGCCGGCGGGCGATTGGATCTTCAGCGACCCGGGCACAGATGAGAAACATTATGGTGGGCTGTGGGCTCCGGGCTCAGTCAGCGACTGGTGTCCGCCGTGTCTCTTCTCGGTCACCGACGATACTGGGCAGAAATGGGCGTTGCTGGGAATGCATATTGCGAGCAAGGCCTTGCGGACCTGGCAGTGGACTACGCTGTTCTCTGGAGATGGTGCTGGCTGGGCCTGGAACATAGATATGCCGCAGTCTCTCCATAGCCAGTGGCCTCTCCCGTTCGGCACCGGTACTTTTGGGATGTGCACAGTTTCAGATTTCAATGAGGCGGATCCGGCGCCGTGGGCGGCGTATGACGGCAAAGGTCTATCGGGCTCGCAGGGGGAGCGATTGCAGGATCTGGCCAACACCTTCAAGGGTATCTCTCAGGTGATGAAGGGTCGACAGTGGTGCGCCAATCCCTACATAGAGCCAAGCATGTCGCGCGGCAACTGCATCGGCTGTCACCAGGGAAGCCCCACGTCGTTTCTTCCCACGACGGTCACGAAGGACCGCCAATCAAATGTGAGCGACTTCTCGTTCTCGTTCGACACGAACAGGGCCAACATCATTCAGATCAGAAACGACTACCTGTTAAATCCGAAGGTAAAGCCGAAGCCGTGATCGTGGAGTGATTTGAGTTTCTTAGGCGAGCGACTTCACCGACAGCGAATGGAACTCACGGCGCGCGGCGTTGATGTTTGCGAAGGGAAGCGAACGGGCGTGCGTGCGGTCAGTCAGAAGGATGAACACGCGCGATCGGTGCCAAGTTCTCCAAAAAATCAGCGCCCAGCCGGGGCAGACCTATTAGATCGCTTCTAAAATGTCTTGCAAAAAATGGAGACTTGAACTAACTTCCTGCCCCATACATACCGGTCGCATGGGAGCACGCATGCAGTTGTCATCTTTCGAGATTCGTCAGAGAGTAGCCAAAAGAGTAGCCAAAACTGGAGGTGGCTCCCTTGCTCGTGCGAGAAAACCGAACGAACGCTTCGTCAATCATGATACGGATTGTCGCTCTATGCAGCGTGGCAGTCCTGGTCGTCCTTTTCATTATTTTCGCAAAGCCCGCCAGCCCATCTGCTGACGCGCAGTCCACCAATACTTCAGCGCAGTCCAAGAGCACTTCAGCAAGGGGCGCCGCGGTGGGAAAGAACTGTCAGACGGGCTGCCATGATCATGACACCATTATCTTAGCCTTCGCCCTCGACGCTCACGGCAAGAGCGCCAAATTCCTGGCGGATTCCCGCGGCCCCAAATGCGAGGTTTGCCATACCGGTAACGCCGAACAGCACGCCGAGAGCCGAGGCAAGGTTAAGATCGGCGACCTGTCTAAACTGTCACCAGCCGAGGCCAACGATTCTTGCCTGCAATGCCATTCGATGGATCGCAGTCACTTCAACTGGAAGGGTGGCAAGCACGATCAAAGCGACATGAGTTGCTTATCGTGTCACAACGTTCACCATGCCAAGTTACTGAATCGGATGTTGGCTAACCTGACGGATAAGTCCGGCCCGGAAGCGGCCGAGCTCATCAGCACCAGGTTGCCCGAAAAGATGCTGATCAACTCCACGGTCGAGGAAACGTGTCTCAGTTGCCACGTCGATCAACGAAAGGCTCTATACCAGCGTTCGACCCATCTGTTCCGCACCGAGCTCCGCAACATGAAGGTCGGCTGCACTTCCTGCCACAACCCTCATGGCGGCGAGGCGGGCAAGATGCTCGTGAATGTTACCGCCAATAATGTGTGTTACGGCTGCCATGCTGAAAAGCGGGGGCCGTTTCTCTGGGACCATCCGCCCGTCCGCGAAAATTGCATGAATTGTCACGCGCCCCATGGTTCGAGCAATCCCAAGCTTCTGACGGCACGCGTTAATCTTCTGTGCCAGCAGTGCCACATTCATATGTTGCCGCGCCATTCGACCACCGCCGGAAAACCTCTGGACATATTTTCAATCAATCGCGGCTGTGCCAATTGCCACGGGCAGATCCATGGCTCGAATCATCCTGGGGGTAGGACCCTTGCGCGCTAAGGAGGAGCAGATGAGAATCCAACCAGACAGACTCAAACCGATCCTTCGCGTCGAGTTCGTTCTTATCGCAGGGGTCATCTCGGCGGTCCTGTTTGCGCCGCACGCCTGGGGCCAGACGCAAGAGAAGAGCAAGCCGAAACCAAAGACAAAGACACCATCCAAGGTCCACATAACCGTCGAAGTCGGCGGCCCGGCTCGTCAAGTCCAGGGAGGTCATAACGCTAAGTTTCAGGAAACGCGAGATGTTCCAAAAGGATTCTCTGTCCAGAAATTGAGGCTGGATATGAATTCGGCCGACTCTCCCAACTTTCTCTCGTTGAGAGGATCTGAGATTCGCGAGCGTGACCAGCGGTTCACGGTGGACTTTGGCAGAATTGGAAAATATCGAACGCAATTTATGTGGGACCAGATCCCTCATTCGTTCGGCACGGGGCAATCCTTCCTTGTGAAAACTGCGCCCGGAGTCTATTCCGTCAGCCCTACACTGCGCGCAAGTCTGCAGGCCGTTACCCTGCCGGACGCTGGGCGAACACCGGTGAACGCCGCCTTGCCCACATTAGTGCGTCAGGAGTTGCTGACTGCGCCCCTGACTGACGTGCGGCTACGTCGCGACCAGGCCCGATTCACACAGAGTTACCAGCTCTCGAATAAGGCCGAGGTGCATGTGCAGTTTAGCTGGCTCCGCAATACCGGTACGCGGCCGATGTCCGCCGGCACATTCGTCCGGCGACCCGTTCCTGGGAACGGCCTCCCGGATATCGGAGGTTTTTGGGAAGGCATCGGACAAGAGTTTCTCGAGCCGCTCGACCAGCGGACCTACGGTCTCAATGTGGGAGCGCAGTTTCGCGGCAAGAAATGGACTGTCGGCGCGGACTACGATCTTTCGCTCTTTCGCAACAGCATTGGATCGGTAATCTTCGAAAACCCCTTTCGGGTCACCGATGAGCAGGGATGTCTTCCTAATCCAGCGCCGCCGCCCGCGCTCACCTGCGGAGCTTCAAATAGATTCCGGATGGTTCGTTGGCAGAACGCCCTGCCTCCAAACAATGACTCCCACACGATCACTGTTTGGGCCAACCTCGACCTGACACCAAAAACTCAGGTGCGCGGTCTTTTCTCGCTGTCCTACTGGACGCAGAACGACCCTTTCCTCGCCTGGACGATGAACACGGCGATCGTGCCCGTGCTCTGGGACACGGCCAGTACGATTACCAATCCCAGAGATGTAAGTCAGCTTCCGGCGAGGAGCGCGAACGGAAAGATGCGAAACATCAACCAGGAGTACGCCCTGGTGAATCGCAGCAAAAACTTCCGCTTCCAGGCTCAGTACCGTGCGCAGAGCCTGGACAATCAAACACCCTCGATTAGGTTCCCGGGATATGCCGCGTTTGGCGATTCGACGTGGCGCGCGCCGAGGACAGATTTTTACAACTTGCCGATCGAGAACCTCGATTGGGATTTTAGACGCCAGAATGTTGAAGCCGGCTTTCAATGGGATGTGCTGCCGGAGGAGCGCACGCCCGTCCGGATTCCGGGCCAGGAGGATGGTAAGACTTCCGCTGCTAACCTAATGAGAAAGACCAGTCTCACCTGGAAAATGGATTATGCGTGGGAGATCTGGAACCGCAAGTTTCGGGATGTGAACCGTAACAATGAACACAGCCTTAGAAGCCGGCTGGATTTTGCTTACAATTTTTTTGGAGTCGGAAAAAATAGTGGCGCCACCAAAGACGCTGAGCCAAAACCCCTCACCAGCCTCCGGCTAAAAGCAGACTACCGTTACTCGAACCGACGGGCGCAGGCCTACAACACCCAGCCCTTGACCTTCGTAACTAATTTCGCTGGTTCTCCCGCGAATGGTCCGTCCACAGCTTGGGTAGTAACGAATGCCACGAGGATGAATGAAGGCCTCGGCATTGAATTCAATCTTCTGCGCCGGTTTGATGAGACAGGTCGAATCCGACATGACGGAACCGTTTCGCTGGAGTTGCTGAGGGGCCCCAATACGAATTTCTCGGCTTCTTATCGCTACCTGGGGGATGAATACGACAAGAATTTTTACGGGCTGCTCTTCAATCGCTCCTCGTTTATCGATGCCCAGTTCACGCATGCATTCGAGAACGGAAGTTTCCTGTATGCAAACTATTCACGAGAGATGAACCGCTACGCTTATCGGGACCTGGCACACCTGCTGCCAAATCCGCCGGCCCCTCCTGGTGCGATCATTCAGGGAACTCTGGCCCAATACCCGGTCGCCAATACCTGGGAACGTACCAGCCGGAACGGTCTGGACAGTTTTGAATTCGGCATCAACGCAGCGCCTCAGGAAGGAAAGCTGCAAAAGTGGCAGCTTGATCTTTCGTATGCGCTTTCCTTTGCCCGCGACCGAATCAGCACCATAAACCCGTACACTGTGCGCGCAGATTCGATCATTCATGCGGGGGCGAATCCCTATCCCGATACCGTGGTACGGCGCCAGGACGTGAATATCGTCATTACGCGCCGCATAAACGAAAGTTTCGAGATGGGCGTACGCTATTGGTATGAACCATACACGCAGGATGACTTTAGCTTTAACGTTCTCGCACCCTACGTGCATGGAGCTCTCACCAGCGATACTCCGAAGTATCTTTTCCAGGATGCGCGATATGGCAGCTATCACGCGAACGTAACTACGGTCTTCGCGCGATATTCATTCTGACGCAGGTTGAGTCTGGTTGAAATTGCCTAGATAACGGTTCAAGAGCCCACTCAGGTATTCCTCGGTATCCCCGGGCGGCGAGCGGTTTTGCCGCCGCCTTGGCGGCATCGATTCCAACAACTGGCCCAGGCGAATGGGTCGCACAGCATGCCTCGCGAGATCACACACCACGGCGCTGTCCTCGAAGCCATCCGTAACAGCGGCCTCATCGCCGAACTGCTTGAGAAACATGAAGGCCATTTCAAGTACGAGTTGGATCTTGAACTGGTCGTATACGGGCGGGACTATGCCGGCAAGAGGGTTGGCCCCTACGCGCGCCTGCTGGTTTACGCCCCCGGCGAGGAGATCATCCATGAGGGTGACTGGGGCGGCAACACTTTTTATATTCTGATCGACGGCCGGCTGGATGTATTTGTCAATAATGATCAGGGGGTAAGCAGCAAGGTCGGCGAGATCGAGTCGCAAAATAGTTTCGGCGAAATGTCCGTGCTCGCCGGACAGCCACGCAATGCGACCGTGGTTGCGTCGGACACAGGGGAATCAACCGTCCTCGAAATTCAACGTCCGGCTCTTCGCCTGCTCAGAAAGTTCAAGAAGTTCGGACGCCGGCTCGAAGCAGATTATCGCCGGCACGGCCTCGACCGGGCGCTGATAGAGCTGAACGAGGCGACCAACAACTCCTTCAGCTCCGAACAACTGGAACAACTGAAAGAGGCCGCGCGCTTTACGGTCTACGCCAAGGATCACATCCTTTTTCAGGAAGGAGATGTGGTTGAGCGGGCCATTTTTGTTAAGAGCGGCTGGACGCGGCGCGTGCGTGACCTGGGCGCGCATCCGGCTCGGATGCGGAGCATTGCTTCGGGTCCACTATTAGCCGACATGGTAATGGAGTTGGGTCAGGACGTAGGGCTGGATTTTCTTGGCGCGGGTAACTGGTTGGGACTCGAAGCTATCCTTCGGAAAGATCAAACCAGTTGGCGTTATTCCGCGACCGTGATGGCACGCACCGAGGTGTTGGAAATTGAAATCTCGCATCTGCGATCCAACCCTCTCCTTGCCGAGATGATATCGGCCCATCTTCCGCAATTCTCAGACGCCGATCAGAAACCGCCCGACACTCCCATCGACAAGAGAAGTATGGCGGCTGCTGGAAAAGAGATCGCAACCGGCATCGTTGATGGCACGAATCTGCTGGTGATGGATATGGACTTGTGTATCCGTTGCGGGAACTGCTCGATGGCTTGCCAGAAGGTGCATGGGCATTCGCGGCTCATGAGGCATGGTATCCACATCGCCCGGCCGGTCAAACCGAATAGCCAATCCATTCAACACGTCTTGGCGCCTTCCGTATGCCTGCACTGCCAGGACCCGGAATGCATGACGGGCTGTCCGACGGGCGCCATCGCGCGTTTCGCCGAAGGGCAAATCGATATCGATCCAAAGACCTGTATCGGATGCGCTGATTGCGCGACCCAGTGTCCTTACAACGCCATCTCGATGGTTCCGCGTAAATCAACGGCGCCTCCGCCGCTTGGGCTCCTCGGTACGCTCAAGAGTTGGCTGAGTCTGGCTCCTCAAACGGCGCCGCCGGCCGTCACCGCAACGCAGGACTTGCTTGCGGTTAAATGCAACCTGTGCCAGAACACATCGCTGAATCCGAAGAATGCCAAGAAGCCGGCATACTCGTGTCAGGAGAACTGTCCTACGGGCGCACTCGTACGCGTTAACCCGCGTGAATATTTCAGTGAGGCGAAGAATGCCATCGGCATCGTCTTCCAGGATCAGACGCACGCCATTGGACGCAACATCCACAAGCGTGACGTCCCGGCACGGATTGTTCACGTCTGCGCCGTGCTTGGGATCATCGCTATCGTAACGGTGGTACTAGGAGTGGCGCGCTCGTACGGTTTGGATGGACATTTCAAGGGGACGTGGCTGACCTTGCGTTGGGTTACGGGCTTACTCGGTTTGGGCAGCATAGCCGGCGCAGTGACTTACTCGGGAAGGAAGCAAATTTACACGCGACGGGTCGGGCCTCTCCGTTATTGGAAGCTGGCGCACGTCTATCTGGGTTTGCTTGCGGGCACCGTGCTTCTGATACACGGCGGGCGCGACTCAGGCGGGCTTTTGACTTCCTGCTTGATGATCTCATTCGATGTGATGATCGTCGCCGGCCTCTTCGGAATCAGTTGCTACTTCATCGTGCCGCGCATCATGACCAGTATTGAAGGAGATCCGCTGCTCATTGAAGACTTGCGTGTCCGCCGCCACGAATTGCGCGAGCAACTGGGTTTGATTGATACCAGTGACCCTGAACTGCGTGATCTGATCAAGGTAAAGATGCGGAAGCGTTTCTTTTCGCTGGGGTATCTCGTACGTCAATACGTGCGGCGCGAAGAGCTCACGCGGATGCTTGCCGAGGCACGTGAAGAATTTCAGGAAGCAGCCGCAGCGTTGAGCGATCCAAAGGCGCGTCGTTTCCTGATGGAGGCCGTTGAGGCGACGGCAACTCTACGTCGGGTGGACTCGCTCATCTATTTGCATCAGTTGCTCAAGCTCTGGCTGGCGCCGCACGTTGTGGCGGCGTCGATCACACTGGCGCTAATGTTGGTTCATATCACGCAAGTAGTTCTCTTCACGGTACGGTGACTGAAATCGGGCTTAACTAATGAGTACGGCGCACGAAAGCACCTTCATCATCGCACGCGAGGATCGCGAGGTAGATCCGAAGACCATCATCGGCGAGGGGTTGAGGATTGGTCGCCTGCCGGATTCCGATGTTTGGCTGAATCACCCGACGGTCTCACGGCTCCAGGCAGGCATTAACGAAGTTGAAGGATACTTCTACCTCATCAGTCTCAGTGCCTCGAGCGCAACCACCCTGAATGGCCGGGCAATTCCTTTCAATGAAGCTGAAGCGCTGACCAGCGGAGACGAGATTCAGATCGGCCCCTTCTCGTTGTGGATCGAACAAACTGAGAAGGCGCTCGCAATCACGGTTGTGCCTCAAATTGCCGTTAACGTTGGCGAACGGGTAGCCGGTCATACCGGCGAGTTACACAAGAAGCAATTAGCCTTAAGACAGCAAACCGGTGAACTAGTGCTGCGTTCACCTGAGGTTGTCAACGCGCTTAAGGTGTTCTGGAACAAGCGGACGCGCGAAAAGGCAGGTCGTCCGTCGCCCTTGCATCCGCGAACGCCCCCGCGTGTCGGTAAGATCCAATTTAATTGGTTCCCGACCAGAGATCTCGTTCGCCCCTGGCCCTTAGCCATTTTTGTTTGGGCTCTGATCGTCGTCGGATCACTTTCAGCGGTAGCCGCAGTCACATATAAGATCGCGTTTGCTCCCGAACCAATTTCTTTGCCACACACCAGAAGTACGTTCGCTCTAACTCCGGCGATTGCCACAAAGGCAAATCGAGGTTCTTGCACCTCCTGTCATGCGATCGGAGTAAGCATGGCGAACAAAGAAAAGATGAATGCAAATTGCGCCGCGTGTCATCAAACTGAAAACTTCGCGGCTACCGTTATTCCCGCGCATCTCGGGGCCGGCATCACCTGCGTTTCATGTCACGCCGAACATCGCGGCGCGGAGTTCAGTCCAGTCAACAGCGCGCTTGCGTCCTGCACGAAATGCCATATCGATGCCAACAAAAATCTTTACAACGGCAAGAGCGTGCATACAGCGCATAAGGGGACCTATGGTTACCCAGTGGTAAATGGAGTTTGGGTTTGGAAGGGCCTGGAACCTGAAGAGCTGGCGCAGAAACCTGAGATAGTTGCGCTCTTGAATAAGAACAGGGTCGCATCAGCGCAGACACAGCAATGGCGCAGTGCGCAATTCCACGGCATTCACGTGAACCGAGTTCGAGTGGTCCAGGGCATCGATGGGATCTATGCCGAAGACGGAGTCACCAAGGTTCTGTCATGCAGTAGTTGTCACAAAACCGGCTACATGGGCCGAAACGTCGACCGCGACTATCCGCAAAAGACTTGCGCCCGCTGTCACAACGCGCAAGTCTTCGATAAGAACAAGGGCCCGACAGGGATCGACACGCCGAGTTGTACTTCCTGTCATGTGCAGCACATCAAGGATACACATTGGGCGTCGTCGCTGCGCGTTGCGCAGGGTGAGCTGCCATCCGATACAGTGAAATAGCGGTATGAGAAAGTCCCAACTCTTGATGATCCTGACGCTGCTGGCGCTGCTGCTCGCAACCAATCAGCTCTTCACAGGACCTTCTTCTTTGAGAAGATACCTGGGCGGGCTACCGTGGTACGGGTGGGCTGGGATCAGCATCTTTCTCGCCGTCACAGGAATTTTGTTTGCGCTTCGCGATGCAGCCCGAGCGAGACGCCTGCTGGAAGAACCGATCGAGAAACATCTTGACGAGAATGCGCGCCGGGTTCAACTCTCGAAGGAGTTGCTGGAAAAGTATGATCCCGGTGGAGCTGACTATCCGCACCCGGTGGTGATTGCTGATCGTTGCATCGGCTGTCAGGCGTGCGTGGATGCGTGCCCGCACAGCGTACTGGCGATGGTCAACAACATCGCAGTCCCTGTCGCGCAGGCCGAGTGCATGGAGGACACTTCGTGCCAGATCGCGTGTCCAGTTAACCCCAAGGCCTGCATCGTCGTTAACACTACCAAGACCATCCGACCCCGGCCGGTGCCTACGCGTAACGAGAAGTTCATGACCAACGTCGCGGGCTGTTACATCATCGGCGACGTTTCCGGGACGCCGCTGATTAAGAACGCTGTCAACGAAGGCGCCGAGGTCATCAAGTACATTGCGGAAGAATTAACGAACTCGCCGCTCGAACCGAAGGCGGACTTCGACGTGGCGATCATCGGTATTGGTCCGGCTGGATTGTCAGCGGCTGTAATTGCCAAACAGCATGACTTGAAATACGTAGGCCTCGAGCGGGCGAAGGTTCTCGCTACGATCGTCGCCTATCCGAAGAACAAGTATCTTTTCTTCAAGCCGGAATCGATGGCCGCGCGCGGCGGCATCGCTATCAACGGCGACGGTGAACAGCGCGAGCGACTTCTGGAATCATGGATGAACGCGATGATGAGTCACGGAGTGGTCATCAACGAACATGAACAATGCAGCAGGGTTACGCGCGCGACGGATGGAGATTATTTCACCGTCGAAACCGAGAAGGGCGAAAAGCGCGAACCGTGCAGTTATCGCAGCCGTCGCGTCGTGCTCGCCGTCGGCAATCGTGGCGCGCCGATGAAGTTGGGCGCTGAGGGCGAGGGCATGAGAATCACGCGTGACGGCCAAAGCGAAGACAAGGTGGTCTATGCGTTATCGAATCCAGACGATTTCAAGCAGAAGAAAATCGCCGTGGTCGGTGGTGGTAACGCCTCAGTCGAGGCAGTCGTCGATTTAGTCGCCCACCGTAACGGAGACCAAATTGAATTTCGCGCTGCGCACGAGATTAATGAGGTCACATTCATTTTGCGGACGGCTTTTACGAACGACGTGAAATTCGGGAATAAGCAACATCTCTATCACTGCATTGATGAAGGCAAGGTCAAGATTCTGTTCGATACGATGATCAAAGAGATTCGCGAGGGCGAAGTGATCCTGGCAGATCCATGGACTCAGGAAGAGAAAGGTACGATTGAGAATGACTACGTACTTGCGTTGATTGGCGGCGCGCCACCTACCAAGTTCCTGGAATCAATCGGCATTTCTATTCCAAAAACCTAATGTGGTGTCTCAGACATTCGCTTAATTGATCAATCAACGGGGCACTAGCCCGACCGTAAGGGAAGGCTCATGTGTTAGCGACGTGTAAAGACTGAGCCCTCCTTACGGTCGGGCTAGTGCCCCGGTGGCATTCGCCGCCCGTCGAGAAAAGCTACGGCGTCGGGCTCTGGGTTGATGTCGAAGCTGGCGTAGTAGTTGGACTGGCGCTCGGCGTCGTGGTGGCGGTTGAGGTTGCTGATTTCTTTAGATGGCAGTCGTCGCACCTTTGCCACGGAGCCTTAAGGGTCGCATCTCTCTTCGTTGCACGTTCGTGACACTTGACGCAGCGGGCGTGGTAAGCGTTTTCGTTAGTCAAATCCCCCGATTCCCGCGTGCCCATCTGCTTTGCTATCTCCCGCGGATACATCACGCTCTTAGGTGGGTACTCATCCGTCGCGGCGGTGCTTTTCTGGAAGTGGCAAGTGCGGCAATCCTTCACGGGCTCTTTCGAGGCTTCAAGCTGCGCGGTGGTGAGCACTTCGGTCCGCTTGGGATTGAACGTCTTCAGATACGGTCTTCCGGAAGGTGCGGATGGTTGTTCCGTGTGATGACATTCGACGCAAGCCGTCAAGGTTGCACCGTCGAGGGTGTGCTTCAGATCCGTATTGTGTTTGGAGTGATCAAAGGCAGCATCGGGCTTTAGCTCGCCATACTTGTTGTCAGGGTCAGTGTTATTGCCGATGTCTTTCGACAAAATAATCGGTTTGTCCGGCTGGGTCGCGCTTGATTCCGGAATCACTTTTCCATCGATGTCCACGGCATGTGGCGGTTTGGTTCCGTCAATCGTGGCGGATCTGTAAGCAACCGCAGCCACCAGACAGCCCAACGTCAAAACAAAAGCAACCAGCAATTTCATTTTCATGTTAGTTAACTCCGCGCGGCTCGTTCTCAAGGTTCAAACAAACTGGCTTTCCGCCAAATCTCGGCTTTGCCGAGAGTAGTTAGGTCGACCAACCCTGTCAAACTCGTCCCCGGCTCACGGCCCGAACTTCAAACCTTTATGACAGCGCTTGCAAACGTCAAAGTTGGGTCCGCTATCTCCGAAGACACGTTGACCGTTGTGGCAAGTTGAGCAGCTCTGCGCTCGGGGATTGCTGTAGTGTTGCGTGGATAGAGTGGAACTAACTTGTCTGGATTGCGCCAGTCCGCGCGGCCTCACATTGTGACAACGATCGCAATTCAAACGCTCGCGCGGGCCGTGGTCTGCGTGGCTGAAGCCCATTCGATACGGTTTGGCCGCAGTCGAGGTCGGCGAGTAATGGCCGAGGCTATGGCATGAGCCGCATGAAGAAGTCTTGCTCGCTTGTTTCCCCGGAGAATGACATTCGTAGCAAGTCTGATGAGCAGACGAACGCGCGGGAACGGTCTCAGCTATGCCACGATTCGCCGGCGTATGACAGGTCGCGCAACCTTTCACTGGGCGGGCAGACTCAATTCCTTGCACATGCTGCGCGTGATCAAACTCTGCGCGAAAGCTGAGCAGCCGCGGGAAATTCTTCAGGGGCGCGCTTGGTGAGTTGAGGCCGTCGGGTTTATGGCAGATCGTGCAAATCGGATTGACGGCGGCCGCGGATGATGTAAATTGAACCAGGTGACAGCCGGTGCAATCTCTGTGAAGCGGAAATTTCGGTTCCAGTGAACTATCGTTCCGACGATGGCACGACGCGCAATTTCCGCGACCCATCAAATCCGCGTGTTCGCGGGGGCTTGAGTGCGAAAACTTCGAGTAGTCTGGGGCAAGCATGAAACTTGCTGAATCGAAATAGGCGGTCGCTTGGTCAGCAGCCAAGGATGTGCCGCTGCCTTTAAAGAGCATCACCGCACAGACTGAGAAGAAAATTAGCGCCGCGAGCATCAGTCGCTTTGAAATCGAGATCGGGCGCCGCAGCACAACGATCTCGGGCTCTTCTGCACCAGGTTGCGGATTTGTCGTCATTTGCATTGCTCAGAAATCAGCTTCGCGATCAGCTTCGCGCTCTTTGGAAAATCTGTAATGTTGAAATACTTGCCGTCACTGTCAAACAGCTTGTAGTGCGTACACGGCGGTGGCGTGCCGCCGATCTCGGTTGAGTGACAGCCGACGCAGGCGTGCCGGTTTTTCCCTCCCGCGATATCGTCATCTTCGAGGTCGAGCATCTGCTGTTCGAAGCCGGGCTGAACGTTTGGCTTTTGGTGACATTGGCTGGTAGCGCAGGTCGAAAGTGGAGCGTCGGCCTTTGCAAGATCCAACTGCGCGACATTGAGGTGGCAGGAAGCACAGTCGTGCCTGTGGTTCGTCGATTCATGTTTGAACTTGAGCGAAAGGTCGCCCAGGATCATCTGCACACTCTGCTTGGGAAATGGATTCATATCGCGTTTGGTCAAGCCGGGACTTGAGCGCGGGTGGCAGATGGCGCAGATAACAGGCGTTGAGCCGCGAAACAGTTGTGGAGGCGTTGCCCGGTGACAGCCGAGACACTTATCGTGATAAGGGTAGTTTTTGACTTCGGCCGCGGCCGCGACGGTCACCACGTTGGCAGGTTTAGGCGGAGCAATTGTGTGGCAATCCGAACAATTCAGTTTTGCTTTGGGGACCCGATGGTCTTCGTGCTTAAAGCTGGACTTACTGGGATTAGTAATCGTCGGCTGGGGCTTACGTCTCGGTTTCGGCTGGGTCGTCCTGCGCTGTTGGCCTGCCTGGGCACTGACCACTCCGGTCGAAGAGATTCGCTGGTAGAAGAAAAGAGCAGCCGCCATCGTGGCGAGGATTGCCAGAGCAATCAGAAAGCCTTCGACGTAGCCCTTGGAAAACTCCGTCTGCCTCAATCGCGCTGACCTCTCCTCTGCGGACAAGCTTGTCTTTGGTACTCAGCGGGACATTATACGCATTATGCAATCAGGACCGCGAGCGCTTTTTGAGCTAACTATTGAACTAACTAGACGAGACTTGCACGTATCACGCGTCGTTATTCAGGGCCGCGACCGCCAACCGATGGAACTCACGGCGCGTCGAGTTAATGTTGGCGAAGGGAAGGGAATGATTGTGCGTGCGATTGGTTAGCAGAATGAACACGCGCTCGCGCTCAGCGTCGATCCAACAGCTCGTGCCGGTGAATCCAGTGTGACCGAAAGCATCCGGCGGCAGCGCCGGACCCGCCGTGGAATCTTTCGTGGCGGCGAGTTGCCAACCGAACGAACGCGCTTCGTTCAAGGCTTTCGTCAGGTTCTGTCGAAACAGTTCGCAAGTTTCTCTCGAGAGCAGTTCCGATTGCCCGCCAATGAATTGATTCGCCAGACGCAGGGTCTCGCTCGCAGTCGAAAACAAACCCGCGTGTCCGGCAGCGCCGCCGAGAAAATGGGCGTTGGCGTCGTGAACTTCACCCCAGATGATCTGCTTACGCCATGACGCACGTCTGGATTCCGGCGCGGTTGACGAGAAGTCTCCCTCGCACATCGCCATTTCATAAGCGTTGCCGGTCTCGCTCGCGGCGATATCTCCCTTTAAGTCACTGCTCGGATTGAAGCATGTCGACCGCAATCGAAGCGGATCGATGACCATCTTTCGCGTCAGTTCTTCCAGCGATGTGCCGGTTATCTGCTGAATCAGAAAGCCAAGCAGGATGAAGCCGAGATCGCTGTACGCCACTCGCTTCCCAGTTTTGTATACCAGCTTCTCGTTCGCGATGGCCGCGAGTGCGCCCTCTTTATCACGCGCCGTGAGGTAGAGCGGCCGCCACGCCGGCAGCCCTGAAGTGTGCGTCAGCAATTCGCGCACGGTGATGTGATGTTTGTCGGCGCGATCGAAATCAGGAAGGTATTGCGCGACGGTGTTATCGAGCCTTAGCTCGCCAGATTCGACCAGACGCGCGCAAAGCAAGCCCGTCACGAGCGGCTTGGTCAGCGAAGCGAGATCGTAAATGGTTTCAAGTGTTGCCGCCCGCGTTTCCGGCTCACAGACTGCATCGCCGGCTGCGTCTGCGAAGATAGCTACGCCGTTTTCGGCGACGATGTAAACCGCGGAAGGGAAATCGCCGGCGCTAATGCGCTCAGCCAGCAAGTGCGAAATGCTCTCATTCGGATGTGCGTCTAAAATCATCTATCGGAGGATAGCTCGGCTTCACGCGTTTTGAAGCAGCGCGCCAACGCCCGTCTTCACGGTGTGTTCGTGAATTTGTTCCAGCGTGCGCAGCGCCAGCGCCAGGGCGCGACGACCATCTTCGCCTGAGACCGGCGGCTGCGAACGATTCATCGCCGCGCTCAAGAAGGCCTCGATCTCAGCGCGCAGCGGTTCAACGTCCTGTACTTCGAGCGTGCGCGTGTTGACGCCGGGCCAAGGGCCATGACTGCCTGACGGTGACAAGTTACTGATCGAAGCATAGTTCGTCGCGTAATCGACCGCGATGTAATCGCGCGGCTGAAAGAAACGCATCTTGCGAATCTTTTCCGTGCCGACACGCGAGGCCGTGATGTTGGCCACCGCGCCGGTCGCGAATTCCAGCCGCGCGTTTGCCGCATCAACCCGATCGGTAAGAATCGGAATACCCACCGCGTGCAGCGAAGTCACTGCGACGTCTTCACCGACCAGCCATTGCACGATGTCCAGATCGTGAATCATCAGATCGAGCACCACGTCGATGTCCAGGCTGCGCGCGGTGAACTGGCCGACGCGATGAATTTCGAAATAGACGGGACTCTTGACGTAGGGCCGCAGGGCGACCAGCGCGGGATTGAAGCGTTCGGCGTGACCGACCTGTAGGATCGCGCCGCCCTTCTTGCTCGCGGCAATCATGCGATCCGCTTCTTCCAGCGTGCGCGAGATCGGCTTCTCAGCCAGGACGTGAATGCCGGCTTCGAGCAAGCCGCACGCAATCTCACAATGCGATTCGGTCGGCACCGCCAGACTGACCGCGTCGACCTTCCCAATTAACGAGCGCCAGTCGGCAGTAAAATCCGTTCGCCATTCTTTAGCGACACTGCCGGCGCGCGGTTCGTCTACATCGCAAACGGATGCGAATTGCGAGACGCCTTCAGCCGCCAGCGCTGCGTGAATGCGCGCGTGGTGACTGCCCAGATGTCCAACGCCGATGACTGCGGTGTGAAGTGCCACGTTTTACTGTTGAGCGGTTATGATTTAGGTTATGACTAACAGAAGGCAGTAGGCCGCAAAGCAGAAGGCAGCTAACAGTTGAAGCGATCTGCCTACTGCTTACTGCTTACTGCCTACTTGCTCAGGAGCGACTATACTTGCAACCTTCAATGCTTGCCAAGCGCGTCTGGTCTTTTCTCTTCCTCGCCGTCGCCGCCTTCTATTTTTATGGTTTGGGGGCGGTGCCGTTGGTTGGCCCGGACGAACCGCGCTATGCCCAGGTAGCGCGCGAGATGTTGGCGCGGCACGATCTAGTCACGCCGACGCTCGGCGGATTGCCGTGGTTTGAAAAGCCGCCATTGCTCTACTGGATGATGATGGCGAGTTATCGCGTGTTCGGCGTCAGCGAGTTTTCCGCTCGACTGGGGCCGGCGATTTGTGGCTTGCTGACTGCGGTTTTCATTTACTGGATCGCCGCCGCTGGCAGAGACCCGACCCCGGGGTCCCCAGACGGGCAGCCCGGCTGGGGTGGGACGGTTAGGGAGGGTGCAGCGTATCTCGCACAATCATCTCAAGACGATTTACCGCAATACGGCGCACTCGCTTTTCTCTCCAGCCTGGGCGTGATCGCGTTCGCGCGCGCGGCCAGCTTTGACATCGTCATCACGATGACCATGACGGGCGCGCTCGCGTGTTTCTTCGTATGGAGCGCCCGCGCTGGGAGCGCCCGCATCCCTGCGGGCGGTTCGCCGGCATCTCTGTCGGCTCGTTCGAACGGTTGGCTACTTCTCATCTCCTACATCTTCATCGGACTCTCGCTCCTCGCTAAAGGTCTTATCGGCATAGTCATTCCGTTCGGGGTGATTGCTTTCTATTTCCTTCTACGCCGCGAGTGGCCGCGGCGAAGACTTGTGGTCAGCCTGCTTTGGGGCGTGCCATTGGCGATCGCGGTCGCGGCTGTCTGGTACGGCCCGATGATCTCTCGGCACGGTTGGAAGTTTATCGATCAATTCATCATCCAACATCACTTTGCGCGTTTTGCGACGAACAAGTATCACCATCCTGCGCCTTTCTATTTTTATCTTCCAGTGCTCGCCGCGCTCGCTTTACCTTGGACGGTCCACTTGTTTGCGGCGTTCATATCGGCACCCAAGTGGCACTGGCGCGGCGGCGCGCCGCTGGATCGTCTGCGCGTGTTTGCCCTCGCTTGGATTGTCGTGCCGGTGGTTTTCTTTTCGCTTTCAGGATCGAAGCTCACTGCCTACATTCTGCCGGTGATGCCGGCCGTAGCGCTGCTGTCGGGCGAGCGTCTAGCTTGCTTTCTGCGCGCCGGACGCGGCGACAAGGTCATGAGACTTACCGGCGTGCTTCTGATCGCGCTGGTGTCGGTTGGCGGATGGTATTCAGTTCGCCATCTCAATCTGACCTGGCTTTGTACTGGCGCCATGCTGCTACCCTTGGTCGCAGCCGGAGTGTTTGCGTTGCTGCGTCCGCAGATGCGCCAGGCGCTGCTCGTGTTGATTCCGATTGCGACTCTGCTGGCGTCGGTCATGGCGATCAATTGTGCCGCGCCCGTCGCAGCGCGCACAGAATCCGTTCGAGATTTGCTGGTCGCGGCCGGCGCTCGCGGATACGGCGCGGCGCGCGTAGTTCAGGTGCACAACATCGAGCGAACGGCGGAATTCTACGCGGCGGGACGTTTGGATTACGGCCCGGACGGCGAGCCGATCAAGTTGGAAGGCGTGACTCAAGTCGCCGATGCCGCGCACCGCAACCGCGGACTGGTCTTGTGCTTTGTACCGACGGAGTACGAGTCACAGTTAACGTCTTATCAGAAGATTCAAGCTGAAGTCGTTGGTAACAATGGCCGCGTGTCTCTGGTGATAGTGCGCGTGCCTTGAGGCGAGGTTCTTTGGATAGAGACGCCCTCTTCTCTGGGTAATGACATACTTGGCCCACCTGCTCGAGTCTCGGTGCTTTGGAGCCTTCCGGCAGCCCGAAGGGCTGCGAGATAGTAGCCGGTGGTCGTAGACCACCGGAAGCGAGCGGTTTTACGTCAGCACCCTGAAAGGGTGCGAGACCTTTGGATCTCGTTCGAGCAGGGCCTGGCACCCCTTCAGGGTGCGAGCAAGACAATTTGCTTTACCGGAGGTCTGCGCTGCGCTCCGACCTCCGGCTACTTTCTGACAACCCTGAGGGTTGAAAAGACGTCTACTCCGTCTCTCTTGTGAAGCGCAATCAGATACTGCGATCGAGATGCACGATTCCGACGAGATAACTGAGAGCTTTCCGACGCTGCCGGGCTCAGAGAATGTTGCCGAGTCAGGCTTGATTGCCAATGCCGAGTTGGCGGCGGGACTCGACGCGGAACCAGCCGCGGTGCCGGAATCAGCGGAAGGAATGTGGGCAGCGATTCGTGAATCTCTGTGCGGCTCACATCGCGACTACACCGTGGGACCAGTCGGGCGCGCCGTAATTCTTTTGGCGATTCCCATGGTGCTCGAGATGTTCATGGAGAGTCTGTTCGCCGTCGCCGACATTTTTTGGGTGTCGCACCTTGGTCCCGAGGCGGCAGCGACCGTGGGCCTTACAGAATCGCTGCTCACTCTCGTCTATGCGCTGGCGATAGGGCTGAGCATCGGTGCAACCGCGACGATTGCGCGCCGTATCGGAGAAAAGAACACGGATGGCGCTGCGCGGGCGGCGGTGCAAGCCATCCTGCTCGCGGTGACTGTCGCGATCGTGATCGCGCTGATAGGCGCGCCGCTTGCGCCCAAGCTGCTCGCGTTCATGGGCGCGTCGCCTGCGGTGATCGCACAGGGTTCGACGTTCACGCGCATCATGATGGCCGGGAACGTGACGGTCGTCATGCTCTTTATGATCAATGCCGTGTTTCGCGGCGCGGGCGACGCAGCGATCGCGATGCGCGTCCTATGGCTGGCGAACTCAAGCAATATCATTCTTGGACCGCTGCTGATTTTCGGCATTGGACCGTTTCCAAAAATGGGCGTGGCCGGAGCAGCGATCGCGACAAACATCGGGCGCGGAACCGGGGCCCTGTTTGCACTGAGCAAACTGTGGCGGCCGGGCGGACGCTTTGATGTTCGCCGCCGTCATTTGCGGGTTGAGACGGCGATCATGGGGCGGATGTTGCGTTTGTCATCGACCGCGACGTTTCAGGTCTTCATCGGGATGGCGAGTTGGATTGGACTAGCTCGGATCATCGCCAGCTTTGGCACCGACGTAGTCGCCGGCTACATCGTAGGCATTCGCGTGATTCTATTTGCGTTGCTGCCTTCGTGGGGAATGTCGAACGCCGCCGCAACAATGGTGGGCCAGGCGCTGGGCGCACGCAATCCCGATCGAGCTGAGCGCGCCGTCTGGAGAGCAGGCTTTTACAACTTCATATTTCTGGGAGTGATCGGCCTCGTGTTCGTCGTATTTGCCGGGCCCATCATTCGAATCTTCACGTCGAATCCCCAGGTCCTTCCTTACGGAGTTGATTGTCTGCGCATCATCTCGTACGGCTTTTTGTTTTATGCTTATGGGATGGTTCTGGGGCAATCGTTCAACGGCGCGGGTGACACCTGGACACCGACGATCATCAACCTCTTCGTTTTCTGGTTGTGGGAATTGCCGCTGGCTTACGTTTTGGCAATTGTGTTTGGCATGGGCCCGCGTGGAGTCTTCATCGCGATCACGATCGCCTTTTCAACTCTGGCGGTGGTCAGTGCCGTGGTGTTCCGGCGTGGCCGTTGGAAAACGAGAGTGGTGTGAACGTCTGTTTGCTGAGACGCTATCGCAGCGCCTTATCAAAAAAATCGATCACTGGCCGGTCGTAACCTTCTTCCTGCTCGCCGGTTGAGGCGGGGAGATTGAAACCAGTCAGCGTTAGATCCTTCTTCACTTCGATCGCGCCGCCCGGAAAGCACTTGCCCAGCGCCAGAGTTGACGCGCGCCAGGGGTCGCCTTCGTCACCGGTCAACAGTACGATCTTAACTTCCCGCAGTGAGCGCGCCAGGTCACACGATGGAATGTTGTGGTACTTGCCCAGCGAATAAATCCTGACGCCCCAGCTTCCCAGTCGTTGCAGGAGAGAGTTGTTCATTGCGGCGTGTCTGTTAGTGACGGCGCGAATCAGATCGTCCGGCGATCCCGGAGTTGAATCCAGCGCCATCGCCCGCACCTCCGGAGTACGCCGCGCGGCGTCCAGGGCCGCGTACGCGCCCAACTCAACGCCATACAATCCGATCCGCCCGCCGATTTGCGGTTTGCCCAAAGGGGTCGTCAACGTGTGCAGGTAATCTATGGCCGCGATCGCATCGTCACCTTCGACTGCGCCGAACAGCGATGTGCTGACCAGCGGATTCTCGCCATGCCCGCGCAGGTCGGGCCAGAGTACGGTGAAGTTAGTCGTCTCGTTCAGTTTCACCGCAAGATTCAAAAGCCAGGATCGATCGGCGCCATAGCGATGAAGCAGGATCACCGCGGACGCGCCTTCCGTGCCGCGAATCAGCCAGCCGCGGGCTTTGGTGCCGTCGCGATTGTTCCAGGTGACGTCGACGGCTTTGAGCGCCGGCCCGGTGACTTGCGAAAAGGTTTGCGGCGTGACGAGATAAGGAGCGCGCGGCGGACGCATGATGCCGTAGGCGATCCAAATCATCGCGATGGCCGCCACGACTACGACGATGAGAACGAATGGCAGGAAAACTCTGATTACGCGTCGGGCAAGTCTTCTTCGGGTTGACATAAGAGCGGGGCGATTATAGCAGAAGTGGGAGTCCGAAACCGCCTGCGGTAGCGGGCGGGCGTGCCTTCTTTGCGTCGGCTGGCAAGAAGTCAAAGATGGGGCGCCCGCCCGCTACCGCAGGCGGTTCTGACAAATCTCTTTCGCTTGCTCGTAATCATCTGGCGTGTTCACGTTGAAAAAGAAGTTCTCGGCCCCGGGGAGATCGGCCAGCTCTTCAGGTTGGACCCACCGAGTCCTGACCTTCGCCAAAAGCACGCGCGGAGTGTGCTCGCCGTTCGCGATCAAATGTTCGGCCTCGCGCCAGCACGGTTCGCGCCGATAGAGTGCGCAGAGCGGTTGCGGCCGGCCGTCAGGCTGAATCGGAGCGATCACATCCGGCAAGTCCGGCTGCCTGAGTGTTTGCAACCGCGAGAAGAGATCGCGCGTCACGAAAGGAGCGTCACACGCCACGATCAGCGCCCAATCTGCGCGGCAGACACTGAGCGCGGCATGAATCCCGCCGAGCGCGCCCCAACTCGCGTGCAAGTCAGGAACTACTTTGAAATCGGGATTGGGATTACCAGCGCCTACGAGAGTGACTTGCGACGTGGCTGGCTGCAACTCGGCCGCGATGCGCTCGACCGAAGTCTGCCCGCCAAAGAGCAGACGCGATTTGTCCCGGCCCATGCGGCTCGACTTGCCGCCAACCAGTATGAACCCTTCAACATCCAACATAGCGACCACATGCTATTACTTTCGTGGGACTTGGGCTATATTGGCTGACGACACAGGCTCGCGGCCACTTGGAATTCTTCGGAGCTACTCTCAGGAAAACATGCAATCACTAAAACACACGTTGGTGCTCCTCGTCGCGGTCATGATGGCCGTGGCGACGCTTTCGATTGCCGCGTCCGGCCAGGGCACAGTGGTAAAGACCGCTGCCAAATCGATCCCGGTCGCTGCTTTGTTTCCGCTGGAGGATTTGCGGCCGGGAATGAAGGGCGTAGCTCGCACCGTGTTTTCAGGAACCGAGACTCAGGATTTTGGCGTTGAAATTCTTGGTGTGCTGCCGGGATTCACCGGCCCTCGTCAGTCAACGATCATTGCGAAGCTTAGCGGCTCGAATGTCGATCGGACCAGCGTGTTTGCTGGCATGTCGGGCTCACCTGTGTTCATCGACGATCGTTTGGTGGGCGCGATTGCTTACAGTTTCCCATTTGCCAAGGAGCCCATCTGCGGCATTACTCCGATCAAGCAGATGATCGATATCTTTGAAGGTGGAAGTGACAAGCCGAAGGTGAACCGCGAACCACACGCGATCTCGTTCGCCAAACTCGCCAGCGCCGAATGGACACCTGACCTGCCGCGGCCGACAATCGGAGCAACTTCATTGATTGCTCCGGTGGTCGCAGGCTCACCGCTCGCGTCGCTTTTGGGTCAACAGATTCAACCGATCGCGACGCCGGTGGTGTTCGGCGGCATTAGCCAGCAGACACTTTCACTTTTTTCTTCGGCGCTTACGAGCGCAGGTCTGCTGCCCGTGTCAGGCATCGGCGGTTCCGCGGCAATCACGCCGCTAGCTTCGTTCGATGAAAAGACACTGACGCCGGGAACTTCGATCAGCGTGCTTTTGGTGCGCGGAGATTATTCGGTGGCTGCCTCCGGCACGACTACGTTTCGCGACGGCGATCGCATCTACGCATTCGGGCATCCGTTTCTGAATCTTGGCGGCTCAGACATGCCGATGGCCGAAAGTTCGGTGGTAACTGTGATCCCGAACTCGTACAACTCATTCAAACTCGCAGTGCCGAACCGGATGGTCGGTGCGATTTCGCAGGATCGCGCGACGGGAATCTACGGGCAGTTAGGTCATGCCCCGAAAATGATCCCGGTGAAGATCACTTTGCACACCAGCCGGAATCGCGATGAAGAGTTTTCGTATGAAGTTGTGAGCGACGAGTTTCTGACGCCACTCCTCATGGGAATCACGGTTTTCAACAGCATTGGAGCGCGCGAGCGGGCCGTCGGCGATTCAACCATCAGCGTGCGCGGCTCGATCGCCATCGCCGGTCAGAAGTCGATCGCGCTTGAGCGCCGCTTTTCTTCAGCAAATGCGCCGATGCTGGCGGCTGGTTCGGTGGTCGGTCCGGTCGGAGAGTTGTTGACCAGCGGCTTTGACAACGTCAACATCACCGGCATCACCTTAGACATCGTGTCGAGCGAGAGCAAGAGCGTTGCTGCCCTTGAGCGCATTTCGCTTGATCGCACGGAGGTTGCGCGGGGCGAGACCGTCGAAGTTCAGGCGTACGTGCGGACCGATTCAGGAAGGCAATTCGTTGAACGTATTCCCGTACAGATACCCGCCGACGCCCCCGCAGGTCAGCTCTTGATCACAATCGGGGACGGCGCGACGTTGCAGGAATCTTCGGCTGCGAAATCCTTTGTGCCGCGTGACCTGGGACAACTGGTCAGCACGATCAATAAGATTAAGAAGAACGATCGTCTGTACTTGAAACTTCTACGGCCGGCGCTGGGAGTAGTCATCGGCAACAGCGAGTTGCCGAACTTGCCGCCCTCGGTCGTCGCAACGCTGAACAATGATCGCAGTTCGGGCGGATACACGCCGATGGCGCTCTCGCTCATTTACGAGCGCGAGTTATCACCGGCCGAGTTCGTTATCAGCGGCCAACAAGTGATCAGTGTTACGGTTAAGTAAAGTTCTCGGACGATTTGCGGATCAAGATTTGGCTAGCTTTCGTCGTTGACGGAGCTTGGCCGCCACTCCAGCAATCCCAAGCCCCAACAAGCTAAGCGTCGCTGGTTCCGGCACTGGATTGCAGTTCCTGGGAGTCACCGTGAATCTTGCCTGGAGTGCGTCGGAGAAAATTCCGCCGCCGGCGCCGTCGCCAACTATGTCCATCGGAATGACGTTAACGGCGACCGAGAAGGTACTGAAGTTGAACGTCAATGGCGCCGATGAAAGAATGTGGACGGTATCCACAGTCTGGGTAATGTCGATGCTGCCAAAGATGTTCAGGGTTTGCGTCTGTCCGTTGATGGTGATCTGTTGCGAGAAGTTGAACGGATGGCTGCCACCAGATCCGACTCCAGTAAAACCAGTGATGAAGGTCAAAGGATTGATGGTCGCGATAAAGCTCCCGGCGCCGTTAATCGTATGGACACTGGACACGGCCGCGCCGATCAGCGAATCCGCGCCAATGGCGCCGCTCCCAGTGTTCGCCAGGTTTTGCAGGTTGAAGCTGCTCGTCTGGATCGTGATTGGATCAGCCTTTGCCGCTGGGGCAACGGCTATCGAAACCAACAGAACTGCCAGGCCTAGACCGGCTTTGGTTAGCAAACGCATCTGAGTCTCCTTGCCTTCCATCGAAGCTTAAAACTGGGCGCTGAGCGCCGTATTTGTCGAGGCTGGGCGGGATTTACGCCCCGCCGGGCACCTTATAAGAAAACTGTATAGAGAAAAAAGCGATAATCCGATGGGCCTTCCAGAAAATCCTTGGACTTCGTCAGAATTTTCCGGCGTCAGACGGCAGACGTGAGTTTTCCCGCAATCAGGAATCGCCGCTCGGACTTGGGGAGTCGTTCAACTGGGGCGTTTGGCAGCAGGATTTCAATCTGTTTGCGCAACTCCTCTCCAGCAAAGATCAAGAAGGTGCAATCAGGCGGCGCCCATCCAATCAGCGTCGGCAGGAGCTCCTGAAAGCGATCAAGGGCCCGACACGTTACAAAGTCAGCCAAAGGAGCCTCCGTCCGCTCAAATCGCGCGACCGACACGACGGCCGGTTCGCGGGTGTTCACATTGCGCAAAGCTTCGCGCAGGAAGACGGCTTTCCGAGGAGACGATTCGATCAAGGTCGCGCGGAGATCGGCCCGCACGATGAGGCAGGGAATAATCGGCAGACCGGCGCCTGAGCCAACGTCGACGACCCGCGCGTTCGTTGGAAGATGAGGCAGCAGCATCAGCGACTCGAGCACGTGACGCGTCGCGAATTCTCCCGGCGAGCAGGGCGCCACCAGATGCAGCCGGCCATTCCACTTCAGAACAAGATTGTAGTAATTGCTCAGGCGTGTGACATCATCTGCGCCTAATTGAATTCCGAACTCGGCCGCGTTGTTCCGCAGCGCGCGACCAAACTTATCACTCGGTGTTGGCATTTCCCGGCTTCTTCTGTTTACACTGAACCGGTTAGAGAACCCCGAGCCGTAGCGACGGGATCAAGGACTCAAGCTGACTCTGTGATCCGGTCCCTACCGCTCCCGGTTCTGACACGAAGATAACATGACTAGCGAATCATTAAGAGAAGAACACGAGCGGCTGGGGCTCGCCGTCACTCGGCTGATCAGCGAACACATCGGACGCCTTGATTCCGCCCCGGTTACTTCGGCGGCGACGCCCGCTGATCTCAAACTGCTTTTTGATGAACCTCTGCCCATCGCCGGAATGCCTGCTGAAGAAATCCTGGCGCAGTTTGAGCGCGACGTGGCGCCGCACGCGATGATGGTGCCGAGCCCGCATTACTTTGGCCAGTTCAATCCGACGCCGCTGGCGATTGGCGTGTGGGCGGATGCGCTGTGCTCAGCGCTGAATCAAAACGCCGGCGCATGGCGCAACGGACCGACGTCCGCGCTGATCGAGGATCGTGTTCTCCGCTGGCTCTGCGAGTTGGTTGGTTATGGTCCTGACGCCTTTGGCGTGTTGGCCAGCGGCGGATCGGAAGCAAATCTCATCGCTCTGAAGTGCGCGCGCGATTCGGTTGACGCGAATATTCGCTCACAGGGCATGCGACCGGCGCGCGGCGATTTGGTGGTTTACGCGTCCGAACAATGTCACTTCTCTTTGGAAAAGAGCGTGGACATTTTGGGCATGGGCCGGCAAAGCCTGCGCAAGATCGATACCGACGAGCGCTTTCACATTCGCGTCGACCGGCTTCGCGAACGAATCGCGGAAGATCGGCGCAACGGTTTTATTCCGTCTTGCATCGTGGGGATGGCGGGCGCGACTTCGACTGGCGTAATCGACCCTTTGCCGGAACTCGCGGCGATCGCGAAGGAAAACGATTGCTGGTTCCACGCCGACGCGGCTTATGGCGGCGGGCTGGCATTTTCAGACAAGCACGCTGAGAAGCTGCGCGGGATTGAGTTGGCGAATTCGATTACTTTCGATCCGCACAAATGGATGTTCATTCCGTTTGCCTGTGGTGCGACGCTGGTGCGCGATGGCGGCAACGTTTTGCGCGATAGTTTCGACATCTCGCCAGAGTACCTCAGCGAAGATCGTGGCGGCGCCGACGTTGAATACGATTTCTTTCGTTATGGCCAGATGGGCACGCGGCGCTTCAACGCTTTGAAGCTGTGGATGGCCTTCAAGTTCATGGGCAAACGTGGATACAGCGAAACGGTCGAACGGCACATCGAATTGACGCAGTATCTGGCCGCTTGTCTGGACGCCCAGCCGGATTTCGAACGGGTCGGTGAAATTGAAACGGCGGTGTGTTGCTTTCGTTATCTGCCGGAACAGGCGCGTGCCTTGCCGCCAGCGGAACAGGATCAGATTCAGCAGCGAATGCAACAGCGTGTTGAGAACAGCGGCAAAGCGTACTTCGCATCCACGATTCTGCACGGCCGGCGCGCGCTGCGTGTGAACATCAACAGCTATCTGACCGAGCAGAGGCATGTAGATGATCTGTTAGAATCGCTCAAGTCCGAGGGCGAGGCTTTGGTGAAAGAGGCGAAATCCATTTGACGAGAACGAGCGAGATGGAGGCTTGGAAGCAGCTTCTTGCTATCGCGCGTTCGAACCCAGCTCGAACGTTACGAGATCAAGAGTCAATGAGCCTGCGAAGCAGGCGGAAGAATGTAGCCCCGGGCGAGCGGAGCGAAACGAAGTGGAGCGCAGCGCCGCCCGGGGTACCGTCTAGCAAAGGTCTCAAAGCCCGCTTTAGCGGGCGACAGAGCGATGTCTTCAACAGTGCTCTGTCGCCTGCTAAAGCGGGCTCGATCATTCCTTCCAATCGTTACCCAGGGTTCCGCTCGCTACGCTCGCTACACCCTGGGCTAAATTCTGCCGCCCGCTTCGCGGGCTCGTTGAGGAGTTCCCATTCTCGTGCCTTTGAGGCGACGAAGCGGTCAGGTGGGCTGGCCCTCTTTTTTGCACTGCTCTTCACACTTTGTGCAGCGACGCCACTAGACGCCCAGGCACCCGGGGGCTCTTCCTCGCGGCGCGCCACCGCCCCCACGAAGTCTCCGGACGCACCGCGATCGTTGTCCGCGTTGCACTCTCGCGCTGAGTTTGATTCGCTGGCCGTCGTTTACGATGCGAACACGCCTTACGCTTTGCCGCATGTCTTGTTTGTCATCGATCGCCGGGACAAGAATCGCATTTACTACGTCAACACGAACCGCTACAAGTTTCACAAGGATTTCGTTAACGGCACATATCTTTCGCTGGAACGCGGCCAGGAATTCTTTGAGAACAATTATCTCAAGCCCAATCGCCGTTTCATCATGGGCACGATCGCCTTCCAGACGCCAGTGCGGCGCTGGACATACGAATTTTGGGAAGGCGATCTGATTCCCACGGATCAAATCAAGCTCGCGTCGGATGTTATCAATAGGACTTTCTTCACGCCGGTTGCTTTCAAGCCAAATTCAAATCGACAGGACGAGGCGTCCGCGAACATCGAAGGCTTGCAACACGTTTCGCAAACTGAGATTTCAAAGAATCAGGAGTATCAACCGCTGAACGTGGCGAAAGGTCTGGGTCGTATACACGTCATTCCGAAACTCGACGAACACGTTGAGATCGGCTTTAACGAAATCCTCGTGCTCGACGAAGTGCCGATTCAACTTCCGCCAGTTGCCGGCATTATCACGGCGAAGCCTTCGACGCCGCTATCGCACATCAACCTTTTGGCGAAAGGCTGGGGCATTCCCAACGTTTACATCAAGAATGCGCAGGAGCTCTTCAAGCAATACAACGGTTGGTGGGTTGAATTCGACGCGCGCCGCGACACGTACTCGATCAAGCGCGCGGACACAAACGTGCTGGACGAATATCAGAAGCGTTTGAAAGAGCGGCTCGATGTGATGAAGCCGCGCTCTGATTTGTCAGTCACGCAGCTTGCTGCATTGAGCGAGCAGCGCGCTTCGTCAGTGATCGCTTACGGAGCGAAGTCCGCGAATCTCGGTGAATTGATCCACGCGCATCCGCCGGGCTTTCTGGTTCCGTCAGGCTTCACGATTCCTTTCTTCTATTACGATCAGTTCTTGAAAGAGAACAAGCTGGACGATGCGATCTACGCGATGATGAGCGATCAGAAATTCGTTCACGACCCGGCGTATCGTCGGGCTTATCTCACCCGGATGCGGGAAAACTTTCAGAAGGGAACGATGAACGCCGCGCTGCAAGCTGAAATGCTGCGGCGCTTGCACGCCGAGTTTCCCGGTAAAGGCGTCTTCGCGCGCAGCTCGACCAACAGTGAGGACCTGCCGAATTTCAACGGCGCGGGTTTATACACGACGGTGCCGAATGTTCGCGGCGATGAGCAACTGGTCGACGCAATCAAGACGGTCTGGGCTTCGGTGTGGAACTTTGAAGCTTACGAAGCGCGTGAGCGCGCCGGCATCGATCACGCAAAGATCTACATGGCGGTGCTGATTCAGGACGGGATCAATTCGGAGAGTTCGGGTGTAATGATTACTGCGGATCCATTCAACCGCGAAGCAGGAAATCCGATCAACAAAGGCTCGATCTACATCAGCGCCAAGCGCGGCCTGGGGATGAAGGTGGTGGAAGGGCAGAGGATCGCCGAGCAGGTTGTTTATCGTCCTATTGCCAACGCGGTCCAGGTCCTGACGCGATCCGAAGAGGACAGCCTTTTGATATTCGACGAGCACGGTGGCATCAAAGAGATTCCAATTAGCGGTGAACGGGTGGTGCTGACTGATGAAGTGGTGCGCCGTCTGGCAGCTGCCGCTGAACATATCAAGCGAATCTTTCACGGAAAAGATCAGGACATCGAATGGGCTTATATGAAAGGGCAAATCTACATCGTCCAAGCTCGGCCGTACATTCCTGGCGGTTGAGGTTCATGTCCGAATTGACAAACAAGGTCGGGTCGTCTATAAAACCCGTGGCTTAATTCCATGAGATCCGTAAGAACACATCATCATCTGCATCATGGCGGTCATCATTTTGATGACCGGCTGGTGAGTGTGTTCTAGCAAAGAATCTAAGAACTTAGGACTCTTTTGACGAACCCGCTGCCGGCAAATAACCGGCAGCGGGTTTTTTGTTTTATGAGCGACCATCTTTCAAAAATTCCTAACGGCATGCGCTATTACACGGGCGCTGCCGCATCTCTGCGGCGCGCGGTCGAAGACTGTGCCATGTCGGTCTTTGATGGTTGGTCTTTCGAGGAGGTAATCATGCCCACGGTGGATTACTTCGCGCTCTTCGAACGCGGCATGGGCGCCGAGGCGCACCGCGCATTCCGCTTCACCGACAGCGACGGGAGTTTGCTGGCTCTGCGTCCCGATATCACTTCGTCCGTCGCGCGCGCCGCCGCAACGTTATTGGCTGACCGTCCGCGGCCATTGCGTCTGTCTTATGCCGCGCCCGTCTATCGACAGAGCCAAAAGTCCCAGACGGAATGGCGGCGCGAGAGCACGCAGCTTGGCTGCGAGCTAATTGGAGCCCGGAGTGATCTTGCTGACCTGGAGATGTTGGCCATCGCCGCCGAGGTCTTGCAGCGGCTCGGTCTTGAAGAGAGTTACTGCATCACGATCAACAACGTCGAAGTCTTCAATGGGATCGCCGAAAGACTCGAGTTGAACGAAGCCGCGCGCGCCCGGATGCGGGCACTAATCGACACTCGTGATGGGGTGGAGTTACAGCGCTTTATGGATGCATACGATACAACGGCGGAAGAGCGGAAGGTGTTCTCCCGGCTGACACGCCTGTCCGGCAAGCGCGAGATTATCGACCTGGCGCGTGGCGTGATCACCAATCCGCGCTCGGTTGCCGCGCTCGACGCACTGGAAACGGTTTGGCTCGGAATCGAGTCGCTCGGGCTATCAAAGACATTCGAAATTGATTTGGGCGATTTGGCCGCGCTCGACTATTACACCGGGCTGGTCTTTAAGATTTATGTGGATGGATTGGGCGCTCGCGTTGGACGTGGCGGCCGATACGATCACCTCACCGAAAATTTTGGGAGAGCTGAGCCGGCAATCGGTTTCGTGCTCGATCTGGATGGACTGACCGAGGTGCTGGTGCGCAGCGGCAGGTCGCGACTGGACGAACACGTTTCCCGGTATTCGGTAATTAAGGGTCCAGGCTCGGAGGACATTTTTCGCGAAGCCGCCAAACGAAGGGCGGCGGGCGAACGAATCAGGATCGAGCTCCAGAGTTCGGATCAGGACTGATGCTAACTATTGCCATTGCCAAGGGACGCCTGCAGGGAGAAGCGCTCGCATTACTGGCGCGCGCCGGCGTTCGCGCCAGTGAAATGGCCCTGACTACGCGCCGGCTCGCGATCGAAGATGAGTCAGGCGAATATCGGTTTGTTTTTGTAAAGCCGGCCGACGTCCCGGTTTATGTCGAGCATGGCATCGCCGACTGTGGCGTGGTCGGTCGGGATGTTCTGCTTGAGTCGGAACCTGACTTACTCCTGCCGCTGGAATTGGGCATCGGCCGCGTTCGTCTAGTCGTCGCGGCTCAAAACGAAAATTTACCCGGCGACGCTGGCATCTTGAGGGTTGCGACAAAGTTTCCGCGTGTCGCCGCCGCACATTTTGCGGCGAAGGGAATTCCGGTTGAGATGATCCAGCTTTCCGGTTCGGTTGAATTGGCGCCGCAGCTTGGCCTCGCCGATTGCATCGTAGATCTGGTTGAGACAGGCCGCACCCTTAGCGAAAACGGATTGACAATCGTTGAAGAGATTGCCGAATCAACGGGTCGCCTGGTCGTTAATCGCGCCAGTTATCAGTTGAAGGCCGCAGCCATCGCGCGCCTGATCGATGCTCTGAGCGAGGCTGTTAAAGCTGTCAAATCCGAAACGCAGACAAAACAATGATTAGAACCATCGTCCAGAAAGATCGAGTTGGCCGGAAGGAAATGATCGCGCACATTAGAAGTCGCGGTATCGGCCTCGATCGCGAACTGATGAGCGCAGTCGCAGCAATCATCGATGACGTGCGGCAAAGAGGCGACGCGGCCTTGATTGATTACACCGCGCGTTTTGATGGCGTTCGATTTCAGGCCGCGGACTTGCGTGTTGACGAAAAGACCTTGCGAGAATCAGCAGCAAAGATCTCGGCCCCGGTGCTTGAGTCCCTGCGCGCGGCGATCGAGAACGTGCGCGCTTTTCACGAACGCCAAGTTGAGCGGTCGTGGCAGTTCAGTCCACGCGCAGGGGTAGTTCTGGGACAGCGGATAGCGCCGCTTGAGCGGGCCGGACTTTATGTTCCCGGTGGCACGGCGGCCTATCCATCAGCAGTCCTGATGAACGTGGTCCCTGCCCAAGTGGCCGGGGTTCAACGCATCATCGTCACGACGCCGCCGCGAACTATTGCCGAGACTCCCGCCGTCGCGGCTGCCCTGATTGAACTGAATGTCACTGAGGTTTATCGCATTGGCGGTGCTCAGGCAATCGCGGCAATGGCGTTTGGTACTGAAACGATCCCGCGGGTTGACAAGGTCACCGGACCGGGAAACAAATACGTCGCGGCAGCAAAACAACTGGTTTTTGGCCAGGTGGGAATCGATTCAATTGCCGGCCCCAGCGAAGTAGTAATCATCGCCGATGAAACCGCGCCCGCAACTTTTGTTGCCGCAGATTTGTTGGCCCAAGCCGAACACGGGGAAGACGCATCATCAGTGCTGGTTACCAACAGTGCAACTCTGGCGCGGGCCGTGGCTGTTCAGATCGAGCGACAAGTCGAAGTCCTTTCGCGAAAACAAATCATCGAAAAGTCTTTGCGGGACTATGGTGCAATTATTATCGTGGGTGATCTGAATGACGCGTGCAACGTCGTGAACGAGTTGGCGCCCGAACACCTCGAGATCATCGCCAGAGACGACGAAGCACTCGCCGCCCAAATCAAAAACGCCGGGGCGATCTTTTTTGGCGCGTCCACTCCCGAAGCGGTAGGCGATTACTTTGCCGGTCCAAATCACATCTTGCCGACCGGCGGGACCGCGCGGTTTTCATCGGCGTTGGGGGTTTATGATTTCCTGAAGCGAACCAGCATTGTTCGATATTCGTTCGATGAACTCGCCAGAGTTGGCGGAAAGATCGCAACGTTGGCTGAGGCGGAAGGCTTAACGGCACACGCGCAGTCAGTGGAGGCTCGACTGAAATGAGCGATTCTTTGAAAGTCATCAAGCCCGGGGTCCGCGCGCTAAGAGCATACGCACTCTCGCCAGATCGCGCGTTGGTCAAAATCAACCAAAACGAGAATCCGTGGGATGCACCCGAACGCGTCAAGGAAGAAACCTGGCGCCGGCTCGCCGCACGAAAATGGTCGCGTTATCCAGATTTCGTTCCCCTCCGCTTGCAGGAAAAGCTTGCGGCCTTTGCCGGGTGGACCGCGGACGGTGTGATTGCGGGCAACGGATCAAACGAATTGATTCAGGCGCTGCTGATGGTCACGCTTGGCGAAGGCAAACGCGTGCTGATTTCAGAGCCGACCTTTGCTCTCTACCGGCAGATCTCGACCGTACTCGGGGCCGAAGTTACGAGCATTCCGCTGAATTCGGCGTTGAGCTATGACGTCGACGCGATTCACCAAGCCATCATGACGATAGGTCCTGACGTCACGATCATTTGTTCGCCAAACAATCCGTCGGGTTGCGTGATCGCCGATCGCGAATTAGAGGATCTGCTGGCGTCGGCGCGTGGGATCGTAGTCGTCGATGAGGCATATCACGAATTCGCGCGCCATTCGGTGGTGCCTCTCTTGCGCGCTCACCCAAATCTGATTGTCTTGCGCACATTTTCAAAAGCGATGGCATTGGCGGGTTTGCGAGTTGGTTATTTGCTTGCCGCGCCCGAATTGACGCACGAGATCAGCAAGGCCGTGCTGCCGTACAATCTGAACGTGATTTCGCAAACAGCGGCAGAGGTCGCGGTCGAAATGTATGACGGCGAACTGCGACCGATGGTTCAGAAGATCGTCAACGAGCGCGAACGTTTGTTTGTTGAGATCGGAAACATTCCCGGGCTCGATCCCGTTGCTTCGCACGGAAACTTTCTTCTCGTGCGTTCAGCGATCGAGCCGCGCAAGGTTTTTCGCCACCTCCTGCAGAGCGATATCCTGATCCGTGACGTGAGCGGCTATCCGATGCTCGCGGAATACTTTCGCGTCAGCGTGGGAACCCCGGAAGAAACCAACAAGTTGATCGCGTCGCTGCGCGATATGTTCAGAGCGCGGCAAGTTTAGATTGAGGACGCAACATTGAAGACAAAGAATGCAAATCGCAAGCGCGTTTCGGAGACTCGGCGTCGCACGAAGGAAACGGATGTGCGCGTCAAGCTCGATCTGGACGGTGCCGGTCGATCGAAAATCGACACCGGACTGCCTTTTCTCGATCACATGCTGGAACTGTTTGCAAAGCATGGCCTGTTCGATCTGGAAGTTACCTGTCGAGGCGATCTGGAAATTGACGATCATCACTCGGTTGAAGATATCGCGATTTCAGTCGGGCGGGCGCTGGACGAAGCGCTTGGCGATAAAAAGGGCATCGCCCGTTACGGCGAAGCGATCGTTCCTATGGACGAGGCGCTGTGCCGTGCGGTGATCGATCTATCCGGCCGATTCTATCTGGTTTACGAAGTCGCCGTGCGCCGCCAGAAAATCGGAAACTTTTCGGTTGAGCTGGCGGAACACTTCTGGCGTTCGCTGGCGGAAACTGCAAAGTTCAATTTGCACATCGATTGCCTGCGGGGCCGCAACACCCATCACATGCTGGAAGGAACTTTCAAAGCGACGGCGCGCGCTTTGCGAAAAGCTGTCGAGCGCGATTCTCGCGTGACCGGCGTACCGAGCACCAAGGGAGTTCTTTAGCTCATCCGCATTATGAGTGGCATCGCGATCATCGATTACGGCGCAGGAAATCTTCGCTCGGTTGAAAAGGCGTTCGCGGCGGCCGGCTGCGAAGCGTTTGTGAGTCACGACGAGTGCGAGTTGCGGGCCGCCGAAGGTTTGGTATTGCCCGGCGTGGGAGCGTTCGGGGCCTGTATGAAAGAGCTTTGCACAAGGGGCTTCGACCAGATCGTGCGCGAGCGAGTCGGGCAAGGTGCGCCGCTGCTGGGCCTTTGTGTCGGCATGCAGATGCTCTTTGAAGAGTCGACAGAGTTTGGCCGCACTGCGGGCCTGGGATTGCTGCAAGGAAAAGTGCGTCGCTTCGCGGATGATGATCTGGTGGTGCCCCAGGTTGGCTGGAACCAGATTAGCCAGTGTGATCGGCATCCTTTGTTTACCGGCATCGAAGACGAGTCCTTTTTCTATTTTGTGCACTCGTATTACTGCGCGCCCTCCGACCCACGGGTGGTTCTCGGAGAGACTGATTATGGCGTGCCCTACGCTTCGGTCGTGGGTCGCGCAAACGTTTTTGGCGTGCAGTTTCACCCCGAGAAAAGTCAAACGGTCGGGTTACGTCTGCTGGCCAACTTCGCATCACTAAGCGCTGCTCGTGCAGATGCTGGTTGGCCCTAATCGATGCTGGCAAAGCGAATCATTCCCTGTCTCGACGTCGATCACGGCCGCGTGGTCAAAGGCAGGCGCTTCGTCTCTCTGGTTGACGCTGGAGATCCAATTGAACAGGCGAAGCGTTACGATGCTGAGGGCGCCGACGAACTGACATTTCTGGATATCACTGCTTCGTCGGATAAGCGCGAGATCGTTTCGGAACTTGTACGCCGGGTCGCTGACGAAGTTTTCATCCCGCTTACCGTGGGCGGCGGGTTGCGATCTCTTGAAGATGTGCGCGCGATACTTCGCTCGGGCGCCGACAAAATTTCATTGAATACGCCGGCTGTCGAAACGCCCGAACTAATTAGCGAGGGCGCCGCTGTCTTTGGCAGCCAGTGTATCGTTGTCGCCATCGATGCGCGGCGTCGCGCGGCGATGGATGCCAACGCCGGCTGGGAAGTTTATACGCACGGTGGCCGGCACAACGTGGGTTGGGACGCGGTGGAATGGGCCAGGCGCGCGGAGCAGCTTGGCGCCGGAGAGATCTTGCTCACCAGCATGGATTGCGATGGCACGCGCGACGGCTATGACATCGAGCTGACGCGCACGATTGCGGACGCCGTAAGAATTCCAGTGATTGCGTCGGGTGGGGCGGGGAAGTTGGAACACTTTCTTGAGGCGCTTACCGCAGGCGGCGCCAGCGCGGTATTGGCCGCCTCGCTGTTTCATTTCGGGGAATTTACCATTCCTGAGGTGAAACGATACTTGCGCGAACGCGGCGTGGTCGTGCGATAAATTCGCCAAATATGAAATTCAAACAGGAAGACGTAAAGTTCGACGGCTACGGTTTGGTCCCGGCAATTGTGCAGGACGCAAACACCAGCGAAGTATTGATGCTTGCCTATATGAACGGGGAAAGCCTGCGTCGTACACTTGAAACAGCCGAGACGTGGTTCTGGTCGCGCTCGCGCGCTGCGCTGTGGCACAAGGGCGCGACGTCCGGACATATCCAGCGCGTGGTTGATATCAAACTCGATTGTGATCGGGATGCGCTACTGGTTTCCGTGGTCCCGGCCGGCCCGGCGTGTCACACGGGGGCTCGCACGTGCTTTCAAGATCAGGCAGAAGGTCTTGAGGGCAGGGCCGAGAGCTTGGCTGATACGGAAAGCCTAAACAACTCGACAAGTCTGGGCGAGTTGCTCGACGAACTCTACGCTCTTATCAAGCGTCGCCGGGCAGAGCGTCCAAAAGGTTCGTACACCACTTATCTTTTCAATGAAGGGCTCGACAAAATCCTGGCCAAGGTCGAAGAGGAAGCCGCCGAGACGGTGGTCGCGGGAAAGTCTGAAACCGATCAGCGACTGATCGAGGAGACTTCGGATCTGATTTATCACCTGACCGTGCTGTTAGTTGAGCGCGGCGTGACGCTGGCCCAAATCCGCGATGAGTTGGCGATGCGGCAGGGAGAGCAAGACACAAAATGACGACCGAGAGCGCAGAGTTGAAGAAGCTCCTGGAGTTCGCCGTCGCCATCGCGCGTGAGGCCGGCGAGATCACTCTTAAGTATTTCCGCAAATCCTTTGCCATCGAGACCAAGCGTGATGGAAGTTTTGTCACTGCCGCCGATCGCGAAGCGGAGGCGCATTTGCGGCGGCGCATTATCGAATATTTTCCCGAGGATGCGATCCTCGGCGAAGAAGAGGGCGAACGTAAAGGCTCTTCTAATCGACGCTGGATTGTGGATCCCATTGATGGCACGTTTTCCTTTGTTCATGGCGTGCCGCTCTATGGCGTGATGGTCGGATTGGAGATCGAGGACGAAGCCGTACTGGGCGTCGTGAACATTCCGGCGTTAAGTGATCTAGTCTACGCCGCTCGAGGCCTCGGTTGTTTCTGGAATGGGAAACTCACGACCGTATCGACCAACTGTGATTTAAGAGAAGCTTTACTGCTGGCCACCGATTTTGGAGTGTGTGACCAGTATGGGTTTGGAAATGCCGCGGCGCAGCTCGAGAGTCTCGTGAAGGCGCGGCGCACCTGGGGAGATTGTTACGGCCACGTGCTGGTGGCAACCGGGCGAGCCGAAATAATGCTTGACCCGGTTATGAATGTTTGGGATTGTGCGGCGCTCAAGCCGATCATCGAAGAGGCAGGCGGCAGCTTCACCGACTGGAAGGGCGCGCGAACGATTCGCGGCGGCAATGCAATTTCGACTAATGGCGCGCTGTTTGACGAAGTACTCAGGGTCATAAAGAACGAGCAGTAGAGCTATGTTGGTGATTCCGGCAATCGATCTGAAAGATGGGAAATGCGTTCGTCTGGCTCAGGGAGTCCGTCGGCTCGTCACAGTTTACGACGATAATCCACTGGACGTAGCCAAACGGTTCGCGGCCGAAGGTGCGCAAATGCTTCATGTTGTCGATCTCGACGGAGCGTTTGGCGGAAAGCCGTCGCCAAATCGCGCCGTGGCGCTTGAGATCATTTCAACAGTGGGAGTTCCGGTTCAGTTTGGCGGTGGCGGGCGATCCTTCAGCGATGTGCAACAGATGATTGACGGCGGCGCAGCGCGAATTGTCCTCGGCACCATGGCCGTTGAAACGCCCGAGGTGCTGGACGAGCTAACTGAAAAGTTTGGTGCGCGGGTCTGCGTCGGCATTGATGCTCGCGATGGTCGGGTCATGACTCGCGGCTGGGAAACGAGATCAAGCCTGTCTGCCGTCGATCTCGCTCGGCGCGTCGGTGAGGCGGGGATTGAAAGAATCGTTTACACTGACGTGACCCGCGACGGCATGCTCGTGGGCCCGAACATCGAACAAACGCGCGATATTGCGCGGATGTCAGGTTTGAAAGTGACGGCCTCGGGCGGGGTTTCTACTCTTGATGATATTCGAGATCTGATGGCCGCGCGCGAGCCGCTGATTGATAGTGTGATTGTCGGTAAAGCGATCTATGAAGGAAGACTCAGTTTGAAGGAAGCGCTAAAGCTTCAGGTGGAGACAGACGCAAATGGCTAATTCAGTTTTTCGAAGCGGAGTTCTGAAGGATCGGGTCGGGTTCGTTACTGGCGGCGGGACCGGCATCACCGGCGGCGTCGCGCGAGCGTTGGCCGAAGCCGGCGCAAACGTCGCGCTTGTTAGTCGCAGCCTCGAACATCTCGAACCCGCGGCGTCTGCCATTAACGAAGCGCACGACGGCGGGCGGGGCACTAGCCCGACCGTCAGGGAGGGCGCTGATTTAGAAAACGCCACCATCGGCGAAGCCTTCGCAATCGCCGCCGACGTCCGCAAACCTGAAGAAGTCGAAAAAGCAATCGCCGCTACTGTCGAGCGGTTCGGCAAGATTGATATCGTTGTCAATGGCGCGGCCGGAAATTTTCTCTGCGCGGCGGAAGAGCTTTCGCCAAACGGATTTGGCACCGTCGTGGACATCGATCTGAAGGGCACGTTCAATGTTTGCCGGGCGGCGTTCGCCGAATTGAAAAAGAACCGCGGACAAATCCTGAATATCAGTGCGACGTTGCATTACCTGGGCACGCCGATGCAGCTTCACGTCTCAGCCGCCAAAGCCGGTGTCGATGCGTTGACGACAAATCTTGCGGTTGAATGGGGACGTTACGGAATCCGTGTGAACGCGATTGCGCCCGGGCCAATCGGAGACACGGAAGGAATGAAGCGTCTGGTTCCAGAACCCATCAAAGAGAAATTGAAGAAGCGGATTCCGCTTGGACGCTTCGGCTTGATCGAAGACATCGAGAATGCCGCGGTGTTTCTTTGTTCAGACGCGGCGAGCTATATCAGCGGCGCGGTCATCGTGGTCGACGGTGGGCATTGGCTGGCGTCGAATCGGTTGGTTTAAGGATAGGGCGAGATACTTACGACGCGAGGTTTCTTCTCTCTTCCTCGATCGCCTCCAATTCGGCTACCGCCTCAAAGTCTTTCGGACGCCCAGCCGCGCGTTTCACCTTAATTAACCAATCCAAATCAAGACACAAACAATCGGTTCCGTCCAGCTTCACCAAAAGCGAATGTGGCAAGAGATCATCGAAATTGCCTCCGCCAGTAATCTCACCGAGAAGATCGAGCGATCCGAGTGCAGTCGTGAGGGTAAAGTTAAGTCCCTTCCTGATTGTTTCCGCGTCCCAATGAAATGGCAGTCCCGGCGGAGCGCCTCGCGGATAAGGATTGAGATTGGCTAGTGCCGCGACCAGACCCGAGATGTTCTGGTCGTCGCGGCCATACACGATGTCCAAATCACTGGTCACTCGCGCTGAACCGTGTGCAACGGCCGCGACCCCGCCGACGACAATGAATTTAACGCCGCCAAGAGTCAGAATCCGAATAAGCCCCTGAAAATCAGTCTCCACTTTGTGGCTTCTCTTTAGGCGCGCGCCGCAACTCTTCGGCGAATCTTTGCAAGCTGGCGAGGTTATCGAGGCGCTCTTGCACCGTCAGCTTCAGGTTCTCGCGAATTAACGTGCGATCGACATCCTTCTTGTATGCTTCGATAACGGGATCGGGTTCACGTTCTGTAGTGTCCTTGATCATGTCGCCCCTTATTATATGTCGGCCGCGTGGCAATACAAGGCTCAAGACTTTACGTCTGGAAGAATTCATTTTGCCGAGGCAATCACTTGAAATTGATCAGGACCACGTCGCCCGTCTGCGTGCCGCGCGAGAGCGCGAGTTGTTTGCCATCGCGCGAGAAGTCGAACCCGAAAATGCGCTCAGAAGTAAAGTCCGTCAACTGTTTCCGCTGCGCGCCACTAACGGGTTGCGCCCAGAGGTTCGAAACGCCACCGTTGGTAAAAATGTAAACGACCGCGCTGCCGTCTGGCGTCCATGAAAGGTTTGTCCCGATCTGTCCTGCCAGTGGAAGTGTCTTGACGAGTTGTCCACCCTGAAATGGGACGATGGCCAGCTTGAAGGGGGAATTCTGATCCTCAAGATAAGCACAAACGATCTGCTTCCCATCCGGTGAGATGGCCGGAGAAAAAGACAACTTTTCCGTCAGTTGTATCGGCTGGCCGCCGTCAATCGGGACCTTCCAAATCGTTTCCCTATTCGCAGTGGATACATAAACCACCCAACGACCATCAGACGAAGAGTCCGGACGATCATCAGCCTTGTCAGTTAGTTGCTTCTGATTTCCACCATCAACGTCCATTCGCCAGATGTGCGACCCGCCTGTCCGGTCGGACGAAAAAACAATGTAGCGTCCATCCGCCGAGGTAGACGGCTGGCCATTCGTGCCGGAGTTTGTGGTCAATTGTTTTGAATTGCCGCCGCCAGCATCCATCAGGTACAGATCAAAAGCGCCGGCCATGTTCGATGAGTAGACTAGTTTGCCGTCCGGAGTCCAGGCAGGCTCGCGATTAAGATTCCGTCCCTGTGTGATCTGTGTTGCGTGCGCGGCATCAAAGCCGGGCATCACCCAGATGTTTGCCACCTCCTCGGTCATCACCGTTGCCATCACAGTGAAATCCGCAGTCAGATTGATGGTGGAGTAGGAACCCAGGTCGCTGGTAATCGCGTGGGCCTCGCCCGCCGGATAGGAAACCTGACAGATCTTGAAGTTGCTCGATACCTTGTCCTTCGCGGTAAACAAGAGATGACTGCCGTCCGCAAGCCACGCCACCTGTCGCACCTCGTACCACTTTTGCGGACTGAGCAATCTGATCTCACCGGTGTCAACTGGAATCGTAGCCAAACTCATATAATTCTCCATGCTATTTCCCACCGGTGCCGCGAGAAGTTTTCCATCCGGCGACCATGATAAGCCGGCAAAACCCGATCTAAAGAAATACTCGTTACCACTTCGCATGGTGAGTTGACGTTCTCCGGTGCCATCCGCATTTGCGATCATCAACCTGTCTTGATCTTCAAAATAGTAGAAGAAGGCTATCTGGTTTCCGTCGGGAGAAAACGCGACCGCGTTGTTAATCCCGGTCAGCACTTTTCGGATCGGGCCCCCGGGCACGGGCACCTGGTAGAGCGTGCCCCTCGGGTCATTCTTTTCCGACACCGAGTAATAGATGTAGTTGCCGTTAGGCGAGAAGGCCACTCCGCTGTAATAGAGTTCACCAGGTGGAACGATTTGGGTGTCGCTGCTAAAGACGGCCACCTGCTTGAGCCAGAGGCTCTGCTGCCCGCCATCATCTATCACCCGCGCCAGCCATTTGCCGTCAGGTGAGATGGCTGCACGTAAAGCCTTGCCGGTGCTCGTGAGCCGGGTGAATTTCGCCGATTGGAATGAGATCTCGGTCTTCTTTTGCCGTATCAGGCGATACACTCCGAAGCCCGCAGCTAACAAAGCCAAGGCCATCAATCCCACGACCATGACCAGGGTGACCTTATGCTGTTTCATTCCCGAAGCGAGGTATTCGGCACTCGAGGCGCGGGTTGAGAGCGAGCCCGACGGGCTGGTCGCCGCGCTGAGGGTTTGGCCGGGTGCAGCTTCGACACCTGGTGGTTCGCTACCGGCTGACGGCGTGGCGGTGCCGATGTCTTCCAGCTCACGCCGCAGTTCCCTCAGTTCAATTGCCACGTCCTTGATTGTTTGATAGCGGTCTTCCGGATCCTTTGCCAGACAGCGGCGAGTGATCCTTTGCAACTCCGGCGGCGCGTCGGGTTTTACCTGACTGATCTGCGGCGTAGGCTCGTGAACAATTTTGTGTAGCGAATCGAGAGCATCTTTTCCTTGAAAGGCCCGTTGACCGGTCGCAGCTTCATAGAGAATGCAGCCGAAAGAGAAAATGTCTGAGCGGTGATCAATCTCCTTGGTCTTGCCCTGGGCTTGTTCGGGTGACATGTAACCGACTGTGCCGATCACCGTACCGGGAGTTGAGTGTTGAGGCATCATGGCGGTAACAACTTCGCTGGAAACCTTTTCCGATGTTGAAGGGGGTGGCTGCTCGATCAGTTTTGCCAAACCAAAATCGAGAATCTTGGCATGACCGTCGCTGGTAACCATGATGTTGTCCGGTTTCAAATCGCGATGGACAATCCCCGCCGCATGTGCCTTCGCCAGCCCTTCCGCCACGTTTTGCAGGTATCGCAATAACTTGCTCAGTTCGGTTCGCTCCTGATGAATCTTCTCGCGCAAGGTACGGCCTTCGATGTACTCCATCGCGATGAAATGGACTCCATCGTGCTCGCCGATCTCGTAGATGTGTGCGATGTGCGGATGATTGAGCGCGGCTGCTGCTTTCGCCTCCTGCACAAAGCGCCGCATTCGATCCTGATTGGCGGCGAGATCGGCAGGCAGAATCTTCAGCGCAACTTTCCGATCGAGCTTGGTGTCCTGCGCCAGATAGACCTCGCCCATCCCGCCCTCGCCAATCTTCGAGCGGATTTCGTAACGGCCGAGTTTTGTGCCTGGAATAAGAGCCATCATTTAACATCGCTAATCAAAACCACGTCGCTAGACACGGCTCCGCGTACAAAGGCTAGCTGCTTGCCGTCTCGGGACCAGTCGAACCAGAAAATACGATCAGTTTTGAAGTCGGTTAACTGACTGGCCGGCCCGCCACCAAGCGGCTGTCTCCAGATGTTGGAAACGCCTTTATTGTCGACGAGGTACGTGAGCGAACGCCCATCAGGAGTCCAGTGAACCGCAAGCGATATGATGTCGAACATTTTGACTGGCGGCCCGCCCTCAAATGGAATGATTGCAAGCTTCGCCGCGCCTGCCTCGTCCTCCGCATAGTAGCAAGCTATTAATTTGCCGTCTGGCGAAACGACCGGCGACCACGAACCTTTATCGCTGATCTGCGCCGCACTTCCGCCGTCGATTGGCACCTTCCACAAATTCATCTTCCCGTGGCCGAAGTCTGAGTAAAGCACCCATTTGCCATCCGACGAAAAGTAAGGAGATTCCCCACCGCCACCGCTAGTCAATTGCTTGAGATTGCTACCGTCAAGATTCATTCGCCACAGGTTGAAGGCGCCCGCGCGATCGGAAATGAAGACAACATAGCGACCGTCGGGTGAGGTAACAGGATCAAAGTCAGTGTGCGCGTCAAATGTCAGTTGTTTGTGGTTGCTGCCATCGGCGTCCATGATCCAGATGTCAGGATTGCCGCTCTCGCTTGAGGCGTAGACGATTCTGCCTTCCGGTGTCCATGCCAGACTGTCGTAGTAGCCCGGCGCGATTTGCCTGGCACGAGAGCTGTCAGCGCTTGGAGCAAGCCACACGCTTGATATCCGGACGCTTTGGACTGCCGCGATAATGCTTGAGTCCGAGTTAAGACTGAGACTGTGATAGTCATTTAAGTCGTTGGTTAGCTGTTTTGCTTCGCCACCTGGATACGACAGCTCCCAGATCTGCTCTGGCCCCGAGAGTCGATCCTTGGCTGTCATCACCAGACCCCTTCCGTTCTTCAGCCATTTTGGTTGTCCTACCCAGAACCAACGGTGTGATGTAACTGCGTTTTCCGCTCCGTTTTCCAGACGAACTGCGACGACGCTCACATGAAACCCGGCGGTAAGGCTTCCTGCGGCACAGGCTATGATCCTTCCGTCAGGCGACCACGCTGGCCCGCCTTGAGGAAAATAAAAGTCGGGCAGCTTTCGTTTGGCCAACTCTTGTTCTCCCGAGCCGTCTGCTTTGGCGATTACCAGAGCGTATTCACCATGTGGATTGAGTCGTACGAAGGCGAATCTCTTACCATCGGATGAAAAGGAAATCGGCGTGTGTACATCATCTAAGAGCTTTCTTGGCGCGCCGCCCAGCGCGGAGACTTGATACAGTGATATCGTGTTCTTGCTTCGCTCCCACACCACGTAATCGACATAGTTGCCATCCGGTGTGAAAGTGATCCCCCGGTACTGACCAGCTGCTGAGGGAACAACCTGCACGTTGCTCGTTGTCGCTACTTGCCTCACCCACAGGCTCTGCTGTTCGCCGTCATCAACCGCGTAAGCGATGTATTTCCCATCCGGTGAGATGCTGGCCAGGAAGACTTTGCCGATTGTAGTCAACTGGCTGATCCTTAATGTCTGAAATGGCGTTGATGATTCTCTTTGACTCAGAAACCTGTAGGCTGCAAGCCCAACCGCGGCTACGACCAGCACCACGACAGCAATCGTCGCCGCCCTGTGACGTTTGATTTCGCTAACAACGTATTCCACTCTTGATGTAATGCGCTTGCCTTCAACCGCCGTCCGTGCAGCCGTACTCAGTGCAGTCGAGACGACCTGACCGTCCGTAGGCTTTGCCTCGCCGCCCTCGGCCACTAACTCAGGTGGCGCGCTGCGTTCGATCGCTGCGTCAACCACCAGCTTCTGCTTCAATCCCTTCAGATCAATGAGCAGATCTTTCGCCGTTTGATAACGTTCGTCTCTGTCTTTAGCCAGAGTCTTCATCACGAGCCGCTCCAGCTCGGCCGGCGCTTCAGGTGTAAAACGCGCGAGGGGCGGCGGGTCTCTCTCAAGGAGCGCAACAATAAGATCGCTCCTGGTCGCGCCGCCAAACGGTGCTTGACCGGCAACCAGCTCATAGATCACCACGCCGAGACTGAAGATATCTGTGCGCGCATCGACCGCCAGGCCGCGTGCCTGCTCGGGCGACATGTACGCGGCCGTCCCCATCACCACTCCCGGCTCCGTTTGCACCAGAGCTTTCGTCGCCGCTTCCGTGTCCACCGCCCGCGTGTCAGTTCTCTCACTCAGCTTCGCAAGCCCGAAGTCCAGCACCTTCACAATGCCGTCGCGCCGCAGCATGACATTCTCAGGCTTGATGTCGCGGTGGACGATGCCGGCAGCGTGAGCAGCCGCGAGCGCACTGGCGATCTGCGCAGCGATGTCCAGCCCTTCGCCGAGCCTCAGCGGCGCATTCTTCATGCGCTGACGTAGCGTCTCGCCATCAATGAACTCGGTGGCAATGAAGTGCACTGAATCGGTTTCGTCAATCTCATGGATGGTGATGATGTTGGGGTGATTCAACGCCGAGGCAGCCTTGGCCTCTTGAATGAAGCGACTCATCCGGTCGCGATTGTCGGCGACGTTGGCCGGGAGAATCTTCAGCGCAACTTTGCGATCGAGTTTCGTATCTTGCGCCAGATACACCTCACCCATCCCGCCGGCGCCAATCTTCGAGCGGATTTCGTAGCGGCCGAGTTGAGTTCCAGCGGCAATGGCCATAGGTCGGGTTGGTGCGGCCTGCGCGCTCTTGCGAAGCGCGGCCATTCTAATTCAGTTCCCGCCTCCTGCGCCAGCATGTTATAAAAGATCGCGAGTGAACCCATGCTCGATCTGACTCCAGCAACTTTTGAAGAGTTCGAACGCGAAGCCAAGCGCGGCAACGTGGTGCCGGTGGTGCGCAGTGTACTCGCGGATTTGCAGACGCCGGTGGGAGCATTTCTGCGAATTGCCGGGGACGCTTCTCATGCGTTTCTGCTTGAGTCGATCGAAGGCGGCGAGCGCGTCGCGCGGTATTCATTTCTCGGCGCAAACCCGTGGATGATTGCCCGTGGGCGCGGCGCCGAGACAATCGTCGAAACAAATGGCCAGCGTGAAGCGCGCAAGCAAGACGCCGTCGAGTTTCTCCGCGAATATTTTCGCGACAAAAAACTTGCGCGCCGCGCCGGCTTGGCGCCGTTGTCCGGTGGCGCGGTCGGCTATCTGGCATACAACGCCGCGCGCTGGTTTGAGCCGGCGCTGGATCGTAACGGAGCCAAGCCCGGCGAAGGCTTCGATGCCATCTGGATGTTCTTTCGCACAGTCCTGGCTTTCGATCGAGTTCGCCAACTCATGGAGATTACTTCGATCGTTTTCACCGATGAGGCCAAGGGCGATCGCGATCGGTTGCGCGATCTATACGCGCGGGCAGTGTTAGAGACTAAACAAATCGAGAAATCGTTGGGCGAAGGCTCGCCGGTGCCTGCGACGCGAGAGCGAACAGGGGATGCCACTGCACACTTTACTTCGAATTGGCCGCGCAAGGGTTTCGAAGCAGCGGTCGGAAAGATCAAGGAACACATCGCCGCGGGTGATTGCTATCAAGTAGTCATCGCCCAGCAGTTCACCAAGCCGACGGCGGCGCCGCCTTTGGCGATTTATCGCGCCTTGCGCGCTACGAATCCCTCGCCGTACATGTATTTTCTGCGTCTTGGCGAAGAGGCGATCATCGGCGCCAGCCCTGAGATGCTGGTGCGATCGCATGGCCAACGGCTCGATTACCGGCCGATCGCGGGTACGCGCAAGCGAGGCGCGACCGAAGCCGAGGACTGGATGCTGGGCGAAGAAATGCGCGCCGACGAAAAGGAAGTCGCCGAGCACATGATGCTGGTCGATTTGGGACGCAACGATCTGGGACGCGTTTCGGATTACGGCTCGGTCGCGGTCGACGAGTTGATGAGCATTGAGCGCTATTCGCATGTCCAGCATCTGGTGACGAGTCTGCGCGGGCGCTTACGCGATGAACTGGATCGGTTCCACGCGCTGGCAGCGTGTTTTCCGGCGGGCACCGTGACCGGAGCGCCAAAGATTCGCGCGATGGAAATCATTCGCGAGCTTGAACCAGCCGCGCGTGGCGTCTATGCCGGTGCGGTGCTGTACGTTGATTACGCCGACAATCTTGATTCATGCATCGCAATTCGCACGATCGAGTTGCGCGATGGGGTTGCCATGGTCGAAGCCGGCGCGGGTATCGTCGCCGATTCGGTCCCTGAGCGCGAATACGAAGAATGCGTCAGCAAGGCGCGCGCGTTGTTTCGGGCGATTGAATTGGCGGAAAAGGGGCTGTAGGCCCGAAGGGCCGACATTCAATAGCCCCGCCCGTGAGGGCGGGGGTAAGGAAGGACTTGGGCACGTGAGCTCCGAAGGTGCGGCATAAACCATGATTGATAGGGAAACACGCTGTGGAGTTTCGGCCCTTCGGGCCTCAGATTTCATCAGGAAACTTCTGAACCACGCCCTCACGGGCGTGGCTACTCAATGCCGGCCCTTCGGGCCTGTGGTGTTCGCTGGTGTGGTTTGGGGAATCACGATGGCAATAGCGCCTATTCTTACGCTGGCCCAGAATCCAACGCCCAGTGCCGACACTCTAAAGAAAGCAAATACCCGACCGGCTGAAACTAAACCTGCTCAGGCTGATCCATTCGATGGCGCGTCGGTTGAAAAGATGACAGGCCAGTGCGTGACGCTGGATACTGAGTCGGGCCTGATTGTGATCGAGATGCTGCCCAAATCTGCGCCCGAAACTGTCCGGAGCTTTCTGAATCTGGCGGCGACCTGCGCGCTTGATACCACCACGTTCAGCCGCGTGGTCCGTGATTTTGTGATTCAGGGCGGTAATCTTTCCACCAGCGAGAAGTGGAACATCGATCTTGCCAAGCGCATGACTCACCATCTCCCTGACGAACCGAGCGATGTCAGACACGTGCGCGGAATCGTTTCGATGGCCCGCAGCGAAGAACCAAGCAGCGCGACTACACACTTTTTCATACTGGTCGGCGATGGTCCACATCTCGATGAAAAGTTCAGCGCGTTTGGCCGCGTCATTCGCGGCATTGAAGTCGCCGTGGCAATCAATCATGCTCCGGCAGAAGGCGAGACACCGGCGGCGCCCGTACGCATTAAGCAGGCGACCGTGGCGCCTTGTTCGAAGTGAGTCCATTCATGCAAATGCATTTTGCGAAGCAGGTCGGCGTCGAGGTTCTGATTTGCTGCTGTCTCTTTGTCAGTGGCTGCTCGGACGCGATGGACGAAAAGCCGACGCCGGAAACCGCGAAGCGATTCTTGAGACTGCGCGGCTATAACTTTGACGAGAAATCCTTTTTGTCCGCCGCGGGCAAAAGCGATCTAATCGCTGTTAACGGTTTTCTGGTCGCGGGCATCAACCCGAACGCGAAGGATGAAAACGGAGACACGGCCCTGACCTCCGCGGCCGCGCGTGGTGATTCGAAAATCGTCGACGCGCTCTTGCAAGGCAAAGCCGACGTCAATGCCAAAGGAAGAAATGGCTGGACAGCTCTGCTCCTGGCGCTCGATGGTGAACGGGATGAAGTCGCGGATTTGCTGCTGGCGCAACCCAACGTCGATTTGAAAGCCGAGACGCCGACCGGCATGACGGCTTTGATGCAGGCGGTCTGGCATCAGCGATTGGCGACCGTGCGCAAGCTGCTCGATCGGGGAGTCGAGGTGAACCATCAGGACAAAGATGGCGATACTTCCGTACACGGCGCGGCGTTCTTTGGCAACGCGGACATCTTGCACAGCTTGTTAACGCGCGGCGCGAATCCGAACATCAAGAACAAACTTGGCGGAACTGCGTTGATGTGGGCGGCCTCTTATGGTCACGAGGAAGTCGTGCGAGTGCTTTTGGAAAAGGGCGCGGACCCGCGAATCAAGGACGTTGATGGCGTGACCGCGGCGAGCTGGGCCGCGAAGAATGGACAATCAAACATCGCGATGCTGTTGCGCGAAGCGGAGAAAGGGAAGTAGGCAGGGGGCAGAAGGCAGAAAGCAGCAGGCAGAAAGCAGAAGCGGTTGACGAACTTGAAACTTGAAACCTGAAACCTGAAACTCGTGTTACTAGTAATCGACAACTACGATTCGTTTACTTACAACCTCGTGCAGTATTTCGGCGAGCTGGGCGAGACGATTGAAGTGCGCCGCAACGATAGCGTGCGGATTGAAGAGATTGGCGCGAATCTGCGTCCCAGCCATATCGTCATTTCACCCGGGCCGGGGACGCCGGAAGGCGCAGGCCAGTCCATGAAGATAATCGAACGCTTTGCCGGCAAGATTCCGATTCTCGGCGTGTGTTTGGGTCATCAGGCAATCGCGCGGGTGTTCGGTGGTCGCGTGGTGCGTGCGACGCAACTTTTCCACGGCAAATCGTCCGAAGTCGATCATGACGGCAAGACGATCTTTCGCGGTCTGAAGCAAGCGTTCCCGGCCGGTCGTTACCATTCGTTGATAGTCGAGGCCAGCAGCCTGCCGAAAGCGCTGGAGACATCAGCAACCACTCCCGAAGGAGTGATCATGGGTCTGCGTCATCGCCAGATGAAAGTTGAAGGCGTGCAGTTCCATCCCGAGTCGATCATGACGACCGAAGGGAAGAAGCTTTTGGCGAATTTTTTGAAACTGTGACGGCGCGATAGTGAAGACTATTGAAGCCGTTTAGAGGGCGGACTTGTCCGCCCAAATCATGTAGCGGGACCAGTCCCGCATCTAAACGATAGCAATTTCGAAGCAAAGAAATGCAACTTAAGACAATGTTGCCGCGCTTGATGCGCGGTGAAGATCTTTCGCGTGCGGAAGCAGCGGAGCTTCTCGACGCGTTGCTTGAGCCGTCGGCCACCGACGCCCAGATTGCGTCGACGCTGATCGCGCTCAGGCTGAAAGGCGAGACGTTTGAAGAACTTGCCGGATTGAGCGAGGCCATGCGCGAGCGCGCGGTGCACATCACGTCCCGTCACGCTAGCTTCATCGACACTGCGGGAACGGGATCGAGTCGCGTCAAGACTTTCAATGTTTCGACGGCGGCGGCGTTTGTGATCGCGGGCGCCGGCTTAGCCGTGGCGAAGCACGGCAATCGCGCCGCCAGCAGCCGCTGTGGCAGCGCGGACGTGCTTTCGGCGTTGGGTGTGAATGTTTCAGCCTCACCCGAAGTTTCCGAGAAGTGTCTGAACGAGATCGGAATTTGTTTCATGTTCGCACCGCTCTATCACGGTGCGACGGCGCGGGTGGCGAGCGTGCGACGCGAGCTGGGCGTGCCGACGACTTTCAATTTGCTCGGGCCGTTAACCAATCCGGCGCGCGCGCCGCGACAAATCATCGGAGTGTCTGACCCCGAGGCGGTCGAGAAGATGGCGAGCGCGTTGGCTTTGCTCGGTACCGAGCGTGCGTGGGTTGTGCACGGCGCGGACGGCCTGGATGAAGTGACGATAGCCGACAAAACATTTGTGGCTGAGGCGCGCCACGGCGAAGTTCGCAAGTTCGAAATCGCTCCGGAAGATTTCGGTTTTGCGCGCGTTGCGTTTGAAAGTCCTGACGGTGGTGACGCAGAGACCAACGCAAAGATCATTCGTGCGGTGCTTTCAGGTGAGCGACGCGACGCGGCGCGCTCGCTGGTTATTGTGAATGCGGCGGCGGCTTTGCGTGTTGGCAGCGTCGCGAGCGACCTGCGCACTGCAACACGGCTCGCCCAGCAGAGCATAGACAGCGGTGAAGCACACAGGAAGCTGGATCAATTGGTTCGCGCCACGAACTAGAAGACTCCTCAGATGAACTTACTTTCCGAGATCGTTTCCAGCAAGCAGCGGCGAGTTGAGCAGGCGAAGAAGTTGGTCTCGCTTGAGCAAATCCGCGCGATGGCGCACGAGGCTCGGGTCGACGCCAGGCCCCATGCCCTTCGGAGCGCGCTAGCCGACGCGAGCAAGATCAACATTATCGCCGAGTTCAAGCGTCGATCGCCCTCGAAAGGCGAAATAAGACGCGACGCTGATCCGTCGATCATTGCCGGAGCTTACGAGTCCGGCGGTGCGTCGGCCGTTTCAGTTTTGACCGAGGAAGATCATTTTGGCGGCTCGCTCGATGATCTGCGGGCGGCGCGGAAGACCATCGCGCTGCCGATTCTGCGCAAGGACTTTGTCTTTGACGAATATCAGGTTTACGAATCGGGCGCCGCCGGCGCCGATGCGGTGCTGTTGATTGTGGCAGCATTGGATGACGAATCGCTGCTTCGCCTGCGCCAGATCATTGAAGACGAACTGGGAATGGATGCGTTGATCGAGGTGCACACGGCGGAAGAAATGAAGCGTGCTGCCGCCTGCGGCGCGAACGTCATCGGCGTAAACAACCGCAACTTGCAAACGTTTGAGGTGACCCTCGAAACTTCCGTTCAACTGGCGGCGCTCGCGCCGAAAGGGTCAACGCTGATTAGCGAAAGCGGGATCGGGACTGCCGACGACATCGGTTGTTTGCGAGCGATTGGCTATCGCGGCTTCCTGATTGGCGAGAGCTTCATGCGCGCGGATGATCCTGGAGAGGCACTGCGCACGCTCCTCTAGCCCGGGGCGTGACGTTTGGGAAGCGAGGAGTTTTCCTTAGCCCAGGCGTTCACGCCTGGGGAGACGAAAATCGTTAATTAGTTTCCGGCCTCCTTTAGGAGGCTCAGAACCTTCGAGGAGAAATAAGATGTCCCACGTATTTCACCAACTTTATTTCCACTTCGCCTGGGCTACGCACTCTCGCGAACCGCTAGTTGATCGCATTTGGCGACCACGACTCTTGGAAATCATGAACGAAGAAGTGAAAACGCGTGGTGGCTGGCCAATCCGCCACAACGCGATGCCCGATCACGCGCACTTGCTTTGCCGTCTCCCTCCAACGGTGCTGCTTGCAGACTTCATCGGCCAACTCAAAGGCGCAACTTCCTTTCGCGTAAACAAAGAGATCAAGCCAAAATTCAAGTTGCGGTGGCAAGAGGGATATGGCGTGTTGACTCTGCGCAAGGATGAGATCGAGAAGGTTTCCCGGTATATTGACCGACAGGAGGAGCATCATCGTCGCGGTAATTTGTCACAGGTATTGGAGAGACTCGAAAGTGAAGACGATGATTGGCCTGAAGGCGGTATTGGTAAGCCTCCTGAAGGAGGCTAAGAACAAAATCAGATCTGCATACCCAGGCGTAAACGCCTGGGCTAGGGAAAGGTCCCCGACCGTAACCGCATGGGCTAGAGAAATATGTCGTTTGCAAAGATAAAAATCTGCGGCATAACCAATCTCACCGACGCGCGCGCGGCAATCGCGGCCGGCGCGGACATGCTCGGCTTTAATTTCTATCGTCCCAGTCCGCGTTTCATCAAACTGAAAGATGCCCAAGCGATAATCGACGCTTTGAGACCCGAGATCAAGAGCCTGCCCCGAACGGTAACCATGGTCGGAGTGTTCGTGAATGAACCTGCTGAATCAATCGTCCGCATTGCGGAAGAAGCTGGTATCGCCGCGATTCAATTGCACGGTGACGAGAGCGCTGAATTTTGCCGAGAGTTGAAGACCCTTTTGCCTGATCGCTTCCTGATCAAGGTGATTCGCGCCACCGGCGAAGGCGTGACCGAGCGCGCGGCGGAATACGACGTTGACGCGATCATGCTGGACGCCTTTGATGCTGAGTTGCGCGGCGGCACCGGGCGCACGGTTGATTGGAGGCTCGCCCATAACGTGGCTGAGACAGTGCCGCGCTTGTTTTTGGCTGGTGGGCTCTCGCCGGAAAACGTACGTGACGCAATCCAAGCAGTTCAGCCTTATGCAGTCGATGCCTGCAGCGCGCTCGAAACTTCTCCCGGTCACAAGGACGCGGAACGCATGGAGGCATTTGTTCGCGCTGTGCGTAACGGGTAAACTCGGTCGCAGAACGGAATTGTTTGGAGGGAAGCGTTGTCGCAAACGATCTCTGCGCCACCAATCGGTGATCAGAAGGAAGCGAAGTCCGCATCGACTGCGAGCAGGGCCCAGTCAGACGAGCCTTCGGCGCAGGCGCTGGCTACGTTCAAGCTGCAAAAATCCTACGGTCGTCGGCGGGTGGTTGATGATGTCACGCTGCACGTCGAGCCCGGCGAAGTCGTCGGTCTGCTCGGTGCGAATGGCGCCGGCAAGACGACGACGTTCTACATGATCATCGGTTTGGAGACGCCCGAAGCGGGTCGCGTTCATTTGGCAGGAGAGGATGTGACTCGGCTGCCGATGTATCTGCGTGCGCGGCTCGGTCTTGGCTATCTGCCGCAAGAGCCTTCAGTCTTTCGCAAGATGACGGCGGCGCAGAATATTCTCGCGGTGCTCGAGACGATGGGTCTGCGCCGCCGCGAGCAGTTAAAGCGAGTCGAAGAGCTGCTTCAGGAGTTTGGCATTGAACACGTTCGGAACACGCGCGGAGATTCGCTGTCCGGCGGCGAACGGAGGCGAACAGAGATCGCGCGGGCCCTGGCCACTGAGCCGCAATTCATTCTCCTCGACGAGCCATTTGCGGGAATCGATCCAAAAGCTGTTGATGACATTCAATCGGTAATTCTTTATTTGCGGGGCCGGGGAATCGGGATTCTAATCACCGATCACAATGTTCGCGAAACGCTCGGCGTCACGGATCGCGCCTACATCATGGCTGAGGGTAAGATTTTCCGATCGGGCGCGCCAAGAGACTTGACAGACGACGCCGAAGTTCGAAGACTTTATCTCGGTGAAAAATTCCGCATGTAAATCCGGTGCGCCTCGATGCGCGATGGGTTATAATCTCTCCACGCGCTTGTTAGCGAAACGAATCCCCGGCAGTTTGTTGATTTAGGTATCATTTGATTCATGTCAGTCAGGCTTACCACCAGTCTTTCCCAGCGTCTCGTGCTCACGCCGCAACTGCGTCAGCGGATCGAGATGCTGCAAATGACCACGCTCGAGTTGAGCGACCTGATCCAACAGCAACTCAACGAGAATCCTGTGCTCGAAGAAGTCGCCACTCAGGAAGAGGCGCAGGAGATGGCCGAAAAGATTTTGGATCACATGGCCAGCGGCGGCGAGTTAGAGAACTTTCCGGCGCCTGCGGTTGAAGCAGCAGCGCCTGAGCTGGGCGCTCCTTCTTCTAATGGATCCGGAGAGAGCGAAGCTGAAACGGCTTCTTTGCCGGAAACTGAAAATGAATTTGCTGCGAACGCCGATGCCGAGGGAGCGAGCCTGGAAGCTGGCGAGGAGCTTGCGCCGGAAGATTCGCGGGATCCTTTTGAAGAAGTCGATTTCGGACGCGAGTTTCAGGATTACCTTGACCCCGGTTACAAGACGCAGGAGTTTGAGTATAAAGAAGACGCGCCGACCTTCGAACAGTTTCTCACCAAGCCGCCGTCGCTGTCCGAGCATTTGGAATGGCAGCTCCACATGGATAACGCCGAGGGCGAAGTCTGCGAAGCGGCCGAATGCGTAATCGGAAACCTGGATGAAGACGGGCGGCTGAACGCCACAAACGAAGAGATCGCCGTCGCCGGTGGTTGGTCTGACGAGACCGTGGAGCGGGCGCGCGCGATCGTCATGACCCTGGATCCGGTTGGTTGCGGCGCCCGCGACGTGCGCGAATGTTTACTGGCGCAACTGGAAGCCCGCGGTGAAACTGGGCGGCTGGCAGTTCAGCTAATTCGCGATCACCTTGAAGAGTTGCAGCAACACAAGCTGCCTCATCTCTCAAAGCAAATCGGCGTTAATATTGAAACGCTCTCAGCCGAGTTGCAATTCATTCGCACCCTCGATCCATTCCCGGGCCGTCGTTACTCGTCGGAAGAACCGGTCCTGATCGCTCCTGAGATCTATATCGAAAAGCTGGAAGAGGACGACGACTACACGATCTACTTTGCCGACGACGGCAGTCCCCGCTTGCGGGTCAATCCCAGTTATCAAAACATGTTGTCGCAAGAGGGGACGACGAAAGAGACGCGCAACTTTATCAAGGAAAAAATGCGGTCCGCGGTGGATTTGCTCCGCAACATTGAACACCGCCGCCAGACGATCTACCGAGTGGTCGAATCCATCGTCCATCGGCAGCGAGATTTTCTGGACCAGGGCGTTCAGCACATCAAGCCGATGATGCTGAAAGATATTGCCGAAGATATCGGGATGCATCTTTCGACCGTCTCGCGTGTCGTTAATCGAAAATATGCGCACACGCCGCAGGGAGTCATCGAGCTGCGACGGTTCTTTACCGAAGGCATGATGAACGAAGATGGTGAAGAAGTATCGACCAGGATAATCAAGCTCAAGATCAAAAAATTGATAGAAGAAGAAGATACTCACAACCCGATTACCGATGATCAGGTGGTAAAGATTTTGGTGAAGGATGGGATCAAATTATCGCGCCGGACAGTGGCAAAGTATCGCGATCAGATGAGCATACCGGGATCGCGCGAACGCCGAGCCGTGCTGTGAACAAATGAGCCGAGGAATCAAATGAGGTTTGAATACACCGGTCGACATGTTCTGGTTACCCCAGCAATTCGTCAGCATGTCGAGGAACAATTTAGCAAGCTAAAACATATCTTCAATAGCGGTGTCGACCCACGAGTGCACGTGATCCTGGCGGTCGAAAAGAATCGGCAGATCGGCGAAGTAGTCGTTCAATGGCGCGACCACACGCTGACGGCCGCCGAGACGAACGCCGACATGTACTTGGCTTTGACCCGAGCGGTTGGCAAGATCGAGAAGCAGGCGCTGAAACTTAAGAAGAAGGTCATCGATCGTAGGCATGGCGCGCGCAAGACTTCGGACGTGGCCCCGGATCCCAACGGACTGCTCGAAGCCGCGCCGCTGCCTGCGCGCATCATTAACGCGCGACGCTACCTTGTTAAGCCGATGACCGCGGAAGAGGCCGCGCTGGACCTTTCCGCAAAGACCGATCAGTTTGTCGTGTTTCGCGACGCCGACACCAATCGTCTGGGCGTGCTCTTCAAGCGGCAGGACGGCAACTTCGGTTTGATCGAGCCGTAACGTCCGACAAACTTCAGTTTGTCGTTGATTGTTGCAAGAAGCTTTGTGCGAAAACGCGACAAACTGAAGTTTGTAGATGGCCAAGAAGAAATCCAAAACCCAGAACTCACCTGACATTGTCATCATAACCGGCCTTAGCGGCTCGGGCATGACCGCGGCGACCAACGCCTTCGAGGATCTCGGGTACTTCTGCGTTGACAACATGCCGCTGATGTTGCTGCCAACGTTTGCCCGTCTGGTTTCGGCGCAGGAAGACGAGAAAGGGCGGATCGAACGCGCGGCGCTGGTGATCAGTTTTCGCGAAGGAAGGTTCCTTACCGACTTTGCTAAACAGTTGCGTGTCTTGCGCGGGCGCGGCCTCAAAGTCTCAGTAATATTCTTCGAGGCGTCTGAGGCAATTCTCGCGCGTCGATTCAGCGAGACGCGGCGTCCTCATCCGGCCGAGCGTGGCAAGGGTCTATTCGACGCGATCGCCGCGGAACGCACAGCCATGAAGCGCGTGCGGGCGTTGGCTGACGAGGTCGTTGATACTTCCGATCACACGGTCCACACGCTGCGGAAAGTCTTGATTGAACGCTTTAGCCCCAGGAGTGAAGCCACGCCGCTGCATGTTCAGGTGCTCAGTTTTGGGCACAAGTTTGGTCCCCCGCGTGACATGGAACTTCTGTTTGACGTTCGTCACTTGCCGAATCCTTTCTTTGTCGACGGACTGCGCGCGCTGACTGGCGGTGACCGGCGCGTTATCAAATACCTAAGGTCGCAGCCCGAGGTGCAGGAGACTCTACGGCGATTCGGCGACCTGTTGCTATACCTTCTGCCTCAATATCAGCGCGAGGGGAAGTCCTATCTGACTGTCGGCGTCGGCTGCACCGGCGGGCGGCACCGTTCGGTGATGATCGCGACCGAATTGGCGACGTGCTTGCGTCGCGCGGGATTCGACGCGCACGCCCTGCACCGTGACGTGCGCAAGCGCCCGCCGAAAGCGAAATAGTCCGGAGCGAGTTTCAATGAAGGTCATCGATTCCACCGCCGCGAAGCCCGAGCCCGGTCCTTTGATCGGCGCCGTGATAGTCACGCACGGCCATCTCGGCAACGAATTCCTGGCCGCTGCTGAGATGATTGTTGGACCGATAGTTCACGTCACTGCCGCTTCGATCGAGTGGCATGACGATATTGAGGTAGCCCGCGAAGAGCTCGAACGCGCAATCGCTCGCGTGTCGCGCGGGCGCGGCGTTTTGCTCCTCACGGACACGTTCGGCGGCGCAGCCACGAACATCGCCTCAATGTTCCTTAGCGATGATCGGATCGAAGTCGTTACGGGCGTCAACCTGCCGATGATTATCAAGCTGGCCGAGCAAACGCCTGAAGAGACCCTCTCGCAGATGGCCGCGCGCGTACGCGACGCGGGCAACGAAGGAATATTTCTCGCCAGTGAACTCCTCCCTCGCCCAGCGCGGGCCGGTTGATTTCCAGTCCTTTGTCAGTCGTGGCGTAACCCCAACTAACCCTCAAAAAAACCGGCATTTTCCTGAAAACCAGACCGTTTCGTCGTTTACCAGACTTGAAGTGCTCGCGGTCTTTGCGGGCGAGAGTAAACGGCGATTCCCAAACCTTTGCCCGGCTAGTGAATCGCCCAGAGCCGACGGAGTCGAGTGTCAACATGAAAAGAGTACCGCTTTTACTCACCTTTTCGCTTGCGGCTTTCACCCTTGCCGCAGCGCAAACACAGACCAGAGAACGACGGTCGAGCGATAGCCGGCCGCCATCATCCACCGAATCGAACGCGGTACGAAGCCGCGTGGTCACGCCAGACAAAGTTTCGAATCACTCCGAAAAGCAAAACCACAACGCGATCGCGGTTGAACCGACGCCGGACCCATCCGTGACAAGCGCGAGCGTTGCTCGGCCTTCATGGGGCAACACAACAATTGCCGGTGACTCGGTGGCAAAGCAACCTTTGCCAGACCGCTCACCCGAATCAACCAACAAGACTGTCAGGCCATCAGAGCAGAGCAGCGCCCCGAGCCCAAAACTAACTAAGTCGACGGCGATGATCACCGAAGCACCATCGGTGCGGCTGGTGCCGGCGCCCGCAAAGGCTGCCGCTCGCACCAGCGTCGCGTCATCGCGCGTGCCGGTCACGACACTTTACCGCGTGGGCGTAGGCGACGTGCTCGATATCCGGCTCGCGAACATGCCAACGCGCGAGTCAACCCTCTACACGGTTCTGAACCCCGGAGTGGTTGAATATCCATTGCTGATTGGCGCCGTAGCTGTGGATGGAATGACGACCGAAGAGATCGCAGCGTTGCTGAACAGGGAGATCAAAGTAATCGATCATCCGATCGCTACCGTCACGGTGCGCGACTACGCCAGTCACGCGGTCACGATCACCGGCATGGTCGACAGTCCGGGAAAGAAGGTCTTGCGGCGCGAGGCGATGCCATTGTACGCCGTGCTGGCTGAAGCCTTGCCGCGTCCTGAAGCTACCGCAGTAACGATTGTTCGCGGCGGGAAGAACCAAGCGCTCTCGATGACTAACGAGCAATCCATGTCCACGCTCGTGATGGCCGGGGACATAATTAGGGTTTCTGGCGATTCGGCGACGGGCAAACGATTTGTTTACGTCGGTGGGGATGTGGCTTCAACGGGCGAGAGAGAATTCCGTGAAGGGATGACGCTGACCCAGGCCTTGTTGGCTTCGGGCGGCGTTGCGCGCGGCGAAAAAGCCAGCGCGAAAGTAGCGCGGCGAAACGCGAGCGGCTTTCTGATAACAAGCGAATACAACGTTCGCGCGATTGAAGAAGGCAAAGCTCCCGATCCGGTGCTGGAAGCCGGAGATCGAATCGAGGTTAAGCGCGGCGTGTGATAAGCTGACCGACATGCGCACGAGTTAGCGAAGAGGGCGACCGATTTCGGGCCGCCCTTTTCCTTTGCGTGGAAGAGTTCTCGTCATGGATACGCGATCAAAATCGAAGCTCGGCCACCTCTTAATTGCCAAGTCGATGGCCGAGGCTTTGCTGATCACCGCCGTTGCGGTTGGCTTCTACTTTGCGACGTCGAATCCTTATCTGCGCGGGGTTGTCGACTATGCCGACAACCACGCGGTCGCCGGCTGGGCGGTTGACGAAGCGCACCCGGCCGCGCGGGTCGAGGTGCAACTGTACATCGACGGAATCTTCGTTGCCGATCAAGCCGCCGCTGAATTTCGCCCTGACATTCGCGAAGCAAGACGCGCCGAGGACGATCGGCACGGCTTTGTCTTCAAGCTGCCGCCTATTCCACCGGGCGATCACGAAGCACGAGTCTACGCCACGCATGTCTCCAGCGCCGGCGCGCGCCGGACACTGCAATTGATTGGCAAGCCACTACGGTTTCACGTCACAGCTGTGGAAAAGGGAGACGCACGACGTTGAGTGCTATCGCGAACGACGCGCCAAGGGATATCGGCGATCGCCAACTGGCGGCGTGGGAGATCGCGTCCGTCGTTTCGTCGATGCTGATCGCTGAATGGATCGCGGCATCGGTTGCCGGTGGCAGCCGGCTTGTTGTGGCGATTCCGATTACCCTGGCGTTCGCTTTCATGATCACTTCCCATCGGCTGCGGAGTGAAACGCTGCGCGACCTTGGCTTTCGCTTTGATAACTTCGCGCGGGCGGGAATGCTGCTGTTGATCCCCATGGCCGTGACGGCGGTTCTTTGTTTGGTCGTCGGCCGGTGGTTTGGGCGGCGCCCAGATTTTTCTAACTGGCATGCAGGCACGCCAATCATTGTTCAATTGGTTTTGGGTTTTGGTTGGGGACTGGCGCAGCAATACGTTCTGCAGGGTTTCATCAACCGTCGCGCGCAATTGTTTTCTAACCAGGGCTGGCTGAGCGTCTTACTGGTGGCCGCAGTTTTTGCGGTGCTCCATTTGCCCAACGTTTGGCTCGTGGTCGCGACCTTCGCCGGCGGAGTCGTCTGGGCGCTGGTTTATCAACGCGCGCCGAATCTATTTGCCCTCGCTGTCTCGCATTCTGTGATGACATGGGTAGTCGTGTCGACCCTCCCGACCTCGGCGCTGCATCATCTGCGCATCGGCTTCAAATACTTCGGCTGAGCCACCCATTCGTTCGAGCCAGGCAGGATTTCAGAGTGATTTCGCTGTTTTAAGGATCGAGAGCCTGCGGCTGTACCGGTCGAACATGGGTTTGCTATAATCGGCACCGCCTTGCAAGAGAGAGCAAGTCGGACGGTCGCTGCTGGAATGGTCTCAGATCTGGGATTCAGTTCTGAGATTAATGCCAGGAGAGGAAAGTCCGAACACCAAAGGGCAGCGAGCCCGCTAACGGCGGGGCGACCGGGAAGATTCCAAATTCCAGATTCCAAATTTGAAGTCTGGAGATGGGTTTCTCGGTCGACGACAAGTGCAACAGAGAACAGACCAGCCGACCGCGCTTTGGCGCGGGGTGATGGGTGAAACGGTGCGGCCCGCAAGGGCTTAAAGTAAGAGCGCACCGGCGCGTGTGGTGACATGCGCGGCCAGGCAAACTCCTCGCGGTGCAAGACCAAATAGGGAGGCGTCAAAAGGGCTGCCCGCCCAAAGCATTTCTGGAATCTTGAATTTGGAATTTGAGATCTCAGTTGCTACGACCTCCGGGTAGGTTGCTTGATCCAACCGGCAACGGTTGGGCTAGAGGAATGATCGTCACTCCGATTTCGGATTCGAGATCTCAGATCATGAGATTTCAAGTCTGAAATCGGAGCACAGAATTCGGCTTACAGACTTGCTCTCAATTGCCGGGGCTTTGATCCTGCGAAAGGAACTTGCCGGCTAGTTCGATCGCTTTTCATAAGGAGACATCGAAAACCAATGGCCAATCGTAAAGGCGTTTTCATCGGCGCCTACGTGCCCAACGAATTGAAGGAGTCTCTGCGCCGGCTCGCCGCCGGGGAACATCGCACGCTGTCACAGGAGATCACCCGCATTCTCACCGAGGCAATTCACGGGCGTACGCTGCCGCCCGGAAGTATCGATCGACGCAAATCAAATTCGCCGTCGCGTCGCCGCGCGGTCGATGCTTTCCCGCGTCGCCGCCGGGAGGATCTGACGTATGCGCCTGATGAAAGCAAGCGCACCGGCGATCGCTAGAGCGGAGGACCACGGCTCGGCCCGCCGATCCGTCACGCCAGGAACGCGAACTTGAAAGTTCTACTTGTTATCGGTCTAGTTGCGTTGCTGTTTGTGCTCTTGTATCGGCGGTTGCGTCCCTACATAAAGGTCGTCCGAACTTTTCTCAACTCCATTCGTCGGTTCCAACAAATAAACGCCAGCCAAGCCGGCAGAGAAAACTCTGAACAGCAGAGCCGGAAGTTGGTCCAATGCGCAGCCTGCGCTATCTGGATTCCGATCGGCCGTGCACTCAGCTCAAGCTCCGCCGGCACCTTCTTCTGTTCGACAGATTGCCAAGGCGGGCGAGAGGTGAAGAGGCGCTCGGCTTCGTAAGAAACCCCGGCATTAGGTCGATTCTGTTGGCGCAAGCCGCACAATGGTCGCTCCGAACCCGCCCGCGTCCGGAGGCGCGTCGGTCCAATCGCGAACAAACGAAGTGCGGGCCAGGACAGCGCGAACAATCTCGCGTTGCACGCCGATGCCTTTGCCGTGAATGATCCGGACAACGGGAAAGCCAAGTGCGTGGGCTTCGCGAAGGTACTCTTCGACGACTGCTTTCACATCGCGCGGCGGAATAGTATGCAAATCAAAGACGTCTGTGATTTCGATCACAACCGGTTCGGGGAAAGGAGTTGTATCATCGTAGTCGTTTTGCATTTTCGCGGCTTCGCCCTATAATTTTACGTGTATTCGCATTCACTTGTTAATGACTTCCCGCAAACTATGAACGCGTTGTTTAGTAGCTTCTGCGAAGGAGTGCGCCGTTGGCGATTCGTCTGAGCAGGACTTTCGTCCTGCGCAAAATGCATCAGTTGTCGGGCATCATGCCGCTCGGCGTTTTTTTGCTGGAGCATTTCTACACCAATTCAAAAGCCCTGTACGGTCAGGCGGCCTTCAACGGCGCCGTCAAAGACATCCAGTCGATTCCGTATCTCTTATTAGTCGAGATCGGCGGCATTTTCATTCCCCTAATCTATCACGCCGTGTACGGCCTGGTGATCACGGTCGAAGCGCGGCCCAACAATCTGAATTATCCGTATCCGCGCAATTGGTTCTACACGATTCAACGGGTGACCGGCATGATCCTGTTTTTCTTCATTACCTTTCACCTGCTCCATTTTCGTTTTGGACTGTTTCCGGGACTTAACCCGCTTTCGATCGCGCGCAACGCGGGCCAGTCCTTTGAGATCGTGGCGCACGAATTCAGCATCGTGCCGATTTTCATCGTCTATCTCATCGGAATCACGGCGACCGTCTGGCATTTGGCGAATGGCGTATGGCTGTTTCTGGTTGATTGGGGCATCACGATCGGCGATCGCGCGCAACGCCTGGCCGGCTATGCCTGCATCGGATTCGGCGCGGTGTTGCTCGCCGTCGGAATAAACGCGGCGGTGGCCTTCATTCATCCCGGCGGATTGTTAAGAGCAATTATCTGAAGCGTCCGACAAACTTCAGTTTGTCGTTATCTGGCGCGAGGAACTTGTGGGAGAACTCAGCGACAAACTAAAGTTTGTCGGACATTCTTTGAAGAAATTATGGCAAGCGGAATCAAGATTGCGATCGTGGGTGGCGGCTTGGCGGGCCTGGCGGCGGCGATGAAGATTGCCGAGGCCGGTCACGCGGTCGATTTATTCTCCGTCGTGCCGGTGAAGCGTTCGCATTCCGTCTGTGCACAAGGCGGCATCAACGGCGCGGTCAACACCAAGGGCGAAGGCGACTCGACCTGGGAGCATTTTGACGACACGGTTTACGGCGGGGACTTTCTCGCGAACCAACCGCCGGCCAAGGCAATGTGCGAAATGGCGCCGGCGATCATTTATCTCTTCGATCGCATGGGCGTTCCTTTCTCGCGGACGAAAGAAGGACTGCTCGACTTTCGTCGCTTTGGCGGAACAAAGCATCACCGCACGGCTTTCGCGGGAGCATCGACCGGGCAACAGCTCTTGTATGCGCTTGACGAGCAAGTAAGACGATATGAAGTCGGCGGCAAAGTTACCAAGTACGAAGGCTGGGAGATGATGTCGCTGGTGCTCGACGATCATCAAGTGTGTCGCGGCATCGTCGCAATGAATCTGCGCTCGCTTGAGCTGAAAGCATTTCCCGCGGACGCGGTGATCATTGCGACCGGCGGCCCAGGTTTGATTTATGGCAAGTCAACCAACTCGATGGTGTGCACCGGCAGCGCGGTCGCGGCTTGCTATCAGCAGGGAGCGAAGTACGCCAACGGCGAATTCATCCAGGTGCATCCGACCTCGATTCCCGGCGAAGACAAGCTGCGTTTGATGAGCGAATCGGCGCGCGGCGAAGGCGGCCGCGTCTGGGTCCCGCGCGCGAAGGGCGACGAGCGCTCGCCGGCGTCGATTCCGGAAAAAGAGCGCTGGTATTTTCTCGAAGAGAAGTATCCCGCGTACGGCAACCTGGTGCCGCGTGACATCGCGACGCGCGAAATCTTCCAGGTTTGTTTAGACGGCATGGGCGCCGGTGGAGAGAACCAAGTCTATCTCGATCTGACGCACATCCCGGCGGAAACTCTCGATCAAAAATTGGGCGCTATCTTAGAAATCTACGAAATGTTTGTCGGCGACGATCCGCGCCATGTGCCTATGCGCATCTTCCCCGGCGTGCATTACTCGATGGGCGGGCTGTGGGTCGATTACGAGCAGCGCACAAATATTTCCGGCCTGTTGGCTGCCGGCGAATGTGATTATTCGATCCACGGTGCGAACCGGCTCGGAGCTAATTCGCTTCTGAGCTGTGTTACTGGCGGTTTCTTCGCCGCGCCGGCGGCAATCGAGTGGGCGAAGGGCGTCGAACGCGACGGCAGCAACGACTCGAACATCTACGCGCAAGAAACCAAGCGGCAGCAGGGAATTAACGACGCGCTCATCAAGCAAAGCGGCAACGAGAATCAATACAAACTGCACGAAGAGATGGGTAAGATCATGACGGACAATGTTACCGTCGTCCGTTACAACGATCGTCTGCAAGCGACCGACGCGAAGTTGCTGGAACTGATGGATCGTTACCAACGAATCTCGATCAACGATTCAAACCTGTGGGCGACGATGGCCCTGCCGCACGCCCGACATTTGGATAACATGCTGGAATTGGCGCGAGTGATCACGCTTGGCGCGCTCAACCGCAATGAATCGCGCGGCGCTCATTACAAACCTGACTTCCCGAATCGCGATGACGAAAACTTTTTGAAGACGACGATTGCGGAGTACTCAGGCGAAGGCCCGGTGTTCTCGTACGACCCGGTTGATGTGTCGTTGATTAAGCCGCGCAAGCGTGATTATTCGCACGAGAAGAAGGAAACGGCGAAGGCGTAGAAGGCAGTAGGCAGAAGGCAGTAGGCAGTAGGCAGTAAGCAGGAAACCGCCAAGACAAAATGCATACGGTAGAGATTCACATCAAGCGCCGCGCCAACGCTGACGCTCACCAACATTGGGAGGTTTTTGAGATTCCTTACCGCCCGAATCTTAACGTGATCTCGTGTCTGATGGAAATTCGCAAGAATCCGGTAACCAAGTCGGGCCAGCAAACGACGCCGCCTTCGTGGGACATGAACTGCCTCGAACAGGTTTGCGGCATTTGCACGATGATAATTAACGGACGCGTGCGGCAATCGTGTTCGGCGCTGGTCGACAATCTCGATCAGCCAATCAAGCTCGAACCGATGTCCAAGTTTCCGAACGTGCGCGATCTGATGGTCGATCGCTCGCAGATGTTCGATCACCTCAGACGCGTTCAGGCGTGGGTGGAACTCGATGGCACTCACGACCTCGGCCCCGGTCCGCGCATGGATCAGGAAGACGTGCAGGAGCGCTATGCTTACTCACGCTGCATGACCTGCGGTTGTTGTCTGGAAGCTTGTCCGCAATACGATGAAGATCACTACATCGGTCCGCAGGCGATTGCGCAGGTGCGCCTCTTTAACATGCATCCCAGCGGCGAGATGAATCGCGACGAACGTCTCGAGGCCATCATGGGCGAAGACGGCATCACCAACTGCGGCAACGCCCAGAACTGTGTCAAGGTCTGCCCGATGAACATCCCGCTGACGAAAGCGATCTATGAAGAGAATCGCGAGACGGTCGTTCACGGTTTGCTTGGTTGGTTGAAGAAATGATCCGTCTTCCTGCTGGACCATGTCACTATGCCTCATCTTCGTAGTCATCTGAAATTTCAGATAGCGATCAGCGTTCGCGCAATCTCTTTTCTGCGCCGCTGCTGGCTGCTGCTCTCATTCTTCCTTCTGGTTAATCAAATCGCACCGGGGTTTCCGTCGAATGGCCAGCAGAAACTTCCCTTGAGCAAGTATCGCGGCAGGGAAATGCTCAAAACGATTGAAAGCGACTTGCGCACGAACTACTACGACCCGGACTTTCACAATATGGATCTGAAATCCCGTTTCAAAGCAGCGCAGGACAAGCTTGAGGGCGCACAATCAAACGGTCAGGTCTACGCGATCATTGCCCAACTGCTATCAGAACTTAACGACTCGCACACAAGATTTCTGCCACCGTCCTGGAGACTGGTCGTGGATTACGGATTTCGCCTTCAGACGATCGGCGAGCATTGTTACGTAACCGAAGTTAGTCCACGCAGTGATGCTGCGGCTCAGGGCATGGAAGTCGGGGATCGCATTGTTTCAATCGACAGTTTCGTTCCGGCCCATGACAATCTCTGGAGGATTATGTATTCCTACTTTATCCTCCAGCCGAGAGATGGAATGAAGCTGACGCTCCGCAAAATAGGCGGGCAGTCAAAGATATTAACCCTCAAGATGAGAATTTTGCGGGATGAGGAACACGAAAGATCGATCAGGCAACGCCAGCAATCTCAGCGTCCTCAGTATTACGAAATTAACAACGAGATAATAATCTGCAGATTGCCGCACTTCAATTTTGAAGAGAAGGAACTCAGCGCAGTAGTAAAAAGGATTGAACAATTCAACTCTATCGTTCTTGATTTACGCGGAAACCCAGGCGGACTACAGAACGTTCTTCAGTCCTTTCTTGGCTATTTTTTTGAGCGTCAGATCAATATTGCGAGACTAAAAGAGCGCAGCGGAGAGAGAATATTGATTTCAAAACTGCACCCCGCAAATATTGTCAAAGGCCGGCTTATTGTCCTGGTTGATAACGGCTCTGCTTCTTCCGCAGAGATTTTTGCGCGCACGATTCAGTTGCAGGAACGCGGCTCAGTGATCGGAGATCAAACAGCGGGTGATGTAATGTTCGCCGGAACTTTCATGCACAGATTTAGTAACTTACTTAAAGACGACTGGTACTACAATGTTGGCGGATACGGAGCGGAGATTACCGTAGCTGACGTCTTAATGCCCGACGGTCAAAGGCTGGAAGGCAGAGGCGTTATGCCGGACAGAGTGATTTTGCCAACCTCGGTGGATCTCACTAACCGTAGAGATCCCGTTTTGGCCAAGGCCGTCGAGTTGGTTGGGGGACAGCTTGATCCAGTGGTCGCGGGATCGTTGTTCAAAGCGTCAAATTGATTAGTCCAATTCGCTCTAGATCCTTAACACATCCACCAGTTCCTGCACGGCCGCCGCGCTCTTCTGAAGCGCGATACGCTCGTCAGCGGTCAGAGTAATTTCGATTACTTGTTCCAATCCGCGCGCGCCGAGCTTGCAGGGCACACCGACATACAATCCGTTGATGCCGTACTCGCCTTCCAGATAAGCACAGCACGGCAGAATCTTTTTCTTGTCTTTCAAGATCGATTCCGTCATCTCGACCGCCGCAGCGGACGGCGCGTAATAAGCCGAACCCGTCTTCAAGAGGTTCACGATCTCTGCGCCGCCGCCGGCCGTGCGCTTCACGATTGCGTCGATCTGTTCTTGCGACAACAATTCGGTAATCGGGATTCCCGCGCAAGTTGAGTAACGCGGCAGCGGCACCATCGTGTCGCCGTGTCCGCCGAGCACGAAGGCCGTTACGTTCTCGACCGATACATCGAGCGCTTCGGCGAGAAAGCAGCGCATGCGCGCTGAATCCAGCACGCCAGCCATGCCGATCACGCGATGTTTCGGAAGGCCAGAGCGACGGAGCGCAACCTGGCACATGGCGTCGAGCGGATTCGAAACGATGATCAGGATCGCTTCAGGAGATCTCTTCACGCATTCGTCAACTACCTTGCCGACGATGTCTGCGTTAGTGCGCAACAGATCATCGCGACTCATGCCGGGTTTGCGCGCGAGGCCCGCGGTGATGATCACCACGTCGGAGTTTGCGGTCTCGTCGTAGGTGTTGGTGCCGGTCAGGCGCACGTCATAGCCTTCGACCGGCGCGGCTTCGGCTAAATCGAGGGCCTTGCCTTGCGGCACGCCTTCGACGATATCGACGAGGACCACGTCGCCGAGTTCCTTCGCGGCCAGCCAGTGCGCCGCGGTCGCGCCGACGTTGCCGGCGCCCACAACTGTGATCTTTTTTCTTGCTCCCATTATTCTGTTCCTTTCAAGCAACGCATACTCGTTGCAATCATGAAGACGTCGTTATCAAGCGCCCTCAGGCGCGGAATGTTTATAGTTCAATGGCCTGAGTTTTTCAAAGCGCCGGAGGCGTCGAGGCAGCATTTCGTTGCCGCAGGTTACAAATATTGGCCTGGCTGTTATATATAAATAGTCGCCCCGGCGGGAGTTGTTTCGCGAATCGAGGACTTTGCTTTGCCAGAAGAACTCACAACTAAGTCAGCGACTGAGCTGGCCGCGCTGATTCGAGCACGCGCGGTGTCGCCGGTCGAAGTTGTCGCCGCGCACCTCAGCCGCATCGAGACAATCAACCCACAGCTTAACGCGATCGTCACGCTCGCACCGGATGCTTTGGATCGGGCGCGCGCCGCGGAATCTGCCTTAACCGCCGGTGACGAGATCGGTCCGCTCCATGGCGTGCCGCTCACCGTGAAAGATACGATCGAAACCCAGGGCGTGCGCACCACCAGTGGGTCGCGACTTCTTGCTAACAACATTCCCGATCGCGACGCCACCGCGGTGGCGCGACTGTTGGCCGCCGGCGCGATCATCCTGGGCAAGACGAACACGCCAGAGATGGCCGCGTATTACGAGACGGACAATCCCGTCTTTGGCCACGCTAACAATCCCCATAACCCGCTGATGACACCCGGAGGCTCGAGTGGCGGCGAAGCGGCGGCGATCGCGGCGTGTCTTTCTCCCGCGGGAATTGGCAGCGACCTCGCCGGTTCGATTCGTTTGCCGGCGCACTTCTGCGGCATCGCGGGATTGAAGCCGACCATGGGCCGCGTGTCCATGGACGGCCACATCCCGGCCGCCACCGGGCCGCTATCGCTCGGCGCGGGCATCGGTCCGATGGCGCGTTCCGTCGCTGACTTAACGTTGCTCTTTAGCGTCATCGCAGATGCGGCACCATCGGAATTCGATCGTGTACAAGCGACCGAGCTCAACTGTCTGCGCGTGGCCTGGTACACGGACGACGGGGTCTCGCCAGTAACCCGCGAAACGCGCGACGCAGTTGCAGCTGCTGCGAAAGCACTCAGCGAGAACGGTCTTGAAGTTGATGAAGCAAAGCCGCCAGGTGTTGCGGATGGCTTTCGGCTTTGGATTGAATTGTTTTCGCGAGCTGTCACGGAGCAACTACATGAGTTCTATCGCGGCAGAGAAGATCAGGCCGGACCTCAAGTCGCGGCGATGCTCGGAAAGTTTAACGAACGAACCGGTCTGAATGGCAGAGTTAGTGAAGCTGAAAAACTTGCGGCGGCGTTGGTCGAGCGCGAGCGCTTGCGCGAAGACCTTCTGCGCTGGATGAAGACGACGCCGATCCTCCTGGCGCCGGTCGGTTCGATGCCTGCGTACGAACACGGCGCGCGTCGCGTGGAGGTAGAGGGTGAATCGATCAGCGTGTGGCGCGCGTTCAGCTATTCGCAAACCTACAACGTCTTTGGACTGCCCAGTGTCGTTGTGCCGGCGGGCCGCAGCGCAGAGGGATTGCCGATTGGAGTGCAGATTGTGGGGCGGCCTTTTGCAGAGCGCAATGTGCTGGCCGTCGCGGCGCTACTGGAAACGATGCTGGGCGGATGGATCAGACCGAAGTTCTAAGGAGCCCAAACCGCAATCGCCGCAGTCTTTCCTTCGCGCGCTGCATTCGATATAGTCTCGCGTCAGATACGAACCCTAAGCATTAAGTCAGGTTTTCCCGGAGGTGAATGATGCCGTTCGCAATTGCGCTATTCCTACAAGGTGACGCCGGAGTTTTGCCGGCGTTTCTATTGATTGGTCTTCTTTTCTTCATCGGCATTGTCCTGCTGATTATCGGCGCCAAGACGATCAGGATTGTGCCGCAGGCTTCGGTGATGCTGATTGAGCGGCTGGGCCGGTTCAACCGCGTCGCCGCGAGCGGGCTGAACATCCTGACGCCGTTTCTGGATAAGCCGCGCGCCGTTTTCTGGACCAACACGCGGCCCGGCCTGACGTCGATCGATTTGCGCGAACAGTTTCTCGACTTACCGCCACAGCCGGTGATCACGCGCGATAACGTGACCATTCATGTCGATTCAGTCGTGTACTGGCAGGTCACCGATCCAGTCAAAGCGGTTTACGAGATGAATGATCTCGTTGGTGGCATCGTGCAGTTGACGATCACCGGCATGCGCGCGGTGATGGGTGACATGGATCTGGATCACACGCTGTCACAGCGCGATCAAATCAATGGCAAGCTGCGTCTGATTCTGGACGAGGCGACGGACAAGTGGGGAGTGAAAGTCACGCGCGTCGATGTGAAGAACATCAATCCACCCGACGACGTGCGGATTACGATGGAGAAGCAGATGACTGCTGAGCGTACTCGGCGCGCGCTCGTGTTGCAGGCCGAAGGCGAACGCCAGGCCGCCATCACGAGAGCCGAAGGCGAGAAGCAAGCAGCAGTGACTCGTGCCGAAGGCGAAAAGCAGTCGGCCATTCTGGCGGCCGAAGGCGCGGCTCAGGCAAGACTGCGGAATTCCGAAGCTGAAGCACAGGCAATCGCGCAAGTCGCCAGCGCTATGGCTGACCACGGCAACCCGGCGCAGTATTTGATCACGACGCGCTACATCGAAAGCCTGCGCGACATGACCAAGAGCAACAACGCGAAAGTTATTTTCATGCCGGTTGAAACGTCGAGCATGCTGGCGAGCGTCGGCGCGATGACCGAGATGATCTCGGAGACGGTGGGGAAGCATTCGTCAGATGATTCACCGCCGCCGCCGAGGCAGTTGCGTTAGTCACCGGGAGCGCGGGCATCCTTGCCTGCGGACCGCCGGCATCTGTGCCGGCGTTCACCCGCTTGCTAGGGCAAGAGGTTCTGTACCAACTCGACAGTCGCACTTACGCCATGTAAAATCTTGCGCTTGATCCATGAGTGAAATAGCTAACAGTGTGAGTGGTGAAGGATTCGCCGGCGAGCCGGACGGCGCGCTGGAGGCCCGTATCTTTGGCTTGATGATCGCGATCGTGTCGCTCGCCTTCATTACCGGCGCGATGTTGGCGACGTGGCGCGTGACAACGGGGCTGGCGCTGGGTGGCGCGCTTTCAATTTTGAACTATCACTGGCTGCGAACTTCTATCAGTGCGGCGCTGAGCGATGCTGATCAGAAGCGGCCAAGCCTTAAGCTCTGGAGCTACATCTTTCGTTACTTTGTGGTCGGCGCGGTTGTATTCGCGGCGTACGAGTTGCGACTCGTTTCGTTGCCGGCGACCATCATCGGGCTCTCCGCCTTCGTGCCCGCGTTGTTTGTTGAAGCGCTCAGACAGTTCTATTTTTCCATCGTTCATCGAGAGGGAACCTATTGATGTTCGCTTTGTTGCAAGAGCAGGCTGAGAAGGTCGAACAGGCGCCGATCGTAGTGCGGCTGGTCAATCATTACTTCGGCCAGTGGGCTTACGACTTCGAGATGAAGTACACCTATCCGAAGTGGAAATGGCTGCTCGCAAAATTCGGCGGGACTCCCGAGGCCGCGTTCGGTCAGTACACACCAGAGAATGCTATACCGTGGTACACGGTGATGTTTGTCATTGCGTGCATCCTCAGCGTCTTTGTCATCTGGATTTTGAAGGGGAAACTCTCGGAAGACGAACCCGGTCACGGACAGCAAACACTGGAACTCGGCGTTCTGGCAGTGCGCGACATGATTGCTGACATCATCGGCCCGCAGGGTGCTAAGTATTTTCCCGTCGTGATGACCTTTGCGGTGCTGATTCTAATCTCGAATTTGATGGGCATGTTCCCGTTGTTCATGTCGCCGACGGCGGCGACGAGTGTGACGTTCTCTCTGGGAATTTCGTCGTTCATCTATTACAACTACATCGGGATCAGCGAGAACGGTATTCTGACTCATCTGAAACATCTTGCTGGGCCGGTCTGGTGGATTGCGTGGTTGATCTTCCCGATTGAGTTGATTAGTAATTTCATTCGCCCGTTTTCGCTCGGCATACGTCTTTTCGGCAACATGTTCGCCGACGAAAAAGTGGCCGACACGATCGCGCACCTGTTTGCGCCGTACACTTATTTTCTGGTGCCGGTGGCGCTGATGCCTCTGGGGGTGTTTGTCGCTTTGGTCCAGACGTTCGTGTTCATTCTGTTGTCGCAGTTATATCTCAGCGAGGTTTCGCACGCTCCGCACGAGCATGAGCACGCTGACGCGCACGCGGAGGCCGCGCCCGAACAGGCGCTAGCGGCTGCGTGAGAGTTTTCTAAATTGCTATCGAGCGGCACCGGCACTGCGTCGGCGTACGTTGAAGCGACGCGTAGGTTAATAAGGACGAGCTTTGTCAGTCGAATCGGAAACGGAAACTAATTGCTTCTCGGGTTAGGATGGGAAGCGCGAGTCTTGGATCGCTGGAGCGCCGTCGTACGTGGGGGCGGTGGATACCGGGTTCGGACGAACTCATAAAGCCGGTTTCGAATTTCGCAGGGCAGGTTCAATTCCTTTATTCAGGCAAGGTCGCGACCATGACAGGTTCTGGGAGGCGCGATGTTGCTTAGGAGAATTAAATGAGAAAGACACTAATGCTGATTCTGGCGGCGCTGGCGATGATGATGTTCGCGATCCCGGCGTTTGCCCAGCCGGCCGCGGAAGCTGCCGGCGGCGGAACAGCGCAGGGTTACAAGTACATCGCGGCGGGCATTGGTTTTGCCATCGCGGTGTTTGGCGGTGCCATCGGTCAATCGCGAGTGGCGGCCGCGGCCTGCGAAGGTGCGGCCCGCAACCCGGGAGCATCGGGCAAGATTCAGGTCATGATGATTCTCGGGTTGGCGCTGATCGAGTCGCTGGTCCTTTTCGCCCTGTTGGTTGTATTTGCAGGTCTGAAGTAGAGTCGGCCAACTTAACAACCGGAAGATGCGAGCGGGGCTTTCGAGCCGCGCTCGCATTTTTTGATCTACGCGTGTTACGAGGTCGGTACCACCTGCGGCAGCAGGTGGATCCAGAACTCAACCCGCGCGTTAGGTGTTTGACCCACCCGCTGACGCGGGTGGTACTGACTTCGTAGTTGAGCACTTTGCCCGCCAGAAAAACTGTGTGCTAGGCTTGCCTGAAGGAACCACGAAAGACGATCACATGAAAGTTTGCCCAGTTTGCGAGAAAGAGTTTCCGAACACGATGACGCTCTGCTCGGTCGATGCAGCGGTACTGCAGAACCCGAGCGATCCACTGCTGGGACAGACACTCGCCGGAAAATATCGGGTCGAACAATTGATCAAGCGCGGCGGGATGGGCGCTGTCTATCGCGGCAAGCATGTCCTGATGGACAAGACCGTCGCAATCAAAGTTTTGCGTCCGGCGCTGGCGGTGGATGATGCTGTCGTCGCGCGCTTCTCCCGCGAAGCCAAGGCGGCCTCACGCATTTCTCATCCACACGCGGTCAGCGTCACCGACTTTGGCGAAGCTGAAAACGGCGTCGTGTTCCTGGTGATGGAATATCTCGACGGCCGCACGTTGAAGGAAATTATTCGCAGCGAAGGGCCGATGCCGCTCGGCCGCGCCGTCGAGATCATTCGTCAGGTGACCGGCGCGCTGGACGCCGCGCATGCGCAGGGCGTTGTGCATCGCGATTTGAAGAGCGACAACATCATGCTGTCGCAGACGAACGGCGGCGATTGGGCCAAGGTGCTGGATTTCGGAATTGCCAAGATTCAGCAGCCGGCGAGCGCTAAGGACGCCGATCTCACCGCGCCTAACCTGGTAATCGGCACCCCGCAGTACATGTCGCCGGAACAATGCTCGCAGATTCAGCCGCTGGATGCGCGTTCAGATATTTATTCGCTGGGCGTGATCATTTACGAGATGCTGGCCGGGCGCGTTCCTTTCACCGGCGAGTCGGCGACGATGATCATGATGCAGCACGTGCAGGACTCGCCGCCGTCCGTTCTCGCTACTCGTCCGGACTTGCCGCCGGCTGTGGACCACGTGATTGCGCGGGCGCTGGCGAAGACTCCTGCCGATCGATTTCAAAGCGCAGGTGAGTTGTTCAGTGCGCTTTCGATCGCGGCGGGTGGCGCGAACGCGGCGCCACGATCAGCGGAGACCGTCGCGAGCGCGCCCGTTCACCCATTGACTGATGACGTTGACGAAGAGACTGTGGTTCGTCCGCGCGCGCCGCTTCACGCTCCAGCCCCGGCATCAGAAGCGCCAGTGGCTAACTTTAGCCCGTGGCGCATCATCGTTCCGTCCGCGATCGTGTTGGTCGTCGTCTTTGGAATTGTGTTCCTGCTTACGCGGAGCGCGGGCCAGCCGCAACCTAAGCCAACGACAGGACAGACGGACCTTGCGGCCGACCCAAACAGCGAGCCCGTTCAATCAGGATCGCCGCCGAGCGGAGCGAGTGAGCGCTCGATCCAGTCGCTGTCGGGTGCCAGTCCCACGGTGGGGAATCTAAATGCTAATGCGAACTTGAGCCAGGGGAAGCAAACGCCGCCTGACGTGCTGGGAAACTATGCGGCTAATGCTAACCTGAACGACAACGCATCCGGGCGTGGGAACAGGAATTCAAATCAGCCGGGCGAATCGCCGACGCCAAAATCTGTGCCCGCGACTATCAAGACCGGGACGCCTCTGGCACCAAAGCCTTTGCCAAGTGTGAAGACCGGAGAGAAGGCAACCGCGACCCCGCCCAGAGACTAGCTTTCCCTCCCCGACCTGCCAATCGCTTTTTCGATCAAGCGAAGCAACTCATCCTGAGCGGCTATCTCGATCGCCACATCGACGATGTAGCAACGCATATCAAGGCTGAGTGCGCGAAGCTTTATCTCGTCCTTAGCAGTGGTTAATAGAGCGCGAGCGCCGCGCGCGGCTGATTGGCTGACGAGAGTGTTGATTTCTGCCTGCGTGTAGTAATGATGATCGGGAAAGGCTCGGGTGTGGCAGAGTTGATATCCTCCGCGTTGCAGTTGAGCAAAGAACGATTCAGGATTACCGATGCCACAAAACGCGGTCACCGGCCCTGATTTCAATTCGGCAGAGAGTTCTTCCACTTCTCCGTTCAGGTTTCGCAGCCCTTCGATTTTCATTCGCGAGCGAAACACTGGACGGCCCTTGCTCATCTGATCGATTTCGGACTGCAGCGCCTCGGTTTGGGCAACATCGTCGGCGCGCGTGATGACAACGCAATCGGCGCGGGTCAACTGGGCCGGCGACTCTCGCAAGTTTCCCGCGGGCAGCAAGCGCCCATTGCCCCACGGATTGGTCGCGTCAACCACGACTATGTTCAAGTCGCGCGCGACTCGCATATGCTGGAAGCCATCGTCGAGAATGAACAGCTCGGAGTTCAGCTTCTCGATCGCCCAACGCGCGGCCGCGACTCGATCAGCGTCGCAGATCACGGCGGCAATGCCTTTCAATTTCTCGGCCAGCAGCAAAGGTTCGTCGCCCGCTTCCTGAGCGTCGGAAAATATCTCAACGCCATTTGAAACCAGCACGCGACTCGAGGCGTGTTGCCGGCCGTAGCCGCGTGTCACGATGCAGACTCGCTTTTCCTGCGGTGCCAGCGCGCGCGCAATCCACTCGACCAGAGGCGTCTTACCGGTTCCGCCGGTGGTGATGTTGCCGACGCTGATAACCGGTGCGCCGACTCTATGGACGCGAAAGAGGCCGTTCCGATAAAGCGCGCGGCGCGCTTTCATTGCCACGCCGTACAAGCCGCTCAGAGGAATCAGCCCAATCATCGCAGCGCGATTCATTTGGCAGCCGTGACCGACAGAACAGGAAGGGGAAGCGAAGGATCGACTATCGTCTTTCGCGAAAGTATGGGACTCAGCATCTGGATCGTGCGCTCGGTGGCGCCAGTGTTTTGGCGGCAAACTTCTCTGGCCCGCACGCCGATTTCGCCGCGCCTCACATCATGCGAAAGGAGTTCGGTGAAACAAGCCGCGAGTTGCGCCGGCGTGTCTGATGCTGGCGACTCAGGCAATTGAATCAATGCGTCTTCGTCAAGCAGCGCCCGGGTGATGGCGGCGAAATTTCCAGTGTGTGGGCCAGCGACGACGCAGGCCCCGGTTACGGCCGGCTCGAGCATGTTGTGCCCGCCGTGGGGTGCGATGCTGCCGCCGACAAAAACGATCTGGGCGAGTGAATACACAGCCCGCAATTCGCCAATCGTGTCGAGCAAGACGACATCGCAGGCTTCGTCGCGCTCGTTGTGTTCAGAGGATCTGCGCGACCACGTCAATCCAGAGTCTTCCAATAGCGAAGCCACCTCGGCAAATCGCTCGGGGTGTCGCGGCGCAATCAACAAGCGCGCGCGGCTGCCGGGGTCTGAATGCTTCATTTGTTTCAGAGCTTCGATCAAGATGCGCTCTTCGGGCGCGTGCGTGCTGGCCGCGACGATCAGCGGCCGCGTATCGTCGAAGCCGAAGCGGCTGCGAAGTTCCGTCGTTACAGTTTCGTCGATTGCTGTTTCGGCGCTGTCGAATTTCAGATTTCCCGGGAGCGCGATGCGATCGTCGGACAGACCAAGCTCCCGAATGCGGGCGGCATCTTTCTCAGACTGCATCAGCGCGAGCGTCAGATCGCTGAGCATGCGGCGCATGAAAGGTCTAATCTTCCGGTAGCGACGAAACGATTTTTCCGAGATTCTTCCGTTGAGTAACGCGACCGGAATTGCGCGCGCGCGGCACTCACTCAAGAGCCGCGGCCACAACTCGGTCTCCATGATTAGCACCGCCGACGGTTGCAAGGCGCGCAGCACGCGGCGAACTACCCAGGCCAGATCGATTGGAAAATAGAAAACGAACGCCGCCTCATCAGCGAATATTGTTCGCGCTACCTGTTGCCCGGTTACGGTCGTGGTCGAAACGACCAGACAATAATCGGGGTATTCGGCCACCAGTGCGCGCGCTAGAGATCGCGCCGCCTGCGTCTCGCCGACGGAAACGCAGTGCAGCCAGACCACCTGCTTGCCTGTTGTGTTGATTGCCGGGAGTTGGCCGAGGCGTTGTCGTAATCCGGTAACGTACTTGCCACTTCGCATTGCGTCGATGGCAAATCGCGGCAGGAACGCGATAAAGCCAAGGGTCAAAAGTAGGCTATAGAAGAGATACACTGCTTAGAGTTCAAACTTTAGTTTGTCTTTTGCGGAAGCGCAACCTAAAGGTTGAACTCTGAACGGCGGCCTTTACTTGGCCCGTTCGAGGTAACGTCCTTCGATGGGATCGACGCGAACGCGATCGCCTTCGTTGATGAAAGGCGGAACTTGAATGATGACGCCGTTCTCGAGGGTTGCAGGTTTGTTCACGTTCGATACAGTCGCGCCTTTCAAGCTGGGTTCAACTTGCGTCACGGTCAGTTCGAGCGCTGGTGGCAAGTCGATCCCGATCGGGTTACCTTCGTAGAACTCGGCCTGGATCTTGATTCCGGGCGCCAGCCATTGGGCCGCGTCGCCCAGTTCGTCGCCACTCAAAGCGACCTGCTCAAAGCTCTCGGTGTTCATGAAGTGATGATGCGAGCCGTCGGAATATAGATACTCCATTTGATGTTGCTCAAGAGTCGCTTTTTCGATCGTGTCGACGGAGCGAAAACGATGCTCGAAAGAGGACCCCGTGCGAATGTTGCGCAGCTTGGTTTGAATCATCGCACGCAGGTTGCCGGGCGTGTGGTGCCGAAACTCGATTACTTTGCAGGGATTGCCCTCGAAGACAATTACCATGCCGCGTCTGATTTGGGTTGCTGAGATTGCCATTACCTATTTAGGTCTTTCTATTTGGTTCGTGGTGCGACAGCGATAGATAAGAGCTGTGGCGCTATTGCAAACGACGTAGTCTAGCGGGAGGGATGCGGGGTTGTCCAGCGGGTGGACATTGGGGTAGTGGGGTAATTGTGTGTTACTGGCAACGGGTTCATTCTTATTGGAGTTCGCCTGCGGGTTCAATGCCAACCGCAGCGTATCGGAAAAATACGTCCGTGCCGTCCCAATCGCTCGGCATTGTGGAGCGAAGTCCAGAAGCGTTGAGTCGCGCGTGTTCCTCGTGAGTGACCAGCATGACTCTGAACCACTGAGTCAAAAGTTTGGTTACGGCTGCTTCCGTGAGAGGCTCCATATCCATAAGGCGGTTCACAACGGCCATTTGTGGAACGACGTGCTCAACCGCGCACTCTTTTAATGGCTTACCCAGGGCCGCTTTCGAGCGCGGAATCTTCGCCTTTTGTGACTGGCCGTGAAGCCCGAGTGTCTTGTTCTGCCAATACTAGTGCAAGGCGGTTGTTGCGGCAGCAGACGTTCCGGGTGAAGCCAAACGCCTCCGCTTCCTTAGCTTGCTTGATGGCAAATACGATAAATTCGACGTTTGTTTTCATCGTGCAGGCAATACGAGTTGGCGACACGTCAGGCCGCCAGTTCCAACGTTACCTTGCATCCCACCCGAGCTGCCAACGTGATCAGCATCTCGAGGCTAAACTCTTCCCACCTGCCGCGCATCAAGTCGGACACTCTCGATCGAGCAATCTTCAGTCTCTTTGCCGCTGCTGGCTGGGTCATCCCGCTCGATTGGATGTACTCGCGCAGGTCACTCATTAGCTTCGCCCGCATCTGAAGAATCACCGCTTCCGCGGGCTCAAATCCAATATCAGCGAACACATTGCCGGTTGATTCTGTGATGGTTGCGCTCATTACCTAGTCTCCGATCTGCCGGTATCGTTGCCGAGCTAGCTCGATGTCTTCGCGTGTCGTCTTGCGAGACTTCTTCTGGAAGGAATGCAAGACATAAACTCCATCGAAAAATTTAGCGACGTACAGGACTCGCCATTCTCCCAGGACATGAATTCGAATCTCTCCTGCGCCCGCGCCGATAACGCTCATCGGCTTCCAGTCGGATGGTTCCAGTCCGCGTTGGACGGCATAGAGTTCAAATCCAGCTTGCCTTCGGGCTTCGGCTGGAAAGTTGCGAGGATCATCAAGACTCGAACCAACAAACCGTAAGGGTCTCACTCAAGGGATTATACAAGCAACTTGATGAAGCCGCGAAGTTTTCGCTGGCTCAGCCCATAGAAAACAGAACGGGCAAGCTACACATGAACGCATTAAAGAATCACGTCCACTTGCGGCCTGCCCGCTCTCAGGAGGAGCCCACCTACCTAAATTTAGTAAACGTAGGACGGCGGACAAAGTTCCAGAACAATGTCCGACAAACTAAAGGAAACTCTGATCAAGTGAAGGCCCCAGCAACATTTCATCAAAGTCCCGTAGGGACGAAATATTTGTAGCACCATGCGCGTGCCTAACCTCAAAGCTCCGTCAGGAGCG
>Ga0080064_1000362_pt1 | contig 127732 bp, 120 predicted proteins | sample Subgrocontami54m_FD_69260 | JGI IMG/M metagenome (GOLD analysis project Ga0080064, IMG submission 69260) | Subsurface groundwater microbial communities from S. Glens Falls, New York, USA - GMW46 contaminated, 5.4 m (SPADES assembly) (version 2) ...
GCCGCCGCCCGCGCTCGTCCACCATAGGGGCAAGCGCCCGATATCGCTGTTGAATGTCGCTTTCATCTATCACCCTTCCAGTATACCACAGAATGGAATACTTATTTCATGACAGACCCTTAGCATTCTTAATTCAATAATAGCGCGACCATTCGGTTGACAACTCAGATAATTCCTATGTAGAGTTGCAGGCCTTTATTTTTACAATACGGGCATGACAACTCGGAGCAAGTTGCGATGGCACCGACAGCCTATATAACGAAAAGAGCAAGCCAGTTCTTGAATGGCATTCACAGATTTGTTGATGACCTACCAGACTTGGCAGAGGAGTGGGATGCTCTAGATGAGGTTGAGCAAGTCACGTTTAGTTTAGAATGGGACCATATGATGGCGGACTACCTTACTCAACTCGCGGAGTATCACAGCGGAGGACAGCTAACAAAGGTCCAGCAAAAAAGCTATAGTAAACTTTTGAACAGGCTAAAGGACAATATGTCCATAATAGAAAGGCTGGATTGGTACCGTCCTCCAGTCTCTTTGACCGTGTAGACTTAAGCACCAGAGTACCTTGAGTTTACGTAGCCTCAGACCTCTTGCTGGCGATAGCTCTTATAGTATCCAATGCCGAGGACACCGGAAGCACTCTGACAGCAGAGCGTGCAATGCCGATGCGGTAGGCAGAGTCCGGATGGTTGCCATACCTGTTCCACCACCACACCGGCACCACGATTTCAATCATAGGCCCTCTGATGTCACCCAACGCTATTTGGACAAGATACTGGCTGCCAAGATGAGTAACGCTCTGGACAATTACTGGCACCACCTCCTCATCTTCCTCCGGCATTTCATCGTAATGCAGGAGTCTAACGTTCTCGGGCCGAATAACAACCAGCGCCGGCTCACCTGTGGGTATATCATCAATTGCGTCGCCCCATAGCCTAACGTCCCCTACATCTACACATATGCCTTCCGGCCCTCTCACCACCACCTGCCCTTTCAACAAATTGCCTGCGCCAGTAAGCCGCGCTACCGTCGCGTTTGCAGGTTTTTGAAAGACCTCATCAATTGGACCAACTTGTAGGATGCTGCCGCCATCATATACTGCGATAGAGTCTGCCATTGTATAGGCGTCTGCCAGGTCGTGAGTCACAAAAACTATCCCTATATCCATCTTTTCCTGTATGCGTAGTAAATCGGCCCTGAGAGAGACCCGCAACGATGGGTCCAACGCGGAAAGAGGCTCATCTAATAGAAGAAGTCTGGGTTGGGTAGCAACAGCACGGGCCAGCGCCACACGCTGCTGCTGTCCTCCAGAGAGCTCCCAGGGTCTCCGCCCCTCAAGACCTTCGAGTCCCAACAGGCTTACAAGATGGTCTACTTCAGCCTTGGCCTGCGCTTTAGGCCAGCGGCGCAGGCCAAAAGCTATATTTTCGGCTGTCGTTAAGTGTGGGAACAAGGCGTAGTTCTGCGGCACGTAACCTATGCGTCGCCGCTGTGGCCGTAAGCTTATGCCCTTAGCGCTGTCGAACAATGGCTCGTTATTGAGGGAAATATATCCTCGGTCAGGCGTTGCCACGCCGGCCAGACATTGAAGCGTAAGGCTTTTGCCAGCGCCAGAAGGACCAAAGAGGACTATAATATCCGCCTCAGACGTGAGGCTGGCGCTAAGCTTAAAACCCAGTACTCGCTTTTCTATATTGAACTCAAGAAGCATGTTCCGAAATTCCTATAACAAGTTCACGACGAGCCCTTCGAGAGCCTCAGGACGAGTGGGTTGGCCGCGTATTGCGTCCAACAGCTAAGCGGAAGGTGATAAGGGCAATGAAGGATAGTATTACCAGCAGCATAGCCAGGGTCAGGGCTGCCCATAGGTCGCTCTCAAGGGCCGTATAGACTGCCAGCGACATGGTCTGAGTCCGGCCCGGAAAATTGCCGGCAAACATTATAGTGGCCCCAAACTCCCCTAAAGCCCGAGTCCAGGCCATTACCGCCCCACCGACCAGACTCGGAAAGGCAAGAGGCACTGTTATCCTGAAAAAGACCCACAGCTCCGATTCCCCCAGCGTCGCAGCCACCCGCTCAAGAGTTGGGTCTACGGCCTCGAAGCCGGCCCGGGCCGATCTGATATAGAAAGGAGCCGAGACAAAGGACTGGGCCAGGACCACAGCGGCAGTAGTAAAAGCTACACTAATACCAATACCATCTAATACCCCCCCAAGCAGACCTCGACGGCCCAAAAGCATTAAAAGAGCTAAACCGGCTACGGCAGGCGGAAGCACCATCGGAAGGTCCACAACTGTGTCCATTAGCCGATGTCCTGGAAAACGGTAGCGCGCTAAAAGATAAGCTACCGGAGTACCCAGAGATACTACAAGCACAAGGGTTAAAAGGGTGGTGCTTAGGCTGAGGAAGAGCGCCTGGGTGACAACAGGACTCGTGAGAGAGGTCATCCATTGACCATTAGGTATAGTGCGCCAGGCCAAAGCCAGGATAGGGACAGACAAGAACAGAAATGGCAGCACGGCCAGGGCCAGCAGTCCAAGCGGCAAGCTGCGCCAAGAACCCTCCCTTGATGAATAGCCCTCCATGACGTTACCTGAAGTTATCATTCACATGTGATAAAGTTATACTTTCTAAATACACCTACGGCATCTTCCGAGAGTGCGTAGTCACAACTCTCTGTCGCCATCTCCTGATTTATGCGCGGTCCATAGTCAGAACAAGAACGCAGAATCAAGAGTCGAATAGAAAAGGCGCGACTACTACCTGATTTAACGAAGAGTAATGAAGTTGTGCTTTTTTAAGATCTCCTGGCCCTCAGACGAAAGGATGTACTCTATATAGGCGCGGGCCAGCTCCGGTTCTTTGGCCTTCTTGGTTACGGCAATGGGATAGCTGGCAATCACATTGAACATCTCAGGCACCTCGAGCATTCTGATCTCAGAGGATGACGCGGCGGTGACATCGGATGTGTATACCACTCCAGCATCAGCCTCTCCTAACTGTACCTTAGCCACTACCTGACGCACGTTGTTCTCCTGAGAGATCACGTTTTTGAGCGCCTGCTCTTTGAATCCGTCGCCGTAAGCTGGGTCGGCATTGAGCTTATCAAGCATCTGCATAGTGTAGCCACCCACAGGTACGTTAGGCAGCGCCACCACTAACTTTAGGCCGGAGCGCCGCAGGTCTTGAAGTCGCTCTATCTTCCCAGGATTATCCTTAGGAGTTATCACCGTCAGCACGTTCCTGACGAAGGTCTGAGGAGTACCGACAACCAGATCTGACTTTGCTAAATTGTCCATTTCAGTCTGATTGGCTGAGGCGAAGACCTCGGCCCGGGCGCCCTGCTCGATTTGGGCGCGCAACTGGTTCGAGCCGCCGAAGTTATAAGTTACCTTAGCGCCACCGTACTTGGCTGAAAAGGCAGCGCCTATCTCGTTGAAGGCATCGGTAAGAGAGGAGCCCGCAAAGACTACTATCTCCTTCCCGGCTCCGAAGGGGACCAAAGCAGTTGGGCTGGCCGCTGTAGGGGAAAGCGTCTGGTGGCCTGTCGTGCTGGTGGCCGGAGATCCACAGCCGGAAAATAACAGTACCCCAAACAGTACAGTAAGAGTGAGCCAGAGTTGTCGCATCAATTTACCCTACTCCTTCCTCAGCCCTAGATTCTTAGGATACCTCTGCAATGATCGTTCCTATAGGACATAGTGTCAAGAATACAAGACAGAAAAGCTTACTTTCTCCATTTATAGCCCTCTGTTAAGCGCAAAAAGTCAGAGAGGACCGCCTGGTTGCTGGCTATCACAGAAGGTCCGTTCACATTTACAGGACCACCGTTCTTATCAGTAACTACTCCACCAGCCTGGCGCACCAGAAGGATTCCAGGGGCCATATCCCAGGGAGAAAGAAGATGATGGACATATATATCCAATCTGCCACAGGATGCGTAAGCCAGGCCCAAAGCTGCTGAGCCAACGATGCGTATGCTTTGCATCCCAGGCCAGAGCTGCGTCGCCAGCTCCAGCAGGTCTTTGGCCATGTCGTTGTCATATCCCATATCGAAGCCAATGATCGAGTCATGCAGCGTCGACTGAGACGTAACACGGACTTCTATTCCATTAAGAGTGGTAGGGGCCCCTATCACCGCCTTGAAAAGCTCGTCTCGCACCGGGTCATAAGTAACCGCAACTACAGGCTCATCATTGTGAGCCAGAGCCAGGTTTACACAAAACATCGGCAAAGTCGAAGCGAAGTTCCTCGATCCGTCTATCGGGTCAACTATCCAGGCGTACTCGCTGAGCGCCATATCGGGCGACGACTCCTCAGCCATTATAGAGAAATCAGGGAACTCTTTGCTAAGGAGACCCACTATCTGGTCCTCAGCCTTGTAGTCTATCTCGGTAGTGATGTTACCGCGCCCTTTGTAGTCTATATGCATCTGGCTGCCCAAGCTATCAATAATAGTCTCACCAGCCATACGCACCGCCATCTCCGCTACCTCCGCCGGGTGCTTACCGCTTTTGCTTAGAGGAAGATCGATCAAATGCACGCTCCAATCGCCGCGCCATCTCAAGCGGCGTATCATATTATCAGTACCGATAAATCAAGTATCTTCGATTTAGATATTACCCTCTCATTATCAACTAACGCAAAGAATAAGCATCTCACAGGCGCTTTTGTCTACACCGAAGGACAAAAATGCTGTCATTCTGAGCGACAGCGAAGAATCTCGACCGTGGCCGACAGATTCTTCGGTCGTGCCTCCCTCAGAATGACATTTTCATGGTAAGAAAGTGTAAATTCATCATTTCACCATGTTCATTTACTCTGTTATTATGATGAGCGTACAAGTAATTGCTAATGGAAGGACATTACCTCCTTGCAGGACGACGACCTCGATCTTATATCCAAATTACAGGCTTCTATACCAAAAGATTTATTAGAGGCGCTCTGGCAGGCCCATCTTTTGGCCGAGGAATCTGGTCAGGAGGCCTACTTAGTCGGAGGAGCGGTTAGAGACACCTTGTTAGGCTTAAAACAGGTGGATGTCGATATTACAGTTATAGGTCCTGCTGTCGAATTCGCCGAGAGCCTGGCAGAGCGCATCGGCGGAAGGCTATCATCGAGGTCACAGTTCGGCACCGTAAAGCTACACTTTGGCGGACATACCATCGATATAGCAACGGCTAGAGAGGAAAGTTACGCTGCTCCAGGGGCTCTTCCCACAGTAAGACCAGCCCCAATCATAGAGATAGACCTATACAGACGGGACTTTACTATCAACGCTATGGCAATCGCTTTTGAGGGCCATGACCAGATAGAACTGGTAGACCCCTGGGGCGGCCTCAATGACCTGCTCCAGGAGTTCATCACTGTAATGCACAGCAAGAGCTTTCAGGACGACCCTACCCGAGCGCTGCGGGCGGTGCGATATGAACAGCGTCTGGGATTTATGATAGACCCCTATACCGAGCGCCTAATTCGTGAGGACCTCCATTACACATCAGAAGTAAGCGGAGAAAGACTATGGAATGAGATCGAGCGCTCATTAGAAGAGGACTATCCGGAAAAAGTCCTCTTGCGCTGCCAGGAGCTAGGTATTCTCAAGGCCATACATCCTGATTTCGTGACAAACAGAGATGTAAGCGAGCTTTTTCAACAGCTTAGATTAGAGAGAGGCGTCCACAGACCAAATGTAAAACAATATATATGCTTAGTACTTCTGAGCATAGGCCCAGACAAAAGAATGGATGTCGCTAATCGACTGAAGCTGCCGGGCAAATACCAGCGCCTGCTACAGCACATGGAAGCTATCGAGGCCACACTGCCGCAACTGGCAACAGATAATATAGAAATAGACCAACTATACCGCTGCCTAAAAAATATCGATTATGACGCTCTTGTGGCCTATTACGTATGGACGGACAGTGCTCTTGTAAGAGAGAGAATAGACCTGTATATTGAGGAGCTAAAGGATGTAAAGAGCTTTTTGAACGGCGAAGATATTGTCGCCCTTGGTATACCTGAAGGTCCCGCCATAGGTAAGATATTAGAGAGACTCCTGTACGCTAGAGTCAACGGTGAAATTACAACGAGAGCAGAAGAACTGGAACTGGCTAAAAAGCTAGCCCAAGACCTCACAACTTGAAACAAAACGGAGGCAAAACAACAAAAATGTTATCGAGTAAAGCAACCGGGCTTTGTCCCGTGTGTCTTGAAGAGTTAGCGCCGATTCATCAGATCGATTGCGTGGCCTGTCTAATAAGTTTTCATATTAGAATGCTGGAGAACGTGGAAGCAAAGGAATGCGGGTCAATGTGGATCGATGAGGACAGCGAGGCTATGGTGTTCATGTGCAACACCTGCCAGGTTGAAAATAAGGTCGGTCCCATGGGAATGCCCCCTTATTTTCCTTGAGCGTCTAGCCCAAGCCTGTGTATTATAGCCGCCACGTGCTTTATGCCGCGGATAAAATCGTCTACTCTGATGTTCTCGTTAGGAGCATGAATCCTGGAGTCAGGATATCCCACACCGGTATCTGCAACTGGAGTGTCTAGAGCTTCACGAATAAATGCCATTGGCCCCGTGGCTGCCATAGTCGGCATGATGATCGGAGGCTTACCGTACACCTCCTCTGCGGTGTCTGCAACTTGTCTAACAAAAGGCGAGTCCATAGGAGTCCTGGCAGCCGGCTCCCCTTCGATAGAATCGCTTATCCTGACATCGGAGAAGCCTTGCCGGTCCAGATGCCGCCTCAGCTTACCCAGCAGGTCCTCAGGACGCTGGTCCGGCACGAGACGGAAGTCCAGCTTTACTCTAGCAACCCTGGGGACTATGGTCTTTACTCCAGCGCCGGTATAACCGGATATCATGCCGCAGATATTGCAGGTCGGCTCAAACAGGTGCCTCCGCCAGTACTCTCTACCCTTAGCTACTGCCAAAAGTTGGGACGTGCCGTCATTCTGTCTGGTCTGCTCCTCTTCTAGAGGAAGGCCATCGATAGCCTTGGACTCGGCCTCTGTGGGCGGTCTCACGTCATCGTAGAAGCCATCGATCAGTATGCGCTCATCCGGACTTTTGAGGGTGTTTAGCGCCCATGCTAGCCGCCAGGCCGGGTTAGGCACCACAGTAGCCCAAGAAGAGTGCGTATCCGTCTCGGGACCTGTGGCCTCTAGCTCAACGCATAATATACCTTTAACGCCCAGAATTATATTGAGCCGTCCGTCCCAGTTGACGCTGCTGCCCTCCCACAGACAGGCATCGGCCTTGAAAAGCTCTTTGTGGTCCTGAAGGAATTTCCTGAGGTGTGGACTGCCTACCTCCTCCTCACCTTCGATAAGGAACTTAATCCCTACTGGGGTACGTCCAAAGACCGCCGTATAAGCCTCGATAGCAGCCAGCCTGGCTACTATATTGCCTTTGTTGTCAGAGACTCCTCTGGCAAACACCAGATCACCCTCTATCCGGGGATCAAAGGGTGGTGAGAGCCACTCTTCCAGAGGCTCTGCCGGTTGAACATCATAATGGTTGTAAAAAAGGAGAGTATAGGAGCTCTCGCCCTCCAACTCGCCGTGTAAGACCGGGCAGTCTGTCCCTGAGATAGGGAGGATAGTAGTCGAGATGCCGGTATCCGACATCATCCCAAAGAGAAGCTGGGCTGTTTCCCGCAGGCCAAGCCCCTGAGCGCTAACGCTAGGCTGCTTACAGAGTAGAATAAGGTCTTCCAAAAACTTGTCCTTATGTTCTTCGACATAACGGTAGACTCTTTCCATACTGCCTACGGCCTCCTACCCTTGTCTTGAGCATCGTCGAAAGGAATGAGATAAAAATTAAGAGTCCTAGGAAATATCCTAGGACTCCATAAAAGACTGAGCTATTAAGCCTTGGCTATTAGTGACCGTGGCCGCAGTTGCACCCAGCGCCAGCCTTAGGGTTATCGATGGTGAATCCCTTGCTCATAGGAGTCTCCACGAAGTCTATAGTGGCCTCATCCAGGACCTCTAGGGCTTCCTCGTCCAAAACGATCTTCAGTCCGTTAGCCTCCAGGACGGTATCGGTCTCAGCTTGACTATCAAAGGCCATACCATAGTGCGCGGCTCCACAGCCACATCTGCCTTGAATAAATACCCTAACTGCATTATCGGCAACATCCTGGGCCTGCATTATGTTGCGTAGCTCGACTCCTGCTCTTTCGGATACACTTAGCATTTACTTTTGCCTCCCTATCGATTACTAATTTAACTATTAATCCGGCCTACGTGTCTTATTATAACAGACATATATTACCATGCAAACCTTATGAGGAACTTAATTCGTCCAAAACTGTAGGCAAAATGCAGATAGTCACGGGCCTTCAAGTTCCAGGGTACCGTCTTTGAATCGTATGAGTATGTTAGTGTGCTTGAGAAAGCTCAGCCCCAACAAGCCCCGAACTCCGCTTGTGAGCGGAAGATCGTGGCAGACAACATCTACGTTTTCCACCCTTACACCCAATACCTCTATGGCTGCCAACGTTACAAGAGGAGGTCTTTCTAGAGTGCTCGCCGCCACGAGGTTAATATACCTTGTAGAGATCATAGGATTATAGCCAAGCTGTTCTGCGATGCCCCAAGAAATTGTCGTATATGTTGCTCCAGTGTCCAGAACCATTTCTATCTCGGCTCTTTCACCAATTCCAATTAGTATGACTTTTAGGATTATGGATGGTTCATCCGGGTTGATTTGCATAGAATCCTACCATATAGCCATCGTGGATGAAGGGGCCAGCGTAGGTTATATAAATATGACTTTCTCCTTCAAATTTAAAACTAACATTCTTGAGCAGTTCCTTTTGATCCTGAGAATGATAAACCAGCTCACCCTCTACCGGCTCGAATGCCTCACGGCGAGTCACCCTTATTGCTAGCCACTCTCCCTTATGGCGTTCCTTTAACTCGCTAATTTTTTCCATTGACTGATCTCTCCGCCTTTATCTAGATGTCCTTACATGTAAGTATAACTCATTTACTCCACCCGCTCCTTGACGGCCATACGAGCCAAGAACGCGAGCCCGCTCATAATGATAAACCCAATAGCCAGCAGGCTGTATAACTTCAGCAGTCTAGATGACAATACCAATGCTATTACTCCCAGCACTGCGCAGAGCAGATATATGATCAAGACTATCTGGCGTGGAGACAACCCTATGTCTAGCAGACGGTAGTGGAGATGCCGTCTATCTCCAACAAAGGGTGAGCTGCCGGATAATATCCTGCTGACTATTATCCATCCCGCATCTATCAGGGGCACCGCCAGAACAAGAAGAGTCGTAGCAGCTTTTGTTCCTCCGACTATGGATAAAGTACCGATGGCATATCCCAGCACCGCGGACCCTGAAGTGCCCATAGTGATCCTGGAAGGATAAAAGTTATGAGGAAGAAAGCCGGCAGCGGCCCCAGCCAAAGCTAGCGGCAATACTGCTATAGTATACTGTCCCAGTTGTAGACTGTGTGAAGCCAGAACTATTGCGGCTACGGCGGTCACTCCAGCGGCCAGGCCATCGATGCCATCTATAAAGTTTATAGTATTGATGACTCCAACTATCCACACAATTGTTAGCCCTATGGCTAACGGCGGTGGGAAATATATAAGGCTGTTATGCAGGCTGGCGCCAAATGGATTGTTCACGCGGTCGATTACTACTCCCGATGCTACCGCGATGGAGGCGGCAAACACCTGGATGATTAGCTGTGGCATAGCCCCAAGCTCGCGCTTGTCGTCCCAGGCGCCCATGAGAGCAACCACAGTGGTGCCCGCGAGGACTCCAAGCAGCTTGGTGGCCTCTTCGTTGGTACGACCTTCAACTAGAGGCCAAGTGGCAAGCACGGTTGCCACAAAGGCGCAGTACATTGCCATGCCGCCTAGTCTGGCCTTAAGCTCTCCTGTACGTCTGGAGCTCGGGCGGTCTACAAAACCCCAGAGTTTTGCCGCAGACAGCGCCAAAGGAGTCAGCAGATAAGACAGAACGCCGGACAGTACAAAGGACAATATGTGTACCACTAGTTCGAGAACCTCACTACAGGTAGTTCGAGAGCCTCACCACAAGTTTTTCTCACTCCATACCGACAGGTCGAGCATCTTCGGTACCGACAGGTCGAGCATCTTCGATAAAAGGCAAAACCCCAAGCCTTATTATGCTTGGGGTTACATTATACGGCAAGTATAAAGCAATAGGAGGGAGTGACCAGATTTTGTAACAGAGAGTATAGAGGTATACGACAAGGCCCAAAGGAGAGGCCAACTGTGAATTGCAAGCGAAATTGACTGATAATGATAACTGGTAGGGGCGTGGGCTTGTCCCCGCCCGCTACACCACAATGTTGTAAACCAGCGAGCCACTAAAGGGATATTCTAGCCAATCATCCACCATCCCCTGACTCTACAAAGCATTGCACCTCTTCATCTGGTTACTGGCTCAGAGTAGGCCACAGGGTCTAATCGGATTGTCTTTCGCTGAGGGTAGGAGTTATCCGACATGCTTCTGCTGGTTAGAGGACGACCACGGTGGGCGGGGGGTCCGCCTCAGGCGGACCCCTACGGTAGACGTACCTACTCTATCTGTTATTGCAACAACTTCTAGTGACACGCTAACAGGATTACCCTAGTTACTTCTCGCGTTTCTTCTCGAAATCGTCCAGGTCCAGGCTGTTGATAAACTCCCTGAAGGCTGACATCCTGCGTAGCTCATCCTCATCTATCTTCTGCGTGCCTTCTAAAGACTTGCCATCGGCCTTCCCTAAACCGTCGAGAGTTATTCCGGCTTTCTCCAGTACAGCCTCTTCAGCGTAAATAGGTACGCTAACCCTTACTGCTAAGGCCAGAGCATCGCTGGGGCGAGAATCTACTTCAATAGTTTTGCCAGCAAGCTCCACCACTATCTTGGCGTAGAAAGTATCATTATTTAGATCATGAACGACAATAGAACGTACCACGCCGCCCAGGTGGTCTATCATAGAACGCAGCAGGTCGTGAGTCAGAGGTCGAGCAACCGGGACCTCTTGCAACTGCACAGCTATAGCTTCAGCTTCGGCAGGACCAATCCAGATAGGCAAATACCTATCGGAGGTCTTCTCCTTCAAGATGACCACCCTCTGATAGTTCATCAAGCTTACCCGGACGCTTTCGATTGTCATCTCAATCATTGTCGGTCTCCATGATACCTTGACCTCTGTAACCCAATTTTAGTATTAGGACTTTCGGTTGTCAAATAAGTCCGCGCAGTTGCCCTTATTTCAACTGGCATGTATGATAAGAGCGACACATTTTAGTTTATGCGATGGATACACTAACTATCCAAGAACACTACTTACAGAGGTGTAAAGATGCCTTTAGGTTTAGGGATGCCGGAACTAGTGGTCCTCTTTGTGATCGTATTACTCATCTTTGGTGTTGGTAGACTCCCGGAGGTAGGTGGGGCCTTGGGAAAAGGTATACGGGACTTCCGCAAGGGAATGCTGGAACCTGATAACGATAACAAGGCAAAGCAGGAGCCACAAGAGCCAGCCAAAAATGGCTAGGGCATATGCCCCCAGCCATCATATTAAAGCGCCGCTCATGGTGAGCTTGTCGAAGGACCTTCATGGTTCGACAGGCTCACCATGAGCGGCGCTCTATTTCTAAGCTAACGCAATATAAATAGGCTCATAAACCGCTTCTCGACAAAGACTCTGAGTGGTGATACTCTAGACCTGTCCTGAGGCTTGTCGAAGGGTACCCCGGTCAGAATTTTTGATGGAGAGAATGCATTATGAAAGCACGGATTGATGACCTTGATATGGAGTATATCGATTCAGGGTCTGGCATAATACCGGTTGTGCTTGTACACGGTTTCCCTTTCAACAGCAGTATGTGGGCGCCTCAAATTGCCGCAATGTCGCAAAGGTACCGGGTTATAGCCCCAGACCTAAGAGGTCACGGAGGATCGGCAGCGCCTGTTGGACCCTATTTAATGGAAGTACACGCTTATGATATTAAGCGACTCCTCGATCATCTAGACATAGACCGTGCCGTTGTCTTAGGCTTCTCGATGGGCGGCTACGTTACTTTTGCCTTCCAGAGACTGTACCCCGAGCGAGTACTGGCCTTGATTCTCGCTAGTACAAGACCGCAGCCTGACTCCCCTGAGGCTAAAAAGGGACGTTACGATCTGGCGGAGGTAGCTAGAAAGGAAGGGGCCAGCGCGGTAGCAGATAGACTAGTCCCTCGTATGCTAAGCGCCAATGCGGTGCAGAACCGGGCCGACCTCGTTGAGTCTGCACGCAAAATGATAACGAGCACGCCTTTAACAGGAATAGCCGGAGATCTCATGGGACTGGCCGAACGCCCGGATTCGGTGCCAATGTTGCACAGCATAGAGTGCCCAACACAAATCATAGTCGGTGAAGAAGATGTTATAACTCCTCCGGCTGAATCCAGATTAATGGCACATGATATTATAGTTGCAAAGCTTCATATTATTCCCAGCGTGGGACATCTAGCAAACATGGAAAATCCTGAAGAATTCAACAGCGTGACTATGGAATTCTTATCAGCCCTTACCTAGAAGAAATAGCCAGGCTTATTGCATTCACCTTATAAAAGGCATATTATTACTGCCAAAATAGCTGTAGAGACGCAATATATTGCGTCTCTACAGCGGGCTAACCATGAGCGGGAAAATTTACAGCCTAAAGATATGAACACCTTTGAAGCTACAACTTATTACTTTCGCCAGGCTGCCAGTGTTATGGAGCTCTCGGAGCGGGTTCAGGCTCTGCTCATCAATCCTGACCGGGAGGTCAAGGTAGAGGTAAGCCTTCAGTTGGACAATGGCGAGTTAGCCATATTTGATGCCTTCCGCATCCAGCACAACAGCGCCAGAGGGCCAATGAAGGGTGGCTTACGTTATCACCCGGAAGTAGACGCGGACGAGGCCAAAGGACTGGCATCCCTCATGACCTGGAAGACCGCTCTGGTTGACATACCTTTTGGCGGAGCTAAGGGTGGAATTACCTGCGATCCCGCCACACTTAGTGAAAACGAGAAGGAAAGACTAACTCGCCGCTTTATACAAAAGATCCACGAGTTCATAGGGCCACAAAAGGATATACCGGCGCCAGACGTAAACACAGATGCTCAGGTTATGGCCTGGATAATGAGCGAGTACTCACTTATTCACGGCTTCTCACCGGCAGTAGTGACCGGTAAGCCGCTAGACCTTCACGGTTCCAAAGGTAGAGAAGAGGCTACAGGCCAGGGCGTAACTTACATAGCGGAAGAAGTGCTCAAGGACCTGGGTACATCTATAAACAATTGCTCCTTTGCAATCCAGGGCTTTGGAAACGTTGGCTCTTACGTAGCTAAATTTGTGCATGAGGCTGGGGGCAAGGTTATTGCTGTAAGCGATGTATCTGGTGGACTTTATGACCCAAATGGACTTAATATTCCGGAGCTCCTGGGCTTCTCGAAGCGGCGCGTTCTACTAAAGGAATATTCAGGAGCCAAAAGAAATATCTCAAACCAGGAGTTGCTCACCCTAGACTGCGATGTGCTAATTCCGGCCGCGATGGGAGGAGTCTTGACCGTTGAGAATGCAGCAGAGGTGTCAGCCAGAGTAGTAATAGAGGCTGCCAACGGTCCTACTACGCCAGAGGCTGATGAGACCCTTCAGAGGAAAGATATCCTGGTAATACCGGATATCTTAGCTAATGCAGGAGGCGTCATAGTATCATATTTTGAGTGGGTCCAAAACCTTCAGCACTTCACCTGGGAGCTGGACCAGGTGAACTCTCAGCTTAAGCGGCTACTGACTAATAGCTATCATTCAGCCAGGCGGTTGTCTAAAGAAAGAGGGATCAGCCTGCGTACCGCCGCTTATATAATTGGCATAGGGAGGGTGGGACGTGCAACGGTACTCCTGGGAGTTTAAAAAAAGGTCTCAAGATTTGGCCGCAGGGACAGCAGCCTCTGCTGATACCGAGGATAAGTCGCGCTTCTCAGCCGCTTTATTGCAGTTCCTGCCGCCATTTTATGGCCTTACACCGGATGAAGCAAAGGAGCTGTCCAATATAATATCTACCACTGAATACGCCAAAGGAAGCACGATATTTGACGAAGGCTCCGTTGGTGATTCTCTCTTTGCAGTTGTGCGAGGCAGAGTAGATATAAAGATAAAGACAATCGGTAAGACGGAAGACACTATTGCCAGTCTACCGGAGGGATCAGTCTTAGGAGAGATGGCTTTGCTTACCCAACAGAGCCGCTCTGCCTCAGCAATCGCAGCGGATGACGTCCTTTTGCTGAGGCTGGACGTTGAAGACTTCCAGCGTCTCCTAGACCAGGGCAGTATAGCTGCCTATAAAGTCATACATAATCTCGGACGGATTGTAGCTCAAAGACTAAGGGACGTAAATGAGCAGCTAGCCTCTCTTACCGCACAGCCCGTCCAGAGGAAAGAAGATATTTCAGAGCTCAAGAAGAAGCTCTTCAATGAGTGGCAGTTCTAGGCTTGCTCCTTTTTATAGACATGCTATAACACCTGATATACAATAATAGCTACTAGGCTTTGGTGGAGGGTGCCATGCCCGACAAGTACGAAAAGGAGATAGAAGAGCTACTAGCAAGTCTAGGGGAGTTTAAGCCACGGAAAAGGAGATTGTCTGACCGTGTCATAGCCTCTCTAGGTCGCTGGCAGTACCGGTGGCAAGGGTTTATATCTGGCCTAAGCCACAAACGTCTGAATCCGGATCACTTGATGATCTACGGCATCATCTTAATAGTAATAACTTACTTCTTAAGATTGCCCGTAATAGGTAGGTATACAGGTATTGCGGGAATACTATTGTTCTTCACTGGATTCGTATTAGCCTTGACCATGGGCAGACGATATAGCGATGAGCGAAAGATATGGCGAGGTCGTATAATAGATTTTCAAGACCAGAATCTAGGCCCTAAGATCAAATTGTGGCTCAGGAGACTGCTACAGGGTAAATAATCTGCTTACTACTGTTGCTTGATGTTAGGGGCAGGGTTCATCCCTGCCCGCTGTGCTTCTGCCAATAGACAGCGTTGTCCGATATGCCATAGTCTTAGCTAATGACTTTCCCTGTCTATGTCTTTATTCACAAGAGGGTACTATGCAGCGTTTCAAAGGGCGGGGACAAGCCACCGCCCCTACGGCTCTTTAAAGAAAGGGGGGTGATAATCACGCCCCTTTTTGTTATGTAAGTCTCAAGGAATGAGTCACTAGTCGCAGGTTTCAAAGACCTTGCTACTTGCGACTTGGCCCTTGCTACTTGTATTGTGGATAGATGCGCCAAAGCGGGCTATTTTCCGCGGGAGGAGATTGTACCGTATTTGCGGAGCTAGTCAATGCCGAGCGACGAGAGATGTTCTCCGGCATAACAGGAGAGGGCTACGAGACTATTTGGGAGAGAAAGCGGTAGTATCAAACTCTATTCTTAAGATAATCGACCATGCCCCAACTTGTCGGGGCACCCACGAAGGATGACAATACCGTTCATGGTGAGCTGGTCGAACCATCCTTCGAGAGCCTCAGGACGAACGGTTTATAAACTCCTGAGCCTTTGCTATATCCGTTCATGGTGAGCCTGTCGAACCATCCTTCGAGAGCCTCAGGACGAACGGTTTATAAACTCCTGAGCCTTTGCTATATCCGTTCATGGTGAGCCTGTCGAACCATCCTTCGAGAGCCTCAGGACGAACGGTTTATAAACTCCTGAGCCTTTGCTATATCCGTTCATGGTGAGCCTGTCGAACCATTCTTAGGCAGGCTCAGTCTTTTCTCCTTGGACTACGAGATTTGGCTAGTACCCTGAGAGCTTCCCAATCTCCCCTAATTAAAGCCTCCTTTTTAGCCCTTGACCACCCTTTAATTTGTCTCTCTCGTTCCAGCGCTGCTACTCTTGTCTGGAATCTGTCGGTAAAGACCACTTGAACCGGGAGTCGCTCGCTAGTATATCCTGGAATCTCGCCTCTCTCATGAGCAGCGATTCGCAGCTCCAAGTTATCAGTATGTCCTACATAGTAAGATCCATCGGAACAGCGCAGCATGTATAGATAAAAGCTCATATTATTCACTCCACCACTTATCCATCCTTCGACAAGCTCAGGACGAACGGGGGTTTACGCTCTACTAACCAAAGTCCATATAAAACCCAATAGGGGGGCGAGTCATATGACTCGCCCCCCTACCGTTGTCCTTACCTTAGTCAGAGTTCAGATACTACTGAACCATGACGGACTGTGTCGGCGACCAGGCTATGCCGGGCTCCTCAGGACCAAGAAGAGTTGCCTGTGTCCTCTGACGTACACGCCAGTAGTGCATCCCTGGCTTCAGCGTTACAGGGCTGGTGTAGCTACCTGGCGGATTGCTCTCGCCAGCGTGCACCAACTGATGCTGCACCGCTGTGAATGGACCCCTAGGGCCTGCGCCGAAGTCTGAGTCAGAGCTCAACTGGACTTCATAGTAGAACATCTGAGAGTTGGAGTCCTTCCACTCCAGGGTAGGTGTCCTATCGGTCACCACCTGGCCGTTGATGGGTTTCACCAACTGGATGGTTCCGGCGTTCGCCCTTGGCGTCTTGAAGGTGAACACTGCAGACCACGGACCCCAGCTTGAATCGGTCACGCCTATCGAGGTCGTAGAGCCTGAAGTCCTGACGCGCCAGTTATAGGTAGCTCCTGGCAGCATCACGTAGTTGCCGGCGCCGAACTTGGGCGGCTGGATGGTGTAGCTCGCGCTGGCAACCATCGCTGCGTCGCTAATTATCAGGCCGATACCTGGGCCGTCATCACCAGCGGGCCTCACTTCGATGTGGTACTGGGTCGTCCCCGGAGGGTTGTTCCAGCTCACAAGGATGGGACCCATGTTTGCGGTGGTGGTGTTGTTGGTAGGCAGTTGAGGCTCAGGGGACCTGCTGACCGTGCCACTCGCGGGCACTACAGAGAACTTGCTGATAGGAGACCAGTTGCTCTGCGGACCGGCGACTGCGCCAGCGCCGCCCGCGCCAGCTATGCCTATAGTCGATGACACGCGCACCGCCCAGTAATAGGTCTGGCCGGGCACCAGCGATTTGCCGCCTGCGGTCTTGTCAACTTCTGTGACGTTGGTCGTGATCGCGCCAGCGTTAACGAATATGCCATCGGCCAGGTCCGGCGCGAGGCCTATGATCACGTCGTAGGCGTCGGCCCTGTCGACAGCATCCCATCTGAAGATCACCGGCACGCCGTTATCGGTGGTGTTGGTGATCACGGTGGCGTTAGGAGCCGGATTAGTCGTCTTCATCGGGGCCAGGAAGGCCGGATTGAGGGTCAGCTCCATGATTCGTCCACCGGTGGTGGTCTGAAGGGTGTAGCCAGGCAGAGTCCGGGCTGTGCCCATGGTGCCGGCCGTGAGCGGTGGCAGCGGCAGGTTGAGCATTCTGTCCTTCACATCGTTGACATCGGCCAGCCTATCGGTGGCTGCCGAGAAGAGGTTGTAACTCTGGCGGAGTAGAGGGCCGCCGGCAGCGGTGTTCTGCCACAGAGTCACGAGCCTGCCGTCGCCCTGGTTGGCGGCAGGGGTGGACAGGAAGCTGCTCCAGGTCTTGGCCGTATCCAGCTTCGTCCACGAGGTCTCGGTGCCGACGTTGATTCGGAAGATGTCCTTGGTGGAGGTCGTCTTGTTGGTTATTAACGCCATAGCGCCGGTCTTGGAGGTGGCGCTGTAGGTGCCTAACACAAGAGTCATTCCACCGGCGCCATCGTCGGTTATCGTACCCCAGGGGGCATTGCCCACCATGCTCCAGGTGGCGCCGCTATCGGTGGTGTGGTACACCTTGAGGGTGCTGTCATCGCTAAGAGCGGTAACGAAGAAGTCCGCGTTGGTGGAGAAGACCATGCTGTTCACCCTTCGACTGGTTACGTTGAAGGGCAGCTGGGTCCAACTGCTGCCGCGGTCTTCGCTTCGGAAGATTTTGCCCTTTTCGGTAGAAACGTATACCACGGTGCTGCTTCTGGCGGAAGCGGTCTTGAGGATTTCGTCCTCGGTAGCGCTGGACGAGGTGTGCTTAAATCTCTCGCCAGCGTTGGTGGAGAGCAGCATGCGGTCAGCGCCCTTTGTGGTCCCCCGTCTTATGTATGCCACGCCAGAGGTGGCGAAGTCGGGAGCAAGAACGACCGCGCCTTCGCCATCCGGCGTCCGGTCGACTCGGTACCAGGCGGCGCCTTCACCGTAGTTGGTCGTCTTGAACATCGCCTTGCGTGCTCCGGCGGTGGCGCCGGCGAAGGCGATCATGTCGCTGGCCTCGGTTACAGTGGTTACGACATAAGCGTCGTTAGTCAGACCACCGTCCTGGAAGCCGGAGCCGCCGTTGGCGCTCCAGGCCACGCCGCCCAGGGCGCCGCTGGTGCTCCAGAAGACGCGAGCGGGGGTGGCCCGGTTCCTTGCTATGCGGGTTATGCCAGAGCCCATGTTGGCGTCGCTGGTGACAGAGTCGCCGCCATCGGCGTCAACGCTGGACCAGGTGGAGCCGGCGTTGGTGCTGCGGCATACTCTTACGTTATTGCTGTCGCTCGAAGACAGTACGGCAGCGGTGGAGACGTCTCCGGTCACCGAGAGGCTTGAGTAGCCCTGGTCGCACTTGGTGGTGCCGGTTGTCTGGCTCACCCAACTGCCGCTGAACTTGTAGACGCCGCCAACGCTTGGAGTGGCGCCGTTGGATACCGCGGCATAGACGGTGCCGTTCGTCTCATACTTGTCGTCAAAGCCGAACTCGCCGCGGACCGCCACGTAAGCGCCGCTGGCCGCAGTCCGGATCTCGTTAGCGCCTCCAGCTCCTGCCGCCGTGAACGCGGCCCAGTCAGCCGAGCTGGTTACCTGGCCGAAGGTGGCCGTACCGGCATCGTTTACTACTACGCGGCCCAGAGATAGTGGCTCCTCGTTGGCCGAGTATTTGAGGCTGAGGGTCTGGGTGCCGGTGACCTCAAACGCGGCGGCCGTGGTCATTGGTGTCCAGGTAGCCAGGGCAGCCGCGCCGGTGGGCGCAGCGGGAGTCCCGCCGTTGAAAGCCTTGGCCTCAGCCCGGTAGGCAGAGCTTGCCGGGGCTGCGGCCGCGCCTCTCAGGTTACCGCCAATGGCTATCTTGCCATTGCTGTCGATATTGGTGAAGTCGGAGGAGAGGGTCACCGTTCGCAACACCGTCTTTGCAACGGAGGTTGCCAGGGTTGCCGCGGTATTGATCACTGGTACCGTAAAGGTGTTGCCGCCATCGACCGAGAAGGCAAAGCCGTTGGTGGTAGCGAGCGCTCCAGCGGCGGTGTCAACGCCGTCGCTGAACACCACGATAACAAAGGGATCGTTAGGATACTTGGGGGAGACGGCTATGTCTCTGATCATAGCGCCGCCCTGGCCAGCATCGGTCCCTATTACCGCCGAGCGCCACTTTAGGCCGTCCGATGACTTATAAAGCACCGGGGCCTTCTTATCGCAAGCGCCGATGGGGGCGAAATCGATGTCGGCGGGGTTGACGCCGGCAGCAGCGCTGGTGCAGTCGCCGTTGCCGTTGAAGTCGATGTCGCCGGGGTTGCCCGCCGTAAAGATATCGCCGTTAGTCGACACAACCAGAGGGTGCGGCACGTTGCCGAAGCGCGGAAGCGCGTCGAAGCCGCCCGCCTCGTCTGTGTCTTTCTCATCAGTTAGAGGGGGACGTACATCGCCCCACTCCAGGTTCTTTGCTTCCGCCGTCTGGGGGGCAATACTTTTCCCCACTCCCGGCAAGTTGCTCATTAGAGGAGCGTAGCTAAGCACAACAAGCGCCAGCGCGAAGAACAAGTTCAACGCGATATGGCCCGTTCGCTTTAGGGTGCGCTTTGGCCTGCGCAGAAATTTTGGCCTACGCCAATGTGTTTCCATGAATCCTCCTTGAAAATTAAACTCATTTTGAGTCTATCGTGAACTCGAGCAGCTTAGCCTCACAGGTAGTAAGGTCGTCCGGCCATGCAGTGTGTTTGGCTGGTATGCCTACCTGATAGCAGTCGCCTTCGACTGGGCCTTACTGCTCTAATTTGGCCCGCTGCTCTCTTTCATCCTTGCTTCTCCTCAGCCTGTCAAGCCCGTTAATCTATTCCCTTCGAGAACCCTTCGACCTTCCCAAGGAAGGCTCAGGACGGCGCCTCAGGGAACGGGTGCCTGCTTTTCAAGCTATCATTACAACGATTTAATCTTGCCTGCTATCACCCCCTTTTCTGATCCTAACCAGTATACTCGGTCCCATTGGGCTTTTTACCCTCTGCTTGGACCGGCTTTTTAGTCCTTCCAGGTATCGACCCAACCCGTTCGCAGTATTTTAGCGTCTTTCGACATTATTGGAACTGCTCTTCTGAAGGACTAAAACACTTTATCGCTAGCCTGAAAAACGCAGTATGAATCCCTACGTTACATTTATCATCGCGCTAATTAGGCGTTCAGACGCGAAGATCCTGTCTTTCAAAGACATTGCAAAATCTAGAAGGCATTCGTGCCCGACAGGCTCCCCATTGGCGAGAAGCCTGTCTCGAGTTTCATCGAGAGCCTCTCTATGAGCTAACCACTTTCAAGTCACAAGTTTCTAGTTTCAAGTCACTAGGGTTTTCCTTGCAACTTGCCCCTTGCCCCTTGCAACTTATAGCTTATTTAGCGCCAGGCAACCCACTGCTCTTACCGGGAGGAGATGGTGTTATCCTTGCTAGCAGCGCCGCTGCTCGGAGTAGGCTTGGCCTGAGGCTCGGCCGTACCCGTGCCAGCGGCTGGTGGTGTATCTGACTTAGGCTCTATTGCCGTCGAACTACCAGGTTGCGTCGAAGTATTAGCAGGCTGCGTTGCAGCATCCTGCGTGCCCGTCGCCGTTGTGGGCGCCGCAGCAGAGTCCTCCTTGGCAGTCACCGCTATTGGCCCTGTAGCCGCCGTAGCGCCATCTTTTGTCGCTGGCTGCGTGCTGGGCGCCGGCTGACCCGAGATGCCCTTCACAGGCTCAGCGCTTTGAGGCGGGCCACTACCCTTAGTATCTAGCACCGGCACGCTGGTGGCATTCCCATTAGGGTTGTTAACTGGCTCTTGAGTGTTCTGAGGCATACTTGCTGCCTCGGGAGCCGTGGCGTTGTCCACTAGAGCTACAGCAGCCACCGCTGCAACAGGGCCTGTTGTGGCGTTGTCCACTAGAGCTACAGCAGCCACCGCTGCAACAGGGCCTGTGGCAGTACCCTGGGCCGGAACATAAGAGGTCTTGTCATCAGCCTGCTGCGAAACCTGTAGCGCCAAAGCTACAGCACGCTGGGCTGATTGCGGGACCGCCTGATACACCTCCTGGAGCACGTCGCTATGATTAGAGACTCGCTGCTCTACCATACGCATGGCGCCTGCTGACTCCGACTTTTTGGCCTCGGTCCGGGCCTGGATTACAGTCCGTTTATATTCATCCGCCAGAGCTTCTACTGCCTTTGGGTCCCTGTCAGCTATCCTTGAGAGCTCTCCAAGGCGGTTTTCAGCCATTGTAAGGTATAAAGATGTCTTCTCATCTTCTGAAAATGCCAGGGCCAGCCTGGTCCTTTCCGCAGCCACTTTAACAGCATACAAAGGGTCGCCCGGTACAGTATCTATAGAAGCATATACGCTGCCGGCGCCGCCCAAGGTCAGAGACAGCAGTAGGGTAGCAGCTATACTTGCAGCCTTGGCCGAGACAGTAGCCCACCGGTTGGCCCTATATCCAAAAAACGAGGCGATACCGGATGCGCTGCCTCTCTGAACCGCAGCCTCACGCGCTAAGAGCTCCCTGGTGGCTGCTCTAAAGTTAGCTGAAGGTCTTATATCTTTAGGCAGCGAGGTAACTCTTAGAGCCGTATATAGCAAAGGCTCTAACTCCTCCCTATGCTCCTGGTATTTGGAGAGCGCCTCCTCCGGGCTAAGCCCTCTCTCCATCACATCAGCTAGGCAATTGCTCAGTATTAATTCAAGCGCCCTTTTCATTGCTGAAACCTCTCAGACTTCAGGATGCCCTTTAGAGCAGCCAAAGCACGGTGTTGTATAACTCTTACAGCCCCTTCACTCTTGCCCATTATGGCCGCTATGTCAGGGTATTCCAGACCATCTATAAACCTAAGCACGATAACTTGCTGGTGGTCTCTCTTTAGCTTTATGATTGCGTCCCTCACCTCTTCGGTGTCCATGGCTCTCTCAGCAGCCGCCACCGGGTCATCTCTATCGTCGCTGGCTATGATCACATCATCCAAAGATGTCTGTGACCTGCGCGCCCTGTAATGGTCTATAACCAGGTTATTGGCTATGCTCAAAAGCCACACCTGAAAGGGCCGCCCCATATTCTTATAGCGAGGCACCGCCCTCCAAGCATTCAGAAAGACCTGTGCAGTCAAGTCCTCTGCATCAGCAGAGTTGCCAACTCTGTAATAGACGTGGCGGTAGACTTGGTCTACATGAAGCTCGTATAACTTTCCGAAGCTTTCGGAATCGCCCTTGACTGAGTTCTCAACCAGGGCTGCCTTCTCAGCATCGGAGACTGCTTCACCTCTTGCCCACACTATCTTATACTCTCCTAAACGTAGTCGAAATGAATATTGTTACAGTCTGTAATAGGATTTTCTTAAGAAATTCAAAAAGGTTAAATTTAGTAAGATCACTCTTACAGGAATTAATCTGTTGTACTGCCATACCATCTACTATACTTTGAATCTGCTCACCCTTTCACAAGTTCCCGCTAGGGATGAAAATGAGGCATCAGGGCAGACACACAGGTCTGCCCCTACCAGTTGCCTAAATCCTGTAGGGGCGCACCTGCGTGTGCGCCCTTTTCTTCTATTTTCGAAGCATCGGCTTGCCCTTTCACAAGTCCCGCTAAGGATGAAAATAAGCGTGGTATCAGGGCAGACACACAGGTCTGCCCCTACCAGTTGCCTAATCCTGTAGGGGCGCACCTGCGTGTGCGCCCTTTTCTTCTATTTTCGAAGCAGTATTTCTCCATCATCTCTCTATATGACCCACCCATCCCGCGCTTGGCCTAAAATTAAAAGGAGGCTCATCGCCCTTCATAATGGACTCCCAGGCTGGATGGTTACTCCTTACCTCTATCTCCTGAAGACCGATATGAGGATTAAGTGACCAGTCGCGGACTAGCGCCTCTCTAAGCATCGGTATTTTGTTGTAATCAAATCCCATTATCGTAGCGGCAGCCAGGTCTGTAGTTACAGGGTGGAAGCCGCCGATGATTACTCCGCACTCCTTTGGATCAGGATTCAGCGGCCCCTCTCCCTCACCAGCTACAACGCCGTCGATTATTGAAAGATAATTCCGCTGCGGACTTTCAGAGAGACCTCCACCAGCCTTAGCGAAAACAAGCACTCTAATAAGGTCCAGGGCCATGCGCCATACAGTGTCGTTCCCGTACCAGTCCCCCTCCGTTACCGCCAGATGCCCTTCGCTCTTTGTCAGCCTTCCCATTAGAGGGCGTATCACCTGACGGCTGAGACTTTTGAGTGGCCTGCCGACCATCTTGAGGGCCATTTTGCCGGCGGGATGACTCAGCGCCAGGTCTCGGAACCTGTCCTCTAGAGCGGCATCCCACCTGGCGCCGTCGGCTATGGCATCGCCGCCACGGGACGGTGGCCCTACCCGGTGGTGCGGTAGAGAGCGCTTCTCGTTGGTTATTCCCACAGAGTTTTTAAGCCCCATAGTTATGCCACCCTTCCTATGGGTCTTGAGTTTTGCCACACTTATAACAACATCGGCAGCCAGGAGGGTATTAGGAACGCTGTAGATGTTGTGTTCTTTATTGTGGTACTGGTCCATTACGTTTTCATAGTACACTGCGGTGCTCCGCATGAGATGCGAATGATGAGCGACATCGTGGAACATGCTGTCGGCGCCTAGATCTATCTCAGTATAACCCTGGGGATCGCCGGGCAAGGGCCGTGAGCCTGCCATAAAGCCGGCGGAGTCTCGCACCACTTGCAGGTCGCGGAAGTCCAGGAGCTCCAAGCCGTTTTCAGTACGACCATCATAGAAGCTCTTTACGCTTAAGACGCCGCTTAGCTCCATTATCCGGTCAAAGTCCACCTCTTTTATTGGAGAGTCAGCAACTATGATGCGCCCTTTGCCCTTCATGGCAATAAACAAATAATCGATTAGAGGGCGCAGTACGGAGCCGTGAGCAACGGAGGCGTTTATACCAGGGGTTCCCAGAGGATGTTCGCTTATTACTAAATTCGGCTTAATTATAGCTGTGCCGCCGGGCCCGACGAGGGTGCCTAGAGGGTTCCAATGAGGTGTACCAAAGCTCGCTGTATCCAGCCCTAAGGAGAGGAGTAGACTTCTAACGCCCGCGTAAACCGGGTTTGGAGGCCCAATACAGTCCACGCCAAAAGTGTACTCAGGATAAAGAGTATCCGGATGGAAAGGCCCGACCTCAGGATAACTCTGAGTATGGCAGTCATAAATGGCTACAAATGTCTTATCTATCATTGATTCGAAAATACTCCAGCTGGAGGGCGTTCTCGAAGGCACCGCCCGTTTCCTTTCGAGAGCCTCAAGGAACGGGCTACGTTGGCTCATTTTGATCCTTCGTGAGTGTGGGTCACAACCCAAATTGGTGATTAACTATAAATACTTGCCCGTCTACTCTCCTAGGGATAATCTTTCCGCCATGACTTTATGACAATTTAACAGGCACATGTGAAATAGTGTACCTGAATTTACCGGATGGAGTAAACGGTATTTCACTAACCAGAGAAAAACCTATTGAAATATCGTGTCCTACGTACTCCTTAATGGTCCTCTGTAGACTATCTATATGCTCATCCGTAAGACCACTACGGGGGATTATCTTTATTATTAGGTTGTTGATAGTTTCCTGTATAACTTGAAAGCGCTCTATAGGATAGTCTTTAAAGAGATGTGGGAAGAATTCCCCGGGTAAAAACCGCCCGCCGGACAGAGAGATCATGTCTTGGACCCTACCCTCTACCACCTCCATAGTGGGAAGTCCACGCCCGCAGGGGCATCCCTCCCTCCCTGGAAGTGTATTCCTTCCTACATCTTCTACCTGATAGCGAAGAAGAGGCATTCCATACATGTCCAGCGCAGTAAGAATGATCTCCCCTGCCTCTCCTTCAGCAGCAGGAAATCCATCTCGGATAAATTCTACATAGGTCGTTTCAGCATTAATATGCATGGAGCCAGCCTCACACTCATGGGCTATATCGCCCATCTCCCTGCCACCGTAGCGATTGAAGACCTTGCAGCCAAACACTTCTTCTATAACAGCCCTCTGATAGGGATATAACATCTCCGCAGAGCAGATTATTCCCTTCGGGTGTATACCATTTATTCCGTTTTCCTTGAGGTAACAGGCGAACACATACATAGGGGTGACATAAGCCTCGATAATATCGGGCTGAAACCTCTGTAGCTTTCCAGCGAATTCGGACATAGTCTCGCGGCTCATCTCAAAACAAGGCAGTACCATCATATTGGAGAGCTTATCCACAACTCGCTGCAAAAACTTTTGATGTGGAGCCACGTCAAAGGCGGACCCCCATAGTCTTGCCCACCTACACCCGGGACGCCAGCCCAGCCACTCAAAGTTCCTTAGCTTAACGGCACGGTAGGAGGCTACCATCTCGGGGTCATGGTAAAGAGTCACGGGAGCGCCGGTAGAGCCTCCACTGGCGGTCTTGATAAGGCGATAGCGGGGATAACTGAAGGCCATCTCATCTCGGTGGGCATTCACCTCAGCCTTCGAGATAATAGGAAGCTTAGCATAGTCTTCCGGAGTTAAGACCTTCTCGGGATGAATGCCTACTGAATCCATAATGCGCCTGTAGTAGGGCACTTTGTAATAGCAATGTCTTACTAGCGCCTTCAGCTTGCCCCACTGAATGGCCTTCACTTGCTCTTCCGGTAGCCACTGGCTGTCCTGTAGCTCATGCAATTTTCTGACAAGCAGCGAATCGCCATAACGGAGATCAAAACCTGTTGCTATGGCCTTACGGTGAAGGGTAGAGATCAATGTATTCGCCTCTCTCGGAGAAAGCAGACAGTCCGCCGGCCTAATGATCTTTAATAAATTAATCGCGCATAGGAGGCTTGGAGACCTGTACCCCAGGCTGAAGCCTAGGGTATGGATACAGGCCAAAATACTCTAGGATTTTAGCCTTGGTGGCTTTAAACCGCACCATGCCACAGGTTTTAACCTGTGGCGCTCTCGTTTAAATATACGATACAAATATTCTAATAAAAATGTTCCCAAATTAACATACCTAAAGCTGGGTTGTGACCAGATTTTATAACAAGGAGGGATATAGCGGCACTACGGGCTGAAGCCCGTAGTATACGGTTTAACTATGCCACAGGCTTCAGCCTGTGGTAGCCATACTCCAACAACTGGTCATATCCCTAAACCTAAGGCCCGGACATTATGTGCTCTATTTTCAGAGGACGGAAGTCCTTTACCTTTTCATCATCCAATGTGAAGTCAAAAGCCGAGATCATATAATACTTCTCTTCCCTCTTGACCTGAAGAAAAGCGCGGTAGCTGCCATTGGGCGCCGGCCAGGACTCTGAGAATAAATTTGCCCTGGCGCCATCGGAAAAAGTCAGGACCCCTTTTTGCGCAAGAAGGTCCAGACGCATCTGCATATCTCTTTTGGTGGAGTCTGTCAAGGTTGCCCACCAGCCGTAATGTCCCTTGTCCACCGTCGAATATACGTCTATCCCTATCGATGTCATTTTGTCCTTAGGGCCATAATAGGTTATCTCCGATAGGGCATCCCTGCCTTTCTCAAGGCTGGATACAGCAGTCACAGCTACAGTATCAGGCAGCGGTTCTGCCACAGGATCGCCGAGGTCCCCAACTACAGCCTGGAGGACTGCTACCGGGCCGTTAGGACTTATACGAAGCCAAGCAGGTAATGATAGCAGTTCAGTACGGTAAACAGACAACCCAACGGGAAGCTTCACCACATGTTCCACACCATTATATTCCACTACTGCCGTCCTATCCTCCTCAGTAGCTAATAAGAGCTCTACCTGAGCCTTTGCAGCCCGCCTGAGGCCGGTCCCCTCTGCCTTATAGAGCTGACCATTACTGATAGAGATAATTGTGCCGCCTCCGGATAGCTCTATATTGATAGTCTCGTCGGAAGATATTGAGAGTCTCTCAGACCCGATGCCAAAGCGGAACAGGACTTTGAGACCAGCTCCTCTTTTGTAAAGAGCCACCTCTTGGTTATCCCATACGAGATCCTCTCCTCGATAACCATAAGACTCCGGGGATTCATCTATATCCAAGAGAGCATAGTCATATATGCGTCCTATCTCTGCCGGCATTACGTTGCCTGTCTCAGCCAAAGGAGGATCAGCATAGAGCCCGAGCTGGTCTAGCCCAGCCGATGCTACTCTTATGAAAGACCGGTCAGGATGGGTAAGAGTGGACAGGAACATCTCTGAACCAGGAGGCACTATACTCCTTATATGGTCGAGGTCTTTAAGCGGCGGCAAGTAGTACAGCAGAAAGGGAGAATCCATACCGTTGTTGTGCTCTTGAGTCTTGCCTTTGGATGGACCAAAAGATGTCCATCTCCAGCGTGCCAGCTCCTGGTTAACATAGTAGACAGCCAGATGTCCCTCATAATATCCTTCAAAAGAGGAAGAGTTGCCGTTGATGCTGTCCTGGTATAGGTCTCTGTCCAAATATATTTTGCGGCTTCCGTTGCCATGCACGCGGGCGATCTCTCTATAGTATAAGGGCGTACTAGCCCCTCCGGATGGATCAATAGAATATAGCTCAGCGGCAAAGACCAGGTCTCCGCCTCCAGAGTCTCTGGCTGCATACTCTACCTCCACCCCTGACTTCCCATCAATGCTGTTAGGGCGCATAGAGAGGGCCATGAACCTGTCTCCGTATACTAGTGAAGGGCCATCTCCCACTGGCTGAGTGATCCGCATCGATCTCAGCCATAAGGATGCTGAATTACTGGGCTGAATGGTAACAACAGAGGGAATGATTAGGGTGTCGGTGCGGTAGGTAAAGGGACCGGCGGTAGGACTTATTACACTTCCTCTACCGTCTATATCGATGTTCATCTCTAAGCCGCCAAGGCTGAGAAATGAAAACTCCGCTTGCTGCCAGTTTCCTTGTCTCAAATAAGGGCCTTCAAAGGTCTGGTCACCTAATCTTGCCAGCCATTTATCCTTTCGCAAGTCAAGGACTATAGAACTGTCCTTTTCCAATCTAACCGGGCCATCCTCGGTATCGTCCATCTCCAGGACTGCCAGCCATCTATCAGGCACTCTATACAGGCCAACCAGGTCGTTTCGCCACAACAAATCCTCTTGGCCCAGCCCGCGCTCAGCAGCGACGTTACCCGTAGGAAGGAGCAGATAGCCGTATTTTTCGTCCCACTTTCCGGTGCGGAGTTTTCCATAGGCTGTTTCGACAGTTCCAACCAGAGGATTATCGATAAGAAAGTAAGATAGCATTCCGGCTACCCTTTTGTCGTACCCTCTGCTATCGGGCAAGTATACTTTTTCCCCAGGAGCCAGCAGCTTAGGTATCGATTCCAGCTCCCATACACTCTTTGGCAGCTCATCAGGATCGGGATGCCAGAAGTAAAAGACCGACAGTGCAAGGTTAGCAAGTAGAAGCGGCGCTGCTATAGCTAAATATGCCGGCGCAAGGCTCCACCTAAAGAGCCTGCCTAAGGCAGGTCGAACTCTAAACAAACTATCAACTATTCTCGGCACATAGGATGTCAGAGCGCCTTCGGCAAGTAAAAACACTATTCCTTGGGCCAACAGCGGTACTAAGAGAAAATAGCCCAGGGACGCGGCTTTAAAGAAGCCGTATGGGTACTCGCTTATATATCTCAAGTAGAGCAAGAAGGCTATGTACGGTATACCGAACACCAGTAATGCCTTTCGCTCCCACCCACGGGCTAGTAAAGATAATAAACAGACAAGCAGAGAGGCTACTAATGCAAAATCTATTAGGCGTTCCAGAACTCGAGATAGAAAGGGACTGAGCATCTCTTCAAAGGTGGCCCGCTCAGTAACGCCCGGGTAAGGATAAAGGCCAAGCACCTCTGCTGGAGAGCTATATTCTGTATAATGCCAGCCGCTGGAAAAGCCTTGCTCGAAGTAAAGGGGCAGCACCTCTAAGAAGCGCATATGACCAAAGAAAGCCATGATTAGGACCAGAGCTATGATGCTAACGACGCGGTTAGCAAGCATTAACCTGGAAGCTGTAGTAGCTGCCATATACAATACGGCAGCCCCCAGCGATAGAGCCACTAATGGAGCAGCACCGGTATAAAAGGAGAGGAGAAGGCCGGATATAGCCAGTGCCACTAATACCACGCTCTTACCTGGTCCCTTGTCTAGATATGTCCATCCGGCGCTAAGAGCAAGCGGCAGCGCAAAAAAGCTAACAGTATGCCCGGCCAGCCCTACCGAAGCAACCCAAAGGGAAAGACCATTAAGAGACCAAAGAGCAGCGGCCAGCAGGGATGCCCTTCTGCCCAACTTAAAGACCGTTACTGAGAATAGGTACAAGGCCGGAATACTGAGAGAGAGTGTGAAATGCAGCATTGGCCTAAAGGTTTCAAAAGAGCGCCATGACAAGATACTGCCGATAAAAGCCTCTACATATGAAAACCCCCAGCCGGAGCCTCCTCTAAATGCTGGGGTATTCAAGCTTTCAAGCAAAGGATTGCCAGGACCTGCTATGGCCTCGGTTACCACGTATCTCTTCAGATATTCTGTTATAGGAAGGTACAGCTCCAGATCCCACTGGAGCCCAACAAAGATCGTTCCTCCTTGCTTGATAAGAGGAAGCGAGCATATAGCATAAGTAACAATGGATAGAGCAGCTATCAAGGCGGTGTCCAGCGATGGCCTTGGTTTTTCCAGCTCTCTTTTATAGAAGATCACGTATACGTTAAGGGTTGTAGCTACACCCAAAATGGCCCAGGTCGCACCCTGCATATTTAGAAAGGTGCTGTTAAGAAAAGAGGACAACACTGCTGTGAGACAGAAGCCTATTAAGGGAGAAACTATGTAGAGGTGCTTCCTGAGGTTGTGGTCGGCGAAGAGCACAGTAGGGCCGTAGCCGACGAAGCTCATCGATGCTAACGAGACCAGATAGAAGAAAGTTATGTCAAGAACAGTGGAAAAGTACATAGCAGGATACAGTTATATTTGCCCCACTGATGTCTTAACACTACCACGATGTCCCAGCATCTCCAGCGCTCCACCGAGCAGTCCCTGCAGCAGGATAATAGCAAACACTGTCAGAGACAAGGTGAGGGCCACAGGGACGGGCACTCCATGCTCATGCAGCAGAAAAACGTAGGCCCCTTCTCTTACGCCCAGCCCGGCAAAGGATATCGGCGCCATATGCACCAGCGACACCGCAGATACTATCCATAACATAGTAACAAAGGATATATCGACTCCCATACCCCCGGCCACAATGAAATTCGATAGCGCCACCAGGAGTTGAGATAGAAGAGAAAGCAATAAGGTTATTAAGATAACTTTACGGTCCTTTAAAGTAGAAAATGTCTTAAGAGTTGACATCAATGACAGTAAAATTCTACCTGGATAGCCAAGTTTTCTAATTATGGACTCATACCTAGCGCCTATAGCCCCTGCTTTGAGCAACAGAAACGGAGCACAAGATACCAATAATAGTAATACAGCTATTAGTAAAAGTGGGACGGCTAAGGCAGCCGAGGCAGGACTAAGTAACAGTCCAACTATAACCCAAAGGCATATAGCCGCCACACCACCTATCCTATCTGCGCCTATAGTAGCTGCAACCACACCTGCCGGCACCCCGCTTCTTCCCAACTTGATACCTTTCACAACCTCGCCACTAATCTGCCCTGGAAGTAGTAGGCTATAAAATAACCCAATAAGATTAAGGCCAAATAAAGACGAATACCTGAGTCTATATTCCATAGCCTCTAAAAGACGCTGCCACTTCAAGGTATTTACAGCCCACGACACTAAAGCTACAAGAAACGCCATCAGCGCCGATACCGGACTTGTAGAGGCCATAGACCTCACTACCTCCTGAAGATCAGCACGGCCAATTAACGCCGCCAGCAGAGCAGCGCTCACAAATATTTTAACGGCCAGCCAGGCTCTACTACTAAAAAAAGATTTTTGCACGGTCATGAAAAAGCCTAAACTAAAAAGTTAAAAGTCCCCACCCGTCTTGTGGAAGGGAATTTGTTCCCTCTCGCTCTGGGAGAGGGTGAGGGCTATGTTCCATCCCTTCCTAAACAGCGCCCTCAGCCAGTCTTAAATATGCCTCTGCGCTCTTCATCCAATCGTACTGCTTTACTATCTCAAGGGACTCCTGTCCCATAGCCTGGGCCATGACCGGGTCCGAGCCGAGTGCTACGATAGCTTCGCCCAAAGCCTGCGCGTCGCCAGGGGGTATCAAAATACCGTTCACTCCATCCTCTACCAACCCTCTTATGGCATATATGTCAGTGGTTATGATGGGCAGGCCACATGCCATAGCCTCTAGCACCACATTGGGCATACCCTCTTCATAGGATGGGAAAACAAACACGTCACTGTGGCGCATTCTATCGGCTACTCCTGATCTCTCCAGCCATCCGGAAAAGCATACCATTTCATTGAGACCCAGGTCCTCTACAATAGACTTGAGGCTCTCCTCTTCCGGACCTTTGCCGATTATCTCCAGCTTTATCGGCCGTTGCAGCCTTCCCGCGATCCCGGACATGGCCTGAAGTATTAACTTGGCGCCCTTCTGCTCTACCAGGCGCGCTACAAAAATCATGCTCATTGTATCGTTAGAGCAACGCTTACGCCCTATAGGCCCCATAGGATAGAATGTGCTAATGTCTACGCCATTAGGTATAACGTGTACAACCCCCTTGTCGTAACTCCTTTGAGCCAGCTTAGCAAGACCTTCGCTATTGGCCACCACAGCCGAGGCATCATTCCATACTGCCTTAGTAATAGAACCGACCATACGGTGGCTCAACCCAAGCTCACCGGCAAGAAAGCCCGGTACATCCCCTCCTCTGAGAGAGAGTATATAGGGCAGGCGAAAGAGCTTTTTTGCGTACAGCCCCAATGGGCCGGTCGGCATTCCAAAAAATACTAAAAGCACGTTTGGGGAAAAACTCTTAATTATCGACCTCATAGAAAAGGCCGCGCTTGCCACAAAAGTAGCCATTTCTGCTATAGAGCAATGGTCCAAATACCTTCGGACCACCGGCACACGATAGATAGTACACCCCTCTTTAACTTCATATGGGGCCAGCCCATGATAACGAGAGGTAACCACTGCGACCTCAACCCCCATACGTGCCAGGCATTTCGCTATTTGTGCCGACGCATTCCCCGCGCCACCCCCCAGCGGCGGGAACTCATAATTAAGTAGTAGAATTCGCACTTATGCTTTGTCCTGAGCTTGCCTGAAGGGTCGAAGGGCTTTTGATCTCTTCCTCAGTCTCTGAGGCGACCTTACGTCCCCAGCCACGCCAACTATTCTCGTTACGCCACGATAGGCTAACAGCTTTAAGCCCTCCCTCTTTAAACCATCCCTCAAATTCCTCACGTCTTATATAAAAGGCGGTAGGAGCCGCCATATGGTCGAAAACCACGTGGTGGTTATGGCGAAATCCAAACTGGGACAGCCAGCTTAAATATTCAAAATAAGGTAAGACTTTCTTGAGAGAACTCAGCCCTTTTAATCTTCTAACTGGAAGGTAAAACAGCTTTAGCAGTGGATGCAAGGCGACCGTGGTCATAAAAGATACCCAGTACAACGCCCTGTGGGGCATCCTAGACAAGAGGCGCTCTCTTATAGGATTTGCTATATAGACTATCCAGCCATTGTTCTCGCGCCCGTAGACCCAGGCAAAAATCGATCCCTTAGGAGAAAGGTATCGAGCTATATTAAGAAAGCCGCATTTCGGGTCCGGCAAGTGATGTAAGACGCCTATACTAAAGGCGAAATCTATAGCTGGCGCCAGCGGTAGAGCATATATATCACATTGCACCACGTGGACATTTGGCATATCTCTAGTAAAAGCGTAGGCAGACTCCACGGCATCGCTCAAGTCTACCGCAATGACATCCTTGGCGCCGAATGTGGCAGCAGCAGCGGAGAAGCGGCCCATACCACAGCCAGCATCGAGGACCACCTTGTTTGCAAAAAACTTAGGCTCAATAGGCCAGACCCAGTCCAAAAACTGGTCTCTGTAAGTCTCCTCAGAACGATGAAGGGTATCAAACTCCAGCCATTCCCAACCAAAGGTGTCAGCGGTATCTTTCTTGTCTACCTCTATATAGCTTGGGAGGATTCTAGGAATATATCTGACTATCGGATATTCTTTGCCGCATCCGGTGCAAACCAGAACCCCGGAGCGCACCTCATCGCCTTCAGTCTCAGAGGGTTGGCAGATGAATCTTGCACTACATAGAGGGCAAGTTAGATATTCTAGAAGTTTATGCTTCATATTTAAAAGCCTTATATACTATAAAAAATCACGAGGCAATTACTGCCTCCACGAATTCTTTAAAGCTAGGACTCACTCTCATTACTTCCTCAATACGTAATCTCTCTGCAATCCGTGGATTCCACCTTGTCTTCTCGTATCTTTTATTGACTTGTCTGAATAGATTTTCCAAAATCTCATCTGGCGCGCACTCTGAGTCTGGGTATTGAGGCAACTCTACTGTTGTTCCTATCAGACCGGTAACCGCTCGTTGGTCGGCAATTAGCCAACCTTCTATTTTGTTAACAACCAAAAAATATATAGGGTTAGGGTGACCTAATCTAGCCAATTGCCTCTCTAAACTCCTAAGATTTGTAGGCGGATCGCAATCTCTATCTAGACAAATTAGAATTTTATCAATATCCGGGTACTCCGCGTAAAGCCGCCTGATCAGTGTAGAAAGAGCAGTCGGATTTAAGATCCCAGGGCGACCTGGTGGAGCTATAGGTCTAATAACTGGATTATTAATATCCTGTGAGTCTAAAATCTTTTCACACAGCTTCCGAAATGTTTTCTCATCACTTGGAGATTCCACGATGAGGGCCAGTCTCAAGGAACCCCCCCCAAGCTACCGGAGTACCATAATTCACCTAATCCTAAGGTTTTAAGAGCCTCTTTTATACCAACTTCTTCCGAAGCTTCCTTAACTTCGGTTTCCCCTCTCTTCTTTTCGACAATTACTAAACCATCTAAATCAAGAAAGTCCAATAGGTAAGGAGAATGCGTGGTAATAATAATCTGACTCCTATCACTTCCATTTCTTAGAATATCCGCAAGCAGCTCCAGCATCCTGGGATGAATATAATTCTCTGGCTCCTCAAATACCACCATTGGTGGAGGCGATGGACCATAAAGTACACACAAATATCCTAGTAGGCAGAGAGCGCCATCAGACATAGCCCAAGAATTTATAGCGCTTTTTAGCCCTTCTTCCTTTATGCTTATATAAGCTTGTCCAGATGGAGAGAGCGGAGAGAAGAGTTGGCTGATTCCTGGCACTGCTGTCTTTAAAACATCTTCAATCTCAAAGAAATCTTCACGGTACTGCGATTGAATAGTATGAAGCACTGACGCTAAATTACCGCCGTCCCCTCGCAACACCAATTCAGGCAAAGTCGAGCCAACGTCCCTCATTCTGGAAGGAACAAAATTATAGAATACCCACTGTTGGACCTGGTTAGAAAAGTGGCCTAAGAAAGGATAGCTTTCTTGGTTGCTAAAATTAGCTAAATATGAGCGGTGTGCCCCGACACTTACTTTGCCGGTCTCCTGGCCAGACTCATCGAAAGCCACTCCAAGCTGCTGAGTGCCCCATGGGAACTCTAAAAGAAGTCTCTTATCGTGGTCTTGCCCATCGAGCAGGAATCGCTCTTCTGTTATCCTTACATCAGTTTGATTACCCGTCAGGTCAATGTGATATGAGAAGCGGCGGCCTCGCTGCGACTGAGTAGTGATTTCACCATCTATATCCAAGGATATACTGTTTTCTAATCTGCCATCCCAAACTATGCTTTGGAAGCCTCCTCTAAAATTAACAGCTCCCTGCCCTTGCTGTACGAAATCCCTGAGAAATTGAAAGGCGTCCAAGATGTTGCTCTTTCCCGCGTTGTTTGGACCCACTAGGACTGTTAGTGGCTTCAACTGCAAGTCCAAGTTCTTCAGACTTTTGTAGTTCTTTACTCTTAACCGCTTAATCATCAATCAACCACAGAATTAGGCCATATACCTGTCATGCCAAAGCTCAAATACTAATAACGTCCACAACAGCTTTCTGTTATCCCTCTTATTGGAAAGGTGGTCATCCAACAGCTTATTTATATAAACGGGATTGAACAGGCCCTCACGTTTTATCTTCGTCTCGGATAGGACATCCTGCACCAGACCTCTTAGCTCGCCTTTGATCCATTTGGCGACAGGCATGTTGAAGCCTTTTTTGCTACGATTAATGACCTCGTCCGGCAGTATGCCTTTCATGCTCTCTCGCAAAATGTACTTTCTGGTTAGACCCTTTAGCTTAAACTCCAGAGGCATTCTAGCCATCAGGTCCAGAAGGACTTTGTTTAGAAAAGGCACCCGGGCTTCTAAGGATGAGGCCATGCTGGCGCGGTCTACTTTTGTCAAAATGTCGGTATCCAGATACAGCTTCATGTCCAGGTACAGTAGCTTGTTGATAGACTCTCTGGCAGTGCAGCTATTATACAGCTCATGAGCGATATCAAAGGTGTCGTGTTGAGCAAGCTGCTGGCGCACCTCTGAAGTCAATAGGAGGGACTTTTCCTCCGGCGTGAATGACCCCAGCCAGCGGTGATGCCTTTCTGCTGGCGGATATGCAGCATGCTCGACAAACCTCTTAATGCGGAAGTCCAGGCTTATGTTGTTATCCGAGACCGGCATTTTGCCTACAATCGGCGCTACCACGCTCTCTCTCAAAAAGCTGGGCATTTTTAAGTAAAGCTGGGACAGCTTGTGGGCCTGAATAGTGGAGTACCCAGCCAGAAGCTCATCGCCGCCATCTCCTCCCAGGGCCACTGTTACGTATCTTCTGGCGAATTCCGAAAGCAGGTAAGTAGGTATAAAGGAGGAGTCTCCCAAAGGCTCATCAAGGACCTCGGCTATCCTGGGCACGAGCTCCCACATCCTCCTCTCATCCAAAAGCTCTTCATGATGCTGAGTGCCCAGATGTTGCGCCACGGTCCTCGCGTATTTGGACTCGTCGAAAGAGGGGTTCTCGAAGGCTATGGAGAAGCTTTTCACCTCTCCCCCTGCTCTTGTCATCATGGCTGCTATAGCGCTGGAGTCTATGCCTCCACTTAAGAATACCCCAAGAGGCACATCGCTTACCATCTCCATGCGCACCGCCTGCTCGAGAGCGCCTGAAAAAGACTCCTGCCACTCCGCTACCCTCATAGAGGATGGCGCCTCACTCTGGGAGAGGTCAAAGTCCCAGTAGGACCTAATAGATAACTGACCTTCCTGAAAGGCTAGAGTATGTCCGGGCGGAAGCTTGTAAATATCCTTGAATATAGTCCTGGGGTTGGGCACGTGCTCATAGGTCAGGTAGAGATTGAGTGACACCAGGTCTAGCTCTCTAGGAATATCCGGTAACGCCAGAAGCGCCTTGATCTCTGAAGCGAAAGCTAGCCTGCCGTTATAGAGGCAGTAATGCAGTGGTTTTATGCCTGCCCTGTCCCTGGCTATGAACAGTCTTTGTTTCTCTTTGTCCCAGACCGCAAAAGCGTACATGCCGTTTAAGCGGTCTACGCAATCATCCCCCCACTCCTCAAAGGCGTGGACAATTACCTCAGTGTCGCTTCTGGTGTAAAAATGGTGGCCTAAGCTACTTAGCTGATCATACAACTCTTTAAAATTGTAGATCTCGCCGTTAAGCACCACCCACAGCCGTTGGTCTTCGTTGTGAATAGGCTGATGGCCGCCCTGTACGTCTATTATCGAAAGGCGACGCACTCCAATAGCGCCAAAGCCATCCAGGTACACACCCTCATCGTCGGGGCCGCGATGGACGATTCTCCCTAACATTGAGCGGAGCTGTGGCTCGTCTATCCCTTGGTCTATATTGCTGGTGGCTACGCCTGCGATACCACACATATTAAAGGTTAGGTCTCATAAAATATTGTTGCCGCCATCCCCGGACAGATAAGAAGGAGGAGTCAGATTAAGGGTCCTCTTAATAGTATAGGTGGGTTTACGCTGCGACTCGTGGTATGTCCTGACGGCCACTTCTGCCAGTAGTCCCATAAGTATCGACTGGAAGCCCATCATAAAAAACATAGCAGACAGTAGTAGAAGCGGGGTCTGTATAAGAGATATCCCTACCGTAAGCTTCTGAAATACCGCCAAAGAGATACTCAAGGTAGCCAGTATAAACAGAAAAAGGGCTGCTCCGCCAAAGACATATATAGGCTTTGTCGAGTAATTATTAAGGAATTTAGCAGTCAGGAGGTCCAACACGACTTTAAATATCCTGGACAGTCCATATTTTGACTTCCCCATCCTACGGGGATGATGCTCTACAGGGAGCTCTGTAATGGAAGCGCCAACCCAGGAGGCATACACCGGTATAAAGCGGTGCATCTCGCCATAGAGGTTCACGTGTCGAATCACCTCTCGCCGGTACGCCTTTAGGCTACATCCATAGTCATGAAGCTTGACTCCCGTAATGAAAGAGATAATGCCGTTCGCGACCTGGGATGGGAGCCTTCTCGTTAAAAACGGGTCCTTACGCTTGTGCCTCCATCCGCTGACCACATCATAGCCTTCGTTTAGCTTATCTATTAGCCTAGGTATGTCTGTAGGATCGTTTTGGAGGTCTGCGTCTAGGAAGACCAATACCTCTCCTGTAGAATGTGCAATCCCAGCGCTTATGGCCGCAGTCTGGCCAAAGTTTCTGCGAAATTGCACTACCTTCACTGTAGGATCGCCGCCAGCTATAAGTTGGAGCTTGGCGAAGCTGGCATCTTTGCTGCCATCATCCACGTATATGACTTCGTAGCTACCCTCTAGCCCTTTGACAACCGAGGTCAGGGCCTCGTGGAGAGGAAGCAAATTATCCTCTTCATTGTAGACTGGGATAATAAAGGAGTAAGCTGTAGCAGCCTTCACTTTATCTCCATCAGAAGTCATTTCTGTGTAGACCTCAGTGGTCATATACCATCTTCCCCCTTTTTGGCCCTTCTCCAGTTAGCAGCATTCCTAATCCCAACTTCACCGGCAAGCCTGGATACCATGCCAATGATATTATTATCATCACCAGTCACTCCCAGAGCGCTCAGTTCACTGGCTATTTTATTCAAAACAACATCATCCAGGCTATTACCTACATCATTCATGACATTCCTTATGGGGAGCGGAGATGAGTTCAGGACCTCATTAATAAAAGATACGTACCTCCGAGCCGCGCCCTGGAGCGTATGTTTCTCAGCTATATATTGACGGGCGACTCTCCCTAGGGTGTCCGCTGCATTTCTATTCTCAATAAAGCTCTTTAGGCATCCGGCAAGCTGCTCCTCTTCATCCCCTCCCACACCTATTTTTATACACACGCTGTCTGGTAGGTCTTGCGCCGCACCGACATCCGATATTATAGTAGCTCTGCCAGCGGCCATAGTTCTTAAGGTAGAGGCAGAGGTCTCCCCGGCCGTGGGATATCTAAGATTAACACATACGTCCGCTGCCATCATATAAGTTGTAAACATATCCTTGTCCACAAACCCTGTTACCTGGACCGCGTCCCCTAAGCCAAGGTCCTCAACCATACTATGAACGTCAAGACTTGGCATAGTGTTGCCAACAATTATGTAAAGACTATTTGCGTGGTCTTCCCGTAACTTAGCAAAGGTCCGGGCCACAACATCTATCCGTTTGTGCGGCGATGCCTCACCAAAGGATGCTATGATAAAGGCATCTTTATCGAGCCCCAGAACACCTCTCGCCTGCTCCCGCGGCATCTCCTGTGGAATTGGAATCCCCATAGGTATCACTTTGACATTGGCAAGAGGACGCTCTCTAAGTATCAGGTCTCTGACATAACTGCTGTGGACGATAATCCCTAAGCTGGAGTCTAACACCCTCCTGGATAATGGCTCTTCAAAGAGCGGTGGACTTGCCTTGCCCTCAAGCACCTGGTGGGCCATGTCCAGTCCTGCCCTGCCCAAATTGTAGCCCATCTCCAACAGATAATTGCCCTCCTTGCCAGCGCCTAGACTAATTCCGGCAAGAAAATGATGAAGCACATAGTCATGTAGGACTACGATACCTGGATACCTTAGAATAAATGGATATATATATCGATGATAAGGGCTATTGCCCATTTGGTATACATTTATAGACAGCGGTATGCCATCCCTTCGACTTGGCTCAGGACATGCTTTTGTGGCCTCAAAGGCTTGATAGTCACATAAAGTCACTTTGCCCAGGGTATCCGCATTCACGCTATCCACCTTCTCGGCCACCACCGTTACGTCTACAAGATCAGATAGATATGGCAGCAAGTCCGCAGAATAATCGGATATCCCGGAAGGTGAAGGTGGTAGCGGTGAAAAGTAAGCTATTTTCATAAGTCTATTGTAAAAGAATATCTATGGTTTTATCCCAGGTGACATCCTTGACTTTATCCCATCCAGCCTCACCCAGGGCGCGCGCTCGTTCCCTTGATTTATACAAAGAGGCTATACTTTCAGCTACTTCTACGGGGTTACTAGCTCTAACGGTGCCGTTATAGCTATCTAACACCCATTCCAGGGTCCCTCCTGAGTCATTTGTAGTAATAACAGGCTTCCTGGACCGGAAAGCTTCGAGTGGAACAAAGCCGTAGTCCTCATCGTAGGGGGCGTAGTAGACACCGAGGCAGTTAGCATAAAGGTCGAGAAGCGTTTCCTCATCGGTGTAGCCCAGGAACTGCATTCTGTCATCTACCTGTAGGTCTCGGCTCAGTTGTTTGAGCTTACTCTCCTCTGGCCCCACGCCTACAATAACGCATTTAGCCTCTTTAACATACACCATAGCTTCTATAAGAAGAGATGTACGCTTTAAGGCGTCCAGTCTACCGACCGATAATATATAGTCGCCATAGCCATCACAGCGATAGTCCCGGTCCTTTGGAGGCGGGTAAAGCACCTCGCTGCTTATATTGTTATAAGTAAGTAAGCGCTCTCGCACGTTATTTGAAATTGCAAAAACTTTTGAGGCTTCTGTCAAGGCATTATTGTCCATCTCATGCACCATCTCTTTGATCCTCTGGTCATCCTCAGAGTAGCCCAAATCGCCATAGGGAGTGCCGAAGAGGTCATAAGCCTGGCGAAACTGATGGACCAGCCAGACCACTTTTTTGCTATGTCTTACTAAGTACGATGGAAACTTGGTGGCTATTACCAGGTCTATGGGCTTACCGTTGCTCTCTTCGATATCTATAAGGCGCCAGGCCAAGGAATGGGTTATTATCTCCTCCTTGGGATACCACTTGAACGGTATGCTAACCACGTCTGTCTCATAGCCGCGGCCTGTAAGGGCCTGGCGAAGAGAGTCCACCAGTAATTCAGCTCCGCCACGGGTGAATGGCACCTGAGCGCCACAGATGCAAACGCTTTTCACAGCCATTTTAGCTTATTACTCATTTTCTTAATTAAGAACACTAATCACCCTTCCGTCCAATTACAGCGTAGTCCTGATATCCAAAAAGCAGATTATTCAGCTTCTCCAGATTACTATTTATTGTAGCAACCGATGAGGTCGACCGTCCCTGGCTTAGGTCAATAGAATCAAGCATTTGCAGACGCAGCTCATCAGGTACTGGAGATGTATATCTAACTATCACGTCTGTAAAACCTACCGACTCCATGAGGAACTTAATAGTCTCAGGATGAATAGGCTTTTCGTGTGTCAGATCGATAGTAAAATGGGTGGACATGCCTAAAAAACACATAGGATTAGGAGTCTCGGCTAGAAAAACCCCACGCGGACGCAGCTTATCGTAAGATACATTGACTAGATTTATCAGGACCCTGGGAGGCAAATGTTCAATAACTTGAGCGGAGAACACTCCGCCTAATGAGCTGTCCGGCAATGACGAGAGGTAGTCAATAGCATCACCATGTATTGCGTCTAGGCCACGCTCCCGGCAATACTGCACCATCTCTTCATCCAAGTCCACGCCTTTGGCCTTTATGCTTATCTCTTTAAGGAGATCCAAAAACTCCCCCCGGCCGCATCCTACATCCAGCACTTCATCGGTATTTATGAAGTACTCAAGATAGGCTCTTTGTTGTTCTTTAATACGGTCCACCTGGCCTCTGAACTTTTGGGAAAAAGCCACCGAGTCTATCTCATATCCATTGGCCTGTGGCACTGTTACACGGTCAAGAGGATTGCTCGTTGAGAGCTTACGCGTAGATGAAAAGTCAGACAACTTACGCTCAAGCGTCTTTAATCTGTTATCAAAGGCGCACTCCTCAAGAGCCTTACGCTCCTCTTCTAAGCGATGAAGATAAAAGGATAAGGAACCTAACAATGTGTTTAGCCTGGTAATGTACTTATCAGTCTGTACACTGGAGTCCCCCAGGTAACTTAATTCTCGCCTGATAGACTCGATGGTCTTGTCCAAATACTGGTCAAAATGCTGCATAGAGGCTACTACAGCAGCGTTAAAATCGCTCTGCTGTTGGGCTATATGCCGCACGTACCATTTGGTGGAGATGCTGTTCCATAATTCGCGAACAAGTGAAAGGACTGGCCCTACAACCGGTAGACTTGAAGAAAACTTTAGCTCATTGAGGCGCTGACGCTCCGCCAACCTCTGGATGTGTTCGGGAAGGTCTGTTCTTCTATCCTCTTTCTGGTCCTCTGTAGAGACCCTATCTAGGCCAGCTTTAAGCTGTTGCTTTACAGCCAGAACGTTGTCTTCGTGGGGTTGGGATCGCTCAGTCATAAAAGATTACACTCACAAGGCGCACTCTACAATAAGTGCAAGTTACAGCTTTAGAAAGCATGTCCGCAGTATAACACACCGTTGAAACGTCAACAAAGGAAGTGTCTTTGCTATCTTACTTCTCGTCTTCAGTTTATAGTACACCGGGCTGAAGCGCTTCCATAAGGCTAGAACATCATGCCGAAGCCCTTAGGCAAGATCTGGAGATGGTGCCACCATTGAAGATAAGACAAGCTTCAGTGATTGATAGCAAAGCTCTGTGGCTTTAGAATATTTGACACACTATAAAAGCCGGTGGTAGAATTACGGCGGCTTGTGATTTTTATAATTTATTCGGCAGCGCCTGATTTTTGAGGCCGTAACTACCCAAATATCATTATCAGGAGTTATTCATGAATCTTAAATCTCTTACGTTATCGGTATGTGCTTTTTCAGCAATTGGGCTGCTAGCCTGCATGGGCAACCCCGGTAATGTACCTTCAGCGCCAACTCCACCAGCTCCTACTACTGTCAAGGGAGCAACAGCTACCGCAACCATTGCCGCTCAGCAGCCAGGGACCACTCCGACGGCGGCAGCACAACCGACTCAGCCTGCCGGAGGCGGCGGTAACGCGGCCGAAGGCACAACCTTGTTTACTGCTAAAGGCTGCATAGCATGCCATACGATACAAAGCATTCCCGCCGCAAGAGGCACTATCGGTCCTGAATTAACTAAGGTTGGGGCCAACAGTCAGATCGCTGGAACTCTTCCAATGAACGACGATAACCTGAAGAAATGGCTAAAAGATCCGCCGGCGGTAAAGCCCGGTACTGTCATGCCAAACCTGAGTCTTAGCGATCAGGAGATTAATAGCTTAGTAGCCTTCCTGAAAACTCTACAATAACTCATTATTACAGAAGATATGTAGGGGACGATTTATGAATCGTCCCCTCAAACGTTAGCGCCTGAGTCCGAAGTTTACGGTCCAGTATGGACTGCCATTCTGGCTGTAGACCAGGCCGGCTCCAAAGTCGCGGAAGACTGCGGTCATAATAACTTCACGGTGAGTTGGGCTGTTCATCCAGGCATCAACTACTGTTGAGGCAGTTCCAAATCCAAAACCCACGATCTCCCCGTGTGCCGACCAGCCATAGTTAGCTCGTGTTATGCGCTGTCCGGGGTCACTTCCGTCAGACCCAGTATGACCCATAGATTCTCTAGTGGCCATGTCCTGACTGTGATCATGTGCAGCATTAACCAGTTCTTGAACCTCGTTTAGAGCAACCAGGTTATTTGTCTGCCGAATCCGATTTATACGGATCAGCGTCTCCTGTTCAATAGCTTTAACCGATGTGCTTGCTGCGGTGCTAAACCCCCAGGAGGTACTCCAGGCTACCGGCGTGCCATCTCCTTGTACTCTTGGACGCATCCGCCAGTAGTAGATAGAGTTTGGCTGGAGGTCCGGAGTGGGCCAACTATTAAGCTGGCTCCCTACACCACCGTGTACTAGATTCCACCATATTGATGTCACAGCTTGAGAACCAGTCTTGAACTGGGCATCTTTGCTAGCTTGTATTTCATAGTAGAAGATGTCCTTCGCGCTATTTTGCCACCGAAGGGAGACCCCGGACTGAGACACAGCGCTGCCTTCCACAGGCGCGCCGACTGATATGGTCGCACTGGATGGCGACGGCGTAATGAAACTCCACGTCTCAGACCACGAGCTCCAAAGAAGGTCATTCTCACTAAGCGACACCGGGACCGTAGCAGTCCTTACCCTCCAAGTGTAGCTCATACCGGGGAGCATCACATAATTGCCGGTACCAAACACAGGCGGCTCTACCGTGTAAGAAGCGGAGTTAGCTTTAGCTAAGTCACCGACGATCAGGTTAATTCCTGGGCCATCGTTATTGGAGGGAATGACTTGTAGATGGTACTGAGTAGTGCCTAAGGGATTTTCCCACTTTAGCAGGATAGGTCCCATGTTACCCAGGCGGGCGCCATTAGGTGGAGACACGAGCACAGGGGTTAAGCCAACCTGGGCAACACCAATGCTATTTGCGCCAGGCGCCGGAAGATTAAAGGATAGGTTAATATTTGTCCAGACCAGGGTAAGGAGGAGAAAAGATAGTTTCTTCATGCGCCTATAATATGTGCCCTTCCTGACCAAGCCGTGATAGAGCAAACTAGATACCGATACATATGGGCGTGAAGGCACTTATGAATGTCACCCCCCAGTAGTAGCCAGCTATTCTATATAAGGACGTCACAAGGCGCTGCTGGCGTTCCTCAGTGACTCTCAAAATTTCGCAGTCTCCGACCAGGAGGCTGTCCAACGGTCTTTTGGCTTTTTCAAGCCGCAACCTACCGATTTGAGGCTTAAACCTAAATCGGGTGGACCATAGCAAAAAGCTGTCCAAGACTAGTAATCCAGATTTGCCAGATTATAGCATGATTTGTGCCGCGAAGATGTGATCTATATAACAAAAATGGGGAATATTTAAAAAGGTAGGCTACCCCCTCAAAAAGGAAAAGGCAAGCTATGATCGCCTGGATTATGGTGGTATCCCAGGGATCATCTGCGGTGGGATGCTGTGGGCGCTAGGTCAACTGCTTATCTACTAGGGACAGGGCCGTGTTCGGGCCCTGCGGGCGGCTCTCTGTGAAGCAAGACGGGCTTTCTCCGACTTGGAGCGGAAGTAGCCCGCCGTACTTTAAGGTCACGAAGTATTCCAGACCTGGCTACAGAGTGCTTGCAGACTCTCGATATTTTCTCCGTCATTGGCAGTCACATAAGTCATATCAATCTATTCTTTCTTGATAAATACATAGGTGGGGAGCCCAAGAGCTCCCCACTTCAATTTCGCTGAAAACAGCAATTAGCGCCTCTGGCGGCCGCCTACCTGATCGTAGCACTCGCGACAGTATACCGGCCGGTCTGCTCTAGGCTGGAAGGGTACCTCAGTATCCTTACCGCAATTAGAACACACCGCTGGAAACATCTCCCGCCTTAAGCCGCCGCCGCCGCCACCGTATCCACCGCCGGAGCCATATCCGCCTGAAGAGCGGTTGTCTCGACGGCTCTGACGGCAGGTGGGACAACGCTTTGGATCGTTGGAGTATCCCTTTTCAGCGTGGTAAGCCTGGTCTTCAGCACTAAAGGTGAAGGGCTGTCCACAATCAACACAATTTAACGTCCTGTCTTGATAGCTCATGATAACCTCCTTTCGCAAAATAGTTGGCGAACGTCTGGTCATCACCAGTCCAGGACTCCTGGGGTGGAACTAAACTAATCACCACTTTAATTAGTATATCATTTAGATATATGTATGCCAAGTCACATAGCTCCTTGCAATTATATAACAAACTCATCATTTCCGCCAATTTAAATATCATACATACAAAGGATGAAAATACCAGGCTCGTGGTGAGCCGAGGTAGAGACGCAACATGTTGCGTCTCTACCGACCTTAGACCGTCAGAAGCTGCTATTTTCGGAGCCAATGACAGTTAATGGGCATTTTTGCGTATCATGTTGCGTTGCTGTGCCTATATCCTAATGCTATAATTAGGCAGTAAAAGGGAGGTGACTAATATGGCGCTAAGCATTGAAGAGGTTAAACACATAGCTCTGCTTGCAAGAGTGGGTGTTTCAGACGAAGACCTAGAGCGCTTTCAAGTACAGTTATCTAATATATTAGAAAACTTTGAAGTCCTTAATTCAGTTGATACAGATGGAGTGCCTCCTACTAGTCATGCCGTACCTATGCACAACGTTATGCGTAAAGACGAAATCCAGCCTTCCTATCCGGTTGAGGAGATACTTGCTAACGCACCAAATAGCGAAGCTGGCTTCTTTAAAGTTAAAATAATACTCGATTTTTAGCCTCAATCAAAAGAACTTCCTAACGTTACCCCATACTACTTAAAAGGCAGGAGAAGTATCCTGGAGCTTTACGAACTTACCATTCACGATGCACATGATCTACTTATAAAGAGAGAGATCACTGCAACAGAACTCACCCGCGCAGTGCTTGATCGGGTCTCCCAGGTGGAGCCACAGGTCAAGGCCTTTGTAACGGTTACAGAAGAGTTGGCTATGACACAGGCCAAAGAGGCTGATAAACGTATAGCAACAGGAGATGCCGGCCCACTTACCGGAATACCAGGTCTTATCAAAGACGTAATCTGTACCAAAGGCATCCGCACTACCTGTTCGTCACGAATGCTGGAAAATTTTGTACCGCTGTACGACGCGACGGTAACAGAAAAGCTGTATGCCGCTGGCATGACCCTTGTTGGCAAGGCCAACATGGACGAGTTCGCTATGGGATCTTCAACAGAGAACTCCGCCTTCTTCCCAACCCATAACCCCTGGGACCTCAGCACAGTGCCTGGTGGCAGCAGCGGCGGCTCCGCAGCGGGGGTATCAGCCGGAGAGGCCATTTTTTCCCTAGGATCTGATACAGGTGGCAGTATACGTCAACCAGCGGCCTTCTGCTCTGTTGTCGGCATGAAGCCTACCTACGGAAGGGTGAGCCGCTACGGTCTAGTGGCCTTCGCCAGCTCCTTAGACCAGATTGGCCCCTTAACAAAAGACGTTACGGATTGCGCCCTGGTAATGAATGCTATCTCGGGATACGATAGCAGAGACTCCACATCAGTAAATATGCCGGCGCCGGACTATACCAAAGCCCTTATACCAGACCTGAAGGGCCTGCGCCTGGGCGTGCCTAAGGAATATTTTGTTGAAGGTATGCAAGCGGCAGTAGCAGACCGATTAAGGGATGCAGTATCTGCATTAGAGGGCCTTGGAGCGACGGTGGACTGGGAGGTCTCCCTGCCACATACGCCTTATGCGCTCGCAGTATACTATATAATAGCTCCATCCGAAGCATCGGCTAACTTGGCCCGTTACGATGGAGTCAAATATGGCTTTTCAGCGGAGGCTGAGAACATGTGGGAGGCGATGGAAAAGACGCGACAGTACGGCTTTGGTCCGGAGGTGAAGCGACGGATAATGCTTGGCGCTTATGCTCTCTCCGCGGGCTACTACGATGCCTATTACCTGAAGGCACAAAAAGTCCGTACTCTAATACGCAATGAGTTTGAAGAGACCTTCAAAAAGTACGATGCCCTTATAACTCCTACATCTCCTTCGGTACCCTTCAGACTAGGCGAAAAGCTAGACGACCCTGTCCAAATGTATCTTAGCGATGTCTGTACTATACCCATAAATATAGCCGGCATCCCTGGTATATCGGTGCCGGCAGGCTTTGCAGACGGGTTGCCCATTGGAATGCAGGTACTGGGTCCAGCCTTTGCCGAGGAGACCATCATAAGAATAGCTTACGCCTACGAGCAGGCGACAGATTGGCACAAGGCCAGGCCAAAGTTATGAGAGCGAGTTGATGAAGAAATACCTGCTCAAAGTCGAAGTAGAACAGCTTGAGGAGGGTGGCTACCTTGCCACTTGTCCCGACATTCAGGGCTGCCATGCCGAAGGCCAGACGGTAGCCGAGGCGCTAGAAATTCTTGAGGATGTCGCAAGAATTCTCCTCGAGTTACGGAAAGAGGACGGCTTGCCTCTGCCTGAAGGTCTCGAGAGCGTCCCGCCAGAGATGGTCATCAAAGCTCAGGTAGTCGTTACAGCTACAGAGTGAGATACGGTGAGCTCACGAGGAGGCAAGTATTATTTTGTGTTTTTACGTTGGTATTAATATGACAAAGAGTCTATTAGCAATAAAGGGCACTCGCGGAGATGGAGGCAAGGAGTAATGAGAGATATCCTCAAGCTTCTGGAAGAAGATGCCAGGCGGACCCCCGAGCAACTAGCTACTTTGTCCGGCCGCCCACTGGATGAGGTTATTTCTACTTTAAAAGAGGCCGAGGCTAAAGGAATAATCCTGGGATACAAAGCTTTAGTAAACTGGGATAACGTTCCGGATGAAGATGGGCAGGTGTGGGCAATGATTGAGGTAAAAGTAGCGCCTCAACGGGACGTAGGTTTTGACGGCATAGCTGAGCGCATAGGCCGCTTTAAAGAGGTAAGCTCCCTATATCTTGTGTCAGGACAGTTTGACCTGTCTGTGGTCATAATTGGCAAGACTTTTAACGAAGTAGGCGCCTTTGTGTCTAACAAGCTGGCCACTATGGAGGGCGTACAAAGCACGAATACACATTATCTACTTAAGCGCTACAAGGATGGCGGGCATTGGCTGTACAAAGGCGATGAAGGCCAACGGCTTCCTTTTGCTCCATAATTTTGTCCAATCCTAGACTTAGAATAGTATATTAGACAATTGTCCACGCAGGCTTCACTGAATACCAAAGGATAAAAATGCTGTCTCTTTCGTCTCTCAAGCTTGTTGATAAGTTATTCTCTCCACGTCTGATGCGTGATGCAAATCATCGTAATGTAGGGGCAGACCCTTCGAGAGCCCCTTCGAGAACCTCAGGACGGCGCTCAGGGCAGGCTCTGAGTGTCCGCCCCGATCCTGGCCCAGCAATACCAAGGCTTAGGGGTACATATGCAGGCGATCAAGGTGTAAACATAGGTGGTCAGGGCGCATCCCGACAGGTCGGGACGACGCCCCTACAGGTTGTGAACAGTCTGCCTCACGCATCTCTGGGTAAGGGTAAGGGCATTCTATGAAGACTGGTCGCATTGCAGCCTCAGGACGCAGCCGCTCTCTAATTTCCCAAAGAGTACAGGCTATCTCTCCATCGGGAATAAGAAAATTCTTTGATCTCCTTACCTCTATGGAAGGAGTGATCTCTTTGGGAGTGGGAGAGCCGGACTTTGTGACACCCTGGACCATAAGAGAGGCTGCGATATCTTCTATAGAAAGAGGCTACACGATGTACACCTCCAACTATGGTCTTCTAGAGCTTAGAGAAGAGGTGGCGCGTTATTTAAAGCGGCTTTACGGCGTAGAGTACGATCCTAACAAAGAAATTCTTATAACCGTGGGAGTCAGCGAGGGGCTAGACCTGGCTATGCGGGCCTTAATAGACCCGGGAGACGAGGTGCTGATTCCCGACCCTAGCTACGTAGCGTATTCTCCAACGGCATCCCTGGCTGGCGGCGTAGTGGTCTCAGTACCCACCGGGCTTGAGAACGATTTTAAGCTGATGCCAGAGGACTTGGAGAGCCATATTACCTCCAAGAGCAAGGTAATGATCATGGGCTACCCCTGTAACCCTACCGGCGCGGTTATGAGTAGAGGTGAGCTGGAGGAGATAGCTAAAATAACCACGGACAACGATCTTATCATCGCCTCTGATGAGATCTACGCTCGCCTAGTCTATGGCGCTGAACACGTTTGCATCGCCTCTTTGCCCGGTATGCGAGACCGTACGGTCCTTCTTGGCGGGTTCTCCAAAGCCTTTGCTATGACTGGATGGCGCATAGGCTATGCCGCTGCGCCAGAGGAGATCGTAGAGGCTATGATGAAGATCCACCAATATACCATGATGTGCGCTCCCGTTACGGGTCAGATGGCAGCCCTGGAAGCCCTACGCTCTGCTAATAGCGATGTAGAAGATATGCTTGAAGAGTATAACAGAAGGCGCAAGCTTATGGTCAGAGGCTTTAATGCGATGGGTCTTACCTGCTTCGAGCCTAAAGGCGCTTTCTATACCTTCCCCTCTATCGAGATAACCGGAATGACATCTGAGGAGTTCGCGGAGCGGCTTCTTGAAGAGGAGAAAGTGGCGGTTGTAGCAGGCTCAGCTTTTGGGAGATGTGGAGAGGGACACGTGCGTTGTTGCTATGCCACCTCTATGTCCGATATCCAAGAGGCCATAGAGAGAATAAATCGCTTTGTGAAAGGCCACAAAAAGTAATAGACTGTTTTACGGACAAAGCTATAATAATTTTTAAGAAATTAATCGCGTATAAGAGGATTGGAGACGGTACTCCAGGCTGATGATTATTAACTTGTTAATCCGCGAATGAAAGTTGTGGTTGGCAGAGGCTACACCCTCACCCTAGCCCTCTCTCATCGAGGGAGAGGGACCCAGTTCTCCCTCCCCTGGCGGGAGGGAGTTAGAGGGAGGGGGATGCGTCTCTGCTCCACCGACCGCTATTAGCTGATTAAGTTGTTAAAGATCATAAGCCTGGGGTGGAGTTACAACACTCCGAGATCAAGAAGTTAAATTTCATAATAGCTTTAGCTAGTGACGAAAAGAGGGATGGGATGCAGCTTAATAATCCTGCGGATGAGGTTGAACTACAAATTTATAGGGCTGGGGTCCAAGAGCGAGAGGATGGCAGTTACCTGGTGACTATGAACACCTCTCGAGGTCCTATTTTAGGTGAGCTTTATGTAAGCCAGGGGTCCAAAGGAGCGGTCATTTGGAGCGCCTCCGGAAGGCCGGGAACAAGCAATCCGAGACGCCCATCGGTATACGCGTCTCTGGCGCAAGAGCTAACCCAAGAGGGCATAACCTCTCTTAGACTTTTCTTCCGCACCTCAGGAGGAGAGCCAGGCCCCTTTCAAGAGTGCGTCCTGGACATACTTGGAGGCGTATCCTTTCTCAAGGGCATAGGGGCTGCCAAGATATGCGTGGTAGGGCATTCTTTCAGCGCGGCAGTTGTTATAAAGGCTGCAACACTCAGCCCGAAGATCGACGCAGTAGTAGCTATCGCAAGCCAGTTATATGGAACATACGAAGTGGAACAAATAGCGCCCCGTCCTCTGCTGCTGGTCCACGGCCTGGAAGATGATGTACTCGACCATCTCAGCTCAAGAATGATCTATGACAAGGCTGGAGAGCCTAAAGAGGCGATATACGTGGAAGGGGCTGGGCACAGCTTTAGAGAGAAGCCTGAAGAGATAAAAGATATCCTCCGTCGCTGGCTAACCGAGCAGATGGGAACGGGCGCCTTCGAGGGGACTTAGTTGTGAATCTCTTAGTGGTCTTGAGCAAATCTAAATTACTGAGTACGCTCAAGGGGGTAGTCAATCATGAAGATCTATAAACTCCCAGCGGAGCTGCATGAACCAAGCGAGGATACTGAGGACAAATACCTGGCTGAAGTTCCGATTCTCCCTGGATGCCGGGCCTGGGGCGATACGGTCTCGGAAGCCGTAGAGAACCTTCAAAGTGTGGCTACAGCTTTCATCGAATCCTATAGAGAGCGAGGAGATAAGCTGCCACCGGACGTAGAGGCTGCATCCCAAGAGGTATCAGGGACTACTATTAATAGTGAAATGCTACTGGTTGTAGCTTGAGCCGGATCCCGTGAATTACCGCGAGCTAACCAGAAAGCTAAGGGTGCTGGGATGCGAGCTTGACCGCTTAATCCTATGGTAACTTTCTTGACAAGGATAGTTTTACGGACTATTATCCCCTAACGTAGTATTAAAAATAGAATATTGGGAGGATAGTGATGGTTTCACGGCGAATATTTGTGTTTTTTGTAGCTCTTTCGATGTTCTTCGCTCTGGAAAACTCACCTTGGTATGTGGACTCAGGTAATACATCTATCTACGCTGCCATTGCTTCTCCTAACCTGGTCGGCCCAGACAACGGGTCTAGGCTAGGTAACTTCTCACCTACCTTAACTTGGCTCAATCCCTCCGGCACTACTCAATATCACCTTGAGGTCAGACCTTTTAACGACGACGGTCCTGGTGTCCAGCTCCACGTTGGCTCCGCAGGTGCTTCTTTCCAAATCCCTCCACCACCGTCATGGTATGGACTCCTCCCCGATATGACATACACCTGGCGTTTAAGGGTGTCCGATGCCTCTACATTTGTTTCTCTGGAGGACGCCTCCTGGAGTCCCTGGGCAGAGCGTACTTTTAAAACACCGGCTGTATCCAGCAGCAGCATAGTAGTTGTCAGCCCAGCCAACAGCCCCAACACTGTGGTTACCTCCTATACACCAGTGTTACAGTGGGCCAACAGCCGGACTGATGTTTTCTATTATGAATTGCAGCTTAGTAAGGACATCACTTTTAACACAAACCAAGCAACAGCCACCGCTATGGTATACACTCCCCGGCTACACGGAGGAGTAACCTGTCCCAAGAACAGCTACGCTGTGCCGTCAGACGCGCCCTTGGAGCCAAGCACAACCTATCACTGGAGAGTGCGTCCCCGAGTCCAGGGAGACGGCGCCCCAGTAGAATGGTCTGCTTCCTTCGTTTTTAAGACATCAGCAACTCCAGGAAAAATTGTGTTCTGGTCCAACAGAGATGGTGGTAATTCGGAGATTTACTCAGTCAATCCTGATGGCTCGTCTCTAGTACGACTAACTAATTATTCTGGCTTCGACGTAGATCCAACTTGGTCTCCTGATAAGACCAAGATAGCCTTTAGCTCTTATCGTGACGGTGACTGGGGAATATACACCATGAACGCGGATGGCTCAGGCCAAACTAGACTCACCAACAGTCCCGCTGCGGATGTAAATCCTGCCTGGTCGCCGGATGGGTGCAAAATCGCCTTCTACTCAGAGCGCGATGGCAACTGGGAGATCTACACTATGAATCCAAACGGTTCTACTCAGACAAATATTACTAATACTTCAGGTGCTAGCGAAGGACAAATTCGCAACGTTGGCCTTAGTGTCCCTTTTTATTATTCAGAAGACATTGCGTGGTCACGAGATGGCTCAAAGATTGCGTTCTCCTCAGACCGAGACGGAAATTGGGAAATGTACGTGATGAACGCTAACGGCTCAGGAGCTATCAGACTTACCAATACCCCTACTGCGGTGGAAGGTCACCCAACTTGGTCTCCGGACGGTACTCAGGTCGCCTTCCATGCCTCGGTAAGCAGCAGAAATTGGGACATATATGTAGTAAACGTAGATGGGTCCAATATGCGCACCATCGTTAACAGTCCACAGGTAGACGCCGGCCCTGCTTGGTCTCCCAATAGCAATTGGATAGCATTCTATTCAAGCAGAGACGGTGATCATGATATCTATGTGGTTAATGCCGATGGCGCCGGTCTGGCACAGCTTACTAATAATTCTGACAGTGATTTCGACACAACCTGGTCTCCTGATGGTACGAAATTAGCATTTACCTCAGATCGAGATGATAAATATTATTATCAAGTATACGTAATGAATGCCGACGGGAGTGCTCAAACTAATGTTAGTAACTCTCTAACAAATGGTGACTTCAATCCTGATTGGTAGTTAATTACTGCACAAGACGGCGGAGCATAGAAAAGAGGACAATGGTGAAGTCTATCTAATGAACGCTGATGAAAGCGCCCAAACTAACGTGAGCAAGTATCTATTGGAATTTGGCTGTCCTAAAAATGGTAACCGGGTAACCTTGACTACATTTTCAGGCTGCGATATACTTTATTGCGCAATCAAACATAAGCACCGATTACGCTCTATGTACTAGAAGGAGGTAACCGACTTGGCAAACCAGGTAGGTAAAAGATACAGTTGCACCAAGTGCAATGCAGAGTTGATAGTGACTAAGGCTGGCGCGGGTGGCCTAAACTGCTGTGGTCAGCCTATGCAGGTGAAATAACCCAGCTTAATACTAAATTTAGAGGTTTAAAACCGGAAGGGAGACCGAAGTGTCAAATCAGCTAGGCAGAAGATATGTTTGTGAAGTATGCGGCACGGAAGTGCTTTGCACCAAAGCGGGTGATGGTGAGGTAGAGTGCGACGGGAAGGCCATGGGTGTACAGACGCCTAAGCCCTTGCCTTCTTCTGACTAATAACTTTAACCAGCTATACTGCAAGCTAGGTAACTAGCGTTGTAGTCGGTCCTGTATTTGCTTTCTGAGCGCCATTCTTTTTAAGATGGCGCTTCTTGTCTATTGCTTGATATCTCTAATCTTTTTTGCGCCAGCAGCTTGTCAACCTTATCCTTATCTTGCAGGGTCAGCATCTTTAAAAACCATAACACCTGGCAGCTCTCCTCCAATACAGAGGTCAGCAGATATGCCTCTTCAAGAAGCTGCCCGGTGGCAAAAATGCCGTGGCCTTTGCAAATAACCGCGTTGTAGACCTTAACAGCCTCTGCTACCGCTGTGATCACATCCTTAGATTGAGGAGACAGACCGCCACCCACTACCGGAACGTAACCTAGGGAGCTTTCTCCGGATGAGTCCAAGGGTACTACAGAATCATCCAGAAGAGACAGGGCGACTACTGTAGGAGGATGAGCGTGCACTATCGCCTGTGCCTGAGTATTTTGATAAATAGCCCGGTGAAAAGCCAGCTCAGAAGAAGCAGCAGGAGTTGCCCTATCGTTGCGGTCTACTCCGGTCTCAATCAAGTCCTTCTCGGTAAGATTAGTAAGCCTACAGCCTCTTCGGGTAATTATCAGCCGGTCCCCAACCCTTATACTCATGTTGCCACTGTGTGAGGATGCGAGACCGCGAATAAAAAGATCGTAGCCTACGTTTTGGAACTGACCTAGAAACATATGGTCACCATCCTTTTCAGGTCTGTTAATAAAAACTTCCCTGCGGGCTATCGGTGTGCCAATTATCCCCTCTTCTCCACAGGGACCTCTCCGATAACAGGCAGGCTAAGGGCCTCTTCTACTTCCTGAGTATCATAGAACGTATTGTCCACATAATGCAAAAAGAAGACCAGGGCTGTGCCCGCCACTAAGGCTAAAATAACCCTGATTCCTAGATTGAGGAGACTTCTTGCCGGCGCAGAAGCCTGAGCCACAGAGGGAGGATCAATTACTCTCACAGCATTTTCGTTTGACCCCAACTGTGAAAAGTATTTATTGGATTTCTTTTCTATCGCCCGCGCTGCTGCCTCACTCACCATCCTTGTCGTATTAAAGTCTCCGGACGTTACCTGAATAGTTACTATTCGACCCGACCTGTCATTGCGAGGCACGCTCTGGATAATTGCTCCATCAAGGCCGCCTCCGCCCAACTCCTCGGATACGTCGTTTCTAAATGCCTGGCTCTTCACGACCTCAGCAAGATCGTCAGCCAAATACTGAGAGCTGGCCCAGACATAGTATCTGTCGTAGCGAAAAAAGCCCTCGCCGCTCTGCTCTCTTGGAAGCGTGGTCAGCACTCTCATCGTAGCTATATAGCTGCTTTCCTGTCGCGCACCGAAGAGGAGCCAGGAGAGCGCCGACAGCAGCGCGATTGCAAAAATAAGCCACAGCCGTCTACTAAGAATTCTCCAAAACTGAAGCAACTCCATGAGCTACTTCCTGTACATCAACATTACACCGCTTCCCCAGCTATCGGGACACAGGCGGTCTGTAACCTCCAACACCACCGCCAGCAGAACATTGGCCGCAGTTTCAGCTATGGGGAAACGGCATATCAGCTTACTGAGGACCACAATAGCTCTCAAAAGCCTGGAATATCGCTTAAATTCATTGTCGTACAACTGAGCTACACGATGGATGTACATAAGCATCTTGTATGCGCTTAGCTCCTTAACCGGCTTGAATCCAACCCTCCGGAAGCGTGCCATAGTAGCCTCCGGCGACTCAAGCCCCTCGTGACCCTCAGGCCCGATTATATAGCGCTGGTACAGCTCCGGATGTTTCTTAGCGAATAGCGTCAAAGGGTCATCACCCTCAGCCTCAATATAGTGAAGACAGTAACCACCCGGCTTAAGCACCCGATACACCTCCTCGATGACGTCGTCCTTATATTCCAGCGGAATATGGCCGATCACATCTGAGCTAACGATTGTATCAAAACTATTGGAAGCAAAAGGGAGTCTAGCCAGATCCGCCACTGCCACGCTATCATATATAGTGGACGCTCCCTTTAGAGAGAGGGCCGACAAGTCGACACCTGTAACGCGGCCGGCAGTGGTAAACAGCTTCCATCCGCCTCCGCAGCCCAGGTCCAGCGCCGTACCGCTCTTCCCGGCAAGGCCCCTAATGAAAAATCTTTGTTTTCTTACCAGCCAGTTGCGTACAGAGCCGCAGGACATGTCCGGTTCCGGCCACATGCCATCGTAAAAGTCCGGCCGATCCATGTCGAACACGGTGACACCGTGACGCACGCCGCGCTTATGATAAGAATCTGTCTGACTAAGATCTTTCAATGAGCTTTCCATCTGGGCTATAGTAGCATAGAGAAATAACAGTAGCAAAAATCACAGACATTGGACATTCTACTATACAACGCCAACATAATAACCATGGAAGACCAGACACCCAGGGCGCGCTCTCTGAAAATATCGGAGGGCAAGATCCTGTGGGTGGGTCAAATGTCACACCCCAGGGCCGGGGCCGATATAGCCATAGACTGCCACGGACAGACCGTGCTCCCCGGCTTCCATGACGCCCACATGCATCTCCTCGCCTATGCCAGCAGCCTTACCGGAATAGACTGCTCTCCAAACTCGGCCTCAGATATCTACGACATCCAGGGCAGCATCAGGCTCAAGACACAAACTGTGCCAAAAGGCTCCTGGATCAAGGGATGGGGCTACAACGAGTTCTACCTCAGAGAGAGACGCCATCCCAACCGCTACGACCTGGACACCGCAGCGCCAGAGCATCCAGTACGCTTGGTCCACCGCTCAGGTCATGCCAGCGTCCTCAACAGCATGGCTATGGAGTTGCTGGGAATAACAATCGAGACGGCTGAGCCTCCCGGTGGAATAATAGAACGGGATTTTAGTACCGGCGAGCCTACCGGCCTTCTATATGAAATGGACGGATGGCTCAACGAGAGGATACCGCGTCCCAGCTACGGCGAGATGTCAGAAGGGGTCAAAAGAGCAGCGCAGGTACTCTCATCACAGGGCATAACCCATATCCAGGATGCCACGCCCAGCAATGGCCCGGAGCAGTGGCGTCTGCTGGAATCGCTGCGAAGCGAGGCATTGATACCGCAACACATAGTTATGATGGCCGGCAGCGATGGGATGCGGAAGATAATCGAAGATACTCGACTTGTCGGTATGGAAGATGGACGCATTCACAGCAGGGCATCATCCAAATTGCGCCTTGGCCCTCTCAAAGTTGTCCTTGATCGCACCACCGGGCGTATCCATCCTCCAAAAGAAGAGCTAGTTGAGGATATCAGATGGGCCAATGAGCGCGGGATTCAGGTAGCCGTCCACGCCGTGGAGTTGGAGACTTTAGAGCTAGCCATCGAAGCCTTTGAGACGGCGGGACTAAGCGGGTACAAGTCCGGACATCGCCACAGGATCGAGCACGCCTCGCTATGCACTCCCGACATGGCCCGCAGGATGGCGAAGCTGGGGCTTATGGTGGTCACTCAACCATCCTTCCTTTATCATAATGGCGATAGATATCTAGCGCAGGTAGAGCACGTGAACTGGCTGTACCCCTTGCATACCCTGGAGCAGTCCGGCGTACTATGCGCCGCCAGCTCAGACGCTCCCGTAGTCGCTCCCGATCCTCTAAACGGCCTCTTCTCCGCCACTACCCGGCGCACCAGTGGTGAAGACGCCGTCAACCCATCGGAAAACATCAGCATCCAGAAGGCCCTGGAGATGTACACCCGCAACGCAGCCCTCTCAGCTCACCTGGAGCGAGACAGCGGCTCCATAACAACAGGCAAGCACGCCGACCTGGTAGTCCTTGACCGAGACCCCAAGACCATCTCCCCTTACGACCTTATGTCAACTAAAGTAGTAATGACCATAATAGACGGAGAGATAGTCTACGAGGCCATTTAAGCTCACACTCATCTAGCCAAATGCTTCGTGCTAGCCTTCCACTGGCTTTCTATGGTGACTGATACCTAAACCAATCTGCTCCGGGGAGTCCAGAGGGGCGGATGCCCATTTGGCGGGGGTTTAAGGGGGTGTCCCCCCTACTCTAATCCCGAAGGGATACCTTGAACGCTCTCCTGAGGCTCTCGAAGGACCCCTTGAGGGGGTTTGGGGATGTCAACGATGACCCCATTTATTGAAAGACCTACATATTGCGCCATGTCCAATCCATAAACCACATCTTGTGTTCCCCTCCCATTGCTTACCACACCCCCCTGATGTATACTGGACTAAAATTGCCAGAGGCTTATCATGAGGGTATCGTGTTCTCAGGAAAATCTTAGTAAAGGGCTGGGCATTGTCAGCCGGGCCGTAGCCACAAGGACCACTCTTCCCATCACAGGCAACGTGTTGCTGTCGGCGGAAGATTCCAGACTCAGACTGTCAGCGACCAACCTTGAGGTCTACATAAGCTGCTGGGTCCCTGCCACAGTCGAGGAGGAGGGCGCGATAACGGTCCCCGCCCGGCTCCTGTCCGAGCTTGTCGCCTCGCTGCCAAACCAGCTTATCGACATGAACCTTCCGGAGGAAGGCAAAGTCCTTGAGTTGACCTGCGCCCGCAACACCGCCAAGCTGGGCGGCCTACCGGCCTCTGACTTCCCTGCTACACCATCGTTTTCCGACGGCACAGTCACCTCAATCGACCCGGAGATACTGCACACCTCCATAGGCCGCGTCGCCTTTGCCGCCGCCACCGACGAGTCCCGCCCGGTGCTAACCGGTGTGCTCATGCAGTTGGAAGGCGGAGAGATGACCATGGCCGCCGCCGATGGCTTCCGCCTGGCGGTGCAGCGCGTGCCCATCATCGATCCTGTATCCAACACCCTGAGCATCATCGTGCCATCCCGCAGCCTGGCCGAGCTTAGCCGCTTGCTGGGTGACGATAAAGAGCCGGTCCAGATGATGGTCAGCTCCAACCAGAACCAGGTCTTCTTCCACCTGAAGAACGCCGACATGATATCCCAGTTGATGCAGGGCACTTTCCCCAACTACAGCCAGTTGATCCCCAAAGAGCACACCACCAGAGCAGTGGTAGAGCTGACAGAGCTACAGCGGGCCATCAGGACCGCCTCCATCTTCGCCAGGGACGGCAGCGGCATCATCCGGCTTCAGGTAGAGAACGGCGCCGAGGGCAAGCTGATAATCTCCTCCCGTGCCGAGGAGATCGGCGAGCATGAGGGCCAGTTGGACGTCGTAGTAGAAGGCGAGCCGATGAAAATAGCCTTCAACAACCGCTACCTGGGAGAAGTCCTCAACGTCCTCGACAGCAAAGAGGTAGCCCTAGAGACCACTACCCCCTCCAGCCCCGGCGTAATAAAACCCGTAGACTCTGACGATTACACACATGTAGTCATGCCGATGTTTGTGCAGTGGTAACAGAAGGATACGCCTATGAAGTTCCGAGTAATATTGGAATACGATCAAGAGACTGAGAACTACGCCATCTATTGCCCTGAATTACCAGGATGTACCAGCTCTGGAGATACAGAAACAGAGGCGCTTGAAAACATTAAAGAGGCCATAGCTCTTTATCTAGAGCCTGCACCCCTGCAAATTGAAGGCCAAGCAAAGGTCCTCGAGGTCGAGGTCTCCGTCTGACAACAGGGAGATTTCCGAGACGGACTGCGGACGAGATAGTACGAGTCCTTAGACGACACGGGTTTATGCTTATATCACAGCGTGGTAGTCATCAAAAGTGGCGTAATCTTGACACAAGAATGCAGGTAATTGTCCCCTACCACACGGGTAAGCAACTACCACTGGGAACACTAATCAGCATAATAGATACTAGTGGCATCCCAATCGAAGACTTTCGTTGATTTGACATGCTATGAGATACTTATGTTAATCCAATGGAGTGTTTCGATGGACAGCAAAGAAGTAGCCCTGGAAGACCACCACTCCCTCCAGCCACGGCCTAATAAAACCCGTCGACTCTGATGACTACACCCATGTGGTTATGCCGATGTTTGTGCAGTGGTGACGTAATTTTTGGACCTCCGCCCCCCAAGTGGCGGTAGGATTGGTCATCGCCGAGGGGCTGTATGACCATCGGGAGGAAAAGGACATGGCGACATGGGAATACCTGTTCCTCAGTATTGAGGGCCACAACGATACACTAAGGAAGGCGCAGAACATGCTAGTCTCAACATCTGATGGGCGGTGGAATGACGAGAAGATGCCGAATGACCCAGCAGGCCTCGTGAACCGGCTCGGCATCGAAGGCTGGGAGATGGTCAACAGTTGCGGAAACATAAGCAGCCTCATGGGCGTTGGCGTCACTCCATCGGCTACGCCCCTAGCCCATGTAAAAGGAGGGGCTGCGGTTTATCATTTCGACGCTGTCTTCAAACGCCCAGTGCCATGACAGAAGGATACGCCTATGAAGTTCCGAGTAGTATTGGAATACGATCAAGAGACTGAGAGCTACGCCATCTATTGCCCTGAATTACCAGGATGTACTAGCGCTGGGGATACCGAAACAGAGGCCCTAGAAAACATTAAAGAGGCAATATCTCTTTACTTGGAGCCTACTCCTCTTAAAATCAAAGACCAAGCAAAGGTCCTCGAGGTCGAGGTGTCCGTCTGACAACAGGGAGGTTTCCGAGAGACGGACAGCGGACGAGATAGTACGAGTCCTTAGACGACACGGGTTTATGTTTATATCACAGCGTGGGAGTCACCAAAAGTGGCGTAATCTTGACACAGGAATGCAGGTAATTGTCCCTTACCACAAGGGTAAGCAACTACCACTGGGAACACTTATCAGCATCATAGATGCAAGTGGTATCCCAATCAAAGACTTTCGTTGATTTGACATGCTATAATCCAATGGAGTGTTTTGATGGACGGCAAAGAGGTAGCACTGGAGACCACCACCCCTTCCAGCCCCGGCGTCATAAAACCCGTCGACTCCGACGACTACACGCATGTGGTTATGCCGATGTTTGTGCAGTGGTGAGCAATGAAGAGAGGTTTCCAGTCATATTTAACTGATAGTCTTCCACAAGGAAAGGAGATACATGTTGAAACGCCTGATCTTCAGTTTGCTTGCCTCCGCTCTTCTCTGGGCTCTCGCCCCGCCATCCTCTCTCACTATCCACCCCAAAGCAGGCGAAGGCGCGGAACCTCCTGTCTTGTCGTCGCCGTTGCTTGGCCAAAAGCCGGCCTTCGGGGAAGCCCCGGCTGGCCGGGATGACACGATCTCTATCAAGTATAAGGAAGGGATGGAAGAGGTCAGCGTTGATGAGCTTCGGGATCAATCGGGAGCTAAGCTGCAGCGACGCAATCCGTCGACCAACGTAGAAACGCTTACGGTCCCAGGCCACCTGCGCGCCCGCGACCTGGTGGAACAGCTTGCGCGCGACCCCCGCGTTGAATGGGTCGAGCAGACCCAGTGGCGGAGGGCGGCGCTCGCTCCCAACGATGCTGAGTACGAAAACTCCCAAAAATGGTACTACGATCTGATTTTAGCCCCAGATGCCTGGGGAAGTGAGACCGGAAAGAGCTCGACGGTGATCGCGATCATCGATAGCGGCATGCTCTGCACCCACCCGGACTTGCTTGCGAATGTCTGGACTAACACCCGGGAGATCCCTGCCAACGGCCTTGACGATGATGGCAACGGCTATACGGACGACGTGAACGGCTACGACTTCGTCGGGGCGGACACGGGCGCCGTTGACCAGCCGGGCGACGGTGACCCCTGTCTGAAGGTCGGCGACCCCGCCCTCGGCAACGGCGTAGACGAGGACGCGGACGGCATAGCGGACGACCGAGTCAACCACGGCACCTTCGTGGCTGGAGTAGCGGCCGCCACCACCAACAATGCCCTAGGCGTTTCGGGAATGTGCTGGCAGTGCCGCGTGATGCCGGTGCGGGTAATGGGTCCCGAGGGCCGGGCGCGCAGCAGCGATATAGCCGATGGGGTCACCTATGCCGCACGGAACGGAGCGAAGATCATCAACATTAGCTTGGCCAGCCCATCCAGCAGCCAGGCGGAGATAGCCGCCATTAATGCTGCCGTGAACACGTATGGCGCGCTCGTGGTAGTCGCGGCTGGCAACGATAACCACAACCCGGTGTCCTATCCCGCGCAGCTCCCGACCGTGCTCGCGGTGGGATCCTCGGCTCGCAGCAACACCAAGGGAAGAGCGTTGTTCAGCAATTGGGGCACCGGAGAGGCCAACAACCGATTGGTCGACGTCGTGGCGCCGGGGGTGGATATCGCTTCTACCACTGTGGTCAGTGTGGCGGAGGGGCAGTCAGGCTCCAGGCCGGCCGGCACCGCTCACTACACCCTGAAGAGGCCGGGAACGTCCTTCTCAGCGCCCCTCGTCGCTGGATTGGCCGGCCTTATGGTCTCGCGTAATCCTGCCCTTACTCCCGCCCAGATGATCCGGATCCTGAAAGAGACGGCCACACCCCTGGAAGATGATCCGAGCGATTCGCCCAATGCCGGATCGTGCTGGGCAGGTTCCGGCATGGTCAACGCCGCCGCGGTGCTTACGGCCGCTGGTCAGGCCATACCACCGGTACCACCACCCACGATAGGAGCGCCTCAGCTCACTGGCCCCGCGTGCGGCACGCTCTTGCCCGGCCTGGGCACCACCGTCAACTGGACCACACCTGCCGGGGCCACGCAGATCCAGATCCGGATCCAGCCCGCCAACAACGATGGCCCGGATATCAACCTGATCCGGAACGCGAGCAGCTCGTATACCATCCAGCCCCCGGTTTTCGGCGCCGGGCCGTACGTGATGCTGCCGGGCATGACCTATACCTGGAAAGTCCGGGCTCATAGCCAGACCACCGGGATCGATGAGAACAGCTCGCTCTGGGGGCCCTGGTCGCTGGAATCCAAGTTCCGTACCAAAAGCGTTACCAGCGCAGGTGTTAGCTCGGTGGCGCCAGCCAACGGGACCACGGTCTCCAGCTTGACGCCGTTGCTGCAATGGGCCAACACCGACAACAGCGTCTTCTACTATGAGGTGCAGGCAAGCAAGGACATCAACTTCGGCGAAGCGGGACCGCTGGCCATGGTCTACTCGGAGCTACGTCACGGCGACCTGCCAGGCGCCCCCAAGAACAGCTACCAAGTGCCTAGCACCGCTCCGATGGAGGCCAATACCACCTACTTCTGGCGGGTGCGCCCTCGCATCCAGGGCGATGGCACGCCGACCGCCTGGTCGCAGACCTTCAGCTTCAAGACGCCGGGGGAATCTTCGGTTATGGCACAACTGCCATGACCGTGATAGGATGCCTAGCGTTCTAAGCCCCACGGGGCCGGGTCGCTCCGTTAAGAGGAGGCGGCCCTATTGGATGTGGTCGTGCTCTCTGACTGGCAAGCCTAACAAGTTCCGATTGTGGTCTAATGGCTGAGATGAAAGCTGAAAGGTACTCTTGTGCCTACGTCATTGTTGAACGGACATACCGATGTTTGTACAGTGGTAAGAGAAGGATATACCTATAAAGTTCCGAGTAGTAGTGGAATACGATCAAGATACTGAGAGTTATGCTGTCTATTGCCCTGAGCTACCTGGATGTACCAGCGCTGGTGATACCGAAACAGAGGCCCTGGAAAATATTAAAGAGGCAATAACTCTTTATTTAGAGCCTGTGCCACAGAGGTAATCATTCCTAGTTTACTTGCTACAGTTTCAAAGTAAGGCTCTCGACGGTGAAGCAAGGAATAAACACTATCTATCGCAACATAGCCAACGAGTTCTCAGAGCGCGTGAGTTCATTGCTTGGTGCGCAGGTGCATGCTGTTGTTCTGTACGGTTCAGTGGCGCGGAGGCAGGCTAAAAGAGAAAGTGATATCGATACTCTTGTAGTAGCGGCAGACCATCGAGCGCGAGGCAAGGTTTTAGACATTGCATACGAGTTGGAAAAAGGCACTGAATTCGAGGCCTTCGTCAGTGTAGTGTACTTCACAAGGGATGATGTTTACAGGATTCACTCATTGGGTAGCCCTTTCATCGCCAGTATAGTGGAAGACGGGATAATTTTGTATGACGACGGGACCTTCGCAGAATTACTCGAGCGAGTACCTGCAAGCCGCTGATGAGACTCTAGAGGAGGCAAGAACCCTTCTAACTCATTCGTTAGCAAAAGGGACGGTTAATCGAGCTTACTACGCTATGTTCTACGCTGCTTGTGCTGCCCTTCTTTCAGCGAATGTCCGGCTTCCAAAACGCCACCGAACAATCATGTCTTTGTTTCATCAACATTTTGTTAGGACGGAGAGACTTCCGCAAGAGCTGCATCAAGACCTGGTGGAAAGCTACAAGCTACGGCAGCAGAGCGATTATGAAATCAGCGCTGGAATCGGGATAGACGAGCTTCAAACGATAGTGGATAGAGCGGAAGCCTTCGTAGCTGAAGTGAAACAGTCTATTACCAAAAGATAATGTTAGCTCTAAAAATAAGGAACGAACCAAGGAATACCCAAGAAATCATTGGTATCAATCCACTAAGCCTGAAGACTATACTCAAGTGGTCATGCCGATGTTCGTCCAATGGTAAAAGAATTCTCACTACTTTAGAGTCGAATCTCGCTCTCAAGTTAGCTGGCTTGGAGATGACCGTACGAACGAGTTTGCCGGGGTAAGGTTTCTCATACCACGATCGACAGTTGTCTTGCCCATGAGCTTGGCGTGAAGTACGACTGTGGACTCAGCTATGCCCTGGGAGTATATTGTGGGTGGAAATTCTTATGAATGAGGATGGACTTGATGACTGACTCAAAAATCATCTATACATACACGGACGAAGCTCCCCTTCTCGCGACGTATTCGTTGCTGCCCATTATCTCGGCTTACGCCGCGACCGCAGGGGTGTCCATTGAAACGCGGGACATCTCGCTGGCCGGACGGATCATTGCCAACTTCCCCGAGTACCTCAAGGCCGACCAGCGTATCGGCGACGCGCTGGCCGAGCTGGGCGCTCTGACACTTAAGCCCGAGGCCAACATTATCAAGCTGCCGAACATCAGCGCCTCCGTCCCGCAGTTGAAGGAGGCTATTGCCGAACTCCAGGAGAAGGGCTACGCGGTGCCCAACTACCCCGACGCTCCAAAGACGGATGAGGAGAGGGATATTCGGGCCCGCCATGGCAAGGTTCTAGGAAGCGCCGTGAATCCTGTGCTCCGTGAGGGCAACTCTGACCGTCGTGCTCCAGCCTCGGTCAAGCAGTACGCCAGGATGCACCCGCACTCCATGGGCAAGTGGTCCTCAGGGTCCAAGACGAACGTGGCGCACATGGCCGCCGGAGACTTCCGCACCTCGGAGAAATCCGCCGTGATGAAGTCGGACGGCTCGCTGCGGATCGAACTGGTGGGCAGTGACGGCACGACCACTGTCTTGCGCGAGTCCGTGCGGGTGCAGGCAGGCGAGATTGTGGACGCCAGCGCAATGAGCGCTGCGGCGCTGGGCAAGTTCCTAACCGAGCAGATCGCCCGCGCCAAGGCGGAGAACGTGCTCTTCTCGCTGCACCTCAAGGCCACGATGATGCGGGTGTCTGACCCAATCATCTTCGGTCACACGGTGCGTGCCTTCTTCCCTCAGCTCTTCGCCGATTACGGAGAGGCGCTCGCCGCAGCCGGCGGCGATCCCGACGATGGCCTCGACGCCATTCTCAAGGCGGCAGAGAAGCTTCCTTCAGACCAGCGCAGTGGAGTCGAAGCTGCCATCCGCCAGGGCCTTGCCAACGGCCCAGCGCTCGCAATGGTCGACTCAGACAACGGGATCACCAACCTGCACGTCCCCAGCGATGTGATCGTAGACGCTTCGATGCCGGCCATGATCCGTCGATCGGGTCACATGTGGGGACCCGATGGCAAAGAGGCCGAGACGCTTGCCGTCATTCCGGACAGCAGCTACGCGAGTATCTACCAGATCGTCCTGGACGACTGCCGTGCCAACGGCCCGTACGACCCGGTCACCATGGGGACGGTCCCCAACGTCGGACTGATGGCACAGGCGGCCGAGGAGTACGGCAGCCACGACAAGACGTTTGAAATCTCAACCCCTGGTACGGTCAGCGTCGTTGATCAGGCCGGCAATACGGTTTTCGAGCACACCGTCGGCGTCGGTGACATCTGGCGAATGTGTCAGACCAAGGACGTGGCGATCCGAGACTGGGTCAAGCTGGCCGTCTCCCGAGCACGCCTGACCGGCGTCCCGGCGGTGTTCTGGCTCGACGAAACTCGTCCTCACGACGCAAACGTCATCGCCAAGGTGCGTGAGTACCTTCATGAGCACGACACGTCCGGCCTCCAGATCGAAATCATGGCGCCCGACGACGCCATCAGGTACACCCTGGACCGTATCCGCAAGGGCCAGGATACCATCTCGGTTACTGGAAACGTGCTGCGTGACTACCTCACCGACCTGTTCCCGATCATGGAGGTCGGCACAAGCGCCAAGATGCTCTCAATCGTCCCGCTCATCGCCGGGGGCGGTCTGTTCGAGACCGGGGCCGGCGGGACGGCGCCTCTGCACGTCGAGCAGTTGGTCCAGGAAAACTACCTCCGCTGGGACAGCCTTGGGGAGTACTTCGCGCTCGCCGCAAGTTTCGAGCGCCTCGCCCAGACTACTGGCAACCCCCGTGCCCAGATTCTCGCCGACACCCTGGACCGGGCAACGGGGACGTTCCTGGAGGAGGACAAGTCGCCGGCCCGCAGGGTTGGCGAAATCGACAACCGCGGGAGCGCCTTCTACCTGGCCTTATTCTGGGCCGAGGAACTCGCCAAGCAGACTGGGGACCCAGAGCTCGCCGCGGCCTTCTCGCCGCTGGCGAAGGCGCTGAGGGCGAATGAACCGGTCATTACCAAGGAACTGATGGCCGTTCAGGGCAATCCGGTGGACCTGGGCGGGTACTACCGCCCCGATCCGGTCAAGACTGAGGCAGTAATGCGCCCATCGAAGACCTTCAACGAGATCTTGTCAACTCTTGGAGGTTAGTCAGCAGCGCTGCGTTGATACCGTCTGAGACATTGCCTGGTGGAGCTTAGGGTATCAGATGGTATCAACTTTGCGCCATGAAAGGCACTCATCACGCTACGTGCATCCTGAACATACATGCCGATGTTCGTTCAGTGGTGACCAAATCGTGATCTTAGAGGTCAACTTTGTGTGGATCGAACAGAGGCATGACGGCGTTCCAGTGCGGCGGAGAATAATTCGGAGAAGCCGCCGCCGCGGCGGCTCCCTAGCATGAGGGTCGTCCCCATCAAGACTCGCAGAGGAGGAAACCTGCAATGAAGGACACGCAGAAGTCCGCCAAGAGCACCACCGCCAAGACGTCCGGGGGATTCTCGGACGAGGAACGAGGCGCGATGAAGGAGCGCGCCCAAGAGCTGAGGGCGGCCGCGCGCCGCGGCCCGCGCGCCAACAAGGCGGACGGGGAAACCGCCGTGCTCGCGAAGATCGCCGAGATGCCGGCACCGGATCGCGCCATGGGCGAGCGGCTCCATGCGGTCATCAAAGCCAGCGCGCCGGCACTCTCGCCGAGACTCTGGTACGGGATGCCCGCGTATGCCAAGGACGGCAAGGTCATCTGCTTCTTCCAAAGCGCGCAGAAGTTCAACACGAGGTACGCGACGTTCGGCTTCAGCGACGAGGCGAACCTCGACGAAGGCGCCATGTGGCCGACCGCCTTCGCTCTGACGGAGTTGACCGCCGACGACGAGGCAAGGATCGGCGCGCTCGTGAAGAAAGCGGCGAGCTGAGGACTGAGCTCGCCACTGGGCCACACCCTAGGCAGGACGGCCTGAGCGGTCCGGCCTGCCTTCTAGCGCTACGTGCATCCTGAACATACATGCCGATGTTCCTTCAGTGGTGACCAAATCGTGATCTTAGAGGTCAACTTTGTGTGGATCGAACAGAGGCACGACGGCGCTCTAATGCGAGGGGGTATAATGCGGAAACATCGTGCCCGCCGCTGTCTTCATATAAGGATTTATCAGGAGAACTTCACTCTATGAGCCAGATCCAAGACGCGCCTGCAACCTCACGAAGGAAAGAGTACGACGTATGTGGGTTGGGGAACGCCCTCGTGGATATCCTGGTGGAGGTGGACGACGCAGAGTTCGCCCAGCTCGGATTCGAGCGGGGGACGATGACGCTGGTCAGCGCACCCGAGCAGCAGGCGTTACTCGCGCGGTTCCGTGACCGTGAGCCGCGCCTGTCCAGCGGCGGGTCCGTGGCCAACTCTATCATCGCGTGCTCTCAGCTCGGCGCCCGCTGCGCCTTCATCGGCTGCGTAGGCGACGACCGCTACGGCCTGTTTTACGCGCGCGAGTTTGCAGAGCTGGCGATTGAGATCGGCAACCCAGTGATCGTCGGCGAGCCCACCGGTACCAGCCTCTGCCTGATCACGCCCGATGCCGAGCGCACGATGCGGACGTCGCTAGCGGTCTCCAGCATCCTGGCGCCAAAGCACGTGGACGGGGACCGCATTGCTCGCTCCGAGTGGCTGTTCGTGGAGGGCTATGTCCTCGCCAATCCGGACACCGGCCAACCGGCGGTCCGTGAGGCGATCCGCCACGCTAAGGCAAGCAGCGCCAAAGTAGCGCTCACCTGTTCCGACACATTCATAGTGGAGGTGTTCGGCGAGGCGCTGCTCGAGGCGCTCCACCAGGCCGACCTCGTCTTCTGCAATAGGACCGAAGCCCAGGCGCTCACCGGCGCCGGGGATGCTAGCTCGGCCTTCGCGAAGCTAAGGGCCATGGTGCCTTCGGTGGTGGTGACCGACAGCGAGAACGGCGCCTACGTAAGCTTTGGCGGCATTCAGACACACGTCCCCGCATTCGCTTGTGAGCCGAAGGACCTGACGGGAGCGGGCGACATGCTTGCGGGCGCGTTCCTGTACGGGATCACTCATGGCATCGCACCGGATAAGTCCGCACGAGCAGGTAACTATCTGGCCATGAAGGTCATCACCCAGGTGGGCGCGCGGCTGCACCACGGCACCCGTGAAAGCTGGCAGGAGGCCCTAACTGGCGCCTAGCCTGCACGTCAGACACCGCCGCGGCCCTGCTCACTCGACCCAGCGATACGCAGTTGAGTATCAGTCGAAATCGGGCCAGCCCTCCCCTGCTGTATACTCTCGATGGTGAGCAAAGTTGGCGGGTGACGGCAGTTACGGCGCAGTGTTATGTAGGTGTTCCAGGACTACCTTAAATGAAAACACAATTTAAAACCATAGATGAATATATTAAGACATTTCCGGAAGATATTCAGAGTGTTCTCGAAAAAATGAGGCAGACCATACGAGAGGCAGCGCCTGAAGCCGTAGAAGCAATTAGCTATCAAATGCCCACGTTCAACCTAGATGGCAAATATTTAATATATTTTGCAGCGTACAAAAATCATATCGGATTTTATCCGATAACCCCTGGACTCGACCCTCTTAAAGAAGAATTATCCCCATACATAAGCGGCAAAGGGACAGCACGGTTTCCGCTAAATAGACCCATTCCTTATGATTTAGTGGAAAAGATTGTTATACTTCGAGTGAAGGAAAATTTGGCGAAAAAGAAATAAAAGAATTTGCCCCAAAACCGAGCGAGGCTCGGATGTCCAAGTGTATGCGGGGCGAACATGACCATGTTTGTGTAGTGGTAAGGGAAGGGTACACATATGAAATTCCGTGTAGTATTGGAATATGATCAAGAGACTGAAAGTTACGCTATCTATTGCCCTGAACTACCAGGATGTACCAGAGCTGGGGATACTGAAACAGAGGCCCTAGAAAACATTAAAGAGGCAATAGCCCTCTATCTGGAGCCTATGCCTTATAAGTCCCTAACTAGAATAGCTTGTGAGTAAGATGTTATATGATAAAACCCGTTGGTAGTAATTACTACACTCACACAGGCCAAGAGAGGGTTCGATAGGAGACGCGAGGCCGCTTCTATGAAAGCACAGATAGAAGAGACAATGGAACTTGAACTTCCGGCCGAGATTGTCGAGCGCGCCACAGAGCTAGGTATCCTGCACCAACTAGTAGAGGCGGCCCGCCAGTTCGCGCTGGGAGAGCGGGTACGTCCGTTTCTCTGGCGCCGCCCGCGACGTCAAGGTGAGCCTATTCCACCTGACGGTGGTCTGGAATGGTTTGAGCCAGGATTGCTTAGCCCCACTAGAGTAGTGAACCAACACTTTGTTCCTCGGTTTCACCTCAAGCGCTTCGCCGATCCCAACGGCCGAATTCAGGTTCATGACGTTGAAAATGGGAAGCTCATAGGTAGAGCGGGGGCTGGAAAACTGGCAGCAGAGCCGGGCTACAACGATGTGTTGATCGAAGAGGCCAACCTGTCGATAGAGCCTTGGTTCGCAACGCTAGAGAGTTACGCCGCTCCAGTTATAGACCGTTTAGTCTTGTCACCATCCATATTACTGCAGCTAACCGACGAACAGGAGAACGATCTCGCCAGGTTCTTAATAGCGTTGCGCTTCAGGGGACCTTGGTTTAAAGATTGGAGTGCGAACCTCATATCTGACATGGCTTCTGGAGTAAAGGAATTCGCTCGCAATGCGACTTATCGCCACTACTCTAAGAAGGTAGCTAACGAACTATGGAATATATGGAAGGACAAGCCGGATCATTGGTGGCTTAAGAGCCCTCATTCAGCTTCAGATCCAGCGGCGGTAGCTGATATGCTGCATAATACGCAACGCTTTGCGAATCTCCTTCGCTCGATGAGGTGGCGTGTTGGGGAAACTTCCGATTTACGGCTGTACACGTCCGACAATCCTATGACCGGACACCTCTCTCGCGTCCGTCCATGGTGGGATCCAGGCATGTTTACCTCATTCACCTACCTGGTGCCGCTGTCCTCGACTGTACTTCTCAAGGTAGAGCCTCGGCCATTCAGGCGTGTGGCCTGGAGCGGGGAGAAGGATCTGGAAGAGCAAACCTTAGAATTCCCCGGAATCAGAGAGGTTAAAAACTTTAGTTCTTGGGAGACCTCCTTCGTGAGGCACCTAGTTTCCCGCGATGCGGTCTCGAAGCTGTACGGCCCGGGACCGGTGATTCCTAGGGTGTGTAGCGATCGATGTTTGGAGCGTGTGGAACAGGTGCGAGAGCAGATAGCCCGGGCATTCAAGACCACTGAACTAGACCCACCGAGGATGCCACTTTGAGCAGCATCGAGTGCCGCCCGGCACCGGCACCCGGGATTACAACCAAGACCAGGAGGCACTATGCCCCAACCTAAAGCGAAGACCCAGCAATTGCCAGCCGCCATCCACGAGATGGTGCGGCGTATAGTGGCGCGCTTCGATCCCGAACAGGTCATCTTGTTCGGCTCATACGCGAGGGGCACTGCCGGGCCAGACAGCGACGCTGATCTTCTGGTGGTAATGGATTTTGATGGTATGCGGCGGCCCAAAGTCGTCGAAATATATGAGGCAATTGGGGCAGTCGGGCTAGCCAAAGACATCATTCTGGCTACGCCCAACGAATGGGGATCCGGGCACAGGGAACCTGGTTCCCTGGTGCACACCGCATTTCACGAGGGAGTAGTACTTTATGACCTGACCCGCACGAGCGCCTAGCCCAGCCCGACTGGGTCCAAAGAGCGGAGAACTGCTACTGCGTGCTATGAATCATTAGTATTACGTTGGAGGGACTTTTATGTATTCTGCATCTGCCCCGACGCTCGAAGAGTGGCGTGACCTCTATCAGGGTTCACGGTCGTTTCTGGAGAGAAGGCCCTGGGACTGGCTCTCTGACTCGCAGCTCATCGCCGTAGAGGAACCAGACACTAAGGAGGTGGCTTACTGCTGCATTCTGGGAGCGGGAGGCATGCAGTACGGCTTACTCGCGTACCGGGGCACGACCGGGATCCAATCCTATGCCATGTTGGCCAACGGCGCCCTCGATGAGGACGAGGCGTTGTTGGTGGCGGACTGCCTCAACTTCTATCTCGGTGACCGGGAAATGCTTCTGCCAGAGGACCGGGAGGTGCACAAAGCCCTGAACCTTCGGTTTCGAGGGCGAGGGGCATGGCCAATCTTCCGCAGCAACCGGCCAGGCTTCTTGCCGGTCCTACCCACGGGACAGGAGGCGCGGTTTCTCTCTGCTTGCCTCGAGCAGACATGCGCCCTGATTCAGGAAGCCAGCTCCGGGCTGCCGCTGCCCAAGCTTCCCTCTGGAAGCGCGCTGATTGCCCGGCGCCGTAATCGGAACGGGAACTGGGAGACCACTTCCCTTCCCCTTCCACCACTCTCCTCTACGCCGCCCCTTGAAGTGGATGAGCTGCGGCTCCAGCGGCTGCGGAGGGAATTGCCGCGTGCTCGCCAAACCTGGGAGGCGGCGGTGCAGGTGGTCGCGCCAATCGCGGAGAAGGGAGCAGCCCCATACTGGGCCTGGCTCCTAATGTGCGTCGACCAGAAGACGGGGTTCATCCTGGCAGCCAACGTCATCGGGCCGGAAGCGACGGTCCAGGGGCAGCTTCTGAGCACCGTCGAGCTGGCTGGCTTGCTACCGGAGGAGATCCGGGTCACCAGCGGACTCCTCGAATCGCAGCTAACCCCCATTGCTGGGGTGCTCGGCATTAAGCTGCGGCGCGCCAAGCGGCTGCGTGAGCTGGAACGGGCAAGTAAGTCCATGAAAGGAGCTTTTGGCGGTCCCTGACTGGCAAACGCTCGCTCTGCCCGGAGCTTTAGGGGAGCACGGGCCGCTGGATGGGGTCGCCATTTTTATGGATATAATATATGCTTTGATACGCGAGGATACTGTATTCTCCGTATATTGTTGAGGAAGTTATAGCAACTATTCATAGTAGAATCGAGATAAATCCACGCGTAATGCTCGGTAAGCCGGTAATTCGAGGCACACGAGTCCCGGTTGAGCTTATACTCCGAAAGCTGAGCGATGGAAAAGGACTTAGGTGCGCCCCTACAGGATTTGCATGACTCATTAGCCAGGGTGCCTCATCCTCTCTCCTTTAGATTACCGAATTAAATTTTTAAACTTCATAAGCCTGTGGCATTGAGGCATATGCCCCAGGCTTTTAGCCTGGGATACCGCTGCACTTTCATCAGGGCGGCGGTCCATCATTCTGGGATTGCCCGATTAATAGCTCAAAGGTCATTTAGTACGCTTCTATATCCTCTTCGCGATCCTGCCATGGAACACAATTTTCCATGGCAGTTTTTTATTTCTCGATAGAGCTTTTTTTCACAAATATACTAATAATGCTGCAAAACCTATTGACACTGTAGTTAATTAATGCTAAATTCCTACTAACTGGATAGGGATACTAAACATGAAGCTTTCAACGCGTGGCGATTATGCCACCAGAGTTATTCTTGAGCTTGCAACCCTTAAAGGGGATAAGGCAGTACCGGTTGCTGATCTGGCAGCACGCACTGCAATCTCTCCAAAATACCTGGAACACATTATGACTCGCCTAAAATCAGCCAGGGTGGTGAGCAGCGAGAGAGGAATGCACGGTGGATATACCCTTGCCAGAAAGCCTGAGGAATTAACAGTGGGCGAGGTGATCAGACTCATGGATGGCCCATTGGCCCCAAGCCCATGCGCCAGCCGGTCTGCTCACCTATCATGTCCCACCTACAGGTGTCCAACCGAAGATACTTGCGTCCTGCGCGGTCTCTGGGTGGAGGTGCGTGACGCCATAGCTGGCGTGCTTGAATCGACAACCTTTGCTGATCTGGTGGAGCGCCAAGAGAATGCCAAAGCGCTAAGCCGGGAGATGTACTACATATAAGTAATTAGCAATCCGGCATGCGGGTGCACCCCAAAGGATGGAAGTACTGTCATTCTGAGCGACAGCGAAGAATCTCGACCGTGGCTGACAGATTCCCTTCGAGAGCCTCAGGACAGGCTTCGGTCGTGCCTCCCTCAGAATGACATTTTCGAAGCAAACCAAAAATATCTTACCGAAAAGGATTATAAGCATATTATGCGGAGCAAAATCATTATCTTATTTCTATCAGTCCTTGTTGTAGCATCCCTATCTTGCAGTCCCAGTGGAGGAGCTACCGGAAAAGATGGGACCGTTAACCTGAGGCTTGGATACTTCCCTAACATCACCCACTCTCAGCCATTGGTTGGTCTGGCTAAAGGAGCCTTCGATAAGACCGGGCCAAATGTGAAATTGGAGACCAAGACTTTCAATGCAGGCCCATCGGCAATAGAAGCGCTGTTCGCCGGCGCTATAGATGCTGCTTACATAGGGCCAAATCCAGCAATAAATGGTTATGTCAAGTCATCCGGCAAAGCGCTGCGCATCGTAGCCGGGGCCACCAGCGGGGGAGCTTTCTTCATCGTGCGGCCTGATAGGGGCATTCAAAAAGCGGCTGACCTTGCTGGCAAAAAGATTGCTACCCCACAGTTGGGAAACACTCAGGATGTGGCGCTGCGAGGTTATTTGCTGGCTAATGGCCTCAATTCCCGTGAGAAGGGCGGCGCCGTTAACGTGATTCCTACATCTAATCCGGATATTATGACTCTGTTCCAAAAAGGTGAGATAGACGGCGCCTGGGTGCCGGAGCCCTGGGCAACGCGCCTGATCAATGGGCTGGCGGTAAAATCTTTATAGACGAACGAGACCTCTGGCCGGGTGGAGACTTTGTGACTACACATCTTGTCGTGAGAAAAGAGTTCATGGACAAGCATCCGGAGATTATGGAGGGCCTCGTCCAGGCCAACGTGGAAATTACACAATGGATAAACGCCAATCTGGAAGAGGCCAAAAGATTAACGAACGAAGGCATCCGTCAAGTCACGGGGGCTGCCTTGCCGCAAGAGACTGTCGATGGCGCCTGGAAAAACCTAAAGGTAACTTACGACCCCATATCTTCAAGCCTGCGTAAGTCCGCTGACGAGGCCTTCAAGCTCGGCTTTTTGGGGGATAAGGACCCCGATCTCGCTGATATCTATGACCTGGGACCCTTGAACAATGTGTTGAATAAAAAAGGTCTCCCTCCGATCAGCAAATAAGGAGAAAAGATGGTTGTCGTTACCTCACCTAAAAAAGAGGGTGATAATACTTTGGAACCTTCCTTGCTTTCTTTGCAAGGTATCAAGAAACATTTCCTGACAACGCGCCACGATACTATTGCTATAAGTAACGTGACCCTTGATGTTAAAGAGGGTGAGTTCCTCTGTATCGTAGGACCTTCAGGATGTGGAAAGTCTACCCTTCTGAATATCGCGGCAGGATTCGATACGGCATACGAAGGAGAGGCGCTTTTTGAGGGAGAGCCTATACAGAAGCCTGGACCTGAGCGGGTGCTAGTGTTTCAAGAGCCGGCGCTCTACCCCTGGCTAAACGTGAGGGAGAATATAGAGTTCGGCCTTAAGATGAAGGGACTCAACGGAAAGGAGCGTCGCGAGCACGCGGAAAAGTACCTAGACCTCGTAAACCTACGGCGCTTCGAGAGGGCCTATATACATGAGTTGTCCGGCGGCATGAAGCAGCGGGTCCAGCTCGCCCGCGCCCTGGCGGTAGAGCCAAGGATGCTTCTAATGGACGAGCCTTTTGCTGCTCTGGACGCCCAGACCCGCGATGTTCTACAGGAGGAGCTTCAGGAGATATGGCAAAGGACCGGCACTACTATACTGTTTGTAACCCATAACGTCCGCGAAGCAGTCATACTTGGCGATCGCGTCGTAGTAATGACACCTGCACCGGGCCGGATCAAGGAGGATATCCTTATACCTTTAGCGCGGCCCCGAAGCCCGGATGATCACGCTGTTGTTAGCCTAACAATGTTGGTAAGAGCTGAGCTTCAGCACGATATCTACGCAAGCCCGGCTTCCGGAGACCACTATGCTATTTAGGCTAACTCGACTGATACTGTTCTACGCGGGCATCGTAGGGGTCTGGCAGTTGTTAGCAATCGCTGAAATCTGGCCTTCATATCTCTTTCCCTCGCCGGGATCGGTGTTTCGCTCCCTTTGGAGCAATATTCAGAGCGGCGTTATTATTCATGCTCTTGGGGTTAGCATGCAACGGCTAGCTGTTGGATACTCCATATCCTTTGTGCTAGGCATGTCAATAGGACTGGTCATTGGCACAGTACGCTGGGCAGACGAGACCATTGGCACCATAGTGCTCGGTCTTCAGTCGCTGCCTAGCATAACCTGGCTGCCATTAGCGGTGCTCTGGATTGGACTAAACGATCAGGCAATAATCTTTGTAGTGTTAATGGGTTCCCTTTTCTCTATCGCTATCTCAGCCCGTTCCGGAGTCCAAAGTGTGCCTATTTTACTACGAAGAGCAGCTCAAACCTTTGGGGCATCTCGCTGGCAGATGTACCGTTATGTCGTGCTTCCCGCTATGCTGCCGGCAATAGTGCAAGGGCTTAAGCTCGGGTGGTCCTTTGCCTGGCGCTCCTTGATGGCAGGTGAGCTACTCTTCGTAAGCCTGGGCCTTGGGCACCTTCTCAATCTTGGCCGTGACCTCAATGATATTAGTCTGGTCGCGGCGGTGATGCTGGTCATCATCGCGGTTGGACTTACTGTAGACCGCCTGGTTTTTGGTCGTATAGAAGGCATCTTACATGAACGATGGGGCCTAGCCATAAATTAGTATGATAGCCCTAAACCGATAGCTGATTAGGGATTATTTACTTAGCAATCTCGCAACTAATGGGCAGATTTATGAATGTAGCGGCAGTGGCTGGTCCCTGCCCTTTACCACCGCAGTATTAGATAATACAATAATCTAAACCAACCAGCGAGATGGGGGGGACAAGCCCACGCCCCTACAACTGCTTGTTACAAAATTTAGTCGCAACTAAACAAGGCTACGAGTGTTTTAATCATAGTGTATACTATATATTGGTATCCGAAATTAAATCACAATTAACTTGACTGGTATGCCAATTATTTATATGGTACTCTAATTTCTAGTCTAAACCGGAGGAAAATATTTGCCTACAGAATTTGAAAACCAATTGTATGAACTCTACCTTGACTTCTTTCGTCATGCAGAGGCAAACCGACGGTGGAATATTGAAAAGGATATACCTTGGGACAAGGTCAATCCAAATATAAGTGAAAAGATAGCTTATATTCTTGAGGGATTCACTGCCGTAGAGATGTTTCTGCCAGACTATACCTCCAAAAGCCTTCATCTGATCCGCTCCAGCCGGGGGCGCGCCTGGTTCCAGGCCAATTGGGGCTACGAGGAGTCCAAGCACTCCATGGTATTTGAAGAGTGGCTTGTAAGGTCTGGCAAAAAGACCGTAAAAGAAGTACGGGACTTTGCCGATACCCTCCTGGGAAAAGAGTGGGATTTGCTGCCCATCGATACCCCAGAGGAGATGATTGTGTATACCATGCTACAGGAGCTGGCAACACAACTGAATTATCGAAAGCTGCGAGCGCTGGTCAAAGCCGAGGGAGATGAGGCATTAGAGACTGCTCTGCACTTCGTGGGCCGAGACGAGGCTTCGCACCATAAATTCTTTAAGGATGGAGTAAAACTCCTGCTGGATTACGACCGGGACAAGACGTTGGAGACTATCCAACACGTAGCAAGCAATTTTAGGATGCCGGCGATAGATCTCATACCTAACTGGCAGGCCTACGAAGATACCATTATCGAAGCAGGGATCTTTACTTCTCGGATCTATTTGGGCGAGGTCTTGTTACCTACTTTGAGGTCTCTAGGAATAACCAGAGCAGAGCTTAAGGCCATGAGGAGAGGCACCGGCCTCAACATAACTGTGCCTGAGACGAACGGCCACAAAGAAAATGGTCAAGTTGAATTTTCTGAAGTCACTGAGCAGCCTACCGTCGAACCGCACCCTCAAATCGATAAGACATCCTAGGCATTAGCATAGTTAGGAGTTAATTATGGCAGACACTCAGACGCCCAACCAGGCTACCGTTATTTACGATGATAAAGCCATGCCGATTGCACACTTCCAGCTTGAGGGAGAAGACCTCTGGCTAGGACTCTCTGACCTTACGGCGGCAACCGAATGGGAACTAAAGCCTGAAGGAGTCTGTCGAGGCGAGTTGTGCGTTCCAATACCGGAAGGTAAGTCGGCATCTTTAATTGATAACGATAGGAATTACGCCGTATTCAACCTTACAGCCTTCGCTCGTTATATTGACCAGCCTTACGCCTATGACGACAAGCATAACGTCTGGGTATTCGGCCCTCAGGCGTCAGAATGGCGTAATCAATTGTTATCTACTAATGCGCCCGACTTCACCTTACCAGACCTTGAAGGCAACCTATACTCCCTGTCTGACTTTCGCGGTCGCAAGGTCTTGCTGGCCTTCTGGTCATCCTGGTGAGGATGCCGCTTTGACTTGCCAGTGTGGCAAGAGATGCGGCAGGAACTGAAAGATAAGAACTTCGAGGTCATCACTCTGGACTGCGACGTAAAGATTGAAGCTGCTAGGGAATGGATTCTTGCCGCTCAGCCGCAGCACCCTTCCCTGCTGGACCCGCGCCAGGTTGTATCCAGCTTATATAATGCCAAAAACGTTCCTACCGAGGTATGGATCAATGAGGATGGCGAGATTGTTCGCTACGATGAGGGAGTCTACGTTCGAAGGCGCAACCAGGAGACCGGCGAATTCACTATCAACGAGCGGTATTTGAGAGCGGTGCGCGACTGGGTTGAGAATGGAGCCAATAGTCGCTTTGCGCTTGAGAGCGCAGAGGCCAGGAAGCGCTTGAAGCCTCTGACGGCGGAAGACGCCCAAGCCGCTACCTATTTCCGTCTTGGAGTGCACCTCTATCAACAGGGTTATGGAGAAGACGCTGTACCATATTTTAAAAAGGCTCGTGAATTGAAGCCAGAGAATTGGAATTTAACACGCCAAGCCTTCAATCTTGGGAACCCCGAGCAGGACTATGGTACAACCATTCAAAAGGAAAGAGAAGTAAGGCCCATGTACGTACCTCTGGACATGCCCAGCTTCACGGAGGCGTAGACAAGAGTCTTTTTCAACAGGCAGACAGCGCGGCTGCCATGTAAGGCCGCCTCTTTCTTGAAAATATCTTTGGGGAGAGCGGCGAGTCGGCCTTAGGCGGAAAGTATGTCCTGATGTTCATCTGAGCATGGCGCACGCCCACGGGATACCCCCTTACCGCTTACCGTCGGTTGAAACGGTCGCAGATATGAAACCATTGCATGATTGAACTGTTATATACTTGTATGTTACTCTAACTTCTAGTCTAAATCGGAGGAAAGTATTTGCTTTCAGAATTTGAAAACCAACTGTATGAGATCTATCCTGACTTCTTTCGTCACGCAGAGGCAAATCGACGGTGGAACATTAAACAGGATACACCACGACACAACGTCAATCCAAATCTTCACGATAAGATATCTTATGTCCTTAAAGGCTGCACATCTATAGAGATGTACCTGCCCGGCTTCAGCTCCAAAAACCTTCAAATGATTGGAGCCAGGCCACGACAAGTAGCTTTTATGAAGGGATTCCTATGTCTGAGTTAGATCCAATAACGCTAGGTCTTCACACTAAAGTTATGAAAAGTCTGGGAGTGCCTGGTGGAGTAGTTGAACAAAACCTCAAATTAATGACCGCTATAGATAAGTTATGGCAACCGGCAGATTTCCTGCCGGATTTCAGAGATAAAGAAAAGGGCAGGGAAGATCATAGAGCATTAATGGACCAAGCTGCTGGTCTATCCAGACCGCTTTTGGTGGTGGCCGTTGGTAACTGGATCACAGAAGAAGGGATATCGAGTTATCAAAAGGGACTTGAGAGAATTAAAGGAATGGAGGACCGCACCGGGGTAGATGATGCTCCCTGGCCTACATTTACCAGGTCCTGGGCAGCCGAAGAGAAACGACATGATGATGTTTTGTCCGCCTGGGGTGAGTTGAGCGGTGTTATTAACATGAGGGCAGTGCAAGTGTCCGTAACTCATGAAATCAGAAATGGTTTTGATGATGAAGGAGGTAACGATCCTTACAGGCATATTGTCTATACCTCGATACAGGAAGAGGCCACTAGGTTAGCGCATTTAAACACGGGACTGTTGGCTGGTAGACAGGGATCCCCTCTCTTTGAAAGGATGTGCCGGGCTATCGCGAGTGATGAATCAAGACACGCAGCTTTTTATCGAAATATCTTGGGAGCAATATTTGAATTAGATCCCGATGGAGCAATGATTGCAGTTAATGATACGGCTAAAGAGAGAATAGCCATGCCTGCGTCAAGGTTAAACGATGGTCTGTTTGAACCATACTCTCGTTTGGCTAAGCTAACTGGAATCTATACCAGAAGGGACTACATCGCAATACTTCTTAAATTGATGGAATTTTGGAAAATACCCGACTGGCATGTTTCATCTGAGGAGGGGAAAGCAGCCCAAGAAGAATTAGTGAGAAAAATGAGAATATATTCCAAGATTATGGATAGGGAAGAAAAGCCCCCAGCAGTTGAAGATAACAATCCTGTTTATCGCTGGGTGCATAACGGTTAATTTACAGGCAGTATCCAGGAAAATACAGGAGCGACCCTTGTCTATTTAGAAAGGGGAGTGAGGCCAATATACCTCCCTTGAGTAGAAGGATCTTTTAGTATATAGCGAAGCGTCCCGACCGCGGTCGGGACGCTTCGTCGCGTATTATGCTTTTCAGCCGAATCCCCATGCTAGTTGCGACCCGCACCCACGAAGGATGAAAATGATCCAACGTAGCCCGTTCCTTCCCGCCTCAGGCAGGAGGCAACGCCCTCTCGGCTGGAATATTATATTTTCGCGTCAATATTTTTGATATTCAGAAAACCTCTTGACCCTAACGTAACGTGAGGTTGTATTATCCTAATTGTGATCACAACATCTTCTTAGGAAGGAGGAACTCTATGGAGGCGGTCACTATAAAAGAAGGTATAAAGTTTGGAGAACTGGCTAGACGTACCGGTGTATCTGTGCGCACTCTTCATTACTATGAAGAAATCGGACTGCTCGCGCCGCCGAATCGCAGCGAGTTAGGTTACCGATTGTATGCAACAGAGGATATTCTCCGCTTACAGAAGGTCAAGTCGCTGCGTCAGTTGGGCTTTTCATTGGAAGAGGTCCGCGACTGTCTGAGCCAGCCCGAATTCTCGCTATTAAGAGTGATCGATCTCCACATTAGGCGGTTGCGAGACCAGATCGCACTACAAAATGAGTTTTGCAATCGCTTGGAGAAGGTTGCCGAAAGCTTGCACTCGGCAGCCGAGGTGTCAGTCGAGAAGTTCATACAAATAATTGAGGTGATAAGCATGGTTGAAACATATTACACTCCGGAACAAATGGAGCAGCTCAAGCAGCGGGCAAATACGGTAGGAGAAGAGAGGATCCGTCAAGTAGAGACCGAATGGGCCGAGCTGATGGCACTGGTGCAGACAGAGATGGACAAGGCCACAGACCCCGCCCACGAGCGAGTGCAAGCCCTCGCCCAAAAGTGGATGGGCTTAGTCCAAGAGTTCACCGGCGGCGATCCTGGGATAGAGCAGTCCCTGGGAAATATGTGGAATCAGGAAGAAAATATCCATGGGATTGACACAGCTAAGACGCGGAAGATGGGGGAGTACATATCTAAGGCAATAGAGGCTGCTAAAGCGGATTAGAATTCCGATCTCGATCTATAACCTGTTGTTTTAGGCAGTATGGTGTATAAGCGCTATACTGCTTAATTTTACAAGGACTATCCAGCCAAGCCTATACCTAGTAACCGTCCAAGTCCGAAGGTTACAGAGGCCGCGGCAAGGCCGAAGGCTAATTGACGTAAGCCCGAGAGTACTGCACTTTGTCCTGTGAAGACGGTGATGAGAGCGCCGACCAGGAAGAGAGCGAGGAGACTGAGGACAGCGCTAAGGATCACGGCAATCATCCCAGACAGGAACATAAACGGCAGTACTGGTATGACCGCTCCGGCTGCAAACAGCAGAAAAGAGGCTATTGATGCCTCCCACGGCGACCCACCTAGTTCGTCCGGATCGATACCTAGCTCCTCACGAGCTAAAGTGTCTAAAGCTTGCTGCGGATCGCGAAGAAGCTCTTCGGCAAGAGCCTGTGCATCTTTTTCGGACATTCCCTTGGCTTGATAGATCAAGGCTAGCTCTTCCTGCTCCTCCTGTGGTACCTCGGCAATTTCCGCCGACTCGATACGAATCTGATTCGCAAACATCTCCCGGGCGCTTTTGACAGATATCCATTCGCCGATAGCCATAGAAAGCGCGCCAGCGAGCAATCCGGCCAGACCAGCAGTCAAGACCGCCGAGGACGTGAAGGCTGCTCCAGCTACTCCCATCACCAGACTAAGGTTTGATACCAGTCCGTCGTTGGCTCCCAGTACAGCGGCCCGTAGAGCATTGCCTCCAACGCCTTTATGCCGGCCCTCTATGCTTGCCATTGTTCCGCCAGAGATACCTTTGCCTCCTACAGAAAGATAGCGAAATACCCTTGCATGAGACCTTTCTTCCATAGGCATTCCTGAAGCAATAGCCACGGGCTGATCATCATATTCAGAGACAGCTTGATGCTCCATTCCCACCAGAATAGGCATTACTGCCCCAGGCCCAAATCGCCTTGCCAGCCAAGACAAGACATGGGCCTTCCAAGAGGGTCTGGAGGCTTCAATACTCACTCCCATTTCCTGGAGTTTATCCCGCCAAACTGAAGCGTGTCTTCTTTCAGTCAAGGCAAGGCGGCGGTATATCTCTGCTAAACGATCATCTTTCTCAGCCTCGGCCAGCTTCTCATAGAGGTAGGTACTATCCTCTTCAGACTTTAGAAAGTCGATATATCGTTTTGAGATTGACTTTGGATCTGACTGCACCATTTACCTAACTCCTCATAATACTGGTAGTACCAGGTAAAGCCATTGGAGGACAAGAAACTATGCCCAATATCATAAATAATGACAAATAGTAGCTGGTATTAACTGACTCCCGGAAACCACGCCGAACAAATACTGTCAAGTCGTGGGCAGCTGCCTCATCATTATAGCTACATGTATCTGATGAGACATAATCATAGTATAAACCCAGAATATAGTATTAGGGTCTCATTTTCTATTTGCATTCTTACTGCTAAGCCATGGCAACAATCTTGCACCCACCAAATATACTGTCAGCAGCGCAACACCAAGGCCTATTGCGTGGGATAGGCTAAAATTCCTCATAAAATGGAGAGCAAAGCTGCCAAGCGACATTAATTTCGGCAAAGCAAGACTAATCAATAGGAAGAAAAGTCCCGCCAGAGTGCAGGTGAAGGGCATAAGCATCCAGCAGCATACGTGCGCCCAGTTAAAAGCTCCCATAGACAGAAGCACCCAACTGGGGCCTTTGCCATAAGGAGCTTCTATATTTGTGGCTTCCTGGCTTTCGCCATTTCGTTCTATTTTTAATTCACTCGCACCAAATTTCTGGTATAGATGGAGAACTCTATGATTCTATACGCCTCGTGAAAGAATAGCATATTTTGCAACGTGGTTCGAAAATGTAGGGGCGTATTGCGATACGCCCTGGGCGCAAGGCCTTACGCCCCTACGGACAAGGTCATAGATAGGTCTCTGCAATTTATTGACAGGTCTATTGGCATACGATAGGATTTCTTTCTATAAGCGCAATGGGCTTAGTAATTTTAATGTAGGAGGAACGGAGTGACAACAACCCAAGAAGCCCCGGCGACTATATATGAAAAGAAGGGGCACATAGCTTACCTTACCATCAACAGACCGGAGCGCATGAATGCTATGGGACGAGGGGTAACCCAGGGGCTGTCCCAGGCCGCTATGGACTACCGGTGAGGACAACGACTTGAGAGTCCTTATCCTCACCGGTGCAGGAGAGAGGGCCTTTTGCGCTGGCGGCGACCTAAAAAGATATGGCGGCGGCAGCCAATGCCGGCGAACGAATGAACAGACCGGTCCCCACCATACCTATATTCGAGCTTATAATGGAGACCTACAAGCCTATAATAGCAGCGGTCAACGGGGTGGCGGTAGGTGGCGGTTGTGAGATGTCTCTCGTCTGCGACTTCCGCATCGGAACGCCCAACACCAGAATGGGACTTGCAGAGGCATTGAGAGGCCTGGGCGCAATGTATGGAAGTGTTCTGCTTCCCAGGACCATACCACGCGGAGTAGCCTTGCAGCAGCTCTTTACAGGGCAACTGCTGGATGCGGTTACTTGCGAGAGATGGGGTCTGATAAACAAAATCGTACCCCAGAACGAGCTAATCTCCTACTGCACGGAGATTGCAGAGCAGATCTGTGAGTGCGCTCCCCTAAGCGTTAGAAGAATGAAGGAGGTATCCTTCAAGAGCCAGGTCATGCACCCACTAGAGGCCTTCCATTTGAACGTAGGCCCAGACGTTTACAGCAGTGAGGACAGAATAGAGGGAGCCAGGGCCTTCGCCGAAAAGCGAAAGCCAGTGTGGAAGGGTCGCTAGAACGTTAGAAGCTGGTTTAAATTTAAGTAAAAGAACAAAGCCCGAGGATATCGATATCCTCGGGCTTTGTTCTTTTACCAAGTGTTGTGGGAGGCTTACTCCATCTGAGCCGCTTCCTCTTTCACCGTGCGACCAATGCCCATGCGGCGGGCTATGATGGTCCTTTGGATATCCTGAGTCCCACCAGGATGGACCGCGGTGATCGCGGAGCGCTGATAGTGCTCGATCCAGCCGTTGGCAGGTCCCCACTGTTCATCATCAGTAATAGTGAAGTAACCCAACATCTGGTTCATCTTAGACGAGATTTTGAGTCCTGACATCTTGCCATAGAAAGAGGACTGAGAGCCTTCGTAGCTCCCTTTCACCCTGGCATGGCGCATCCAGAAGTTCCTTAGGCCAAATAACCGTGAGGCGTCCTGCTCAATGTAGATATCTGCCAGCAGGTCACGTACATCCTGGTCCTTGGCGATAGGCTGGCCATTGAAGCTGGTAGACTTCACATACTCGAAGAACCTCTCCATGTTGCGGTTCTTGCCTATTCTACCGTTGCCGCCATGCTCAACTTCCATCACGGTATTGGCGACCTTCCAGCCGTTGTTGTGGCCTCCGATGAGGTTGAAAGCCGGCACGCGAACATCTTCAAAGAACACTGAGAATTTTCGGCGTTCCATGGTCACCAGAGGCTGAATGGTAATACCTGGCAGGTTGGAAGGAATAACCAGGAAACCAAGGTTCTGGTGACGTGGCGCATGAGGATCGGTCTGTACTATGGTCCAGAACTGGTCGGGTGGCTCAGGCGTCTGGTGGCCGACCCAGGTCTTGGTCCCGTTCACCACGTACTCATCGCCGTCGCGGATAGCCATAGTCTTGGCGCTGGCCAGGTCAGAGCCGCCGTGAGGCTCGGTAAGAAGCAGCCAGGTTGTCTTTAGCCCTCTGGTAGTGCGTGTCAAGAATTCCACCTTCTGCTCTTCGGTACCCCAGACCTGGATCGCAGAACTGGACATACTTCCGCCTGCGTCATAGTAAGGAGGGTTCTCCAGGCCAATCTCTTCCATTTCCTGAGTTAGCACAGTGATCTGGTCGCCGTTCAAGCTCCCACCGCCGTACTCTTGCTTAAGAGCGGGGTAAAGCCAGCCCTTTTCGCCTAGTCTTTGGCCTATTTCACGTCGCATACGGTACTGCACCGCGTCAGGCTCATTGGGACGCTCGGAGATTGTGAAGTTGCCGGGAATAATCTCCTTCAGGTATGATTTAACTTCCGTGCGGAAGCTCGCCATCTCCGGCGTGTCGTGTAGCTCGAAGTCCAATTAATACCTCCTAATATACTCTTAATTTCAGGTAAAAATGCTATTGCAAATGTATACCTGTTCGGATCGTAAGTCAATAAAATGTGAAATCGCCTAGCTGACCACGTGGAACTGCGGTATCTTTCTCCCCGGCGCAACCTCCTCAAACTCCACCTCAACCTTGGCTCCCACCGGCACTTTGTCTACATCGGTCCCCGGAAGCTGTGTAAGCATAACTACATCAGGAGCATCATCCAGTTTTACGGAAACAATATTGAATGGCTGAAGTGGCTGAAGAACTCGGATGCGCACGTCGTGCATTACGATATAGCTGTAAATTGTACCTTTGCCGCTCACCTGCTTGAACTGAAGGTTCGCTTCAGATCCACACTGAGAACACGTCTTCTCTGGAGGGAATTGGAACCTGTTGCAGTTAGTGCATTGCTGCATTACCAGTTTGTCTTGATCGCAAGCATCCCAAAAAGGCTTGGTCACTTCATCTGGGACTGGTATGGGCTTAGCCATGTGCTTCTCCTCACTTCGTAATCGACCGAATTATAGGGCAGGGAGTTTTGCTATGTCAATAACACCTGTTAGCTACAGCAGCTATTGACACTAGAAGGTAGGTTTGCTACTTTCGTAGTATCATTGAGAATGAAGGGGGAAAAGCAAGTTTTAACGAATTGATCTTAGAAAGATTTTCTTGATCGAGTCGAGCGGCTGTGCAAGTGGATAGGAGGAAGAAAGCCGGAATAACTCGATGTGGTTTTGGGCCCCGGGGCGCCGGTTAGTGGTAAAGAAAGGTCCTTGATGAACAGGAATTGGGTAGTCGCCCTTCTAAGTTTTTTTATAGTGTTATCCATGATGTTAGCTGTAGCAGCATGCAGCCCAGCAGCCCAGGCCCCGCAGCCTACCGGCCAGGACGGTAAGCCAGCGTCTGAGGGCCAGCCTCAGCGAGGTGGCACCCACAAGGTAATGGTCAATGGATACGTTTCCTACGGCACGGTAGACTCTCACCGCGCCTCTTTCAGTCCGCCAATTGGCTTCTCCGGCCAGTCGGTGAATCAGGTAGTAAAGCGCAATCTCATGTCCGGCAACTATGAGATCATCCCCGAGCTAGCAGAAAGCTGGGGTGTCTCTTCAGACGGTCTTACCTATACATTTAAGCTCCATAAGGGCGTCAAGTTCCAGAACCTCCCTCCGGTAAACGGCAGAGAGTTTACCGCCGATGACGTGGAGTACATGATAAAGCGTATCAGCGCTGATCCCTCTATAGTCCTTGAAAAGTGGACTCAGCTTTTTACCAGACGCTCAGACTTCACCAGCATCGCGAGTATTGAGAAGCCAGATAAGTACACCTTGGTGGTCAAGATGAAGGAGCCGGATGCAGTCTTCATGCACAATATGGCTACTGCTGGCAGCATTATCATTCCCAAAGAAATGATAGACGAAAACCCGGACAAGTTGATCCAGGACAAGATTATAGGAACAGGACCCTTTATTTGCAAAGAGTATGTTCCGGATGTAAGACACTACTGTGACCGTAATCCCGATTACTGGAAAAAAGATGAGAAGGGGACACAATTACCTTATCTGGACAAGTTGGAAAAGAACTTCTATACCGGGGGTGATACCTCCTCGGCCATTGCGGCTTTCTTAGCCGGCCAGATCGACGCCTTGGCAGGCAATGGTGGGGGCGCTCCAAGCTTAACCGAAGCAGACATAGCCACGATCACGAAAAATATGGGGAACAAAGCCTATCTCATATCAAGCTCCGGAGGTAATTTTCAACACATAAGAATCAACCCAAAGCGTGCTCCTTTCGATAACGTGAAGATGAGGAGAGCTGTTCATCTGGCAATAGACCGCCAGCAAATCATCGATGCGATCTCACGCGGCGGAGCAGAAGTCACCGGGCTTGTTCCTCCCGCCCTTGCAGCGGAGGGTGGTCAGAGCGGTGATGATCTGGCGAAGACCCCAGGCTATCGCCAGCCGAAGGACCAGGACATCGCCGAGGCAAAGAAGCTAGTCAAGGAGGCGGGCTACGAAGGAGTTACTGTGGAAATGAACACCTCAGGCGGCACAGCCACCACCGCCGACCTGGCAGCCCTGATTAAGGAACAGCTAGGCAAAGTGGGAATCAACGTCAACATCAAGCTTACGGCAAACTATCAGGACCACTTAAACGATATGATCGCCGACAAGTTCCAGATTACCTACACCGGCCATGGCGCTTCTCCTGACTCCGACGAGTACATATATAAGCATTTCCATAGCAAAGGCGCAAGAAATTACTATAAGTTCTCCGATCCCAAGTGGGACCAACTGGCAGAAAAGCAGAGGACCGCGGTCACTGCCGAGGAGCGCAAGAAGGCTGTCCGTGACGCCATAGCCTACCACGCCGAGGTAGTGCCTTCTGCTCCATTGAGCGCCTCCTATAACCAGTTTTTTTATCGCTCTTACACCCACGGCTTTGGTAAGCCGGTACAAAACATCGATGGCTCTACCTACTTCGACGTGTATTGGATGGACCAAAGTCGGTAGTATAGATATCAGATAGCGTAAGGGCGACCCGATAGGTCGCCCTTACTTTTGACTCGAAAATACTCCAGCCGGAGGGCGTTGCCTCCTGCCTCAGGCAGGTCGAAAGGGCACCGCCCGTTTCCTTTCGAGAGCCTAAGGAACGGGATACGTTGGATCATTTTCATCCTTCGTGGATGTGGGTCGGAACCCACATGGCCGATTACCTAGATAAAACCCACATTAGTTGAGCGAATCTATCACAGTACTAAATCACCTTCTTCTTGTGCCAGGGACCCCACAAGAAATATGGTAAATAGGTTACGAAGCGAAAGCTCTGAGCTGCGACAATAGACCAGGCGATGCCGAACGCTCCCAAAGTACCTAAAGTTGGAATCGAGAACTCCATTCCAAACATCGACCAGTTCTGGCCAACACCAGATAGCAGTACTGCTACCGGCAGCTCAATAGCCCACATGCTGGCGAAGGTCGCGAACAGTGGCACAACGGTGTCGCCAGCGCCATTGAAGGTCTGAATGAACACAACGTTGCCGCCTGCGATTATAAAGCCAAGCACCTGGATCTGTAGCCACACCGCGCCCACCTCCAGCAAGCTCGTGTCTCGGCTAAAGATGGAGAGAAAAGCAGTTGGGAAGAGAAAGATAAGACCGCCAACGACTACGTTAGCTATGAGGCTGAAGCCCACCGCCCACCAGACGGTGGTGCGGGCACGGCCCTCCTCTTTGGCGCCAAGGTTCTGACCCACCAAAGTACCGGATGCCTGCCCAATACCAGAGCTGCCGAGGTTAACAAACATCTGGACCCGCTGGACTATCGAATATGCCGCCAGGATGAGGTCGCCAAAAGGGCTTATCAAGCCAACCACTATTAAGTTGGCAACTGAGCGCTCCATATTGGTCGCTGAAGCTGGCGCACCGATCACCGTTAAGCGCCACAGCAGCGGTAGGTCTATTCGAAAGCCACGCAGTGTTAGATGTATCCGAGACCGTCCGGTAAATAGCACGTACAAGTTTATGCCCGCGCCTACCCCCTGCGCTATAAAGTTCGCCAGAGCGGCGCCGGGTAGCCCCAGGGCCGGCAGAAATCCCGGGCCAAAGACCAGCAGTGGAGCCAGGGTAAGGTGGAGAACACGAGTGGCCACCTGCGCTTTCATGGGTGTTAAAGCATCGCCGGATGCCTGTAGGATCGCAGTGCTAGTGAAAAGAAACGATAAAGAGAGCGTGGCGAGAAACTGAAGGCGAACGTAGTTGGCGCCCTCGGCAATCACGCTATCCGAGACGCCCAACAAACGCAATAGCCACTCGGTGAAGATCACAGCCAGGGTGCTAAGCACTAGGGTCATGCCGCCCCCCAGCAAAAAGCTCTGTAAGGCTACATGATTCGCCAAACCTACATCTTTGGCTCCTATTGCCCGAGCGACCATGGCGCGAGTGGAGGTATCCAGCCCCTGACGGGCCGTCATAAGAAGCTGGGTCCAGCTCTGTCCAACCCCAATGGAGGCGATCGCACTCGCGCTGATGAATCCAGCCCAGACCAGGTCCGCCAACTGGTCAAGGGTCTGAAGCGAGTTCGAGATCATCTGCGGCCAGGCCAGGAAGAAGAGGTTGCCGGGAATACTTCCCTGCGTAAGATCGCGGTGGATAATAGTATAAGATCGAGGAGGACCGTGAGCATCTACCTTAACATCGTCGAGGAGCGCTGTGTCTGCTGGCGACTTCGTGTCATCCGGACGGGAGGGCGGGTCTGCTTTTCTCGTCAATTACCCATCTCTTTCCGCAGCAAGGAGCCTCCGCGCTCTGCGCGATTTCTAAGTGGCTTAAGCCAAATGCAACGCTAAGTGTACTCCCATCGTAAATAGAAATCAAAATAATACGGACATAGATGATTGATACATAGAAATAGCAGCAAGCTACTTTCATCTTTATTTATCTGAACTATGATTGTAGTAGAACAATAAATAATATGTTACAATGAAAGCCAGTGGTGACAGTTTAGTTCCACCCCCAGCTTAGCGCTGGACTGGTGATGACCTGACCTTTCGCCAACTATCTAGCGAAAGGAGGTTATTACATGAGCATGAGTTATCAGGATAGGACTCTGACTTGCGTCGAGTGCAGTCAGCCGTTTACCTTCAGCGCCGACGACCAGGAGTATCACGCTCAAAGAGGCTACTCCAATGAGCCCAAGCGGTGCCCCACCTGTCGACAGAGCCGTAGAGACAATCGCTCCACAAGCAGTTATGGTTCTGGTGGTGGGTACGGCGGTGGTGGTGGTGGATACCAGCGGGAGATGTATCCAGCGGTCTGCGCACAGTGTGGCATACAGACTGAAGTGCCTTTCCAGCCGAGAAACGACCGACCGGTGTACTGCCGGGACTGTTATAACCGTGCAGGCGGCGGAAGCCGTCAGCGACGTTAAACGCAGTTATCAAGGTAATAATCATATGGGGGGCCCATAAGGCTCCCCTATGTTTTTAGAGAGGAATAATAAGTATGTCTTATGTGACTATTAACGAGGGTGAAAGCATCGAGGGCCTCCTCAGGCGGTTCAAGATATCTGTAGCAAGGTCTGGGGTCCTGCGCGATCTTAAGGATCATCGCTATTTTCGGTCTAAGGCAGAAAAGGCCCGTATTGCATCGCAGAGGGCTGCTCGCCGGAACCGCACCAGGAGTAGTTCCAGATAAGTATCTATCATGCTCATCTGGTTGTTCCTTATATCTTTTAACTAGTCTGTCAAGAATGTAACCGAAGGGTAAGAACTGTCTGTATTCGCCCCCAAATCTCCTGAGGGAGTCCCCCTCGAGAGACTCTGGACACCCATTTTCACATCAATTATAAATTCTTCATCCTGATTTGTGCGACAAGCCTCTGTACGTCATTAACTATTGGGACAACCTATGCGTTTTATTGTTAACTAGGGAAACTATTGTCCTAAAAGATTGGTAATGATTAAGAGGTAAGAAGAATATGTTCACTTTTGAGCATCTACAAGGGCTGCCGTATGCAGCTCCAGGCACACAGTCGAGATCGTGGTCTCAAATGGTACAATCAGCCTTACACACTATGGGATACGTGACATAGCTGCGGTCTTGAAGGGAGACCAGCAGGCCTCTCATCAGTTAAAAGAACGGTTGCTCGATGCTCACTCTATTGTAATGCCGGCTCTTTAACTATACTATTCCCTTCCCGCGTTGTATAAATTAGAATATTCTAAGCAATCGGGCACGGGGGCTTGCGCCCGTACCCCAAAGGATGAAGATACCGCTCATGGTGAGCCGAGAGTTTACCCTGAGCCGTGCCGAAGGGAACCATGGGGAGAGACATGAAACGCAGCGACTTTGAAAGGCTAGTGATCGAGGCCTTGGACCATCTCCCCAAAGAATTTCAGGAGTACCTTGAAAACGTAGCTTTTATCATCGAAGACCGCCCTACCGCCCGCCTGTTACGAAGCTTAGGAATGGAGCAAGATGAGCTGCTTTTCGGCTTCTACGAAGGGTCACCTATCACCGATCCTTTTCATGAAGGCGAATTTCAGTTGCCGGACAAGATCACACTATATATGCACACCTTTGAGTTATCCTGCATAAGTCACGAGGAGATAGTGGAAGAGGTGCGCAAGACTGTCCTGCACGAGATCGGACATCACTTTGGCTTGGAAGAAGACCAGCTCGAAGAGCTATGATATTCCTGGAATACGGGCCTTCCGCCCTAACGGCGCTTTACTCCTAGCTCGGCCATCACCATCATCTCGTCACCCTGATGCCAGGCCTCCGTTGCCTTCCCACCCTTAAACCTGAGCATATCGATGGCGTTGAAAGTAACTTTCTTGCCCGTGGGCGCGGCTCCCATTAATTCTCCGGTGTGAGTCGCCGTAACTGTGAATCGTGTGGCTACGATAATCGTTCTCCGAAATCATTTCCTCGATATTAACCCGCAGATCGGGGAACGCGGCCACAAACATAGCTAGCATATCCCTCATTCCCTGTACTCCGGCAGCCTGTCCGGGCATGGGGCTGTGATCGACAAAGTTTTGAGATATCAACTCATCGACAGCGCTCACGTTCTTTTTATTAAAGATTTCTTCGTAGAATTTTCGGGCTACAGCCTTATTTTGCTCAGACACATGGGCCTCCTAAGAAACTTATATTATTAGAGGTAGTTAGAGGTACATCTATTATAATTATTATACGAGTGCACTTCTTTTATCAAGCGAGAGGGAACCAATTCTCCCTCCCCTGGCGGGAGAGGGATTAGGGGAGGGGGATTAGGCTTTTACCGCCAACTGCCATTACTCATTAAGTTGGTAGATCTCATAAAGGCGGCAATATGGCCACCTTAAGTTATATTTAACTATACATACCTAATGTACCGAGTTAGTCGCTGCTCATAGCAAACAAAGGGTGTCTAGAGTTTGGAAGGAGGTAGATTAACATGACCGTTTGGAGTATGCAGTGTTCAAATTGTGATCAGCGTTTGGAGGCCGAGAGGGCAGAGCCGTGGGGATTTCCTTCAGCGCCTGCTCATAAAACCAAGGAGGGAGCTGATTGTTCGGGCGGGAACCAGCAGGGCATCGCGTATCGTCCCGTCCGCAAGCCGGGCTAAGTGAGCCGGACATATCCCTAATCAGGGTTAATAGGAACAGACCGGTCGACATAAAGATTGTTATAGGCATGAGCAGCGGCCATATCATTCTGAGGGAGAGTAGAGACCGGAGAATCTGTATTACATCAAAGAGATTCTTTCCGCCTTAGGCGGAACTCTCCCTCAGAATCACAAACAAGACGTGAGACTGTACACAGACTTTACTATCAAGTAGAAGGATAACTGGATGTTAAAGCCAATAAGTTACGATCCTGCTAAGAAATATGAGATACGGGTATACGACGTCGAGTACCGGCGGGCGGTTGGAGAGTCATGGCTGGCGCGCATATACCAGCCTACAGGCACGGGTCCTTTCCCTGCATTGTTGGATGTTCATGGTGGCGCCTGGAGTGCCGGAGACCGGCTGAATAATGCTCATGCCGATCAGGAGCTTGCTGCCACAGGTATAGTCGTTATGGCCATTGACCTGCGGGTCGCTCCGGAACACCCTTATCCAGCTCAGGTTGCAGACGTCAACTATGCTACACGCTGGTTGAAGGCCCACTCAGGGGACTTCAACGCGGACGGTCGTCTTCTTGGAGGTATTGCTTCATCCAGTGGCGGACACACCTTAATGCTGAGCGCGATGAGGCCGAACGATCCGCGCTACTCGGTCCTTCCTCTCGATGAAGCCAGCGACGCTGATGCAACTATTGCATACATTGTCGCCCTCTGGCCGGTTTTGGACTCCTATGCGCGATATACGTATGCCAAGGGATCTGGCCTGGAGCGTTTAGTATCTGCCACTGAAGGCTACTTCTTAACAGAAGAGGCTATGAAAGAGGGCAACCCACAGCTCATCCTGGAGCGGGGCGAGGATGCCATGCTGCCTCCCACACTTATCATCCAGGGAACAGCCGATAATAACGTGCCCTTAGACATACCAAGACGTTTTGTTGAGTATTTCAGTAAGGCGGGCGGCGAGATTGAATTAGAACTCTTCCCGGGAATGCCACACGGGTTTGCTGGGTGGACCAGACCTGAAGCCGGCCGAGCACTCCATCTGATTAAGCAATTTATGGGACGCCGGCTAGCGGCGTATGATCATTAACAACTTAATCGCGTATGAGAGGCTTGGACGCGGTACCCCAGGCTCAAGCCTGGGGCATGAGAAAAACCGAACGATGCCACAGGTTTTAACCTGTGGTACCGCTGCCCACTACCATATTAGGTTTATATGTTCATCAGCCTGGGGTGGGGTTAGCTATCTTGCAATTTCTCTAACTTTGGTTCAGGATGAATCGCAAAGGCAATTTTTTTAACCGCAGAGTACAGGAAGGAGGGCGACATAAAATGGCTACTACTATAGTAGGCACCAGGACCCCTAGAATAGAGGGCTCAGCCAAGGTGACCGGGGAGCTAACGTATGCTTGCGATGTATATCTACCTCGAATGGTATACGCCAAGGTCCTGCGTAGTCCCCACGCCAATGCTAAGATCCTTAAGATCGACACCAGCAAGGCGGCGGCCTATCCCGGTGTTCTGGCAGTTATCACTGCCAAGGATATTCCCAACATGCCTAGAGAGGCTACTTCCAGGGCCAGAGCGCTCCTGGCTTACGACGAGACCATATTCTACGGCCAACCGGTGGCAGCGGTTGCCGCCGAGGAGGCATCGATAGCCGAGGAGGCATTAGAGCTTATCGAGGTGGAATACGAGCCTATGCCTGTGGTGGTTGACCCCGTTCTGGCCATGCAACCGGGTTCCCCACACGCACGGCTCCCTAAAGGGGCAGAGGTCGACGAGGCCGCCGAGATTGACATAGAAAGAGAGACCACCAGCGAGGCGGACTCAAAGCAAAATCCCAATATCACTCAGCATATAGTATTTGAGAGAGGCGATGTTGAGAAAGGCTTCGCGGAGGCCGACTTTGTTGTTGAACACACTTATACCTCCTCCTGGGTGCACCAGGGATACATAGAGCCGCATAACGCCATTGTCGATTACGACATAACCGGCCATTTTACCGTTTACAGCAGCAACCGGGGCCAGTTCCCGCTAAGGACCTCCCTTTCCCAGATCCTGGGAGTCCCCGAAAACAACATCCGAGTTATGCCGCTGGAGCCCGGAGGCGCCTTCGGATCAAAGATAGCCCCACTGACCGAGGGGATAGCAGCGATCCTGGCCCGCCAAATACGCCGGCCAGTTAAGCTGGTAATGAGTCGAAGCGAAGACCTCAAGGCGGCAATCCCCGCTCCTCCGGCTGTCATCAAGCTCAAAACCGGGGTTAAGAAGGACGGATCCCTCACTGCGCTCAAGGCCGATGTTATTTTCGACTCTGGGTCCTTCCCTGGGGGGCCAGTACTGGGGGCCTGCCAGGTGATGGGAAACTACTACAGGTTCCCCAACCTGGAAGTCCACGGCTACGAGGTGCTGACCAACAAACCCAGCACCGGCGCTCTCAGAGCGCCGGGCCAGCCTCAGGCCACCTTCGCTCTGGAGTCCCAGATGGATATCATGGCCAGGGAGTTGGGACTGGACCCTGTGGAGTTCAGACTGAGGCACGCCATAGAAGAGGGTGACCTCCTTATCAACAACCAGCGCTCCGTTAAGATGGGTCTCAAAGAGTGCATCAGAATGGCAGCGGAGAGCGACCTGTGGAAACGCCGCCACAATTTGCCTAAGAACCACGGAGTGGGCATGGCTATAGGCGGCCGCCAGCAGGGCGCCCAGCCGGCCGGCGCAGTCATTACCCTAAACGGAGATGGGACCTTAAGCGTGTCGGTGGGGTCTATCGACGTGACCGGCGTGAACACCTCCTTTACCCAGATAGCTGCGGAATCTATGGGGTTACCTTTAAGCTCGGTGCAAGTAAGCACTGCGGACAGCCGTTCTGCCCCGTACTCCGGGCAAAGTGGTGGCAGCAAGGTCTTGAGGACCGTAGGACGCGCTATCCAGTTGGCCGCAAAGGACACCCTTGACCAGATGTACGCTATAGTAGCAAAAACGCTGGAGTGCAGCCCCGATGACCTTGAGTCTGCAGATGGCGTGATAAGAGTTAAGGGCTCACCGGAGCGAGCCGTAGCCTTTGACCTCATCTACACTATGACCAGCTCCGCCGGCAGCCCTAATGCTCCGATTGTGGGCAGGGGGAACGCCCCGGCATCGCCCCAGGCGCCCGGATTTACTTGCCAGGTCGTAGAAGTAGCGGTAGACCCCGATACCGGGCAAGTAACCCTCGTGGACGCGGTAATTGCCCAGGACGTAGGCTACGCCATAAACCCACTTTCCGTCGAGGGTCAGTTGCAGGGTGGCATGGTCCAGTCTCTGGCCATAGGGGTCAGTGAGGAGCTTATGTATAATGAAAGCGGCATATTAATGAACTCCTCACTTTTGGACTACCGTATGCTCACCTCTCTCGATGTGCCTAATATCACGCCGATCATTGTAGAGGTACCCTCTGATGATCCGCTCTTCGGCGTTAGGGGAGTTGGCGAGCCATGTATAATCGCAGGCGCAGCCGCGGTGGCCAACGCCGTGTACGACGCCATTGGCGCGCGGGGCTATAAGATCCCGCTAACCGCAGAGCGAGTCCTGGAGGCCATGGGTAAGGTTGAGAAGTAATAAGAGAACCCTCACCCTAACCCTCTCTCAGAGGTAGAGGGAACCGAGCCTGCTCTCTTCGTTTGACAGATAATGCAAGATAAATATACATAGTCGGTTGGTGTAGGGGCGCTACCTATGTGTGCGCCCTGACCACCAGCATCTAAGCGCCAATCGCCTGTAAATCTATGGGTCTTGGTATATTTGGGCCCAAAACCAGGGCAGACACGCAGAGCCTGCCCTGAGCGCCGTCCTGAGGTTCTCGAAGGGTCTGCCCCTACGGTTTACGTTACGATAATAGGAGAAATATTATGGTCGCAGGCCAGTCAACTCAGATGACGCTGGAAGAATTTCAGCGCCTGTTCCAAGAGCTGAGCAACTGGGGACGCTGGGGTCCGGAAGACCAGCGTGGCGCTCTGAACTATATAACAGATGAGAAACGGCGGACGGCGGCGGCTTTGGTGAAAGATGGGGTAACTGTAAGTGCGGCGCTGCCTCTTAATACGGCCGCGGCGGTGGATAACCCTCGGCCCGTGGTCCATCTTATGGTCAGGGCGGGTGATGTCGGTACCGATGCTGTCACGGCAGGCAGCGCCGATTACATAGCGATCGCGCCCCACGGCCTCGCTCACACCCATATCGACGCCCTCTGCCATATGTTCTTTCAAGGTCAGATGTATAATGGCCGGCCTGCCTCCCTGGTCACATCACAGGGTGCAAATGCAAACGCCATAGATGTCGCTCAGGATGGGATCGTGGGCCGCGGTGTGCTCCTTGACATCCCCCGCCTCAAGAGACTTGACTGGCTGGAGCCGGGATATGCTATCAGCCCCGATGACTTAGAGAAGGCAGAGCGCGCGGCCGGGCTTAAGGTAGAGTCTGGCGATATTCTTCTGGTAAATACCGGGCGCTCTAAGAGAAGAAAAGCTCTTGGGCCATGGGACTTTGCTCAAGAAGCAGCGGGGCTCCACATCGATTGCCTTCCCTGGCTCCACGAAAGGGAGGTTGCTGTGATGGGCAGCGATGGCGTCAGCGATGTCAAGCCACACGGCGTTAAGGATATACGAGACCCTATCCATATCATCACTATAGTAGCAATGGGTCTACATCTGCTAGATAACTGCGACCTCGACGCGCTGTCGGAGGCTTGTGCCGCACGCAACAGGTGGGAGTTCATGCTGACCGTTGCGCCTCTACGCATACTACGTGGCACAGCTTCCCCGATCAACCCCATAGCGGTGTTTTAGATGCTTAGTGGTATTACTCGAGCCTGTCGAGATCTCACCGCCCGTCCCTTCGAGAGCCTCAGGGAACGGGCTAGGCTAGTTTTCATTCTTCGTGGGCGCCATGAGTGTGACCAATTGTAGTTGCAATTTCAGACGGAGCAGCTACATTAATGTATGGGCAGTGGCTGGCAGCCTGTCTCAGAAATAGGGGATCGTGAAAAGCGAGGGAAGCAAGTATACTAAGGGAGATATTAAGACGAAGAAGCCGAGCGCTTGGAATCCGCTTGGCAGCTAGAGCAGGATATCTTGAAGCGGTGAGGCTCCTGCTGGATGAAATGTGGTCACCAGACATTGCTGAGCAAGTGAGGCGTAGAGGCCATGACGTGATAGCTGTCGCGGAAACGATGGACCTTCGTGGCCTGCCAGATGATCTGATCTTTGCAATAGCACAGAGGAATGGATACGCCATCGTAACAGAGAACGTTATAGACTTTCGCCCCCTTGGGGCGGCGGAGATTCAGCGTGGCCGGTCGCTCACGGCCTCATCTTTACCAGCAACCGCCAATTCCCACGCCACGATACCCGTACTTCAGGTCGACTGGTTACGGCTCTGGACGAGCTACTTGCAAAGAACCCGGACGATTTGAACTTTGAACATTGGTTGGCGTCCTAAAGCCCGTAATTATGGTGTGGCGCGGCTTCAACAGTAATATCTATAGTATCAGAGGCTATGGCTCTAACACCATCACACTGTCTGAGGTATTCATTATTCCATCCCTATCCATATACATCGGGTGGTACTCTCCCCTCTGCCATAGCCTCAATAGGTCTGAGTAATGAGGGCTGGCGGGGTGTCCCGACTGGCCCAGGCAGTGGATGGACATCGACTCTTCCATGCTTCCCAGTGAGACTATTTGCCCGGTAGGTGGGGAGCCATCCGCTGGCGGCGTAAGGTCTTTGATGGCTGAATGAGGACTGATGCACGGTGTCTATATCTCCACCTAGCGGCAGCGGCCCCCGGTTCAGCAGCCATTTTAAAGGCTTGGCCACAGCCAGGGGATGAGAGAAGGTTAGATAATGCAGCTTGCCCCAGCTCCAGGCCCCAGGGTCGTTTCCTAAGTTTTTTTTCAAGTAGCTTATGGCATCTCCAAAGCACCGGGATAGAAGGCTATCCCAGTCGCTGCATCCGGTACCCTGGAGCCATGCTGGGTGCCTGTATTGTAGTATCTCCAGCAGGAAAGAGCTGCTTCTCAAAAGGTAGACGCTGCTGGACCCCAGGGGATGAATAGATACTCCAAAATACCCCTCGGCTGAGTTGCCTATCCTTCCATGTAATAGTCTTCGTAGAATAGCTATGCGGAACACTTCGTACAGGGCCGCTGGGGCGCTGCCAGGCGTCAGCGAGCCATTCCACCCTTTCATTAGATCTATGGCTGATTTCTCAAGTTCGCCTTTAGGGCTAAGGGCGCTCAGCATCTCCGCTATTTCTCTGGCCGGTATCGAGACCATATCCATGTGGAAGGCCATGAAGTCTTGCGGTGAAAGCTTTTCTTTTGAAGTCAGCAGCTCTTCTATACGCTGTGCCCGGTAGCCGTCGGCCCACTCGCCATGGATAGCCGGCGTGGCCTCTTCCCATATCTTATTGTTCGCGGCCACAATAAAACCTTCTTTTGGATTTAGAGAATGAGGCATATCTTCAAATGGTATGTATCCCTCCCAGTCGTAGTCTGAGTCCCATCCTGGAGCGGGAGTCTTGCCGTCTCCCTTCTTGCGTACCGGCGCTTTACCGCACAACTGATAGCCAATATTTCCAGCTACATCTGCATACAGGATGCACTGTGATGGGATCCCCCAGGACTTGATAGCGGCTCTGAATTCTTCCCAGTTGGTAGCTTTATTTAGTGTAATACCTGCTTTGAGCAGATGGTGCGGCTGAAGTATTACACTTTTCAAGGCGAGTGGTCGGGCCTCGTCTTTAAGCATTGGAGTTATTATTGGGCCGTGGACTGTGATCTGGACATCATGCCTTACCGGATGGTCCCATCCCTTGACCTTGATTTCTTCTCGCGCTACCTGACATTCTATCCAGTGTTCGCCGCGGCGGTATTTGTTCTGGTCGGTTGGGTGCATCTCTTCAATATATAGGTCCTGGGTATCCACCATGCTGGCTGTGATACCCCAGGCTATATGACGGTTTCGGCCTATAAGCACGCCAGGGAGTCCAGGAATGGAGGCGCCGGTTACATCCATATCAGGGCATGATAGATGTATTTCGTACCAGGGGGCTGGCACCTGAGGAACCAGATGAGGGTCGCTGGCTAGAATGGGCTTTCCGGTAACGCTTCGTGATCCATCCACCACCCAGGCGTTGCTGCCGCCGAGAGACGGTAGCCGCCAGTCAGGTAGAGTTTCGGCTTCACTCTCTTCGGTCAAGATAGGCGGTATAATCCTCGGCATCTTTGCGTGGTACTCAGGCTCTAATATAGAAGCGATATCGGCGCCCAATGCCTCGGTCAGGCGTGATCTTACAAGCTCGCCGTCCCAGTTGACTGATATGCTCCAGGCCATGAGCTTGGCCCATGCCAGGCAGTCCGTTACCGTCCATTCTGTAGGTCGTGCCCGTAACAACAGATACTCTATCGCAGGTCTGGTCTTGCTGTTTTTAATGCATTGGTTGATGCCGTTACAATAGGACTGCCACGCTGAGCGCTCATCTTCATCAAGTGTGGTTTCTTCCTGCTTCGCAGCCCTGTTGAATCCCACTGTCCTTAAGAATTTGTCTGTTTCCAAAGTGCTCGGACCAAATACCTCAGATAGGGCGCCAGTAGCGATCCTGCGGCTCAGGTCCATCTGCCAGAGCCTATCCTGGGCATGCACAAATCCTTGAGCAGTCAAAAGGTCAGCGAGACTGTGGGCAGAAACGTGAGGCACGCCCCAGAAGTCCCGCACAACTTCTACGGAATTCTCTAATCCGGACAGTCTTATTTTACCGCTGGTCTTAGGCAGGGGCCCTTTCCAGATGGCTGAGGCAGCAGCTATTCCTGCCGCTAAGAAGCTGGCAATAATGAAGGTTTTTTTCATTAGAAATGCTCTTTACAAGGTGTTAATATAAGCAGCGTATTTGCTGGACTCTTTCGCTGTCAAGGCTTGCTTCGAAAATAGCTTGATGCTGTTGTTCGAACCTGTTGCTAAGCACCGCCCGTCCCTTCGAGAACCTCAGGGAACAGGCTGCGTCATTCCGAGTCCCTTCTTGAGAAGGGCTAAGAATCTGTTGGACTAAGCGATATCATCTGCATGTAGGGAGTCTTTATCAAAAAATATTCTTCCCTTCGGCTAGGCTCAGGGTAAACTTACCATGTTCCTCAGAATGACAAGTAGCACAAAAGTGAAACAATGCACGATTAAAGAAATTTTAAAGTTAAGGATATTGACAGAAGAAGTCGTATAATATATTGTTGAGTATGGTATTGTTAACTTGTCCAGTCAATAACTAAACATTTATTCTAATCTTTGTAAAAGATAGATACCCAGCATCTAGGAGGAAACCATGACCACAAAAAACACCACATATACCCAAGAAGAGCTTAAGAAGATAAGCGACAGCTTCGAAGGTAAAGACCCACAAGGGCTTATAAAGTGGGCAATCGACGAGTTCTTCCCGGATATTTCCCTTACCTGTAGCTTTGGTGGGATATCGGGGATGGTCCTCCTGGATATGGTAATGAAGATAAACAAGGATGTAGAGGTCTTTTATCTTGATACAGACTTCCTCTTTCCCGAGACCTACGCTCTAAAGGACGAGGTCTCGAAGAAGTACGACTTCCAGCCGGTGGCTTATAAGTCCAAGCTTACTCCGGAGGCGCAGGCTGCCCAGTACGGAGAGGCTCTCTGGTCCAGGGACCCTGACCTGTGCTGCGAGCTGCGAAAGGTAGAGCCAAATATTAGGGCGCTAGCCGGCAAAAAAGCCTGGATTACCGGCATTCGCCGCGACCAGTCTAAGACTCGCGGTGATATTGGCCTGGTTGAGTGGGATTCTCAGTTCAACAACGTCAAAATCAACGCGCTTGCGGCCTGGACCGAAAAAAAGGTCTGGGGATATATATCCCAGAACAATGTTTCATATAACCCGCTTCACGACCGTAACTATCCTAGCATAGGCTGCACCTACTGCACAAAAGCTGTGGCGCCAGGCGCAGACCCCAGGTCTGGCCGATGGCAGGGCTTTGATAAAGACGAGTGCGGTATACAGTTGGGATCAGAAAGCATTAGCCTTAACGTCGAGAAAAATAACTAGTCGAAACTTACCAAGAGGAGTACAAAATATGCAGAAGGGTGTAACCCTTTGGTTTACCGGTCTTTCGGGCAGTGGCAAGTCCACCATAGCCACCAACGTAGAGGCGATACTAAAGGCCCAGGATCTTAAGGTCGAGGTCTTGGATGGCGATGAGGTCAGGACCAATCTGAGCAAGGGGCTTGGCTTTAGCAAGGAAGACCGCGATACCAATATCAGGCGAATTGCCTATGTGGCGAAGCTGCTGACCCGCAACGGAGTCCTGGCTATTACCGCTGCCATTTCACCATACCGAGAGATAAGGGACGAGGCCCGAGAGAACATCGGCGACTTCGTAGAGGTATACGTAAAATGCCCTCTGGACAAGCTCGTAGAGAGAGATGTCAAAGGACTCTATGAGAAAGCAATTAAGGGTGAGATAGCTAATTTTACCGGCGTTTCTGATCCATACGAAGAGCCGCTGAACCCTGAGGTAGTGGTGGAGACAGACAAAGAGACCGTAGAGGAAAGCACGGCTAAAGTCCTGGGTGTGCTGGCGGAGAAGGGTTACATACCTGCATCAAGTGTTCCACAGACAATAGAGGCCAAATGACAGCGATTTCAGACACAGCTAAAGGAATAACTCCTCACGGCGGAAAGCTTGTAAATCTGGAAGCCCCTTCCGGGCAGGCTGCGGAGCTGAAAAAAGAGGCCGAAGGGCTAAAAAGGGTCCAGCTTGGCCCCAGAGAGACCTCAGACCTGGAAATGCTCGGCATCGGCGCTTGCAGCCCTCTAACCGGTTTTATGAACAGAGAGGACTATACTGGCGTGGTCAAAGACATGCACCTGGCAAACGGCCAGTTGTGGTCCCTTCCTATAACGCTTTCTGTATCTTCTGAGCTATCCTCCTCCCTTAAAGAGGGAGAGAAGATAGCCCTGGTTGGTGAAAACAACGATATTCTAGCTACTATGACCGTGGAGGACATCTACACCTACGACAAAGCCTTAGAAGCTGAGTCGGTCTATCGCACTACTGAGGAGGCGCATCCCGGCGTGGCTGCCATGTATGCTCAGGAAGACGTTCTTATTGGCGGCCCGGTTTCTATTATTCAGCGTGCCCCTCACGATAATTTCCTTGAGTACAGACTTACTCCTACCGAGACCAGAGCGGCATTCGCCGAGAGAGGCTGGCAGCGTATAGTCGGCTTCCAGACCAGGAACCCGGTGCATCGCGCCCATGAGTATATCCAGAAGTGCGCGCTGGAGGCTGTGGATGGTCTTCTTCTGCACCCGCTGGTAGGCGAGACGAAGGGCGACGATATACCAGCAGACGTGAGAATGAGCTGCTATCAGGCGCTCCTGGAGAACTACTACCCTAAAGACAGAGTGCTTCTATCGGTCTTTCCCGCGGCCATGCGCTATTCCGGTCCCAGGGAAGCAGTCTTTCACGCCTTGGTGCGAAAGAACTATGGCTGTACCCATTTCATCGTGGGTCGCGACCATGCCGGCGTAGGCAGCTACTATGGCACTTACGAAGCCCAGGACTTACTGAAGCAATTATCTCCGGAGGAGCTAGGAATAGCGCCGCTGTTCTTCGATAACACCTTCTTCTGCAAGAAATGCGAAGGCATGGCCTCCCTGAAGACCTGCCCCCACGATACCAGCCATCACGTAAGCCTGAGCGGCACTCAGGTACGCAACATGCTGACTGCCGGAGAGTTGCCACCGCCTGAGTTTTCTAGGCCAGAAGTGGCGAAGGTGCTCATAGAGTCTATGATAAGCTCGTAAGCCAGCTACGGTTTTCAAATAGATAGCTATGTGTTAACATCGCCTCCGTCGGCGTCCTTCAGCGTACATTTATACCTGAAATAGGGCTTATTCGACCATTTTTGACCGTGGTTGTTTGCTGTCGTCCGCCAAGTTTGCTGTCAGATTTGCTGTCAAAAGAATGATCAAGCGCGGAGGTACTTTCACTTTCAGTACCCTAACTGCGGGTCGAGGGATTGGAACAGGTGGTGATTAGCGTGGTCTTGACCTCTCGTGGTCTTTCAGTACCCTAACTGCGGGTCGAGGGATTGGAACATCACCCGCCCTCAGGTCCTGGTAGCAGCGGCTCTGTACTTTCAGTACCCTAACTGCGGGTCGAGGGATTGGAACGATGGAACCACCAACCCAAATGGTCTTCACTTTAGGCACTTTCAGTACCCTAACTGCGGGTCGAGGGATTGGAACTTCTGGATGCTGTTGACGAGGCGGTATAGTTGCTCTGCTTTCAGTACCCTAACTGCGGGTCGAGGGATTGGAACCTGTGGATAATTCTTGTAGCAACTCCAATTGCTCTTACTTTCAGTACCCTAACTGCGGGTCGAGGGATTGGAACCAATCGTTAAGTCTGTCTAATAAGCGTTCTATAGAAACTTTCAGTACCCTAACTGCGGGTCGAGGGATTGGAACGCTATCAGCGCATCAGGTTTAGGGCGACACTTACGAGCTTTCAGTACCCTAACTGCGGGTCGAGGGATTGGAACAACAGCAGCCTGCGCCGAGACTCTGGAAACCATAGGTACTTTCAGTACCCTAACTGCGGGTCGAGGGATTGGAACTCGCTCTTCTGGCTTCTGCCCACCTTGATGTATTTTCTTTCAGTACCCTAACTGCGGGTCGAGGGATTGGAACTTAGCCACCTCCTGATCTAATTCCTTCGGCGGAAGGCTTTCAGTACCCTAACTGCGGGTCGAGGGATTGGAACAAAGTTGGTTTATCTTCATAAATATTCACATCTTCGAACTTTCAGTACCCTAACTGCGGGTCGAGGGATTGGAACGCCGCGTAGGTAAAGCTGTTCAGGGTGGCCATGGAGGTCTTTCAGTACCCTAACTGCGGGTCGAGGGATTGGAACCTCGATAGATGCCCTTCGGCAGATGATACGTGACCGCCTTTCAGTACCCTAACTGCGGGTCGAGGGATTGGAACACGCCAAGTACATGAACAGAGCAATATTGGCCCAGAACGCTTTCAGTACCCTAACTGCGGGTCGAGGGATTGGAACACTTCATATCGACTACCCAATGTACATCATACTCTGAGCTTTCAGTACCCTAACTGCGGGTCGAGGGATTGGAACCAACACGTTAGTGATGTGCATATATATAGTAACGATATCTTTCAGTACCCTAACTGCGGGTCGAGGGATTGGAACCGGGCAAACTTGCTAATACCTAACACCTTACCATTCTTTCAGTACCCTAACTGCGGGTCGAGGGATTGGAACAGCGGTACGACTGGTGCAACTAGCATTACGTTAAAGCTTTCAGTACCCTAACTGCGGGTCGAGGGATTGGAACAAGCAAACTTCTTGGGGATGCGACCCGGTGTACTTTCTTTCAGTACCCTAACTGCGGGTCGAGGGATTGGAACGTTACTGCGGTAATCGCCAACCTTCCAGCTCCAGCTCTCTTTCAGTACCCTAACTGCGGGTCGAGGGATTGGAACAGCGTGATTATTTCGTCGCCCAGGTCGGCGCGCTGCGCCTTTCAGTACCCTAACTGCGGGTCGAGGGATTGGAACCACGTCTGACGAAGACGGCGATGGCGAGCTTGAGAGCGAGCTTTCAGTACCCTAACTGCGGGTCGAGGGATTGGAACAGTCCACCATTTCGATAACCATATCCTCATGCTGGCATACCTTTCAGTACCCTAACTGCGGGTCGAGGGATTGGAACATGTGGACCTGGGCCTATTTCATAAAAAAGTCAATAACTTTCAGTACCCTAACTGCGGGTCGAGGGATTGGAACACAAGCTCATCTTCAGGCACTTCAAATAGCAGCTCGTCGCTTTCAGTACCCTAACTGCGGGTCGAGGGATTGGAACATACGGGTGAGGAGCTACTACAGATTCTCGGACTGCCTTTCAGTACCCTAACTGCGGGTCGAGGGATTGGAACATCGAGGAGATTGATTTTTCGTGATGCCAAGAGTCTCTTTCAGTACCCTAACTGCGGGTCGAGGGATTGGAACAAAAATGTTGGCAGGCGTGGGATATCCTCAAGGCCAACTTTCAGTACCCTAACTGCGGGTCGAGGGATTGGAACTCTACAAGCCGCCGCGCCTCGGTGGGCGCTACGTTATCTTTCAGTACCCTAACTGCGGGTCGAGGGATTGGAACCCCGCCGTTGATAATCCACTGGCGGGATGCTCCACCGAACTTTCAGTACCCTAACTGCGGGTCGAGGGATTGGAACACGTCGTCGAGTAACACCTTCTATCCAATCCTGGAGCTTTCAGTACCCTAACTGCGGGTCGAGGGATTGGAACGAGAAGAAAGATGAAGTATACAATGCAGGACTTAGCCTTTCAGTACCCTAACTGCGGGTCGAGGGATTGGAACGCGCACCGCGGTTCCAAGGACAATGACCCAAAGACACTTTCAGTACCCTAACTGCGGGTCGAGGGATTGGAACCGCAACAAGGAGCTTTATAATAGTTTTATAATTACAACTTTCAGTACCCTAACTGCGGGTCGAGGGATTGGAACCGCTTGCGAATTTCGTTGTATATATGGCTAATAAGACTCTCGAACTCCTTTCAAGGCGCTTCTTGGGCATCTCAGAGGCTTTGTTATATGCTCTAATAATAGACGTTAGTAAGGATTTTCGCAAGGGGTATTTCTGCGCAATTTCCTCATAGAGTTGCGGAGGCTATTGAGCATAAAAAGACCAAAATAGCTTGAAAAAAGGGTTCAAAGCAGCTTTATACCCTTAAAGTTTGTGTCTTGAGTAAGATTAGCAACAAGGGTTGCGAAGATAGGCCCTTCGAGAGCCTCAGGACAAGTCTCTTCTGGCTATTCCGGGTGGCATACCTGGTAGTATGGACATGTTTCCGGACAGACATGCGGCAGACCAGGGTCAATCTCCTCTTCTACCAGGCGTGCTCTCTCATCTCTGGACTCGATGAACCACTGGCGCAGCTCATCATCAATATGGTGAATGTCCCGCTCGATGAGCACTTGACCATCTTCCAAGGATACGTAGACCACGCACCCAATATTGACCGGATATTCATAAATACTTTCGATAGCAAGCGCGTATCCAGTGGCGCTGAGGCGGTGGAATGGCTCTTTGCGCCCGAATTTGATGTCCACCACCATCTGCTCCGACCATACGAAGGCATCGGCGGAGAGATGTGGCTTTAGTCCCAGGAAAGAGCCGTTGATCCTCTGCTCAACAATTACCGGCAGGGCCAAATTCACCAGAGAGTCTATGCCAATGTGTGGCTGGTGCGCCAGCACTTCCTGCACCCGGGTGACGATCCGTCGCGCCTGGAAGCTCCAGAGGATGGACCCCTTATCCGGCAGGCTTTCATCCAGAGCGCCATCCTGAGGCTCTCGAAGGGCAGAGGCATCATCTGTAGGAGAGAGATCAGGATAGTCCAGCACACTCAGAGCTTTAACCGGGTCATCTTCGCAGGCATAGAGCGCGCGTTTGGCGGACAGAATGATGCGCTCCAGCAGGGCATGAAGATACGCCCCCTGGACCATCTGACGGCTGGGCGGCACATTTACCCTCAGCACATGTCGTAGATAAAGGTCTCTTCCGGTGGGACAATACTGGCCGGCCACCTCTGAGACGCCTAGAGTAGTATCGTAGATAGGGCTAAGCGGCGGACGGTGCCAGTTCCAGCCCCGCAAGTCCTCGGCCACTCCCCGGGCCCGTGCCTGAGGCGCAAGGTGACGCAAGACCCAGCGTTTTTCTTCTTCCGATAGAAAGTACATTTTTTATCCTCCTCCTTCACCATACATCCGGGCATAGATTTCGGAATTCACAGTCGGTGCAGCGGCCGCCGATGCGGGTGGGCGGCGGGACTGACTCCTGTGCGATTGCGGCTCGGATCTCCCGCAGCGCTTTGTGGACCCAGCCGCGCATGTTGGAGGTGATGCGCACCTCTACGGCCCGCCGTTGTGGTATTAGATAGATGAAGCCTCGACGCACCGGCTTTCGCCAGACCTCCTCCACCAGCAGCGCGTAGGCCGTAAGCTGGTACTTGTGATTGAGGCCAATGTTGTCTTCCGAGTTCTTGAAGTCCACCGGTATGATCTCTCCTGGGGTCGTCTCGGTCCGCTCATCCGGAGCTTGACCGTCCTCAGCCTGGTCGGAGGACTGACGGGTAGGACTGGTCTCGATGATCATATCGAGCCGGCCTCGCATGCCCAGCCGGTCCGAGGATACGGCGACGTCGAAGCGCCGCTTGCCCTCGGTCAGGCCGTAGGCTCGCAGGTTGCGCCGCTCCTCAAGCTCGGCGATGCGCTCATGCTCCAGCTTGCCTTCGTACATCTTGTAAGTGGTGGGACGGGCTTTTACCGGAAGCAAATAAGTGTAGTAGACGATGCGCGGGCAGTATGGGTACTGCTTCACATCGCTCACCGTCAGCATAAGACCTGTCCTGAGCCCCGTCGAAGGAGGCGCTGGCGCTTCCACTGATGGAGCAGAGCTAGCGGTCCACGGTATAGTCACTGGTCACCACCTCCTTCATCAGGCGCGCGTCCTTCTCGCACACCGGCACAAGCTGGATGCGGGCCGGCTTACCACCGATAATGCGCCGCAGGCGCTGAAGTATCTCCCCTTGCCGGTTATGGTTCAGCTCACCCAGGAACGCGCTGTACTGGATACGAGCCAGACCATAGTCCAGGCAAGCATCCGCCACCTTGGCCCGCGTCCCGTCGTGTGGTATATCGTAGAGTAGTAGTACAGTAGTCATGAGTGCCTTTATTCCGTATATCTTATAAGGTCAGGCCTGTAGTTGAGGAATACTGACAATCTAGAATCCAGGGATCACCTGATGTATTTAGTCTTCTCCTGATACTGCTTAATGACTTAACTCGTACAGGAACTAAAAGAGAATTGGCTTCTATCCATAAGCCCATTTCAAGCCGAGATTGAAATTCTTTTACCAGGCCAGATGGCAATACCTCGATGGTGCCATCAGCTTTCTCAATTACCTCTTCAACCCAATCTTGGTGCGCTCCTGCTAGAACACGCTCTTCAAATTTATAAATATCAGGATGAGTTAACGATTCCTCGAAAGCCTGCTCATCACTATCATGAAATCCATCAATATATACCCTATTTGCAATATCAACGAGATCGTTTTCGGAGACTGGATTAGCTATACTTCGCAATTCTTCAAGAGTGCGCCATACTCTGCACGTTGATATATGTGACTTGCCAGTACACTCACAATAAAGATGATGCTGGTTTACCTGATCCGTGTATATCACTATCGGCATGGGTGACACATTTGTGCCAGCTCTATTAACGCGACCCATGCGCTGAACAAGAGCATCAATAGGTGCCGGTTCTAGAAACGCCTGATCAAAATCGACATCAAGACTAACCTCAACTACCTGTGTAGCTACTAGAACCTTTGGTAGGACCAATTCGATTAATTGTCTCTCAATACGGTTCCTATCCTCTTGATTGAATCTGCTATGCAGAAGGCAAGCCCCTTCACCATAGCGACTAACTAATCTATCGAATACCTCTTGTGCCGTGCGAGGATGATTACATACTATTAATGTCGAACTGCTTGAATCTATAGCATCTATGACCTTATCCAGATTTTCTAATATAGCTCCATTTCTGATCTCAATGAAGTGACGCTTACGATCAAGAATCTCTCTATCTTTTTCTTGTGTTGCATCTGGAACGATGGTAGGAATATTCCCAAGTGCTTCCCGAATAAGAGATTCAAGAAAGTTAGGCAACGTAGCAGAGAGAAAAAGACTTCTCGCCCCCCAGTTACTTACTAACTTAGCTGTAGCTAGGGTTAGACCAAGTACTCTAGGATCATACGCGTGAATCTCATCGAAGATAAAGCAGGAATTAGGAAATTCGGCGAGCATAGTCTCCCATCCCTTACCCCGCAGCATGTAACGTAATATCTGATGTGGAGTGCATATCCGAATGGGAAACCACATCTCACGTGCTAAGTTCCTCAATATATGTGCTATTGATTGCCGATGAAGCTGAGAACTGTCATCTCCTGTAGCCTCCAATATTGTATAAAGGGCAGCAGTTGCTCGCGAATGCAGCAATCCTACATTCTTTGCACCAAAAATGCCGGGTTTGCTCTTGGACACTCCGGGCCCTAAACGTCGGTACATAGCATTAATGCTTGCGGTGTACGGAAGAACATAAAAGAGACGCCCATTTTGACGCTGGTTACGCTGTGCCCAAAGTAACGCAGCTTCTGTCTTACCTGATCCAGTAGGTGCTCTAAGAATTGCTGATCCTTCAGTGCCACCTATGCCCAGTTGAAAAGGGCGTGGCTCCATTCTAAGCACAGAAAACGATTTAATGTCTGGGATCTGCTGAGGTAAATGATGAGCGCTTCCCAAGTGGTCTGCGGCGACGGTGAGTCCTCGCACTAGACATGCCTCATACCGTTCTATGAATGGTATCTCACGACGCTGTCCACCTTTTCCTGATCTCCGGCTTAGCCATGACCTGTCTAGCGCAAGAGCGGTAATATCAGGCCGGTAATTTGCGAGATCTTCCCTATCCAATGCAGTACATATCTGTAGCCAAACATCGCGAAAGAATTCTTGGTTTTCTTGCCACTCCTGCACCATTTCTTCCCAAATCGGAGTAGAATAATCACTCCAAGGAATCTGCTCGCTTGGAAGGCACCCGAATCCAGAAACTGTAATACCGTCGCCAGGAAGACTCTTATGATGAGTCAGGATTGCCATAAGCACGCTAGGATGAATATCACGTATAGATGAGGCAAGCGCGGCTGATAAAACCTCGTGACGTTTGCCCCCCCAGTCTTTTTGTTCACCGCGCAGCATCTTTTGAAATCCCGTAGCAATCTTACCGATGTCGTGCAACGCAATTGCGAGAAGCACACTTGACTCAAGCTTCTTTCGTTCTGTATTGGATAACGGAAGTAATTCTAGTAGAACCCTTCCTACATTGAGGCACCAAGTAGTATGTGCTATTAAGGATTCTCCAGAACTCTTGGCTAGAATAAGCTCACTCATTGAAGCAACCATCTATGCAAGTAAACAACATCATCATCTCCTTCAGCATCCGAAGGATGGTGGAAATCGCTCCCTTCCACTTCAAAGCGTAGATCTCCAGTGGTAGGAAGCATTGCTTGATAGTGTCCGAAAGGTCCTGGCGACCTCACTTGCCCCATTCTAGTGTTGTCAAACCATTCAGGGAGACGAACTATTAGGCCAGCTACCCCCCTCTGTGGGTAGGGGATCAATGTTGGGCCTAGAAATCCTCTAAGCCTCGGTTCAAGTGTTACCTCTCGAACCGATTGTATCCATGCAATATCTTGTGATCGTCCGAAACGAGGGGTAGCTGATGGACTCTCGAAGGATGTCCTGAATCCTAAATTCGTTACGTACAGGTCGAGGCGCGGTGCCCAGTATACTTGACGATAGCTAATACCTTGTCCTTTACTGTGAAGATTTAATCGGCCTCGTTTATCCATTTGCCAACGGACCGTTCGTTCCAATTCTAAATCTCGTGATTCACATCGGAACTCAAAAGCGATAAGAGTCTCTTCCGGCCGAACAAAACGGCCAGCACACGCACTCAGAATGCCCAGCAGGTTGCTGTAGGCAGGCATAGGTGTGCTAATCTGAGTCCCACTGATGATTAAAGGGTGACGGAAGGAAGCCGTTACACCTTCAAGCCGCACATGTATAGCATCAATCGAAGTCACTGTAAATAGTCTCCGATTCTTAATGCTGCATCAATAGGAGTTGTCACCATTATTTGAATCCAGTGCCCTTCGCTGCCTTTTTCATGGCGTGGACCATCTAAGCTTGTTCCAGTAGTACTCTCTTTTGTTACCTTGTACCACCCGGCCAAGCCAAGAACCTCAGCTTCGTTCTTGAGATAGCCTGTACGAATTCCAACTAAGACTGGCGTCACTATGCGGTCGGAATAGTCTTTGATGATCTCCTTAAACATGTCCACTTTACAGATAGGTCCATCCAGATCGTTAAAAAGATGATTAAATATTGGATTACCACATGATAGACCTGCCAATATAATCACTTTAGGTGAGACATCTGTACCGAACTGAGCCTGTTTTGCACCCCCTCTAAGAACAGCCAAAGCACGAATAAGAACAGAGGCTCTTTCTCTACGGACATTTGATATATCAGCCATTTGATAAATTCGCCCTAATTTGCCACTTTCTGTTACTGTTTTGTACGGCTCTTCATCTGTAACATTTTTAATCTTGCCTTCTCTCAAGAATCTTCTAGCGCTTGTTTCCTCTAGCTCTATGCGGTCACCTACATTCCAGAATACGCCTAGCCGACTAAAGTCCAAGCAAAAGATAGCCTGAAGATGGGTATTATAAAACCGAGTAGTATAGGGTAATGGGCTTGTTGCATTCTCAATAAAATTGACATCTTTTTCTAGTCTTCCGCTTTCTTTTAGTGCTTCGGCATTAGAGCGCAGTAATGAGCGTACTTCTTGTAAATCTGATTGAGCTAATGCGAGTTTTACGTTATCGGCTAATTCTTTGTTAAACTCCTGAAGTCTTATACTAGCGGCCTTTTTTCTATCTTGGCGACCACCTACAGTTTCGAGAAATCGTTCGATCTCTGCTTCTGCCAAAGCTGTAGGTTCATACTTTGTTAAGTGAACAAATCCTTCATCATTTCCTCTCCAGCCGGTAGATCGAAGTGAAGTCAGAAGTGAAGCCGCAAAAGGTGAAGCTCGCATAACTGCCTTAGTCTTCATGTCATCTGCCTCTTCATTATCTTCCTCTCCGATCTCTGCTGAATCCCTACGTCGTCCCTGTCCTTCTTGAGTACGCATGTATCCAAAGATATCATCCTCAGGGAAATCTACAGGATTGAGCTGCGGAGCAATCTTATTGACATTTCCTCTTGGGTTCCATCCAATAGCTTTAGGATCACTGACGGGCCATCCAGCTTCCGCTACAGCAGTGTTTCGCAACCACCGCTTCCATGCTTGAGCAGAGACATATGGAATTTGAAAGCGGCCATTTTGAAAAGTTTTTGGTATTGTTACATTCCGGTCCTCACCATCGCCAAGGCCAGCCCCATTTAGGAAAGCCCCATCGGCTTGGATCAAAAATGTACCGGCAATATGGGTTAGCCTTATATTATTGTTATCCACTAGTGATACCTCCTTCTCAGAATTACTTAGCTGTCTTGTATAGGTTGGCTAGAACCAAATGCATTTGAAAGAGACGTTCTACCTCCCATGATTGTCCATCTTCGTTCCTTATAAAGTACTCCCATTCATCGTAGGAAAGTTTATATGATGATGCCTCTAATTCATCGTCTACATAAACGAGTTGATTCCTGAACCATTCTAAGCCGATGTCACGTCGGCGCAGTCTCATTAATATATCACGATGAAACCGATCAAGGCCGCGGCGGTCTACGTAGTCTAGGAATATTTGCCTTAAACCATCTTCGACTTTAGCTGGAAGACCTGTATACTCATTCGAATGAGGAATGCTAACGGCTGGAAGCTTAGTCATATGCTGCCATTCTGTCCACAAGAGACGCATCTCAAACAGGAGTTCAAAAATAAATACTCTACTGTTATTATTGGTACATAGGTCCTCCCAAGCTCCGTATGTAAAGCCAGAATAAGTCTCAGCAAGACGAATAAACTGGCCCTTTAGCCAACCTGTCCCTACACCACCTCGAGCCATCCTATTAAGCAATTCTGGATGCTCCTTTACGTACTCCATGTAAAAATGAGTAGAATAATATAATATCTCTCGCATCTTTATGGATTCTGATGGGCTGTCTTTTGAACTATCAATAAATGGTTCTATCTCGGTTGGATGGTAAAGGCAATAGCGAATAAGCTTCCATCCTCCAAAAGACACCGCGATCCCAGCTGTACTCTCATTTAGTGGAAAAAGGCCATAATAATCGTTAAGTGAGAATTTATGCGAACGTGCTAGCTCAATCATCACGCCGCGAACTAGGCTGCGGTTTGTGGGTTCTGAGAAAGCCTCTTCACGCCGGATTCGTTCTACCGTTTTTGAGTCAGAACTCTCAATGACTTTTTTTGCTAGCATGCATGCAGCAGACAATGTTCTTGAGGTATGTCCGCATATCTTTGTCTGGTATAAAGTAAATAGCCTTGGGCTTGCGCCCGTTCTTTTTCCACGTGGGTATAGTCCAGCATAGTCTTGACGGGCATTAATGCAATGAAAGAATGGACGCTCTTTCTTTCCTTCACTTTCAATAAGCTTTTGAATCTCTAGGCGTAATCCATGGTCAATCGCATCTGCCAAGAATAGCAACACTGGGTTAGGAATTTCCTCTATGATGCAGTCTGGTGAGGAGCCAGAGTTAGTAAACCGCCATACGTTAAGAGTTGTCCCAGGTGTAATTATAGAGAGTCTATTAGTTTCTCGAAGCCTCCCAATGAAATCCAATAAACGTGTTATAACCGCTCGACTTCCTTCTTTAGCTCCTAAAGTATTGAAATTGCCGGCACGAATTCGAGCCTGAATTTCGCCCACAATGTCTCTCACAAGTTCATACCACATTTCAATAGAGGTAGACTGGAACACAGAGAGCCTACCATCTAACAACAACAGGCTGAGGGGTAGATAATGAATAGCAAAAAGGCATTTTGCACAAAGGTGTACAGAACGTGATGCGGCTGGAAGAGCTTGCGCGTCGCTTCCCAGGCTTCCAGCCAATGGAAACCAATCTCGGCCAATCCATTTATCTTCAGGAGCATTCTTGCCGCTGGCTTCAACGGCGGCTATACAAACAGCGGCAAAATCAAAATTCGTGGGGCTACCACAAGATTCGCACCTAGGACCTTCAGATGTTTCCTGTATATTATCGAGGAATCCCTGTAGTGTAGCGCAGTAAATGGCGATGTTGTCTTTTGATGGTCCTATACCTTTTTTATAACCATAGCCATTTTGAAACAAAGGATTATTTGTTCCAAAAATTTGTGAGAAACTTGATAATCTTTGGTTCCATGATGCCAGCCTTTTACCATCGCCGTGTATGTTTCTTATATGGTCAAGAGTAAGGTCTTGAACGTCATCGAGATCAGCCAATATGGCAATAGTAGCTAATCCAGTATCAACAAACGGGTTACCTGTTAGTTCAATTTTTATGGTGGAAGCATTAATAACTTTATTCATTACCATCTCCCAATAAAAGGTCTATATATCTTGCCCTCGCCTCGCACATAAGTGGCCAGGTGGCGGGCTTGGGACGCCAGGATGGTGCGGAGCTTGTGCTTTTTGCCTTCGTAGGGCTCTTCACCGTCCAGGCGCTCGTTTATCCGCTCGGCCAGGAGGCGGCGCGTACTTTCGGTCAGGCGGCCGTCTTCTACTTCCAGCTTGACGCCGCGGTTTAGCAGGCCGAAGACGGTCCTGTCTACGACCATCTGACGAAATTCTTCTATGAGGTCCAGCACCAGTGATGGCTTGCCGGCCCGGTCCACGTGGACGAAGCCGGCGTATGGGTCCAGCCCTGCGAGGACCACCGATCTCTCGATGTGGCCGTACAGGATGCCGTAGCCATAGTTCAGGATGGAGTTCACCAGGTCGCTGGCGCCGCGGGTCTCCCGTCCATCCCAGCCAGTGTCCGGCACCAGCAGGTCTCGGGCTGTCTCCCAGTAGAGCTTGGCGGCGTGGGCCTCCAGGCTAATAAGCTCCTGACGGATTGTATCTATATTCTCTCCCTGAAGCGCCTCTATACGCCGCTGGTAGTCCTGGATGCGGAAGGCGGCCTCTCTGGCCTGGTCGTAGCGGTCGAAGTCGGTCTGACGGCGGTTTTTGGCCATGTAGCGCAGCAGATTGGCCTGGTTTGCCAGCTTGCCCGCGGCAAAGGCCACCCCCAGGACAACTCCCCGCTGGTCTAAGAAAGCCATAAGCTGTTCGCGCCGCGTTCTGACGGTGCCGGTGAGGGCCGGGGAGATGAGCCGGGCGTAGGGCGATCCGCTTCTGGAGAGAAAGGTGATATCTATGCCACGCTCGGCGCACTCCCGGATGACGTCGCTGGAGAGCGATACCCCTCCTGAGAGCACCAGCACATGCTCCAGTCCATAGAGAGGACGCTCCTCCACGACCTCACCCTTCACCGTTACCCGCACCCGCTCCGAGTGCTTTCCGATGAAGGCTCCAAACTGCTCAATTATAAGCTCTGCCATATTTCTTACCCCCAGCACGTCTATACCATTATGTCCTATGTGGCGCCTCTCGACCAGGCTCGGCAAGCGTATTTTAGTCCTGCCAGCGCAGCCTCATCCAGCCGCCGCCCTTTGTGCAGTCCTTGCCAACGTGGGTCACGGTGGCCCAGAGCAGCCAGGGGATGAAGGGACGCAGGTCGCCTTTGAAGGTTATCTCGCCTACCAGTCCGCCGATGGGAGTGGCGCGTCCCTGCCGTGCGGAATAGCTGGCAACGTCCATCCAGCGAGTGCGGTCCTCTGCTACCTGGATATCTTCCGCACTCTGAAGCAGGGTTACATGATCAAAGCCGGGATGGGCGCCTGTGGCGGTCTGCGTAAGGTCTGTAAGGCGGCGCAGCAGTCTCCGCAGCAACAGGGGGAAGGTGAGCCGGTGGACCAGTCCTTTGTCTGCTATCAGCCGCATGGGAGTCAGGAGCTCGATTGTGACCGCCTCCGGCGCTCCAAGCACCTGAGCTGCCGCCAGGATGCTCTCATGGGTCACGGCCAGTTCCGGCGCCCGCACGACTCGCTCGCTCTGCCGGTAAATCTCCTGTGTCTGCTCGGAGAAGGGATCGCTGGCCTCGATGCTCAATACCGCGAACTTGCCGGGCGCGTACCCCCGGTTGCCTATGCCGATATCGCCCATCCGCTGCACTCCAAGAACCGCGTAGGGGAGCAGCGACCGCGCATCGCCGAACAGTGTGACCCCAAAAGAGAAGCTCTCTCCCTGGTGGTATATAGTCTTCTTTTCTAAAGGCGGCTCAACAGTGCAAGGCCGGGCAACCTCCACCCCCCGCCGGCTGTCCTCGTCTGCGGTAGCGAGCAGAGCGCACACCGGACAGGCCTGGCGAATCATGGCGTCAGAGCAGACACGACCCCGCTGGTCCAGGCAGAAGTCCTGCCGCAACGCGCCGAAGAAAGCTCCCCGTACCATCGATCCTTTATAGACTGGCACAGCTATATCAGTCTGTGCCTGGCACTTGAAGCTAAGGATATGGGCTTGGAGATTCACTATTTCACAATCCTCGTTCTTAGTCTAAGTATGCTACACTATCGTAATAAGGGAATCCGCTGATTAGCGTACTCTAGGGTATTAAAAAAGTCAAGCCTAATTTTATGAAAAAAGTGAAAGAGGTGACGTATTCGTCGATAGGTAGCCCAATTTAGTGAGCCTAACCGTCGCTGCCTCAGACGAGACTTGGAAGGATGTCTGAACTCGTTGCAGTAATATCTGTCCAGTAGATGATTCCGGGTGAGTTGGACCGAAGAAACCAGAACCATCAAACACTGCTGCGACGAGTTGGCGTACCCTTGTGATGGGCATCAGATATGCACCAGAAGCATAACCAGCCTGCCATTCTATCCAGTCAACTGTTTTCGAATTCAATATGCCAGCACGTTTGCATACCAGACCCAGGGTATTGCTATCCCCAGGGTATAATGACATGCTAATTGACCTACTTATAGAGCCGAGAAAGTTGTGAAACTTAACATGCCCTAATTCATGGGTTAATGTTGTCCGTAGCCTGTTCTCACGCCAAGGCTGCTCGGATAGCTCACGCGCGATACCTACACGGGGTTTTTTGTGGTCTGGAGAAAACTTTGTAACACCTTGGATATCCTCACTTTCTGTTGTCAGGTCAGCGTATAGGTCTAAATCATCTGTCTCCTGCTCGAGAAGAATCGTGAGATCATTGGTGCTCACGGGATATGTGACTATCCCATATTTTCCCTGCAAGAAAGCAGCCATAAAGGCTTCGCACTCTTGGTCAATCTCTCTGGGTTCATAGTGAGGACGTTGAGAGAGTCTTCCGGAGCGGTCTGGAATCCACTTCATTATTCTCTTATTCCCCTTTAAGAGCTTTTCGAAACGCCAGAAACGCCTTTTCAACCGTTTCAGGCTGATAGGACCCTTCGCGTAGGTCCTCAGGGAACTGGCCTGCTAAGAATTGGATATAGTCGAGAGGTATTTTTAGTTCTCTTGCCAACTGCTTAAGTAGAAAGTCAGACGGTGGATTGCGACGGTCTCGTTCAAGGTCATTGAGGTATTGAGCAGAGATAGGAGCGCCATCCTCCTTCTTTATTCGAGCAGCCAGGTCCTTCTGGCTAAGCCCAAATTCTTTGCGTTGGTTCAAAATAAACTGCCCAAATGTCATTACTACCTCTTTTTGATACAAGGCATCCGCTGATTAGCAGATTATCATATTTATCCTTAGGGTTCAAGACTCCGATCCGACTCATAATAAAAAGTTACCGGAAATAGTAATGTTGCCTCATAAAATCGCAGATACTCGATTTATCGGTACTGTTACTCAAAGTTAAGGGCAACATGATCTATGCGAGCATTGAGGAGTATGCAGTAGGCGTAAGCGCTATCTGGCTGCGTAGAGCATGCAAAGGTGGCTTGTGTTCAACGTTTTGCTGTCAAATTAAGCCGAATTATCTTGTGGTAATAGAAAACGGCCCAAAAGGGCCGTTTTTGTATCGATATTTGGAGGCGACGAGCGGATTCGAACCGCTGATAGGGATTTTGCAGACCCCCGCCTTAACCACTTGGCCACGTCGCCAAAATATTGGAGCGGAAGACGGGATTCGAACCCGCGGCCTTCTCCTTGGCAAGGAGATGCTCTACCGCTGAGCTACTTCCGCGCCTTGATTTTAATGGTGCCGAGGAGGAGACTTGAACTCCTACGGGGTTTCCCCCACTGCCCCCTCAAGACAGCGTGTCTACCGATTCCACCACCTCGGCCAGTCCAAAATCCCCTTAAGAGTAGATTGGCAGGAGTGGAGGGACTCGAACCCCCGACCCGCGGTTTTGGAGACCGCTGCTCTCCCAAACTGAGCTACACTCCTTTAAGCAGCATTAGAATTATATCAGAGGGGTCATGCAGGGTCAAGGTCAAGACGGAGCGGGGAACGTGTCAACTCATATAAGAATGTTACCGAAGTGGGACAGTTCACTCATATAGGAATGTTACCGAGCGGCGCTGGTTACCTCCTTTCTTTTCGTCTCAGCGTCTAGCAACTGGGGCTGCCATAGCCTCTCCACAGCCTGGTAGATCTTCTCCCGCAGCTGTCGCGGGTTGGTTTCCGCGTAGAGCGCTGCGAGTCTGGCCTCCTGCTCGGGAGCGAGTATCCCACTGGCCAGGAGCCGCTGGTACGGAGTCTGCGCCCGATCCCACTGGCGCACGAGCTTACCTGCTACCACGTCTTTGCCCACCAGGTGCAGCACCGGTTGAAACAGTGGGAGGACTGCTTTGCATGGCTCCCTTAATCACAAAAACTAAAATGCTATTGATGTCACTGCTAAGTTGGTTAGCAGCAATACTTGGAGCAATGTGGGCAATGTTTTGGTTATTCGTATTCATCTTTGTCCAATTTCAACCAGCTTATGAGGAGCTTGGTCTGGAGGCATCCGGAACTGTGGTCCATACACAACTTTACCGATTTCCGCTGCCTGTACAACGTCTGAAGCTGCTGCACGAAGAAATTTCTTGGATAGAGTATGGAGAGTCTAGAGAGGAGAAAGGACGAATGTTCTTTCTGCGCGGTGACGGCTCTGTATTATTTAGACTCGGGCTGCGTATTAGGCGCGCAGATGTCTACAATGTGGCAAGAAAGCTTGATAGACAAGTGGAATTCTCCGAGCGTATAGAGTAGGCTTAATAGCCTTAAATCGTTGTCTGAGCTTGCCCATATCATAGTCAAAGGTCCAATGATCATGTTGATATGTGTCTATGTTCGTAGTTCTTTTCGACATCATCAAGGAACATGGCCTATCGAGCCCGAGCTAATTCTATCTAGCCGGCGGACAACAAGACCATCAGTGAGAGGCCAGACGCCGCCGTGAACGGCGGGCCTAAAGAAGGTTACAGAAGCCCGGCCTTCCCTTCGACGAGGCTCAGTAGAGGCAGGTCGGCGGCTCATCCACCCTCCCATGATTACCGAATTAGATTGTAATTTTCATAAGCTTGTAGCATAGAGTCCAAATCTGCCATAGGCTTCTTGTGGTGAGACTCTCGAACCATAGTTCGGTGGTGCTCACGCCTTTTGATCACCCTGAAGCGCTTAAGAGCCGCCCTTGGTAATGTATAGAGGCAATGGGTCCAAGGGGCTGTAAGGTTGGCCCTCCTTGTGAACCAAAGTTAGGCCCGCGAGTATGGAGCATCACCTGACATATCCTAACCCCTTCTTCAGGTTCGGCCTCCGAAAGCGACAGATATAGCCGGGTTTCAGGAATAGGATAGGCCCACTTGAAGTAACTGTCAGGCTTCAGTGGCGGTTTCAAAGAGCCTGGCTCTGTTTCGCCGCCCTGATAGCCCTTAATTATTTTGAAGTAACCCTGGATAACTTCCGAGTGGTAAGCAGAGGCGATCTCCGGAGTTAGGTTAATGCCTACTCTATTTGTGAGATCATGGGAAAGCCCCGAGTCTATGGCGCCTCGGCGGGCCTCTAGATCAGCCCTGAGAGCCTCTTCTGACCAGTAATCTATTGCCTCGGGGACCCCTAGAATCTCTACCCTAAGAATAAGTACCTTAGGATAGTCTTGTATCTTTTCAAAGGGTCTTCCACAGCAGGGGCACACCTTGTCTGTACTCATAAACTACACCTTTATTGTCGAAGCAATCCCCCATGCGGGCTTGTCGGGAAGGACACCCCGAAGGATGAAAATAACCGCTGCGGTGAGAGCCCGTTGGGTAGAGACGCAACATGTTGCGTCTCTACGGGCCTCGGACCAAGTACAATCGCTATTTTCGAAGCAACAAAGTGAGCTAGGTCTAAAAATATTTTAACGTTTAGCCTCAGGATTCACAGGGTTCTCAAGCTCACCATCCATATACTGCTCCACGACCCTGACAGCGGACTCTGCGAAAGTAGCATAGCTGACGTCGGTGGGCCAGCCTACATGGGGGGTTAGTATTACGTTAGGGATACGGCGTATGTGGTGATCTGATGGCAGAGGCTCTTGTATGAAGACGTCTAGACCTGCGCCGGCTATGGCCTCTTCTTGAAGGACTTTGATAAGGGCTTCTTCATCTATAATCGCTCCTCTGGCAGTATTTACCAGAAATGCGTCCCGCTTCATAAGTCTTAGCTTCCTCTCGTCCAACAGGCCGCGGGTGTCTGGGTTCATAGCTAGATGTACCGAGACTATATCTGATTCTTTTAGAAGTCTCTCGAGGTCAACGCTTTCGGCTCCATACTCCGCGGCTCTCTCCGGAGTCATATTTCTACTCCAGACCAGCAGCTTCATCCCGAAGGACTTGGCTAGCCTTGCTGTTGCGCCACCTACTCTGCCTAGTCCTAAAAGGCCCAGGGTTTTTCCCTCCAGAGTCATGCCGAGGTAATTCGGCCAGTCGCCGGCTTTGAGACCAGCATCGTTCTGAGGGATCTGGCGCATTAGGGCTAGCATTAATGCGATGGCAAGCTCGGCGGTGGAGGCGCTGGAGCCACCGGGCGCCGTTGCTACCAGCACGCCGGCAGTTGTAGCCGCAGCTAGGTCTATATGAGCTATGCCGTTGCCGGTCTGGGAGATGAGTCGAAGGGATGGTGTGTCGTTGAAGAAGGTAGTATCAAACCTGGTGCGCTCGCGCAGGGCTATGATTGCATCCACGTCTTTTAGCTTTTCTTTGCGCTCCTGGGGAGCAAGGCTTTCAGTGAAGACAAGCACCTCGGCTTTCTTCTTGAGGCGCTCTACTGGAGGTGAATTCAGCAGGGCTTTGTGGTAGTCGTCAAGAATAGCGACACGCATCTACTTTCCCCTTTATGCTATCTCTGTGACCTTGAGCAGACACTTCAGGGTAGACACGCAGGTCTACCCCTACAAGGTCTACCTTGAGATGTCTACCCCTACAATCTATGAACGGTTCTTAATATAGCACAGCTACGTCTAGTTAGCTATATATGGACAGCTTGCCTTGCTGGAGGGAATCTCCGACTACGCCTCTTACTTGGTGCAGTATCTCAAAGTCCCATTCAGCGATGAAAGTGCTGGCGAGCCCTGTCTTACCCATGCGGGCTGTTCTGCCTATACGATGTATATAGTCCTCAGCGTTTTGAGGCGCATCGTAGTTTATGACATGAGCCACGTCCGGTATATCAAGCCCGCGGCTCGCAACGTTTGTTGCCACCAGGACGTTAAGCTTGCCCTCTTTGAAGTCGGATAACACCCGAAGGCGCTTGGTCTGGGGCAAGCCACCATGGATACCCTCGGCGTTGTAGCCTAGCTTGCGCAGCCTGGATGCCAGACGGTCTACCCCAACCTGCATATTGCAGAAGATGAGGGTGCGTGCCCCTTTACCGTGTTCCGTTAGCATACCCTCCACGCCCTTCAGCTTGTCTCGCTCTGCGACCTCATAATATACCTGCTGGATCTCCGGAACTGTCGCCTGTTCAGGATGAACGCTAATCCAAACTGGGTCTACCATATAATGGCGCACCATACGCTGTAGAAAGGGAGGTATCGTAGCGGAGAACAGCGCTGTCTGCCGCTCTTTAGGAGTGATGCGGAGAATGCGCTCCATGTCTGGGGCGAAACCGATATCAAGCATCCTGTCGGCCTCGTCGAGTATGGCCACTCTTATCTTATCCAGAGATAGAGTCCTGCGTTCCATGTGGTCCATAACTCTACCTGGGGTTCCAACCACGATGTGGGCGCCCTGCTCCAGCAGCCTCAACTGTGTGCTGATGGGCTGCCCGCCGTATACCGGCACTACCTTTAGTCCGCGATACTTGCCTAGCCTGTATAACTCCTTGCTGACCTGAATACATAGCTCCCGGGTTGGGACAAGGACGATGGCCTGTACTTCCTTGACCTCGGGCGATAGGACTTGGGCCATTGGTATACCAAAGGCAGCGGTCTTCCCGGTGCCAGTCTGTGCCTGCCCAACTATGTCGCGGCCATCCATCATCAGAGGTATTACCTGGGCTTGAATAGGAGTAGGCTCTTTATACCCAATCTCTGCCAGAGAGCGGGCTATCTCATACTTTAGCTCTATCTCGCCAAAGGAGTTTAATATGGAGTCGATGGGTGGGGCCGATTTATGGGCTGAAACTTTAGACTGTTTAATGGGGGCGCTATGTTCTAGGGTCTTCTCTTCTGTTGGGAGATTATTGCCGCCCTTGCGTCGATATCTTGGCCTGCGAGACTTTGGTTTCTCGACAGCTATAGTAGAGGGAGCGAAACCTTCTTCGGTACGTGTTATAGTGGATACGCTGTGGCCATTTGTGTGTGGTTCTACCGAGATATGTGGGAGTGTAGCGAGGTCTACCTTTGTCTCTTGAAAGGCCTCATTATCTACTTTTTTAGTTTTGAACCATTTGAAAGGGCTGAAGCGGGATGATTTTATATCTAAACTAAGCAACCTAAATATTTATCCTTTTACTAATATTGTGATAATAAAATTGTTGCAACAAAAAATGCAGATAGAGAGGCCACTCCATCTGCGTTTTAACATCTTTTACCTTACTCACTGTGGTCAGTATAGCAGATTAAGAATACTGTAGTCAAATAATTTTGCGAGTGTGACCAATGTTGTAACAAGAAGCCGTAGGAGCATGGGCTTGCAGCCTGTCCCACAATTATGATTTATCTGGTATGATCGGTGTTCCATCGCTGGTGAAGGCGCCTGAAAGTCGATGTAAACAACTATCCTTCAGGACTTCACTACCGATAGGTCGAGCATCTTTTGATATCTTCGATCTATGCGGCCATTGATGGACAGAAACTTGGAGTCTCCACAGCCTGTGACGCCCACACCCGGTACAGCGTTCGTAAGTTGAAGGCCGTTGCTAAGAGCGTCCACTCCGATAGCGCCTTTTCTACGCCCCGCAGCAAGAACCGCCGAGCTCCCTGCTGGTTCGTCCCCGCTCTTGTTCTGCGCTTCCAGGTCAGCGATAGCCGCCTCGGTTCGCTCCAGCAACCGTTGCAATCCGGCCTCGTCATAAGTACGGTCTTTGGCCGCATTGCCTGCCACCTTGGTGCCGTCTACCGCCTGCACTGCCAAGTCCACTAAACCTGCCATCACCGCAGTGCGCACCGTACGCCGCAGCAGATGCCGTAAACCATCCCGGTTCTCCTCATAGAACCTCCATAGGGTGTTGTGGTCGGGTTGCTGCCTCCCAGTCAGCCACCAGTACGGCGCCTGGTCCCGGCAGGCCGCCTCCAGTTTACGGGTCGAGCGCACCCCCGTCATGAACCCATATAGCCAGACGCACAGCAGTGCCCGTGGATGGTAGGCTGGCGCTCCCAGCAGTTCCCCATCTGGCATTATACCTAGCTCGGTCCATGCTGCACTCTCAAGCGCATCCACAAAGACCGCCACAAAGCGGGCAACATGATTTGCTGCGATAAGTTCATCAAGGGTAGGAGGAAGTAGCCAGGCTTGTTCTCGCTCAAACGGTCGCAGTGGCATCTCTTATCACCTCACCTTAATATCTCCCCTAGTATACTTGCTTCCCTCGCTTTTCACGGTCCCCTATTTCTGAGACAGGCTGCAAGCCACCGACCCTGCATCCGCGCTAGCGATGGACAAAGACAAGCCACCGACCCTACGCTTCTTGCTACAAAATATGGTCACATTTGTTATATTTGCACCCCTCACTACCAGGTAATATACTATTACTAGAGTATTTAAGGGCACTATCCTAGGAGCGCCATCAAATTTCTTTATCGTCGGCCAGTATTTCGATTGGCTGACTTAGTTACAGGTTATGGACTCCGATTCCTTAGACATCTCTAACCTCGACGACTGGCTCCTTCGAATAATCCACCAGACCAGCCAGTTCCTGCTAGCGCAGTGGGAAGATGGCAGGCCCATGGGACGGCAATTCGATGCGTTTTTAGCCAAAGCTGCCGAAGCGACCGGTGGTGACGAAACCCAGATAACGACCGAGTTTTACCGGATCGCCTTCCAGGACCCCGAGTTTCGGGCCGCATTTCGAAGAAGCGTAGCCGCCGCTGTTTACCTGGAATTAGGCATCCCTCCCAGACAGGACCTGACGGAAACCAAAGAGCCATAGAGGGCTTCCCATCTTCGCGTCTTTGGGTCGCTTGACTAACCCAACCCCAGGCTGAAGCCTGAGGCATAATGGCGCTGTATCCATACCCTAGGCTTGAGCCTGGGGTACCGTTTCCCTGATAAAGTGGTTAATGTGCAGCGCTCCTCACGTCGAAAGCAGCCCCTTGTGCCGCAGCGCCCGCTCCAACGACGGCTGTATCTTCATCTCCTGGAACTCGGCGATGGCGAAGTTCAGATGCTATAGGGCCTCCCTATCTAACCGCTAAATTGTACACCAAGGGAATAGGTTGCTTCAACCGCGCTGACTGTCTGACCGATGCAATAGCATGATATAATATGCTTGGACTAATAGGACAAATGCCACACCTGTATCCCTGAGGAAGGTAAACAACACAATGGGAAGAGAAGTAAAAAGAATACCGATTACGCCAGAGACAGAGCTAGCCAAGGTGCTCAGCGAAGCCGACGCTGCTCCGGTACTCCTGGAGAAGGATGGCACCCTCTACAGCCTGAACCGGGTGGAGAAAGCACAAGAGGAAGACATCTTCGCGGCCTATAATGCGCAGGCGGCTCTTGCCGGCATCCGCGCGGCTGCGGGCAGTTGGAGCGACATCGACCCCGAGGCGTTCAAAGCCTACATACACCGCGCCCGTAAGGAGGGCACTAGCCCGGCCACCAGACCATGAACTATTTAGTAGATAGCGATTGGATCATTGATGCACTCCATAGCATCCCCAGCGCACTGGCGGCAATAGAAAAGAACGCTTCTGACGGCCTTGCGGTGAGCATCATTACCTTCGGTGAGGTGTTCGACGGAGCGTACTTTTTCCCAGACCCAGAACACCACTTGGCCGCTTTCCGACGCTTCCTATCCGGCTTTATCGTACTGGGCCTAAACGACCCCATTATGGAGCTATTTGCTCGTAACCGGCACCAACTTCGGCGCCAAGGTAATATCATCCCAGATATGGACCTGCTCATTGGTGCAACGGCTGTGCACCATAGCCTAACACTTATGACTCGCAACATCCGCCACTTCTCTCGCATTCCCGACCTTAGCCTCTACCAACAAAGATGATATAAACACAATGACAATAGAAGCTACTGAAATACTTTAACATTCAACTATGACAGCCACTCACGCCTTCAACAGCCCCTTGTGCCTAAGCGCCCGCTCCAATGATGGCCCCATCTTCATCTCCTGGAACTCCGCAATGGCAAAGTCCAGATGCTCTATTGCCTCCTTGCGTACCTCTTCAGCAGGCTTGACATACGCCTTCGGGTCGGGAGACCCGACCCCTACATCCAGCGCCACATCCGTAGGGGCGAGGTCCCCTCGCCCTTGCGACCGCCGTATCTCCCCCGCCTCCTCCAGCAGCAGCTCCGCAAGCTGCAAGCGCGTAAGAGCAATCTCCGGCCGGAAGCGGATTTTCGCGCACGCCTCCAGCGCCTGCTGGTAGTAAGCCTTGGCCTTCTCTTTGTCTCCCAGCAGCGCCGCGGCTGCGCCGAGCTGGCGAGCAACAGAGGTGTTAGGGAGTGAATCGCCGTGGCCGAAAGACAACAGTGATGGGATCACGGCTAGCGTCCCGGCAAGAAGGTCCGCAGCCTCGCTGTTCTTAACTAGCACGGCGATTTCAAGCAGCGCCGTTAGGGTCCGAAATGGCACATGCTCCGCTTCTTCGGTGATATGTATTCGAGACATGACCTGACCCAGGGCAGCATTCGCCTCATTCAAGCGACCCGCGTGAGCCAGTTCTTGGGCGGCCATTGTAACGAGACCTCGTCCTAGCCCGCCCCCGGCCTGCTCGACGGCCTCACGCAGATTATTCAAAGCCTCATTCCCACGACCCAGGTGCAGTCTCGGCGTGGAGGTCACATTGTTGGCGGAGGCCAGACCAAAGAGAGGGTTTCCAAGCTCTTCTCCACGAGTAGCAATGCGCTCTCCCACCATCATTGCCTCCTCCAATCGCCCATCTACCGTGGCAAATGTACCATCTATAGCAAGCGACCTTATGATGGCATCAGCGTCCTTTGTCCGGGCTGCGAGGTCCTCTATCTGGCGCCCCAATTCTTCAGCGCGAACGCGTTTACCCCAGTTCAGGTATAGGAGTGCACTCCAGTAAAGTATTTGACCCTGGGCCCTGACGTCCACCCCTTCTCTAGGCCGCCGGGTCACGTCATCAGCCAGTCGCAAGAGCTCTTTCATATTCCGCGGCGCTGAAGAAAAAGTGATAAAGCGATGGGCGGCAATGAAGAGGGCATCCGGGTCATCAAGCTTTTGCGCCAACTCCAGCGAGCCGCGTACCAGCGCCGTTACCTCACTATAATGGACCTCCGGCTGGACAACCATAAACTGAGCCAGTGCACTGTCAGCGTACATTCTGTCGCTGGTTTCCGGGGCCGCATAGCGGTCCGCTCTCTCCACCCATCGCCTAAAGAGAGGAGTGGACACTATAGGCCCCGCGCCGTAGCGCTGCGCGCCTAGCAAGGCCAGCCGGCAAGCCCGTGAGGCGCGCGCCCGGTCAGCCAGGGCCTCCGCCAGCCCAAAGGCTTTCTCCGCGACCTCTTCCGCTACACGTAGCGGCTCCCCTGCCGGCAGCAACACCTCGCTGAGGTCCAGCAATAAATCGCAGCGCTTTGTCTTGTTGTCCGGGTCAAGCACTTCCTGTACCTCTATGGCCTGCTCCAGGAGACGCACCGCTTCGCTGTAGGCATATACCGCCGAGGCGCGCCCGGCGGCAAGCTCACTGTAGTGTATAGCCTTCTCTAGGTCAGCCGGGTCTGTGGACTGGGCGAAATGCTCAGCCATCTCCGCTGCATGCT
>Ga0080064_1000363_pt1 | contig 127662 bp, 112 predicted proteins | sample Subgrocontami54m_FD_69260 | JGI IMG/M metagenome (GOLD analysis project Ga0080064, IMG submission 69260) | Subsurface groundwater microbial communities from S. Glens Falls, New York, USA - GMW46 contaminated, 5.4 m (SPADES assembly) (version 2) ...
TGTTGGAGTTGGCGTTGGCGTCGGCGTTGGAGTTGGTGTCGGAGTTGGCGTTGGTGTCGGCGTTGGCGTCGGCGTTGGCGTTGGAGTTGGCGTTGGAGTTGGCGTCGGTGTTGGCGTCGGTGTTGGAGTTGGCGTTGGCGTCGGCGTTGGTGTCGGCGTCGGAGTTGGTGTCGGCGCGGGTGACCCCTGGAAGTTGGCGTCGGTAACAGTGCTCGCCAGCGGAGTGTAGCTCCGGTTTGAAGGTGTAAAGTTGAAGCCGGTTTTTTGGGGCGTAACTATGTAGGCGTTGTCTTTGGTCAGTCCATTGAACGAGTAATTGCCAGAAGCATCCGTGGTGGTCTGGGTCGTCTGCGTGCCGCTCAGATCTACTTCCACACCAGACATCGGATTGCCCGTGTTTAAGTCAGTTATCTGCCCGCTAATGCTGACTTCCTGATTTGGCGTCCCGATGAAATCGCCGTCCGGGCTCTGAACATTGCTGTTTTGAGATGTGAAGGTCCGGATTGTAGGCGTAAAGGTGTAGCCGGTTTTTGTCGGCTTGATTACGTAGCTGCCTCCCGCAGCAAGACCATTGAGCGTATAGTTGCCTCCGAGATCAGTAGAGGCGCTCGCCGTCGAACCACTTAGGCTTATTGCCACGTCAGACATGGCAGTGCCCAGGTTGTCCTTTACATGACCGCTGATGCTGATTTGCTGACTCGGCGTCCCCACAAAGTTGGGCAGAGTTGAATTGGAACTCAGGTTTGGAACATCCTGACTCGAAGGAATGAAGCTGTAGCCAGTTATTCCGGGCGTGACAGTGTAGTTTCCATTCGCGGTGACGCAAGTGAACGAATAGCTCCCATCCAGAGCCGTAAGGCTGGTTCCGATTGTCGGGCCGCCGCTGACGCTGAGCGTCAGCGTGACGTCGGACAGAGGATCGCCGAGGTTGTTAACTACCTGCCCACTGATGCTGAAGGTTTGCACTGGCGTGGCAATGAAGTTCGCATTCGGGATGTCCGAAGTTATGTTCGAATAATTCGGTGGACTAAAGCTGTAGCCGCAGCGCGGAACAGGCGTGACGGTATAGTTGCCCGCTGCCAGCCCAGCGAAGGAATAGGTGCCATCCCCCGCCGTGAGGGCGCTACTTGAAGCCGAACCGCTGAGCTGCACTGAGAAGTCGGATAGCGGGTTAGTTCCATCAGTGATCTTTCCGCTGATGCTAACGGTCGCGGCGGGTTGCAGCGGTGGACTGCCGCTGCGACTGCTCGCAGTTTCGCGCGGCACGCTCAGTCTGCTCAGACCAGCGAGCGCGACCAATCTGTCCCGCGAGGGGACAAGGCGGCTGATAGAACCAAGCCCGCCCAGCGCTTTAATCGTTCCCAGGATTGCCAGGAGGGCGATGACCATCAGAGCGGAACGTGACAGCACAACCTTCACCCGGCGGCTGGGGCGCCGCGGCGAGGAAAAATTGTCCGGAGTCTCGCGGTCCGACGATTTCTGCTTCACGGGTCCCATGATGTTGTCGACCGTTGTTTACTCGAAGGTTCTGGAGGAGTTGATGGGCAAACTTCTGTTACTTACTACAATCCATTTGTTCTCTAATGATCCAAAGACAATCGGGAACCCAATATAGTAAACAATAGTAAACCAAGATCCTGCGATAGGCCAAGACGCCAACGCGTAGATAATGGGCGTGACTTATCCTACTGAAGGCGCTTTTACTGAAGGCGCTTTTACCTGCCGTCTCATAACCACCCATCATTTCCCGACGTGGTCGCCCGATCAGGCGCAAGCTTCCCGGCAAATTCCGAGCAGCGCCTCGGCGTGCCGGCGCGCAACCTTTATCTCTGCGGACAGCGCCTTCGCCTCGGTCTCAAGCTCTGGTCCAGGCTCCAGGTTCCCCCAGTGCTCGGCAAGCAGGTCCGCGAGCATGTCGGGCTCTTCGCAGGGAAAAAAGCCCAGCGCCGCCGGAGCCTGTTCGCGATGCACGGCAATGTCTGAACAGATTATCGAACGACCCAGTGCCTTGGCGTCCTGCACAATCGTGCTCCAGCCTTCAAAACGCGATGGTTGGATTATGACCGCGGCAGTTCTCATCAGGTTAATTAGATCGGCGTACGATACCTGACCTAGAATCGTGACCTGACTATTCAATCCGGCGGACGCAATTGCCTGTAGCAAGGATGAAAAATTGCTGTTTGAATGATCTCGGTGGTCGACCGGCAACCCGGTCATTACTATCGGAACCGTAATTCCGCGGTCGCGCAATTGTGCGGCGGCGCTAACTACTGCCTCGTGGTTCTTGTGTGCCCAGAATTGATTGGCGACCATCGCGAACTTTTCGGGGAGATTGAATTTGGCGCGGCCTGATTGCGGATTTTCAGAGAGAGACTCAAAAGCAAGCAATGACGGGAAAGACAGCACGCGCGCTTTCTTCTCGCCTTGAGGGGCGAAGGACACGAAGTCTTTTCGCGCGGCGTGGCTGGACAACATGATGAGAGTGGCGCGCTCAGTTAACCGCTGGATCGTAACGTCTCGTTTTTGGAGTTCCGCCTCAGCAAAGAACTCAGGCAGGTAGACGTGCTGCAAATCCGGAATCCAGCCGATCAGTTTAGGCGCTACCTCCCAGGGGGGCACATCCAGTAGCGGCAACAGGACGTCGATCTTATTCTTCTGCGCAACCGAAAAGGCGTCTGAATTGTCAGCGAGGTGCAGCAAATTGCGCAGCCGCGCCTCGCCCTTTAACGAACGCGACTTGTCACTCATCCCAAGCGACCTGCGAATCTGTCGTTCGCCCGGCAGGTAATCGGCCGATGCTAACTGAATCCGTTCAGCGTTGATCGACTTGTCGCCGGTGTCGGGAGCCCCCGACGAAAGGAAATACAGCTCGATGCCCGTCTGATCGCAAATCGAGGCAAGCGATTTAAGCATCATCCGCGAGTAAATACCGGCTGCCGTCCAACCGGCGGAAGATTGATCCACGACACCGATTCGGCGCGGCAATGATTTATGCACCATGCTGAAAGATGTTCGCCTCTTGTTGCCAGGATGCCACACAATCGTTCAATGCACTGGGCATAGGACGAGGTTTCCACAAAGGTATCATCGACCGAAGCTTTGAGACTTCCCCGCACCAATTAACCGGATCCCCCGGACGCGCGGTGCCTCGGCAGCGCACGTCCTTGTTTGGCGCCACGAGGTTTCGAATTTGGCTGGCAATGTCGGATACCTTAGTTTCTTCTCCGCTGGCGACGTTGATGATCTCAAAATAACCGGACGGCGCGCCGGCAAAAAGATTTTCGGCCAACTGAAGCACGGCTATGGCAAGGTCATCGACGTGCAGGAAATCCCGCGATTCCAAACCAGTGCCCTCGAGCCACGCAGTTTCACTTGCTCCACTCAGTTTCTTGAAGAGTTCCCAGATCAGCAACCGGCGCTGGCCGACGCCGAAGACTGAGAAGAGACGGCAGACGATAATCTTCAGACCGAAGCATTCCGCCGATTCGCGCGCCAGCAGCTCACACATTGCTTTGTGAAAACCATAAGGTGAGATGGGTTGGATTGCCGCTCCTTCGGTTACCGGCAAAGCTGCAGGGTTCCCATACACGGCGGCGCTCGAAGGAATGAACACCAACGGCTTTTTGTCGGAGCGGCGTACGGCTTCGAGCATATTGGCGCACACCGAAACTGAACCACGAAAGTCAGCCAATGGATCGACGAGCGATGCACCGACTGAAGCAGTCCCGGCCGCGTGAACCAAAACATCAGGGGCAAAGTTGCTGATGATCTCGGAAAGGCTTTCAGCCGTTGCGTCGTTCGGCGTGTAAGGTCCGGGCCATTCATTGCCCGGCTCCGACGATCGGCCAGTCCCCATCACCGCATGGCCAGCCTGCGCGGCATAGCGCCCCAGACTGCCGCCAACAAACCCCGTGCTGCCGCTGATCAGAACTTTCATGGTTTCTCGACTAGAAAACTGTAGATGCGCCCCGGCATACGGTCGCGCTGAGTGTGGCGTCGCAACTGAGCTTCCCTGAAGCTTTCCGACCAGCTAAACAGATGGCCCAAGCGAAAGTAACTATGGTTGGCAACCTGGCGCAAGGCGATCTGGCGTTCTTGTTCGGTGCCAGGGAAAAAATTCAAGATCGATTCGAGCGGCCCCCAAGTTTCCCTGATACGCAAACCGGCATTGGCAAAGCTCTTCAGATAGCGATCGAGAGGATAGGCGTTCTCGCCGCCGTAGAGCTTATGCAACGGATGTTCATTGCGAAACGCGAGCAGTTGCTGCGCGTCATCTGCAACATGCTCACGCGTGCTAAGCAACCGACCGCCGCGTCTCAGGACGCGAGCGAGCTCCCGGACCATCGTGTCAAGATCGGACGCATGATGAAGAACTTGCCGGGCATGAATCGCGTCGAAGGACTCACGCTCGAAAGGAAGCTTCTCTCCAAACTCCTGCACGACGCTGATTGGTAAGCCGGTCTGCTCGACAATTTCACGAATCGCGCCGGCGCCAACCTCCGCACTCTCGTCAGGCTCAAGCGCGGTAACCACCCAGCCATTCTTCGCCAGCGCAAAACTCGCAATGCCGTTTCCCGCACCGGGTTCAATAATCCGGCGCTTCTCACCGGCGCCCAGCAGTCGCAAAACTTCCGCGAATTCTTCGCTGCTCGCATAGCGCTCCGCCGCCTGAAGCACGGGCAGATCGAAATAATTGTTGCGCACCTCCGCTTCGTTGCGCGGTTGGTCGCGATACCAGCGCACAGCTTCTTCCCAGGTCATCCGGCTCACTCGACTCTTCGTTCCTCGGCGGTCAACGGCCGAATGATTCGCGCCGGATTGCCGGCCACAATCGTCCAATCGGGCACGTCCTTCGTGACGACGCTCCCGGCGCCGGCCACCGCGCCTTCGCCGATGGTTACTCCCTTCAGGATGATCGCGCGCGCGCCGATCCAGGCTTTGTTGCCAATCTTGACCGAAGCCATGGGCACATGGGCCCAGTCTTTTCGTCCGCGGATCCACTCGCGCACGTCGTTGCTCCGCTCAGCGAAGCAAAGTGAGTGAGAATTGTGATCGGTAATCAGCGCACCGAAGGCGACGAGCACGTCATCGCCGATTTCGATGTTGCAAGCGGCGGCCAGTACTGTTCCCCCGCCGACATGAGTACGTGATCCAATCGATATGCTCGCTGAGTCTTTCTCGAAAACCAGTGAGGCCTCGACGTTGCTATCGGCGCCGATTGAGAGCGAACAGCCAGCGGGATCACGAACGGCGAGATTCGCGCCCGACAGTTTGGTTCCCGCTCCGATGGTTACACGTCCTTCCAGCAGTCGCGGCCATTCCTGAAAAGGATCGAGTGGTCGGCCGACAAGAGTTCGCTTGAGGAACGATCTGATGCGCGTTTTCATTCAGGGCCAATGGTGTCAGACGAAGCTATTGCGGTGGTGTATCACTCGCCGTCTATCCCAAGGTTCGGATTAGTGTCGCACTGCGGTTGTGTATTCTTCAACTTTGCGCCAGAGGCGGCCTGCAATCGAAGTTGGATATTGTTCTTTCTGAAGAAACTTCCTGATTCTTTTGAAAGCTACCGGGTCGGGCTGAACCGCGGGGGGCAGTTCGAATCGTGAGTGCCGCGGTCGGGTAACCAACTCGCTCGACTGGGGAACGGACCAGGCCGCGTCGCCGCAGTGCGTCCCGGACCGATCAAAGCCGCCGACCCAAACCAGAGACTCGCGCGGATGCAGCGCAAGCCCGCCCGCTTTGAAAACCGCCCACCAGAAAAGTATTCCCCATGAATCGTTTTCGTTTCGCAGCCGCTGTTCGAGCATGGCTGAATACGGATAGCTTCCATCGAGATCGAAACTGCGGCGCAATTTCGGATCTCGCAACTTTTCGAGCGCATCGCTGGCGTCCCAATCGAAAATGCGCCAGGCGCGCGCCCACGTCGCCCAGCCCCAGGTTGTCGTCAGCGGCAGAAAAAATGCATCCGGTTTTGCCGGGTGCTCCACAGGAAACATGTAGCCTGAAATCTGATAGACGTTGGGCTCGTCAGCATACCGATCCAGACCTTGCAGCATGTAATCCAGAAACGAAGGGCTCAGCGCAAAGTCGTCTTCCAAAACGATCACTCGTCCGTGACTCTCGCAAAGATCCGTGACGCCGGTTACGATCGAACGGGCCAGGCCGAGATTCGTCTCTCGTTCGACTACAGCACCACCGAGCTGCGCAGCCCACTCGCCTGCGACCTGGCGCGCAGCGGCCACGCCCTCGGCATCCTTGTCGTTCTTTGGCCCGTCACAGTAAATACGCAACGAACATTCAGCGAGCCTTTCGCAGCGCGAGAGTGACTCCAAAGCGAGCTGAGCGTGCGCCGGCCGGTTGTAGACGAAAAGCGCGATCGGCGTTTTCTTTTGCAAAACGTTCGTCATCAGTTCGTCATTTGCCGGCACCACTGCTCCAGCACCAGCGCCTTGAAAGACATCGGCGTGATCGCTCCTTGCGGAAACGGTCCGGTGGAAAGTTGCCTTGCGCTCTCCAGGTTCAAAATTCCGTGCTGAGTCAGATACCCATCGGCGAGTTTCTCACCGTGAGCCGCAAAGAGTGCGCGATGCCATTCAGTCACGGGTGGACTGAAGCCCCGTTTAGGTCTCTGCATAACCCAGTCGGGCAGTAAACCTTTGATCGCTGCTTTCAGCCAGGCCTTGGCCGGTTGACGCGCGTCGGTCTGTGCCTTCCGCAATCCGATCACCGTTTCGACCAGATGATAATCGAGCAGAGGCAGCCGCAACTCGATCGAAGAAGCCATGCTCAAGCGATCGCCTTGTGTCACCCCATTTTCACGCAAGTACGTGTCGCAGATTAGACGTGTCAACGCAACGTCAATGTTAGGTTGCGATTGTTCCAGAGAGAAAAGTCCCGCGGCGTTGGATCCGTTAAGCTGTTCAATCAAGGTCGAAGTGAAAAGACTCTTCGATTCTCGCGCCGACATCCGGAAGTCGGAAATCAGATCATAAAAGACCAACTGGTTCGTGGGCGTGTGACGATCACGCTGAAGGCTTTTCAAGCCAGGGCGCAGTCCGCCAAGGCTGTGCGCCCATTCTCCGATGGCCAGGCGCGACAACTTGCGCGGGAATCCGAATCTCAGGTATTGCGGCAGGGCCGCCAACGCGCCGCGCGAGGCGAGAAAACTCTTTCGCACGGACTGGCGCGCGGCATCCTGGACCCAGGAGTATCCCCAGAACAGTTCGTCGCCTCCCTGACCCTGCAGCACGACCGGCACGCCCTGCTCGCGGGCGATCTTCATTACCGCATAGTAACCAAATCCCGAGATGTCAGCGATTGGATCGTCGCGCCAGTAAACCAGATCGGGAAAGAAGGCGACCATGTCTTCGGTCGTTAATTCAACATCATGGAAGGGCATTTCGAGATGATCTGCCAGAGCTTTGGCGTCGGCTCGTTCGTCATGCTGAGGTCGCCCCGGATAGCCTACGCTGAAAGCGTGCATCGTGCCGGGATACTTCCGCGCGGCCAGCGCGGCAATCGCGCTGGAATCCAATCCGCCGCTGAGCGCGACACCCACGGGAACGTCCGAGCGAATCACAATCTTGCTAACTGTTTCGAGCTCTTCGCGAATCAGAATCGCCGGCTCACCTTCGATTGGCGGCGCATCTTCCATTCGCCAGTAGCAGCGCTCTTCCACGCGCCAAGGATCAGTATCAACGATCAATAAGTGAGCCGCATCGAGTTTTCGCACGCCCTTGAGAGGCGTCATCGGCTCGGGAACATACTGGTAGTGAAAGTAGAGGTCGACCGCGTTGGGATCCAATTCGAACGGGACCAGACCTGAGGCGAGCAGCGCCTTCATCTCAGAGGCGAATAGCAGTCTGCTGTCGCTCTCGTAAAGATAGAGCGGCTTCTCTCCCATCCGATCGCGCGCCATCACCAACCGGCGTCGCTTACTGTCCCACAACGCGAACGCAAACATGCCGCGCAGGTGTTGCACGCAATCCAGGCCGTGCTCTTCATAGAGGTGAAGGATTGTCTCAATGTCGCCGCTGGTTGTCAGGTGATGGCCTCGCGCTTCGAGTTGTTGCCGAAGTTCCATGTAATTGTATATCTCGCCGTTGGCAACGATGGCCAAGCTGCGGTCCTCGTTGTAAATGGGCTGCCAGCCGCCGGTGAGATCGATGATGCTGAGGCGGCGCATCGCCAGGGCTACATTTGTATCCGTGAATTGGCCCTCGCCATCCGGTCCACGATGGCGCAGCCGGTCGTTCATCCTGCCGAGGGCTGCTATTTCGCCCGGCTCGATGGGCCGATTACAAACGATGCCTGTAATGCCGCACATCTGCGTTGTAACAGTGGACTCAGTCGAAAGATTCGCCTATGGTTTGCGCGCGTCGACAATCAGTGAAGTGTAATACAACTCGCCGCGCCGGAAATCCTGCTGGCGATCAAACCGGACGGAGCGCATAATCAGTCCCTCGCTTTCGTCCCATGATCGCGCGTGAAACTGCTCGTTCTGATCAAAATATTCAAGCGGCAGAACACTGAAGCCGACGCTCGCGAGCAAAGGCGGTAAGGTGTCTATGTTGAAAAAAACTTTATGTCCGTCGTTCGGTGGGCTCGCTTCTGCAACATAGGCGGGATCGCGGCGATAACCGTCCGGCACTGCGATGCGCATCAGCCCGCCCGGTTTCAGATAACGATAGCACTCGGCCAACGTGCTGGCGCATTCCTGTTCAGACAGGTGTTCAAGCACGTGCTCGCAAAGCAGGCGCTCGATGGAATCAGGATCGAAAAGGTTACTCCAATCATGCGGTTTGGTGATGTCCAGGAAGTCCCGGTCGGTGAAAATCCAGCCTTCGTAAGAAGTTTGGCCACCTCCGATCACGACCTTCAGCGGTGCGCTGGACCTTATTTGCCGGCGCAATCGGTCGATCTCGTATTTGCGCCGCATCTCCTTATAAAAAGGGACGCGGCGTGCGATTCCCGCAAGAGTGTGTCCAAGCTGCACGGTTTCCAAGTTCCTCCGCAAGATCTAAACAGCGGCGCTTTTCTCGGTTAGATAAGCCCGAGCCTCGGCAATGACCCGAGAAACACCAGGTCAGTAATGACACGGCTCCGGCTATCAGGATGTTCCCAGCTGTATGTGTTCCACAGCCGCGCGGCTTTCCCACCCGGTTGGCGGCCTCTACATATTTAGCGCCGCCGGCTTACCCAGCACCAGTTCTCTCACTTGCTTCATCAATCGTCACCCAACCGGCCCGATCATAATCTGCAGTATTACATGGCGCCTATTCCAACCGCCACACGCGCGCGGCCAGTTCCACCTCCCGGCAATCACCGAGCCCCCAGTCGTGTTTAGCCGGAGTTGTGCAAGGCCGGCAACGCCATGCGCGGCGAAATGGCACGTCGTTCCACCTCGTTGAAAACGATAAATCAGCCCGTCGAGTGTTGCCACGGCCTTGTTTATTTGGGAGTGCGACCGACCGCGGGCCGCATCCCCGGCGGCCGCCCTGCGACAATCGCTCAAACTGTTGTATCAACGAAGAAATACTCATTTAGTTTCCCAAGAATGATCACGTTTTGGACGCATGTTTCGTAGCCGTTGAGTTTCATTAGGTCGACGATATTGGACTTTGTCGCGTCAATTTCACCATCCTCGACAACGACGATTCTTGGGCGAAAGCGATCCCAGTCGTTTGATTCCAATACCTTAAGGTCATGTCCTTCCACATCGACATTCATGAAGTCTATGCGCTGTCCTTTTGGCAGGTACTGATCGAGTACGTCACTTAGCGGTAAGACGGGCACCGACAGCCGTTGCTTCACTTCGTCAAGCAGGCCCATTTGTTCAAGGAAATCGCGCGAAAAACTGTTCATCGACGAGTCCTCACCAATAAAATAATAGGTCGTCTCTCCGCGCTCGCGAGAAATTCCGACCTCCAGATTTATGTCTTTGGGTCTAACTTTGTCGAATAGCTTCTTGCTGCCGGGGCGCGGCTCAATATTAATGCCGCGCCACCCATATAAGTAGAAGAAGTAAGTATTTGAAGAGCGCACCGGATGAAACGCGCCGACGTCTACGTAGAATCCGTTCTGCTTATCCGAGCCCAAAAGGTGACGCAAGATCATATCTTCGCCAGCGGCTGAAAAAGATGGCGCATACGAGTGGTAGCCTAAGAGGATTTGCTGGAAGGCTCTCTTCAAGCTTTGGGGGACGCCAACTCTTGACAGTGATCGAAGACTGATCATGATTCTTGCTGATGTCTTACCTCTCAATTGGAGGGTTCAAATGCATGAAAGGGCATGACAGGTCCATTACTCGTTGGACGCACGCTTGTCTTGGCTCGCTCACTTCCCGAAGATCCGCGTCAATGCGTGGGCGAACTCAGCCGGAGGGATTATCACATCGTCGTGTCCCGTTGCCTGGTGCTGGCCGGCAGTGTGCGCCGTTTTCTGTCCAATGCAATACCAATACTCGTGCTCCAGCACATCGGCAAGCGCCCAGTACATGACCTTCACGTGATCGGGATCGAATATCTCGAGGACCTTGCAGCCCCGTGCCGCGAACAAAATGTTGCTGAGCCCTGCTCCGTGCAGTGAGACGACGGCCTCAGTCTGAGAGAGCAGCTCGACCTGATCACGAAACGACATCCGTTCTGCTTCCACAATCTCAAAGCCGTGGTCGTGAAGGATCGGATAAAGTTCGGCTTCGTTCAGGATTCGCCGTCGCGCGGCAAGCCGACGCGAAATGTAGAGCCGGCGATCCTTGCGGGCAGATGCGAAATTGCCCAAAAGCTTGTCGCGCAGCCACTGCATGCCGTCGCGATGTTCATTTCCGGGATCGCCGACGAAGCTCGGGAAATACAGAATCTCCGGCGCAACGTAGTTAGGACCCAGAACTTCGATCCTCGAAGCATCGATTCCCAACAATTCGAGGCTTTCTCGCTGCCACGAGTTCAGCGGCTTAGCAACGAGAATGCGCATATCATCCGCGGGCAGCCGCCCGAGTGAGTAGAATCGCGGCAGCACGTCGAGTACCCAGTGAGCGAAGCCTTCGGAGAACGGCGTCGCTACGGTGAAATAGGAGCCGAGTTTGAACTCTGGGCGCGGCAGTCTTAGGGCGGTCAGCGAGCGATCTCGTCCAAGCCATCCCTGCCCCCACACAGACTCTTCCACGATGCCGCCATCCGGCAAAATGACGGTTCCGTCCGGTCCCAGCACGCGCCCGCGCGGAATGCGCGCAAGATAGACTTCGTTGTGCACGTGGTAGCGCTCGACCGTGAAAGCGTGATGGTGAGTTTCTCCCAACGCGTTTTGCGGCGGATGGCGGCTGACGGGCACGGGCGCGAACAGTGCATCGTAGTAGGTGCCTTTACACTTGTCCATCCAGTCGAGCGCCGCTCGCTGCTGCTGAATCCAATTCTTCAGCGAGCGAATTCGCCGTGACGGCAGGCCCAGAAACCTCCAGGAACCCGGGATCGCACGAAGGAAACGAGCAACGCCGTGGCGGGCCAGGCCCAGTGCGCGAAAGCCGTCTACTTTTGCGCGCACTGGCAGACGCGAGACGAGCGGAAGCTGTTGCAATCGCGTTTTTGCTGCAAGCTCACTCAAGGTAGTAAGTTTCCTCTATCACCAAAGGACGTTGACTGGAGTCCTCGGTATTTCCTTCGCGTGGATGAAATCCAATATTAGAGCTGACCTTAGAGGCTATAGCCACCTGGCGCAAAAGTCCTCAGTCATCAATCATTGCCCCTGCCTGAGACTGTGATGGCATGATCACAGTCCGGCGGTTCCAATCGCCACACTCGTTCAGCCAGTTGGACCTCGCGGCAATTACCCAGTCCCCAGTCATCGGCGTTGTGATATGGCAGTCTTTCTGCTGTCGCTGTCTCGCCATGGTGTTGCTGAACCTGCCCCGGGTTCTCCGTACACGAAGTTGGATGCGTCATGTGAAGCACGGTCCCGGCGCGCCGGACCTTCGCGCCATAGAATCTCATCTGTGCGGTTCCACGCGAGTCATTGCCCAACCGACCCCTGGTAAGTGACTCGTCGTAGCCTCGTATACGTTCCCACATCTGACGACTCGCAAAGGCAAACTCACCAGTTCCCAGCGGGTCGTACGGAACTTTACGCCGGTAGCGCAGATGGTCGAGAACGCCTATCTCGCCGCTTCGTCCCTCACGCCACGGAATGTCTACGCGCTGCGCCGTCCATACTTCATCTGTTAACAACGGGCCACGAAGGATGGTGCGGACGGTATCGGTTCCAAACGCTGCGTCGGCATTCGTGACCACTATCCAGGGTGCTTGGGCGCGGCGAATGCCTACATTTTTTGCCGTAAATTCCAAGAGAGGTACACGTGGGTTTTGGCAGATAGCTTGGTGGATTTGAGAGGGGACGACGTAGGTCCGTACAAAACCGAACCGCTTGTTAAGCTTTGTTGCCAACAACTCCCTTTCAGGTGGTGGATTCCATTCAATAAAGATCACTTCATCGACAAGACATTGTCCGTTCCATTCAATGGCGGCATGCAAGCGTTGCTCAAAATCCGGCATGTAGTCGTCATTTCTTCCCACTACAACTGCGGCTATCGAAGGTCGGCGCGTGCCGTTATACATCCGCAGCTTGGTAAAATCCTTGATCCCACGCAAGGCGTAGGTCGTGTGCTTTTCCAGTTGCCCCAATCTGTAAAGGGCGCCTCTGATCCCTTTTGTCTCTCGAAGTTTCATACTACGAACACTAATTCATCCATGTCTAAAGTCTTTCCGACGCTTAGTCACGGTGCACTGGCCAGCACTTTCCGGGAGATAAGCTCGAGGTGTAGATACTAATATAAGGGCGCGACTGATTCCACCCGTCGCGGTCGAGGCGTCAAGAGGTTTACAGGTGCAGATCACTTTTCCAAACACAGCTCAGCGATTTTTGTGCAGACTTTGCAACGTGCTTGTATCTAAGACCGACGCAAGGGTAGTTGGATAATAATAGTACTGGCCGCGCTGCTAGCAGTGGCCCTCGCCCACAATCGACAAATCGGAGCTGATCACTGTAGTCTCCTGAGGTCTTGATATCGAAAAGTTAAGAACAAGTTCCGGCTGGGAAGGCGCAAGATTGTTTTTGAGAGCTCATGGTGGAAGAGATGTCGAGAAAGATGAAGGTGGCCGTTGTCGGGGTCGGGCGTATGGGCCAGTTCCACATGCGAGCCCTGCGCGATATGTGTTTTGAACTGTCGGGCGTCTGCGACCAAAGTCCGAAGGCCCTGGCAGCGGTAGGTCAAGAGTTCAATCTTTCGCCCACGCAGCAATTCACGGATCTCTCCGACATGCTGGAAAAGCTGCGCCCGGAATGTTTGATTATCGCCACGACTGCGCCGAGTCACGCCGCATACACCTGTCTTGCGGCGGAGGCGGGCGTGTCGTTCATCCTGTGCGAAAAGCCCATGGCGACTTCGCTCGCCGACTGCGATCGCATGATTGAGACTTGCAGCCAGAACGGCGCTCGGCTCGCCATTAATCACCAGATGCGTTTCATGGATTACTACACGGAGGCGAAGCGCGTGGTTGAATCAGCCGAGTTCGGTGGCCTGGCTAGCATCACCGTCGTGGGTGGAAATTTCGGGTTGGCGATGAACGGCAGCCATTACTTTGAGATGTTCCGATTTATAGCCGGTGGGCCTCCGTCGGAAGTGACCGCGTGGTTCTCAGATCTTAAAGTCCCAAACCCGCGCGGCGCGGAGTTTGAAGACCGCGGCGGTGCTGTGCGCGCTGTGAATACGCGCGGTCAGCGCCTCTACATGGAGATGAGTCCAGACCAGGGACATGGTCTCAAGGTGATTTACGCCGGCGGCTATGGTGTGCTCGTCGTTGATGAGTTGACCGGACGGATGCAACTTAACGCGCGCGAGCCGCGGTACAGAGACTTACCGACCACGCGCTACGGCATGCCCGCGCTTGAAGCCACGTGGCAGCTCCCGCCGACGAGCTATAACACGCTGATGCCTCGCGTGCTGCAGGCCTTGATTGGTGGTGAGGACATTCCTTCGGGCAAGGATGGGAGGCTCGTTGTCGCCGCGCTGGTCGCGGCGCATGTCTCAGATGAGAGCGGGCACGTCGCTGTTCGTCTCGATGAAAAACTTCCTCTGGAAAGGATGTTTCCCTGGGCATGATTGAACTCGCAGAGTGCGACGTGGCGATCATTGGCGCAGGCAACATGGCGCGCGAGCATATACGCGCTTTTCACGAAGTGCCTGGGGTTTCGATAGTCGGCATTCACAGCCGCACGCGCAAGCGCGCCGAGCGTTTGGCCGAGGAGTTTGAAATTCCACACGTCTGCGATTCTGTTCCCGAACTTTATAGGCGCACTCGCGCACGTCTTGCCGTCGTCGCCGTGAGCGAGGTTTCGGCCAACGTGGTCAGCCGCACCTGCTTTGATTATCCCTGGACCGTCCTGCTTGAAAAACCGCCGGGCTACAATTTGCAAGACGCAGAGGAAATCCGTCAGGCAGCGGCCAGGAACAAACGCCGAGTGCTCGTCGCGCTCAACCGGCGCTTCAATTCGAGCACGCGCACAGTTCTTTCAGAGCTTGCCGAGTCTGACGGGCCGCGGTTTATTCAGGCGCAGGACCAGCAGGACATTGAAGAAGCCAGAGGTTACAATCTACATCCGCTGGTCATCAAGAACCTGATGTACGCAAACTCGATCCACGTGATCGACTATCTTTGTCTCTTCGGGCGCGGCGAGATAACATCTGTTCTGCCTGTGATTCGGTGGAATTCGGAAAGCCCGCACGTGGTCGCGGCAAAAATCGAATTCTCAAGCGGCGACGCAGGGCTCTACATTGGAATCTGGCGCGGACCCGGCCCCTGGTCGGTTGCGGTTACGACGTGCCGGAAGCGTTGGGAGATGCGCCCGCTCGAACAGCTTGCTTTTCAGAATCGGGGCGAAAGGCGTGTGAACTGCGTCCAGATGCACCATTGGGACAAAGACTTCAAACCCGGCTTTCGTCTTCAGGCCGAGATGGCCGCGCGGGCAGCGCTCGGTCAACCTTCTGACTCACCTACGCTTGACGACGCGATGCGAACGATGCGATTGATTACCGCGATCTACGAGCCTTGAGGCTACAAACTGCGGTTTTTCTAATCATTGCGAAAGGAGGCCATTTCAAAGATGCTGAGACTCGACGGTGACATGATCTATCTTCAGGAATTTACCGAACAGGATCTTTCCGACTCGAGCTATCATGCCTGGCTCAGAGACCTTGAAGTCGTGCGCGGGATTTACCGGCTTGAGTACCTGATGCCCATTCAATATAGTGAGATCGAAAAATACGCCCGCAGCCTGATGCACAGCGAGACCGATTGCTTCTTTGCGATCTACGCGAAGGAGACTAATGACTTCATTGGCACGCTGCGCATTGGCCACATTGACTGGCGAGTGGGTCGTGCCGACATCGGTATTTTGATAGGGAACAAAGACTATTGGGGTAAAGGTATCTGCGCGGACGCCGTCACAGTGGCCCGCAAGTACGCGTTTCAAGAATTAAGCCTCCGGCGTCTGACCGGAGGGGCTATGTCGACGAACACGGCGATGTGCAAATGTTTCGCGCGTGTCGGATTCAAAGAGGAAGGACGATTGCGCCAGCACTTGCTGGTCAGCGGCGAGTTCGCGGACCACGTGCTTTTCGGTTTGCTAAAAGATGAACTTACGCCGGCCGATCCAGGGGAAGTTTAACTTTGCGATACTGCACGCGCTGTTTGATGCCAGAGACGCGCCCGCGCATCGGCTTTGACGAGCGCGGTGTCTGTAACGCTTGCATCTGGGCGGACGAGAAAAAGCAGATTGTAGACTGGGGATCAAGAGGGAGAGGATTAGAAAAACTCTGCGCAGAAAACAGGAGTAGAAATGCAAATGGCTTCGACTGCCTCGTGCCCGTCAGCGGCGGCAAGGACAGTTCGTACGTCGCCTACATGATGAAGCACAGGATGAAGATGCATCCTCTGACCGTGACTATCGCGCCGCCGCTCTCTTTCCCTCTCGGCGATCGGAATCTGGAAAACTTTATCTACTCAGGCTTCGATCACGTGCGCATCACACCAAATCCGGATGTCGGCGCAAAGATTGCTAAAACCGCATTCATTGAACAGGGCCAGCCGCTCATGGCCTGGATTATCAGCGTGCAGACGGTCATTCTCCGCTGCGCGGTGCTCTTCAATATTCCCTTTGTCATGTTCGGAGAAGAGGGTGAGGTCGAATACGGCGGCAGTGATAAGCTCAAGAACCAGGCGTGTTATGATCTTGATGACACCGTCAAGATCTACTTGAGTGGCAACAACCCGCAACGTTTCATCGGCGAGTTCACGGAAAAGGAACTCTACTGGTGGCTCTTCCCCGCCGAGAGGGAGTTTCGCTCGCTTGACCCGAAGATTGCCAAATGGTCATATTTTGAGAACTGGGATTCATATGAACACTATCTCGTCTCGAAAGAGAAGTGCGGTCTTCAAGATGAGCCGGAGCGCTGCGTAGGCACGTACAACAACTTCGCGCAGACCGACACAAAGCTCTACGACCTGCACTGTTACCTGATGTATCTCAAGTTCGGCTTCGGTCGCTGTACGCAGGATGTCGGCATAGACATTCGTCGCGGCGCGATGACGCGCAAGCAGGGTCTGGCCCTGGTCAGGAGATACGATGGCGAGTATCCAGAGCCTTACATAAAGGATTATCTGAACTATTTCGGCATGACGCAGGACGAGTTCGACGCGGCCCTCGACCGCCACGCCAATCACAATCTCTTCAAGAAAGTTGACCGACATTGGCGGCCGACGTTCACGCCGCATTGAAGAATTCCAGGGAGAGGATATGCGCTGCGTATGATTTCCATCGTCAATTACGGTATGGGCAATATCCGCTCCGTGCAAGGGGCTCTCGATTATCTCGGGATCGAGAATCGTCTCATCAGCAGGCCCGAAGAAGTTCTTGAGAGCGAAAGTTTGATCCTGCCGGGCGTTGGATCGTTCGCGGCGGCCATGCAGAACATTCGCCAGCTGGGTCTCTTCGAGCCGCTTAACAAGATGGTGCTGGAACGTGGTGTACCTGTCCTGGGAATCTGTCTGGGTATGCAGCTCCTGGCAGAAATCGGAGAAGAGGACGGACCGTCAAACGGTTTCAGTTGGATACGCGGGCGCGTCGAGCGTTTTCGCTTCGACGATTCGACGCTGAAAATCCCGCATATCGGGTTCAACACCGCCTGTTTTGTGCCCCGATCAGAAAGCCTCTTTGCCGGACTCGGCGCGCAGGCAGACTTTTATTTCGTGCACAGCTATTGCATGATCTGCGAGCGCGACCAGGATGTTACTGCGTGGGTGGATTACGGCGGCCCGTTTGTCGCCGCCGTCCAGCGCCAGAATGTCTACGGTACGCAGTTTCACCCCGAAAAGAGCCAGAGTAATGGTCTCAAAGTCTTGAGAAACTTTGCCAACGCCAGAGTGCTCGCAGCAGTTGGAGTCTAACCAGAGTGTTAAAGAAGCGGCTCCTCTTCACCCTGCTCCTAAATCATGGCAACTACATGTTGAGCCGTAACTTTCGCCTGCAAGCGGTCGGCGATTTGAACTGGCTCAAGGAGTATTACGATTTCGACGCCATAGCTTTCTCGATTGACGAGCTGGTGGTTCTGAACGTCGAGCGTGGAGAGAAGGACGCCGCCGGATTCGCCCGACATCTTTCCGAGCTGGTCCAAAACTGCTTCGTTCCGCTCGCGGCAGGCGGAGGCATACGCTCGATTGACGACGCTTTCATGCTCTTGAATGCGGGCGCTGACAAGCTCGTCGTCAACACGCCGCTCGTCAAGCAGCCTGATCTCGTTAGAGAACTAGTCAAGACGTTCGGCGGCCAGTGCGTCGTCGCCTCGATCGATTACAAGCGGCGCGGCGAGACTACCGAAGTTTTCATTTCTGACGGTGGCGAAACTACCCGGGTGACGGTCGAAGAGGCACTCAAGAACGCCGAAGACCTGGGCGCGGGCGAGATTTATTTAACATGTATGGATCTCGACGGCACAGGCCAGGGCTACGACCTGCAGACCATACGCCGGGCGGCCGAAGTCGCGCGCGTGCCTCTGATAGCGTCGGGCGGGGTTGGCAAATTCGGTCAACTCGCGGACGGCATCGAGTGCGGCGGCGTGCCCGCAGTATCGACCGCGCATCTTTTCAACTTCATGGCCGACGGTCTTATCGAGGCGCGATCGCAAATGAAAGGGCGGGGCATCGATATGGCCGAGTGGGACTTCGGCTGGAAAACTGCACGCACGGCAATTTTCGTCACTGCACGGATTTCGTCTTCGCGCTTGCCGCGCAAGATGCTTACGGAGATTGAAGGCCGTCCCGCGCTTTGGTACGTGCTCGAGAGGATGAAGACGCCGAATTTGCCCGAGATGCGCGTGGTATGCACCTCAACGAATCTTACGGACACGCAGCTTGCTGATTATGCTGAGAGCCAGGGCTGGCAGGTCTTTCGCGGCGACGAAGAAGACGTTCTGCAGCGCTATCTTCAGGCAGCCACACATTTCGGCGTGGATTTTTTTGTGAATATTGACGGTGATGATTTGTTCTGCGATCCCGAGTACGTGGATAAGATCATCGAACGCTATCGCCAGACCAATGCCAGCTACATTCATTGCCAGGGTTTGCCTTTTGGCGGCGCGCCTAGCGGAGTCAAAGTCGAGGCGCTGCGCGAGGTCTGCGCGCGCAAAGAAGAGACGAAGACGCAAGGTTGGGGCAAGTATTTTCTCAAGTCGGGCTTTTTCAAGACCGAAGAGATCCAGGCCGATGAAGATGTTTGCCGCCCGCTGTATCGTATGACGCTCGACTACCCCGAAGATCTGGAGTTCTTCCGCGCGGTCGTCGGGGCGCTTGATCCCGAACACAAAGGACGCTTAAGTATGCGCGAGGTAGTTCAATTCTTGGACTCACACCCGGGAGTGGCAGCCATCAGCGAGAAGGTAACCGAAGAATACTGGGAACGCTTCAATCGCGAGCATGGACAATTTAGCATGCGTGAGTAGATTCCGGGCGCAAACATCGCGAATGATTTGCAGCAAAGTCGCTATACGGTTGTTTTGTCAATTGCAAGATTGGGTTTGAATCAAAGTCCTCTGAAAGAATAAGGTCAAGCTAAGATGAAGTTTTTGATCACCGGCCTCGGCTCGATGGGCAAGCGGCGCGTGCGCAATCTTCAGTATTTGAAAGCCGGCGCGCTTGCCGGTTTCGATCCGCGCGAAGACCGTCGCGCCGAAGCCAAAGAGAAATATGGCATCGAGACGTATGCCGATTTCGACGAGGCGTTCGAAAGATTCAACCCTGACGCAGTCATCATCTCCACGCCTCCCGATTTGCATGTCAAGTATGCCAAGCTTGCCGTGGCGAATGATCGGCACTATTTTTCCGAGGCCAGTGTTGTTGACGATGAGATGGACGAGCTCTTGAGTTTGTGCAGAGATCATCCCAACGTCGTCGCCGCGCCATCATGCACGCTGCGATATCATCCATCGGTGCGCACAATCAAGCAGATAGTGGAAGGCGGCGCTTTCGGTCGGCCGCTGCTGTTTACCTATCATTCCGGCCAATGGCTGCCCGACTGGCATCCGTGGGAAGATTATCGTTCGTTCTACGTCGCCAGGCGCATCACGGGTGCTTGCCGCGAGATCGTGCCCTTCGAGTTGTCTTGGCTGACGTGGGTTCTCGGGCCGGTGGAAACGGTGAGCGGTTTGCGTGCGAAGCTATCCGCACTTGACATTGATATCGAGGACGCATATCAAGTGCTTCTAAAATTCCGCTCCGGCCTGTTGGGTCATCTTTTGGTTGATATCATCGCGCGGACCCCGGTGCGCTGCTTTCGGCTGTGCAGCGAGTTGGCGACTGTCGAGTGGGATGCGACGGCGCGGCGCGTGCGGCTCTTTCGCGCGGGCGCCAAAGACTGGGAGGACATTCCCGAGTCCGAACGGATTCAAGAGCCGGGTTATGTCTACGCAGAGAATATGTACATCGAAGAGATGCGTGATTTCGTCGCGGCCTGTGGTGGCGAGAGACCCTGGGGTTATACTCTGGAGGATGACGTCAGAACGCTCGGTTTGCTCGCGGCAATCGAGCGCAGTTCGGATGAGGGTGTACATGTCATTACCGGTTGAAAGCAAACAAAAGCGTATTAGCACATTCGAGCGTTCACGCGAACTGGCGCGCCGTGCGCACCGGCTTATCCCGGCCGGCTGCCACACCTACAGCAAGGGTGACGATCAGTTTCCCCTGAACGCTCCAGGTTTCATTGAGCGCGGGCGCGGCTGCAATGTCTGGGACGTGGACGGTAACGAGTTCTTGGATTGGGGCATGGGCCTGCGCTCGGTGATTCTGGGACATGGCTATCCCCGAGTCCTCGAAGCCGTCGCCGGGCAGCTTGTGAAGGGCACGAACTTTACCCGGCCCTCGCCCGTTGAAGTCGAGCTGGCGGAATTATTGACGGAGTTAATTCCGTCCGCCGAGATGGTCAAGTTTGCGAAGAATGGGTCAGATGTCACTTCGGCAGCGGTGCGTATGGCGCGTGCTTACACCGGTCGCGACTACATAGCTTTCTGCAAAGATCATCCCTTTTTCAGTTTTGATGATTGGTTTATCGGCACGACTCCGCCCAACGCCGGCGTCCCCGAAGCGGCCAGCAGTCAGAGCCTCGCGTTTCGCTACAACGATATCGCCAGCCTGGAAAAGTTGTTTGCTGAATATCCGAATCAAATTGCCGGCGTGATCATGGAACCGGTGACGATAGAGCCGCCAGAGAATGGTTTCCTGGCGGAGGTCCGCGACCTCGCCCATAAACACGGCGCCGTGCTAATCCTGGATGAGATGATCTCCGGTTTTCGCTGGCATGCTCGTGGCGCGCAAAGCTATTTCGACATCGTGCCCGACATGTCGACCTTTGGAAAGGCAATCGGTAACGGCTTCTCGGTGGCGGTGCTGGTTGGCAGACGCGAAATCATGGAACTCGGCGGCCTGAAACATGACCAGCCACGCGTTTTTCTGCTTTCGAGTACCAACGGAGCTGAGACACACTCGCTCGCGGCATCAGTGGCCACGATTAGTGAAATCATTGAGAAGGATGTGGTCGCGCATGTTTGGAAGATCGGAAAAGCGCTTCAGGATGGCTTGAACAATCTGGCCGGCGAGATGGGGTTGGCTGACTATGTAAACTGCATCGGGTATCCATGCAGTCCTTTGATTGTTACGAAGGACCGCGACGGCCAGGCCTCGATGCCGCTGCGCACGGTTTTCTTGCAGGAGATGATCGCTCAGGGAGTGCTGATTCCTTACATCGCCACCAGCTTTTCTCATACCCAGAAGGAAGTAGACCGCACCCTCGAAGCTGCAACTCAGGCGCTTGACGTTTACGCTCGCGCGCTGGATGAAGGCGCGGACAAGTACCTGGTTGGCCCGGCCGTCAAGCCCGTCTTCAGGAAGTACAACTGATGAGCGCTTTCAAAGTGGCGTTGGCCCAGTTGGAAATCGTGTTAGGCCAGCCCGAACAGAATCACAAGGGAGCGCGGAAGCTGGCAATGCAAGCGAAGGAAGGCGGCGCGCAACTCCTGGTGCTGCCGGAACTCTGGTCCACAGGCTACGACCTTGAGCGCGCCAGCCTGCACAGCACGCAGATGGACACGGGAGCTTTCGCGCGGATGGCGGCGATGGCCCGCGAGTTCGGCATGTACGTCTGCGGCTCTGCGCTGGAAGCCAGGGACGGAACATATTTCAACACGCAGGCTATCTACACGCCAGTCGGCCAGCGCCTCGCATCCTACAGCAAGATCCACCTCTTCGGCCTGATGAACGAGCCGGACTACCTTTCGCCGGGCAATGCGCTGGCGACAGCCGATCTGCCGTGGGGTAAGGCCGGACTGGCGATCTGTTATGATTTGCGTTTCCCTGAAATGTTCCGCGCCTACGCACTTGGCGGCGCGCAAGTTTTTATTCTCTCAGCCGAGTGGCCGCACCCACGCCTTGAACACTGGCGCACACTGATTCGCGCGCGTGCGATCGAGAACCAGAGTTTCGTCGCGGCCTGCAACTGCGTTGGACGGAGCAATGACAACATCTTCTTTGGCCATTCGATGTCGGTTGACCCCTGCGGCGAGGTGTTGGCGGAAGGCGATGAGAACGAGTCGGTTCTGATGGTAGAGATTGATCTGGCTCGGGTGGATGAGACGCGCAGCCGTCTTCCGGTCTTTGCCGACCGACGTGCCGGACTCTATTCGTTGGCTTAGATATCAGGACTGAAAGCTCAGTTTCAGTTGCTTGCTATGACAGGGATACGTCAGCAGCCCGCTATCGTCATCGGTGACCGGCGCATCGGCGTGGGCCAACCGGTTTACGTCATCGCTGAAGCTGGCGTCAATCATAACGGCGATATCGAACTCGCCAGACAACTGATAGATATTGCCGCAGATGCCGGAGCAGATGCCGTCAAGTTTCAGACGTTCAAAGCCGAGCTGCTGGCCACGCGCGAGGCGCCGAAAGCCTCCTATCAACTGCAAACGACGGATGCCGCTGAATCGCAATACGAGATGTTGCGTAGTCTTGAATTGACTGAGGACGTGCACCGCGAATTGTTTGATTATTGCCGTGCGCGTCAGATTCAATTTCTCTCAGCGCCCTTTGACGAAGCAAGTGCGGACTTTCTGGAAACACTTGGCGTCGCTGCCTATAAAATTCCGTCGGGTGAGTTGACAAATCTTCCCCTGCTCGCACACGTCGCGCGCAAGGGCAAAGCCATGATCGTTTCTACCGGCATGGCAACCCTCGAAGAAGTGGAGATTGCGGTGGGCGCAATCTTGCGTGCGGGTAACGACCAGTTTTCGCTTTTGCACTGCGTCTCGAATTACCCGGCCGACCCGGCGGAAGTAAACTTGCGCGCGATGCTGACAATGCAGGAGGTTTTCAAAGTTCCGGTCGGCTTTTCGGATCACACACGCGGCATTGAAGTCGCGTTGGCCGCGGTGGCGCTCGGCGCTTCCCTAATCGAAAAGCATTTCACCCTTGACCGCACCTTGCCGGGCCCCGATCACCAGGTGTCGCTCGAACCGGACGAATTGGCCCGGATGGTTCAGGGCATACGCAAGGTTACGTCGGCTCTGGGCGACGGGCGCAAAAAACCTGCGCCGTCCGAAGTGGGCACTGCAGCAGTTGCGCGCAAGAGTCTCGTCGCCGCTCGTCACATCTTGCGCGGCACGGTGCTCACGGAAGAGCTGATTCAGCTCAGAAGGCCAGGCACAGGATTGCCGGCATCGATGCGCGAGAGCGTACTCGGCCGTCGCGCGCTTCAGGACATAGAGAGCGGAGCGCTTATCTCTCAGGAGGTGCTGGACTGAGAACCATCGGAGTGATCACAGTCGCCCGCTCGGATTACGGCATTTACCTGCCCATCCTACGCCGAATTAAAGCCGACCCGCAGCTTCGACTTTGGCTGATCGTGACGGGCGCGCATCTGCTGCCGGAATTCGGCCTCACCGTCAAAGAGATTGAAGCAGAATTCGAAATTCATGAGCGGGTCCAGATGCTGCTGGCGGCGGACAGCCCCGAAGCTGTAGCCAAATCGATGGGCCTGGGCCTGGTCGGCTTTGCGCAGAGTTTCGCTCGCGTGCGTCCAGACATCTTACTCGTCTTGGGAGACCGCTTCGAGATGCATGCCGCGGCGCTCGCGGCCTTACCGTTCAAGATTCCGACGGCACATCTGCACGGTGGCGAGCTCAGTCTTGGGGCGATTGATGATGCGCTGCGCCACTCCCTGACGAAGCTAAGCCACCTGCATTTCGTGAGCACTGAAACTTATGCGCGGCGCGTTCGTCAGATGGGCGAGGAGTCGTGGCGAGTTGTTGTCTGTGGCGCACCCGCTCTCGATCAGATTCGAGAGTTGAGTTCCTTGAATCTGTCTGAGTTCAACGAAAAGATTGACGTCCGGCTGGAGGAAGGGTTCTTGTTGATTACTTTTCATCCGGTCACGCTGGAGCATGAGAAGACCGACCAGCAGATTACGGAATTGCTGGCCGCACTTGAGATGAGTGGCCGCCCGGCGCTCTTCACGGCGGCAAATGCCGACACGAGCGGACGTTTCATAAATACCAAAATCGCCAAATACTGCCGCACCCATCCGAACGCCCATCTGTCTCTGAGTCTGGGCCGCGATGGTTATTTCAGTGCGATGCGGCTAGCCGCCGCGATGGCCGGAAATTCGTCGAGCGGGATTATAGAGGCCGCGTCCTTCGAGCTTCCGGTGGTCAACATCGGCGTACGTCAGGGGGGTCGCTTACGCGGGAATAATGTGATCGATGCTGGCCCTGATCGATATGAAATACTTGCGGCGATCGAAAGAGCAACCAGCGCGGAGTTTCGTCTGGGTCTCAAGGGGATGCAGAATCCGTACTATCATGGCGGTGCGTCGGAGGTGATCGTCACAAGGCTGAAGGAGATTGAGATTAACGAGCGACTTTCGCTAAAGCGTTTTCACGACCTGATCCCTTCGGCATAATTCAGCTCAAGCACAATTGTGAATCAGGTTTTGCTTAAGGCTTGATGAAAGATTCAGCGCAGACGATACCGGTGATCGGGCTCGGCGGCGGAGGCCACGCCAGAGTCGTGATCGAAATTCTACGCGCCGACGCGGCCTACGAAATCATGGGCCTCCTGGACAGTAATCGAGAACTCCAAGGGCAAACCATTCTGGGCGTGCCCATTCTTGGTGATGACTCGCGCTTGCCAGAGTTGGTCAAGCAGGGGATCAGTCATTTTTTCATAGGCCTCGGTGGAGTATCGAGCAACGCCCCGCGCCGCCGTCTGTTTGAATTTGCGCTTCAACATGGCCTGCAGCCCGTCAGCGCCATTCACCAGCGGGCAATCATCTCTCCGTCAGCCCGGCTTGATGCTGGTGTCACGATAATGGCGGGCGCAATAGTCAACGCTTGCGCTCGTTTAGCCACAAACGTTATTATAAATTCTGGCGCGATCATTGAGCACGACTGTATCGTTCAGGATCATGCTCACGTGGCAACGGGCGCGCGTCTCGCCGGAGAAGTTCACGTCGGCTCCGGCGCTCACATCGGGCTTGGCGCTTGTGTTCGGCAAAGCCTGAGAGTAGGGCGGGGCGCTGTCGTGGGCGCAGGCGCGGTTGTGATTGAAGATGTACCAGAGGCGACGGTCGTCGTCGGGGTGCCTGCGCGCCACTTGAGAAAGGTCATCGAACAGTATTAAGCTATCTGACTCGCACGACCTTCGATAATTCGCACGACCTTCGATAATTTCAGTAACACTGCGAGAGAATGAACGACTGCCGAGATGAGATTTCATTGGCGCTTCGTTGTCGAGAACATCAGTCATGGCTTGCCATCGTTTTCTATCGCTCAGGATTATTAGACCGAAATGTCGTCGAAACTGCTGAACCTGCGTGTTGCTCCAACGAGCTCAGTCCGTCAGGCAATCACCTGTATCAACCTCAATGCTAAAGGTATCGTGCTCGTTATGGATGATGAGGCGCGGCTGCTGGCCACCATCACTGATGGCGACGTGCGCCGCGCGCTATTGTATGGACAAAATCTGGGCGCACCCGTGAGCGAATTGATGGCAATGAAGAACGAGCTCGGGATTGTTGAGCCTGTCACAGCACCAGTCGGCGCCGATCGCGCTGTGCTGCTGCACCTCATGCAGGAGAAGACTATTCGCCAAATCCCTCTGCTCGATGAAGAGGGCCGAGTGATAGACCTGGTGACGCTCGACGAACTAATGCCCGAACAGGAGTTGCCGTTGCAGGCAGTCATCATGGCCGGTGGTGAGGGTTTGCGTCTTCGTCCTTTCACCGACGATATGCCCAAGCCCATGCTCCCTGTTGGCGACCACCCCCTGATGGAGGTGCTCATCAAGCAACTCAAGCAGGCTGGTATACGTCGCGTCAACATTGCCACGCATTACTTGTCGACCAAGATTACGGAGCACTTCGGCGACGGGCAAAGGTTCGGCATTGAACTCAACTATGTAAACGAAGACCGTCCGCTGGGCACGGCGGGCGCACTCAGCCTGCTCCAGGCGACGCAGACCCCGCTTCTAGTCGTTAATGGTGACATCCTGACGAGTATTGATTTTCGGGCTATGCTCGCCTATCACCGCGAACACAAAGCTGCTCTCACTGTGGGTGTCAGAAAATATGATTTGAATGTGCCCTATGGCGTGGTCGAGAGTGAGGGCGCTTTCATCCGGAACCTCGTCGAAAAACCCTTGCTCAGTTTCTTAGTTAATGCCGGGATCTATCTTCTTGAGCCCACGGTCTACAGCCTCATTCCTAATGACCAGCACTACAACATGACCGATCTCATCCAGCGTCTCGTTGCAGAGCACTACCCGGTGGTAAGTTTTCCGATTCTGGAATACTGGCTGGACATCGGAAACCACGTTGACTACCAGCAGGCGCAGGACGATCTTAAGAACGGGAGATTCAAGTTTGAGCTGGGCTAAGCGCAAAGTCCTGGTCACGGGCGCGGGCGGTTTTATCGGAAGCCATCTTACAGAGAGCCTGACCTCGCTCGGCGCGAGTGTGCGTGCCCTGGTTCACTATAACGCGCTGGGAAGCTGCGGCTGGCTCGACCATTCGCCTCTCAAAGAAGAAATCGAAGTCATTGCTGGTGACATATGCGACCGCGATAGCCTTCATAAGGCGATGCAGGACGTTGAGGTCGTCTTTCATCTCGCCGCGCTGATTGCGATTCCTTATTCATACCACGCGCCGTTGTCTTACGTTCGCACGAACATAGAAGGCACACTCAACGTTCTTCAAGCTGCGCGCGAAACTGGCGGGGCGTGCGTCATCCACACGTCAACAAGCGAGGTCTACGGCACGGCGCGTTATACTCCGATTGACGAAGCGCATCCGCTGCAAGCCCAGTCGCCGTATTCCGGCAGCAAAATCGGAGCGGACAAGCTAGCCGAGGCGTTCCATCTTTCGTTCGGCCTTCCGGTTGTCACGGTCCGGCCCTTCAATACGTTCGGGCCAAGACAGTCCGCGCGTGCCGTAATTCCGACGATCATTACCCAGGCTTTGACCGAAGATGCGATTCGGCTCGGCAACACCGCGCCCACGCGTGATCTAAACTTTGTGACTGACACCGTCGCGGGCTTTGTTAGCGCAGCGGAGAATCAGCAGGCAATAGGCGAAGTAATCAACCTCGGCACGGGGCGCGAGGTCTCAGTCCGGGAGTTGGCTCAAACAATCTTGAAGATAATGGGCAAAGATCTGCCGATTAAGATTGACGATCAGCGAGTGCGCCCTCAGAGCAGCGAAGTTGAGCGGCTTTGTGCCGACAACGCCAAAGCGCGCGAGATCCTGCATTGGCAGCCGCGCTATGCGCTCGAAGATGGTCTGCGCCAGACAATTGACTGGATACGAGAGAACAATGAACGATACCGCCGCGGCGTCTATGTCGTTTGAGCCCGGAGGCGCGCCGCAAGGATTTATTCCTCTCTGCGTGCCTGCGATGCGCGGCAACGAATGGAAATACGTCAAGGAATGCCTTGACACAAATTGGGTCTCATCTGTTGGGCCATTCGTTGATCGCTTTGAACGGATGACGGCTGAGTACGTCGGGACCCGCCACGCTGTCGCGACCGTAAATGGCACGGCGGCGCTTCACATCGCGCTCATAATTGCGGGCGTTCAGCCTGACGAGGAAGTGCTCACCTCTACGCTTACCTTTATTGCTCCGGCAAATGCGGCTCGGTACGTTGGAGCATGGCCTGTGCTAATTGATGCCGAGCCTGACTATTGGCAGATGGATCCTCAGAAAGTCGTTGACTTCATTGACAGGCAGTGCCAGTGGAAGCAGGGAAAACTAACCAACAAGGGGACCGGTAGACACGTCCGAGGGATCCTTCCCGTGCACATCCTCGGTCATCCGATCGACATGGATCCGATTGTCGAATTAGCTCGCAAGTATGAACTCGCCGTCATTGAGGACGCCACGGAAAGTCTGGGAGCTCAATATAAAGGACGCCGGGTTGGGCAACTGGGCGATGTCGCCTGTTTCAGTTTCAACGGCAACAAGCTCATCACCACGGGCGGCGGCGGCATGATCGTTACGGATCATGAGGAGTGGGCCCACAGAGCGAAGTACCTCACAACACAGGCCAAAGACGATCCGATCGAATATGTTCACCGGGAACTTGGTTACAACTATCGATTAACAAACATGCAGGCAGCTCTTGGTTGCGCGCAGATGGAGCTGATTGATGATTTCATTTCGGCGAAGCGTCGCGTTGCAGCCGCGTACACGGAAGCTTTTGACGACTTGCCTGGTATCACACCGATGCGTGAAGCTCCGTGGGCCAGGAGCACTTTCTGGCTATATACCATGCTTGTTGACGAAGCAAGATACGGCCAAGACAGCAGGTCGCTGATGCGGCAGTTGGCCCAGGCAGGTATTCAGACAAGACCTCTGTGGCAGCCGTTACACCGCTCGCCGGTTTATCGCTCAGCAGAGGTGCTAAGTAGCGGCATCGCCGACGACCTCAACCGGCGCGCATTGAGCCTGCCAAGTTCTGTTGGGATCACGCTCTTAGAGACAAAGAAGGTGATTGAAAGCGTCGTGAGCAGGTTTGAAGACCGGAAGCGGGCCTTGAAAGAACGCTAATTGATACTGCGCAAAAACGACGCCCTGGAGATTTCCTCGCAAAGCCGGGTTCTGAGTCAACGCCTGAGATATACGCGCCCGAGGAACGAGTCTCTTTTTGTTCAGCAGCGAATGTCACTCAATGATGCGGAAGTTCAGATAGGCCCGAGACAGGCCTCCGGGGATCGCTCGAATTCACGCAGGTGATGAATTAAGGAAGTCTTGCCTTTCGGCTACATCCCCTTGCGTCTATAGTTGATCGCCCGGGTACTTATCCTTACGTCCGGCCAAAGAGTCAAAGGTCGCGCCAAACTTCTCCAGCCCTTCTTTTGAGAGGATCCTGCTGATGGGCCACTCGACGATGTCCTGTTTTAACGTCTCAAGATTCCAGGGAAATGGTTTTGGCCACTGGTCATAGAAAACGTCAATGTAACAGTAGGCGAGTTCGATCTGGCGATCTGTCAGCTTCTGTTTGGATGGATTCATTATCGCCTCATTGAGCGCCACATAATATGACTCGACCGTCGTGGGATCGACGGTAAAGCCCCTATTGCAATAGTGCGTGTCGGCGGACACTATAACCGGGAGGCCGCGAGCTGCCATCTCCATACCAGCAGTTGAGGTATAGACGAGCCCAAGATCCGCGATATCCATCAGACTGTAAGTATTAACGACATCCTCGGGAAGAATCAGACGAATATTGTCCGGGAGTTCCTTGCAATGCTCTCTGATAATTTCATCAACCGGCTGGCTCGTACCCAGTGCCCGCTCCGCCGGGTGCGCGCGCACAACCAGTTGCCCCGACGGGTGTCGGGCAAAATAATCTACTGTAATACGGACCCACTCAGCCATCGAAGCAAATGCTTTATTGCGTCCCATGGTGGAACTGTCCCATGCGACGTTCGGGCACATCAAGGCGATTGGCCGATCCGGTTTGAGGTTCAAACCATCGATTAGATCTGCGGCCGTCGATCTGGGCATATGGTGCAGGCGCAGAGTGAACTCTTCCCAGTTTCCACCCTCTTTGGCAGCAATCAATTGCATAACACGTCGGATGCGTCCCTCAGTCAAAACATGCGGTTCGTCTGCTTGCCAGGCATCATCTGTATTCAACTCAGTACAGGGACCTTCGTCTGAGACACCTGCGAACCCGCGCTTGTCAAAGTACTCGAACGTAATACAGGGTAGGTGCTCCAATTTCGCCAGACGGTAGGCAATGCCCATCTCCAGAATAGCGCCGTTCGCGACGATCATTGCGTCGTAGCGTTGCTCGCCAAGGAGCGAGACTAAGGCAGCCATGCAGTTACGGTCCCTCGCCAAACGAAACCGGTATATCTCACGATCCGAAGGGTTTGATTCTATGTTTATCTCTTCTTTGCGTCCGACATATTGCGTATCTACCCTGGCCTGCTTCTTCACCTCTTCTTCCTGCGCTTCCGTCAATTCGGACGGTTTCATGTTTGACAGGTTCCGGAGGCACAATCGCCGGTGGACCACACCGTGGAAAGAACGGCCTACCCACAGGCTATATTTCTCCCAGAACGATGCTCCACGCGGTCCGAAATTCGAGTAGGGTAGCCAGACCAGATCTACGACGCAACCACATCCCGCCAGTGCCACGGCAGTCGCGAGCGATATATTTACCCACCAGGGAAGCACGCAGAAGAACAACACGCGACGAGGGTTCTTGAGTACAGTCTGCCCGGAGACTTGATCTAATTCGCTAAGCCATTGCCTCAGACTGGTCCGCCGCCAGCGATATGGGCGCACCTTCTCGCGTAGATCGAGGAATTGGCGATAGGCGTTTAGATAGCCCGGTAACTTTTTTGCCGGCCATAGTAGCTGCCGCACTAGTTCGTTAGGCACTCAGTACTCCAGTGAAGGGCAGGCCTGAAAAACCCTGGTCTTACTTCCGGCCAGCGATGACCGATCCCATCTGCAGCATCAACGGCGAATGCAATCGCGTGTTCATCTTGAAAATAGTGACACACGCCGAAAGTACTAGCGCTGATTCCGAGCACGCAATGCCCCTCGTTGAGCAGGTGGGCGGGTACATGGCAACGACTGACGTAACGTCCCGGATGTCTAATGCGATGTGTCTCGTATCGGCTGGGATCATCCACATCAAATGTGTAGAACAAAAGTTCTCCCAGGGTTGAGGTGAGAAAAAACCCTATGCGCATATCACGTATCTCCGACAATAGCTCATATTCAAATTCCACAGTAAACGGCTCGCTGGAATACACCTGCTCAACTGCGTAACCCTCTCGGTTAAGCACACGTAAAGCCACCGGCCTAAACGCACCCTCATTTTTCGAGAGCTCCCACAATCTCTCTCCGCGGTGTTCTAAAGAGCCTGCCATATAACGCTCTACGACCCGCAGCGTGGGCCCGCTTATAGCAATCCTGCCCGCATCAAGTAGTATGGCTCGCGTGCACAGCCGGAGCACCGCCGACAGGTTGTGGCTGACAAAGACAACAGTACGTCCGGCCTGGGCCACATCCTGCATCTTGCCGAGACATTTCTTTTGGAACGCCATGTCCCCGACTGCGAGCACCTCGTCCACGATCAGAATCTCGGGCTCCAGGTGAGCCGCAACTGCGAAGGCAAGGCGCAAATACATTCCGCTGCTGTATCGCTTCACCGGCGTATCAATGAACTTGCTCAGTTCGGCAAAGTCCAGGATCTCGTCGAACTTCCTGGCAATCTCCTTCCGGCTCATACCGAGGATCGCACCGTTCAAGGAAATGTTTTCTCGTCCCGTCAGCTCGGGATGAAACCCGGTTCCAACTTCCAGCAGGCTGCCCACACGTCCACGCAGCTCTACACGGCCCGTAGTAGGTTCGGTGATGCGCGAAAGAACTTTCAGCAGCGTAGATTTGCCGGCGCCGTTGCGTCCTATTATTCCGACGACTTCGCCTGGGGCTACATCAAAGCTCACGCCTCTGAGAGCCCAGATGGTGCGCCGGTCAGGCGGCGCGGCGTTGCCATTGCGTTTGAATCTCTTGAACGGCTCGGCGATGGCTCCCGCGAGCGACTCACGCAACGTCTTATAGGCCGATTGCTCCGCGCCCAGCTGATATTGCTTACTCACGTTCTCGACCCTGATTATTGGTTTCATGGCTTAGACGATGTCCGCAAAGCTCTTTTCTGTTTTGCGGAAAAAATAGAGTGAATACACAAGTAAAAGCATCGTGGTAACGACAGAAAGGCTGAGCGCCGCCCAGTCCAACGCCTGCCCAAACAGAGCTGAACGGTATCCACCGACTATTCCCGTGATCGGATTAAGGGAATAGACCAGGCGCCATCTCTGCGGCACCACACTCGCAGGATAGGCGATCGGAGAAATATACATCCAGATCTGGACCAGAAACGGCAAAGCAAACCTCACATCGCGGTATTTCACATTTAGGGCAGATAGCCACATGCCAACGGCGAAGGCCAACAAGGTCGTGTGCACGATTAGCACCGGAAGGACAACGATCTGCCACGAGACCCCGATGTGGTAATACGCCATGAGAATTACAAGCATGAGGAAAGCTATGCCGAAATCAACCAGCCCGGCCGTCACCGCGGCACCCGGAATAATCATCCGCGGGAAATAAACTTTGGTGATCAGATGCGAGCTTCCCACCAAGCTATTTCCGCTGCTGCTGACGGCGTTCGAAAAGAAGGTCCATGGCAATAATCCGGCATAGGCGAAGATCGGATAGGGAATGCCCTCAGAAGAAATCTGTGCGACTCGATTGAAGATAAACGTAAAGATGACCATTGTCAGGAGGGGTTGCACGACGGCCCACGTCGCGCCAAGCAATGTCTGTTTGTACCGCACCTTGACGTCGCGCCAAGTCAGGAAATAAAGCAGCTCGCGATGGGCCCAGACGTCACGCAGATTCAACGCCACCCATGAGTTGGTGGGTTCAATAACGACGAGCGGTTCGTCCGGCAAAGTCCGGGGCTCGGTGGGTTGCTCAGCTGGCGGGACATCCTCTGAAGAAGGCTCCACAGGTTGAGTTTTGCTCGTAGCGGCGTTCATGAAACTCGTTGAATCTTCGCAGGCCTCGTCGCGGTTGGGCGGGAGCTGAAACTGAAATTAAGTAAGCTGCTTTCTAAGCACGCCAGTCTAGTCTTGTAGAGAAACTCCAGTCAAGCAGCCTCACCGACAACAGCCTCACGGCTGCTTTGTTTTGCTGCGTGTGACGGGTCGTCGTGGCAATCGTTTCGACGCGCGTCGCGGTGTCCGGCGTGCCAAAGTCCGTCGTTTTCCGCGAGAGCGCAGCGCGCGACGTCGCGAAGAAACTGGGCGCCCTTTCGTGACGCTGCTGACCGGCTTTCTCTCGGCAGCGGCGGCGCTTGTCGAGGCTGGTTTATCAGAAGGCACAGGAGCTTTGGCGGGCTTCGTCTCAGGCTTTTCCGGAGCCGCGCGGGGACTTGGCGTCGGAGACGGAAGTGGGGTTGGGGTTGCAGTTGCTCTCGGCGAAGGCGACGGAGAGGGCGAGGGGCTTGGCGTCTGACTCGGCGCGCCTGGACCTGGTGCTTCTGAAATTGAGGTCCCGACAAAGTTAACATTTATTTGATCGGCATTGAGATCCGAGAAGGCTCTAGTTGGTGGGGAGAACACAAAACCTTGCAGCGCGGGCGTCACTAGGTAGCTCCCGGCGCCAAGGCCTGAAAAGGAATAGTTGCCGAGCGTGTCAGTGATAGCGGTCGCACCGGCCGATCCGGCCAACACTATGGGAGCATCAATAATTGGCCTGCCGATGCTGTCGGTCACCGCGCCCGTGATGCCGTACGTGAAGTTCGACGTACCCACAAAGTTCGCTGAAGTTTGATCTCTGTTCAGGTTGCTGAAGACTGCACTTGGAGGGTTGAAACTGAAGCCATTTCGACTGGGAGTGACAACGTAGCTCCCCCCTGCTGCAACTGCGAAAGCATAGACCCCCGAGGTGCTGGTTGATGTGCCGGATGGTTCTGCTCCGTCGAGTCGCACGACCACATCAGAAAGCGGCGTTCCTGTTCTGTCCAACACTACGCCCCGGATGAGAACTTTGTCCCGTGGGATAGCAATAAAGTTTATGCCTGTGTAGTCTTTGTTCAGATTAGTGATCGTTAGGCTGGGCGGTTCGAAAACCAGGTCAGTCCTTGACGGCGCCAGCGTATACGAGTTGCCGCCTGCCAAAATGAAGGAATAATCGCCTGAGAGTGCCGTTAATGACGACACCTGCGGGGAAGCACTCAACCTCAAGGAAACATCTGAGACACCCTTGCCGTTTAGGTCGAAAACGAAGCCCCTGATGTTGAAGGTTCGGACAGAAGTGGCGACAAAGTTGGCGTTGGTCTGGTCGGCGGTCACATTGGCGAAACTCAAACTCTTTGGCCGAAAAGATAAAGACGAGCCGATAGGCGTAACCGTATAATTGCCGCCTGCCGGCACTAAAACCGAGTAGGTGCCGGTTGCTCCCGTTATCGCCGCTCCACTCGCTGAACCGGAGAGCACCACTGACACATCGTTCATGGGTGCGCCCTGATCGTTGACGATGACTCCGCTGATTCTGACCCGCTGAGTCTGCTGTATTTCCGTTAGGGCTGTTTGCGACCTTGTCCTGACACTCAGCCAGGCCGACGCGGTGATACAGCAGATTCCGGCCACGCCGAGAGTTATGACCCTCCGCCCACGATTAAACGACAAACCGAGACGGCCCTCGGGTCTCTTCGGCGACTCGGCTAAGTGGCTGTTAGTCTCTGCTTTCACATCAGTGGCATCGGCGGCATCCCAGTCAAGTCGCAAACGAGTCGCATCTTATCAGCCTGACCATGGGGCACACAAATGCCGAGGCGTTTACTCGCGCATCGCTGACACGGAGGTGTCCAGTGGGAATCGGAAAAGCGTCTGATTCTGGCCGCGTCGCCGTGTCGCGCGCGACTTGGTTGTGTTACGAGGCTGCCAGCGGCCTTACGCCCTGTTGCCTCAGATAAAGATCTACTCGAAATCGACCCCCCTTTTCCTTGTCTTGACCTTATTCTGGGCAGAAATCTATACTCCCACGCTGCACTGTTCTGTCGAGTGTCCTTGTGAAGTGCTTAACTAGCAGCGCTTCTCTTCTTTGCGCTTTCGAGTTTCGGACTTTCCTGAAAGTGATTAATGCATAAACTATTCGTCACGGGTGGCGCCGGGTTTATCGGCTCGGCTTTTGTGCGGCTCGTGTTGGACGAAGATCCCGCATGTGAAGTAGTCAATCTTGACCTTCTTACCTACGCGGGGAATCCGGACAATCTTCGAGGTCTTGACGCAGGCCGGCACCATTTCGGCAAAGGCGATATTGCCGATCAAGGCGCGGTGCTGAGCGCCCTTGGCAAAGATACCGACGCCATAGTCAACTTCGCCGCCGAATCCCACGTCGACCGAAGTATCGTCTCGGCCGATGAATTCATCCACACGAACGTTCTAGGAACCCAGGTTCTGTTGGACTGTGCTCGAGAACGCGGCGTGAGACGATTCGCGCAGGTGTCCACTGACGAAGTTATGGGTAGCCTGCCGGAGAACGAGGGCGCTCTTTTCACCGAAGATTCCCCGTTCTGCCCAAACAGTCCTTACGCCGCATCCAAGGCGGCCGCTGAACATCTGGTCCGTGCCGCCTATCATACGTTCGGCCTCGACGTTGTCATCACCCGCTGCGGGAACAATTACGGGCCGCGGCAGTTTCCGGAAAAATTTCTTCCGCTTATGCTCGCCAACGCAATGAACGATTTACCGATTCCGGTTTACGGTGATGGCCGGAACGTACGCGACTGGATCTTTGTTGACGACCACTGCCGGGCGATTCTGTTGACCTTGAGAAAAGGGCGGCCGGGAGCTACCTACAACATCGGAGCACGAAATGAACGTCGCAACATCGATGTGGCCAGATCGGTGCTCGAGCAACTTGGGAAACCGGAGTCGCTAATCAAATTCGTTAAGGATCGTCCAGGGCACGATCGCCGTTATGCGATTGATCCTGCGCTGGTTGAGTCGGAACTCGGCTGGCGTCCGCTTGAAACGTGGGAGACCGGTCTGCGCAGGACGATCGAATGGTACAAGTCCAATCCTGAATGGGTTGAGCGCGCGCGCAGCGGCGCGTATCGTGAATTCTACGCTCAACAATACGGAATCGAGGTCGGCGCAAATTGAAAGTGATGGTCACGGGCCGAAGCGGGCTGGTGGGCCGCGCTGTGGTTTCGCATTGCGCGAGTCAGGGCGAACGCGTAATTGCGCTCGACCGTGGCGGTCTGGATATCGCGGACGAATCAAGAGTCGATGCGGCCTTTGATCGCGATCGTCCGGACGTGGTCATCAACTGTGGCGCGTGGACTGACGTTGACGGCTGCGAGCTTGATCCGGAGCGCGCCCAAAATGTAAACGCACGCGGACCTGAGTTGCTGGCGCTGGCTTGTCGCCGCGCCGGAGCGTTGCTGATTACCATCTCGACCGATTACGTTTTCGACGGAGAGAAGGATGGCTTTTACACTCAGCGCGATCAGCCTAATCCGCAAAGCGTTTACGCTGTTTCGAAACTTGATGGCGAGCGCCGCGCGCAAATCGCCTGGGCGCGGACCACCATCGTGCGCAGCGGTTACATTTTTGGCGCCGGAGGGAAAAACTTTCTCAGCTCGATTCTTGAGCGCGCGCGCCGCGGCGAGCGCCTGCTGGCGATCAATGACATGTTTGGAACACCGACGTATGCGCCCGATCTCGCTCGTCAGCTTCATCGTCTGGCGGGGATCGACTTGCCGGGGGTTTATCACGTAGTAAACGCCGGTGAAGGATGCACGTTCGAAGGCTTTGCGCGAAGCGCCTTCGCGATCGCCAATCTGGATCCTGGTTTATTGGAAAGCGTCAGCTTCAGCGCTCTCAAGCGGCCCGCTCCTCGGCCCCGCAATTCAAGGCTGCGATGCCTGCTTTCCGAAGCTATCGGACTCGATCCTTTGCCTTACTGGGAGGATGCGCTGCGCGATTTCGCGTCGGCCGGAAACTCTGCCGGGGTTGCTGACGCTTAGCACGGTCGGGTGCTGGTTCAATTTGATGTCCGACAAGCTTTAGCTTGTCGTGTTTGAGCGACAAACTGAAGTTTGTCGGACACTTTTTTCTAAACTGACCCACTACCCACGCTCGCAGTTGACTTGCTTGAGCGCCTGCGTCTGCTATTATGTTCGATCTGAAAGAGAGAGTAAGAAGCAGGGGTAAGATTCTAAGATCATGACACCAGATGAACGTTTGGTTCCCGCCAGGCGCAGCTTGGATAACACGCTGGCTGAGCTAACTCAGGCCAAGCCTTTCGGTAAGTATGACGGGTATAGCAGCCCGCCGGCGGAAACAAATGTCCGCGAATATCTCTACGTAATTCTGAAGCGCAAGTGGCTCATCCTGAGTCTGGTGCTCGTGGTGACGTCGCTGGTCACGATTCAAGCGTACCGGCAGCCATCAATCTACGAAGCCGGCACGACGATCCGCATCGAATCAAAACCGGCTCCTGTCCTGGCCACGGGGCAGGTCGTAATCAACGCTCCGGCGGATCCAAGCTTCTGGGGCACGCAGCTAAAACTTTTGCAAAATCCTACACTGGCGCGCCAGGTGATCTTGTCGCTCAATCTCCAGAACAACCCGGCGTTTCTCGGCGGCCAGGCGCAGAGTAGTGTCTTTGCTTCCTTGAAAAGAATATTCTCGCGCGAGCGTGCCGCCACTCCGCCGGCCCAGAACCCGGCTGCCGATCAAACAGTCACCGCGGATGAAATGAAAGAGCGGCAGCTCACTCCGGAAGAACTGGCCAGGCTTGAGCCTTATGAGGATGCGATCATCGGGGGCGAAACGGTCGAGCCAACCGTGGGGACCAGCCTGGTGACGATCAAGTATCAGCACACTGACCCGGCGCTGGCCCAAAGAATTGCCAACACCCTGGCGGATGTTTTCGTGCAGAACAATCGTGAGCGCCAGGAATCCGGCACCAGCAAGGCAGAGATCTCGCTGGCTCAGGAGATAGCCAAGGTCCAGGACAAAATCCACAAGGAACAAGATGCACTATACGCGTTCGCGAAAGCAGTCGACTTGCCGTTGACGCCGGCTGCTGGCCTTAGCATAGATGTGATGAAGTCAAACACCTACACTGCTCAGCTTCTTCAGGCCGAGAACGATCGCAGAAGTCTGCAGGCAGCTTACGAGGCGGCCAAGAACACTCCCGACCTTTTCGCTAATCCTGAGGTGCAGAAAGACGAACGCATCAGAAATCTGCGCGAGAAGATCAGCGGCCTAAAGGACAAAGAATCCGCCCTACTTCAGAAGTACACGAAGGAATGGCCGGAAGTTAAGCAAGTCGAGGCCCAGATCAAAGTGGCTGGGGACGAGTTGGCGAAGGCTCCTGTGGAAGTCCTGCAATCGATGAAGGCGCGTGCCGATGCCGCGGACACCGCTTATAAGAGCCTCGAGAAGGTTTACAGCGTTCAGCACGGTAAGACGACGAGCCAAACCAGAAATCAGATTGAGCTAGCGGCAAGGTCTCAAGAGTTGGCAACTGACCAACAGTACCTGAACACGCTAATGCAAAAGCGGCGCGAGGTGACCTCTACCGGAGCAGACAGAGGCACCGACGTCGGCGTTTCTAATTACAGCCGAACTCCCCAACTCGTGGGACCGGCGCGCCTCCGCAACATCATGATTGCTTTCGTGCTGGCTTTGGTCGCGGGCATCGGGCTGGCGTTCCTGCTTGACTATCTCGACGACACGGTCAAGTCGCTGGACGACGTCGATCGTTACATACACTTGCCGGCTCTGGCTTTGATTCCATCCGTCCGGAGCGAGAAGCGCTTGCGTGGGGCTGAGCCGTTAAAGCCCAGTGACACGACCGCGCTGGCTATGGTGACCGACGTGCGTTCGCCGGTTGCCGAATCGTATCGCCATTTGCGCACGTCGCTACTGCTTTCTTCCGCGGGCACGCCGCCAAAAACAATCCTCGTCACTTCGAGCCAACCCTCAGAAGGCAAGACCACCACCGCCATCAACACGGCGTTCATGCTGGCTCAAACCGGAGCGGACGTGCTGATCATCGATTGCGACCTGCGCCGTCCACGGCTGCACTCGCATTTCAATCTGTCGAACACCCGGGGGCTGACTAATTGCCTTTCGGGCGAATCGGATGTCGAGGAACTGATACAGACTTATGACAAGCTGCCTAAGTTGAAGCTGCTGACTTCCGGCCCCATACCACCCAACCCGGCTGAGTTGCTCGGTTCGGAAGAGATGCGCAAGTTACTGGTTTCGTTGAGCGAGAGGTTCACGCACATTATTGTGGATTCGCCGCCGGCTATTTCTTTCACCGACAGCTCGATCCTTTCCACGTTCGTTGATGGCGTCATCCTCGTGGTTCATGGCGGGCGCAGCTCGCGGGCCGTGGTGCGCCGGGCGAAACAGCAATTGCTGGACGTCGGCGCGCACATCTTTGGCGTGGTCCTAAACAACGTGAAGGTCGAGTCGCACGACTCATATTATTACGCTGGGTACTATTCGGGTTATTACAAGTCTGACGAATACAGCGACGACGACGAGACCGCGAAGGAAAATGCTCAAGCGGCGTCGAAGTAATCGACCCGCTTGATCGGACGCCGTCCGCGCATGCCTCATCCTTTCACTTTTGCTTGCAGGCCGGGTATGCTCTGGGCCTGATGGGCGCAACCACAATTGGCGTGATCGGCTGCGGTTACTGGGGTCCAAACCTTTTGCGCAACTTTGCCGAGAATGAAGCGGCTGAGCTGCGCTGGATTTGTGACGCAGACGAAGCACGTCTGGCGGCGATGGGCCGCCGTTATCCGGCCGCGGAAACCACAACCGACTATCAGAACCTCCTGGCGGATTCGAAACTCGACGCCATCGCCGTAGTCACGCCCGTGGCTACGCACTTTCCAATCGCGAAGCAGGCTTTAATGGCGGGCAAGCATTTGCTGGTGGAAAAGCCTTTGACTGCGACCGTAAGCGAAGCGGAAGAGTTGATCGAACTCGCTGAACGCAAGCAGCGCACGCTGATGGTCGATCACACGTTTGTTTACACCGGCGCGGTGCGCAAGATGAAAGAGATTGTCAGCAGCGGCGAGCTGGGCCAGTTGCTCTATTTCGACTCTGTGCGTATCAACCTGGGATTGTTCCAGCCGGACATCAACGTGCTTTGGGACCTGGCGCCGCACGACCTGTCGATCATGGATTACCTGATCGAGCGACAGCCGGACATGGTCAGCGCCATTGGGAGTTGTCACATCGCACCGGGCATTGAAAACATCGCTTACCTGATGATGCACTTTGCGGACGACTTCATCGCGCATTTCCATTTCAACTGGCTGGCGCCGGTCAAGATTCGCCGTACCATGATCGCCGGCAGCAGCAAGATGATCCTCTACGACGACATTGAGCCGACTGAGAAAGTGCGCGTCTACGACAAAGGCGTGACGACAAATCGAGTGGGTGATCGCGAAGCGGATTATCAGAGGCTGGTGAGTTATCGCACCGGCGACGTGTGGGCGCCAAAGATCGATTCGACTGAAGCGTTGCGTTACGTAGTCGCGGAATTTCTGGATTCCATTCGCTCCGCGCGCCGGCCTTTGACCGACGGTGCCGCCGGCCTGCGCGTGGTGCGCCTGTTGGAAGCAGCGCAGCAGTCGATCAAGAACGGCGGCCAGGCTCAACCCCTCAAGTCGGCGGCTCAATCCGCTCCGGTTGCATGACCCCGAAACAAGTCGAAAAAATGAAAGTCCCGCTGCTCGATTTGCAGGCGCAGTACGCCACGATTCGCGACGACGTGCGCGCGGCCATCGATCGTGTGTTCGAATCGCAGCAGTTCGTGCTCAGCGCGGAAGTGCAGGCGCTGGAGGAAGAGATCGCGCGCTACTCGCAAACCAAATTTGCCGTCGGCTGTGCTTCGGGATCTGACGCGCTGTTGTTGGCACTGATGTCGTGCGATGTCGGTGACGGCGACGAAGTGATCACCACGCCGTTTAGTTTCTTCGCTACCGCAAGCGCGATCACGCGGCTTGGCGCCCGGCCCGTATTCGTGGACGTCGACGAGCGAACCTATAACATCCGTCCCTCGCTCGTCGCCGACGCGATCAACGAACGAACCAAGGCGATCGTGCCGGTACATCTCTACGGCCAGTGCGCAGAGATGGATCCACTGATCGAACTGGCGGGGAGCGGCGGTCCGCCGGCATCCGTGCCTCAGCCGGCCCGGCAGCGCGGCATTCCCATCATCGAAGACGCCGCGCAGGCAATTGGAGCTGAGGATCACGGGCGGCGCGCCGGCTCGATGGGCACGATCGGTTGTTTCAGTTTCTATCCGTCAAAAAATCTCGGAGGCGCGGGCGATGGCGGGATGCTGGTGACAAACGATCTCGATCACGCGCGCCGCTTGCACATGCTGCGCGTGCACGGCGAAGAGCGCAGGTACTTTAACAAAGTCATCGGCCTCAACAGCCGGCTTGATGCCCTGCAAGCCGCGGTGCTGCGCGTCAAGCTGCCGCACCTCGATGCCTGGACGGTCGCCCGCCAGCGCAACGCGCAGCAATACGAGTTGATGTTCGGCGACGCCGGCTTATCGGAAAAAATTGGCCTGCCGTTTGTGCGGACCGGCGCGCGGCACATCTTTCATCAGTTCGTGATCCGCGTGCGCGATGGCCGGCGCGACGCGTTGCGCGAGCATTTGCGGGCGCGCGGCGTCGGCACAGACGTCTATTATCCGGTGCCGCTGCACTTGCAGGAGTGCTTCGCTTTTCTTGGTTATAAGCAGGGCGACTTTCCGATCGCGGAAGCCGCTGCGCAAGAGACTTTGGCGTTGCCGGTCTATCCCGAACTAACCGCCGAGCAGCAGGATTACGTTGTGAGTGCGATTAAGGATTTCTAGTCACGCACGACCAGCACTAATCCTAAAACACAAAATATCAGCCCGAGAATATTCCGCAGGGACAAGTGATCTTTGAAGACAATAATGCCGATGGGAATCAGCATGGCGGTAACTGCGACGTTGGTTGCGACTGCAGCTAGGCTAATCTTCCAGCCCGCTCGATACGCCAACAGAAAACCCACTTCGATGCTGGCCGCCGCAGCGCCCAGAACGAAAACTGCCCAGTTCGATTCCCTGACCGATCCGACAAAAGATCTCTTGCCGGGGTAAGCGAAGGCGCACATGAAGCACAGAACGATTCCTACTGCGTACGCGATGATCGTCGCATGGAACGGATTCATTTCTTTCGGAATGGATTTTTGCGCGAGATGATAAAAAAGCATTCCGCCGACAGCTAACGCAAAAGGGAAGTAGAAACTTGTCATGGTTTTTGCTCTTCACCTCACAAGTGATCTCTATCGCTCGGTCGCCAAAAAGGGGATCAGCAAATCGCTCGTCTGAAATCGGGACGAGGCAGATTCTACTTTCAACTCAAGCAACGCGCCAAGCTCCAGTAAGAGCTCATAGACAAACCGCGTCAACCTTGACAGCCGGAGCCGCGCGTCGCTAGATTTCACGCGACGGGCTAACCTGACGGACCCTTGGACAGCCAAGGTGATGGGAGCGCATGACTGGTGCGGTTAGGCGTCAGAGCCGACTCGGCTTACCAAACTTCGATGCCCGCTCCTCATGAAAGTTGAAGAGATAATTCGAACAGAGTTTGCGGCCTGCGAAAGCACATCGGCCGAATGGGAGGCCATGGATGCGACTGCCCGGTACACCCGGGATCGGGTCGCGCATTGGGACCACCTAGCGCGTTGGATGAACAGGCACAAAGGACTGGGCGGCGCATATCAGCGTCGGCTGGCGGGACTCTACAGACATCTGGTTCCGAAGGGCAAGCGGGTTTTGGAAATCATATCATGAGAGACGGAAAGTACCTCATCTCGTTGATGAGATGGAGTATCTGAAAGAGAAGTACCGGCTGGATGGCTTTACGTTCATGGACTCGACCTTCATCGTGAACCGCCGTAAGACGCTTGAATTTGCCCAGGAGTTGATCGAGAGGGACCTGAGGATAAGCTATCAGCTTCCAGCCGGCACCCGCTGCGAAGCCTTCGACGAAGAGTTGGCGTTTGCTTTGGACCGTTCAGGACTGAAGAACTTCGCCCTCGCTCCCGAATCGGGTTCCGAGATGATTCTTGCGGCCATCAAGAAACAGATCGATATCGGCCGGCTCCTTAGAAGCCACCAAGACTATTTTGAAGACCAACATGACCCTCGGAGTGTTCATCGTAGGCACTCGAAGATATAAGGCGCGCCCAACCACGCAGATGCTAAACGTATCTGCCTACACGCGCCCCGGGTGGGGTTGAGAACATCTGGGCCCGGACCTTACATCGAAAGATGTGAGAAAAGAGCGGCGGGGTTGTGGGAGGCTCCGCCGCTTTTGTTATTGTAACTGACTATGAGCCGTGATATAAGACCTCTGGCGCGGATTCTTGCAAATCACCTTGGGACCTCGAAGATGCCTCAGTATGACCTTCACATCCTTTGCTCAGAATGCGGTAATTTCCACGATATGCTTCTGCGAGTTTCGCGGCCAGAGTCCTTCGAGGTCCGAAACCTCAGCGACATCTATAAGGGTCAAGTTCCTCCTGAGTTCTATGCTGCCATTACGGGGCAGACGTGTCCGACCACTAAAAAGCTAATTAGCAAACAGAATCCCGACCACCTGGTTTTGGTCGCCATCGGAAGGTGGCCGCCCAAAAACTAGCCGCCCGCCGCTCTTACAGTTCACCGGTCCCCGTTCTTGTTGCCGTACTTAACGACATTGCCGAAGGACGTGATGGCCCCCGACCCGGCAGATAAGCCCGTGCCGTTAAAAATGAGCCTAACGTCGCAAAGTGCGGCTTGGGCGTCACCGGTAACGATACTGATCCCGGCGCCCAGGTTATTGCTCATAGTCGTGTTATTTACAAAAACGCGAGTCGCGCTCTTGCTTTCGATACTAATGGCATCTTTGGTGAAGCCGTGTATTACCGTGTCCTCGATCGAGACCGTATTGGCGGCCACAACTCTGATCCCATTTATGCCGGAACCCGCACCGTTTATCGATAGACCGCGCAGGCGTACCGCTTTCGCTGAGTCTGGTTCGCCGGTGATGTTGATGATGACCCCATTGGTTTGGGCTCCCAGGATCGAGCCCAAGGTACCGCTGCCGTCTATGGTGATCGATTTGGTGATGGTGACCGCACCGAAGCCGCCGGGATCGAGAGCGTCGATCTCTCCGTCCTTGGCGGTTTTTGAAATCGCGCCGGCGAACGTTTTGCAGGGAGCCGTGCGACTGCATGGATTGGCATCATCGCCGACGCCCGAAACCCACGTTCGAGTCGCCTGGCCCAGGGCCAGTGAGGCAAGAGCAAGGGGGATCGCCACTAAGAGCAAAGCGCGTAAAGTAAATCGAAGCTTATTCATAATTATCTCCTTGAGATTTGTGATTTGCGGATCAAGACGCATTACTCAGAGGTGCGCCTTTGCATGCACCAAAAGAACCAGCCAGGGCTATGCGTAAGCATGAGACAGTATACGCCTCAACATCATGTTTGTATTCTTCACGGGACTCCTGTGGCCGAAATAATCCTTCAGATTCGCCTGGTCATTCTGCTAAGCCATATCCGAGGCTGCCTTGACGCATTCTGATAAGGATAGATAAACGGTGATGCCGCACTATGGTCGCGGCGGTCACCTCTCGTGGCTCTGCCGTGGCTGATCGTGCTGACGCGCACAATCTTTGTGGCCTATTTCTACGCTCCCGAAACTCGCTATATCGTCGAAGCCTATCCGCCCATGATCGCGGCTTGCGGAATCACGGCGGCGGCGTTCTGGCTTAGGTTCAGCCGTTTTCGGTTGAGAATTTGGATCAAGCGAGTTCAGCGACCGTGAGTTTCAAGGCGACGAGATCTCTTCTCCCATTTCCGCTTGTCAATGTCCCATAAGCAAAGCCAAAACCGGAGCCCGTCCGCCGATCGCCTAAGGTGCAAACGACACGACATCCATTGAGCGCGGAGACGCCCGCGCTTACAGCGATCCCCAGCGCGTCTCATTTGCCGTGGCTGTATGTTTCAACTCGCGGGCGGCGGCTTCGTGTTTCGCTAACTCAAGATCGTAATCCGTCATCAGCTTCACCAGTCCGTCGAAATTAACTTTTGGTTCCCAGCCGAGTTGGCGGCGGGCTTTACTCGGATCACCCAATAGCACATCGACTTCGGCGGGACGGAAGTAGCGCGGATCGATCTCGACATACTTTTCCCAATCGAGATCGAGATAGCTGAAAGTCTTTTCCAGAAACTCGCGGACGGAATGTGTCTCGCCCGTCGCGATCACGTAATCGCCCGCTGCTTCGGCGTTCATGATCAGCCACATCGCTTCGACATAGTCGCGCGCGTAACCCCAGTCACGCTGCGCGTCGAGGTTGCCCATGTAAAGTTTTTCCTGAAGACCGAGTTTGATGCGCGTCGCCGCGCGCGTGATCTTGCGCGACACGAAAGTTTCGCCGCGGCGTTCAGACTCGTGATTGAACAAGATTCCGTTCGAGGCAAACAGCCCGTACGACTCGCGATAGTTGACGGTGATGTGATAGGCATAAGCCTTGGCACACCCGTAAGGCGAGCGCGGGTGAAAGGGCGTGGTTTCCGTTTGCGGCGTCTCGACGGCTTTGCCGTAAAGTTCTGACGATGACGCCTGATAGAACTTCGGACGAATGCCGGCTTCGCGAATAGCTTCGAGAAAGCGTACCGTGCCGAGACCGGTTACTTCGCCGGTGTACTCGGGAATATCGAAACTCACGCGCACGTGCGACTGCGCGCCGAGGTTATAAATCTCGTCGGGCTGCACCTGGCGCAGGATCGTGTTGAGCGAACTCGAGTCGTTCAAATCGCCGTAAACCAGACGCAGGCGCGTCCCTTTCTCGTGCGGATCCTGATAGAGATGGTCGATGCGCTCCGTGTTGAAGGAAGACGAGCGGCGAATGATGCCGTACACTTCGTAGCCTTTTTCCAACAGCAACTCTGTCAGGAATGAACCATCCTGCCCGGTAATGCCTGAGATTAGTGCGGTCTTAGTCATGATTGTTCGTTTGCCGAGTCGATCAAGGGCGATTTCGGGGGCACTAGAGTTTTTGATACCATAACGAGCCTTGGGCAATTGGGCAAGTTGTCAGCGGATGAGTAATTTGAAGAGGTTTCATTCCCTCTCCCTTTGGGAGAGGGTCAGGGTGAGGGTGTTGGCGAGCGCGACCTAATCCCTCACCCCAGGGAGAGGGCGGCAGACTGACTCTAAACACCTATTGATTTTGAGCGATACATTCCCATACCAGCGAGTAACCGTCACCGGAGGCGCGGGCTTTCTGGGGCGCTTTGTGATCGAGAAGCTGAAGGCTTACGACGGCGTCGAAGTCTTCGTGCCGCGCAGTCGCGATTATAACCTGATCGAGAAGACGGACATCGATCGGATGCTGGACGAATCGCAGCCCGACCTGGTCATTCATCTCGCCGCGGTGGTCGGCGGCATCGGCCACAATCAGAAGAATCCGGGAAAGTTTTTTTACGACAACCTGATGATGGGGGTGCAGCTAATCGAACAATCACGGCTGCGCGGCATCAGGAAATTTGTGGCGACCGGCACCGTCTGCGCTTATCCGAAATTCACCGACGTGCCTTTCAAAGAAGACGATTTGTGGAAAGGTTATCCCGAAGAGACGAACGCGCCTTACGGTCTGGCGAAGAAGATGATGCTGGTCCAATCTCAGTCTTATCGCGAACAATACGGTTTCAATTCGATCTTCCTGCTGCCCGCGAATCTCTATGGGCCGGGCGATAACTTTGATCTGGAAACGTCGCACGTCATCCCGGCGCTAATTCGCAAGTGCGTCGAGGCGCGCCGCAACCAGGCGCCGTTTGTCGAAGTCTGGGGCACGGGCAAGGTGTCGCGCGAGTTTCTTTACGTCGAGGATTGCGCAGACGGAATCGTGAAGGCCGCGGCCAGCTACAACGAAAGCGATCCGGTGAATCTGGGTAACGGCCGCGAGGTAGTAATCAAAGATCTGGTCGAGACAATCGCGCGCCTGACCGGTTATCAGGGCGAGATTAAATGGCAGTCAGACAAACCTGACGGACAGCCACGCCGCCAGCTGGACACCACGCGCGCCTTCGATAAGTTTGGTTTTCGCGCCCAGACGTCGCTGGAGGACGGACTGCGAAAGACGATCGATTGGTACGAAAAAAGGAGTCTGGAGTCTGAAGTCGCGAGTCTGGAGTCACAAGCAAAAGCATAGTTGGGTGAACTCGGGGATTCGACTTCAGACTCCAGACCTTAAGACTCCAGACTTTTTATAATGCCGCCAAAGCTCAGCATCGTTACGCCGTCGTTTAATCAAGGAAAGTTTCTTGAAGAGACGATTCTGTCGGTCTTGAATCAGCGTTACGAGCCGCTCGAATACATCATCATCGACGGCGGCAGCACGGACGAGAGCGTTGAGATCATTCGTCGGTACGAAAAGCATCTCACCTATTGGGTCAGTGAAAAGGATCGCGGCCAGGTGCACGCGATTAACAAGGGGATTGAGAGAACCACCGGCGACATCTTTGGTTTCCTAAACAGCGACGATGTCTATCTACCGGGCGCATTCGCGGCGGTTGCTAGTCATTTTGGGAGTCATCCGGAAAGCGAGTGGATTTGCGGGGACACGATAATGTTTGGCGATAAAAACGGCACTGAGCTGATTCGAGCGGTAGTGCCCAAGTCAGCCGCGCACTGTCTGTCATGGGCCTACAAAGCTCCGCAGCCAGGGCACTTTTGGAAACGTGAACTGATCAAAGGCGGCTTTGACGAAGCCTGGCCCTACGATTTCGATCATGATTTGTATGTGCGATTGCTTTTGACCGGTCAAAAGTGTGAACACGTTCCACTTCCGTTTGCCGGCTATCGTCTGCATGCGGTCAGCAAGACCGTGGCGGAGGGACATCGTCAAATCGAAGAGTTTGATCGCAGCGCGGAGGCTTACGAAAACCGCCTTCATGGCGCTGACCGTAGATGGTGCCGCGCCACGCGTTACTTGCGTTGCGCATGCGAAGCAAGTGAAGCCGGCAGAAGGAGGGAAGGCACCCACTGGTTGATGCGGGCGCTGGCAACATATCCCGAAGGCCTCGCGCACAGACCGTTTTGGGGCTGTCTGCGGAAACTGGCGAGCAATGGTTCGCAATCCTAATGGTTGAATCGATCATGAAGACACGATCTCTGCGCGCAGAGCGAGAATTTGGCCTCATCGTCGGCGGCGTACTGATTCTGCTGAGCGCCTGGTGGCTGTACCGCGGGAAGTTTCATGGTATCCCGCATATCATTTTGCCCCTTGGGGGTGTGCTCATCCTTCTGGGCCTCGTTCTTCCCAGGGCGTTGGTTTTGCCGAACAAAGCGTGGATGGCTCTGGCAGAAGCTTTGTCTTTCGTCAGCACGCGAATTATTCTCGCCTTCGTTTTCTTTGTCATCGTCACGCCGATTGGTTTCGTCAAGCGCCTCTCCGGTTGGGACCCGTTGCATCGTCGCGCGGAACGGAGCGATTCGTACTGGAAGCCTTACTCAGATCGGCAGCGCAACCAGCGCCACTATGAAAAAATGTATTGAGGAATTGAGATGTCTAAACTACAAGTAGTAAGCGAACTCTGGGAGTTCATGAAGCAGAACAAAAAGTATTGGCTGGCGCCAATCGTGATCACTCTCGTCCTGTTTGGCATCTTGCTCGTCGTGGCCAAGAGTTCGGCAATCGCGCCTTTCATCTACACGCTCTTCTAACCATTAGTGGCAAGCATCCTGGGCATTTCAGCTTTCTATCACGACTCGGCGGCGTGTCTGGTCGTGGACGGAGAGATCGTTGCCGCCGCTCAGGAAGAACGCTTCACTCGCATCAAACACGATTACAATTTTCCCGTTCACGCCGCGCGTTATTGCTTGAAAGAAGCAGGTATCACCGCCGAACAACTGGATTACGTCAGCTTTTATGACAAGCCGCTGCTGAAGTTCGATCGCCTGCTCGAAACTTATCTCGATTATGCGCCATCCGGATTTCGTTCGTTTCTCAAGGCGATGCCGTTGTGGATGAAAGAGAAGCTCTGGATGCCCGATTTGATTCGCACTGAGTTGGCGAAAGCAAACGGCGAGGACGACGAACGGCGCGCGAAGAAAGCCGGAAAGAAATTCGAATGGAAACTTCTGTTCGGTGATCACCACGAAAGCCACGCGGCCAGCGCCTTCTATCCATCGCCTTTTGAAGAGGCCGCAATTCTAACGATCGACGGGGTGGGCGAATGGGCGACGAGTTCCATCGGGACAGGCCGTGGACGTGAGATCACGCTGCTGAAGGAATTGCGCTTTCCTGACAGCCTCGGCTTGCTCTACAGCGCGTTCACGTACTACACGGGTTTCAAAGTCAACAGCGGCGAATACAAAGTGATGGGTCTGGCGCCGTATGGCGAGCCGAAATATGTTTCCCTGATTAAGGACAAACTCGCCGAGGTTCGCGAGGACGGCAGCATCCGCATGAATCACGAGTATTTTAGTTACTCGCAGGGCTTGCGCATGACGAACCGTGCATTCGATCGCGTCTTCGGCGCCCGGCCACGCCGGCCTGAATCAAAGATCACACAACGCGAGATGGACCTCGCGCGCAGCATTCAAGTAATCACAGAAGAAGTGATGCTCAAGATGACTGCGCATGTCCACAAAGAAACCGGCATGAAGAAACTTTGCATGGCCGGCGGCGTGGCGCTGAACTGTGTCGCCAACGGCCGCGTGCTGCGCGAAGGCCCGTTCGAAGACATCTGGATTCAACCGGCAGCAGGCGATGCCGGCGGCGCGATCGGGATCGCGCTGGCGATCTGGCATCGCTATTTAGGGAACGAGCGAGTCAGTCCCGAGAAATCAGGAACGTGGCGCTCGCTTCGTGAGCAAGACAGCAATGGCTTGCCGCCTTACGCCGACGGAATGAAAGGATCGTTCCTCGGCCCGCGGAATTCGGTCGCAGAGATCGAAGAGTTTCTAAAATCAAAGGCCTTGCCGTACCAGAAATATTCGCGAGAGCAATTGCCGGAAGTAATAGCGGAGCTTTTGGCCGACGGAAAAATTATTGGCCTGCATCAGGGCCGCATGGAGTTTGGTCCGCGTGCGCTGGGAGCGCGCAGCATCATCGGCGACGCGCGCTCGGCGGCGATGCAGTCGGTCATGAATTTGAAGATCAAGTATCGCGAAAGCTTTCGGCCGTTTGCGCCCAGCGTGCTCCGCGAAAACGTCACTGATTGGTTCGAGCTGAACTACGACAGTCCCTACATGATGCTCGTAGCTGATGTGGTCGAAGGTCGTCGTCGCCAGATGAGCGAAGAAGAAAAGCGACTTTGGGGAATTGAAAAACTAAACGTCAGCAGGTCGGAGATTCCCGCGGTCACTCACGTTGATTACTCGGCGCGCATTCAAACCGTCAGGCGCGAAACAAATCCGCTCTACTGGGAAATCATCGAAGCCTTCCGCCAAAAGACCGGATGCCCGGTGATCGTGAACACCAGTTTCAACGTGCGCGGCGAGCCGATCGTCTGCACGCCCGAAGACAGCTATCGCTGCTTCATGCGCACCGAGATGGACTACCTGGTGTTGGAAACCTGTGTGTTGGACAAGAAAGACCAACCGGAGTTTGCCGAAGATGCGGATTGGCGGAGTGAGTTCACGCTTGACTGATTGCGCGACCTGATGTGATAGAATTCGACTCAAAGGTGATTCATGAATCTAGCTGACCGAATAACGATTGACCCTGAGATTTGCCACGGCAAGCCAACCATCCGCGGGCTGCGATATCCAGTCGAGACGATCTTGGAATTGCTCAGTTCAGGAATGACCAGTGACGAGATACTCGCCGACTATGAAGATTTGGAGCGAGAAGACATTCTTGCCGCGCTGGATTTCGCCAGGCGACTGAGCCAGGTTAAGCGCATCGAGCCAGTATCGGCATGAAGTTCCTAACAAAGTGCTTTTGAACCGCAGAGGACGCCGAGGGATGCGCAGAGGGACGCAAAGTACGCCTTTCTCTGCGACCTTTGCGAAAAACTCCGCGACCTCTGCGGCTAGCTTTATCTAAGGTAAAAGCCCCGCCGCCAGAGAAGCAGCAGCGGGTGTTGTCTATGGTCGAAGAGATGCTCTCGGAAAAGGATATCGCGCAGGAGCGTGTTGCCGTGCGCCCACTTTGGGAGATCGCCGAGGAAATCAGTTCGCAAGTTCCGCTAGAAGAATGGGAGAAGTTGCCCGTCGATGGCGCTGAGCAGCACGACCATTACCTCCATGGATCTCCGAAGAGAGTAAACCCAACATCAAAGGCGTAGCCTCCAACTCTTCCATCAACGCGCCCCGGAAGGGCTAAGCCCTTCTGCACATCAGGCGGCGAAGCCGCTCCCGGGTAGTGGGTCATTTTGCGTTCAGAGTTCAACCTTTAAGTTGCTTATTACAGCCGCAAGCTAAAGCTTGAACTCTAAACTGACCCACTACCCGCTCCCTCCCTCGTTTGATTTTTCGGCTGTCCTTAAGCTTAAATGTACCCGTCATTCATAATCCTTTACGAGAAAGAACAATAGAGAATGTCTGATCAATTAAGAGTCCTGGTTACGGGCGCCGGTGGTTTCATCGGCCACCATCTGACGAAGTATCTGATTAATCGCGGCTATTGGGTACGTGGCGTGGACATCAAAGAGCCGGAATACGAGCCGACGTGCGCGCACGAATTTGAATTGCTCGATTTGACGAAATGGGAAAACTGTCTCGAGGCGACCCGCGGCGTCGATCAAGTCTATGGTTTGGCGGCGAACATGGGTGGCATCGGTTTTATCGAAAGTCATAAGGCTGAGATCGTCCGGGACAGCTCGCTCATGAATCTGCACTCGATCGAAGCCGCGCGGCAGAGCGGGGTCAAGCGTTACTTTTATACTTCGAGTGCCTGCATCTATCCGGGTTACAAACAGAAGGACGCCGATGTCACTCCTTTGCGCGAAGAGGACGCATATCCGGCCGACGCCGAAGATGGCTATGGCTGGGAGAAGCTCTACATGGAGCGAGTCTGCCGGCATTACACGGAAGATTTTGGATTGGACACGCGGGTGGTGCGCTTCCATAACATCTTTGGTCCGCTCGGGACTTATGATGGTGGCCGTGAGAAATCGCCGGCGGCGATCTGCCGCAAGATTGCGCTGGCGAACGACGGTGACGACATCGAAGTTTGGGGTGACGGTGGACAGACGCGCTCGTATTGCTACATCGACGACTGTGTCGAAGGTATTTACCGGCTGATGCAGAGCGATCATCGCGAGCCGATCAATCTGGGTCAGGACCGGATGATCTCGATCAATGAATTGGTGGACATCGTCGCCAAGATCGCCGGCAAGCGCATTGGCAAGCGTTACGACGTGACCAAGCCCCAGGGCGTGCGCGGTCGCAACAGCGACAACTCGCGCTTGCGCGAAGTCTTGAAATGGGAACCGCAGATCTCTCTCGAAGACGGCCTGGCGAAGACCTATAGCTGGATTGAAGGAGAGCTGAAAAAGAGTTCAATTCCCGCCACTGCGACCGTATGATTGTTTCGGTTTCCGGCCGCTACCGCAAAGCGCGCCCCGGAACGCGGAGCCGGGATCTAACAATCGCTCCGCAGTCTTTGTATTTTTAGCTCCAACTTCTGTTAGCATCTCCGACGTGGAGCACTCTAATAAGCTTTCAAGTTCAGGCACGATCGAAATCAGCGTCGTCGTCCCGGTGCGGGATGAAGAGAATTCCGCCCGCGCGCTGCTCGAAGGCCTGCTGGGTCAGACTCTTTCGCCAAACGAGATCGTGATCACTGACGGTGGTTCGACAGACGCGACAACCGAGATCATCGAAGAGTTCATTCGCGCCGACGCGCCGATTACGCTGATTCGCGAAAAGGCTGCCCTGCCCGGACGTGGTCGCAATGTGGCAGTCGCGCATTCGCGTTGCGACTGGATCGCTTTTACCGATGCCGGGATCACGCCGTCGCCCGATTGGTTGGCGTCTCTCGCTGCGAACATTGGCAATGGATCGACGGTCGATGTCGTCTATGGTTCTTACGAACCGGTGGTCGACAGCTTTTTTAAGGAATGCGCGGCGATCGCTTATGTCCCGCCGGCAGCGAGTTCGGCAGAAGGACCGGTGCGTCCACGCTCAATCGTGTCTGCGCTGATGCGGCGCAAAGCGTGGGAAGAGGTGGGCGGCTTTCCGGAACATTTGCGTTCGGCGGAAGACTTGCTGTTTATGAACAAGATCGAGCAAGCAGGTTTTCGCACCGTCCGAGCGCCGCAGGCTGTCGTTTACTGGACTATTCAGCCTGGCCTCTGGAGCACGTTCCGGCGCTTTTCCGTCTATGCGCGCAACAATATTCGCGCCGGCTTATGGCGTCAATGGCAAGCGGCTATTTTTAGGCGCTACGCTCGAATCATACTGATCGCCTTACCGGTGATTTTTGTTGGCGTGACTTGGTTGATTGTCCCGTTATTGCTTTGGTTGGCGCTGATGGTTGCGCGCGCAGCCAGGGCGCTGGTGCAAAACCGACACTCATATCCAGCCGGAATTTTTCGCAATAGTCTGCGCCTGTTGCTGATTGTGCCGATCATCGCTACGCTGGACGCGGCTGCTTTTGCAGGCACGATTAGCTGGCTCCTCAGGGACAAGCTTCGCCTCGCACCAACGAGACATGACGATGACTCTGGCGAATAGACGCGTTCTCTATATTTCGTATAACGGAATGCTCGACCCGCTGGGACAAAGCCAGGTCATTCCGTATCTGAAGGAATTGAGCCGCACGGGCATTCAATTCACGCTGCTTAGTTTTGAGCGGCCGCAGGCTTTCACCCGCAACGGAGTTGAGATGTGCGCCGCCTTGCACCGCGAGTTAGCCGGCGGCGGAATCGATTGGCACTGGCTTCGTTATCACAAGATGCCATCGTTGCCGGCGACGTCATACGATGTGCTGGCGGGCATCAGATACGGAAGCCGGCTGGTGCGGCGTAAGCAGATTGAAATGATCCATGCGCGCAGCCATATTCCAGCGACGATCGCGCTGCGGTTAAAGCGGCGTTTCGGCGTGAAGATGATTTTCGACGTGCGCGGACTGATGGCTGAAGAGTACGCCGATGCGGGCCACTGGCGGAAAGATTCCCTGCCTTATCGGCTCACCAAGGCCGTAGAAGGCCGCGCACTCGGTGCCGCGGATGGTGTCGTTACCTTGACCGAAAGAATCTGGCCCGTGATGAACCAATGGGACAGCGTGCGACATCATAGCGTTGCACACGAGGTTGTGCCTTGCTGCGCCGATCTGGAACTGTTCCGCTTCAGTCACCAAGATCGCGCGCGGCGGCGAGCCGAACTCGCGCTAGAGGATCGCTTTGTAGTTGTTTACAGCGGATCGATTGATGGTTGGTACTTAACCGAAAGCATGGCTGACTTTTTCGTGACGATGCGGAAGCAAAGACCTGATGGGCACTTGCTTTGGTTGACGCCTGCACGTCACGAACGCCTGCACGAACTAATGAAAGCGCGCGGTGTCGACGAAGCTGCATACACCGTTTTGGCCTCCGCGCCACGAGACGTGCCTTCTTATCTTTCGGCCGGCGACGCCGGGTTGGCGTTCATCAAACCCTGCTTCTCGAAACTGGCTTCATCGCCAACGAAGTATGCAGAGTATCTGGGCTGCGGACTGCCGTTGATCATCAATGCCGGCATTGGCGATTCTGATATGCTGATCACTCAGGAAAAAGTCGGCGCTCTGGTCCGCGATTTCACCGGGGCGGAATACGCCGACGCCGCCAGCGTCGTCGAGGGTTTTGTCGGCTATCCTGAGCAGACGCGCCGACGCGCGCGTGAAGTCGCGGAAAGACTATTTGACGTGCGTCACGTTGGCGCCGAGCGGTACGCGCGCTTGTATGAAGAGGTGCTCGCGAACCAGAATTGAATCATGTCGCTTTCCACCGAAAGACAACTAGAAACGCTTCGCTGTCCCGGATGTCTGGGTCGTCTTTGTTTGATGGACAAGCACGCGAAAGACGACGGCGACCCTTTCTTCGAATGCGCGCTTTGCAAACAGCAGTTTCCTGTAATTAACAGCGTTCCGCGTTTGCTTCTGCCTCCTTTGCGAGAAGCGCTGTTGGGTGAAGGATCAGCTTCGGAAACGGACGATCGCCAGGTCAAGACTGCGCGTAGCTTCGGTTACGAGTGGACTCGCTTTCCGGAGATGTATGAAGAGTGGGAGCGAAGCTTTCTGAACTACATGCAACCGCACGACGCGGATTTCTTTCGTGGCAAGAAGGTCCTGGACGCCGGTTGCGGCAACGGGCGGTTCGCCTACTATGCGGCAAAGTACGGCGCCGAAGTTTGGGCCATCGATCTGGGTCCAGCGGTAGAAGTTGCGCGAAGAAATACCGAAGAGGCGGGCCGGGTGCAGATAGTTCAAGCCGATCTGCATCGACCTCCGTTTGCTCCCGAGAGTTTTGATTTCATTTATTCGATCGGCGTGCTGCATCATCTTCCCGATCCCGAAGCGGCCTTTCAGAATCTTTTGCGCTATCTAAAGCCCGATGGCGAAGTTCAAATCTATCTTTATTGGAGCCCAGAAGGTCAGCCGATCAAACGCGCTTTGCTGGCGGCGGTTGCGGCGGCGCGGAAGATAACGACGCGTTTGTCGCACAAAGCGGTTTACGGACTCGCGTATCCCACAGCTCTGGCGGCATTTGTTTTCTTCGTACGGCCTTATCGAGTCTTGAAAAAAATTCCCAGACTGAGATCCCTGGCCGAGCGGATCCCTATGAAGCAATACGCCGGTTTTGCCTTTCGCGTCTGCGTCAACGACCAGCTCGACCGCTTCTCAGCACCGATTGAGAACCGCTACACGCGCAAGGAAGTGGAAGACTGGCTGCAGCGCGCCGGTTTGAAAGATTGCCAGGTCAACGCTTGTTACGGCTGGGTCGCCACAGGACGGATGCGGGTTGGCGGATGAGGTATGTTGGACGCGGCCGCGCTTGTCTCATATACTAAACGCAACTTTGGTTTCGCGAGCGAATTCTCCGCAATGGTATGCGTGTTCTTGCCATAGTGCCCAGCATGTATGACACGTCGCCGGGCCAACGTTTTCGAATTGAGCAATGGGAGCCGCTGCTGCGCGCGCGCGGCGTGGAGATCACGTACGAGCCGTTCGAAAATGAAGAACTGCACCGATTGCTCTATCGGACAGGAAACATGGGCCGAAAACTGGCGCACGTATCGCGCGGCTTTGCGCGGCGGTTATCGGTGATTGATTCAGTGCGGCAGTACGATGTGGTTTACATTTTTCGCGAAGCAGCGCTGCTGGGCCCGCCGGTCTTTGAGCGGCTGATCAAGAGAACGCACGTGCCGATGATTCTTGACTTTGACGACGCGATCTTTGTTTCGTATCGCAGTCCTTCGAACGGCTATCTCAGCTATCTGAAGTTCGCGGCGAAGACGAAGACAATCTGCCGGCTGGCGTCGCACGTGATCGTAGGCAACTCGTACCTCGCTGAATATGCGCGCCAGTTCAATCCGCGCGTGACGATCATTCCCACTACTATCGACACTCAGAAGTACACAGTAAGGCGTGAAGAGAAAACGGACGTGCCGGTGATTGGTTGGACCGGAAGCTTCAGCACGGTACAGCACCTCGATACTTTGCGCGGCGCGTTGCAGAAACTGGCGCGGCGCGAACGCTTTCGGCTACGGGTCATTGGCACGCCCGAGTACCGCCTGGAGGGCGTCGAAGTAGAACCGATCCGCTGGCGTTCGGAATCTGAATTGGACGATCTGCGCCCCATCGATATCGGTGTGATGCCGCTGCCAAACGATGCCTGGAGCAAAGGCAAGTGTGGTTTGAAGGCGCTGCAGTTTATGGCATTGGGAATTCCAACCATTTGTTCACCGGTCGGCGTCAATACCGAGATTATTCAGGACGGCGAAAATGGTTTCATCGCCGACACCGAGCAGGAGTGGGTAGACAAGATGGGCCGTTTGTTGCGCTCGGTCGATCTGCGAAATCGGCTGGGCCTGGCTGGCCGAGCTACGGTAGAACAAAAGTATTCGGCGATCGCTCAGGCTCCTCGCGTTTACGAAGTGATCGAGTCAATTGCCTGTGGCGCTCCCGGGCTAACTCCCGCCCACCTGGTTGGATCTCCGCCTGCACGATCAGGCTACAACTCAGTTTAGAACACCAAAGGAAAAGGCAAATCAGTTGGAAAAGTTACACATACTTGTTACCGGCGGCGCCGGTTTTATCGGCTCGCATCTGACCGACGCTCTGGTTGAGCGGGGGCATCGCGTGCGCGTGCTGGATCTGCTTGTGCCCCAGGTGCACGGAAACGACGCGCCTCGTTTTCTTAATCCGGCGGCCGAGTTTATTCGCGCGGATGTGTGCGATCCGCAAGCAGTTCGATCGGCTCTTGAAGGTGTCGACGGGGTCGTTCATCAGGCGGCCGAAGTTGGCGTCGGGCAGTCAATGTACGAGATTCAACGTTATGTGCGGGCCAACGATCTCGGCACCGCCGTACTGCTCGAGAACCTGATCGAATTTAAGGATCGCGTCCGAAAACTAATCGTCGCGTCGTCGATGTCGATTTACGGGGAAGGAGCCTACCAGTGCGCCAGTTGCGGCGAAGTATTTCCGCAGCTTCGGCCCGCCGCGCAGTTGCTTGCCCGTCGTTGGGAGATGGAGTGTCCGAGTTGCGGGGCGCAGCTCACGCCTTCCGCCACGAGTGAAAACAAACCTTTGTTTCCCACTTCCATTTATGCGATCACCAAACAGGACCAGGAACAGTTTTGTCTGGTGGTTGGGCGCGCTTATGGAATTCCCACCGTCGCGCTGCGTTACTTCAACGTCTACGGGCCGAGGCAGGCTCTTTCGAATCCGTACACGGGTGTGTGCGCCATCTTCTCCGCCAGATTGCTCAATGACCAGCGCCCGTTGATCTTTGAAGACGGCGAACAGACGCGCGACTTTGTGCACGTCAGCGATATCGTTCAGGCAAATCTCTGTGCCCTTGAAACGAATTCGGCAGATTATCAAGCGGTCAACGTAGGCACGGGAGTGGCTACTTCGGTGCGGCAAATCGCGCGGCTGCTCGCGCAAGGTTTAGGAAAGAATCTCGAGCCGGAAATCGTTGCCAAGTATCGCGAGGGCGACATTCGCCACTGTGTCGCGGACATCTCGCGGGCGCGCGCCTTGCTGGGCTACGAACCCCGCGTGCGGCTTGAACAAGGGATACCGGAGTTGTTGCAGTGGGTCAGCTGTCAGGAACCGGAAGACCAGGTGAGCAAGGCCACTGCGGAATTGGAGACGCGGCAGTTGGTAAGGTAAACGAGAGACCACTCTCGGGGCGACGCGCCCACGGACCAGATCCCCGATGCATCGAGTAAGCAAATTTCGGTTGCTTGTGCTGGCCTTGATTGCGGTGCTGCCGTCGTTTCTGATGCGAACGTGTTACCGGCTGTTGTTCGGTTACCAGATCGGCAAGCGCGTCCACTTTGGCTTGAGCATCATCGATGCCCGCGAATGCCGGATCGATGACGACGCGCAGATCGGACACCTCAACGTCGTTATTGGCGTAAAGAAGTTGATCGTCGGAGATCACGTGCGCATTGGGCACCTAAACATCATTCGCGGCGGAGATGAGGTAAATCTGGGGCGTTACTCTGAGCTGATACGGATGAATGAGATAAACTCTATTCCGGATCCCGACGTGGTGAATCCGGTCGAACCGCGCTTCTCGCTCGGCGCTGGAAGTATCATTACGACGGGTCACAAGATTGACTTCACCGACCGAGTTGAAATTGGGCGACGAACGATCATCGGCGGACGCAACTCTTCCCTGTGGACACACAATCGACAACGGACGCTGCCTATCAGCATCGGCGACTTCGCGTATCTGGGATCAGAAATTCGAATGGCGCCGGGCGGATCCATCCCGTCACGATGTATAGTTGGAATCGGCGCGGTGATTACCGGAAAGATCGAGTCGGAAGGTTGGCTGATTGCCGGTGTGCCAGCGAAGCCAATCAAGGAACTGAGCGCTGACGACAAATTCCTGATCGAGCGAAAGACTCGTAGGGATTTGCCGGACGACATATAGGATCGAGAGAGGATAAAGCTTGAACGGTTTACTAACAATCCTCGCCCTCGCGATGTTCGTGGGCATTCTGGTGGTTGCTCCCGCGGACGGTGCGTCGGCAACCCTGCTCAGCTTGCCCCTGGCTGCCCTTGTCGCCTTCATGATCTTTGGGATAAAGGACGACCGCAAGTTCCTGCTGCGCTTGTTTTTCGCCGGACTCTTGGTGCGGATGTTAGTGGGCACCTTGATCTATGTCTTTCACTTGCAAGAGTTTTTCGGGGGCGACGCTCTTACTTTCGACTTCTTCGGAGACGCGCTGTTGCGGGCTTGGGGTGGCGACCAATACTACCAGTCGCTGGTCGACCTGTTTACTGGTGGGGGAGCGTCCAGCGGCTGGGGGATGCTCTATATGGTCGCCGCGATCTACAAAGTGATCGGCCGAAACATGCTTGCAATCCAGTATGTAAATTCTGTTCTGGGCGCGGCAACGGCGCCAATCGCGTACCTGATCGCGCTGGAGATTTTTCCCAACAAGAGGATGGCGCGAGCCTGCGCGCTGCTATCGGCGTTCTTCCCTTCGATCGTGTTGTGGTCTGCTCAGGGCTTGAAGGACGGCCCGATCGTGTTTCTTCTGGCAGTGTCCATGCTGGCTACCTTAAAGCTCGGAGAACGATTGAATGTGAAATACCTGGTGGCCCTGGCGCTAGCCCTTTGCGCCTTGATCACGCTGCGGTTTTATGTTTTCTATATTGTGGTTATTGCCGTTAGTGCAGCTTTTATTTTGGGGCGTCGTCCGCTTTCCGCGAAATCTTTTGCGCGCCAGTTCATCATCATGATCACGATTGGCCTGGTGCTGGCATACTTCGGAGTGAGCCGCTATGCGTCCGCGCAGTTCGAGACTTTCGGCAACCTCCGGCAGTTGCAAGTAATGCGTCTGGATGCGGCCCAATCGGCCCAGTCTGGTTTCGGAGAAAACGTTGACGTTTCGACGCCGGGCGGCGCCTTGAGCGCTATTCCGCTGGGGTTCAGCTATCTGCTTTTCGCGCCGTTTCCTTGGCAGTTTGGTTCGCTGCGACAGCTCTTCACTTTGCCTGAAATGATGGTGTGGTGGTCGTGCCTTCCGTTACTCGTGCTGGGCTTGTGGTTCACGATCAAACACCGCGTGAGACAGGTGGCGCCGATTCTCATCTTCACGATCTTGCTAACGCTTACATACTCGATCACCGAGGGCAACGTCGGCACCGCGTATCGTCAGCGCGCGCAACTCCTGATTTTTTATTTTGTTTTCGTGGCCGTGGGTTTCGTCCTCGTAAGAGAAAAGAGAGAAGAGGCAACGCGGAAACGAACGGAGGAGAAGCAGAAATCATCTCCGGCCAGGCCGCGGTGGAAGCCAGGCAAGACTCCGCGCAAAGAGCAGATGCCGGTCGAGGGATGATCGCAGGATAGATAAAAAAGTGTGTGGCATAGCAGGCATTGTTCGCGCTGACGGCGCCCCGGTCGACCGCGAATTGGTCGCGCGCATGAACGCGGCGATTCGGCACCGGGGGCCGGACGACGATGGTTTTTATTTCGCCGACGGCGTGGGGCTGGCGATGCGCCGGCTCGCAATCATTGACCTCGCGCACGGACAACAACCGATTCACAATCAGGACCAGACTGCTTGGATCGTTTTCAACGGAGAGATTTACAACTACCGCGAGCTGCGCGCGCAACTGGAGAGTCTCGGCCACGAGTTTTATACCGACAGCGATACTGAGGCGATCGTTCACGCCTACGACCAGTACGGAACGGACTGTCCAAAGTATCTGCGCGGCATGTTCGCGTTCGCAATTTGGGACAAGCGAACCCAGTCGCTTTTTCTGGCGCGCGATCGCGTCGGCAAAAAGCCCCTGCTTTACGCGCAAGTCAACGGCCAGTTGGTTTTTGGTTCTGAGTTCAGCGCCCTGCTCGAGCATCCAGCTATCAGCCGCGACATCGACTTTGAAGCGCTTCACTACTATCTCGCCTTCATTTGCGTGCCCGCGCCGCTGACGGCGTATCGCGCAATTCGCAAGCTCGAACCAGGGCACTCGCTGCTGTGGCGCAACGGCGAGATCAAGATCGAGCGTTACTGGCAACTCGATTTTTCAAAGAAGGTCGACGTCAGCGAGGCGGAAGCCGGCGAACGCGTGGTTGAGTTGCTGCGCGAAGCCGTGCGCGTGCGCTTGATGTCGGAAGTTCCGCTGGGCGCTTTTCTTTCGGGCGGCATCGATTCCAGCGCGATCGTCGCGCTGATGGCCCAGGAATCGTCTGAACAGGTCAAAACGTTTTCGATTGGATTTGACGAGCAGGATTTCAGCGAACTGCATCATGCGCGCCGCGTGGCCGAGCACGTCGGCGCCGATCACCACGAGTTCATTGTCCGGCCGAATGCCATGGAAATTCTGCCGACGTTAGTCGAACACTACGGCGAGCCGTTCGCGGATTCGTCGGCGATCCCCAGCTATTACGTCTCGCGCGAAACTCGTCAGTACGTAACGGTCGCGCTGAATGGCGATGGGGGTGATGAATGCTTCGCCGGCTATCAGCGCTATGCTGCGATGAGTCTCGCGCAAAAGTTTGGGGCGTTACCGGGAGCCGGGGCGATCGCCAGCGTCGCGCGCGCGTTTCCCGGATTCGAAGACCGGCCCCGCATGTTGCGCCGCGCGAAACGTTTCATTACCGCGGCTGCCAGCCCTCCAATCGAGCGCTATCTGCGCTGGATCAGCGCGTTCGATGAGGACGGCCGGCGCAATTTGTATTCTGATGACTTCGGGCACGAGACTTCGCAATACCGCACGGCCAGCATCATCGAGCCGTGGTTTGCCAAAGCGAACGGCGCAGGCATAGTTGACGCTTCGCTGCTGACTGATACCATGACTTACTTGCCGAACGATCTGCTGGTGAAAATGGACATTGCCAGCATGGCCGTGTCGCTGGAGGCACGCTCACCATTTCTCGATCATCATCTGATGGAATATGCTGCCAGCCTGCCGGAGAAATTGAAGCTGCGCGGCCTGACGACGAAGTATTTGCTGAAGCGAGTGCTGAAAACATTAGTGCCAGAAGAGAACTTGACGCGCAGCAAGATGGGTTTCGGCGTGCCGATCGCTTACTGGTTCCGCGGCACGATGCAGCCGTTTTTGCGCGAGACATTGCTCTCTGACAAAGCGCTCGCCCGCGGCTTGTTCAAGCCTGAGGCCGTGCGCAACCTTGTCGATCGCCATGTCGACGCGAAGGCCGATCATTCCCAGCGGCTGTGGTCGCTGTTGATGCTTGAGTTATGGTTCGAAAGATTCATAGACTGATTGTCCGTTGTCGGTCGTTAGTTGTTTCTCCCTTCTCCCGTTGGGAGAAGGGCCGGGGAAGAGGGGGCAAAGCCTGAGGTGGCGTCTAGTACTTAAGCCCTCTCCCTAACCCTCTCCCAGAGGGAGAGGGAGTCAAATCATCAAGCAACTGACTACTAACAACTGACTTTTTGGAGGTTTATTAAGTGAAAGGCGTCGTTCTTGCGGGAGGTTCAGGTTCGCGGCTGAGGCCGCTGACGGCCGTGACGAACAAGCACTTGCTGCCTGTTCACAACCAGCCGATGATCTTTTATCCGATTCAGACGCTGGTCAACGCCGGCATTACGGACATCATGATCGTCACCGGCGGAAACTCAGCGGGCGACTTCTTGAAACTACTGGGCAATGGAAAAGCTTTCGGGCTGAAACATCTGAACTACACTTACCAGGAAGGCGAAGGCGGAATTGCAGCGGCGCTCTCGCTCGTCGAGCACTTCGCCTCGGGCGAGCCGGTTTGCGTGGTGCTCGGCGACAATATCATTCAGGGAAATATTCGCGCGGCGGTCGATTCGTATCGCGAGCAGGGCAAGGGCGCGAAAATTCTTTTGAAGAAAGTTACGGATCCGCAACGCTTCGGAGTTCCCCAGCTCGACGGCCAGCGGGTGGTGAGAATCGAGGAGAAGCCGGCCGAGCCAAAGTCCGAATACGCGGTGATCGGAATTTACATGTACGACGAGCGCGTGTTTGAAATCATTCGCGTTTTGAAGCCGTCGGGTCGCGGCGAATTGGAAATTACCGACGTGAACAACGCTTATATTGAGCGTGGCGAGATGACCTGGGATGTGCTGGAGGGCTGGTGGAGCGACGCAGGCACTTTTGAAAGTCTTCTGCACGCTTCAAACCTCGTTGCTAAAACAGGCGCCAATAACGTGAATATGAAACATGCTAACAGCGGTTAGCCTTTGAACTTTGCCCCGGCTTGCTATCTTCATCAGTTATCATTCTTAATTTCATAACAGCAACGGGAACAGTCCGCTCAGTTTACGCCGGGATTGTGCGAACTATTACCTGATACCTGTCGCGGTTGCGGGATCTTATGGAAACTCGAGAACCGACGCCTTTTCGCGCGGATGCTTCACCTCTCGATGAACGAGCGGAAATTCTATCTTCATCGAGGCTTTCGGCACGGTTGGTATCCGCCGTATCTCTGACAGGAATTGGTGCGGTCATGACTCTGGCGGCGAGCTCCCTGGCGGGAATTGCCGTTGCGCGAAACGGCGGGCCTTCGGGGTACGGCGTCTTTGTCGCAGCTAATATGCTGGTTTTCGTGCCCGCGGTTCTCTGCTCTTTTGGACTCCCTTTGGCCCTGGCGAAGCATGCCGCTGCCGAGGAAGAATTAGGTCGTCACGAGGCTCTGAGGCATTCCCAGACGACTGCGCTTATTTGTTTGCTTGCGATTACATTATTGGCCGGCCTCGCAATTGGCCTCAATCTGCCGCGTCTTGAAGCACACTTGAACGTCTCGATTGGGCCGGGTTTTGCCCTCGCTTTTCCGTGCGTGATTCTGTGTGCTGTGATTTCAGATTTCGCGCAGGGGATCTACACTGGCCTCCTGCGTCTGCGCCCGGCGATCGTTATTGCCGTGTCCGGGCCGGTCGTGGTGATAATTTACAGCCTGTCACGCAGCGCGGGCGCAGCTTTACCGATTTGGGGAGCCGTGGCCCTCCTGTACGTGACCTGTGGAGTTGTGGCCTGCTGCTGCTTACTGCGTGATCGATTGTTGGGGACTCCATCGGCTCTACGGGAAATAAAACCGATCTTAAACGACCTGCTTCCGGCGGCGTCTTTCACGTTCTTCACAATCTTCTCTGTCTGGAGCGATCGTTGGATTGTGGGGACTCAGTTGGGAGAGATGGCCATCGGTTCATACGCGGCTGCAGTTGTCGTGATCCAGGCGGCGCTCAGAGTTCCCAAGCACATTGCTTACCTGCTTGTGCCCGCATCAGCGCGGGTGGCCCTTAGAGGCCCGGAAAGGAGTAAGAGTCTTAACAAGACAACCATCAGCCTCTTTGGACTCTTCGCCTCGCTGATCACTGTGATCATAATGCTTGCGTCGGGGAGCATCGTACGCCTGCTTTTCGGTCCAGGATTTTTGCCGACAGGCCCAGTGCTGCTAATCATGGCGCCGGGCTTGTTGGCATCGGCGGTGAGTATTCCGTTCGTCTCAGTGCTCACTGGTTCTACGAAAAACCGTCTCGTGACCTACTTATTGGCCCTGACAATCCTACCCCGCATCCTCCTACTTTTGTTTTTCACTAAGTGGTGGGGTCTCCAAGGCACAGCGCTCGCGACTGTTATATCAGACAGCATACTGGCCCTATGCTGCATTCTACTGGCGCGGAAGTTAAGGATTGGATTCCCCCTAGACGCGTTGGGTCAACCCTTGCTGATTGGCATGATCGCCTATGGAGTTGGCTTTGCAGCGCTGTTGCTCGGAGCCCCTGAGCTCGTTGCGGCTTCGCTGGCAGTTCTCATTTTTGCCCGGCGTTTATGGAAGTCCGTGCGGGCCGCGTACGCAGGCGATTCACTAGGGATGACCGGAACGATGCCGGAATAGTTTGGAATAGACTCTAATGATCAGCGGGCTAGACATTGTTTGCATTTCCAGCATTGAGTGGAACTTCGTGTGGCAGGGCCATCAGGAGATCGCGTCGCGCCTGGCGCAAGCTGGCAATCGCGTTCTCTATATCGAGAATACTGGCGTGCGGTCACCGGGAATAAAAGACGTCAAACGGGTCTCCGCGCGTTTCAAGAATTGGGCGCGATCTATGCGATCCGGCGGCGTGCGTGAAGTCGCAGCTAACATGTATCTTTGTTCGCCGCTTGTCCTCCCACCCTTAGGTGCGAGTTGGCAGCGCCAGATCAACCGCCGGGTCCTGTTGCCTCTGGTACGGCGAACAGCGCAGGCTCTCGGCATGCGTGACATGTTGGTCTGGACCTACCTTCCCACCGATACGGCTCTTGATCTGATTCAACTCCTGCGCACCCCGCGAAGTCTGTTAGTGTATTACTGCATCGCCGATTTCTCTCAATTGACGCCACAGTCGCTCCGATTAAAGCAAAGCGAAGAACTTCTCATCCAGTCAAGCGATCTTATCTTCGCGCAAGGACCAGAGCTTGCCGCCCATTGCGCCCGCTGGAGTGATCAGGTGCATATCTTCCCCTTCGGCGTCGATCTCGATAAATTCCCGATTCAAGAGGAGGATCCCGGAAATGCCTCAACTGTTGACGACCCCTCAGTCGATCGTTCTTCTGATAGTATTCAATTCCTGCACTCGCTGCCGCGCCCACTTATCGGGTACATCGGCGGAGTGCACCGGCATGTTGATTTCGGCCTGCTAATAGAGATGGCTCGCGCTAGAAGAGACTGGTCGTGGGTCTTTGTGGGCCCAATTCAAACCTCAGTAGCAGAGTTGGAGGAATTGCCCAATGTTTACCTTTTAGGGCAACAAGAGCATCACACCCTGGTGCGATACATACGCCGGTTTGACGTCTGTATTGTCCCCTATGTAAAGAGCCATTTTACTTCGACCGTGGTTCCGACGAAGATCAATGAGTATCTGGCGGTTGGAAAGCCCGTGGTTTCCACCGAACTACCCGCCGTGTGTGAGTTCAACGCGCAGCATGATATTCTTCAGACCGCCTCTACTGAACCGAAAGATTTTTTGCCAGCGATAGAGCGCGCGCTCAGGATGCCGACCGATGAAACAACGATTGCACGTCGCCGGGCAGTTGCAGAATTAGGCGATTGGGATTCTCGCTTGGAGGCTATGAGCCAACTGATCGAAATCAAGTTGCGGGATCAAGATACAAGCGAAAGCTATCTGCTAAAGACCCAATAGAACTAAAAGCTGAGCAGAATAAAGGTCTGTCTCCATCTCTACTCGTGAACGCTAGAGGAGCTACGAACGCTGGCAGCATGAGGCGTGTCACGCTTTGCTTTCTAGTGCAGCACTGCTGGAGGGAGAGAGAGTTGTTTGCAGTCAAGCTCAAGACTGAGCCTGCTTTCTATGATGAGTACAATCAGCCCTGTTACCCCACCAGTCAGATCAAGGGTCTGGCCGAAAACGAACTCGACCACCTGATACAGGGCGCAATCTCCGAAGGTTACATCACGGAGATCGGTAACCAGATACTCCGTTTAGTCAGGCGAGAAGTTCTGGCTGCAAGTGGAGGAAGGCCGGTTGACGTGCTTGAGATCGGGGGTGGTGACGGTTATTTCTTCGACTGGTTGCAGGAGCATGTGCGTTCTTACATCAATGTTGAGCCCGGCCAGATCACCTTAGACGAACAGGGACTAAGAAGAATCAGCAGTCCTAAATATCAATGCGTCAGATGCTCTGCGGAAAGCATCCCTCTTTATGATAACTCCGTAGATATTATCCTTTCGTGTGGCTCTTTCGATCATATTCCCAGCTACCGGAAGGCCCTCGGCGAAATTAAGCGGCTGTTAAGGACAGATGGTGTCTTCATTCTTTTCATGAACAACCGGCGATCATGGTGGAAATCTCTGCTCTCATGGACAAAATATCTAAAGCGCCGGGAGCGGGAGATCTTCCGCGAGCATTACATTCAATGGTCCCTGGCCGAGTGCCAAGATCGCCTGTCGGAATTCATGCCGGTTAGTAAGATTTATTCGTCAACCCTCTTTCCTTATGTGCCGAAGCTCTGGCGATTGTGCTTACCAGTATTTAATTTCATCGGCAGTCTTTTCATTCCGCGATACGGCGGGACTATTATTGCTGTTTGCAGAAAAAGCTGAAATCGCAGCGGATACCCTTAAGGTGGTTAAGACATGCCCCGTAGAGCTGAGGTATTGGCGCATTATTTCAAAAGCACCATTAAGAGAGTTGTCCCTCGATCCATCTACAAGCCCATCATCGCTCGTTGGAGAGGGAGAAAGCCTGTGCCGGCGGACCTCTTGCCAATCCTCACGCCCGTCAGCCGACTTCATGGCCTGGACCGGGGCTTCCCGATAGACCGTTACTACATTGAGAAATTTCTCGCGGCTCACGCCGCCGATATTCGTGGGCACACGTTGGAGATGGGAGACCTGAGATACACAAAGAAGTTCGGAAGGGATCGCGTATCCTCCGCGGACGTACTTCATTTTGGACAAGGTAATCGGGAAGCGACGCTTCTAGGCGACCTCAGCTCGGAAGATACTCTCCCGGCGGGGGTCTTCGATTGCATGATTGTAATTAACACCTTCTTGCTCATCTATGATGTGCGCGCTGCTGTTCGAAATTGCTATCGGGCATTGAGAGCTGGAGGCGTTTTGCTCGCTCACTTTCCCGGCATTTGTCCGAGAATTCCCTACGATCCGTCGTGGGCCGGCGATTATTGGCGTTTCACCTCTACTTCGGTCCGTCAACTGTTTGAAGAAAGTTTTCCCGCCAGGAACATAGAGATTGAAGTCTACGGCAACGTCCGTTCGGCGACGGCCTTTCTCTACGGGCTCGCAGCAGAGGAATTGCGCCCCGAAGAGTTAGACTATCGCGATCACGACTACGAGATGCTGATCACAGTCCGCGCGGTAAAACCTGACAGTTACAAGTGAAAGCTTATTTCAATGATTAGCTGGGAGCGCCTTCCGCAAACCTACAAGCCGGAGGAATGGGATCGGCTGCTATTGGAGAGCCATGATCATACAGTCTTTCAGTCCTATGGCTGGGGAGAATACAGACGCACCTTTGGATGGCTACCAGTGCGTTGGATTGCTAGAAACAAAAGCGGGGCAGTCTTAGCTATGGCTCAAATCTTAATTAAGAAGCTGCCGCTTGGATTGAGCCTCTGTTGGTGTCCGGGTGGCCCAATTCTGACGTTTCCCGAGACGTCAAATCGGGATGTCGCGTTGATTATCGAACTGTTATTGCGGCGGATCAAAGCGCTGAAGAGAGCATATATTCGCTTCAACAGCTACCTCCCGCATGATACATCTCTCGCTTACGCCTTCAGTCGGTCATGTGTGCGCCCCGTTGTGAGCCTGACCACAGGATACTCTCTTGTCCTGAATTTGGAGAAACCTTTTTCGTTGCTGGTCGAAGAGATGAAGGCGAGGCACCGCGCCTACGTCAGGAAGTCAATGAGTCACGAAATAGAGTGCAGGGCAGGACGTGATGCAACCTTTGTGCAGGAGTTCGTTAGCTTGCACAATGAGATGACGACGCGTAAAGGGCTTGCGATACACAGAACCACAGTGCCGGAGATTTCCGCGCTATGTCGGCATTTGGGCGAACAAGCGATGATTTTTACAGGCTATCTTAATGGTGAAGCGCTCAGTTCCTATCTGATCCTCAGCTTCGGAGGAAAAGCTTTCTATCTCAAAGCGGCGGCGGGCGACAAGGGAAGAAAGATCAGAGCCTCTTACGCCGTCTTCGTTAAGCTACTTGAATATCTACAAAACCAAGGGCTGATTTATTTCGATCTAGGAGGAATGGATGCACAGACACCTGCGGCGGAGGGGGTCAATCGGTTCAAGAGAGGGTTCGGCGGAGAACTTGTGGAATATCTCGGGGAGTGGGAGTGGGCCAGCGCGAAGTGGTTGCGGTGGGCAACCAACTTCGCGATCTGTTATAGGGGAAAGCGCTTATGAGATGGAAGAGAATAGCCGCGAGAATGATCTCAGAAGTCTCTGCGTTGAAAAGTGGAAAGGGCTTTCTTCCTGGTTTTCGCGTCATGCTTTACCATGCCGTCGGGTCGCGTTTGGCGCACGATCCATATGGAATAAGCGTCGAGGCGAAACTATTTAAAGAACAGACGAAATTCTTGAGCGAAAGCCCTGCGGTCGATGTAGTCCGGTTTCAGGATGGACACGCAGGCAACTCTTCCTTGCGCGTTGCTCTAACTTTTGACGACGGCTATAAAGACAATCTCTACACCGCGGCTCCGATCCTTCTAGAATTCAATATTCCCTTTACGGTTTTTGTGACCTCTGCTTTTATTCAAAGCGGGTCCAAAGAATATCTGACTCCGGCAGAACTGAGAGAGCTGGCTTCTTTGACAGGGGTCAACATTGGTTCACATGGGGCGACTCATTTGCCGCTCGCTGGCTGCGATGATCAGACTCTCAGACAGGAACTTTCCGACAGCCGCTCCTATATTGAAGACGTGATCGGAAGAGAGGTGACGTCCGTTGCCTATCCACACGGCTCTGTCAACATCCGTGTACGCGATGCGGCTCAGGATATCGGTTACACTAGAGGCGCATGCAGCAGATTTGGTATTAATGACGAAAGCCGAGACCCTCTTCTTTTGTGTCGTTGCGAAGTAGTAGCTGCCGATTCTGAAAGAGTCTTCCTTCAAAAGGTGAAGGGAGCATGGGACTGGTATCGCTGGCGAGAGCGAGACCCTGCGCATGACTAGCGCACAGAGTTTACGGCAACTATCGTCGAATGCCTGCGCTGGCGGAAAATATCGGGGCACGCGCAACGTCGTTTCTCTCTGCCAATAAATCACCCGGAAATGAGAATGAAGGGGATAATCAAGGAAACGCTAGAAAAACTTCGATTGTTGAAGATCGCATCTTTAATCTTTTGGTCGGCGAGTCCCCGCGTCATATGCCACAATATCCAATACTGGATCAAAGGCGCTCCCGATGGCCTGCCCATTCCTCCGTTAAAGCTGCGTACGCGCGTGTGGGGAAAATACGCAGATCTCAAGCTTTTCTTTCAAGAGGAAGGGCATGTCCAGCATGTGCTTGAAATCATTGCCCAGCATGGAGCTAATCCGAACGAGTTTAAAGCTGTATTAGACTTTGGTTGCGGGGCTGGAAGAGCGACGCGCCAGTTCAGACATCTGGACAAACCATTAAGGAACGCGAAAGTATATGGCACAGACATTAATCCTAAACAGATTGATTGGTGCCGCAGGAATCTCAGTTTCGCTGAATTTAGTGTAAATGACGCCCACCCACCGCTCCCTTTCGAAGCAGAAAGCTTTGACTTTATCTATAACGTGGCGGTCTTCACACACTTGCCGGAAGAGGACCAAATTTTGTGGATCAAGGAACTGGCGAGGATCTCGAAGCCGGGTGGTTATCTGCTGCTCGCGACTTGCGGTGAAGTTTATTTGGAGACGCTGACGCCGCCCGAAAAAGAGAGGTTTCTATCTGGTCAACTCGTCGTCAGGCACGCCGAGCAGGGCGGCTCACCTTCAACTTACGAAGCGTGCTTTGCTTATCATCCCGTGACCTTTGTGGAAAAGAGTCTGGCCCAGGATTTCGAGGTGGTACACTTTTATTCAGGCAAACCTGTACCACAAGCTAGACCCATGGAGGAAATGGATCATTATTTCTTGAGAAAGCCGTTAAGGGCTGGCGATTTTATCTAGGTTCGGAGCGTCCTAGAAAGCATATACCTTTCGTTCGCACTCGCTACTTTGCGAGATTCCTCGAGGCGAGTATGGGCCGTCGGGCGAACAAATTTCAAGACGGGCATGGCCGCTAGTGTAGTGCGTCACAAATAAAGGAACAAGTAAGCGAGTGCATCGTGTTAACCTTTAAGGAGGTAGATACGATGCGAGTCGCAGCAGCAGTCAAACTTTCTGATGAGCAACGACAGCAGTTGGAGAAGCAAGCACGAGCACGCAGGGTTAGCGTGCGCTTGGCCCAACGTTCAAAAATGATCTTGCTGGCCGCCGCCGGATTGTCCGACCGCAAGATCGGAGCTGAGTTGGGGGTCAAGCGCCAGACCGTAGCCCGCTGGCGCAGTCGTTTTAATGGCCAGGGATTGTCGAGCATCGAGAAAGACGCACCGCGCCCTGGACGGAAGCCGCAGATCTCAGCCAAACGAGTACAACAGATCGTGCGCATGACGACCCAGGAAAAGCCGAGTGACGCGACCCACTGGAGCACCCGTAACATGGCCGCAGCCGCTGGCATTAGCGAGGCGTCGGTCAGACGCATCTGGAAAAAGCATGGCCTGAAGCCGCACTTGTTGCGCACCTTCAAACTCAGCAACGATCCTTTATTTGCGGAAAAGGTCGCTGACATCGTGGGTCTTTATCTCGATCCTCCAGAGCACGCCTTAGTGCTTTCGGTTGATGAAAAAAGCCAGGTCCAAGCCTTGGATCGGACCCAGCCCGGACTGCCGCTGAAGAAAGGCCGGGCCGGCACCATGACTCATGATTACAAGCGCAACGGCACTACCACTCTGTTTGCTGCACTCAACACGCTGAACGGAAAAGTCATTGCTACCTGCATGCCGCAGCATCGTCATCAGGAGTGGTTAAAGTTTCTGCGTCTGATCAATAGATCAACACCCAGACGCAAACAGCTTCATCTGATCATCGACAACTACTCAACCCACAAACATCCAGACGTCCAGGCTTGGCTGAAAGACCATAAACGCTTCCACATTCACTTCACACCAACCAGTGCCTCCTGGCTCAATATGGTCGAACGCTTTTTTAGAGACCTGACCCAGAAACAAATCCGCCGCGGCTGCTTCGCCTCTGTCGCGCAACTGATCGAAACCATTGAAGCTTACATTGCCCAACACAACACCGACCCGAAGCCGTTCGTTTGGACCGCCAAAGCTTCCGACATCCTTGAGAAGGTAAAACGCGCCCGGGCCACCAGTAATAAGTTATGATCTGTTTGACGCACTACACTAGCTTAACTGGCTCAATACATCGGCTCTGGAGTGCTCGCCGTCATTATGTGGCCGCGAGTGACTGGGTCTTTAGTTTTTATCATCGAGTGCTTTTGCGTTTTCCATCGTTGCCGTTGCCGCGGCGCAACACAATTCGAAAAATAAGGCTGGCTGGAATATCTGATCCGCTTTACGTGCGTCTGGGAACCACTGATTGGTACGTAATGGAAGAGGTTTTCCTGGACCGAGTCTATGAACCTTTGAATCATCGACGGTTAACGAACGTGCACACTGTCCTGGATCTGGGGGCGAACATAGGTTTTACCATTCGTCTGTGGCAGATCCTTTATCCCTCGGCTCGGATTGTCGCCGTGGAGCCGGATGCAGCGAACTTGGCGATGTGTAAACATAATGCCCTGAAAAATGCTGGAGGCGACCGCTTGAAGTTTGTGCAAGCTTGCGTAGCGGGAAGAGCGCGATCTGTTTTTCTGGACAGATCGAGTGGAGCATGGCGGTTTTCTTTGAGCGATGTTGGTGGCCCCGGGGCAAAACCGTTACCGGCGATCACGCTGCCTCAGATTCTCGAGTCGTGCGTGATTGATGGTCCTATCGACTTGCTCAAGTGTGACATTGAGGGATCGGAAGAAGAAGTGTTCTCCGATTGCAGCGTATGGATTGCCCGGGTAAAAAATCTGGTTGTCGAATTGCACCATCCATATACCTCAGAGCGTTTTTTCGAAGATCTGCGGCGCGCCGGCGCACGGCTGAAGGTCTATCATCAAGTTTCGTCGAATGGGAATTGTGAGTTAATATTTTTAGAACAATCGGAACGGCGTGAATGAGTATTGCAAACCAAAGGAAGCGTGCTGTGGGATTGGCGCAAACGTTTGAAGGGTTTAAGATCGGCGAAATCGTGGACGTAGTCATTCGCGATCTGGGAAAGTTCGAAGATCCGAGAGGCTGGTTAACAGAGCTTTTTCGCCAGGATGAACTGGACAGCGAGTTTTATCCAGTGATGGCTTACATCTCATCGACCAGGCCGGGCGTCGCCCGCGGCCCGCACGAACATGTCGATCAAGCCGACCTCTTTTGCTTCCCCGGACCTTCGAATTTCAAACTTCGCATGTGGGACAACCGGCCAGATTCGCCGACGTTCTGCCACTTGATGACGCTGGTCGTCGTTGCTGACAATCCGAAAGTTGTCATAGTTCCGAAGGGCGTGGTTCATGCCTACCAAAACGTTGGCACTGTTGACGGCATCGTGATCAACTGCCCCAACCGACTCTACATGGGCGAACAGCGGCGCGAACCGATTGACGAGATTCGACACGAAGACGATCCGGAAACGATCTTTCGGATGGAAGACTAGTGAAAGTTCTTCGCATCATCGCTCGTCTCAACGTCGGTGGACCGGCACGTCACGTGGTTTGGCTCGCCGATGGAATGAAATCTGCTGGTTACGACACGTTGCTGGTTGCCGGGGTCGTGCCGACGGGCGAAGACGACATGAGTTACGTCGCGGCTGCGGCCGGAATCGCGCCGGTAATCATTCCGGACATGAGTCGCGAGATCTCGCTCCGGGATGCCCTCACCACGTGGAAACTTTTTCGTTTGATGCGGCGCGAACGGCCGGCCATCGTGCACACGCACACGGCCAAAGCCGGCACGGTCGGACGCGTCGCGGGATTAATGTATCGCTGGCTTACGCCCGCGACGCTGATCGGAAAACCGCGCGCGTGCCGCTTTGTGCACACGTATCACGGCCACGTCTTTCACAGCTACTACGGGCCGATGAAGACGCGCCTGTTTCTCGGCATTGAGAGACTGCTGGCCAGACTGGCTACGGATCGCATCGTCGTCGTCAGCACTCAACAGCTCCGTGAGATCAACGAACAGTTTCGAGTCGGGCGACGTCAGCAGTTCGCCGTGATCCCGCTGGGCATCGACACCAGCGCGTTCGCGAATTGGCAGGAGCGACGACCGCGCCTGCGGGCTGAACTCAGGGTTTCTGAAAGCGAAGTGCTGGTTGGCATCGTCGGGCGTCTGACTGAAGTCAAGAATCACGCGCTGTTTTTGCGGGCTGCCGCCGCGTGCCTGACTTTGGTGAAACCGCGCCGCGTGCGCTTTGTGATCATAGGCGACGGCAAGCTGCGTCAGAAACTCGAAGCGCAAGCGAAGTCGCTTTTGTTGGGCGATGACGTGGTCTTCCTCGGCACGCGCAACGATCCTGAGAACTTCTATCCGGCGCTCGACATCGTAGCGCTGACCAGCTTGAACGAAGGCACGCCGCTGACTCTGATCGAAGCGATGGCAAATGCGCGTCCGGTAATCGCAACTGAGGTTGGGGGCGTCGTCGATTTATTGGGGCCAATCGTTTCGACCGGCAATGCGGAACCGGGCTATGCAATCTGCGAACGTGGATTGCTGGCAAGGAGCGGAGACGTCGACGGCCTGGCGCGCGGGCTGGAGCGGTTGATTGAAGACGAATCGCTGCGCGCTGAGTTGGGTGTAAAGGGCCGAGACTTTGTCTTGCGAAATTATGCAAAGGAACGTTTGCTGGCGGACATGACTCAGTTGTACGGCCAACTCATTGCTACCAACCCGGCAGCGAGAGAAGGCGCAACCGTTTCCCCGGAAACTGCCGCCCGCGATTATCGTGCTAGACTTACGCCTCGCGTTTGACGCAATCGTCTGAGGGGGGGTTGGAGTTTGCGAGTACTGATCACAGGTGGGGCGGGTTTCATCGGCTCTCATCTTTCCGACGCGTACCTCGGGCGCGGCGACGAAGTCTTCATCGTCGACGACCTTTCGACCGGCAGCTTCAGCAACATTCAACATCTGAAAGATCACCCACGCTTTCACTACAAGATCGACAGCGTTCACAACCGGCCGGTCACCGCCGAGCTGGTCGATCAATGCGACGTGATCTTTCATCTGGCGGCGGCGGTGGGCGTCAAGCTAATCGTCGAAAGTCCCGTGCGCACCATCGAGACAAATGTCCATGGAACAGAAGTCGTGCTCTCTCTGGCCAGCAAGAAGAAGAAAAAAGTCTTGGTCGCCTCAACCTCGGAGGTCTACGGGCTGAGCACCGAGATTCCATTTCGAGAGGACGGCAATCTCGTCATGGGCGCGACGACGAAAGGCCGTTGGAGCTATGCGTGCTCGAAAGCGATCGACGAGTTTCTCGCGCTGGCTTATTGGCGCGAAAAGAAACTGCCGACCGTGATCGTGCGGCTCTTCAACACGGTCGGACCACGCCAAACCGGCCAGTACGGAATGGTGATCCCAACCTTTGTGAAGCAAGCGCTTTCAGGCCGACCCATTACCGTGTACGGGAGCGGCGAACAATCGCGTTGCTTTTGTTATGTGGGTGACGTGGTTGGCGCGTTGATGAAATTGATGGAAGACGAGAGCGCGGTCGGAGAGGTTTTCAACGTCGGCTCAAATCAGGAGATCACCATCCTTGACCTGGCCCGGAAGGTTAAAGAGCTGGCGAATTCCAAGTCGGAAATCACGTTCGTCCCATACGACGAAGCTTACGAGGAAGGCTTCGAAGACATGCCCCGCCGTATTCCTGACATCTCGAAGGTGAATGGCCGGGTTGGCTTTCAGCCGGAAAAATCACTCGATGGAATTCTCAAGAGCGTGATCGAATTTCACAGCGAGCAGATGTCCGTCGGCCGCGGCTAGGGCTGCGAAGCCCAGCTCGCCCGCTTTTTGCTGCGGTTCTTGCCGATCTTGATGATGCTGCGTCGGCGCTTCCTGACCGCGGATCTCACTCCGAGCAGACCCTTATGGCGGCTGTTGATTAGAGCAATCAGGCTCTGATGATGATTGAAGCCCAGAAGTCGCGCAGCCTTGGTTACGGCGCCGCCGGTGTCCCGGAGCGCGCGTGAGATGATCGCCTTTTCATAGTCGAGCACCTCCTGCTTAAACGAAAAGCCGTCCCAGCTTTTTCCGTTCGCGCTCGCATCCGCATCTCTATCGCCCGACACAGCAAGAGTGCCGATCACTTTTTGCGCACATGAGATCAATCGTCTGGTCGTGGCCGGGTCCTGCGAACTCTGCAACAGATCCAGAGCCCTCTTGTAATTCGAAGCCAGTTCGTCAAACGAGATCTGTTGGCCAAGCTCTTCGATGGTGTTGAGGTGGGCCCGGCCGGCGCCTTCAAGATCGCCCGAGGTTTGAGCGACTTCGATCGCGCGTTGCAGAGACGCTTTCGCCCGCGCCGTCTTGCCCATGCGCGCCAGCACAGTTCCATGTGTCGTCAGCGCTTCCGCCAGCAACGACTGCTCGCCGCCAAGATCGAGCGTCTTCACGGCAGTGTGCGCAAATCGCTCGGCTTCGGTGAGACGACCCTCGGCTAGCAACGCGCGCGCGCGTGTCTCGTCAACCCCTGCCGTGCCGCCGATGTCCTTGAGATCAAGGAAAAGGCGTCGAGCTCGATTGAGGTGTGTGTGTGCCTCTTCGAATTTTCCAATGGTGCAAAACAGATAGCCAAGGTTGTTCTCGACACGAGCGCGATACCGGTGATGTCCCGCTTGCTCGAAGTGAACGCTCGCAGCCGTAAACTCCATGAGGGCTTGGTCGAGCTTATCCTCGCTAGATTCGGCCAGGGCCATACAGTTCAAGAGGGTGCCGAGGCCATTATGGAATCTCCCCTTAAGAGAATGGCTGCTGGATGCTTCAACCAACGCCTTACCTTGTCGATAAATGCTCAACGACTCACTGTGCCGCCCGGCCGTCATTTCAACTATTGCCGCGCGAACCAATGCTAGTGCCTTCTCTTCGTTCGCGCTCTCACCGAGGTTGTGAATGACATCACTAAAGAGAATCCGAGCCTCGTCGAACGCCCCTTCGCGCCAATAACAGACGCCGAGTTCGCTACGGGCTTCGATTACTCGATTTGATTCTCCGAGTTCTTCAAAGACCGCGATGCTTTGGCTGATGAGATCTTTGGCCGTTGCTTGCGCGTCTGCGGCTTGGCTGGCGCTTCCGGTCCATCCGGTTAACGTTCCAACTCGCAACAAGACCTCAGCTCTGCTGTCGGTGTCGAGCCCTTTCAGTTCAGGCTGCACGTTCCGCGCGGGCCAAAATTCGATGAGCGCCTCACATGCGGCCTCGTATTCGCCGGCGTTTTCGAGATCCTTCGCCAGCTTGCAACTGTACTGTGCACGCTCAGAGAGCGATAGGGATTGATTAGCCGGTCTGCCGACCGTTAGAGTAGTTAAGTTCATGGAAACCCTGCCTTTCTGTATAATAGATAAAACTCTTGCTACGGCTAAACGAGCCGACGTTCCGACACGCTCAGCGAGAGTTCGTTACGGTTCTTGGTGTTAGTTCGTTCCAACGAAAACATTAGTCCACATGGTAAGGAGAAAACATGACAAAACTTCAAAGACTGACCAGCGTTTTTGTGCTGACTGCCCTCCTCGGATTGTCCGCTTTCGCAGGTCATGCATCGGCGGGACCTTGCGACCCAACCGACCCCGGTCAGTTGCAAACTCCCTGCATACCGCCCCCGCCATCGGCCAATCAATCGGCTGAGGCAGGAGCGACCGGAAGCACTGCGTCAGCAAATGACAGTTCCGATTCATTGATTAGCGAGATCGCGGTCAGTCTGTTCGAAACCGCGTTATCGCTTTTCTAGCGACTCGCTTTCATTTGCCAGGATTCGATTGTCAATCAACGCCTCGTTGGCGGCGCGCTGGTGGTGTGCCGTCCGACCGCCCCGTCGCGCTCTGACTAGGACTCGCTCAATGCCTCGTGCGCCGCTTCATACCTTTCTGTATAATAGATAAGATTTTTGCGGCGGTTAAGTCAGCCAGCCTGCCAACACGCTCAGCGGGGCGTCCGCTGATGCGCGCTTAAGTTCTTGCTGACGGGTTTGTTCTTTCAACCCAAACATTAGTCCATTACCAGGAGAAAAACATGAAAACACTTCGTAAACTCACCAGCGTCCCTCGTGTTGACGCTCATGCTGGGTCTTCCCGCCTTCGCCGGGCAGCTAGACACGCCACCCTGTGCGCCACCTGTGCCCGGACAACTGGATACTCCCCCATGCCAAGGAGCAGCACCGGCCGACATGGGCGATCCGTCTAATTCATGGACCGCGATGACGGCTAGCGGAACGTTTACTGAGATTGCGACAGAAATAATCGAACGCATGCTGTCGATCTAGTAGAACGTAGCAGACCGCTAATTTGTCAAAAACCGGAACGGTCAGTGACGGCGTCACTGCCGGGACGCTTTGGTGTGCGCGCATGTGGAGGTCTCCAAAGGGCTTCGAACACCTGACGAGGAGGCCCCCCACGGCCCGTAGCTTAAACCGGACGTCTCCCGAATGCAATAGCGCGTAGGGTCTTGGGAACAACTTGAGATCCGGGGGTTAGGCGCGGTTGCCAGTCTCGCTGCTAGGGCAACCCTGGTCGGCGGCGAAGGGAAAGTGTGCGCCAAAGCCATGGTCGAGCGATCGCGCCTTCCCGATTTTCGGCTGGATGCCGCGAATAAACTCAACGAAAGTTTTGTGACTTGCCTTTGGCGCGGTAATCGAATAGGTTTTTCTCGCGCCGTTTGCAACCGCTGAATCATGATGCGATTTTCCCTAAACTTCGTTCCGCCGTTAGCGTCATTTATTCTGGCGTTGGCTTTGACGCCGCTGGTACGAGCGTTGGCCCGGCGCAAGGGTTTTGTGGCGCGGCCCAAGATCGATCGCTGGCACAAGAATGCGACGGCGACGATTGGCGGCGTCGCGATTTGGCTGACGGTAGTTTGCGTTTACCTCACACTGATTCCACACACGGCCTACGGTTGGGTAATCGTCGGCGCCAGCACCTTCCTGTTTCTCGTGGGACTGATCGATGATCTGATTCACATCAAGCCTTACCAGAAGCTCATCGGCCAAGTAATGGGCGCGGCCCTGGTCGTCTATTACGGCCTGGCTTTGCCATGGACCAAGTCGTTGCCCATCAACATGGTTATCACAATCTTCTGGCTCATCGGCATTACGAATGCGGTGAATCTGTTGGACAACATGGATGGCCTGGCCGCGGGAATCGCGTCCATCGCTTCGGTATTTCTTACTGTGAGCTTTATCGCCGGCGGCCAGCCGATGGAAGCGTTGATGTTGTCGGTTCTGGCGGCGGCACTCCTTGGCTTTCTGATTTACAACTCCAATCCTGCGACGATTTTCATGGGCGACTGCGGATCGATGTTCATCGGATTCCTTCTCGCCAGCGCCGCGTTGGTGAATGTTTCCGGGGGGCGCTCGCGCACGTTCGTGCCCGTGCTCGCAGTGCCGATTTTGGTGCTCTTCATTCCGATTTTCGATACGACCTTTGTGACCATCCTGCGCAAGCTTTCCGGTCGCGCGGCTTCCCAGGGCGGCCGTGACCACACATCGCATCGTCTGGTGGCGCTGGGAATGTCTGAACGCCGCGCCGTGTGGTTGCTTTACGGTTTGGCGGGGCTTTCAGGGTTGCTGGCGATCACGGTGCGCTCAATTAAGGCCGACGTCAGTATCGCGCTGGTGGCCGCTTTCACGCTGGCGCTGACCTTGCTGGGCGTCTATCTTGCCGGCGTCAAAGGATACGATGAAGTGGAACAGGCCGCGGCGGGCGAAAAGCCATTCGCCTTTCTGGTTGACTTCTCGTACAAACGGCGCATTTTCGAAGTCCTGCTCGACATAGTTTTGATCATGCTGGCCTACTGGGCCGCTTACGCGATCAAGTTCGAACCATTTTCGAATAGCCCGGCATGGAAACTGTTTCTCCGAACTTTGCCAGTCCTCGTCGTGGTTCGGCTGGCTGCGTTTCTTTTCTTTGGCGTCTATCGCGGCATCTGGCGCTATACCAGCATCGACGATCTGATGTCCTTTGCAAAGGCCGTCGCCGCCGGCTCGATCGTCAGCATGCTAATCATTCTTTTCAAATTACGCTTCCAGGGTTTCTCGCGTGCAGTTTTTCTGATTGACGCGCTTGTTATGCTGATGCTGCTGGCGGGGAGTCGCATGGCCTTCCGGCTGTTCCGGCAGGTTCTTCCCGTCGCGAACGGCGGTGCCGGCCGCCGCGTTCTGATCTACGGAGCCGGCGATGCCGGCGAGCTCCTCCTGCGAGAGTTGGTCAACAATCGCGACCTGCGCTGCTCCCCGGTTGGTTTCATGGACGACGATCCGATGAAGCAGGGCAAAGTGATCCACGGCTTTCGGGTTTTCGGCGGCAACGGTCTGCTGAAAAAAGTTATTGACCAACACCGGGTCGAGCAGGTACTCATTTCCACGCCGCGGCTTTCAGCAGAGCGCACCAGCGAGATTCTGCGCGAATGCGAAGCGCAGAATATCGAAGTGAAGCGAATGTCCATTAGAATCGAGGACATTGACGATACCCAACTGTCGCCGATCACCCGAGCCGCCCGGAATGGCGATTTGTAACTCCACTTAATCAGATTGTGCCGCAATCTAATTCCGCGTCCGTGATCACGATCGACCTGCGGGCTCCGGCGCGCCGCGCGCTGGTAATCTTGCCGGCGTTGCTGGCGATCCTGTCGGCCTGGTTTATCGTGCGCTGGTATGTCGGCGATACGGTGGCAGAGTACGCTCCGGAAAACCCGGCTAGCGCTGCGGAGATGGTCAGACTAGCAACGCGTTGGGCGCCGGACGATCCTTTCGCTCACTGGACTCTGGGAGCGCTGGAAGAGAAGGAGTTCAGCGCGAACAACCTGGCCGATGCAGTGCATGAATACGAGATCGCGGTGACGCTGTCGCCCAACGACTACCGCTACTGGATGGAACTCGGTCGCGGTCTCGAAGCCTCGGGCGACAAAGCAGGTGGGGAGCGGGCGCTCGGGCGCGCGGTCGAACTAGCGCCGGCTTATTCGCTGCCGCGTTGGTATTTTGGCAATTTGCTGTTACGCGAAGGAAAGGTCGACGAAGCCTTCCGGCAATTGGCGCGCGCCGGCGAAACGAATCCACAGATTCGGCTACAGGTATTCAACCTGGCCGGGCAAGTATTTGGCGATGATGTGGGCGCGATTGCGAATGCCGCGTGCCCTTCGGCCGCGATGCGCGTACAGCTCGCCATCTATCTGGCGGGTCAGCAGAAGTTCGCAGAGGCTATGCGCATCTGGTCCGGCACCCAGAATCGAAATAATGAGCGCGAGCTGGCGGAGGAGCTGAAGAAACAACTGATCGATGCGAAGCAATTTCAGGACGCTCTCGTGGTGATGCGCGAGTTCGAGCCGGACGCCGGCAAGCTTCCGGTGCCGGAACAGTTCATAAACGGCGGATTCGAGGCCGGCACGACGTTGACCAGCTCAGACAGCTTTGGCTGGTCGATCACTTCCGGGTCGCCGGCGCAGATGGCCATCGATGCGCAAGCGCACAGCGGCCACAACAGTCTGCGAATAGTTTTTCGAGCACCGACCAAACTCGATGTTATCCATGTATCGCAGGCCATCGTGGTTGAGCCCGACACGCAGTACCATTTTGAGTGTTGGGTGCGCACCAACGATTTGACCACTGGCAGCCCGCCGCTGATAACCATCCTCAGCGCTACGGACAATGCCGCGCTGGCCAGCTCGCCGCCGTTGCCAACGGGAACGAATGATTGGCAGCGAATCGCGTTCGATTTCAAAACAAAGCCGAAGAGCGATGGAGTGATCGTGAAACTTACCCGCCAACCCTGTGACGACGCGTCTGTCTGTCCCATCTTTGGCACGGTCTGGTATGACGACTTCAATTTACAACGCAGCAGCGGCTCAGCCAGTTCGCGCGGAACCACAGCCAGTGGAAAGCGCTAAGGAAACCGTAACGGTCCCCGCTAAGCGCCGGCATACGATCGCCAGCCGCTTGATCTTCCTGACGCTTTGCGTCGGGATGGTGCTAACGACGTTGGCCTACGGAACCGTTCACTACTGGGCGCTGGCAGCTTTCTCGCTGAGCGCCGTCGGTATCGTTTGTCTCTGGACTTTGGATGGACTGGTTCTTCGGTCTACCAGGCTCAGCCTCAATCGTCTGCAGTGGCCAATTCTGGGAATGATCGTCCTCGGTCTGGTGCAACTGCTCCCGCTGCGCGCGCCGGATAATGCCGGGTTGGCGCTCTCTCTGACGCGAACGCTCTCGCTCGATCCTTACGCCACGCGTCTGGTCATCGTGCAGGTGGCGTCGCTGTTCGTCTACTTTGTGGCCACGCTTATTTTTACTGATACGCCGCGGCGGCTGCGGACGCTGGTTAGAACGATCACGATCTTTGGTTTTCTGCTGGCGATGTTTGGCTTGACACAATCTTTGACTACCGACGGCACGCGAGTCTATTGGTTCCGACAGTTGACGCAGAGCACCGCCTTTGGACCCTTCATCAACCGGCATCACTTTGCCGGCTACATGGAACTGGCGATCGCTCTGCCTTTGGGCCTGCTCTTTACCGGAGCGGTCGAGAAACAGAAGCGCGTGCTCTACGCGTTTGCCGCGACCCTGATGGGTGTGGCGCTGATCATGACTAACTCGCGCGGCGGGATCATCAGTCTCGGAGCAGAGATCTTGTTCCTGGCGGTGGTTGGTACGACGGCGCGCTCTCGTAACGGCCAACGCCAACCACGTGGCGAACGCGCGCGCGCGGCGATGGTGCGCGCCGGACTGGCGTTCGCGCTGATCGTGGCGCTGATTGGAGGCGCGGTGGCGTTCGGAGGGTCCGACATCTTCACGCGTTTGCTGGGAACGCCAACTGCTTCCGATCCGACGACGGGGCGCGCGCATTTTTGGAGCGTGGCGCTCGACGTAATCAAGGCGTATCCAATCACCGGATCAGGCCTCGGTTCATTCGGCGTGATCTACACGCGCTACGATTCCCGCAACGGGTTATTTCGTTTGGAGCAGGTACACAACGATTATTTGCAGACGCTTTCGGACGGCGGCATTATCGGCGCCGTGCTGGGTCTGTGGTTCATCTTGATTCTGTTTCGCCGAGGCTTTGCGCGGCGTGAGACTCCCGATCGTTTCCGGCGCGGCGTCATCACTGGCGCGCTGGCCGGATGCTTTGCGGTGCTGGTCCACAGCTTTTTCGATTTCACTCTGCACACGACGGCGAACGCGCTGCTATTTTTGATCCTGGCCGCGCTGGCAACCCAGGACAGCCGCGTGGATCAAACGTCGCAGCATCGCGGCTCACGCCGGCGAAGCTTGCAGAGCCCCGAGATGGAAGGTGGCGCCTCGCCGCCGCCGGCTCTCGAAGGGGCGAAATCCGGCTGAATTCCTATCGTTTCTAATGAAAGCAAGGGTCGTTTGGTTGTATCTTTTCAGGGAGAGGATGTAGTCTGTTGACCGCTCTTTCCCGATTTACGCAACTTAGCGCAAAACCGTAAAGCCCTTCGAAGGAGATCGTTTCATAGTGTCGTCGGCAGCCGCCGCAAAAAACAGAGGTCAGAGGTCAGAGATCAGAGATCAGCCGTCGGAGGGCAAAGCGCCGTCGACTCTGGCGGCGCTTTGTCTGGAAGCCATTGCCCGGCACAACAAACCAGACGCGGTCAGCGAAAAGCGCGGAGACGAGTGGGTGCGCATCTCTGCGGAAGAGTTTGTGCGCCGCGTGCGGCACATCGCGCTCGGCCTCTGTGACCTGGGCATTCACGCCGGCGATCGCGTCGCGCTAATTTCCGAGAACCGGCCCGAATGGTCGATTGCCGATTTGGCGATCCTCAGCATCGGCGCCGTCACAGTTCCGATCTACACGACGCAAGCGGTCGATCAGATTCAATTCATCCTGAAGGACTCAGGCGCGCGGGCGCTGATGATTTCCGGCGGCAAGATCCTGAAGCACGCTCGCCAGGGGTTCGACGGATTGGATCAACTCGAGCATGTCGTCGTCTTCGACTCCAAATCAGCAGCGGGCGTTGAGCGCGCGACGACGCTGGAGAGTATCGAAGCGCGCGGCGCGGCGATCGAGCGCGAAGACGCGACGGCCTTTGACAACACCATCGCGCGCGTAAGCGGGGACGATCTGGCGACGATCATTTACACCTCGGGCACGACCGGAGAGCCCAAGGGCGTCATGCTCACGCATGAAAACTTCATTTCGAACGTGCGGACGATCCCAACTGGCCTGCCCATTTCTCCGGCCGACGTTTCGCTTTCCGTCTTGCCGCTGTCACACATCTTCGAACGCACCGTGTTCTATGTCTTTTGTTACGTCGGCGTCTCGGTAAACTACGCCGCGTCGTTCGATAAGGTCGGTGAGTACCTGCGCGAAGTCCGGCCGACGATCATGACGGCCGTGCCGCGGCTTTTCGAGAAGGTCTATCACCGCATCATCAAGAAAGGCATGTCCGCGGGCGGAGTGAAGAGCAAGATCTTTGCGCGCTCGCTGGCCATCGGCCAACGCGTTGCCGAGTTGAAAGACAAAGGCAAGCGCGTGCCGATTTCACTCGCGATGCGTCATGCGGTTGCTGATCGACTCGTGTTTGCGAAATGGCGCGAGGGCGTTGGCGGGCGTCTGCGTTACTTTGTCTCCGGCGGCGCACCGCTTTCGCCGACGCTTTCGTATTCGTTCCTAGGCGCCGGCATCAAGATTTTGCAGGGCTATGGCATGACCGAAACCTGCGTCGTGTGCGTCAACCGTCCCGACGACAATCGCGTTGGCTCAATCGGCAAGCCGTTCGCGGGAATCGAAGTCGCCATCGCCGCCGACGGCGAGATGTTGGTGCGCGGGCCGAACATCATGCGCGGCTACTACGGTCATCCCGAGGCGACACTCGCGGTGATGAACGACGGCTGGCTGGCGACCGGCGACGTTGGTTACATGGATGACGACGGCCATGTTTACCTGACCGATCGCAAGAAAGATCTTTTCAAACTCTCGAACGGAAAATACATCGCGCCACAACTGATCGAAAGCCTCTTAAAGCAAAGCGAGTTGGTCAGTCAGGTGGTCGTCATCGGCGCCAGCCGCAAGTATCCCGTAGCGCTGATTGTTCCTGACTGGGAAGAGCTCCGGCATTCGCTGCGCTCTAAGGGCGAAGCTGTAGCCGAAACGCATTCGGAAATCAGCCAGAGCCAGGCTGCGATCAAGATGGTCCAGCGCGACGTGACGATGATTACCGCGCACCTGGCGGATTATGAGCGCGTGCGCCGAGTGGCGTTGCTGCCGGAAGAATTTTCGATCGATAGCGGTGAACTCACGCCCACCTTGAAAGTAAAACGCAACGTCATTGATGCGCGATACGGGAAGCTGATCGACGAGTTGTACGGCGCGTGATCAGGAGAGCGGCTGGTCTTCGCGCCGCACTTTAACGGTCGCTCACGTGACTGTTGGTGCTGTTCATTCGTTGTGCGCGCAGAAACTCAGCCATCATTCCATCATGACAGGCCTGGCACATTGCGAGCGCCGGCTCGTTTCCGTCCAGCCGAATGATCTCGCCACACCAACCGCATTTGACCGTCGGCGCGAACTGTTGAGCGACGGCCTCTTCTTCAGACAGAGTGTCTTCAACCAGCATTAACGTCATGGTAGTTTCCTTCGAGTTGTGAAAAACAGGCGAGAAGCTTTCTCGACTGAAAACATCCCACCTCAACAAAAGATAATTCGATGAGCAAAGCTCTCAATGACTTTGCGAATTGCGAAGTCGCAGAGCACGGTCCAAACCACCCCTGCTCCCCGGAAGTCTCAAATTGCCGTAAAGCCTTGAACATTGATTTCGAAACCATGCTCTGCGACGAAGTGATCGTGCCAGAGTGTTGTTACAGGCCGGTTACCGTGAACTTAACGCGGGGTTAATTCTTTGCGTTGCGCTCAATTATCTCAAATGGAATCTTCGTGTCGGCAAAGACTTGCCAGAGCGTGCCGCGGCCGTCTTTCACGACTGCTTTCCATGCGGCCGGTAGCCGCCAGCTTTCGCCTTCCTTATTCTTGAAGGTGCCACCGGCAAAACCAAACAGCGCGAGTTTGTCGCCGCCGTCAAACACTTCGGTTACTTCGATAAAGTAATCGGGAAACCATTCAAAGTACGCGCGCCAGCCGGCGATCATCTTCTCTCTTCCGCTAACCTGATTGCCGTGCGCATCGATGAAGGTGTGATCATCGCTCATCAATGCGCCGAGTCCTTCAACGTCGTGCGCGTTGATGCGTTCGATGAATGCGAGCACGGTTTCTTTCGTGGGCTTTAGCTCCTTGCTGGGCTCGTATCATATCCGCCCGCTGTCGCAGACGCTACTGACCAGACAACTCTACTGCTGCCAGAATTAACTTAGATTTAACTTCAGCTTCACGCGCCTGTAACTCACCGCCTGTAGCCTGTGACGTGCTCCAATCGCACGCCTTCTTCTTAGTCAATCTTTAACGGAGGATTAGCATGCTCAAGCAGTTGCTTTCCATCTCGCACTCGATCGCTGGCCGTCTGGTTTCCGCGATGGGATTCCTGGTTCTGATTAGCGTCGCCGCGTTCGCTCAGACTAATGCCGGTCGCGTTACTGGGCCGACGGATCAGAACAGCGGAGCTTTCTCAGGCGCTCTGCCGCTCGCGAAACGCGCTGGCGAAGAACGAACTGCGACGCCTGCGAAGACTGGTTCCGATGTGGACGACAAGCTGAGAGCTTTAGAAGAAGAGTTGCGAGAGCAGGCTAAGCGACTCGATGAAATGCGTGCCCTCATCGCTGATCAGCAGCGGGTGATAACGGCGCTAGCGGCCAAAACAATAAACGGTGAACCGAAGCCTGGTGAACCGAAAGATGTCGCAACCACGGCGACCGTGACCACGCCGCAGGGTCAAACTCCGACGCTGGAAGATCGCGTCAAGAAAGTCGAAGACAAGGTGTTGGCCATTGGACCTTTCCGCTTGAGTGGAGACTTTCGCCTGCGCTTCGACGGAATCTTTCGCAAGGCGGACCCGACACCTCCGGTTGGCTTTGCGCCGCTCACGCATCAACAAAATGCGCGGATGCGTTACCGTTTGCGGTTGAATCTCGACACCGATGTTGATTCGAAAATAAGTTTTCACTCGCAACTGGCGACCGGCCCCATAAACAATTCGCTGACGATGGATCAAGATTTCGGCGAGACGACTACGCGTCATCCTTTCTTCATCAACGAAGCGTGGATCGACTATCACCCAAAGAAGACGATTCAACTACAGGCCGGCCGCGTGCAGGAAATCTTTGCCGACAACTCGCGGTTTCTGTTTGACGATGATGTCCGCTTCAACGGGTTCAACGAGAAGTACGCCTTTGTGTTTAAGAGAAACGGCCTCAAGGTTTCGAGTCTTGAACTACGCGCCGGGCAATACTTTTTCAGCAACCCAAACGTCGCGATTGTGACCGCCGGCAGTCCGCTGGCCCAGGCCGGAGCAGTCGTCGGATCGACGGGACGCGATTCAAATCTCTTTCATCAGGGCCTGCTGGTAAATCAGAAACTCAATGACCGGTGGAGCAGCCAATTCGGCGGCGACATCCAACTCTATCGCAATCCAAATCAGATCCAACTGGCCTCGACGGTAAACGGCGTGGCTTTGATTGTGCAGAACGGGCTAGGCATTACGCTTTCCGGTCCGCTCACCGGGACCGGGAACGCGACCGCCACTTCCGGCGGCGCAATTTACACGGCCAGAAATTTTCAGATCGCGCGCGTGACTTATCGTCTCAACTGGACGGGATTTCAAAGTGGCGGCCGCACTTATCCGGTTACTTTCAACTTTCAGGCCGCGCGCAACGTCGGCATTAGTTTGAAAGAGCGTGATGCGCTGTTGGCGTCGCTGCAAATTGGCAAGGTCGCTCAGCGCGGCGACATGGCTTTCCTTTACGTGTTCGCAACCAAAGGCGCGAACGCTCTGATTTCGCAAGTCACTGATGACGATCTCGGAACTAATAGCGGCGTGAACATTCGCACCCATCACTTTCGCTTCGACTATGGCCTGGCGAAGAAAATATCACTGCAAAGCCTGCTGTACATTCAACGTGAATTGCGCAACAGCGGAGCCTTTCCGAACTTCTTTGTCCCGCTCAACGCGTTCACGCCGCGTCAATATCGTTTGCAGGAGCAGATCGTGTTCAGCTTCTAACCGCTAATTCTAATTTCAGAGGAGTGCTCATGTTCTCAAAAACAATTACTCGCGCAACACTGGCTCTGTGCGTCTTCAGCATAGCTGCCCTGGTTTTCATTGGTTGCGGCAACAACACGGGAGGCGAAGTCAGATTGCAGGGCGCCGGCGCCACATTTCCAAATCCGCTCTATCAAAAATGGCTGAGCGAATACGGCAAGCTCAACGCGAACGTCAAGATCGACTATCAATCGATTGGATCGGGCGGCGGCATCAAGCAAATTCAGGCGCGCACGGTGGACTTTGGCGCGTCGGATTCGCCGATGAAAGATGACGATCTGAAGGCCGCGCCAGGTGAGATCCTGCACATCCCAACCGTTTTGGGCGCAGTCGTGATCACCTATAACTTGGCGGGCGTATCAAAGCCTCTGCGTTTTTCGCCCGAGGTTATCGCGGACATCTTTCTCGGCAAAATCAAAAAGTGGAGCGACCTGAAGATCAAAACCGACAACGCCGGCGTGAACTTTCCCGACGCCGACATCACCGTCGTTCATCGTTCCGATGGCAGCGGCACCAGCGCGGTCTTCACCGACTATTTGTCGAAGGTAAGTCCGGAATGGAAGGAGAAAGTTGGGTCAGGTACTTCACCGAATTGGCCCGTGGGAGTGGGTGGCAAAGGCAATGAGGGCGTAACCGGTCAGGTCAAGCAGACGCCGAACACGATTGGTTACGTCGAACTTGCTTATGCGGTGCAGAACAAACTGCCCGCGGCGCTGGTCAGGAATAAAGCCGGCAACTTTGTCGAGCCGACGATCGACGCGGTAACGGCGGCGGCGGCGGCATCAGTGGCGACCACGCCGGATGATTTGCGCGTTTCGATAACCGACGCGGCCGGCGCGACTGCTTATCCAATTTCCAGCTACACCTACATTCTGGCTTACAAAGCGCAATCAGACACGACCAAAGGAAAAACGCTGGTTGATTTTCTGTGGTGGGGAATTCACGACGGCGAAAAATTCGCGAAGGAGTTGCAGTACGCGCCGCTGCCGGATGAAATCATCAAGCGCGCGGAAGCGAAGATCAATTCGATCACTGCCGGCGGGAAGCCTTTGCGCTAAGGATCTTGTCCGACAAACTTCAGTTTGTCGCTGGTCCCTCAATAGCGTCATGACAAAAGCGAGCGACAAACTAAAGTTTGTCGTACATTGGCGCCGATGGCTGTCGCCGACAGGTAATGCCGGCGATGCGGTCTTTCGGGCCTTGATGTTTGGCGCAGCTTTATTGCTGCTGCTGATTGTCGGCTCGATGATCCTGGCGCTGGCGTCACACTCGACGCTTTCGATCCGCCAATTTGGTTTTGGCTTTCTCACGAGTCGCGAGTGGAATCCGATCAAGGGCCAGTTCGGCGCGCTGGCATTCATCTACGGAACGATAGCATCGTCGCTGATCGCTTTGCTTATCAGCGTGCCGTTCAGCTTGGGCATCGCAGTCTTTCTGGTCGAACAGTCGCCGCTTTCCCTTTCGCGGCCGATCACATTTTTGGTTGAGTTGCTGGCGGCGATTCCTTCGGTTGTTTACGGGTTGTGGGGCATCTTTGTGCTCGCTCCATTTCTGCGCGTGCACGTCGAACCGCCACTGGCGCGCTGGTTTGGCTGGCTGCCGCTCTTCCAGGGAACGATTACCGGAATCGGATTGTTAACCGGCGGCGTGATTCTCGCAATCATGGTGACTCCGATTATCTCCGCCGTCGTGCGCGACGTGCTCTCCGCCGTTCCTAATACACAGCGCGAAGCGGCGCTGGCATTGGGCGCGACCAAGTGGGAGACGACGCTGGTTGTTTTGGGGAACGGCGCGCCGGGAATCGCGGGCGCGGTAATCCTGGGTCTGGGTCGGGCGATCGGCGAAACGATGGCGGTGACGATGGTGATCGGCAACCGCCCCGAAATCAGCGCTTCGTTGTTTAAGCCTTCGTACACATTGGCTTCCGTGATCGCGAATGAATTCACTGAAGCGACCGCGGACATTTACCTGAGCTCGCTGGTTGAGCTGGGTTTGATTCTTTTTCTGGTCACCTTTGTGGTGAACGCGATCGCCCGTCTGCTGGTCTGGAGGGTTACGCGCCAGACGGCAGGCGTAGGAATGGCAGCGTAGCGCAATGGGAGTTTGCGACAGTGTCAGAACCGAGAGCGGTAGCGACCGGATCATAGACTCAACCGGAAGAAGTAGGGAGAAGGTCTTATCAAAGGTGAATAGCTGATCCCGTCGCTACCGCTCCGGGTTCTGACACCGCTCGTCAGCATGAGAATGCTTTCACGAACAGATCGATCGCGCCGCGCGGCGAGCTTGTTGATGACTACGCTGACGGCGCTTTGCACGTTTGTCGCCGTCGGAATTCTGGTGATCATTCTTTCCTATATTGCGATGAGCGGGATCAGCGCGCTTAGCCTGCGCTTTCTGGTTGATACTCCTCGCCCCGTCGGCGAAGGCGGCGGCATCGGCAACGCAATCGTAGGTTCGGCGCTGCTGCTTCTGCTTTCATGCGTGGTGGGCTTACCGCTTGGCATTGCGACCGGGGTTTACCTTTCCGAGTTTGGCGGTGGGGTATTCGCCAGCGTCGTTCGTTTTCTGGTCGATACGCTGACCGGCATTCCTTCGATCGTGACGGGTGTTTTCGTTTACGCGTTAGTCGTGCTGCGGATGAGTCACTTCTCAGCGTTCGCTGGCGGGATCGCTCTGGCGCTGATCATGATTCCGATCGTCGCCCGCACAACCGAGGAAATGATCAAGTTGGTGCCGCACAGTTTGCGTGAAGGCGCGCTGGCACTGGGTGCGCCGCAATGGCGAGTCACGATGGGCGTGGTGATTCCGGCGGCAGCGTCGGGCATCGCGACGGGTGCAATGTTGGCGATCGCGCGCGTCTCTGGCGAAACCGCGCCGTTGCTGTTCACGGCCTTTGGCAGTCGGTTCTTTCCGAGAAATCTCAACGAGCCAATCGCTTCGTTGACCGTGCAGATTTACAACTATGCAATTTCGCCGTACGACGAATGGCACGCGCAGGCGTGGGCGGCCACACTAGTCTTGATGACGCTGATTCTGAGCATCAATCTGGTAGTGCGTTTTCTGACGCGCAAGAAATTTTGACTTACGAAATGTCTACGCCAACACCGACATTGACGACCAGGTTTGTGGTTCCTCACCACGGAACGTTGCCCGCGCGCGCCACGAAGATCGCGGTGGCAGGACTCAGCTTTTACTACGGTCGGGCTCAGGCATTGCAGAATATTTCGCTGGAAATCCCCGAGCGAATGGTGATGGCTTTCATCGGTCCATCAGGCTGCGGAAAGACGACTTTCCTGCGCACGCTCAATCGGATGAACGATGTGATCCCGGGCACACGCGTCGAAGGAAACGTTTCGATCGACGGCCAGGACATCTACGCGCCCGGCGCGGACGTGGTCGAGTTGCGCCGCAAAGTGGGGATGGTGTTTCAAAAGTCGAATCCGTTCCCCAAGTCGATCTTTGATAACGTGGCTTACGGCTTGAAGATTAACCGGATCACTTCCGGCAAATCGGAACTGGAAGGCCGCGTTGAAGAAGCTCTAAAGGACGCGGCGCTTTGGTCTGAGGTCAAGGATCGTCTAAAGTCATCGGCGCTTGGGCTTTCGGGAGGACAGCAACAGCGACTCTGCATTGCCCGAGCGCTGGCCATCAGGCCTGAAGTGATCTTGATGGACGAACCGGCCTCGGCACTCGATCCGATTGCGACGTCCAAGATCGAAGAGCTGATCGTCGATCTCAAGAAGCAATACACGATCGTCATCGTGACTCATAACATGCAACAGGCGGCGCGCGTGTCTGACTTGACCGCGTTCTTTCTTCTGGGCAAATTGATCGAAGTAAACAGCACTGAAAAGGTGTTCACCGCGCCTGATGAGAAATTGACTGAAGACTATATCACCGGACGATTTGGCTAAACATGGAAGTTCACCGGCATCTTGACGAAGAACTCGACGCGCTGCGCGCAACTGTCTTGCGTTTGGGCGGCGAGGCGGAAGCCGCGCTGGTGCGAGCAATGCACGCACTGACAGAACGCGATACTGCCGCGGCCCGCGAAGTGCTTGAACACGACGACGATATCGATCAGCTGGAGGTAGAAGTTGATCGCCAGTGCGTCGACATTTTCGCCCTGCGCCAACCCGCGGCGCGCGACCTTCGTTTCGTGATGTCGGTGGCTAAGATGGCTCCAGTGCTCGAGCGGATTGCCGATCATGCCTGCAACATCGCGCGCGCGGCGGTTGATCTCAACACTGAGCCGGAACTGAAAGACCATTCTCGTCTTCGTCAAATGGGCCGAATCGCCTCATCGATGTTGGGTGGTGCTCTTGATGCTTTCACAAAGAATGACGCCATGGCGGCGCGCGAAGTAATCAAGCGCGATGTTGAAATTAACGATCTCTACAACCAGATCTTTCACGACCTGATCGAAATGATGGCCAAAGAACCGGCGACGGCCACGCGTGACGCGCGCCTGCTGTTTGTCGCCAAACATCTCGAGCGAATCGGTGACTATGTGACTGACATCTGCGAGTTGACCGTCTACATGGCAGAAGCCGCGATCATTAAGCACATGCACTGAGGTGTTTGGCTGGCCCATCCTGACCGCGTCAAGCTTGGATATTTAACCTCGAGTTGCTAGCCAGTCACTTCCGAAGTGTGATTGAATGGGCAGCGTTTATTAGCATTCTCCAAACAACGTTCGACCAATAGTGATGACCACGACAGTAGCCATTGCGCTCGCGATCGTCCTCGTTGCGCTGATCTTCGATTTCACCAACGGCTTTCACGACGCCGCCAATTCAATCGCCACCGTAGTTTCCACGCGTGTGCTGACGCCGCGCGCGGCGGTAATCTGGGCGGCCGTTTTCAATTTCGTGGCCTTCGCTATCTTTGGCACGCGCGTCGCCAAAACGATCGGCGGCGATCTGGTGCGCATCGATCTCATCAGCCAGGACCTTCGTCTTTATGTCTTGTGCGCCGGATTGATTGGCGCGATCGCCTGGAACCTGGTGACGTGGTATCTGGGACTGCCAACGTCCAGCTCGCACGCCCTGGTCGGCGGCTATGCCGGCGCGGCCATCGTCGCCTTTCAAGGATTTAGGGGTTTGCTGAAACCCGAAGGATGGATCAAGACCCTGATTTTTATTGTCGCGTCGCCGGTGATCGGATTTGTTCTCGGGTTCATAATCATGCTGGCAGTCTTCTGGATTTTTCAGCGCGCGACGCCGGCACGTGTGGACAAAACATTCCGCCGCGGCCAGCTCTTGTCAGCGGCGGCGTACTCGCTGGGACATGGCGGCAACGACGCACAAAAAACGATGGGCATTGTGACGGTAGTCCTGGCTACTGCCGGGATGTTTAATTTGCACCTGGGCGTCAAAGGTTCGTTGCCGACGATTCCCTTGTACGTGGTGCTTGCGGCACACGGCGCGATCGCTCTGGGAACCCTTTCCGGGGGCTGGCGCATCGTGCACACGATGGGCTCGAAGATTACCAAGCTGCGGCCAGTCGGCGGCTTCTGTGCTGAGACCGCGGGGGCGGCTACCATTTTTGGTGCGACGTTTTTGGGCATTCCCGTGTCAACAACACACACGATCACGGGCGCAATCGCCGGAGTTGGATCAACGACCCGTCTGTCGGCAGTGAAGTGGCGCGTGGCCGGCCGGATTGTCTGGGCCTGGGTTTTGACGATTCCGGCGGCCGCCACATTCGCCGCGATTTCCTTCTTGCTTATTAGACTGATCGACACGATTGTGAGGAGCCTGCACTAGAGTTCATGCGCGATTCGAAGCTCTGACCCGCAACTCCGGCAAGGAACCCAGGCGTACACGCGTTCATGCCACGACCCGCCCTAATCATCGAAGACGATCCGGACATCGCTGAGAGCGTAAGATACAATCTCGAGTCCGAAGGTTTCACGGCGATCGTTGCCTCCACGGGCGAGCGGGGACTTGAGCTGGCTCTGGATGCGCAGAATCCGCCGATGGTCATCATTCTGGACCTGATGCTTCCCGGCATCAGCGGAACTGAGTTGTGTCGCCGCCTGCGTCGCGAAAACCAAACTCGCCGCACGCCCATCATCATGCTGACTGCGAAGACTTCGGAAGCGGATCGGGTTGCGGGCCTCGACCTCGGCGCTGACGACTATATCGCCAAGCCGTTTTCAGTTCGTGAGTTGGTGGCGCGCGTGCGCGCCGTGCTGCGCCGAGTTGATGACGACGCTGCGGCACGATATGACGACGGTCGACTCGCCATAGACTTTGGCGATATCCGCGTCCTCTGCGATGGCACGAACGTCAAGCTGACCAACAAAGAATTCACCTTGCTCTCAGTGCTGGCGAAGCGTTCAGGCCGGGTCGTTACTCGGCAGCAATTGCTGGATCAGGTTTGGGGATACAGTTATTACGGTGAGGCGCGAACGCTCGACGTACACATTCGCCGGTTGCGCCAAAAACTAGACGTGTGCGGCGATTGCATTGAGACGGTGGTGGGAGTCGGTTATCGCTTCGTGGGATGTGCTTCGCAGTCCAGAAGTGCCAAGGGCTCTACCGATGACTAGGTTCGGTTTTCTTCTCGGTCTCCTCAGTGCAACGATCGCGGCGTTGCTCATCACGATTGCATTTTCTTCGGGAACATCGCGCTGGTTCGCAGCCGCGGGAGCGGCTCTGCTAACCGGACTGGTCGTTGGCCTGCAGTTGGGAAGGTATGCGAAAGTAGCGCGCGCGCCGCACGCAAACAATCAGGAAACCCTTTTGAGCGATGCGGGGATTATTGACTTCTCGCCCAAGCTGCTCGATGCCACCATCAACGAGATGCGTGAGGGCCTGCTGGTGATCGACGAGGAAATGCGCGTGGTCGCTTCTAACCGCGCTGCTCGCAGCCTGTTTTCAAACGTTGAGGATCCGATTGGCGCCCGCCGGTTAACTGAACTCACGCGCAACCCGGCGATCTATGATGCGTTTCTCGATGGTGTTCGCGGGAAGGAGCGCGCCGGCGTGAAAGTCGAAACCTACGGCGGCGAAAGACGAGTTTTCGACCTGCGGGTCGTGCCCTTGCAGTCGGCAAATCGTAAGGCCTCGCACGGCGCTGTCGGAGTCTTCTTTGACATCACGCGCCTGGAACGATTGGAGTTGATTCGACAAGAGTTTCTCTCGAACGTTTCGCATGAGTTGCGCACTCCTTTGACCTCGATCATAGCCCTGGCCGAGACCCTTGAAACCGGTGCGATCGACAACCCCGAACACAATCGCCGCTTCCTTACGATCATTCAGAAGAACGCTGCCCGGATGCACCGCCTCATCGACGACATTCTGGAACTCAGCGCAATTGAAGCCGGAAACGTGAAGGTTAAGCTGGAGGTCGTTCAACTGCACCCGTTGGTGGAAGACGTCGTGGGCAGTTTGTCTGCCGCAGCGTCAACCCATGCGATCACATTGCAAAACCTGGCGCCGCAAGAGGCGAAGGTTTTCGCCGATCCTCATCGGCTGGTGCAGATGCTAACGAATCTGATCGATAACGCAATCAAGTTCAATCGAGAGGGCGGCGTGGTCTCGATCAAGTACGAGGGCGGAGTTAGCGACAAGATTAGCGTCGAGGATACTGGTGAAGGAATTCCCGCGCACCACCTTGATCGTTTGTTTGAGAGATTCTACCGCGTGGACCGCGCTCGCTCGCGTGAGCTTGGCGGGACCGGCTTGGGATTGGCGATAGTCAAGCACCTGGCCAGAGCGCACGACGGCGAGGTAACAGTCGAGTCGCGTTTTGGCGAGGGGACGAGATTTACAATCGAGCTACCCGGCAACACGACCACACGCGACGAGCAGTCGTCCCACACGATTGCGCTCACCTAGAACTGCCGTGAACGAATATTCAGGTTCCGCGATTCTCTTCGCGGCACCGTAAGGCATGAAAGGGATTGGCGGTGCTATGCAATAAGCGTTCGGCGAGTCCGCGTAGTTGCAACGGCATCTCAGCAAACGAGTATTCATCCTGGGTATTCTGGTACCGGTTTAGCAGTTGCAACTCGGCATTGCAGAAGTCGCAGTCCGCCAGGTGAGCTTCGATGCGCAGCGAGTGTGCGGAGGCGAGACATGCTTGGTCGTAGTCAAGCAGATCTTGGGACGAAGGACACCCGACTTTTTTGTGAAATAAGGTTGTAAACGCCGAGGCCATATTCGTCACACTTCGAACAAGCTTCCGGGCTTTTTCTGGTCCGGTCAACTGCGTTAAAGATCTAATACCCGCGGGTTTCCAGTTTGAGTCGGCTTCCTGCGGGAGCTTTTCCTTAATCCTGTCAATGATTTACACTTGGTGTAAAAAAATGTTGCTCAATATTGAAATAGCTGTTAAGATCGGCTCCAGGTTGATCGAGAGGTTGCCGCTTCTCGATTCCCTTCGACAGTGGAGCGAGAAGGCCGAAGGCCACGATCGATCCACAGACTCCCGCGATAACCGGCACGCAAGAACCGGGAAATCAGGACCAACTTTTCGGGATTGAAAAACTAAAAGGAATCGCTGTGCGCGACTCAATGAAGCTGCTCTTGTTACATTGGGTTCAATTGAGCTAGAACCGCGCCCCGCAAGTCTCACAAGATCCTTACTCGGACCTTTCGAGAACAAAGTAAGCCGATCCGTGCACAGATCCTCGCTCATCCGATCGGGATGAGCAATCTAAACGCCGTGAAATCAATTACACAAAAGACGACGCCAGATTCCACAATCAACGTGGCCCAGGAAGTGCCGCGAACCGGCCGCCCGCAGAGAAGCTCAAGGGCTGCTCACTGGGTCGAGAGTCTGCGGAACTCGGATGTCAATCGCTTGTGGGCCGAGTTGCACCGCATTGTTAGCAATCATCCGCTCGTGCGCGCGTCACGGAGCGCTGGTCTGCTGATCGAAGAAGGCGCCTCCAGTGCTTATACCGATCTCACGCAGGAGTTGTTCGTCCAATTGTTAACCAAGTCGCGGTTTCAGCATTATCTCGACACCGCGATGACCGATGCCGAAATTGAATGTGAGATAGGCCAGATTGAGTTGACGAATTTGCTCACGGCGGAACTGCGCAAGCGCCACCCTGAGAGTTACCGGCTTGCGCGCCGCATCTCCACTTTGATCCAATCCAGCGCGAACTTTCGCCGCTTTGATTCGAACGGCCACTCCGAAGAACAACACCGACGCTTGGCCGACCGAGTCTATGGCTTGAGCGAATGGCCGGCGAGCAAGCCGGGACGCGGCTCGCATGAACTGGAACAGCGCGCACATATGATTCCCGTCCGACAGCGTGACACACGAATGGTGGGCTGCACGGGCGATGCGCAAATCGTGATCAGCAATTCTGATCTCGAAGACTTGATTATCTCCGTGCTCGACGCCATTGACGCGCCGGCTGACGTGCGCACCTTGCGCAGCCTGGTCATGTCTCGCTTGCCGGTGATGGACATTTATCTCGTGCCGTTGGGCGGTGACGACGCAGATTCAGACGGCCCGCATTACGATCCGGCCGACTTGCGCGAAAATCCGGAACAAGCCTTGTTGCGGCACGAAACCGAGCAGGAAGCTGCTGGCTCCGTCGACAGGTTCCTGAAGAACCTGCGCGCCAACGTGCGCGGCAAAATGAAGCAGTATGACCGCATGCTGGGCGTGTTGTGGCACTGCTACTTGAGCGCCGATCACACGACGCAATTGGAAGTTGCCGCTACATTGGGTGTTTCTGATTCTTTGGTGTCGGACTATCGGCGCCGAATTGAGCAGGAGTTGCGCGCGCTTTCCTTTAAGGAAGTTGAAGAGGCGCGCATGTTCGAGCTGGCCCTGCGCGAGCGCGTGCGTACTCTGGTTGGGGTGAGCGACGAGGAGGCCATAGCAGTTTAGCTTTCCCTCGCCAACTCGGAACTTTGCGAAAGCAATCCAAATCTCAAGAAGCGCAGGTGTTCTGCGCTTCTTGGCGTTTTTGATGTCCACGAGAAGGCAAACAGACCGAAGACTCAGACAATGCTGAAGCACCGTCAAAGAAAAGATTACCAGCCGGTGAGGCGTTCAGGGCGGGCAGGCGCGCGCAAAGATGAACGCGTGATCGCGGAAGACTGGCCGGCGAAAGTCGATGCCGCGGACGATGGGCTCGGGACGCGTCAGCGCTTTGGGAATTCAGATTCGAAAAAGACGGCCAGCACGTTTCTTAAGCGCGGCCATGTTTTTTCGTACGCTGCGCTCTTTCTCTTTACGATTGTCCTGTACGCGCGTCCCGCGGAAATTTATCCGTCCGGCTTGACCGCTTCGATCGCGCTGGTCGTGGGCGTGTTGACGCTCGGCGTTTTCATCCCGTCGCAACTCGCTTTGGAAGGAAGCCTGACGGCGCGTCCCCGCGAAGTCACTCTGGTGCTCCTCTTCTGTCTGGCCGGCTTACTTTCAATTCCGCTGGCGATCGATCCAGCCCAAGCCTGGCACGAGTTCAGCGACACGTTCATTCGTTGCATCGTGATCTTCGTAGTTCTGGTTAACGTCGTCCGCACTAAGAAGCGACTAAACGGATTGCTGCTGCTCGCTCTCGCGACTGGTATCTGGTTGAGCCTGGGAGCAATCAACGACTATCGCCTCGGATTGATGACCGTCGAAGGCTATCGCGCCGGTGGCAGAGGCGGCGGCATCTTCGGTAACTCGAACGATATGGCGCTATTTCTGGTAACGATTGTTCCGATCGCGATCGCGCTACTGCTCAGCTCGCGCGGTCTCGCGCGCAAGTTTCTCGTCGGCGGCTGCGCCATTCTAATGATTGCCGGCATAGTGCTCACGTACTCCCGCGGAGGCTTCATTGGCTTGCTGGTCGCCCTCGGCTTTTTTGCCTGGAAGGCCGGTCGTCGCCATCGCGTTGAGATCGTCGTCGCCGGCCTGCTGATCGTCGCGGCATTTCTCGCGTTAGTGCCGGGCTACGCGCTTCGGCTCGCCTCAATTATCGTCCCGAGTTTGGACCCCGTCGGATCGTCTGAAGCGCGCGGCGGAGAACTCTTACGATCCTTGTACGTCGCGATTCGGCATCCGTTGCTGGGAATTGGGATGGGTAACTACGCGCCCGAAATGTCGTATCGGGGCTTGGTCACCCACAACTCCTACACGCAGGTTGCGGCTGAGATGGGTGCGGCGGCGCTGGTTTGCTACACCATGTTCGTCGTCACGCCGCTTCGAAAACTCGGACAGATTGCGCGCGAAACCTTCGGCGCGAAAGCTAATTCGCATTTCTACTATTTGGCGGTTGGGTTGCAGGCATCGCTGATCGGTTACATGGTTTGCAGCTTCTTCGCCTCGGTCGCGTACCTCTGGTACGTATATTACCTGGTCGGCTATGCGGTTTGTCTGCGCCGGCTTTATGAGTCCGAGACCGGAAAGGCAGTAGTGCTTGAGAAGCAGCCAAAAGAGAGCCCGTTGAGCTTTCCGACTGCGCTCGATCACAACCGCGGAGTCGCAACGACATGAGTTTGAAGTTAGCGACAGAAATAATTTTCTGGTTAGGCGCGTTGGCGCTCGGTTATACGTACGCCGGCTATCCGCTCTTGCTCCTGATCATGAGCCGGCTGCGCCCGCGCGAAGTGCGCCGCGCCGATTTCATGCCTGTCGTCAGTGTGATCGTTACAGCTTACAACGAAGAGCGCGACCTCGCCGCAAAGCTTGAAAACACTTTAGCGCTGGACTACCCGCGCGAGCTTCTGGAAATAATCGTCGCGTCCGATTGTTCGATTGATCGCACGGACGAAATCGCCCGAACATTCGCCGAACGCGGGGTGCGCCTGGTGCGCCAGCCTCAGCGACTAGGCAAGACCGCGGCGCAAAACATGGCAGTCGCGGAAGCGCGCGGCGAGATCATTCTTTTTTCCGACGCGACGAGTCTTTACGAACCAGATGTGCTGCGCGTGATGATGCCCAGCTTCGCGGATCCGACGGTCGGTTGTGTAGCGGGTCGTCTGATTTATGTCGATCCAGCGGACTCGCGAATCGGGCGCGGCGCTCTCTCTTACTGGGGTTACGAGACTTTTCTGAAGGAGCATGAGAGTCGCATCTGCTCGCTGATTGGCGCGTCCGGCTGTCTGTACGCTGTGCGCCGATCGGCCTACGTGCCGCTCTACCCGGAAGCATGCAGCGACTTCATCATCGCTACAAAGATGGTTGAGCAAGACCTGCGCGCCGTTTACGAGCCCGCCGCCGTTTGCACCGAACAGACCAATCGCCGGAGTGACAAGGAACTGAAGATGCGCGTGCGCGTAATCGCGCAAACCTTCACCGACCTCTGGCGTCATCGCACGATGATGAATCCATTTCGCAGCGGCTTCTACGCGGTGCAGCTTCTGTCGCATAAGGTCATGCGCTACGCCGTGCCATTGTTTCTGATCGCAATCCTGGCAACGTCCGCGATCCTCGCGCGCCATTCGATGCTTTATTCGATAGTGCTTGTAGCGCAACTAGGTTGTTATCTGAGCGCGTTGGGCGCGTGGCTGCTTGAGCGCGCGGGCGTACACAGTCGGATGCTGGCGCTGCCGCAGTACTTCGCGCTGTCCAATCTCGCGGCGCTGATTGCGTTCTACCAGTTTCTGCGCGGCGAGCGGTACGCGCATTGGGAAACAAATCGCGAGAGCGCATCAACGCGCCGCGCGACAGGAACGATTGCGCCGTCTGAAGTTCGCGGAAGGTTAGTCTGAGGACGAGATCATATGTGTGGCATCGCCGGATTTGTTAGCAGAGATGAGCATCGCGACCCTCGCGAAGCGTGCGCCGTGCTGGACAGCATGTGTCGCGTGATTGCTCATCGCGGGCCCGACGATCAGGGAATGCTGGTCGACGATCGAGTAGCGCTCGGCATGCGGCGTCTTTCGATCATCGATGTGACGGGCGGACGCCAGCCAATGTCCGGTTGCGCCGGTGCGGCCACGATTGTCTTCAACGGCGAGATTTACAACTATCGTGATTTGCAGCATGAACTCGAGTCGCGCGGCCATCGATTCACAACTCATTCGGACACCGAAACGATTGTTCATGCTTACGAAGAATTCGGCGCTCGTTGTGTCGACCATCTGCGCGGCATGTTTGCTTTAGCCATCTGGGACGCCCGCGGCCGCGAGCTTTTCATCGCGCGCGATCGCGTGGGCAAGAAGCCGCTCTATTACACGATCACGCCGGGCGGCACGCTGATCTTCGGTTCTGAGTTGAAATCCTTGCGCGAGCATCCGGAGTTTCGCGGCCAGATCAGTGTCGAAGCGCTCGACGCCTATCTAACATTCGGCTATGTGCCCGATCCGCTGACGATCTTCCAAGACGTGCACAAGCTGTCGCCCGGCCATCACCTGACATTCAAAGACGGTCGCGCCAGTATCGAGCAGTACTGGGATTTCCCTTACGAGCTCGAACAAGAAAATCCGGCGCGAAGCGAAGACGAATGCCTCGAGGAATTGCGCGCTTTGCTGGACGAGTCAGTGCGCACTCGTATGGAGTCGGAAGTGCCGCTCGGCGCGTTTCTGTCTGGCGGAGTTGATTCGAGCACGGTCGTCGGCTTGATGGCCCGGCACGCGACTCAGCCGGTCAAGACTTTCTCAATCGGTTTTCATGAAGACAGCTATGACGAATTGAAGTACGCGCGGATCGCCGCGCAAAGATTCGGTACAGATCATCACGAGTTCATCGTCACTCCGGACATCTGCGAGGTCGTCGACGAACTGGTCTGGCATTTTGACGAGCCGTTCGCCGATTCGTCCGCGATTCCGACTTACATGGTTTCGAAACTCGCGCGGCAGCATGTCACGGTTGCGCTTTCGGGCGATGGTGGTGATGAGGTCTTCGGCGGCTATACGCGTTACGCCCTTGATCGCAAACGCAGCGGGTTTGCGCGACTGCCGCGGAGCTTCCGCCAGCGTGTGATGCAGCCTTTGGGAAGAAGGCTTCCGCATGGCGCATGGGGACGCAACTACGTCCACAATGTCGCGCTCGATCCGCTGGATCGTTACATCGAAGACATCTCGACCTTCACCAGACTTAACAAACCATCGCTCTATTCCGACGGGTTTCGCCTGCAGTTGGGCGCTACTGAAGCTGCGGCGCGTTTTCGTGACTGCGCCGCGCGTTCACGGGCAGACGATGCGCTCGATCCGCTGCTTTATCTCGACAGCAAAACCTATCTGCCCGGAGATATTCTGACGAAAGTTGATCGGATGAGCATGGCCGTGTCGCTGGAGGCGCGGGTACCCTTGCTTGATCACAAACTGATCGAGTTTGTCTGCACGCGCATTCCGGCTTCGATGAAAATGAAGGGCCTGGAGACTAAACACATCTTCAAGCGCGCGGTCAGCGATCTCGTGCCCGCTGAGATCCTGAATCGCCCGAAGCAGGGCTTCGGCGTTCCCATTGGGCAATGGATCAACCAGCAGTTGCGCGACCGCGTGCGCGGTACGCTCGCCGAGCCGCGCACGATGCAACGGGGTTACGTCGAGCCGCGTTACGTCAAGCTTCTGCTCGACGAGCACGAGCGCGGCCGACGCGATCACGCGACCGAGTTATGGACGCTTTTCATGTTGGAGTTGTGGCATCGTAAATTTGTAGACGACATAAGACTAATTCCTCGTTTAGACCGGGGACTTGTCGTGTCAGAACCCGGAGCGGTAGCGACGGGATCGAGGCGCAACTTGAGTTTATGATCCGGTCGCTACCGCTCGCGGTTCTGACACAGGACAACGTGAAACCAAACGTTCTGCACATGATCGATAGTTTCGAGCAGGGTGGCAGCGAGCGCCAGGCCCTTCAGCTCGTGCGGCGGTTGCACGAGAGTGGGCGCTGCGGCGTGCGGCTCGCGTGTTTGCAGAACAAAGGATCTCTGCGCGGTGAAGCGGATCGACTCGGCCTCGGAGAGATTCCCGAGTATCCGCTCACGAGCTTCTATGATCGCAACTTCGTTACGCAGCTGCGCCGGCTCGCGCGCTTTTTGAAAGAGAATGAGATCGACGTAGTTCACACACACGACTTTTATACAAACATTTTCGGGATGACGGCCGCGGCGTTGGCTCGTGTCCGCGCGCGCATTGCCTACAAAGGCGAGACCGATGGCTTTCGCACTGCTACGCAGAAGCGTCTGGAGCGCAGCGCGTTTCGTTTGGCGCATCGAGTCGTTGCGAACTCCGACGCGGTGCGAAAACAGTTGATTCGAGAAGGCGTGCCCGCCGAAAAGGTTGTGAAGCACTACAACGGTCTTGACCTCAAACGCGTCGCAGTTCAGTCCGGCGCGACACGCGATGATATTCTTGCGATGCTTAGTTTGCCGGAGCGGCGCTTCGTAACAATCGTGGCGAACCTTCAGCATGCAGTGAAAGATCATCCTATGTTTTTGCGCGCCGCCGCGCGAGTGCGCGGCGCAGTTCCTGACGCTGCTTTCGTCATCGCCGGAGAAGGCAAGTTGATGTCGGGCCTGCGCGAGTTGACGGCGCAGCTTGGATTGGAGCGCGACGTTTTCTTCATCGGCAGATGCGACAGAGTTGCCGAGCTGCTTTCGGTTTCTGACCTGTGCGCGCTGAGTTCGACCGCCGAAGGCTTTTCAAACGCGATTCTTGAGTACATGGCCGCGGCGCGCCCCGTCGTCGTCACGGACGTGGGCGGCGCGCGCGAAGCCGTTATCAGGGGCGAAACCGGTTACATCGTTCCCACAGGCGACGACCAACAGATGGCCGAGCGAATGGTCGAATTGCTGCGTGACCCGAAGCGTGCGCGCGCAATGGGCGAGCGCGGCAAATCGATCGTCAAAGAAAAGTTTTCGTGCGAGCGGCAGCTCGCGAACACGCTTGGTTTGTATTCTGAGTTGTTGGGCGCGAGATCCAACGCCAAAGTGTCAGAAGCCCGCGCGTCAGCAAGGGCAAGTATCACTCGCGGAAGTTGCCCTCCCTAACGGTCGGGCTTCTGACACTTCTTCTTCGTGTAATTTCGTGGATCGTGCGCCGATCTGCCGAGAAGAGATCCACGAAATCACACGAACGAATCGAAGAAACACGAACCAGTGAAGCGAACAACAATCAAACGCGGGCTCCGCTTCGCTATTCTGTTTGCGGTCGCGTGGCCTTTGCTCGCGTGGCTGGCGGCGGAAGCGCTGGTCACGAACCCGGAGCCGACGCGGGCGGATGCCATGCTCGTGCTCGCGGGCTCGTCAACTTTCAAAGAGCGGACACATCAGGCGGCGCAGCTCTTCAGACAAGGCCGCGCGCCGAAAATCATTCTCACTAATGACAGCCAGGAGAGCGGATGGTCCGCCGAGCTGCAGACTAATCCGCTCTACGTGCAACGCGCGGTGAATGAGCTGAAGTCACTCGGCGTGCCGGCAGAGAGAATCGAGATTGTTCCCGAGACCGTCTCGAGCACTCGCGAAGAAGCCGCGCGCGTGCGCGAGTACGCTGCCGGGCGCGGACTGCGCTCAATTCTGTTGGTAACCTCTGCCTATCAGGTGCGACGCGCGCGTTGGACGTTCGACCAAATGTTCGCGGGAAGCGGCGTGTCGATTTCCTTTTCGAGCGTGCCGCCGGGCGATCAAACACCACGGCCGCTGACGTGGTGGTTGCACCGGCGCGGCTGGCGGATGGTGGCGGGCGAGTATGTGAAGCTCGGATACTATCTCATTCGCGGGGTCAACTTCACCGGGACGGTGCAAGGCGCAACAACAGCGGTTGAAACTGCTGGGCCGCAAACTATATCTGCTCTCAAAACCGATCGACGTGTCTATCGAAAACCGCCACTGCCTCCGTTGCCGCGCGCGGGCGGCAAGTTCATCGATCCTGTTTTCGGCACAGAGATCATACGCGCCACGGACGAAGCCGACGGACCCGCGCCGGGTCTGGGTACGTATTATTCGCACTGGCCGACGTTCAATCGGAACAACACGCGCCTGCTGATTCGCAAAGGCGATAGCGGGGACGCGATCCTGAAGACGTTCGATTCGGTGAATCTCAAAATTGGAGCGGGTCGCGAGGTTCTGCCGCTTGAGTATCCCAGTGGCTTTGGTTTGACTTGGGAAAGTTCGACCTGGTCGCACAGCAATCCCGACGTAATCTATACCTTCGCCAACGATCGAAAAGGCGGCATGCGCCTTTACGCTTATGAAGTCCCCAGAAAAGAATTCAAGCTGCTCAAAGACTTTAGTTCGATCGCGCGCGGGCGGGATTACCTGCAACAGATGTACGTGTCAGCCAATGACGACGTTTTTTGCTGGCTGTTGAAGCGCGTAGGCGTTGACGAGCCGCTGGGATACATTGTTTATAAACGCTCGACCGACAGGATACTTTACAACAATCCCGGGAGCGCCTACGTCGGTGGCATCAATGAAGTGCACGTTGATAAGTCGGGCAAGTGGCTGACCATTCATCTGAATCAGACTCAGCCCGACAATTCCGCGACGCGCATCCTCAATCTACAAACCGGCGCGATTGATTTCCTCTATAAGAACGCGTCCGACTCGCCGGCGGGGCACGGCGACCTGGGCACGGAAACGATTGTCGGGTTTGATGCCTGGCTGGACGGCATTACCTGGCGCCGCCTGAACGCACCACACGCGCCGCGTCTTTTACTTTCGTACGGCGATCGGAAAAGACGGAGGCGCCGCCGACTGGACGCACGACTTTCACGGAACGATGCTGGCCGATAATGAAGACTGGATCACGATTGCGACCCATCACGAGCCGTCGGTTACGCAGGTTGGGTCGGGAATTTATGACGACGAGATCCTGCAAGTCTCGCTCGACGGCAGCGAGCGCATTCGCCGCATCTGCCACACGCGCAGCGTGTACGACGGCAAGACGGAGACGACCGGATATTGGTCTGCGCCGAAACCGACCATCAGCCGCGATGGGCGCTTCATTGCATTCACTTCGAACTGGGAGAACAGCGGAAGGTACGATCTCTTTATCGTGAAGATCGATCCCGCACCATATCTCAGCGCAATCCCACGTGTTCCCTCACCAAGTTCCGACGCGCAGCGTCCACGTCGAGTGAGACCTCTCTAGGTTCTCGCGCTCACCAAAGCCACGTAGTGGCGAAATGTTTATAGCACGAGCCGATTTGGATTAATTTGCAGCTCCGGAGGAGCGAGATGGATGTTTCTGTCGCCCATAAATGGGCGAGCGAGTTGGAACGGTCCGGGCGCTTGGCTATAAATATTTCGTCCCTACGGGACTTTCGACCCAAGAGCTTCGCGATAGACTTTGATCAGAGATCGCACGTAGCTTTCCGGCGAGAAACGAAAAGCGCTAAGAGTGGAAGCGCTCGCCGCTAATCTTTGCGCCAGCTGCTCGTCGTTGAGTACGCGCGCGATTGCGTCGGCCATCGCTTGCGGATCGCTGGCGGGAACCAGCAGCGCGGTCTGATCATTTTCAACCATTTCCGGCACGCCACCGACAGACGTGGCCACGATCGGAAGATTTGCGGCCATCGCTTCCAGCAGGACGTACGGCGAGCCTTCGCTGTGCGATGCATTTGCGAGCACATCTGCGGCTGCGTAGTAAACCTCAACATTCCTGACCTGGCCGGTGAAGATGACGCGATCGCTAATACCGAGCGATGCAGCGGTCGCTTCAAGGTTTTCACGCTCGGGACCATCGCCGACGATGACGAGTCGCGCATTGATCTCCGCATGTGTGTCGCTTAGTTTCTTGAGCGCGTGCAGCAGATCGATTTGCGCTTTCTCTTTTGACAGGCGACCGACCGCGAGAATCATGCGTTCGTCGTCTTTCACGCCCAGTTTCCTTCGGAACGCGTACATCTCTGGCGCGCTCACCGATGGTTCCGGGCGGATTGAATTATGCTGAACGTGTATGCGCGTGCGCGGTATTCCCATGTTCACAAGTTGCTTTGCGAACGCTTCGCAAACGGTGACGACACGATCAGCCTTTGGCAGCGACCAGCGATCAAGGCGATTGTAGACGCGCATTTTCAGATCTGTAGACGTATACCCGTGATGAAAAGCGACCCAGGGATATTCCCGCCAGAGCCCGGAAACCTTCATCAGAAAATGTGACTTGACCTGATGAGTCACGATTACGTCAGGCGATCGCTGCTCGACGATCTTGCGGAGAGCACGAATCACGCTTCGGTCAAAGCGTCCGCGCTCAGGGATGACATCGATCTCAATTCCGGCGTCACGCGCAGCCATAACAAACTCGTTGTCAGACGGAGCCCTCCCTGACGGTCGGGCTTCTGACACGGAGCGGCTCCTGTCGAACGTCACGAGAGAGAGTTCGATCGCTGGAAAGTCGGCGGATGGTTCCGCGAGTTCGTTAGCGGCGCGATGGAACTCAAACATGTTCCTGGCGACAGCATTGACGGTCGTGGCCTCGACTACCGCGAGAAGCTTGAGCTTCGAGTCTGGAGTTCGGAGTCCGGCGTCTGAAGTCTCCAACACCGCCGAGTGGCCGTTTTGATTCCAAGTTACCCGCTCGCTACCCCGACGCGTCGGGGTTCCGTAACCGAATGGTTTGCTAACCGCTCGCCAGGACGCGCCCAGAGCTGAGCCGACCGGCGTGCTACAAACTGCCGCGGATGCATGGTAAGGAAGTCGCCAATTCTTTGCGCTGGTGAATCGGCGCACGAGCGAGCGCGCTTCCCGCCAGTGGCCCCAGTAACCGAGCACGCAGGCCGTCTTCGCCGCGCGAATCGCGAGCACGTCGCGCAGAAGATCCCGCAACGACGGTGGACAGGCCGCTTCGATTTCGCTCGCGTCTTCCAAAAACGGTTCGACTGGCCGCGAGCCGTTCAGGTTCTTGCTTAGTCCTGAAGCTTCTCGGTGAAACTGCACGAGCGGTTTGAGATTGAAGACGACTGTTTCGTTCAGCAGGACCCTGAGCCAGAGAAAGGCGTCTTCGCCAAACGCGCACTTGTCCCGATCGTAAAAACCGCCCCACTTGCGAATGACTTCAGCGCGCGTCACCGTCGACCACGGCGACATGTAAGCGAGCATGCTCACGACCAGCGCCGCTTCGGTGTCCGGCTGCACGCGATGAATGCCGTCGTCAAGTCCGCGTTTTCGCCACAAGCTTTCCGTTGACACCCCCGCCGGATATTCGATGTACCCGCAGGTTACTGACGCTACTTCAGGACCAGAACTTTCAAGCAAGCGCACGCCCTCGTCGAGATAGTTCGGAAGCCACTCGTCATCAGCATCGAGAAAGGCGATGAACTCGCCGCAAGCTTGCGCCAGCCCTGCATTGCGCGCCGCGCCAGGTCCGGCGTTCGCCTGAGGAATCAGACGAAAGCGCGCGTCGGGATAGTCGGCGACAATCGCTGCCCCATCATCCGTCGAGCCATCATCGACGACGATCGCTTCAAAGTCGGCGAACGTCTGCGCAGCAATCGAGTCAAGCGCCCGTCGCACGTACGGCGCTTTGTTGTAGAGCGGAATGATGACTGAGACTTTCAAACGAATTCTTTGCGCGAGGCGGGCGTGATAGGTTCGATGCGGTGAGTTGCGAGACCGCGAGGAACTTCCTCAGGATCGATATTAATTGCTGCCTCGGCCAAAAGCCAGTCGTTTGTTTGGATTTTTCCGTCGACTTTCTGTGCGGCTGACAAATTTCGTCACTTGGTAGCTGAGAAACGGTCTACTAGGCCCTCCCAACGGTCGGGCTAGTGCCCCCGGTCTTAAGATCAGCGCCTCAAGACGGCGCTTTTTCTGTATAATGTTCGAGGCGCACCCGCCGGATATTTCCCGCACACGCGAACCTAACCCGATTAAGCTTTTCCTAAAGTAATTGGTGACCAGAATTTCAAATAACGATCAATCGTCCAGCGACGACCAGAGCCGTCACTTCCGCACCGATCATTTGCAGGCCGATCTAGGCGGCCGATCCGCACGCGGCGCGGCGGTCACTATGGCCTCGCAGGGCGTTAAGTTTTTTACCGGGATGGCGGCAACGGTCGTCCTCGCGCGCTTACTCACGCCCCAGGATTACGGTTTGATTGGAATGGTGGCGGTCGTCATGGGGTTCATTTCGATCTTCAAGGACATGGGGCTCTCTGCCGCGACGATTCAGAAAGAAGAGATCAGCAAAGAGCAGATCAGCACACTCTTCTGGATCAATGTCGGGGTAAGCATCCTCCTGATGGTGTTGACTGCCGCGCTCGCGCACGCCGTCGCCTGGTTTTATGGTGACACGCGGTTAACCCTGATTACGGTCAGCCTGTCCGCCGGCTTCTTGTTTGGTGGCCTGACGGTTCAACACGAAGCACTACTTCGCAGGCAAATGCGATTTACGGCGCTGGCCGCAACTGAGGTCCTCTCAGTGATTGTCGGGCTGGTTGTGGCGATTACTCTTGCCTGGCGCGGAGCTCACTATTGGGCGCTGGTCGTCAACCAACTGGTTCAAGGTTTGAGTTATGCGATCGGCATCTGGATCGTATGCGGCTGGAAACCCGGTCGTCCCGCGGGTTATTCCGGCGTACGTTCGATGTTTGCCTTCGGACGCAACCTGACGGGCTTTCACATGATCAACTATTTCGCGCGCAACCTGGACAACATGCTGATCGGCAAGGTTTGGGGCAGTTGGCAGCTTGGGCTTTACGCGAAGGCATACCAACTGCTTTTGCTTCCCATCGATCAGATCAATTCTCCGATAGCCGCGGTGGCCATACCTGCCTTAAGTCGCTTGACTGATTCTCCGGAACGCTACCGCAAGGCGTACTTACGCATCCTGGAAAAGATCGCAATGATGACGATGCCGGGAATGGCTTTCATGATTGTGTGCTCTGACTGGATCGTGGGTCTGGTTTTAGGCCCGCAGTGGATCGGCGCCAGCCGCATCTTCGCGTTACTCGGCATCGCCGGACTGGTTCAGCCGGTTGCGAACACCACTGGCTGGCTCTTCATGTCGCAGAACCGAGCGCATCACATGTTCCAGTGGGGCATCATCGGCGGCACGATTGCAATTCTTTCTATCGTTCTGGGTCTGCATTGGGGTGCGATCGGAGTTGCTACGTCGTATTCGCTGATCGGAGTTGGTGTTGTGACGCCACTGCTCTTCTATTTCGTAGGACGCGCCGGGCCGGTGCGGACGATGGATTTTTATCGCACGATGGCTGCTCCGGCTTGCGCTACCCTACTTGCGATGGTTGCGCTGTTCTTATTTCGCCGCTTGGCTGGCGCGATCAATCCGGCAGTTGGATTACTCGGCGCTCTGGCAATCACGGCGATAACTGCCTTCGTCGCCCTTTATGCGCTCCCGCTAGGAAGGAGATCGCTTCAGGATTTTCGGAATGTCTACGCGCTCATTACCAAGAGTGATCAGGCAGACACAGCAAGTTAGAACGCGGCTTTCATCCGGCTTAGTGTTATGAAGTTGAATGTCATCATTGCCACTTTCAATCGTTCCTCGCTCCTGCGCAGGACGTTAACGAGTCTATTTAAGGCCAAGCCGGCGCCACAACTTGATGTCGTCGTCACTATCGTTGACACCTCGACCGATGATACCCGTCAGGTCGTAGAAGAATTTCAGAGAAAAAATGAACTCGAATTACGTTACGTATTTGAGCCGCGACGAGGTAAATCGCGCGCCCTTAACACGGGCATCGAACAGGCAAACGCCGATCTGATTGGTTTGACCGATGACGATATAGAAGTCGCGCCCGACTGGTTTGTTGAGATCGCGCATCTTTTTCATGAGCGTTGGGAAGAGATTGATTTCGCGGGCGGCAAGGTGCTGCCGCGTTGGGAAGCACCGCGTCCGGCTTGGCTGCCTGCTGAGATGCCGGGCGTTCTCTCTCTGCACGATCACGGTGAGCATGAAATAAAGTATGACAAGGCGTTTGACGGCCAATTGACAGGAGCGCATGGAATCATCAAGCTCTCGACCTTGCGCGAAGTAGGTCCATATAACGAGAATTTAGGACCTGTCGGAGGAAGCCTCATTGGAAGCGAGGACGATGATATGTATCGCCGTCTTCTCGAGCACGGCAAACGCGGAATCTACTGTCCGAACCTGATCGTTTACCATCGCGTTCCCGCCTATCGACTGACAAAGAAATATTACCGCGAGTGGTGCTACGGTTGGGGGCAATCGCAGTTCCTGATTGATACAAATCGTCCGTTGTATTCCGGGCCTCGTATCCTGGGCGTGCCGCGTTATATGTACCGCGAGACAGTGCACAACGCAGCCAGATGGTTTCGGGCAATCATTAATCCTGATGGCGAGAATGGTTTTGCGATAGAACTTTACCTCTGGGTATTTTGGGGGTTCTTTTGCGCGCGCAATTTGCAGGGGTCACGCCTCGCTGCTCTTATTCAGCCGTTACTCAGCAAGCACGCTGAACAGACTCGATAACTGCGCGTCTCTGCAGCTCCTTCCCTGAACCTTTTCGCTACATACTTTACAAAAACCACGAGACGGCGCGAGTTAGTCTTATTATTATCGTCAGGGAATGGCCTAGCATGACTCTTCGCCAGCAAAACCAAAGAAGCCCCTCCTCGATTCTGAGCGTCGGCTGGACTGCGTCTGCGCGGGCGTGTTTGCTCGGTCTGTGCATGATACTCATTGTTGCTCCAGGAAGGTCCAACGAGCGCACCAAGTCGAAAGACGTCTTAGACGGTTCGACCTCTTCACAGACGGGCAACGGAAGAATTAGAACTGACCGGAGAGTCTATCCGGAACCACCTCTGCCGTCCTTGCCGCGCGCGGGTGGCAAGTTCCGCGATCCAATATTCGGGACAGAGATCATACGAGCGACGGACGCAACGGATTATCACGCCCCAGGCTGCGGCACATGGTACTCGCAATGGCCGACACTCAATTCAGACAACACGCGCATTCTGATTCGTTGCGGAGTGTCCGGTGATGTCTTGATCAAAGCCTTCGATCCGATCAATTTCACATTGGGAGCGACGTTGCGAAGGTCTCCAACTTTGCCGGGCGGCGTTGCGCTGGACTGGCAGGGAGCAACCTGGTCGCGCACGGATCCAGATTTAATTTTTCTTCACGTCGGCTACTACAACCATGACTATCCGGCGACCGGGATGAAGCTTTACTCTTACCGGCCTTCTGCTAATACGTTTCGACTGCTAAAAGATTTCGCACCGCAGCTTGCTCCCGGCAAGCCGGACTACCTTTTTGAAATGCACATTGCGCAGGACGGCAAGGACGATATCTTTACGTTCATGCAGTACCGGGTTGGCGACCCGAACAACCCGCTTTATTTCATCGTTTGGAACAGATTGACCGATAAGGTGCTGTACCATTTATCGAATCAGGCAACACAGCTTCGCGGAAATCACAACTACGATCTCAACTCCGGGGCTCCGGACAAGAGTGGGCGCTACATAGTTTTTTCCCATAACAAGACAGAACCCAACAAAGCGCGGCACGAAGTGCTGGACATGCGTACCGGCCTCTGGAGCGCAGTTTATTGGACCGGTGCCGATGACGTGCCATCGCATGGAGACTCAGGCACGGGAACAACTGCCGGACATGGTAATTTTTCTGGAGGATTCAACCTTCGTTCTCTGAATGACGTTCATCGCTTCCAGATGCTCTTCGACTTCAAGGATGAACACGGCGTAGTGAACTGGACGAATGACTTGCACACTACGCTTTATGCTGACGACGAAAGCTGGGTGACGGTAGGTTTGTATCAAGACCCATCAGCCAAGGGTTTGCCCGATCCCGGCGTATACGACAATGAAGTGATGCAGATAGCTATGGATGGCTCACAGCGCATTCGGCGGCTGTTTCATCATCGCTCACAGATTGATAACCTGACGCCCACCAGCGGGTATTGGGCGATTCCGAAACCGACCATAAGCCGCGACGGGCGCTTCATCGCTTTTACTTCAAACTGGGAAAACAGTGGCCGCTACGATCTTTTCATCGCCAGGATTCAGTTTTGATGAGCTTCTCTTCGAAAACAGAGGCGGAAGAATTCGATTCGTATTTACGGAGCGCACGGAAAGGCTTGATTGGTGCGATGAATGAGCCTGGCCGTTTTCAGTCTCTTCTCGAAATGGTCGAGGATCTCAGAGTCGAACGCGTTCTCGACGTTGGCTGTGGAATCGGCCAGATGCTTTACCCTTTCGTTGTCTTCAAAGGGGCATTTGGAGTTGGACTCGATCCGACGCCCCAAGCCTGTCGTATGGGCCATGACTTCTACGCCACGCACATGCCATCTGCGCGAGTCAGATTCATCTATGGCAAAGCCGAGATGCTGCCTTTTGCGTCCGGCAGCTTTGACGTAGTGAACTGTGGCCTGGCGCTGCCCTACATGGACAACGCTTGCGCCATAAACGAGATTTGGCGCGTGCTCCGTCCAGGCGGAATTCTCCTGCTGAAGATTCATCATGCCCGTTATTATCTGCATGACTTCTGGCAGAGCTTAATTTCGCACAGATTGCTCTCGATGGTGCACGCCGGGCGCGTGCTAGCCGTCGGTGCTATCTATCACTTGACGGGAAGGCAGACGGACACACGTTTACTCGGCAACGAAACTTTCCAAACCCGCTGGTTATTGAGGCGTGAACTCTCGCAGTGTGGATTCAATATCAAACGCGAGCGTCCTGATAGCAACCCGCTGACGCCGGCTTTCGTTATCTCGAAGGAATGAAGACGATTGAGATGCTCAAGACACTCAAACAAGCTACGCTCGGCACATTAAAGACTTCCGGCGTGTACAAACTCATCGAGCACAGTCGCTGGCGGCAGCGTCGTCTACTGATTCTCGCGTATCACGGCATCTCAATCGATGATGAGCATCTTTGGAATGATTCCTTGTTTATGTCGCCGGAAGTTTTCCGCAGCCGATTGGAGCTGTTGAAGAAAAGCGGCTGCTCGGTGCTTCCGCTCAGCGAAGCCCTCGAACGTCTGTATCGCAACGATCTGCCCGATCGAAGTGTCGCAATCACGTTCGACGATGGCAGTAGAGATTTTCATCAGCAAGCTTTTCCCTTGCTTAAGGAATTCAATTTTCCAGTAACGCTTTATCTCTCGACTTTCTACACGCATTACAATCGGCCAATCTTTGATCTGATGTGCGCCTATCTGCTATGGAAAGGACGAGACCAGAGCCTCGACCTCAAGAAACTCTTCGCGCGCGATCTAAAAATTGATTTGCATAGCGAAGCACCACGTGACAAGGCTCTCGCTGAAATTCACGCATTTGCGCGCGAGCGAAAACTGTCGGCCGAAGAGAAAGACGCGCTCGCCGCAGCGTTGGCGAAAGAACTCAAGGTGGATTATGAGGCGTTGTTGGCGCGGCGTGCGCTGCATAACATAACCGCTGACGAAGCGAAGCAGCTCGCCGCCAACGGAGTCGACATTCAGTTGCATACGCACCGACACCGAACGCCTGTGGATCGTCAATTGTTTATGCGTGAGATTGAAGACAATCGGAAGAGCATTCGGGAAATCAGTGGACACGCCGCGTCCCATTTTTGTTATCCGAGCGGGCAGTATGATCCGGCGTTTCTCCCGTGGCTGAAGGATGCGGGCGTTGTCTCAGCTACTACGTGCGAGCTGGGCCTGGCATCACCGAGTTCAAATCCTTTGCTATTGCCGAGACTCGTCGACGTTACCAGCCTGTCGTCAATCGAATTCGAAAGCTGGCTGACCGGAGTGTCTGCCGCGCTGCCGCGTCGCCGCGAACGAAAAGTGAACGCAGCTTAGAGAACAAATGCCGAAGGTCAGCGTAATCATTCCTGCTTACAACGTCGCGCCGTACATCGGCGAGACGCTGGACTCTGTCCTCGCGCAGACGTTCGCTGACTACGAAGTGATCGTCATCAATGACGGCTCGCCTGATACCGAAGATCTGGAGCGCGAGATTGCGCGTTTCATCGATCGCATCAATTACCTTAAGCAAGAGAATCGCGGCGCGAGTGCGGCGCGCAACGCCGGGCTGCGCGCGGCGCGGGGCGAGTTTGTCGCGTTTCTGGACGCAGACGATCTGTGGCTGCCGAACTATCTCGACGAACAAATCCGGTTTCTCTGCGAGCGTAATTGCGATTTGGTTTGCGCGGACGCGGAAGTTTTCAGTGACGGTTCGCATCAAGAAGAAACTTACATGGCAGTCTTGATGGCTGACGCGCCGGTGACGGGCGACGTTACATTTCTTGGTCTGTTGAGCGCCGCACAGAGCTTGATCACATCGGGTGTCGTTGTTCGTCGCGAACCAGTTTTCGAAGTCGGACTCTTTGATGAAGCACTTCGCAACTCACAGGATTTCGATCTCTGGTTGCGTCTGGCGCGGAACGGAACGCGGATGGCTTATCAGCGCCGAACGCTGCTGCGATATCGAAGTCGCGACAACAGTCTCTCGGGCGACGAAGTGAACGTGCATCGACGGGAGTTGCGCATCTACGACAAGATTGAGCAGTCATACAACTTGTTACCTTCTGAACAATCAGTGGTCCTTCCGGCGATCCAAAAACGCCGAGCCCTGCTCGAATTTGAATTGGGCAAACTCCATCTCGCCGCAGGCGATTTCACAGCGGCGCGCGAATGTTTTGCGAGAGCTAACGAGTTGAAGAGAAGCTGGAAGACGCGGGCGGCGGTCTGGTCATCGCGCATTGCTCCGCGGTTGATGCAAACTCTGTACGTCCGCCGTCTGCGTTATGCGGATGTGAAGTGATCTTCCGCGATCTGCGAAAGAACGTGGCGCAGTTGATGCGAGCGTACGGCTTTTCACAATCGTGTCAGAAGCCCGACCGTGAGGGAGGGCAACTTGAATCATCAGAAATCCCGACTAGCCCTCCCTTACGGTCGGGCTTCTGACACTAGAAAAGATCGGCCACGCCTCAGGAAAACCTCGAATATTGGCCGTTTATCCATCATGGCGGGCTCTGACTTCTGGCCCGCCCAAACAAGAAAAGCTTCGCCGCCAGAGATTGCCCCTCGGCAGCGAATGCATCAACAAACCACATGAGTGTCGCCTTTCAGCGAAAGTTCTACCAACCTTTGGCCATTGCCGCAGCTCTGGCGTTTGTGTATTTCACGGTGCTGGTTAAGCTGGGTCGTGACTGGTGGAGCGACGAGAATTATTCGCACGGCTTACTGGTCCCTCTCGTAATTGGCTACATCCTCTGGCACGAGCGGAAACGATTGGCCGCCGCGCAAATTCAATCGCAGGTTTGGCTAGGCGGCGGCGGTGTCGTCGTTTCGTTGGTCATGTTGTGGACCGGCGTGGCCGGCGCCGAACTTTTTGTTCAGCGCATGTCGATCGCGGTAATGCTGGCGAGCGTGGCGATCTACTTTTGGGGACTTCGCTTGCTGCGCTTGCTCGCGGTGCCGCTTGGACTGTTCATTCTTGCGATTCCGATTCCCCAAATCGTCTTTAACAAAATCGCCTTTCCTTTACAGCTCTTCGCGTCGCGCTGCGCCGTTAGCGCGATGCAACTCTTTGACATCTCAGTGCTGCGACAGGGAAACGTGATCGAACTGATGCCGCTCGGCGCGCACGAGCCCAAGCGGCTCGCGGTTGTCGAGGCCTGCAGCGGCATTCGCTCGCTGATGACGCTGGTGACGCTCGCGGTTGTTTACGCGTATTTCACAGGCCCAAAAGGGCGTCCGACAAACTTCAGTTTGTCGCCGACTTCTCCCAACGACTCCGCGCGAGACAACGACAAACTGAAGTTTGTCGGACACTCTTTCCGCAACTTCGCAATCTGGCGCGCAGTGATCCTGGTCATCGCGGCCGTGCCGATTGCAATCTTGACGAATGCTTTACGCGTGAGCGGCACCGGCGTGTTGGCTCACTACTATGGCACCCGCGTGGCCGATGGTTTCTTTCACACATTTTCCGGCTGGGTGATTTATGTCGCCGCGGCTTTGCTGCTTTTCGCGACGGGCTGGGCGTTGGATCGCTTCGCGCCCCTGGGTAAGAAAGACCGGGACAGGATTCAAAAGATGGACAAGATTTCAATACGTTCTGTTAATCCTGTGAATCATGTCTGATCTCTTGCTGATGAAAACTCGAAACCATACAAATCGTTTCTGGCTGCTGCTCGCGATGCTTCTGCTCAGCGGTGCAGTCATCAACATCTGGCAGCGCGCCGGCGAAGCGCGCGTGACTCGGCAATCGTTGAAAGATTTTCCCGCGCAACTGGGCCAATGGAGCCAGCACGGCGGGGACCAGACACTGGATGAAGAAACGCAGAGAGTTCTGCGCGCGGATGATTACCTCTCGCGCAACTTTGAATCGAACGGGCGCCTGGCGTCGTTCTATGTCGGTTACTACGCGACCCAACGCACCGGCGCGACTTATCACAGTCCGCTCAACTGTTTGCCCGGATCGGGTTGGACTTTGACTGAAGGGCCGCGCATCGCGATTACGCCGTCGAATGGTGGAGCCGCATTCGAAGCCAACCGCTACATCGTCCAGAACGGCAACGACCGTGAGCTGATGGTCTATTGGTATCTGGGTCGGGGTCGCGCAACGGCCAGCGAATACTGGGGAAAAATCTACACCGTCGTCGACAGCGTACGCCGGCGGCGCTCGGACGGAGCGATTGTCCGCGTGATGGTTCCAGTGGGCGATTCGGAAGACGCCGCGCTCAAGGCCGCCTCGGAACTGGCCTCTCAAGCGGCGTCAAAACTCCCGCCTTTTGTGCCAAATTAAGCGAGAACCTGGACTTCTGTGTCAGAAGCCCGCGCGTGAGCAAGGGCTTTCTGGCCCTCCCTCACGGTCGGGCTTCTGACACATTTATTCCTGGGAAACATTCCGTATTCCCTCTTTCTTACCTATGACTCGCCGCGCACGCCTGCGTCGCGCGAGATGAAAGCCAGCTTTTTGACACCTTGACCTCTTCGCTTCCTGCGCCCCCTCCGACGGCTTTGCCCGCTGCGGAAGGTCAAAACGCCGGAGCGACCAAACCGCGGCCGACTTTCGAAGTTGCCTGAGAAAGCCGAACCGCCATGGAGACCTGCAGTAATGAAAAATCACGAGTGCCGCCGCAAGTTCTACGTCCTTCCTCTGTTCGTTGCCTTAATCGCCGCCGCCCTTTTGCTGGGCGCGTGCACCACCCCGGAAAAAGCCAAAGCGCAGCACGTCTCGCGCGGTCAGGCTCTGCTCAAAGACAAGAAGTTTCAGGAAGCGTCGCTTGAATTTCGCGCCGCGCTGCAAATCGATGACAAGCTCGCCGACGCCCACTGGGGATTGGCTCAGACTTTCGAAGGCCTCCAGCGTTATCAGGAAGCGTTCGATGAGATGAAGCAAGTCGTCGAGTTGGACAAGAACAATCTCGACGTGCGCGTGAAGCTGGGTAACTACTATCTGGTTGGCGCCAAGCAATCGCCTACCGCTGTGACCGAAGCCGAGCGTCTGGCGAAGGAAGTTCTCCAGAAGGATCCCAATCACATCGAAGGCCGCATCCTGATGGGCAGTGTTCTGTTCGCGCAGGATCACCAGAAGGAAGCTTTCGACGAACTCAACAGCGCGATCGCCATCGATCCAAAGCGAGTTGAATCGTATCTGAGTTTGGCGCGCTTCTACGTGATGACGAAAGACACGGCAACCGCTGAAGCGACGTTCCAACGCGCGATTTCAGTCAACGGGTCGTCGGCGCTGGCCCACTACGAATTCGGAAAGTTCCTGGTGCAGACCGATCGCAAAGACGCCGCGGAGTCGGAGTTTCAGAAGGCAGTTCAAGCCGAACCGACTAACCGCGAAGCTCGCTTCGTGCTCGCCAGCTTCTATCTCGTCAACAAGCGTCTGGATAAAGCGGAAGAGTCTTACAAAGTACTCGCGGAGTTGAACAGCGACAAGCCCGAAGGGCGCGCGGTGCTCGCGGACTTCTATTCCGCCGTCGGCCGTTTGGATGAAGCGATCGCGATTTACAAAGAAGTCGTGGCGAAAGCGCCGGATTACACGCAGGGCCGCTACCGGCTCGGCGAAATCATGCTGATGCGCGGCGACATTGCCGGCGCAAAGAACGAAGTCGATGCCGTGTTGAAGAACGATGCGCACGATCGGCAAGCGCTGATCCTGCGCGCGCGCATTGAAATGCAAAGTGGAGAGACGAGCGATCTGAAAGTCGCCATCGAAGATTTACGGGAAGTGCTCAAGCAGGAACCGAATTCGCGTGCTGGCTTATTTTTTATGGCCGAAGCGAACTTCCGTCTGGGTCAGATCGATCAGGCACGCGCGTTTGCCGGCGATCTCGACCGGAACTATCCCGATTATCTGCCGGCGAAATTGATGCAGGTGCAGATTACTTTGGCCGGCGGAGACGCCAAGACGGCATTGCAGCTTTCATCCCAGTTGCAGGATCGGCTGGCGAAAGCCACGCCCGACCACAACACTTCGCCGCAGATGCTCTCCGAATTGCGCGCCAAGAATTTGATGGCGCATGGCTCAGCGGCTTTGCGCTTGCGCGATACCAAAACTGCACGCGCGGATTTTGACGCGGCGCACACGGCCGCTCCGGGCAGCGCCGACGCTTACAACAATCTGGCGCTGGTGTCGCTAAACGAAAACAAGCCGGACGAGGCGATTGGCTTTTTCAACAGCGCGCTGGCGATTGATGGCGCTAACTTCAACGCGCTGCGCGGGCTGATCAATATCTACGCCGCGCAAAAGCAGACTCGTCAGGCGCACGCGCGCATCGATCAGGCGATCAACTCGCAGACAGGCAATGCCTCGCTGCATTTCTTAAAAGGCGAGATCTACGGCTACGAAATGAATGCGCAGGGTGCTGAGTCTGAATTTCGCCGCGCGCTCGAAATCGATGGCAATTACTTGCCGGCTTATTCGGCGCTGGGCGCGTTGTTCGTGAACACGAACCAGCAGGAGCGGGCCATCGCGGAGTATCAGAAGATCACCGAGCGTCGTCCCGACAACGCCACGGCTTTCACTCTGATCGGCATGCTGGAATTCAGCCGCCAGAACATCGACGCCGCGGTTGACAACTATCGCAAGGCGCTGGCGCAAGATGGAAACGCGACCTTCGCGGCCAACAATCTCGCGTGGCTTTACGCCGTCTACGGCAAAGGCAACATGGACGAAGCGGTGCGGCTGGCGCAGAGCGCGGTGCAGACGAATCCGGAAGTCCCGAGCTTCGTCGATACGCTCGGCTGGGTTTACTACAAGAAAGGTTTGTATGCGGCGGCCGCGGAACAACTGAAGAAGGCCGTGTCGGTTGACGAAGCGGCCGCGCGGAGAAGTAACAGCTCGCCAACGCCGACGTATCACTTTCATCTGGGCGTGGCTCTGGCCGCCAAAGGCGACAAAGCCGGCGCGCGCCGCGAGATCGAAAGCGCCTTGCGTCTGGGCGAGAAGACCGGCTTCCCCGAAGCGGACGAAGCGCGAAAAACTCTGGCGAGCTTGTAAACAAATGTACGACAAACTTCAGTTTGTTGACCTGCTGAATAGCTTAAGACTGAGATGGTAATGAAAGACGACGCGACAAACTGAAGTTTGTCGTACATGAGGAGCACCCGAACATGAGTGTTGAATTTCGACAACGACGAATCAGCGAATATGCGCGCATCGCGCTTAAGCGCAAGTGGCTGATCCTGCTTCCCACGATTGCGATTGGACTCGCCATCGGCTACGTCGTTTTCCGTCTGCCGGACATCTACGAGTCATCGACGCTGATCGTCGTCAAGCCGTCCACTCTGCCCAACTCGGTTGTGCCAACGATGACGGAAGAAACCCTGACGCGCGAGCTGACCAGCATTTCCCAGGTCGTTACCAGCCGCAGCTCTCTGCAGCCTCTCTTGGAAAAGTACGATCTCTATCACGACGAACGCCTGCGCGGCGAGCCCATGGAAATGCTGATCGAGGCGATGCGCAAGCAAATCAAAGTTGAAGTCAACACCAGCCGCAACGAAATCACCAACGGATTCAACATCACTTATCGCGGCCGCGATCCGAAATCCACCCAAGCCGTCGCCGGCGAACTCGCCAGCCGGTACATTGACGAACAAACCAAAGGCACCGTCAACGCCGGTGCTTCAGCCAAGCAGTTCATCGAGGACCAGGTGACCAACTCCAAGCAGGAACTCGACGACATCGACAAGCGAAGGCTCGAGTATCTAAACCAGAACATGAACAACCTGCCTTCGCAGTCACAGGCGCTGGTCGGCCGCTTGACGGCGCTGCATGAATCGCAGAAAGCGCTGATTGCCGAACTCGGCCGCTCGCGCGACCTGGGTGCGGCTTATCGCAGCCAGCTCGGTGATATCAGCAAGAGTTACGAGCAGGAAATTGCGCTGTCCGCTGAAAACACCACCGATCCAAAAACGACGATGGCCTGGGCTGAACTGGTCCGACGTCGCTCGGAATACGAGGGCGAACTGCAAAGTCTCGTGTCGCAATACAAGGAAAAGCATCCGGATGTTCTTGCCAAGCGGAAACAGCTCGAAGACATCAAGGCGCAGCAGGATTTGATGATTGGCGAGTGGAAGACGCGGATCGAAGAACGCCGGCAGAAGCTGATCAAGTTGAGTGATCCGCGCATTCTTACTTTGAAGACGAACATCGCGATGATGGACAGCGACGTTGCGCGGCAGCAAAAGCTGCTCAGCGAAACGAATTCCCAGATTGCCGATTTGGATTCGCGCATCAACGCTATTCCCAACGCCGAAGTCGGCATTGAAGCGCTCGACCACGAATATCAAACGAAGAAAGCCAACTTCGACAACCTTTTGGTGCAGCAGCAAAAAATCAATCTCGGCGCCAACGTCGATAACCAGCAACTGGGCGGCGGCATTCAAGTCGTCGATCCGGCCAACCTGCCCGAAAGACCGGTCGCGCCCAAACGCTTTCTGCTGACGGCGGCCGGGTTCGGAATTGGATTCGCGCTGGGCTTGCTGCTGGCTGGCGTGTTCGAAGTGCCACGTCTGTTCACGATTCAAACCGCGGACGACGCCAAGCACTACACGAATCTGCCGGTGCTGGTCACGATTCCTGAATTGCTGACGGCCGCCGAAGCGCGCGCCGTTCCACGCCGTCACAAACTCGCGATGGCTGCTGGCTTCGCGTTCACGATTGTCGCGATGCCGACGCTCGCGTTTGTGTTGCGGTTAACCCACGTATTCGAAAGGTTTCTGATCTAACAGACCATCAGTCGCGGCTTTGCCCGCATGCGAGCTGGAGGAAAACATGTACGCTGAATTTTATGGACTAAGAGAGTTGCCATTCGCGCTGACACCCGATCCGCGCTACATCTATTTCACGCCTTCGCACACCGAAGTGATGGCCAACCTTCACTACGGCGTCGAGAGCGGCAAAGGCCTGATCGTCGTGACCGGCGAAGTCGGCACCGGAAAAACGACCATCCTGCGCTGGATGATGCAGCGTCTGGATCGCACGGTGATGGTCGCCTACATCTTCAATCCGCGCCTGTCGGTGCCGGAGTTCTATCAGCATCTTGCCGCGCTGTTCGACATCCAGAATTGGGAGACCAAGTCTGGTCTGCTGATCGAACTGGGCAAGGTTCTGGAAACACGCCACAGCCGCGGCCTGCGTACGGTGCTAATCATCGACGAAGCGCATGGCCTGTCGCCATACGTGCTGGAAGAAGTGCGCCTGCTGGGCAACTTCGAATCCGATACGGCCAAGCAGTTGCAGATCGTTTTGACGGGCCAGCCTGAGCTGCGCAACGTTTTGAACTATCCCGACCTGCGGCAACTGAAACAGCGCGTGGCGTTGCGCTGCGACATCAAAGCGCTACCGAACGTCGAAGAGACCGCGCGTTACATCGCTTCGCGCCTGTCGGTGGCCGGGGCCGCGCGCGCGTCGGACATCTTTTCGCCGGGCGCGGTCGATTACATCTTTCGCTGTTCGGAAGGCATTCCGCGCAACATCAACAATCTTTGCGACAACGCTTTGCTGAACGGCTTTGCGGCCAGCGAACCAATCATCAGTCGCGCGATCATCGAAGAGGTCGCGGCCACGTTCGACCTGCTGCCGCGCGATCGCAAGCCGACAATCGCCGAAGACAACGAAGCCGCGCGCATTTTCAACGCCGCCGGACGCGCCGAACTTTGGGCCGCTGGTAACGGCAATGGCAACGGCAACGGCCACGACGCACCGCAAACTCCGCGCGTGCCCGAACCCTCGATCGTCATTAACGAGTTCGTGCGCATAGGCGAATCTCAAACCACTATTGAAGAGCTGGGAGCGGCGTTCAACCGTTCGGGCCTTGGGAGAGGGAACAATGGGCAGAGTCTATGATGCGCTGAAGCGCGCGGAAAGCGCGCAGCGCCACAACCACAAACCTTCTGACTTTTCAGGCCGCCGCAACGGCAACCCGGATAACGTTTCCGTCTTCGCTCGGAAGAACGGACAGGAACATCCGTGGTCAGCTTCGCCTTTCACGGCGATGCCGGCGGGAATCGATTCAGCGCCCACTGCGCACACAGCGGAGGAGACCGGCGGGCCGGCACTCCCCGGCGGACCAGCTTCGCGTGATGCTGGGGCAACCTTGGGCGCTGTTGGATCGGCGCGTGCAGCCAGATTTACGTCGCGAGACATTCTGGCTGCGCGTGTCGAACCGCATCTGGTGGCGATCACCGAACCGCGTTCGCCTGAGTGCGAACAGTTTCGCGCACTGCGCACGCGTCTGCTAGAGGCCGGCGAGCGCAAGCGCATGCGCGCGTTCGTGATCACCAGTTCGGGAGTTGGTGAAGGAAAAACTCTGACGGCTTTGAACCTGGCGTGGCTGCTGGCGCAGACGGATGGCGTGAAAGCGCTGTTGATTGACGCTGACTTGCGACAGCCGTGCGCCGCCGAATACTTCGGCATCGAAACGGACTGTGGTTTGTCGGAAGTTTTGACCGGCGAGACGCGTCTGACGGAAGCGATCGTGAAACTAAACCCGGCGGGATTACATTTGTTGCCTGGCGGCGCGGCGCGCGAAGACGTGGCTGAGTTGCTTTCGGGACCGCGATTCGCGCGTTTGCTGGACGAAGCGCGCAAGCTTTTCGACTATATCATCATAGACGCGCCGCCGCTCGGTATTTTCACCGACGCCAACTTGCTGATCAATCGCGCCGACGCGGCGCTGCTGGTCGTGCGCGCTTCCAAAACGCGCTATGCGATCGTCGATCGTCTGCTCGAACAGTTGCCGCGCGAGCGAATCCTGGGCGTGGTGCTCAATCGCGCCGAGACAGGGCCGGACGAGAATGCCTATTACTATCAATCGCGCTATCAGCGGCAGTCGCCGGTGGTCGAAGCCGGCATTGAAGAAGCTGCTAGCGACGAGGCGACCGATCAGCCCGAGATGATTTACATCGAGGAGGGCTTCGTTTCTTGAAAGCTTCGCGACTCAACGCGCGCATGGTGCTCCTGCTGCTGAGCGAAGCGATGTTGCTTTTCGGCGGCTTGATAGTCGCCGTGTACGTGCGTTTGGGTGCGATAGATGCGGAAGACGCGCTGATCCAGCACCGAGGCTTTTACAAAGCCGCGCTGGCGACGATCTTCTGTCTGGCGGCGTTCTATCTGCTCGACCTTTACGATTTCGTCGTGCTGCACGATCGCCGCGAACTCGTCCTGCGTCTGTTGCAGGCGCTGGGCCTGGCGTGGGTGGCGCTGGCGCTACTTTTCTACGCGCTGCCGCAAGCGATGATCGGGCGCGGCGTGTCTTTGATTTCATTGCCGCTGGCGCTGGGGCTGATGGTTGGTTGGCGTTTGGCGATTCATTGGGTGCTCGGTCATCCGGAAATTGGCGAGCGGATTCTGATTGTCGGCTCCGGCGACTTTGCGATCGAGATTGCCCGCGAGACGCTCGGTCGTCCCGACGCCGGCTATCGCGTCATCGGCTTTGTCGATAACGATCCGGCATTGCTGGGCAAGAGCCTGATCAATCCTTCGGTCATCGGTCTGACTTCCGACCTCGGACCCGTGGTCATTCGCGAGAACATCGATCGAATCGTGGTGGCGATGGGCGACCGGCGCGGCCAGTTTCCAACGCAGGAGCTTCTGCGTTTGAGTCTTTCGGGCAATGTTTCCATCGAAGAGAGCGCGTCGTTTTATGAACGGCTGACGGGTCGCGTGTCGCTGGACATGCTGCGGCCTTCGTGGCTGATCTTTTCCAGCCGCGGCCGGCGCGCGCGCCTGAACGAAGTCGCGCGGGCCGCCATGCATCGCACCGTGGCGTTAGTCGGCGCGATCCTTTCTTTGCCGATTGCGATCGTCGCGGCGATTCTGATCAAGCTCGATTCGCGTGGCCCAATTCTTTACAAACAGGAGCGCGTGGGCTGCAACGGTCGCGTATTCACGCTGATGAAGTTTCGTTCGATGCGCATCGACGCCGAAAAGGACGGACCCGTTTGGGCGAAGACCGAAGACGATCGCACGACGCGCGTGGGCCGCTTCATACGCAAAGTTCGCGCGGACGAGATTCCGCAATTCTGGAACATCCTGCGCGGCGATATGAGCTTTGTCGGCCCGCGTCCTGAGCGTCCGCATTTCGTGGCGCAACTGGCGCAGGAAATTCCGTATTACGAACAACGGCATCTGATTGCGCCGGGGCTGACCGGCTGGGCGCAAATCAAGTATCCGTACGGCGCGTCGATCGAAGACGCGCGGCAGAAGTTGCAATACGAGCTTTACTACATCAAGAACCAGAGCCTGACACTCGATGCGATCATTATGTTCGAGACGATCAAGACGATTCTGCTCGGCCGTGGAGGACGATAGGTGTCCGACAAACTTTAGTTTGTCGAAAGATGACAAGAGATCGAAAGCGAGAACTGCGACAAACTAAAGTTTGTCGGACATTCCCGGAGGTTGAAGACGATGAAAAAGTTGCTGACACAAACAATAGTTCTGCTAGTCGCACTGGCGATCGGCGTAAGCGCGTTCGCACAGGCGCCCACGACTGCGACGCGCCAGCGCCGCACTTCCGCGGACGCTGCGCAACCGGCTATGTCCGATCAGAAGACTGCGACCGACCCGGTGACGCCGAACGATCAAGCCGGCGACAAGAGCAAGGACAAGAGCAAAACGCCCGGCGTCGCTGCGGCAGACGCGCAGACGAATCGCGCGGATCAGGCGTCTGACGAAGCCGCGATCGTTCAGAACTACAACAACTTCTTTACGACCTATCAACTCGGACCCGAAGATGTGATTTCAGTCACGGTCTTTGGACAGGATCGTTATTCAAAGGGCGGCATCAAGATTCCACCGAGTGGACGCGTCTCGCTGGCATTGATTCCCGACGGCATTTTCGTCAGCGGCAAGACGGTCGACCAGGTTGCCGAGCTAATCAAGAAGCGCTACGACGAATACATCATCGATCCGCAAGTATCGGTTTCGCTCGACCAGGCCGGATCGTATCGCTACAGCGTGATTGGCGACGTTACGCAACCCGGAATTAGATTGATGACGCGCCGCCTGTCAGTCAGTGAAGCGATTGCCGAAGCCGGCGGTATCTTGCAGACGGGTGACAAGAAGAAAGTTTTTGTCTTGCGCAAACAGAAGGCTGGCAATCTCACTCCGATTCCCGTCAACATCTCGGCCATATACAAAGGTCAGGCGCCGGATTCAGTTTATCTCTTGCCCGGCGATCAGGTTGTGGTCCCCGGCAATAGCTTCAAGAAGTGGCAGACAGCGCTGACGACCTTCCTCCCGGTTCTGAGCTTTGCGCGTTTGTTTACCGGCGGATTCTAGAAAGCGAGGATGCAGTAGGCAGACGGCAGTAGGCAGGAAGAAACGAGAAGTTGCGCCGATGTTAACGAGAAATCTCAAGCTAAGTCTTATCGCGACTGCTTCCTGCCGTCTGCTTCCTGCCGTCTGCTTCCTGCTTTCTGCCTTCTGCCTACTGCCTTCTGCTTCCGCTTCAACCTGGACTCGGCAACGCTCCGGCACGATGGCCTGGTTGCACGCCGTTTATTTTCTCGATCAGCATCACGGCTGGGTCGCGGGCAGCAACGGAACGCTTTTAGAGACAACCGACGGCGGCCAGACGTGGACCAAAGCTCATCCGCCGACCGGAGACACTTTGCGCGATGTCTATTTCGCAAATGATCACGACGGCTGGCTGGTTTGCGAACGCGACGTTTTTAAACTAAAGACAAATGACGAGCCGCGCACCTATCTGATGAAGACAAGCGACGGCGGACTGAGTTGGCAGCGCATCGTTCCTGACGGGGTTGATGCAGACGCGAAACTTGTGCGCGCGGTGTTCACCGGCAGCGAGCGTGGTTGGGCTTTTGGCGAAGGCGGCGTGGCGCTGGTCACGCGCGATGGCGGCGCAAGTTGGTCAAGACAAACTCTGCCGACAAAATTTCTGTTGCTGGGCGGCGCATTTGCGGACGAACAGCACGGCTGGTTGGTTGGCGCGGGCGCGACCATCTTGCAAACCAGCGACGGCGGCACGACCTGGCACAACGGCATCGTCCGCGATGGCGCGAGTACGCGATTTGTCGCGACGAGCTTTGTGGGGAATCGTCTGGGCTGGGCTGTCGGTGCGACTGGTCGAGTCTTCGCAACCACCGATGGCGGTCGCGCCTGGTTTCAACAGCGAACGAGCGTTGACGCAGACTTGCTGGACGTAAGATTTATCGATGCTGCTGAAGGCTGGATCGCCGGCATGGGTGGAACGCTCCTGCACACCACCGACGGCGGCGTGCATTGGTCAACCGAAACCAGCGGCACGACCCACGCACTGGAACGGCTCTTCTTCACGGATCAGAATCATGGCTGGGCGGTTGGCTTTGGCGGGACGATCCTCGCGTTCGGTCACGGCGGCGCGCCACGATTGAAAACGCATTAGTCCGCGCAGCGTGGCGACGGAACCGCGATTGGTACAGAACCGAGAGCGGTTCTATGAAAGGGCTGTCAAGAAAAAACTTCTCCCAAGTCGGCCGCCGTTGTGATTGGTTCTCTGCAGCCCGCCCCTCAAGTTG